>ERZ779885.12-NODE-12-length-219631-cov-24.371120_pt1 | contig 219631 bp, 196 predicted proteins | sample MGYA00511554_ERZ779885 | MGnify/ENA primary metagenome ERZ779885 (study PRJEB29588, sample SAMEA2160998) | human gut metagenome | biome: human gut; feature: human-associated habitat; material: faeces | place: Denmark | collected 2008/2010 ... | reverse complement strand
TGTGATACTGACTTGGATTTTCGGTTTAATATTGCAGCGCTGCCCTATCTTTACCGCTAAAATGGTATAAAAATAAGGACTAAATTAGGCATAACCCCTTGATTTTACTGGGTTTCATCTAACTTGGTCCTATTATAACTCAAACACCCTGCTCCCATTTAGCATAAGACTGTCTTGAAATTTCCACTACTTCTGCCACTTGTTCCTGTGTGAGTCCCTTTAAATTACGTAGCATCACAAGATTCTCTGACAACATGATCGCCACTTCCTTTCTGACATTTTCATTATAGGTTCTGTCGGATTAGATTTACACCATACAAACTTGTCAGCTTTTTCGGATCTGTGTTAACTTTGGTTGCTTTATCCATTCCTGTGCCATGCTGCCGATCGCCGATGCAAATTCATTTTTTACTTTTTCCTTATCGTCTGCGCCATCATATACGCTGTAATAAAAATACATCGTTGCATAAAATCGGACTGCGTTCTCTTCGGCATGCGCAATTCCCATGCTCTCAAATAAATCTTTCACATATGCGGCGGGTCCGGACGAAAGATATTGCTGATATAATCCCTGCATCTCTTCACTCCGAAACTGCTCTATTGTCAGCATCTTCCGAAACGATGATGCGAAATCATCCTCTGTCCAGTATGCAAACATAGACTTGCTATATTCGAAAAATTCCTCCAAAGACACTGTCTTGTACTGATCCGGCATACTCTCTTTATCATCTTCCGGCATGTCATACTCTGCAGCCTGCTCGCTGTCTCCCTGCTCCATGCGCTCTACAATGCAGTCAAAAATATCTCTTTTACTCTTGTAATGGCGGTATAATGCTCCTTTCGTCATGTCAAGCTCTCCGGCGATCTGACTGACTGAGACAGCTTCATAGCCATCTCTGGCAAACAGATGCAGAGCTACCGTTAATATTTCTTCTTTTCTATTTCTCATGTGGGATCTCCTCCCTGTAAGTGGATTCTCTTCCGAACAAAGTCTGTATTTCCTTATTCTTTTGTGACCAGTCCCTGTTTATATGATATTCTCCTCGTATATTGCATATTTTTGTTTTCTTTCGTCTGGTCAAACTTCGTTTTCCATCCAGGAAAACCTCAGCTCCGGGTACTTTCTCATACACTTTCAAAATAACCTTCGTCAAATAGTCACGCTATATCATACATCTCTCGGCAGATCTTTTTTCCGGTTTCCGTCCGGAAAATATTCCGGTAGGCGGTCTGCAAGGCTTCTTCAGACAGTTCGTCCTCACACATGTTTACAAGAAAATCCGCTTCCACCAGAATCTGATAATCAATGCCGTCTATATTATTGTAGGTATGATGATGGGCGATCAGATACTGTACCCGCTCGGAAACTTCTCTGGAAAAACCAAGCTCTGTCAGCAGCTTTGCGGCAATGGCCGGGCCTTCTTTTTCCTGTAATTTTCCGTTACAGTTTCCGTATTTTTCTTCACACAGATGGATGCCGATATCGTGAGTCAGTGCTGCTGTCTCCAAAATAAATAAGGTCTTAGCATCCACATTCTCCATTTCCGCAATCAGTTTTGCATAGCTGTGTACCTTGCAAAAATGCTGAATGCGCTTTGCATCTCCATGGTAAAGTCCGATCATTGCCATATGTAATTTGTTGATCATTTTATTTTCCTCCTGCCTCCGAAATATCCTACTGAATCTTTGATACAATGCCTGCTTCCGTCAGTGTCTGCAAACATTCCTGTGCATCTTCATCATGCATCATCTGCCACACCTGCTCCATACCGGGTGCCAGCGGCTTCTTCAAAAACTCTTCTCCGGAGATCCAGTAGACCTTTCCCTCCTCGGATGAGATCAATTTTCCTTCATATTCCGACGTTTTATATAAAAAGCCCACATTCTTTATATCCCCTGTCATCCAGTGATAAATGCCGGTCAGTCTTGGATTTTGAATCGTCAGTCCGGTCTCCTCATAGATTTCCCGGATTACCGACTCCCTAAAGGTCTCCCCAGGCTCCACATGCCCGCCGGGAAACGTCGTTCCCGAATAATTCTTCCCAACCTTGTCCAGTGCCACCACATTACCTTCTTTATCATAGACCATACACATATTCATAAAAATAACTTTTTCAATTCCAGCCATTACTCTCACTCATTTCTCTAAGATAAACCTAATATAACATAATCTTGCTATGGCAGCAAATTGAGTTAGTGTAACTTGAGAGTTAGTTGAATACATTGGCAAAATCCACGAACTCCCGGAGCATGCGATACACATGTCTCGATGTAAGGTCTCCGGATGTGAATTTTCTACGAAAAGTGATGAGTAGTTCTCGTCATGACGGGGCCGCCTACAGTCGACATCCATGTCGACAATCGGCTGACGCGGACATCGTGTCCGCTTTCCCCCTGTCTTTCAGCACTTTTCTAGAAAATATCAACATCCTCCGACAAACATCTTCGACATGGCACTGCATACTCCGGGAGTTCTGCGTTATGGAATATAAAGCTTCCGTGTTATACCTTCGGTTTTCACGATTTGGGTATCTGCAATAGAATAAGCTTCGCATACCCTCCAACTATCCACAGCGTGGGTATCAGAAGCAAAACAAGCTTCGCATACCCATAAACTATTCACATTGAGGCGGGAAAAGGGTACAGAGAAGCTTGATCCTGTCCCCTGTGCCCACGCTGCGGCGGAAGAAGGGTACAGAGAAGCTTGCCCCTGTCACCTGTGCCCACGCTGCGACGGAAGAAGGGCACAGAGAAGCTTGCTCCTGTCATCTGTGCCCATACTGCGGCGGAAGAAGGGTACAGAGAAGCTTGCCCCTGTCACCTGTGCCCACGCTGCGGCGGAAGAAGGGCACAGAGAAGCTTGCTCCTGTCATCTGTGCCCACGCTGCGGCAGAAGAAGGGTACAAGAGGGCGTTCGCCGCATGACGCCAAAAATAAAAACCGTGATTTGTGAGCAAGCTCCCAATCACGGTTCTTATTTTTCCTATGCTCGGCTATGCTTTCGTAACTCTCAATTTATTGAATCAAATCTTAGCACATAATCTTCTGCTGTATCTGCGTATAAGCCTCCGGTTCCAGATCATACCCAAGATAGGCAATTCCCTGATAAACATCCTCCGGGACATTTTCCGACGAACCCAGCTTTTTACAAACAGTTTCGATCAGATCCCGCTTCGCAGAGATGACCTTCACATCTGCTGCATAAAATTGCGCCATATCGTAATCTGAAGTATTGCCGCAGGGATTGAGGCAGGTGGCACAGTCCGGCGCAATGATGAATTTCTCTGCATGTATCTTCTGTACCATTTCTTCCTCACTGTCTGCGTCCTTCAAACACAGAAACGCTTCCCGGATCACGCTGTCGGTCTGCTCTGTTTTTCCATTATTAGATACGGCCCCCACCAGTCCGATCAGGGCACTGATGATGCTGTCTCCCTGCATTTTCATACAATCTCCTTTTTCAGACACTTGCTTTCAGCAAAAACATTTTATTCCAGAATCTCTCCATCAATGGAGATGGTCACTACCTGCCAGGGCAGAAACTTTCCGCTGTCCTGTATAGCCTTTTTTGCCGCCATTTCCAGACCGCCGCAACAGGGTACTTCCATGCGCACAATGGTCACGGACTGAATATCATTGTTCCGCAGAATCTCCGTCAGCTTCTCACTGTAGTTCACCGCATCCAGCTTTGGACAGCCAATCAGCGTCACTTTGCTGCGAATAAATTCTTTGTGGAAATTCGCGTAGGCATAGGCGGTACAGTCTGCAGCAATAAGCAGCTTTGCTCCGTCAAAGTAGGGTGCCTGCAACGGTGCCAGTTTGATCTGGACTGGCCAGTTGCACAGCTGAGATTTGATTGCGTCATTAACGTAACTGTTTTCTGTCACTGCCGCTGCATCTTCCTTCCGGTGCATCTGACGCATACGGCTTCCCGGGCATCCCCCATGCGGAATCTGCATACCCTCCCGCTGCATTTTTTCCTGTTGTTTTAACTGCTGTGCCTGTTTCACCGCCGCCTCATCATAGGCAGGTGCCTCCCGCTCCTCGAATGTAATAGCTCCCGTCGGGCACCCGGGCAGACAGTCGCCAAAACCATCGCAGAAATGCTCTCTGACCAGCTTTGCCTTGCCATCAATAATATCTATAGCACCCTCATGACATGCAGTCGCACAAATACCGCAGCCATTGCATTTTTCTTCGTCAATATGAATAATTTTTCGGATCATATTTTCCTCCTCGATTTCTCTATGCTCTTAGCTTGTCTCTAAATCATCCGTTACTTTTCTAAACATCTGACCTTAATTATTCGTCCTATGTTTCATCACAAGATCAATATTGCAAAATCCAGAATTTCATTATGTTGTTTTTCCAACAAAGAAATCCAAACAAACGATATTTTGCACAAACCTCAAAAGAGAACCGCATTTTTTCTACAACTCAGAAAGATACTGTCAGCTGCATCTTGAATCTCTCCTCACCGTATACTGCGTGAGGGATATCCTTGGGCATGATCAGAGTCTCGCCCTCTTCCACGTAGAATACTTCGCCGCCTACGGTGAATCTGCCCTTGCCTTCCAAAACGGTTACCATAGCATCACCGCCTGCTGCATGGGTGGAGATTTCCTCGCCCTTGTCAAAGGAAAAAATCGTCATACTCACATAGTCGTTCTGTACAAGAGTCTTGCTGACTACCTGCCCCTCCTGGTATTTCACCAGCTCCTTCAGATTTAATTTCGTCTGTTTTTCAATATTTTTATACATCGTTATCCTTCCTTTCCTGAACTCTCCTTGACTTTCTGAGGGGATTATACTAGAATCATCCCATCAAGTATGTTGGTTTTCCAACAAAAGGAGAATTTATTATGCACAATCCTCTCTTTCAGAATATTTTACCTGAAGATATCCCCGTTATGCTGAAGCGCCTGCACGCCTATACAAAATCCTATCCAAAGGAGGAGTATATCAGGCATGCCGGCGATCCGGCGGATTTCATCGGTATTGTCGAGTCCGGTTCGATCCATGTATTACAGGACGATTACTACGGCAACCGTAATATTACTGCCTCCATCTCCGAGGGCTCCCTGTTCGGGGAGGCTTTTGTCTGTGCCGGGATTCCTCATCTTCCTGTGGATATCGTGGCTGCGGAGGATTGCAATATTATGTTTTTAAATGGGAAAAAACTGTTAAATACCTGTGACAACGGCTGTGAGTTTCACCATACCCTGATCCGAAATCTCTTGGGGATCGTGGCACAAAACAACATGTATCTGAACCAGAAAATCAAATATACCTCCCGCAAAACCACCCGAGAAAAACTAATGGCGTACCTGACCGATCAGGCAAAAATGAAAGGTTCCAACGATTTCACCATCTCCTTCAACCGTCAAGAACTGGCGGATTATCTGGGAGTAGAAAGAAGCGCCATGTCCGCGGAACTCGGCAAGCTTACAAAGCTTGGGATCCTGCAGACACAGCGCAGTCATTTCACATTATTAAAACCTTTAGACTAATCCGGATAAAATTCCGCTATCACCTTCTTCAATACAGTTGCCGATTGCTGCAGTTCTGACAGTTCTTTCTCATTTAATTCAATGGGCACCACCGTCTCAATACCGTTTTCATCCACCACAGCGGGAATGCTTAACACCACATTCTCCAGTCCGTACTCTCCCGTCATCAGGCTGGATACCGGCAGAATGGACTGCTCATTACGGACAATTGCTGCGCAGATCCTGCATACCGCCATGGCAATTCCGTAATAGGTTGCGTGCTTTCTCGCAATGATCTCATAGGCACTGTTTTTCACACTGTTAAATATTTTCTCCATGGATGCCTCATGGTCATAATGTCCCCGCAGTTCACAGAAATCGTTGATAGGCATGCCACCAACTCTCGCCTCACTCCAGGCTGCCAGTTCGCTGTCTCCATGTTCGCCGATAATAAAGGCATGAATACTTCTGCTGTCCACTCCCAGATGTTCTCCCAGTTCATACCGGAATCTGCCGGTATCCAATACCGTTCCGGAGCCGATGACCCGGTTGGCCGGATAGCCGGATTCCTTCAGGGCTATATAAGTCAGAATGTCTACCGGATTGGAGACAATGAGCAGGATTCCTTCAAAGGGTCTCTTTTTGATCTCCCCGATAATGGACTTCATAATGGCACTGTTTTTCCGAATCAGATCCAGTCTCGTCTCGTCGGGCTTCTGGTTGGCACCGGCAGTGATCACAATGACTGCGGCGTCCGTAATATCATCATAAGAACCCGCATAGATCTTCATGGGGCTGGCAAATGCCATGCCATGACTGATATCCATAGCTTCCCCTTCCGCACGATCATGATCGGCATCGATCAATACCATTTCCGAAAAAAGCTTACTCTGCATCAGGGCAAATGCGGAAGAAGATCCCACAAATCCGCAGCCCACTACAACTACCTTTCTACTGTCAATACTCATAATTCTGACCTCCTGTCATTTACTTTACCACTTTTTCAAAATCAGATGCCGGATGCTTACACAATGGACAGATAAAATCCTCGGGCAGTTCCTCTCCCACATACTCATAGCCACAGATGGTGCAGCGCCATACCGTCTGACCGTCCACAGTCTTCCCTGTATCTACCGGCTTGGGTTTTACATTTTCCTGATAATACTCATAGTTTGCGGATGGCTCTTCACTTAATACTTCCATCTCCGTCACTTCTCCGATGAACATAGTATGAGATCCCAGATCCACAGTCTGTGTAACTTTTACTGCAATGTAGGCGTTAGTGCCTTCTGTGATATAGGGCACGCCGTTCTCTGCATTTTTATATGCTGTATAATCCGCAAATTTATCCACTTCCGTGCCTGACTGAAAGCCAAACCGCTCATACAGTGGAAACTCTGCCGTCCTGCTGAGTACAGATACATTAAACACACCGGTTTTTAACAGCATATCGTGGGTATAGTTTGCCTTGTTAATGCAGACGCAGATCTGATTCGGAGTGGAAGCCGCCTGGATAGCGGTATTGACGATACAGCCGTTTGCTTTCTCTGCATTTCTCGTAGTTACCACATATAATCCATAACTTAATTTGTACATTGCTTTTTTATCCATAAGATCTCTCCTTTTTCTATTTTCTATCTGCCATACTGCCTACGCTATTTCTATGTAGTATGACACTCCTGATCTGTTTTATTTATTTCTTTATCATGATTATATCGTATTCATAATTATTAGTCAATAATATTAGTAATGATTCTTAATATTATTTATTAAATATTACATATTCTTACAATGCAAACAAAAAAGAACACTGAAATCCTTTTTTGATAACAGTGTTCCTCTTGATTGATTTTCTCTGAACCATCAAATCTCTAATAAGTCACCACATTGTGATATACTCTGTAATACCCATCCCCGAGATCTACCAGCTGCAGCTGAATCGCAAAGTTGTCCATGCCAAGCTTTTTCAGCACCTCCGCCACATATCCCTGCTCGTAGGCTCCGGTATTATACGCCTGCTCAATGGAACTCCACAGACTCTTGGGAACCACATTGTCAAAATGCTGATCTCCGCTCCCCAGAATGCTTAACTGTGTAATACAGTTTGCATAATAAGAGTTTAAATCCGTCACAGCGTCACTTCTGGGAGCCGGTGTGGCTACAGTACCGCTGTCGGAGCTTCCGGTATTACCGCCGGGATATCGCAGGGGTTCCTGGGGATTCGGATTGATGTAATCGCTCAGACTGTTTTCAGGCTGATCCGGCAGCGTTACCGAAACACTTCCATCTGTACCTATATTGCTGGGATTTCCGATTGCCTCTGCTGTCTCTGTTACAGTCTCCGCATTATTTCCGTTTCCATACAGCCTCTGTGCCAGAGCATCGGTCATATCCGGATTCAGTGCAAATACCAGGATACCGCCACATAACAGCAGGCAGATCACTGCAATCCCTATTATGATCTTATTGATTATTTTCATTATCCTCTACCTCGTCTGCACTAAGCAGTCCCTCTGCCGAATAGCGGTTTGTTGCATTCCACAGGATCCATTCCTCATAACCGGCATCATAGACTGCCTGAATCTGTTCCCTGATCTGTGTTCCGTTATAGGAAATATGCCCCGGAACCCAGGTGGCAGTAAATGCCTGCAGCCAGGGTCTCACCACAGCCCGCTCTGCCTCCGGAATCTCCTGCAGTTCTTCGACAGAACCCTGCATTGCCGCCAATACCGTCTCATAAGGATTCGCATCCGGTACCTTCAGTCCGAATACCCCGTTCGCATAATGAGAGGGATACACCATGGGACTGATGGCATCCACGGTCTGTCCCAGCGCCATGTAATCCTGCCCTACCGTCTGCACGTCGGTCTCACTTCCGATGATAGTGCCGAAGACATCCGCCGTAACCACGCATCCCTTTTCATGCAGTCTGTCTCCTGCATAGGCAAGAAAATCCTGTATTGCCTGCCTCTTCGGATAGGCATCCATATCCACACCGTAGTCCGCCACATTGGCATCTGATCCCACCGGAAAACGCACATAATCGTACTGGATCTCATCGAATCCAAGGTCTGCTGCCATCTCGGCAAGTTCTGTCAGATATTCCCAGACCTCCTGCCTGTATGGATTCACCCATGCCAGGCCGTTGGCATCCGTCACTGGCTTGCCGTCCGGTTTGGTCAATGCCAGTTCCGGTCTCGCCGCCGCCAGAATGGGATCCTTGAAACATACGATCCTCGCAATGGTATAAATATTATGATCCTTCAGTTCCTGCATCAAAGCCTGAATATCCCGGATGTAGCACACTCCTGCCTGCATTTCGGATATCTGGTCCAGTACGGGAATGTTCTGTGTAATCTCCTCATTCATCAGCCGGAACGTCACATTTCCTTCATCATTTTTCACATCAATGACCATAGCGTTCAGTTCCGTCTCATCCACCAGCCCGATCAGCTCCTCCATTCCGGCGCTGCCGGCCTTAGGACCGGTGACATAAATGCCTTTCACTTTCGTCCGGTCCACCATGCGATCCGCAGTAGTAAGCTCCTGCCGAGGCGCTGGGGCAGGAGTCGGTGCCGTTTTATTTGTATCCTCCGCAGTTCCTGTGGATGCAGCATCTCCACCCGTGACATCCGATGCCGTTTCCCCGGCAGCGGTCACCTCAGCAGAATCCACCGTTGCCACAGCTTCTATTCCATCACTTCCTATTCCATTCCCTGTTAACTCTATCTCATTGTCTGTTCCGCAGCCGCTCATACTAAATATCAGCATAATCCCCGCCGCCAGAAGTCTCTTCCCCAGACTCTTGTTTCGTATCATCAGTATTCTCCCTGCATCCCGACGGTTGGTCATATTTTCTTCGGCTCTTTTTACCGCCGGAATACTGTTATCAGATTTTTTCCTAGTCTACTCTTCCTCCGGATAGGTCAGTCCCCACTGTTTTCGGATCTCTGTCATCATGTACATGACATCTTCCGTATAATTCAACTTCATGACCTCCGGTTGTCCGGCAATTGCCCGCTCCATATCCTCTACCTCATAGACCAGGGCATCCGCTGTGGCTCCTGCCCGGAGTTCCTCAGTATGACCGTCCTCCGTGTAGGTGATCACTGCCTTCTGTCCTCTGGGATATTCATACATCTCCACATAAGCCTTGTCAAAAGATAGCATGCCCCGCTTGGGCTGCTTGGCATGCAGAGATAATGTCACTGTCGCCATCTCCTGCTTCGGATTCATTAAAAGGATACCAGCCTGCTCGTCCACTCCCGTAGGTGCAAATTTCACCTGAGAGGCGATCTGATCCGGACAGGAGCTTAAGAACATTCTTACAAAAGAGAGCGCATATACGCCGATATCCAATAATGCACCGCCCGCCAGATTCCGGTTGAAGAACCGGTTCTTCATGTCGTATTCCTTATAGCTTCCGAAGTTCATCTGTATCACACGAAGTTCTCCGAGGTCTCCCGCATCCACTCGCTTTAACAGTTCCTTATAGATTGGCATATGATAGATTGTCATAGCTTCCGCCAGAACTACGCCGTGCTCCTTCGCCAGCTGCATGGCTTCTTCCAGCTCTTCGGAGTTTAACGTAATGGATTTCTCGCACAACACATGCTTACCTGCTACCAGAGCTTTTCGCAAAAAGTGAATATGCGTATTATGAGGCGTAGAGATATAGATGATATCCACCGCCGAATCCGCACAGACCTCTTCAAAACTTGTAAATACATTCTGCACACCGTATTTCTCCGCAAAAGCGACTGCTTTCTCCTGCGTACGGTTCACAACACCATACAGCTTCTGTCCTCTTTTTTCCATTGCCTGTGCCAGTTCATTGGCAATGACACCACAGCCGGCACTCACCCAGTTTGCCATCTATTCTCTGCCTTCCTTTCCGCGTTTTTTATTCTCATACATCTTCGTATCTGCCTCATTGACGATCTTGCGGATATCCACGCCGCAGCCCTCCGCCCAGCCTACTGCGCTGGAGATCGGTATGTCTCCCTGCCCATCTTTTTCCATGAGATCGGCTTTTACAGTCTCTATCATGGACTCTATCTCGGTTTCTACCGGATTCTCGATAATCATAACAAACTCATCCCCGCCCACACGATAAACCTTGCGTCTGTCCGTAGACAATTCATACAGTACGGAGGATAATGTCTGAATCAGAACATCCCCGGCGGCGTGACCGTATTTATCATTGACATATTTTAAATTATTCGCATCCCAGAAAATAGCAGCCAGTCTGTGTACCTCCGGATAATACGTCTCGATCATTTCCTCATATTTGTTCTTATTGTACACATGCGTTCCCAGGTCAGTCTCTTTGCGATAAGTCAGATCCGCAATCTTCTGTGCATCCTCATGGCTGCTGATACTGATATAACACAGGATGACAGTGAACATCAAAAGAATCACTGCCCGGGGCAGCGCGCCGTAGAACAGGATCACGAACAACGGATCCGGCTCAACGCCAAACTGCAGTGTTCCAGCCTCCCACTGTTCCAGATACCAGTCTCTGGTGTGATTACTTCCCAAAAACAGGTTCAGATCACAGATTCCATGGTAGAATCCCGCCACCATGCTGATGGTCATGGTCACATCGTTCACTGCATAAGTGATCCAAAGCGTCTGTTTCTTCCGATACTGCACTGCCAAAAGTAAAGGCAATACATAGATAAGCACCGCATGAAAAGACAAAAAGGCGGCGAAGATTGCAGAAATCACGCAGATCAGTGTTAAAAACACATATTTTACCCAATGCTTCGACAGATCTACTTTTTTGTATATGTACAAAACAGGAATACCCATGACCATGGACAATCCCACCGCCATGGTAAAGATTCCGGCATCCACGATAAAAATACGCGTAAGCGTCAGCAGCCAAAGCACCAGCATGGTCACAACAATCCAAAAATATCCCTTTAATGTCCGCAAATTCGAGTTAATCTCCTGCTGATGTAATTCCTGATTATACTGTTCCTGATAATTTTCCATCATAATACCCTGTTTCTCTACCATTTATGATTCCTGTGCATGAACGCATGTCAATTATAGTATAACATATTCCGCGCTTTTTTACATTTATTATTTTCCTACACAAAAAAACCCCATGATTCTTACGAACCATGGGGTTTTCTTATATTGTAATACCTTCTCTAATATTTCAATATAGTCGGATCCTACTTATCAGCAATTGCAGCCTGTGCAGCAGCCAGTCTTGCGATAGGTACACGGAAAGGTGAGCAGGATACATAATCCAGACCGATCTTGTGGCAGAACTCTACGGAAGAAGGATCTCCGCCGTGCTCACCACAGATACCAACGTGCAGCTTAGGATTTACAGGCTTACCAAGCTTGATAGCCATCTCCATCAGCTTGCCAACACCGGCCTGATCCAGCTTAGCGAACGGATCATTCTCGAAGATCTTGGTGTCATAGTAAGCGTTCAGGAACTTACCTGCATCATCACGGGAGAAGCCGAAGGTCATCTGGGTCAGGTCGTTGGTACCGAAGCAGAAGAAATCAGCTTCCTTAGCGATCTCATCGGCAGTCAGAGCTGCTCTGGGGATCTCGATCATGGTACCTACTTCGTACTTCATATCTACACCGGCAGCTGCGATCTCAGCATCAGCGGTCTCTACAACTACCTTCTTAACGAACTTAAGCTCTTTCACTTCACATACCAGAGGAATCATGATCTCGGGCTCTACATTCCAGTCGGGATGTGCCTTCTTAACCTCGATTGCCGCACGGATAACAGCCTTGGTCTGCATCTTGGCAATTTCAGGATAAGTAACAGCCAGACGGCATCCTCTGTGACCCATCATAGGGTTGAACTCATGCAGGGAAGCGATGATGGTCTTGATGGTCTCTACGCTCTTGCCCTGTGCCTTAGCCAGCTTCTCAATGTCAGCTTCCTCGGTAGGAACGAACTCATGCAGAGGCGGATCCAGGAAACGGATGGTAACAGGGTTACCCTCCAGAGCCTCATACAGCTGCTTGAAGTCGTTCTGCTGATAAGGCAGGATCTTCTCCAGTGCTGCTTCTCTCTCCTCTACAGTATCGGAACAGATCATCTCACGGAATGCTGCGATTCTGTCCTCTTCGAAGAACATATGCTCAGTACGGCACAGACCGATTCCTTCAGCGCCCAGCTCACGAGCCTTCTTAGCATCTGCGGGAGTATCTGCATTGGTACGAACTTTTAACTTACGATATTTGTCAGCCCAAGCCATTACACGACCGAACTCACCTGCGATGGTAGCGTCAACAGTCTTGATCTCGCCATCATAGATGTTACCGGTAGTACCATCGATAGACAGCCAGTCACCTTCATGGAAGGTCTTGCCAGCCAGAGTGAACTGCTTGTTCTCCTCATCCATAGCGATGTCGCCACAACCGGATACACAGCAGGTACCCATACCACGAGCAACTACTGCTGCGTGAGAGGTCATACCACCACGAACGGTCAGGATACCCTGGGAAGCCTTCATACCGGTGATATCTTCGGGAGAGGTCTCCAGACGTACCAGAACAACTCTCTCTCCTCTTGCATGCCATTCTTCTGCATCTTCTGCGGTGAATACGATCTTACCACATGCAGCTCCGGGAGAAGCACCAAGGCCCTTGCCGATAGGAGTTGCAGCCTTCAGAGCAGCGGTGTCGAACTGAGGATGTAACAGAGTATCCAGGTTACGAGGATCGATCATTGCAACTGCCTCTTCCTCGGTTCTCATGCCCTCATCTACCAGATCACAAGCGATCTTCAGAGCTGCCTGAGCGGTTCTCTTACCGTTTCTGGTCTGTAACATGTACAGCTTACCATGCTCAACGGTGAACTCCATATCCTGCATATCTCTGTAGTGATCTTCCAGAGTCTTACATACTTCCTGGAACTGAGCAAATGCCTCAGGGAATTTATCAGCCATCTCAGCGATCTTCATAGGTGTACGAACACCTGCTACTACGTCCTCGCCCTGTGCGTTGGTCAGGAACTCACCGAACAGTCCCTTAGCGCCGGTAGCCGGATCTCTGGTAAATGCAACACCGGTACCACAGTCATCACCCATGTTACCGAATGCCATAGACTGAACGTTAACAGCAGTACCCCAGGAATAAGGGATATCGTTGTCACGACGATAAACGTTTGCACGAGGGTTGTCCCAAGAACGGAATACAGCCTTGATAGCGCCCATCAGCTGTTCCTTAGGATCATCAGGGAAGTCTACACCGATCTTAGCCTTGTACTCAGCCTTGAACTGACCAGCCAGTTCCTTCAGATCGTCAGCGGTAAGCTCAACGTCCTGCTTAACACCCTTCTTCTCTTTCATTGCATCGATCAGCTGCTCGAAGTACTTCTTACCTACTTCCATAACAACGTCGGAATACATCTGGATAAATCTTCTATAGCAGTCCCAAGCCCAACGGGGGTTGCCGGACTTCTCAGCGATTACGTTAACAACGGTCTCATTCAGACCAAGGTTCAGAATGGTATCCATCATACCGGGCATGGATGCTCTCGCGCCGGAACGAACGGATACTAACAGAGGATTCTCGTGGTCGCCGAACTTTTTGCCGGTGATCTCTTCCATCTTAGTAATGTACTCGTTGATCTGACCCTGGATCTCTTCATTGATCTCGCGTCCATCTTCATAATACTGTGTACATGCCTCTGTTGTAATGGTGAAGCCCTGAGGAACCGGCAGACCAATGTTGGTCATCTCAGCCAGGTTCGCACCCTTACCACCAAGCAGTTCGCGCATGTTTGCATTACCTTCGGTAAACAAATATACCCATTTCTTCATACTTCTTTGTCTCCCTTTTTATAATATTTTTGACAAAACTTTGTAACCCAAACCACTACCGGAGCATTTCGGCTTCGGTTTTTAGTACTTTGATATTGTAACAATCTGCCAAAGGAATATCAAGACGAAATTGATAATTTTTTGACAGAGTACCGATTTTCGTGCACAATGTTGAAAACTGGCATAATGTTTTTGTTTGTTTTGTATAGTACTTTAGTATTATGTAAACGCTTACATTTGTTCAACTTTCTTTGTATGATTTTTAAAAAACTCCCACCGGATTTTTCCGATGGGAGTCTTCGCACTTTTATTCCATATACAATTCTAATCCAGCATGCCGTCTTTGATCACATTGTGGTCACGCAGCAGTTTTTCTACTACAGTGCCTTTCACTACGCGAAGCAGCGGCTTCTTCAGTGCATTTAAAGGTCCGGGCAGTTCGATCTCCAGAGGAGACATACCATCCATCAGCTTCACGCTGCTGTCCAGCAGTTCTCTGACGTCATAGACACTGCCCCATACCTCAGGCACACCTCTGTCTACACCTAACAGTCCGTAGACAGCCTCCATAGCGGTTCTCACGGAATACTCTGTGGTGAATACGGTGTCTCTCGGGGTCTCTGCGAACTGACCTAAGAAAGCGAAGTTCACGCAGCCGTCGGGAATGACATCGGGACGGTCACCCTTGGTTCTGGGCATGAAGAATGCGGTAATATAAGGCATCATGGTAGGTACGCAGACTGCGCTGTGCTCTGCCAAATCCTCGATATCTTCTACAGGCACACCTAAGTGATACAGCCACTCTTCAGTGATCTCCTTACCGGTACAATCCTTCATGGGCTTCTTAATATAATCGCCGGGTACGTCGGTGAACAGGCCGTATACCCATACACATACCTGATTCTTGTCCTGTTCCTTGAACTGTCCCTGACGATTGATGGTCCAGCTCATGAGCCACTTGGAATCCTGACAGCTTACGATACCGCCGGTTACGACCTTACCGCTTCTGGGATCACGCTTACAGATATTGGTGATATAAGGAATGATCTTGTCATCCAGTGTGGTCACGGTAGCGGATTCCCAGTTGGTCTTGGAAACATCAGAACAGAACTTCTCGGGATGTCCGAAAGAAGGATTCTGTTTTGCGATATTTTTCCACAGGCTCCATACGCCGCTGGTACGAACCTCTGCGTCACCGTTGGGTGCATGGTTCTGGTCTCCGTAGATAGTACCCTCGGTACAGCTTCCGTTGGTAACGAATACCAGGTCGTTCTCGGTGAGGACAATGCCCTTCTCTACGCCTTTTACCTTGCACTCAATAGCCTTTGCCACCTTTTTGCCATCATTGATATCAAAAATAACATTTGTGACTTCGGTGTTGAACTGGAAGTCCACACCTGCTGCCTCCAGATACTTCTTCATGGGAAGGATCAGAGACTCGTACTGGTTGTACTTGGTGAACTTCAGGGCACTGAAGTCAGGCAGTCCGGAAATATGATGGATAAATCTCTGGAAGTAAAGCTTCATTTCCAGTGCGCTGTGCCAGTTCTCGAAAGCGAACATGGTTCTCCAATATAACCAAAAGGTGGAGTTAAATACTTCATCATCGAAAACATCTTCAATAGTCTTGTCATACAGATCCTCGTCTTTTGTCATGAACAGCTTCATGATCTCCATGCAGCCCTTCTGGCTTAGATTGAACTTGCCATCGGTATGGGCATCCTGTCCGCAATCCTTCGTTGCACGACACAGGGAGTAGTTGGGATCTTCCTTGTTCAGCCAGTAATACTCATCCAGCACGCTGGCTCCGGGTACTTCCAGAGAGGGAATACTGCGAAACAGATCCCACAGACATTCGAAATGGTTCTCCATCTCACGTCCGCCACGCATGACGTAGCCTCTGGTAGGATCATAGATACCATCACAGGCACCGCCTGCGATATCCATTGCCTCTAAGATATGGATGTGGGAACCGGGCATCTGTCCGTCACGTACCAGGAAGCATGCTGCTGCTAAAGATGCCAGTCCGCTGCCTACGATGTAAGCGTTCTTCTCGTCCACTCCAGCAGGCTTCTTAGGTCTTGCGAAAGCCTCGTAGTTACCATTGGAATAATAGATGCCTTTGCTGTTCTTGTCGTATCTTCCAAGCTCAGTGTTTCGATAATCTTTCTTGGCTGCCTTGACGGCTGCCTTTCTCTCCTCTTTCTTCACCTCTGCCTTATGTCCTTTGGTTACTGCTGCCACTGCGCCTGCACCTACTGCCAGTGCTGCCAGTCCCAGTCCGATATTATTCTTTTTTGCCATAATGATTACCACCTTTCTTTGATGACTCTCAAATGTTTTTCTGTTTACAAATAGTATCCTACTTCTTTTTTATAAGAAAACCAATTTACAAAAGAGGACAAATGATAAAGTTTTTATCATCCTGCCCTTTTTGTAAAGTACTTATACTATTTCAGTACTGTTTCAAAATTTCTTTTCCGTGTGCTCAAAATTCTCGATGGAGCGGCTGATGTTTCCGTAAAGAGTGATTGCCAGTTCTTCAACGATCTTATGATAATCGTCCTTCATTCCCCGATCGATCCAGTCTAACATCACACCCACAAAACCGTATTTGTAAAATCCGGCAATGAATTCCTTGTGTTCCTCCGCTACCTGCATGCCGGTGCATTTTTCCTCAACCACGTCCGCAATAAGTTGGTAGGTCAACTTGTTTAAGTAGCTTTCGATCTTCTGGCGATCCACGCAGCGGTAGACATTCATAATAAAAGGTTTATTCTCCTGCACTGCCTCGAAAATCTGGCAGAAGCCTTCCTGCCAGTTCTCGTAGGTCTTCTTTCCCTGCAGTGCCTTCGTGCCATCCTCCACACATACCCACTCTACCAGATCATAAATATCTTTGAAATGATAATAGAAAGCCATGCGGCTGATACCGCAGTCCTCTGCAAGTTCGTTAATGGTGATCTTATCCAGAGACTTCGTGAGAAGTTCTTTTTTCAAAGCTGCTTCCAGTGCCAGTTTTGTTATATTGGCCATAGCCTGTCCTCCACTGTTTTTATGTATTAGCTTCACAGGATATTATTCGCTAATGTTGCCGTTCGTCAATCATGTAAACATGTTGACTTCCTTATACTCATAATATTGTACGACAATAGACTCAAAGTGAGCAAATTAACTTTTTATAAAAAAACTCTTGCTTTTTGTAAAATTCCATGGTATCATCTTACTTGCGTTTCGGGGTGTGGCTCAGCTTGGTTAGAGCGCCGTCTTAGGGAGGCGGAGGTCGCGAGTTCGAATCCCGCCACTCCGATTCATTGTAAAGTCCTTGATTTTCAAGGACTTTTTTTGTGTTACGTTTCATGTTGCAATCCGGTATTCACTTTTTGTAACGCTTCCGGCATAGCTCCTTTACATGGAAAGACATGTCATGAATGTTCTTTCACATACTGCAAAAATTCCGGTGTCTTTGACCAGTATTTTACACCCCAGTTTTCAAAATTCCATTCTTCCATGTAAGCATTGCACTCGAAATCCACATAATATATTTCTTCGTTATGTACAACAAAATTCGTTGGAAAATAATCAATATTCGTATTGGCAGCATATAACAGTGCACACATTCTATGCAATTGCTCGATATAGTCAGTTTTCATCTTGTCTTCTAAAACCAACTGATAGATCGTGTCACCGTCACTAAACTCCTTCAAAATACGTTCATTTTCCACATCTGTTTCAAGCATGACTGGCATTTTTATTCCGATTTCTTTTAATTTCCTGTAATCCCTGATTTCTGCCTCAAGCTTGTTTCCGAACTGATAATAATCACAAGGTTCATGATGTATCTGTTTCAAAACATACCTGTTATTTCCAGACTCTGCCAAGTAAGAATATCCACCCTTCCCCTTTCCCAGCAATTTAATTATTGTATAGCTTTTCCCATTTACGGTCATTTCTTTATTCATATGTCTTCTCCTCTGTTCTATACCTCATTGATTACGGATTTTTAATATTCTGGTTTCATATTACAATAGAAATATAGTTTTCACAAAGGTTAAATGCGTAACCCACCACAAAATTTTTAGTAATGGCAATTACTAAAAAATTCCGCAAGCCTTTCCCTGCCTGCGGAATCTTCCAAGCATATTACATTTTTTCCACGCACCGGATCAGTGCATCCACATTCTCTTCCCTCGTGGCCCAGCCGGTACAGAATCGCACGCAACTGTGTGTGGCATCGATCCGCTGGTCATAGCTGTACTCGAACTGTTCTGAAATCTTTGCCAGGTGTGCATCCGGCACAATGACGAAGATCTGGTTCGTCCGGTTGGGTGCCAGATAAGTGTAACCCTTTGCCGTAAATGCTTCCCGCAGCTTCTCCGCCATGGCAATGGCATGGGCGGAGATCTCCTGATAGAGACCATCTGTGAAAAGCGCATCAAACTGCAGTCCTAGCAATCTTCCCTTGGCAAGCATGCCGCCGTTCTGTTTGATAAGATATCGGAAATCCTGTGCAAGCTCCGGGTTTTTGATCACTACTGCTTCTCCAAACAATGCGCCGACCTTGGTTCCACCAATGTAAAAGACATCGCAAAGCGCCGCGATCTCCGGTAATGTCAGATCATTGTCCGGTGCTGCCAGTCCGTAGCCCAGTCTGGCGCCATCTAAGAACAGATACAGTCCGTATTTGTGGCAGGTCTCGGACAGAGCGGTCAGTTCCGCTTTGCTGTAAATGGTTCCAACCTCTGTGGGATTTGAAATATAAACCATTTTCGGCTGTACCATGTGTTCAAAGCTGTCGTTGTGAATATGGGCTTCGTAAGCCTCTGCTACCTGCGCTGCCGTGATCTTACCGTCAGGACTGGGCAGTCCCAGTACCTTATGTCCGCAGGCTTCCACCGCACCGGTCTCATGGACATTGATATGTCCTGTGACAGCGCAAAGCACACCCTGGTGTTTGCGAAGTGCTGCATTGATCACTGTGACATTGGTCTGTGTCCCACCTACCAGGAAATGGACTGCCAGACTGTCATCCCCACAGGCCTTACGGATCTTCTTGCGCGCCTCTTCGCAGTATTTATCCTCACTGTAGCCCGGTGTCTGTTCCATATTGGTCTGCACCAGACGTTCCAACACTTTCGGATGTGCTCCCTCATTATAGTCACACTGAAATAAAATCTTATCGCTCATTTTTTATTGACACCGCCGTGACAGTGTATTTCCTCCAACGTTATTTATATTTTAGCTTTTTCTATTTGCTAACTCTTTACATTTTCGATTGTTTCTATCTTATTTGATTCTCTGGACTTTCTGTTACTCAAATTCAGTCAGTCCTTCGTCTCCAGAACCCTTACCAGATACTCCCACACTCTCTTCGTGGAAGAAATGCTTAAGGTCTCCTCTGTCGTATGAATGTCCTTCATATCCGGTCCCATGGATACACAGTCAAGGTCTGAGATTTTGCTGCCTAACAGTCCGCACTCCAGTCCTGCATGGATAGCCTCCACCCTGGGCTCAGTGCCGTACATTTCCGCATACAGCTTCACCATTTTCTCCCGCAGTGGAGAATGCACACGGTATTTCCAGCCGGGATAATCTCCGGTCACCACGTAATCGCCGCCTGTCAGTTCCACCAGTGCAGAAAGCTTTGCGATCAGGTTATCTTTCTCACTTTCCACGCTGCTTCTGACAGAATACTCTGCCCGCAAAACTTCCGCATCTGCTTTCAGGATACCCAGATTCAGGGAAGTCTGTACCAGCCCCGGCATATCTGCGCTCATCGCCTGTACACCGTTGGGAGTCGCCTGCAAAAAAGCTGCCACTCTTTTTGTCTCTTCCGGTGCGGCACAGGTGATTGTCTCTATAGCGTCTGTTAACCTTTTCGCAGTTACCTTTACGTCCGGATCCTTGGTGGCAAGTTCGTCCCCCAGTTCTGCTGCCAAAGCTGCTACCTGCTGCGCTAAGCTTTCTGTATCTTTTTCCTCTACTACGACAACCGCTTTCGTCTGTCTGGGAATGGCATTGTCTGCCAGCCCTCCGTCCGCAGATACCAGTCCTACGGGCATTTTCTCAGACAGCTTCCACAGAAGTCTTCCCAGGATACAATTGGAATTGCCCCTTTCCTTATGTATCTCTCCGCCGGAATGTCCCCCTAAGAGACCTGAGACTTCCAATTCATAGCACACGCCCGTAAGTTCCTGCTTTTTCATCGGAAAGCGGCAGTTCACTCTGGCACCACCGGCACAGCTGGTCAGGAAAATGCCTTCATCCTCGGAATCCAGATTGATCATGCGATGTCCCTGTAACATAGACAGGTCGATCTCTCTGGCTCCGTCCATACCGACTTCCTCATCCACTGTAATGATGACTTCCAAACGTGGATGTCTGATGTCCTCAGAATCCAATAATGCGAGTGCATAAGCCACAGCGATACCATCATCGCCGCCGAGGCTGGTATTCTCCGCGTAGATGCTGTCCCCGTTGATCCCTACTTTCAGTCCTTCCGTCTTCATATCCATGGTGCAATCCGGTGTCTGCACCGCTACCATGTCCATATGCCCCTGCAGGATCACCACCGGTTCCTTCTCGTATCCGGGAGTTGCCTCCTTGACCATAATGACATTTTTCATAGCATCCTGTATATAGAAAAGCTTATGTGCTTTCGCAAAGTCCACCAGGAAATCGCTGATCTGCTCCACATTGCCGGAGCCGTGAGGGATCTTCGTGATCTCTTCAAAATAGTAAAATACTTTCTTCGGTTCTAAGTTCGATAAAACACCCATTTTCATTTCCTCATTTCTGCGCTTTTATAGAGAACAAAGTGCACTTTCAGTATAAGTATTTGTCATTTTTCTGTCAAGGAAACAACATATGAAAAAACAGCAAACCATATCTGGATTGCTGTTTTCAAAATCAAAGCTTTATTTTTAATTCATCAAATACTTCTTCAGATGTACTATCGGAATGTAATGCTATCTTTAACCGCTCAATTTCATCAAGTATTTCCGCTTTTCCTGGGGCGTGTAGAACCAATATTCGCAGATCTCCCGCTGGGTGAACGCCTCTTCCCGCTCCCGGATACAATACAGAATCCAGAAAGCCGTCTCCGAGAGATTACAGTTTTTAGCATAGACCCGGTACAGATCGTCCATCTCCTTGATCAGCTTATTGTACAATGTGATCTGTGCAAAAGATTTTCCCCTGTTCTCTTCCATAGAAGCTTTCCTCCTTTTTATCCGATTTCGGACTAAATAGCATATAATCCGAAATCGAATTATTGTCAACAATTTTCTCATTGTGTCCTTCAGCGTATCGTTATATAATAACTTTGGCATCAGTTCCGGGAGGAGTGCGGTTCGCCCGTATCGCCAGTGTCTAGGTTCACCTTATTGAATATCCCGTAGAACACTCGGCGGCTGATGCTATTCTGAAATATTCTGTCTTTTCAAAGTATAGTTTTATTTTACCCCAACACACTACTATTACCTCGTTCTTTTTGTATGTAATATTACGTATTATTTATTGACATACGTAACATTACGTATTAAAATGAATTTGAGGTAGGAAAGGAGATACAAAAGATGCCTATGACCTCACAGGAGATGATCAAACTCCTATTAATAAACGGTTTTGCTATTATCAGCCAGAACGGCTCCCATGTAAAGCTGAAGAACACCGATACTCATAAAACCGTTATTGTTCCTTACCATTGCAAAGACATAAAAAAAGGTCTGGAACAGGCAATTCTGAAACAAGCTGGCTTAAAATAACAAATATTAACAAGGAGAACCAAAATGAAAAAACTTTTTTATCCGGCACTTTTTCATAAAGCAGAAGAAGGAGGCTTTTGGATCACCTTCCCGGATTTCCCCGAATGTATGACACAGGGGGAAAATATGCAGGATGCCTACGAAATGGCATGGGATGCACTTGGTCTTGCCGTAGTCTCCCGTATAGAGAACAGAGAAGCCCTTCCTCCGGTCACAGAACCTTACGCTGTTACTTTAGATCCTGATACCTTCTGTGTGGTTGTTCCCTTTGACCTCATATCCTACCAGAAAAAACATAACTCCAAAGCAGTCAAAAAAACTCTTTCCATTCCGGAATGGCTGAATGAAGCTGCTACAGATAGGAATGTTAATTTTTCACAGGTATTGCAGGATGCTCTTCTTCAAAAATTGAACCAATAAAACATGTTGCATTCCATGTTGCATTTTGCAAACTATTACGTCAAAATACAAAAAATCAAAATGCGCAAAGACCCATTTCTACAGGTTTTTGCGCATTTTCTATAAATATAAGAGCAGATAACGGGAATCGAACCCGCCTTTCCAGCTTGGGAAGCTAGCGTTCTACCGATGAACCATATCTGCAAAAGGAACATAAAATATTATACTCCATGTTCCTTTATTTTGCCAGTCCTAATTTTTACTATTTTTATCATTCTAATTATCCAGCACTCCCAACCACTTCAGAGCGTTCCAGATGCCGTCTTTATCCACGTCCGTGGTGATATAATCTGCCGCTTCCAGCACCTGTTTACTGGAATTACCCATAGCAATGCTGGTGTGGGCATACTTTAACATCGGCAGGTCGTTATTGCTGTCTCCGATGGCCACAGTGTCTTCCATGGGGATCTTCAAATAGTCCGTAATGTAACGGATCGCAGTTGCCTTGGAATATCCTTTGGGAACAATCTCGTAAAACCCTTGTTCTCTGTCGATAAAATCCAGTATTTCCGACAGATCATGCTTCATTCCGACCATTCCCGCCGGAGTCTCTGCATAAGCATATAATTTATCGTAGTTGCCCGGTGCATTGGCATAGCGATCGTATTTTCTATTCTCAATCTCACGTGCCATATGGCGGAAAGTATCGGTAAATACTTCTTCTCCTCTGGGAGCATAGTCTTCCCTGCTGCCTTCCAGGACGGCATCCACATGATACTTTTTCATGGCTGTCAGAATTGCCTTAGACTCCTCCATGGAAAATGTCTTGTGCATCAGCTGCTTTCCATGATATTCAATCTCCGTTCCGCAACCCAATAACAATCCGTCGAATTCCACCTGTCCGGTAAGATTTTCCCCTACCAGCCGTTTCGTACGCCCGGTGTTGATCATGCAGATATGACCGTTGGCTCTGGCGATGCGGATGGCTTCCTTCGTGCTCTCTGACATCAGCTCACTTCCTCCGCATATTAAGGTTCCGTCAATATCAAAAAATATTATCTTCATCTCAGATTCTTAAGCTCCTCTACCAGATCCAGATCGGATTTCTGTACCTTCAGATTCGTGGACACGGGCTCTTCACCGGGTCTCGTGATCGTGATCTCGATAATGGTTCCTTCCGTGATCGCTCCACCCATAAAAAATCTGCTTACAAACGCTGCAAATTTGGGATGATTACTCTCGAAGGTATTCTTCGCATTCATCAGTTTCATCATCATTCCGGGATTTATCATAATGGTCTCCTTCCAAATAGTTACAAAAAAGAAAGGCCGTCCGCACCATCCGAAGATAATGTGTCCAGCCTTAACAGTTGCTATTATTTACGCGATCTTGGACTTAGCCAGCTCTGCAAGGGTCTTGAAACCTTCTGCATCGTTAACTGCCAGGTCTGCCAGCATCTTTCTGTTCATATCAACGCCTGCAAGCTTCAGACCGTACATGAACTTGCTGTAAGATAAACCGTTCATTCTGGCTGCTGCATTGATACGAGCGATCCACAGCTGTCTGAACTGACGCTTTCTCTCTTTTCTACCTGCATAAGAGCTGGTCAGAGCTCTCATAACAGACTGCTTTGCTACTCTGTACTGCTTGCTTCTTGCGCCTCTGTAGCCCTTTGCAAGCTTTAATACTCTATTGTGCTTCTTCTTGGCATTTAAGCCACCTTTAATTCTTGCCATGTCTTATTTCCTCCTCGCCTGAATTATAAATAAGGTAAAATCTTCTTCATATTCTTAACATTAGTTGCATCCGTAATTGCAGGCTTTCTCAGATTACGTTTTCTCTTGGTAGACTTCTTGGTTAAGATATGGCTCTTGTAAGCTTTAGATCTCTTTAACTTACCGGTTCCTGTTGCTTTAAAGCGCTTAGCTGCTGCTCTGCTTGTCTTCATTTTGGGCATAACGAGTTCCTCCTAAACTTTACTTAATCTATCGTGTCGGAATCCGACACTTTTTAACTGTACGAATTAACGCTTCTCAGTTAAAAACATGGTCATGCTTCTGCCTTCTACCTTGGGAGCTTTTTCCACTACCGCAATATCGGACAGGCTCTGCGCGATATCATCTAAGATATGCTTGCTGTTATTCATGTGTGCCATCTCTCTGCCGCGGAATCTCAGGGTGATCTTCACTCTGTCTCCCTTAGTCAGGAACTTTCTGGCTGCACCGATCTTGGTGTTCAGATCGTTGGTATCGATATTGGGGGAAAGTCTGATCTCCTTGATATCGATGACTTTCTGCTTCTTCTTTGCTTCCTTCTCTTTTCTCACCTGCTCGTATTTGTACTTACCGTAATCCACGATCTTACAAACAGGAGGCTTTGCCGTAGGAGCAATCTTCACCAGGTCGAGTCCGGCTTCCTCTGCCATCTTCAGGGCATCTCTGGAAGAAACGATTCCGAGCTGTTCTCCGTCTTCTCCAATCAGTCGTACTTCTTTGTCTCTGATCTGTTCATTAATCATTAAATCGCTAATGGTTGTGTACCTCCATAAGAAAATGTGTTAAACAATAAAAAAAGCAGATAGCATAACTATCCACCTGTTCCCTTCACGGACTGCCCTCATTCAAACAAATTCCAAACGAGTTCTCTGTCTATGAAAAAATCTGAACGCTTACCAGCCTGCGCCGTAAGGTGAGAGTGGATACTCTGCTTGTTGTGTCGTGTTCTTCACACGCTTAAATAGAATACCACGAAGTTTTTCTGATGTCAACCCCGTTTTTACAATAATATTACAATTTTTCAGATTACTGTATTCTATGTACCGGCGGTCTCCCGCCGAATCCGGTTACCTGCTTTATTATCCGCAGTTTCGGAACATTTGTCAAGCCGGAATACTGATTTTCTTTTCCGTGATTTACTTTTCCGAAAAAGTAGCACAGGCGGTCTCTCTGCAGTCGCTGGCTCCGCAGCCCTTGATATCCACATGATCCGCCACACACTTATAATTACTGTTATAGATGCACTTTACCGCCTCACAGTCGATGCTGATCGTATGGCTTGGATGAGCCAGGGAGCTGCTGAAAGAATCCCGCCCCTCTCTCTTCTGCGCAAAGCTTTCACAGCAGGTTCCGTCACAGTCGCAGGCGTGCTTGCCACCCACCATGATGTCTCCCTTGCTGCACAGACAGTCCTTATTATAGGTACAATTTTCCACAACGCATTTTAAATCTGCCATGTTTCCCTCGCCTTCTGCCGCTTTCTGCGGCGTCTCATCTTCTTTTTTGATTTTAAAATTTTAAAAGAGGACACGCGGCAAAAGAGCAGTTGCAGTCCCACCACGCGTCATGGATAGTCTGTGCAGATTTGAAATTCTTATTCCTTTTACTGGTTTTTTTATAAAATTTGAGATGCCACTGGCTCATCTTGTTGCCCATAAGAAATAAATAAAGCGCCACCCCCATTTCTATGGGAAGTGACGCTTTTTTCATGTTTTTCTTTTATCTTACTGCCAAATTACTTGCTCAGCTTCTTGGTTGCGATCTCATCCTTTAACATAGCCAGGAATTCGTCTTTGGATACCGTAGTGGTGTTCTGTTGTCCATGCAGACGATAGCTTACGGTGCCGTCCTGTGCTTCCTGTTTCCCTAAGATGACCAGGTAAGGGATCTTCTTCACCTGTGCTTCTCTTACACGGTAACCCAGCTTCTCTGCTCTCTCATCGATGTCCGCTCTGATGTTATTGTCCAACAGATAACCGTACAGATCATGCGCATAGGCATTCAGCTCTTCATCATCGTTCTTGACCGGCAGGATCATAGCCTGTACGGGAGCCAGCCACAGAGGCAGGTTGCCCTTGGTCTCCTCCAGGATATAAGCCATGAATCTGTCCAGAGATCCTAAGATTGCTCTGTGCAGGACCACGGGAGTCTTCTTCTGTCCATCCTTGTCCACATAGGTCAGATTAAACTTAGCAGGCAGGCAGAAATCCAGCTGGCAGGTAGACAGGGTGTACTCATTACCTACCGCAGGTTTTACGTTTACATCCAGCTTCGGTCCGTAGAATGCAGCTTCACCGATCTCCTCGGTATACTCAATGCCCAGGTCGTTCAGAACCTTGCGCAGAGCGTCCTCTGCATTGTTCCACATTTCGTCGTCATCGTGATATTTTACCTTGTCCTCCGGATCTCTCAGGGACAGGACACATCTGTAATCGGTAATACCGAAATCCTTGTAGGTATTAAAGATCAGATCTACTACATTGGAGAACTCGGACTCGATCTGCTCCGGTGTTACAAACAGATGGGCGTCGTTCTGGCAGAAATGTCTGCCTCTCTCGATACCCTTCAGGGTACCGCTGGCTTCAAAACGGAAATCATGCGCGATCTCACCGATACGGATGGGCAGATCTTTGTAAGAATGCTGCGTGTTAGCGTAGATCATCATATGGTGAGGGCAGTTCATGGGACGCAGTACGAAGGACTCTCCTTCCACTTCCATGGGAGGGAACATGTTCTCCTTATAGTGATCCCAGTGACCGGAGGTCTTGTACAGATTTACAGTACCTACGCAGGGAGTCATAACGTGCAGATATCCCAGTCTTCTCTCTTTGTCCTTAATATAATTCTCCAGCTCCTGCCATACGGTGTAGCCCTTGGGAAGGAACATAGGCAGTCCACGGCCTACCAGATCATCAGTCATGAACAGTTCCATTTCCTTGCCGATCTTTCTGTGGTCACGCTCTTTGGCCTCTTCCAGCTCTTTCAGATGTGCTTCCAGTTCCTCTGCGGTAGGGAAGCAGACACCATAGATACGCTGCATTACGTGGTTGTTGGCATCGCCTTTCCAATATACTCCGGAGTGTTTTACCAGTTTGAAGTTCTTACACAGCTTGGTGTTGTCTACGTGAGGTCCACGGCACAGATCAGTGAAATCTCCCTGATCGTATACTGTGATGTTGCCGTCTTCCAGATTGCTGATCAGGTCCAGCTTGTACATATCGTCCTTGAACATTTCCATAGCTTCTGCCTTGGAGACTTCTCTTCTGTAGATCTTCTTGCCTTCCTTGCAGATCTTCTTCATCTCTTTTTCGATGGCAGCGATCACTTCATCGTTGACCACATCGTTGCCAAGATCGATATCATAATAGAATCCTTCCTTTACCACAGGTCCTACCCAGAATTTTGCATGAGGATACAGATGCTTTACTGCCTGTGCCATGACATGGGCGCAGGAATGATTGAGAGTTGACAGTCTTTCGTCTTCCTTAAAATTTACCATTTTCGTTCTCCTTTTTGTTGTTTTCTAAACTATTCAGAACCTCCATTTACGAAATCGCTCTTTCAGAGTTTTGCTGAATAGTCACAAAAAAGTCCCTTGCAACAATCTGCAAGGGACGTATCACACGCGGTTCCACCCTGATTGCAATTATATAAAATAACTGCCACTCATTTACTCGTAACGGGAGCTACCGGGCTGTATTAAAGCCACTCGGAGATGGTCTTCGTCCGCATCCGGCAAAACCGCTCACAGCTCCTGTTCCGAATAACAAGGCGGTTCTCTCTGGTGCCTTTCTATGCATCCTACTCTTCTCTTCAACGTTTTCTGATCTTAAAATCTGTTGCTTTAGGACTTATGTTGATATCATAGACCTTTTCACACGGATTGTAAAGAGGTATTTATATAGCTTTCCACATTTTCTCTGGACATATCTAAAGCTACCGCCAGTTCTCCATACAGATGATCCTCTGCAATACGAAAATATCTGGCATCCACTGCTGTCTCCTTACGTCCAGCTTCCTTTCTGGCACGTTTCCGCAGGTAGATCGTCTTGATGATCCGGATCAGATCCTGACAGCTGCTGGTCTTTAAGCAATTCTTGTATTCCTGCTCTAACAGTTTATCATTGGCAATGGTGATCAGCGGGATCTCCGGGATCCTGTGGATCAGATTCTCCGCTTCCTCGTGCGCAAGCACCTTACGCATGGAACCTTCCGCCGTATCCACCGGAATATATACCGTGCTGGAGGACAGATACAGAGGTTTTAAAATATAATACTCTCTCTTCTTATCCACTCCCGCAATGTCTAATGTCGTGATCTCTTCCACCACACAGACTCCCTTACTGCCACATACTACACGTTCGCCCTTCTGAAACACCTTAACCTTCCTTTCCTCTGCCGACTGCAGAAAAATGCAAAACACAATTTCCGTTTACTACCAATAATATATCCATTTTTAACTATTCTAACAGAAAAAACGCCGAAATGTCAGTATCTTTCGGCGTTTCTGAATATTTTTGTGAATATTGCTCATAGGAAATCGGTCAGGTATTGTGCATTATTTCTGATAGGCGATGCGTGGATCTCCGTTTTTCAGGTAAATAATGCCTCTGCGTTCGAAGCCATTCTTCTCTAATAAGTGCTGCATGGTGTGATTATCGAAATGCGTATCGGCCCGCAGGTATTTCACTTTGCTCTCACAGAAGGCAACGCATTTTGCAAAAAGGCCTTTCACCTCCCCGTCTCCTGCCAGGCGATGGATCGTGCCGTAAGGGGTCTCCTCCCGCCAGCTGCCATCCTCAATATAGGCATAGGTTGGTTCCTCCTCCAGCAAAAGCATGAATACTCCGTGGATGCTTCCGGCCTTTTTATACACGTACAGCCGCTGTTTCTCAATGTCTGTCCGCAGTGTCTCCGGATCCGGATACGCACCGTTCCACTGGTTCGGATTGCCGTTTGCCCGCATGTAAGCCTTGGCGATGTCATAGATCTCCAGAATCCGGGGCAGGTCTGCCTCTGTTGCCGTTACGATCTCCTCTGCCTCATCGTTCTCTTTTCCCCCTTCGCCTTCCGCCACTTCCGCTTCCGGGGCTTCCAGAATCTCCCGCACGGCCGTTTCCATCCGCTCCGCCAACTGTCTGTGCCCCTTGGCTGTCAGATGTACGTGATCTGCCTTCGTCAGTTCACAGCCTCCCGCATCCAGAAAATCCACCTGCTCTGCCACCGCCAGCAAAGCATATTCTCTTGCCAGTGCTCTCGTTGTCTCCACACTGTTTTCATTAAAATCAGGATAAATCACACCCTCTTCGATGGGAACCGGCGCCACGATCAGGATCTTCGGTCCATTCTTTCCCCAGCAGGAAACCGATTTTGCCTCTTCCAAGAGGATCTGCATGCCTTTTGCAATCTTCCGCGCATCCGTATTGAATTTCACCTTGGAATCATTGGTACCTAACATCAGGATCAGCAGGTCTAACGGCTCGTGGCTGTTCAACAGGGCATGCAATACCGGCAGCAGATTCACGGAATCCATGTCCGGATCATCATACACACAGGTTCTGCCACTTAAGCCTTCCTCAATGACCAGATATTCCTCTCCCAGTGCCTTCTGTAACAGGCAGGTCCAGCGTTCCTCTTCATTATATCTGCTGCCGTGGTCGGCACTCTCCGACGGATCGGTGCAGAGCCCATGGGTATTGGAATCTCCGATGCACAAAATATGTTTTTTCACTGTTTAACTCTCCGTTTTCTATTTCAGTCTGTAACCATCCAGGATCCCCAGACCCTTTTCCGGCTCCTGCTCATAGAACTCCAGACCTTCGGTTTCATTGACATATTCACGTATTGCTTCTGCTATGGTCATTTGATTTTTTCTCCTTCTACTGTTCCTTTGTTCATATTTGCTGCTTCTCTTTATTGTATCATGATTCGCACCTACGGTGCTTACCGTTGCTTCGCAACGATCATGATCAAATTCGCCGTTCGCCAATTATGCAAGCATATTGGCTCACTTGCGCTCATTATATCATAAAAGGCGAACCCTGGCACCGCCAAAGTCCGCCCTTCATCATTTTCTTCTCTTATTCCTCATTCAACTTAGCTGTATAACTTATGATAATTCCCGTTTCTACCTTTCGCATTTTCTGGAAGAGTAAAAAATTTATCTCTTAAGTTAGTGTCATTTTAGAATCAAAACAGACTCTTAATAGTTCAAATACTAAAAAGGAAATCGGAATTATCAACAAATCAGGTTCATGAAATGTGACAAGGATAGAAAACCTTTCAGCTATATTTTCAAGTACCTGTGTTCCCGCAAGTGCGCCGGTACCACTGATATAGAAATAAATATCTTTCATGGATATAACGGAGGCAATACGATCCAGGAATCTGGTATAAGACATTCCCAATACTACACCCACTATTAATATTGTCTGAAGCATTATTTTTCTCCAATTTCCTTGTAGCGTTTCCTTAATCTTTTTCAACTGTCCCACACGAAAGTCTTTCCCATGAGCTAACATACATAACACAACTGCTGTCAATGCAGCAAACAACAGTCCTGTGTTTCCCGGAATCTGAAAGAACCTGCTCTCCGGCATAGTGATCCAACTCCATTGTTGCTCATATAAATCACTTTCCGTTTGATGTGCCATGAAAATCCAAAACTCTATTACTTTACCAAGCTCGGTCAACAAAAAATACCCTAAAATCACAGGCACACATTTAACAGCTTCCTTGATTTTTATCATAGGATTCTCCTTCTAATTTCGTAGACTTTTGTTACTCTTTCGTTCTTTTTTATAATAACTTATTTTTTTATTGTTATCATATTTTGTCCACAAAAAGCAGAAATCTGACCACCAATTATAGCACATCCAACAATATTTTAATACTTACCTGCATATCAACCCTGATTGACAATTCTCCATGATATTTTTCCACAATTTGTTCAATAATCTTCATTCCCCAGCCATGCGCTGATGAATCCTGCTCTCTCTCAGATACAAAATGATTATTTTTGACCAATGGTTTTTCCTTATAGTCATTCTTCATTTCAATTACCAGAAACCCTGCTGTTACCGCAATATTCAATCTGATTTGTTCTTTTGCTGCTTCCAATGCATTGTTCAATAAATTGGCACATAATACACAAAATTCTCTATCCTCCAATTTTAACCCCGACGGAAGAATCGGTGTTTCGACCAACAAAAGAATATTACGCTGTTCCGCTTTCTCTTTTGCTTCACAAATTACAGTATCTACAATATCTACGCCTGTATGTACCGGAATCATTTTACACTGCAGCGGTTCCTGCACGCTCTCTATATATGCTAAAGCTTCTCTCTGATCACCATGTTGCAGAAGTCTCTCCAGCGCTCGCAGATGATGTTTTATATCATGATACAGTTTTGCATTTTCTGTATAAAAATTCTGTGCTCTGACATACTGACTCTCAATCAGATCATATTGTGTATCTAATACAGAGATTTGCATCTTCAGTTGCGATTGGCGGAAGTAAAAATATACCATAAGAAGCAGACTCACCAGGCAGGACAGGAAAACATAATTCTGAATTGCATTTCCATAAATCATATCCATGAAAAAATCACACAGAAATGCTGTACTGAAGAAAGCAATGCCAAATGTTTTCAACAGATTCAACGCTGTAAAAGTTTTTCCTATTCCTTTATGTCTTATAGCCGATATCAATATACCATTTATTATCATCCATCCTGCCTGCGCACAAAATTCCGCATTTGTCCAGAAATGTTCCACCAATCCCAGTAAAACAGTCCAGATAAAAACATAACTGACTACAAGGGATGCCACTTTTTCCACAGAGCCATTCCATAACAGGTATCCTAAAATAGTAAGAAGTAACAGTAACGGAATCCACGACAAATACTTTTGCAGACCATACCATAGCATTCCCGATAAAAAAATCGTTACAATAAATTTTTTATCTGAATCTATGTATTTTCTCCGATCAAAAAGCATATCCATCCATATCAGAAGCCATGCCGAATTGTGTATGCTCCACAGAATTTTAATCATTTGTACTCCATTTTCCATTATCCGTACCTGCCTGCCAATATTCCATTATCTGATGTTTTAATTGCGCCAGCCGTCGTTCTCCGATGTACAATTGCTGCCCCGTAGATAAAACCATCTGGTTATCTTTGATCTGTTTCACATGATATAAATTACACAAATATCCCCGATCCACCCATACAAATTCATCTTCCGGTAATTTCTCCGATATCTTTTTTAAGGAGCTTCTTACCTTACACCTGGTAGCATCCGTCTTTTCAATATATAAATACTTGCCTTCTCTCCAAATATATACAATTTTTCTAAGTGGGATTTTTTCTATGCCCCGTTGATTTTCTGCAATATAAACCTCTGAGGTACGTGATACAATTTCCCTGAATGCTGCCTCCAGTGCCTGTGTGATCATGCTTTCCATTTGTTGCTTCGGAATAAAACGAAATGGTCGGAATTCAAATGATTTATACACATAACTCTCGTAAGCTGACACAAAGATGATCAGAATATCCGGTGCTGTTTCCTGAATTTTAGCTGCCAGTTCAAAGCCATTTAATTCCTGCATTTCAATATCCAAAAACAACAGATCAAACGCTTGACCATCCTCAATTTCATACCACAATGCCTTACTGCTCTGATATACATTACATTCATAAGGAATGCTTTTTTTCATGAAATACTCTTTTATATGTTTTTCCATGAACTCCGCGTCTTCTACTGTATCATCACATATTGCAGCTTTCATTTTCCATGCTGTATACTTTCCCATCGTTTCCCCTTATGTTATCAAAGCGAAATTTCCTTGATACGCATCTGGTCCCTGTTGCAGAACAAGTACCTCTTAAAATACTACAATTTATTTGGATAATTCTCTAACTGGTGGAAAATACCAACTACATTTACAACATCTCCTCTCACATCAAAAATGATAATATAATTCATCTGTGGCACAACAGCCTCTCGATACCCTTTCTTGGAAAGATATGCATCTCTGCACTCTGCGAACTGAAATGGATTAACCTCCAGTCTGTCATAGATTACATCAATACAATCTAACAGATGCTTCGCTGCCTGGTCATTTTTTAATCGATAAATCAAATGATACACAAGCTTATCAAGCAATTCATCAGCATGCTCTGTAACATTTAATTTATAAACCATACTTTGCCCTCTTTTCTCTAAGTGCTGTTCTGGCATCCTTTATCTGTCCTGCCTCAATCTGTTTTTCAGATATCTCGATATCTCTGTACATAGCAATTTGTTTCATGGTTGCCTCATAAATCTCCATGCTCATAATTACCATATCTCCATAACCATTTTTCGTAACATAAATCGGCTCCTCTGTCTTATGACACATATCAGATATCTCAGACGTATTCTTCAAATCTTTAATTGGAATTATTTGCGGCATAATACGCACCTCCTTTTACACCATAATTATACCATAATTATACCCTTTTTCAACCTATTTATTCATAATCAAAAACTCATAATCAAAGAAACGGTCTTTTGACTTATGCCAAAGACCGTTTCTTTTACAATATTATTCTTCATTCATCTTAGCCAGCTTGGCTGCCTGGTCGGCTGCGATGCAGGCGTCGATGATCTCTTCGATATCTCCGTTCATGATCTTGTCTAACTTATACAGGGTCAGACCGATACGATGGTCGGTGACACGACCTTGCGGGAAGTTGTAGGTACGGATCTTCTCAGAACGGTCTCCGGTACCGATCTGACTGCGGCGCATCTCTGCTTCCGCATCGTGTCTCTGCTGCTGCTCGATGTCATACAGCTTGGACTTTAACAGTGCGAACGCCTTCGCCTTGTTCTGGATCTGAGACTTCTCAGTCTGGCTGTATACCACGATTCCGGAAGGATAGTGGGTCAGACGTACTGCGGAGTCGGTGGTGTTGACACACTGACCACCGTTACCGGATGCTCTCATGACATCGATACGGATATCTTTGTCCTCGATGACGATATCAATATCATCATCCACCTCCGGCATAACCGCCACACTGATGGTGGAGGTATGGATACGTCCGCCGCTCTCGGTCTCCGGTACACGCTGTACACGATGTACGCCACTCTCATACTTCATCTTGGAGTAAGCACCCTGTCCACTGATGGTAAACTGTACTTCCTTCATACCGCCGATACCGATCTCATCCACGTTGATCAACTCTACCTTCCAACGCTGCTTCTCGGCATAATGCACATACATACGATAGATCTCCGCTGCAAACAGTGCAGCCTCATCGCCGCCGGCACCGGCACGGATCTCCACGATTACATTCTTGTCATCATTAGGATCCTTGGGCAGTAACAGGATCTTCAGCTCCTGCTCCAGCTCTTCTACGCGCTTCTTGCTGTCGTTTAACGTCTCCTTGATCATCTCGCGCATTTCTTCGTCTTTTTCCTCTTCCAGCATGGAAAGAGAATCTTCGATATCCTGTTTGCACTTTTTGTACTCTGTATACGCATCCACGATGGGAGTCAGATCACTCTGCTCCTTCATCAGCTTGCGGAAACGTTCCTGGTTATTCGTGACCGTGGGCTCATGCAGTTCGCCCATGATCTCTTCAAAACGAATCAATAAATCTTCTAACTTGTCAAACATAACTAATTCCTCTCAATATAAGTTGTAACAGTTCAGCCATGAACATATTGGAGAGCAAAAATCATGCTTGCATGATTTTGTGAACGAATATGTTCATGAACTAAGCGCCAGGTTTATGAGCAAAGGTAGTCACGAAGTGACGGAAAGCGTGTCAGCGCGACTTTGCGAATGGTGCGGGCTGAACTGTTACATACGTTCCAAAAACTACCCGGTCCAGACCGGCATAATCCTGCACCACTTGTACATCGCAGTACCCTTCGGTGCGCATCAGCTCCGATACAGCCTGTCCCTGGTCATATCCGATCTCGAAAAAGAGCATTCCACTGCTCACCAGATGTTTTCCTGCTTCTTCGATGATACGGCGGTAAAAATATAAACCATCCTCTGTACCGTCCAGTGCCATCCTGGGTTCATGATCCCGTACCTCCGGCATCAGTTTCTCCACTTCCGCACTGGCGATATAAGGCGGATTCGACACGATGATCTCGAATTTTCCCTCCACCTTTTCAAACAGATCGCTCTGTAAAAAATGCGCATGCTCCGCTTTTTCCGGGGTAAGCACCTTCAAGACATTCCGTCCTGCCACTTCCAGTGCCTCAGCTGACAGATCCACACCCAGTCCTTCACAATCATTGCTGTAATGCAGCAGGCTTAACAGAATGCACCCGGATCCCGTACACATGTCTAACACACGCATCCCGTCATGGAGTTCCTTAAGGACCTCCTCCACCAGGATCTCGGTATCCTGCCTCGGGATCAGCACATGCTCATTGACGCTAAAAGTCAGCCCCATGAAACCCTGTTCACCAGTCAGCTGCTGCAGGGGAATATGCTCCGCGCGCTGACGGATCCAGTTCAGATACTTTTCTTCCGCTTCCGGTGCCACCGGCTGTTCGCCGTGCACCAGCAGATCGTTGCGGTCCGTACCGCACACGGCTTCCAGTAAAAGTCTCGCATCCAGTGCAGCTTCCTCGATTCCCGCTGCCTGTAAGGTGCGGCAGCCCTGTTCGTAACATTCCCGATAGGTCATCTTAATCCTCCGGCTCTGCGGAAGCCTCATCTTTCATCCAGCTCTCGTCCACTTCGTAGCCGAAGGTATCCTGTAAATATTTCTTCCAGTCGAATACTGCTTCTACAGATGCAATAGCTACCTCTGCCATGCTCTCATCCGGCTCCTTGGTAGTCATACGCTGGATCCACATACCGGGAGCCGACAGAATCTTAATAAAGATATTGTCCGTGCGCCCTGCCAGGCGGATGATCTCGTAAGAGATTCCTGCCACAACAGGCATCAGCAGAATACGAAAGATCACCTTCTCCGCTACATTGTCCACCTGAATAAAGAAAAACAGCACAATGCTTACCAGCATAACAAAGAAAATAAAGCTGGTTCCGCAACGCTTGTGCAGCCTGGAGCTATGCATCACGTTGTGCACCGTAAGGGGTCTGCCTTTTTCGATACAGTTAATACACTTGTGTTCCGCACCATGATACTGATACAGTCTGCGGATATCCTTCATGGCACTGATGCCCCATACATACAGTAAAAACAGGGCAATACGGATCACACCCTCGATGATCGACATCAGAGAACGATTGCGGATAAAGCTCTCAAACAGAGATGAAATAAAATAAGGAAGTACAATGAAGAGTCCCACTGCCAGCACGACAGAGATCACCGTCACGATTCCGGATAATAATTTCTCTCCGTTACCGCCGCTCATTTTATCCATTGCTTTATCGAACTTTGTCTCTTTACTGTCCTCCTCTTCATAAAAGGAAGCAGAATAATTTAACGCCCTGGTTCCCAGGAGCAGAGAATCCAGGAAATTAAAAATACCGCGGATAAAGGGAAGCTCCTTGATCTTACTGCCGTGAGCCAGCCCCTGATAAGTCTCAACTTCCACTTCGATCTCGCCGTCCGGCTTACGGACCGCCACCGCGTATTTTTCTTTATTTTTCATCATAACGCCTTCCAGTACGGCCTGACCGCCGATTCCGGAATAACGACTTTTCCTTCTAGCCATAAACTTTGTCCTCGTAATGCAATATAAAACAGAATCCTTTTTGTCGTATAGGAAAGCACTTTCTGTACGACAAGAAACGGTTGAGATAAGAATACCTCAACCGTTCGCTTGCAATCTTATTTAACACCGTATTTCTTATTGAACTTATCAATACGGCCATCGGTTCTTGCAGACTTCTGCTGGCCAGTGTAGAATGAATGACACTTGGAGCAAACTTCTACGTGAAGCTCAGGCTTGGTGGAGCCGGTTACAAATGTGTTACCACAGTTGCAGGTTACAGTTGCCTGGTAGTAAGCGGGATGGATTCCTTCTTTCATTTCTTTCACCTCTCTATAAAAATGTCGTGTATAAGTTCTTGTTCTCATCCTCACTGCTTATGGAACCACAAACAGCGGTATTATTGTACCATAAGAGGAGATACGGTGCAAGACTTATTTTAACATTTTTTGCGATAATTAAATAAAGTGATTTTTCTTCACCATGTTCACAAATTCCACATTATTTCGTGTATGGGCAAACATATCCAGAATCCGGTCGGTTGCCTCATCCGGCTTCAATCCATTCAGTGCCTTACGCATGATATTGATGGCTTCCAGCTCTTCCGGAGTTAACAGCAGGTCTTCTCTTCTGGTGCCGGACTTTGCAAGGTCGATTGCCGGGAAGATACGCTTCTCGGACAGTTTTCTGTCCAGAACCATTTCCATATTACCGGTACCTTTGAATTCCTCATATACCACATCATCCATCTTACTTCCGGTCTCTACCAGTGCGGTCGCCAGAATTGTCAGGCTTCCGCCCTCACGCATATTACGGGCTGCACCGAAAAATCTCTTGGGCATATGGAGTGCTGCAGGATCCAGACCACCGGACAGAGTACGTCCACTGGGAGGAACCACCAGGTTGTACGCACGGGTCAGACGGGTGATACTGTCAAGCAGGATCACGACATCCATTTTATGTTCAACGAGACGCTTTGCACGCTCGATCACCATCTCGGATACTCTCTTATGATGCTCAGGAAGTTCATCAAAAGTGGAATAGATCACTTCCACATTATCTCCGTGGATCGCTTCCTTAATATCGGTAACTTCCTCGGGACGCTCATCGATCAGCAGAATCAGCATATGCATCTTGGGATTACCGCGCAGAATAGATTTTGCCACTTCCTTCAACAGCGTTGTCTTACCTGCCTTGGGCGGGGATACGATCATACCACGCTGTCCCTTACCGACGGGACTCACCAGATCCATAACTCTCATAGCAATGCTACAGCCGGGAGTCTCCATTTTGATCCGCTCATCGGGGAAGATCGGAGTCATATCTTCGAATGCCATTCTCTTGGAGGATTCTTCTACGGTATATCCGTTAATGCTCTTAACAAACAAAAGCGCACTGAACTTCTCCTGCTGGGTCTTGATCCGCTTGTTACCCTTCAGAATATCTCCTGTCTTCAGTCCGAAACGGCGGATCTGACTGGGTGCCACATAGACATCATTCTCACCGGGCATATAATTCTCGCAACGGATAAATCCATAGCCATCCGGCATGACTTCCAGAATACCGCTGGCTTCGATACCGCTGTCCAGTTCCTTGGGATACTGACTCTCATCATATGCCACATTATTGGGATTGAAAGTACGTTCTTTGGTGTAGGCTTCGCTCCGCACGCCTACGTTCTCCGCACTCTCCCCACGATAATTGCGATCCGGTCTGTAATTCCTCTCCTGTCTGACAGGACGTTCCGATCTCTCCTGCTTTTGCGGTTCTTCGCTTCTGACGGTCTCTGTCGCAGACTCCTGCTTCTGCTCTGCTGCTTTAGCCTCTTCCTCTTTTTTCAGCCGCTCATCCTCCGCCAGCATAGCTTCTACCAGTTCTGCCTTTTTCATCGTAGAAGTACCCTTCAGACCGCGTACTTTTGCCAGTTCTTTTAACTGAACTAACGGCAATGATTCATATTTTTCTCTCATAAACTCCTCCTCTATTCCTTATTATCGTCCATAAAACTGTTAACTAAGGGGATTTACATCTTGATCTACCTATGATGTGTGATGAATTAAAAAGATATAAAAACAACATCTGCGTCTATTATAATATATTTTTTTTCAAATAGGAAGTCCCAAAATTATTTTTTTACAAATCCTTGCTAAGACATCGATTCTATTATATCATTACTAATAGCTGTCAAACACAGAAATCTGTATGACAGATCAACTATTAATACAATTAAGAGAGGTATTGTCATGACAACCAACGAAAAAGCATTACTGATGCACGAAAAATGGAACGGCAAACTGGAAACCGTCTCCAAGACTCCCGTCAAGACCCGTGAAGATCTTGCGATCGCTTATACTCCCGGTGTTGCGGAACCCTGCAAAGTAATTGCAAAGGACAAAGAAGCCGCTTACAAATATACCATGAAAGCCAACACCGTTGCTGTCGTCTCCGACGGAAGTGCGGTTCTCGGTCTCGGTAATATCGGTCCCTATGCGGCAATGCCCGTTATGGAAGGCAAGGCAGTCCTCTTCAAGGAATTCGGCAATGTCAATGCAGTTCCCATCTGTCTGGATACCCAGGACACTGAGGAGATCATCAAAGCCGTAACTTATCTGGCACCCGGCTTCGGCGGCATCAATTTGGAAGACATCAGCGCTCCCCGCTGCTTTGAGATTGAGGAACGTCTGAAGGAGATTCTGGATATTCCGGTATTTCATGACGATCAGCACGGTACCGCTATCGTTGTTCTCGCCGGTGTGATCAATGCCCTGAAGGTAGTTGGCAAGAAAAAAGAAGACTGCCGTGTCGTGGTAAACGGTGCCGGCAGCGCCGGTGTAGCTATTACGAAGCTGCTTCTGACCTATGGATTCCCCAATATTATCATGTGCGATAAAGTAGGTATCGTATCCAAAGACACCGAAGGTTTAAACTGGATGCAGAAAAAAATGACAGAAGTAACCAATTTAAACAACGAGACCGGATCTCTGGCAGATGCTCTGAAGGGTGCTGATATTTTCATCGGTGTATCCGCTCCCAACATTGTCACACCGGAAATGGTAGCTTCCATGAACCGCGATTCCATCCTGTTCGCCATGGCCAATCCCGTGCCCGAGATCATGCCGGATGTAGCTAAAGCCGCAGGTGCCCGTGTCGTAGGAACCGGACGCAGTGATTTCCCCAATCAGGTGAACAACGTGGTGGCATTCCCCGGTATTTTCAAGGGTGCTCTGGAAGGTCGCGCTACCCAGATCACCGAGGAAATGAAGCTGGCAGCCGCAGAAGCCATTGCAGGCCTGGTTCCCGCAGACAAGCTGTCTGACGACAATATTATGCCGGAAGCTTTCGATCCTCAGGTAGCCGAAGTTGTGGCTGACGCTGTGAAAAGTCATATTCACTGATGCAACGGACAGACATAGCAAGAGACTGGCACGGTAAACCCTACTACTCTCTGGATTCCTATTGTAAAAATACGTTTCACCATAAATGTTATAAAATAGCCCTGAATGCCCGGATGTCCTGTCCCAATCGGGACGGCACCCTGGACACTCGGGGCTGTATCTTCTGTAGTCGCGGCGGCAGCGGCGATTTTGCCGTAGACATCCTCGGCAAATCGATGGAAGAACAGATTGCGGAAGGCATTTCCAATTTCGGCAATAAATCCATCGGACAGGATCTGATCGCTTATTTTCAGGCATATACCAATACTTACGCACCTCTCCCGTATTTGGAAGAGGTCTATCGTTCTGCCCTGGATCATCCGGACATCTGCGGTATCTCCATCGCCACGAGACCGGACTGCCTGGGACCGGAGGTACTGGCACTGCTCTCTCGCCTGAAGGAAGAATACCGTGATAAATTTCTCTGGGTCGAGCTTGGTCTTCAGACCATTCATGAAGAGACCGCTTCCTATATCCGCAGAGGCTACCCTTTATCCTGCTTCGAAAAAGCCTGTGCTGATCTGAGGACGCTACAGATTCCCATCATTGTTCACACGATTTTGGGGCTTCCCGGGGAGTCTGATACACAGGTTCTTCAGACCATAAATTATCTGAACCGGATCTCTCCGTTCGGCATCAAGCTGCAATTACTTCATGTTCTGGCAGACACGGACCTGGCCGAAGATTATGTTGCCGGGAAATTTGAGGTTCTGACATTGGATGCCTACCTGGATCTGGTCATCTCCTGTCTGGCTCATCTGTCACCGGAGATTGTGATCCACCGTGTCACCGGTGATGGTCCGAAGGATCTGCTGATCGCTCCGAAATGGAGCCTGGATAAACGTGGGGTGTTAAATGCTTTGCATCATCGCATGAAAAAACAGGGCATCCGTCAGGGTGACCTGTATCAAATATAAGATCGTAATACAAGATTGTATAAGAAAGGCTGTTATGACATTATGTTACAAGATCCGCTTACCCTATATAAACTCATTGTGCTCTATATGCTGAATCGTGTCACCTTCCCTCTCACGGCCGCGCAGGTCAGCGATTTCATTTTAGGAAAAGAATATACCAACTTCCTGACGCTGCAGCAGGTGATCAACGAATTGACGGATGCCGGAATGATCGCCACCCAGTCAATCCGCAACCGGACCCACCTGTCCATCACTGCCGAGGGCAAGGAAACTCTGAATTTCTTCGAGAACCGCATCGGTGATACCATCAAGCAGGAAATTGACAGCTATTTTCAGGAAAACGAGTTCACCTTGCGCAACGAAGTCTCTGTGCTGGGGGATTATTATAAATCCACCTCCGGTGAATACGAGGCTCATCTGGTAGCAAAAGACCGCGGTATCAATCTGGTGGACATCACCTTATCCGTTCCCGTGGAAGAAACTGCGGCTGCTATCTGCGACAACTGGCAGAAAAAAAATCAGGAAATATACAAATACCTGATTACGGAGTTGTTCTAATCCCGCAATCAGGTACCTGATTTTATGATTCTTTGTTTTTAGAAGAAGCCTCTGCGGCTTCTTTTTTGATTCTCGCCATATGCTCTCTGATCTTCACCTCATAACCGTTACCCGAGGGCTGATAGAACTCCCTGCCACTCAGTTCATACGGCAGATACTGCTGTTCCACATAATCATTCGGATAATCATGTGCATATTTATATCCTGTGCCGTGTCCCAATTTTGCTGCTCCTTTATAATGTGCATCCTGCAAGTGTGTCGGAATCGGCAGATCTCCGGTGGCATGTACCTCCTGCATTGCCTGAGATACCGCTTCATAGCTGCGGTTGCTCTTAGGCGCTGTGGCAACATAGGTTACTGCCTGAGCCAAAATGATCTGTGCCTCCGGCATACCTACCCGTTCCACCGCCAGAGATGCATTTACCGCTACCACCAGTGCCTGTGGATCTGCATTTCCCACATCCTCCGAAGCACAGATCATGATACGTCTTGCGATAAAAGTCACGCTCTCTCCTGCATTCAACATTCTCGCCAGGTAATATACCGCCGCGTCCGGGTCAGACCCCCGCATACTTTTGATAAATGCGGAAATGGTATCGTAATGATTGTCACCATTTTTATCATATCGTGCTGCTCTCTTCTGAATACACTGTTGTGCCACATCCAAAGTAATGTGAATCTTCCCGTCAGCGGAAGGTTCAGTAGTCATAATTCCCAGTTCAATGGCATTCAGCGCGTGTCTGGCATCTCCACCGGAGATATCCGCCAGAAAATCTAACGCATCTTCATCTATGGTTCCGTTATAGGCACCCATTCCGCGGTCCGTATCGTAGACCGCTTTTTTTAACAGTTCTTTGATTGCTTCCTTTGGAATCGGCTTTAATTCAAAGATCACCGAGCGGGAGATCAGAGCTCCGTTCACTTCAAAATAAGGATTCTCTGTGGTTGCACCAATGAGGATGATCGTACCGTCCTCCACATATGGGAGCAAGTAATCCTGCTGTCCTTTATTAAAACGGTGGATCTCATCGATAAACAGGATCGTACGTTTTCCGTACATTCCCTGCAGTTCCTTAGCCTTTTCCACCACTTCTTCCATGTCCTTTTTACCGGCTACCGTTGCATTGATCTGCCGGAATTCCGCACTGGTGGTATTGGCAATGACCTTCGCCAACGTCGTCTTGCCGGTGCCGGGCGGTCCGTAGAAAATAATGGAGCTGATCTTGTCTGCTTTGATGGCGCGGTACAACAGCTTATCCTTACCGATGATGTGTTCCTGCCCTACGACCTCATCCAGTGTCCGGGGACGCATTCTCGCCGCCAGAGGAGCCTCTTTTTCCATATTGGTACTTCGCATATATTCAAATAAATCCATATGATCACATCCTCTGTTTCTATTTTTGCGTCCAAATCTTCAACCGCCGCTTCAGTACATTTGCCTCCAGTGGGGCCAGCAGCAGATCCTGGATCCCTTCCGTCTCCAACGCACATTTCATCTGTGCAAGATTCCCTTCCTTGCAGATGGCGATCATGGAAAGCGCATGTTCTCTCTGTAATCCTCCAAGCTCCTGCCAGCGTGCCTGTCCTCCGTCCTCTTCTTCTGATACATCCACGAACAGGCCCAGAATGTCTTCGCCGGTCTTCTCTCCCATGTTCTCTCTGATCTCTTCCACCGAGATTACTTTCTTCAGATGAACAAACTCCGGCAGTGCAAACTCCAGCATGCTGGTAACATTACGGGAGGATGACCACACAAAAGCCTGTAATTTCTGATCAGGGGTCTGATTTTCCTCACCGAACACGCTGTAGCGTCCTTTTCCCGACTTCTTGGATACATACAATGCCTGATCTGCTTTTGCCGCAAGATCATAGTAGCAATGATCCTCTGGATCGGAAAATGCTATTCCCACACTGATGGATATATTTTCCGGTATGGATAAGTTCTCTTTATATTTTACGAGGTTGACCAGATTCTCTGCCTTGATCAGTGCGATCTCTTTGGACGGAATGTCTCCCATCAATACTGCGAACTCATCTCCACCCATACGTCCCACATAATCTGTGCTGCGGAACTGTGAAGAAATGACTCCTGCAATGACGCTGATCACATGGTCTCCCATAGTATGACCGTATACATCATTTATGGATTTGAAATTATCGATATCTATCACCATAAGAGCATGCAGACCATCCTCATGTTCTGTCAGAGTCTTCGTGATCAGCTTCTCTACTGTCATCTTGTTGAACAGACTGGTCATCTCGTCAATCTGCGACTTTGTCTTCCAGGCCTTCTGCTCATCTCTGCTATTCTGCAGTCTGCGTTTTACACCCAATGTATTATTGATGCGGGTAAGCGCGATCCGGGCATCTACCGGTTTGATAATGAATTCATCCGCCCCCAGTGCAAATGCTTCCGACTGGGAAGACACCGATTCCGTATTCGTCAGAACGATAACCGGCGTATCCTTGAAGCCCTCCATATTCTGTCTGCGGCGCAATACCTCGAAGCCATCGATCCCCGGCATGACCAGATCCAGCAGCACCAGATCAATGGCATCGCTTTCCTTCTCCATGATCGTAAGACATTCTTCACCGGAAACAGCCTCTGCGAAGTTAAAATACTCCCCGAGAGACTGTCTGATCACTACTCTTTGAAATTTTGAATCATCAACGATTAATAATGTTTCTTTCTTTTGTAAACTGCTCATGGCTGTCGGATCCTGCTTTCCGTATCACGTCGTTTAAAACGTGATACAGTTATAGTATATCCAACAGCCATGTGCTCGTCAATTTAAAAATATATCTACTTTTTACACAATTTTTATGTGAATTTTCCCTTTAAAGATGAATTTTACTATGTCTGCGGAGAATTCCTCCGAATGTCACCAGACCTGCAGCTGCAAGCAGCAGCACTGTCGCTGCCAGCAGTCCGATTCTCTGTAATATCTTTTTCAGCTGTTTTCTCCAATCCGTATTCTTGTAAAATCAGGTTTACAGTCCCAGCAGCTGTTTCTTCTTCGCTTCGAATTCTTCTGCCGTAATGACACCTGCATCCAGCAGTGCCTTATATTTAGGCAGTGCCACGGTGGGATCCTCTGCCTGTACGGGTGCGGCCTGCGGTGCACTCTGCGTACTTTGGGTTGCGGCGTGGGGATCTATTACCTGTTCCTGTACCTGGGGATCGATGATCTGCATCAGGTTCTGTGCCAGTGCATGCAGTCCTTCCGTCTTCTGGGTATAATCATCCAGATAGTCGATGGTGCTGGGCTGATTGGAATTGAACTTCGGTGCTCCCGTCTCCTTATAGAAGCTCTTCCAGTAAGGGTGCTCCAGCGTGATCTCTACAGCGAATTTCTCTACCGGATTCGGAATATTGAAATCCGGCTCGGTCATACGGTCTCTGTAATCCGGATCATCTCTTCTGAAATTATCGTCTCTTCTGCTGTCCTCCATGTTACGACGCATTTCTTCCATCATCTCATACTGATGCCGCAGCATTCTGTATTCATCGATTCTGGGTTTTAACTCATCTAAACGCTCCTTAATATTGCTCTTGTAGCTCCGGAAGTTCCCCTTTTCTCCTTCGTACAGTACCTCTCCATCCTCCAGAATACGGAAGGACTTAATGTCAGAGGGTTCCATGGCAAATGCTCCGTCAACAACTCCCAGTCGCAGTAGCTGGTGATCCATATCCAGTACCAGGCTTCCCTTGAAAAATCCGAAATCATAACGGTAAGTCTCTGTGAAGCTGTCACGCAGCGGCTTGTTGGCATCATAACACTTGATATATTCCCGGAAATCATCCAGCGTCATGGAATTGAACACACCATCCGGCAGATCGATCTTGGCTGCACACTCCTTGCAGAGATTCTGCCCCTCCACCGCTGAAGCCAGCAGTCTCGGTGTCGGACTTCCGCAGATCGGACATAACTTTTTGTTGTTTGTAAATAATCCCATCGTTTTACCCTCCTTAAGAATGTATATGGATCACATGATCTCAATTAATTTTTTCCGGTGATATCCACAGATTCCCGCTGCGATACGATCCGGTATTCTGTAAAGCATACAATTATAGTTTTCCACAGAATCGTTATAGATCAGTTCACTGGTCTTCACCATATGTTCATAACTTTTTGTTGCTTTCCAGTATTTCTGATAAGTCTCCTGTGCCTGCAAAAGAGGCATGGTTTCCGAGATCTCTGCAATATTTATCTGTACTCTTAATAATTCTCTCTGTTGTTCTGCTATCCACTCCGGCATCCCGGTCATTTCGACATTCTGTGCACTCTCCGAAGTAAATTTCATTTTCCGCAAAGTCTCTACATCCATGGTATGTCCGAGAAGCTCCGCCAATGCTTCCAGAGCCTCCCGTTCTGCGGAAAGCTGTACCAGTGTCTGATGCATGGCATTCCGGATATTTTCTTCCTGTATCTCCAGCTTACACCGTACCGATACGAGCCAGACACCAAAAAGGGAGGCAAGCAGCAATACGATAATTATAATCTCCATCGTTACTTCTTCCCTCCCCTTTTCATTCCTTCTACTCTCTCAAAATTTCTGATTGCATCTTACTGTACAAAATAAAGTCCATCATAACCATTCATATCAGACATAGCGATCAGTGTTACAGTATCTCCCACCTCAGACAAAAATCCGGCATAGGTAACCTCTGTTCCACCAAAATCAAGCGTCATCTTGATAGCTGTGTTGTCATCGGAATACTCATAAGTACCTTCTGCATTTCCGCCGCCCTGTACCATGGTAACTGCACCGTCTTCACCAAATACAAGCTGTAAGGTACCGCCATAAGTCTCCAGTGTTGCGTTCAGATCCTCTTCTTCCATCTCAACACCATCGATCATACCGCCGGCAAAGTTCCATTCTGTACCACTCAGATCCGGGATCTCCATAACTGCCACCTGTAACAGGGGACCGCCCTCTGCTTCTGTACCTGTCTCTGCTACAGTCTCTGTGGGAGCTTCTGTTGCTTCCTGGGTCTGTACTTCTACAGACACTTCTTCGTTGGTGTTCTCCACAATTACCTCTTCCTCACCGCAGGCTGTCAGAGACAATGCCAGTACCAGTCCCATCACACATGCAAAAGTTTTGTTCTTCATAATATATTTCCTCCTTCTTACAACATTTTTCTGTTGTCTGAACATATTGTACTGTATTTTACCCGTTTCAGACTCTTTATGACACCAATCGACCCAAATATGTAATGAAACGACCGGAGAAGTATTCTCCGGTCGCCTTGCAGGGTAATTCTATGCTAAAAATGTTTGGTTTTTACGAAAAAAATAATCAAAAAATTTATCTTTTAATTCCGAATATTTTCCATGAGGGATCGGAATCTGTATGCCATCTGTCATGGTGATGGTCTTACTGGAAATATTCTGCACATAATCCATATTGATGAGATAGGACCTGTGGCAGCGGACAAATTGTTCGTAATCTTTCAACTGTTCGCACAGATCATCCAATCTGCCGATACTGTCCAGTACTTCTCCGTCCTTACGGTGGAACAAAAGTGTCCGTCCCATCACCTCACAATATTGCAACCGGTCAAGATCCAGTCTGGTGATTCCGGTTCTGCTGCGCAGGATCAAGCTGTTTTCCTTATCTTTATGGCATTCCGAAAGTACAGAATCCATCAGGCGGTAAAAACTTTCCTGCCAGATAGGCTTCAACTGGTAGAAATAAGCGCCTACCGAATAAGAATCCACAGCATACTCTGCCGAAGATGTCAGATAGATAATCTTTACCGAAGTATCATACTGCCGGATTTCCATGGCCGTACTGATACCGTTCTGCGCAGGCATCAGCACATCCAGAAAAATAATATCCAGCCTCGTTCCTCTCTCCACTTCCGTCAGCAACTCCAGCGGACTGTTAAATGAGGCATATACAATATCCTGATTCCGTTCTACCCGATACTTGTCCATCAGCGCACCAAGTTCTCTCAGTACCGACAGATCATCATCACAAAATGCTATTTTTATCATAGGTTTTCTTTCTCAGTTTCCAAACTCATCTGTAATTTCCATGACAATTATACGCACACTTGAAGCTTTCAGTCAAACAATATTTCCTCCACTGTTACGAATTGGAATCCACGTTTCTGCAAAACATCCACCACTTCCAGTGCAGCAGTCACAGAAGTATCATAATAATCGTGCATTAAAATAATATCACCGTCTCCGGCCTTTTCCACCACTTTTGCCGCAATACACTCTGCATTGTGGGAGCACCAGTCCAGTGGATCAATATTCCACAGCACCGGGAACATATTTAATTCTTTTTCAAAGCTTTTGTCCCAGCTTCCATAGGGCGGACGAACGAAGCTCACCTTTTCCCCCGTAATATTTTCCAGGATCTCATTGGTCTTTACCAGTTCCTCCCGGAACGTTTCCCTGTTCCCGGAGGTGAGTTGGATATGACTGTACGTATGGTTTCCGATCAGATGTCCTTCCTCCTGTTCTCTCCGGATAATATTTGGATAATTCTGCGCATTCTCCCCGGTCACAAAAAAAGTCGCCACCACATTTCGTTCTTTTAAACCATCCAAAAGCTGTTCCGTATACCTCGGATGCGGACCGTCATCAAACGTCAGCGCAATCTTTTTCGCCACATCTTCCTCTCCGGCGATCTTCCCGGTCGATACTTCCTGCGAAGCAGGTGCTGTAGTATCCTGACGTTTTCCTCCGGCCCACAGGCATAACATTCCCATGATCATATCAAAAACCAGAATTCCCACCAGCGTTTTTTTCATTTTCATCCATCCGCTTACTGCTTTCACAGAAAATATATGCATCCGGACAAACGGCAATTCCTCGCAGCAAAAAAGGAACTTCGGAGCACAAAACTCCAAAGTTCCTTTCTGTTCTATGTCTGTCATCAAATCTTGAATACAGAAATCTCGTTCTTGAGACCTTCCATATTCTCATCCAGTACACTTGCCGTATTGCTCAGCTTCTCTACATGCTCAAGCAACTTATTAGCCACATCATTAACAGTCTCGGCACTTCCCGCAGTCTCTTCGATGATATCCGAAATATTCTTCACTGCTGCTACCGCTGCACTACGTTCGCCATCAGCCTTTTCTGTACTTGCTGCAATATCCTTCAATCCCTCGATCAGCTGCCCCATGCGAGCCTGCATCTCACGGAATACTGCAATTACCTCGTCCACTGCCTTGGTCTGAAGCTCTACCATCGCCTGTGCCTGGCTTGCGCTGTCTACACTGTTCTGCGTCTGTGCAGTAATGTTCGCAACATTATTGCTGATCTCACCGGCCGCCTTGGCGGAATCATCTGCCAGCTTGCGGATCTCTTCCGCTACCACAGCGAAACCTCTTCCGGCCTCTCCCGCTCTGGCTGCCTCAATGGAAGCATTCAGGGACAGCAGATTGGTCTGCTCCGTGATCTCCGTGATCGTACCGACAAAGCTGTTGATGATCGCGGATTCCTTACGAAGAGATTCGATACTGTCACTTACCTTTGCAGTCATCTTGGTCGTCTCACCGGCTCTGTCACCCAGTACCTGTACGATCTCCATTCCTTTGTTGATCATACCCTCGGTCTCATCCACCAGTTTCTCAACACGTTCTACCACGCGGCTTACTTCCTGCATTTCATTGGAGAGGACATCTGTCTTCTCCACACATTCCTGTGCATGTCTGGACTGTTCTTCCATGCCTTCGTTGATCTCTCCGATGGCTCTGGTAATATCCTGGGAATACTCATGGATCAATTCGGAAGCCTGTCCTACATTCTGTGCGGATACTTCCAGTTCTCCGGTGGCATTGCTTACCTGATTTACCAGCTTCTTGGTATTCGTGATCATATTGGTCGCAGATCCTGCCAGATCCTGGAACTCATCATGTCCCTTGGCAGATACCGTCACGGTCAGATCGCCCTGTGCAACATCACCGAACTTTCTGGAGATTCGTTTCATGTTATTCTCAATACCGGCAGTAATAAAGATACCCACGATCACAACGATCACACATGCCAGAAGCACCAGTCCAATGGTCATATTACGGATCTCCATAGCCTGGCTGGTCACCACACGCATAGGCACCAGTGCACAGGTGGTAAAGCCCACTTCCGCACTGCGGCTATAGATAAAGAGGTATTTTTCTCCACGGAACTCCACTTCCGCAGTGCCGGAATCCGATACTGCCTGCTCCATTACCCCATTATAAAATTCCTGATTGACGAATACTTTCTCATCCTCAGCCAGAGTACTCTCTTCACCGTCTTCCAGCTGCTCCACTACCAGTTCTCTTCCACTCGGAGTGATAAATCCGATGATACTGTCATCACCGATATCGATCTCCTTCAAAAAGTTCGTAATAGCCAAAGGCTTCATGTCAATAACAACGCAGGCATTGTTAGACTGGCTCATCATCTGGAAAGACAATATGTAGTCCTGCTGCGTCTCTTTTACCTTTTCATCCAGCACCGGATGGCTGTCGATCCACTGTGGGATGCTTCTTCTGCCTTCGCCGGAAGCTACCGACTCCTTATATTCATCCAGGAATCCATCCACACCGGAAGAAAGCTTGGTAGACAAAAGTCCCACACCTTCCTTGGGAATAATGTGCATATGACTGATGAACGGATTCGACGTCTGCACCGATAAAAGATTCGACTTCGTAGCTGTCAGGAAGTTCAGCTTGTCTACCGGATTATCCTCGAACATTCCCAGGAAATATTTCCGAAGATCATCGTCATACGCATACTTTAAGCCCTCGGAACGGATAAAATCACAAGTCATCTCCAGATATTCCGTTGCCATGCGCACAGTCTGTAACGTGGAATCTGTATATTTCTCACTTAAGCCTTCCGCAGACTTCTGGTATGCCGAAATGCCGATAATGATCATGAACACGATCGGCACCAGGAAACATACTACGATCTTATTGCGTATACTGAACAGTTTGGAGCTTTTCCCACTCCTGCCGGATGTCTTCTTCGGTGTCTTTGTCTTTACAGCCTTCTCCTTCGGTACTTTTGTTACCTTTTTCTCAGGTTTTGGCTTCTTTTTGGAAGCTTTCTCTTTTTTCCCCGCAAAAAGAGATTTTTTTGTTTTCTCAACATTCGTACTCATACAATATCCTCCGGTACATGTAATCATATTAAGAAGTATACCATAATTTTTGCTATAATGAAACAACATTTTATGCGTTTTGTTATACTTTTTTGCGCAATTTCAACAAAAATCCATCTTTTTCAAGAATGTTTCTGTGAATTTTACCTGCTCCGCCAGATTCAATATCTGAATCTGCAATTCCTGCCGCCGGTGCAGATCATCCCATGCTCGCAGCTGTCCGGTCAGCATCCTGTTTCCCACCAGTGCAGCACCACTAAGTGCCGTGTTGCCGCCGGTCACGGTACGATCTGTAAGTTCCTTCGGAAGCAGTCCGATGGCTGCAGCTGCCTTCGGATCCAGGTAATAGCCAAAGCCTCCTGCCAGCACTACCTTAGAAATATCCGAAAATCTGATTCCATAGCTTTCCGTCAGGATCTCTATGCCTGCGGCAATGGCTCCCTTCGCCAGTTGTACCGCACGCACGGCTTCTTTCGTGACAAGTACATCTCCGATACGGATCCCCTTCGTAAAATAGGGTTCCTTTAACAGTCCCTGCCGATCCATCAATCCCTCTTCCAAAAGCTTTTGTAACAATTTCACCATATCCGCGCCCCAGATACCACGGTTTGCCCCGCCCTCGAAGGCAGGTCCGGCCGCCGTGGCACAGGCATACAGCTTCTGTCTATTACCCAGCGCCATCTCACCGTTGGTACCCAGATCGATGAGCAGCATGGGTTCCTCCTGCTCCAACATTTGACAGGCCAGTATTCCTGCTGTGATGTCCCCGCCGACAAAAGCAGACAATCCGGGAATGATATGACAGGAAATGCCTGCGATCTGCGTGTCCACAGCTCCGCAATGACTTACCTGAAAAGGTGCCCTGCCCAGCTCTGCCGGATCCCAGCCCATCAGCAGATAGGTCATAGTGGTATTCGCCGCAATGACCATCTGTATAGACTCCTTCTCCTGTATTTTTTTGGAAAACCGCTGCACTCCCTTTTCAATGAGGCCCAGGACTTTTTTCTGCATATCCGCTGCTTTCCCCGGATCCCTTGCCGCCTCTATCCGTGAGAGTACATCGGCACCATAGCTTACCTGTGGATTCACACTCGGAAAACTGTCCACTACTTTACCGTCTGCATCATAGAGCTGCATAGCAATGGTAGTCGTTCCGATATCCACTGTCATCAGCCGGATACCTTCCGGATTCTGTAAAGATAACGGAGGAAGCTCCAGCTTTTCCGTCACCACCTGCATCCCCCGGATCACTCCGGGACATCTGCCGCAGCCGGTGCAGATCAGACATCTGGTTCCCTTTTTCCCTGTAAGACTGCTGGTTGTATTATACAAACTGATTCCTCTCTTCATTGTAATGATAATCGATGGATGCCAGCTTATCCCTGATCTCGTGTTCATTCACATCAAGATCATCGCAGAGCTGCTCCAGGCTTCCGTAGTAGTCACGGAGTTTCAGATTGATAAAGCTTAATAACATGACCGGATCCTGTGGTATCATAAAAAAACCTCGCTTTTAAAATATTATTACTATAACATCTTAAACGAAAAAAGCGAAAATGACAAGTCTGCCACTTTCGCTTTTCGTATTACTGTTTATTTATTTTTAGAGCCTTTCTCACATTTGGCGGAAAGCTTATCGTCCTCTACGGTAATGACGATGGTATCGCCCTCATCCACCTGATCTGCCAGGATCATCTTGGCAGCCAGGGTCTCCACATACTTCTGAATATAACGTTTCAGAGGTCGTGCACCATAGACCGGATCATACGCGTTATCCACGATGTACTGCATAGCCTCGTCCGACAAACGGATCGTCAACTGCTTATCCTCCAGACGCTTGTTCAGATCGGCAATGATCAGATGAATGATACCGCCGATATTATCTTTGGTCAGAGGCTTGAACAGGATTGTCTCATCCAGACGGTTCAGAAATTCCGGACGGAAATGAGCACGCAGATCGTTCATGACTGCTGCCTCTGCCTCCGGTTTGATGGTGCCGTCTTCGTTGATACCGTCCAACAGATAGCTTGCGCCGATGTTGGAGGTCATGATCAGTATGGTATTCTTGAAGTCTACAGTACGACCCTGAGAATCGGTGATACGCCCATCATCCAGTACCTGTAACAGTACATTGAATACATCCGGATGTGCCTTTTCGATCTCATCAAACAATACCACGCTGTAAGGTTTTCTCCGGACAGCTTCGGTCAGCTGACCGCCCTCTTCGTATCCTACGTATCCGGGAGGCGCACCGATCAGACGGGAGACAGAATATTTCTCCATGTATTCACTCATATCGATACGAACCATGTTGTTCTCGTCGTCAAACAGTGCTGCTGCCAGGCTCTTCGCCAGCTCCGTCTTACCTACACCGGTAGGTCCTAAGAACAGGAAAGAACCTATGGGCTTGCTGGGATCCTTGATACCGGCTTTGGAACGGATGATGGCTTCAGTAACCTTGGTCACGCCTTCGTCCTGTCCAACTACACGTTTGTGCAGTTCTTCGTCAAGGTGAAGGGTCTTGTTACGCTCACTCTCGGTCAGTTTGGCTACCGGTATGCCGGTCCAACGGGAAATGATCCTTGCGATCTCTTCCTCCGATACCTTTTCATGCACTAGAGACATATCCGATTCGCCGACCTTATTTTCCTCCTGCTCCAGCTGTTTCTCCAGTGCAGGAAGTTCACTATATTTTAATCTGCCTGCATTCTCATAGTCTCCTTCCCGCTCTGCGATCTGGATCTCGTTGTTGATACGGTCTCTCTCCTCACGCAGCTTGGAAAGCTTATCTACGGATGCCTTCTCGTTATCCCACTGTGCTTTTCTCGTATTGAACTGATCCTTTAACTCTGCCAGTTCCTTCTGCAGATCAGCCAGACGTTCCTTACTGATCCGGTCATCCTCTTTTTTCAGAGCAGTCTCCTCGATCTCCAGCTGTGTCACCTTACGTTGCAGTTCATCCAGCTCCGTAGGCATACTGTCCATCTCGGTCTTGATCAGGGCGCAGGCTTCATCCACCAGGTCGATCGCCTTATCCGGCAGGAATCTGTCGGTGATATAACGGTTGGAAAGTACCGCTGCACTTACCAGCGCATTATCCATGATCTTAACACCATGATATACTTCGTAACGATCCTTCAGTCCACGCAGGATAGAAATCGTGTCCTCCACAGTAGGTTCTTCTACCATAACCGGCTGGAAACGCCGTTCCAAAGCGGCATCTTTTTCAATATACTGTCTGTATTCATCCAGTGTGGTAGCACCGATACAGTGCAGTTCACCACGGGCCAGCATAGGTTTTAACATATTGCCTGCATCCAGAGCGCCATCTGTCTTACCGGCACCAACAATGGTATGCAGCTCATCAATGAACAGAATGATCTGTCCGTCGCTGTTCTTCACATCATCCAGTACAGCTTTCAGACGTTCCTCAAATTCACCTCTGTATTTGGCACCGGCTACCAGTGCGCCCATATCCAGTGCGAAGATCTTCTTGTCCTTCAGTCCCTGCGGTACATCACCTTTTACGATACGCTGTGCCAGACCTTCCACCACGGCGGTCTTACCGACACCGGGGTCACCGATCAATACAGGGTTGTTCTTCGTTTTACGGGACAGGATACGTACCACGTTACGGATCTCACTGTCTCGTCCGATGACAGGATCCAGCTTCTGGTTTCTCGCTTTCTCCACCAGATCCTGACCGTATTTTTCCAAAGTATCATAAGTAGCCTCCGGATTGTCACTGGTAACTCTCTGGTTGCCTCTTACGGTAGACAGAGCCTGTAAAAAACGCTCTCTTGTGATGCCGTATTCCTTCCAGATCTCGGCAATCTCCTTGTTGGGATTCCTGATCATAGCAAGGAACAGATGCTCAACGGAGACATATTCATCTCCCATCTGCTTTGCCTCATCTGATGCGCTGACCAGTACCTTGTTCAGATACTGACCGACATAAGGCTGACCACCCTGCACCTTTACTCTTTTCTCCAAAGCCTGTTTTGCACGGTTTACAAAGTGATCCTTTTGGATCTCCATCTTTTCCACAAGCTTTAAGATCAGGCTGTCATCCAACGTCAGCAGACTGTACAGCAAATGCTCCTGCTCGATCTCCTGGTTGCCATATTCCATGGCGAGCTTTTCACAGCCGTTGACGGCTTCTATGGATTTCTGTGTAAATTTATCAATATTCATAATCGTTCGCCTCCTCACATAAGGTTATGCAATTTTGTTTATCTGGTTAATTTCTTAGACGATGAACTGCTTTCGTTTGAATCCTTACCTTCAAATTTCTTTTAGCGTTCCTTCGTCAAACAGATGTCACGATCTCAAAATCTCTCTTGTTTCATCTGTTCTATAGTTAATATAACACATAGCGTAAGAAAATCAATTAAGAAAGTATAAACTTTATATAGAATCTTTCGAAAATGCATAATTTTCCCTTTGCATTTTCCATGATGCAATTGATCGATACACTTTCACAACAGGTGTGCATGATTATAAAGAGAGATCAGTCATGGGTCTATACAGAAAAATCTTGTTTTCTGATCCCCTTTTCCGCCATAATGTCACTCCAGAAGATTCACTTTGGGTCTATAGAAAAAAATTTGCTCTCCGGATACTCATTTTTCGTGATTTGAGTATCTAAAATGATATTTTTTCTGTATAGACCCACAGAGCACAAAAATCTATGATATCTACATAAAAAAAGTATCTGAAAAGCACTTTTTTCGCTATAGACCCAAATGGCGCTGCCACCGCATTCCGTCTGCTCATAAAGCAGAATGCAACACAGTGGCGGCGCCATTTTTCATCATTTGCTATTCCTATCCGGCTACAAAGGTCAGACCTATTTTGCTGTAACGCCCTTTACTTCATAGCCGGCGTCGGTCACAGCCCTGATCAGTACCTCATCTGCTACATCGGAAGCCAGTTCCACGGTAGCGTTTTTCTGCTCCAGACTCATGGTTACGGCTTTCACACCTTCTACTGCCTCCAGTGCCTTCTGTACGGTTCCGGTGCAGTGGTTGCACATCATTCCTTCGATGCTGATTACTTTTGTCATTGTGTTTGTCCTCTCTTTCTCCTGCTTTACATCTTGTCTGTTATTTTGCTTTGCGGGGGTCTTCAGTATGCACTGTTCTTCCTCCGCAGTTGCATGCGTTATCTTGATTTCCTTATGGGTTACTTCCGGTGTTCCCTTTTTCAGCGGGGTAAATCCGCTCTTAAAGCCTCTCAGTCGCAGGGCATTTCCCACGACGAAGATACTGCTTAAGCTCATGGCTGCCGCGCCGAACATGGGATTCAGCCGGATCTGGAACGCCGGATACAACACACCGGCCGCCAGGGGGATGCCGATGCAGTTGTAGAAAAATGCCCAGAACAGGTTTTCCTTAATATTGCGGATCACGGCACGGCTCAGCTTCATGGCAGTCACCGCATCCCGAAGATCGTTTTTCATCAGGATAATGTCAGCACTCTCCATGGCGACATCGGTACCTGCGCCGATGGCCATACCCACATCTGCTGCCGCCAGTGCGGGAGCATCGTTGATACCGTCACCGATCATTGCCACCTTGTGTCCCTGTGCTTTCAGTTCACTGACCTTTTTCTCCTTATCCTGCGGCAGTACCTCTGCCACGACTTCGGAGATGCCAAGCTTTTGCCGTACGGCTTCCGCAGTGCGGCGGTTGTCTCCGGTCAGCATGATGACTCTGACACCCATTTTCTCCCATGCGTTAATCGCTTCATAGGAGGTGGCTTTGACAGTATCTGATACACCGATGATGCCTAAGAATCTTCCTTCCTGCGCCACCAGAAGCGGTGTCATGCCTTCGTCCGCCATCCGGTTCAGACCTTCTGCAGCTCCCTGCGGCAGTGTGATATTCTTCTCCTGTAAAAATGCAAGATTGCCTACATAGAATTTTGTGCCTGCCGGGAATGTCACACTGTCTGCATCTGATCTTGCAATTCCGGTTGCCGGATTCTGTTCTGCGATCTTGCCTGAATTTTCCGGTACATCCGCAGTACTATCCCTTTTCCCTGCATAAAATACCGCCGTGGGACCATCCTTTTTTGCAACTTTCTCTGCATGGAAATCTGCTGCCAGAGCACCTTCCACACCACGGCCAAAGGTTGCCTTGAAATCCACGATCTCCGGAATTGTCAGTTGGAAGCTTTCCGCATATTCCACTACCGCCTCTGCCAGCGGATGCTCACTCTTTTTCTCCAGTGCCGCCGCGATCTGCATCATGGCATCCGCAGGGAAATCACTCTGATAACCACCTACTTCTTCTACCTTTAACTTGCCGCTTGTGATGGTTCCGGTCTTGTCCAGCACCACAGTGTCGATCTCCTTAGCCTGCTGCAGGGCTTCCCCGGTCTTGATCAGGATGCCGTTGCCGGCACCTACGCCAGTCCCCACCATGATAGCCACCGGAGTTGCCAGTCCCAGCGCGCAGGGACAGGAAATCACCAGTACGGCAATGGCTGTGGAAATAGCGAATTCCGCGGTGGCGCCGTTTAGCAGCCATACGATCAGAGTGATCAGGGAAATGGTCATGACCGTAGGCACGAAGACCCCTGCCACCTTATCTGCCAGCTGTGCAATCGGAGCCTTGCTGGCGCTGGCTTCCTCCACTAAGCGGATGATCTGTGCCAGCGTCGTATCATCGCCGACACGGTCCGCACGGCATTTTAAGAAACCTGCTTTGTTCACGGTGGCAGAGACCACATGGTCGCCCGCCTGCTTCTCCACCGGAACGCTCTCACCGGTGATGGCCGCTTCGTCCACGCTGGAGTTACCCTCCAGCACGATGCCGTCCACCGGCACCAGACTTCCGGGTTTTACCAGGAAAATGTCGCCCTTTTGCAAACTCTCCGTAGGCACTTCCTTCTCCTGTCCGTCCTCGGTTACAAGGATCGCCACCTTGGGAGCCAGATTCATAAGCTTGGTAATAGCCTCACTGGTCTTGCCCTTGGAACGGCTCTCCAGATATTTTCCGACCGTGATCAGGGTCAGGATCGTACCGGAGGATTCAAAATACAGATCGTGGGAATAATGCTCTACTACTGCCATGTCACCGTAGCCTAAGCCATAGCTGATCCGGTACATGGCGAAAATACCGTACACAAGCGCCGCGCCGGATCCTAAGGCGATCAGGCTGTCCATGTTCGGGCTGCGGTGCGCCAGGGTTTTAAATCCTACGGAGAAAAACTTCCGGTTCACATATAAAATCGGCAACAACAGTAAAAACTGTGTCAGTGCGAAATTCATGGCATTGGCATTGCCGTGCATGGTATTCACGATAAATGCAGGGACCGGAATCCCGAACCATTCTTTGAGCATGTGGTGCATGGACACATACATTAGCGGGATCAGGAAGCCGATGGAGATTCCAAGCCGCCATTTCATGGCTCTTGCGTCCGCATCCAGCTTCTGCTGCAATTCCTGCTTGCCGTCGGCTGCGGACCTTCCTGTACTTCCCGCATTCCCGGAAGTGCTCCGTCCGCCTGCACCTGCCGCACTGCCTTCGGTCATTACCGAAGCACCGTAGCCTGCTTTCACCACAGCATCAATGATTTCCGCCGATGTGATCTTCGTCTCGTCATAGGTCACATCCATGGTCTCTGTCAACAGATTCACGGATGCTTTTTCCACATTTTCCAGTTTATTGACTGCCTTTTCCACATGCGAAGAGCATGCGGAGCAGGACATTCCCGTAACATGATATCTTTCCTTCATAAAAATAACCCTGCCTTTCCATAATCTGCAAAGTTTCCGTTATTTTCAGTGCCTTACCGCACGAATTTACAGTTTTATCTGCAGTCATGCCTCTACTTATTTCAATTTTTTCACCAGATCCACTGCTTCCTCTACGATAGCAGTATTCCCCTTCCGGATCTCTTCCACCACGCAGGTCTCCATATGCTCCTTCAAGATTGCATAGCCAAAAGCCTGCAGGGCGCTCTCCACCGCAGCTACCTGCGTCAGGATATCTCCGCAGTATCGGTTTTCTTCCAACATCCGGCTGATACCGTTCAGTTGTCCCGTCATGCGGCTTAAACGGTTCTGTAATTGTTTTCTTTCTTTTTCAGAGCGGGGGGTTGCTTTCTGATGACAATGGCAACATTCCATGCCCTTCTCTTCTAATCTTTCTTCTATTTTTTCTGCCATACTTTCTCCCATTCTGAAGCCGGTTCCTGCTATTTTTTCTAAATGCCCACATATTCTTTATTGTCCTCCGATCACATAACAGCGTTCAATGTATGTAGAAGGACTAATTGTTGCAGTTATGCAAAATACCCCACAGGGGTATCTTGTATAGTTACAAGATATACCCCCACAGGGTATTTGTCAAGAGGCACTTTCTAATTCCTGCCAGTTCACTTCTGACCAAAACGGATCCTTACGATCTGCATCTTCATGATTCCGTCGCCGGTCTTGGCAAGGAAGCGGAACAATCCGCTGACGGAAGGGTCTCGAAGATCATTGTAGCCCAGCATATAGCCACGGCTTGTAACCTGCAATCTGCTGTCCCACTGGGAAAGCTCACTTTTCGCATCCGAAACCGCAAAATACGCGCCCACATCCTGAATTTTAGCGCTCCTTAGCCATGTCTTTGCTATCATCTTAACCGCTGTCCGGTTCGCCGCGTCGAATACCAGCACACCACCGGGAAAACTGTCAGCCATTGCCTGTACCAGCGTCCTGACTTGCTCCGTCAGAAAATAATAGAATACTCCGGAGGCAAAAAATATCGCCCCTTCGGACGCGTCGATTTTGGTAAACCATTCCGTATCATTCAAATTGCAGGGAATATTTTCCTCACGGTCTCCGGCGGGCAGTAATTGATTGCGTACGGCGATAACATCCGGGAAATCCAGATTGTAAATTTTACAGCTGCCATTGTCACAGGCACTTCCCGTACTGTCAAGTCCACAACCCAAATTAACCACCGCCGCATTGGGATGGTCTACCAGATAATTTTGTACCTCCCACGCAAGGTCATTCTGCCGCATGGCAACCTCCAGCGAACCGAAACGCTGCATCAGGCCGTGGGATTTTTTCTCCACCTGTGAAAAGTCATAGTCGATCTGGTCAATCAGGTGTACCGCCATCTCGTCCCGATATAGGTTCGGATACAACTCCGAGCATAGCTTCCGGGAATAAAGCGGGATGATCAGTGTCTCCTGTACGGTGTTCTTCTCAATCTTGTATTTCATGGACATCTCTCACTTTCTTGCATTTTTGCCATTTCTTTTTCGTTAGTTTTGTCTAACCACTGTATAGAGTTATGCGGTTAGCTCGTGCTAACTTTCGTATCTTAGAAAAGCCGCATTACTGCGGCCTTTCAGCTGACTGTTTTTGGTTTTCGTTTATATTATACTGAACTTATTTCTGTTTTGCAAGGTAGATTTCCTAATGCTTTTTTATCCGCGCTTTCTCTGAAGTAAGATTCCCATAGTAATCAGAAGAATTCCCCCGAAAAGTAACATGATCTCCGTTATATAAGTTGCGATGCCTTCTCCCGTCTTCGGTACTACATCCAATTCCTGCGTCACTGCCTGTGTTGCAGCAGGCTGTGCATCGGAACTGTTGTTATCGTTTCCTTTAGAATCCTCGTGAGAGCTTCCACCGGTACTGGTACCTGCGGTCGTCTTTTCCTTTTTCACAATGACATAGGTAGAAAACTGATTGGTCTCGAAGGTGACTTTTCCATTGATCACTTTCGTAGGCAATGCAGTGGTAGTTCCGTTATGATCTCTCACTACCACGTAGTCATAATTTGCATCGTAGTTGTTAATTCCAAGACTTAAGGTGATCGGATTGGTAAATTCCGTAATCTTTGTTTCCCAGTTCGTGCCATTCCCTTTGGCCACGAGCTGTTTCAGATCCAGTTCCACTGCCTGCGCCGATACCGCTCCTGCCACTTTCTGCTGTGCCGCCGTCATATCGTATCCGGTACTGTCGGCAACTGTCAGCTGAAGATTACCACTTCCTGCTGCATTGGCGCCGTTGCTGATGGATGCGGACGATATGCTCTGACTCTGTGTTTTGATTTCAGTCTTATCTTCTGTCTTTGTAAAAATACCTTTAAAATGAACGTTGGTATTCGGCATAGTAAACGTAAAAGTAAACATTTGAGCCGGATCCGGCTCTATTCTCAAACCGCCGTTTAATTGTACTCCTGACAGCTGATATCCATAATCAGGTATCAATTTAATGGTCACTTTTTTCCCGGCATCCGCCGCAATATGCCCACCTTTGTCATCGCCCGGATTATTTGCGAATGGGATATCATGAAAATCATTGATTCCTTCTATTGCAATCACTGTCGCCCTGCCGTGTTCCAGATACGCATCTGCACCGTAAGGCTCCTCAGAATATCCCCAGGTAATGGTATGAATGATCGGATCCACCTGAATTATATAGGTCTTCGCCTGTGTCACCTCGGTTGCGGTATCTTCAGAAGTACCCGGGATATCTCCCTGGAGCATTTGTTTTGCAGGATCATAGTTAACATATACCCTTGCATTGGTAATGCTATTTTCAACCTTGTATTGTTTTTCGCCAGTTTTTATAACCTTACCAGTAGCAACCAGATCTTTCAAGGTGGTAAAATCACTTTCCCCCTTCAGCTTTACATATACCATTTCATCAGTACATACTCCATCCAGTCGGAACATCATGATCGGCGTTGGCGTCGATTCCGGTGAAATTTCCCCCGCCTTAACACTCTTCACCGACACCATGGATAAAAAAATCACTCCCAGTATCCATAAAAACGGAACTCCAAAATGAAATACCGATTTTCTGTTCTTTGTCATCTGCGCATGTCCTCCTTTTGTATATATATGTATATATACGCATAGAACATCCACTTTTTTCAAGTTGACATTTGTCTCAACCTGCCAAATCCACGCATTTTCTGCGTTCATGGGTATCACATCGTCAATCCATCTCTCATACCCGCGCTTTCTCTGCTCCGTGGATATCACATCGTCAATCCGTCTCTCATACCCGCGCTTACTCTGCTCCATGGGTATCACATCGTCAATCCATCTCTCATACCCTCGCTTCCTCTGCTCCGTGGGTATCACATCGTCAATCCGTCTCTCATACCCTCGCTTCCTCTGCTCCGTGGGTATCACAATGTCAATCCGTCTCTCATACCCGCGCTTACTCTGCTCCGTGGGTACCACATCGTCAATCCTTCTCTCATACCCGCGCTTTCTCTGCTCCGTGGGTATCACATCGTCAATCCGTCTCTCATACCCGCGCTTTCTCTGCTCCGTGGGTATCACATCGTCAATCTATCTCTCATACCCGCGCTTTCTCTGCTCCGTGGGTATCACAATGTCAATCTGTCTCTCATACCCGCGCTTCCTCTGCGCCGCAAGGCATCACGACAAAAAAGCACAGTCCCTCACAGGGCTGTGCCTTTCTCGCTCTCTCGCTATTTCTTATCTTCTTCCCAGTTGTAGTAGAACTGGATCAGTCCGATGCGGCTTCTGGTGCCGGTCTTCTCATTCAGCACAGAAACATGCCGATAGAGCATCGCGCGTGAGACAAAGAGGCTGTCGGCGATCTCCTGCATTCCATCATCGGACAACAGCAAAAGCTGCAGCACTTCCTGCTCCCGTTCCGTCAGATCAAAAGATTCTGCAAATCTCTCCAGCCGGCTCTGACTGCCAGCCATTTCGCGACTTTCCATTGCTTCGGGAGCCTTTACAATCTGCGTACAACTATAATACCACAGCAGCGCCACGCTGATCAGTACAAACAATACCAGTGCCAGTACTGCCGTCAGGATATGATCTTCTCCGGTCAGCAGGCTTACGGAAGCTACTCCTGTGATCACAGCGCCCAGATTGTTCGCCGCTCTTCCCATACCTGTCCATAGCCTGCCATCCTGCATGCGATAGGACAGCTGGAGAAATCCGTTCGTGAAAAACACCACGAAAAATCCCGCAGACATATAGAAGATCAGCAGTCCCGGCAGAAACGGTCCGCCGCTTTCAATGATCAGCACACAGATGGTCGACAGGATCGTCACCGCATACATGATCAGTCCACGATATCTTCCGTTATTCAGATCAAACAGTACTCCTGCCAGCAATCCGCTGAGTGCTAAGAACAGTCTCGGCCACTGACCGATATCCATGGTACCTGCAGCATGTGCCAGGGTCACAGCGTTGTCAAGCGTTGCGAAGATACATGTCATCAGAACAACCGTCACCAGTAATGCCACACCTGCCAGCCGGGGATTCTTCCATGATATCTGCTCCGCAGTAACACCTTCCTGCGTGTTTTTCACCGACACCGTTTCTCCGTCCTCTGTCTTCTGTCTCCTGTGGTATCCTGGCAGTGCATTCTGCGCCATTCCGACAGTCAGTACCCACAGCATCACAAAACTTCCCGCCAGGAAGCTACCTTCCACTGTCTCTCCCCACAACAGATTGTGGTTCAGAAACTGAAGGAGCAGCCCCACGGCATAAGCCACACTCACGGTCTTCGCCGGATGCCTGCTTCCCCTAAGCAGCTGTGCCGCCAGGTAATGTGTCCTGCTGCCCAGATATCCCAGTATCAGGAACAGAAAACACCCGCTGCCCAATAGTACCCAGTACCCGGTCCCGGCAAACAGCAGTACATATCCTGCGATCACCGGCACCGGCAAGAAGAATCCCGCTGCCTTGAACGCAGTGGGATTCCCGGATTTGCTTTTCCATTTTTCTATCAGAGAATATGCCAGGAAACCAAACACGCTGACGCCCAGGATATAGCTCTGTGCCAGTACCACGCCTGAGGGATCCGTATATAACGCCATCCGGTTATCAAACAGATACTCTGTTCCTAAAAATACAAAATAGAAAACAGCTAATGAAAGCATGGTATCTCCTTATACAGACTGGAAACCGCCTTCCAGATCCTCAATGATATCATCAATATTCTCCGTACCGATAGACAGACGAATCGTATTGCTGTAGATTCCCTGCTCATTCAGCTCTTCCTCAGACAGCTGTGCATGGGTGGTGGAAGCCGGATGGATGACCAGAGACTTCACATCTGCCACGTTTGCCAGCAGCGAGAACAGTTCCAGATTATCACAGAACTTTTTCGCTGTCTCCTTGCCGCCCTTGATCTCGAATGTGAAGATGGAACCGCCTCCATTCGGGAAATATTTCTTATACAACTCCTGCTGCTCCGGATCGGTGGATACGGAAGGATGATGCACACGCTCTACCTGAGGATGATTGTTCAGATACTGTACAACCTTCAGTGCATTCTCCACATGACGTTCCACGCGCAGAGACAGTGTCTCCAGTCCCTGTAAGAAAATAAAAGCATGGAAAGGGGAAATGCAGCCGCCCATATCACGAAGGAGCATTGCACGGATAGCGGTCACAAAAGCCGCGCCCGGTGCTGCCTTAGTGAAAGTCACACCATGATAGCTGGGATTCGGAGTGCACAGATGAGGGAACTTGCCGCTACCCTCCCAGTCAAATTTACCATTCTCTACGATCACACCACCTAAGCTGGTGCCGTGTCCACCGATGAATTTGGTTGCGGAATGTACCACGATATCTGCGCCGTACTCAAAAGGACGTACCAGATAAGGAGTCGCAAACGTATTGTCCACTACCAGAGGGACCTTGTGTGCATGGGCGATCTGTGCCAGGCGCTCAATGTCTACCACATCAGAGTTGGGATTGCCCAGAGTCTCGATGTAGAGCGCCTTGGTGTTCTCCTGAAAGCTTGCTTCGATCCTGTCATAATCGGAAGGAGCCACGAAAGTAGTGGTCACACCGTAGTCCACCAGGGTATGCGCCAGCAGATTGTAGGTTCCGCCGTAAATATTATTTGCAGAAACAATGTGATCTCCCTGTTTTGCCAGGTTCTGGATCGTATAGCAGATAGCTGCCGCTCCGCTGGCTACTGCCAGAGCTGCGGTACCGCCCTCTAATGCCGCAATACGCTGCTCAAAGACACCCTGAGTAGGGTTGCCCAGACGACCGTAGATCTCCCCGGGATCTTCCAGTCCGAAGCGTGCTGCTGCATGGTCGCAGTTGCGGAATACATAAGAAGATGTCTGATAAATGGGAACGGCTCTGGCACCGGTCACAGGATCGGGCTGCTCCTGTCCCACATGTAACTGTAATGTCTCGAATTTTAAATTACGCTCTGCATAGGGCTTTTTGCTCATGTTCTGCCTCATTTCTGCACTTTATGTGCTTATGTATTTTTCTATGATGCCAGGATCAAAAGGTCTAAGCCCAGATGCTTGACCCCGACTTTATTTCTATAAAAACATGCTAAAACACATTACAAATTCTGTCAATGTAAAACTTTAGCACAGTACCATGATTTACTTCACCAGCCGATCCTTATACTTCAGCCATTTTCCCGTCCGTATCCTGTTAGTGAACAAAAATGCCCGTACGACCCAGTCCATGGTCATAGCGATCCAGACGCCGATGACGCCAAGTCCCAGACCCTGTCCCAAAATATATGCCATGCCCACACGGCAGAGCCACATGGAAGCGATCGCCACGATCATGGTGAACCTCACATCTCCCGCAGCGCGAAGTGCATTGGACTGTGCAAAGGACAACGGATGCACCAGCATACAACATACACAGCTGTAACATAACAGAAAAACAGTTATTTTCATTGTCTCCGGACTCAGATGATAGATTCCGCAGATCGGTCGAGCAAAAATAATCATTGGAATTCCCAACAGGATCATACAGGCATATGCTACTTTCATCATTTTTTTCAGATAATATAATGCCTGCTCTGTTTCTCCTGCGCCGATGCACTGTCCGATCACAGTGATCATTGCCACACCGATAGCATTGGCAGGGATCTGCTGGAAGCTGGCAATGCTGCCTGTTACGGCATTTGCCGTCGTAGCTGCCATTCCAAATCCGGCGATCAGGCTGGTGGTCAGAAGCTTACCGATCTGAAAAATGCTATTCTCCAATCCGTTCGGTACGCCGATATACAGGATTTTTCCAAGGATTTTGGTATCCAGGCGCCACTGATTGCTCATGATGATCTTGTCACTTTTCTTAAGCAGCACTACGATCAGCACCGCAGACAATACTCTGGAAAAAAGCGTGGACAGCGCCGCTCCTGCAGCACCGATTCCAACACCGTAGATCAAAATGGCATTTCCTGCAATATTTACCAGATTTGCCACCAGAGATACCTTCATGGACACCTTGGAATCTCCTATCGCACGGAACAAAGCTGCACCACCGTTATAAATTCCCAGAAAAGGAAAGGACACCGCCACAATATAAAAATAAATTCTTGCAGCACTCATGACATCCGCTTCCACATTGCCGTAAAGCAATGCCAGCAGTCCCTTGTTCCAGATCAGCGCTATCGTCATAAACAGAAGGGCCACACCCCCAACCGCTATAAACAGCTGATTGGAGGCCCGGCCTACCATTTCCTTATCTCCGTGTCCCATGTATTGTGCTGCCACGACCGCACCACCGCTTGCCATGGCCGTGAACAGACCGATCAGCAGCACACAGATACTGTCCACCAGGGAGATTCCGGATACCACGGCTTCTCCACAGCTGGCTGCCATCACTGTGTCAGCCATTCCCATTGCGATTGCCAGAAACTGTTCTATGATCAGCGGCCACAGTAATTTTCTCAATGCATCCTGTGAAAATAACATTGTTTTCTCTTCCGGCATAATTTACATCATTCCTTTATCCTTACATTAACATCTGCCAAAATAGCACATTGTCATTGCATTGTAAATACGGTAAATGGTATTTTCTACAAACTTTGATATACGAAATAATCCGCAGCCACCGAACCGCCGGCCGCACCCTGTTCGTTGATGGCAAACAGTCCGTCCTTGACACCGACCCAGCGGCCCGGAGTTGCTTCCACCATCTGTCCCACAGGCTGTAAATTTTCTTCCGTGGTTCCCACGTAGAACGTGCGGTAAGTCTCCTTCTCCACCTTCATCTGGATATAAATGACATCACTGTTCCATTCGCCCAGACCGGTGCGCACTTCATCGTCCTTCGTCCAGTTGCCGGTGCGCTGCTGCAGGCTCATTTTGCCGTGTATTTTCTGAACTGCAAGTGCTGTATAACATCCGCCCAGCGATACCAGTCCTGCCACATCGCCGTCCTTCATCTGCTCCAGATGCAGACAGGTGGTAACAGAAAATTCCGGTGCCGGCCACTTCTGCAATAACAGATTGCTGATGTCGCACAGCTGTGTCTTCGGATCCGCCGCCTGTGCATGGAGAAGGAGCTGACCGTCTTTCAGGTCGTACCATTCCTTTTTATAATTGGCATTCCACTGCCATTGCAGTCCTAAACGATCTCCTTCGAAGAAATCGCTGTCCTCCGGGGTATCGATGGGATATGCAGCTCCCACTTCCGGCTTCTTGTAACGCAGTACCGGCTCACCGCAGCCGTCCACGGCATTTACTCCGATCACCGGCCAGTCGTTTTCCCAGTGCATGGGCTGTAAATGTACGATACGTCCCGCATTGCCCACATCCTGGAAATGCAGGAACCAGTCCTGTCCGTCCGGCGTATCCACCCAGGCACCCTGGTGAGGTCCGTTGACGGGGGAATTGCCCTGGTGCAGGACGATTTTCTCTTCCCATGGACCGTAAATATTTTTCGACCGCAGTACGGTCTGCCAGCCAGGCTTCACGCCCCCTGCCGGAGCGAAGATATAGTAATAGCCGTTTCTCTTATACAGCTTCGGGCCCTCGATGGTGGGCTGGGTCGCATGACCATCATAGATGAACTGACCGTCATCCAGCACTCCGGAGCAGTCCGGTTCGATGGGAGACATATACAGCATGCTCTTGAAGCCGATACGGCTTCTGGCGAAAGCAGTTACCATATACGCTTTGCCGTCCTCATCCCAGAAAGGGCAGGGATCGATCCAGCCCACTACCTTTCTGACATAAGCAGGCTCGCTCCATTTGCCCCACGGGTCTGTGGTCTTGCACATCATAATCCCCTCATCCGGCATGGGAATAAATACGTAGTAAGTTCCCTCATGGAAGCGGATGGCAGGTGCCCAGGTACCGCAGCCGTGTACCGGCTTGTCATAATATTCAAAGGGAAGTTTATCCATGATGTAATTGATGACCTTCCAGTTCACAAGATCCTTGGAATGTAACAGAGGAACTGCGGGGGTATTACAGAAGCTGGAAGCGATCATAAAATAATCCTCTCCCACACGAATGGCATCCGGATCCGAGTAATCCGTATACAGGATCGGGTTGGTATAGGTGCCGTCGCCCTGATCGGCGATCCACATTTTATGTATCTTCGTCTTGTCCATAGTTTCTCCATTCCGCAGCCTTTTGCCGCTGTTTGTCTATAAAATCAGTATAGCAGATATTCCGTCATATCGCGTGTCAATTTCCCATTAGTTTGTGTCAAATCTTGCATTTCAATAGAATAAATGTCATAATAGTGACAAAATTTGCAGGAGGAAAACACCTTGAGTTTCTTTTATCAGAATCGTAAAGAACAACTCTATCTGTATCTGTCCAATAATAATCCTTACGCCGTCCATCTTCACAGACAGCTGGAGCTGATCTATGTCTTAAGTGGTTCCACCACGGTCACTGTGGAACAACAGGAATTTCCGCTGACTCCCGGTCAGGGTGTCCTCGTCTTTCCGAACCAGATGCACGGCTTAAAACATGTGGAACCCGGTCAGAATCTGCTCTGTATCTTCGAGCCGGATTTCTGTCATTCCTTCCGACATTTTTTTCAGAATAAAAAACCCTCACGCAATGATTTTGCCATCTCCACCCTCTCGGAGCACAGCCACATTGCCTTACAGGGACTCGAGGCTCTGGCTTCCTCCATGGAAAAAGATCGTCCCACTCCTTCTGATGTGCAGATCTATGCGGAAGGGTATCTGACGCTCCTTTTGGCAGATCTCCTACCCTCTCTCCCCCTGCAGACCCGGAAAAGCACGGAGGATCTGGAACTGGAGCAGAGGCTGCTTCTCTATCTGGATGCCAACTACACGAAGGAATTGTCCCTGGACAGTCTCTCGAAAGAATTCGGTGTCAGCCGTTTTGTCCTCTCCCGGATATTTACAGAAAAGTTCCACACCTCTTTCCCGGATTATGTGAATTCCAGAAGACTTGATTATGCCAGAGACCTTCTGCTGTCCACAGAGCTCTCCGTGACACAGATTGCTCTGGATGCGGGTTTTGGCAGCTCCCGTACCTTTTTCCGTGCCTTTCAGGATACCTTCCATACCACTCCGGGAGCTTACCGCAGGCAGACGGAATCTACCCACAGCAGCTCCTCGCCCGCCCGGATATAATCCTTCCAGGTGCGGACGATCCGTCCCCGTTCAGGTGTCTGACACATCTCCACTGTCACCGCCGTATCCACGCCTTCCCTCGCCAGCCCTTCCTGATCGAATTCTACGAGAAGCTTGCCTTTTCTCACGATCTCATTGGGCAGGACATTGCAGCGGTAATAGGCGCTATGAAGTTCTTCTTTATCCCTACAGATATTCAATAGCAGCTCCACCCCGCTGTCCGTGCGGAAACGGATCCGGTTGCCCATTGGATAAAGCTTCAGCACTTTTCCTGCAGTGGGAGCATAGACTCTGCCGTCCGACGGCAGGATGGTAATGCACTTCGTATTGTCATCCTCCGCTTCTTCCGTTGTGTCCTGCAAAGTATCCTGCGATATTTTCCTGATCTCGCCGTTCACCGGGCTCCCTATGGCGGTGCCTTCCATAACCAGCTGTCTGTTCCCTGTTATTCTTCTCTCTTCCTGTCTGTTGACCGCCTCTTCTTCTGTCTCTTCCATGTTCCAGCGGATGCTCCTGCCTGACCAGAAACCGATCAGCAGTCCCAGCACTCCCGTTGCCACCACCGCATACATCTGCATGTTTCTACCTTCCTTTTTCCATGATAATCTTATTCTGTCTCATTTTCGGGAAAACATGCCAGTTTTTCATTCATAAAATCCAAGAGTATCGCTGCCACGATCCCCGCCGCCATGCAGAACAGATTCCGGGATGCCGCATCCGCCGATGTTGCAAAGCTGCCCCAGGGAACGGTCATCACCGTAGCCGCACCGACGATCCCGAAAATTCCATGAAACATCACCGCATACTGCCTCTCAAACAACCGGTTTACCAGTTTTGCCAGACAGATAAAAGTCACCACGCACCCTGCCACTCCCGGAAGCAGAACCTCCGGTCTCACATGACCGATCCCTTCCACAAAGGGCGTATACAGTCCCAAAGGCATCAATATCGTTGAAAAACTCATGCCCGGAGCGATCACCGACAGTGCAAAGGCAAAGCCGCAGAATAAAAAGCTTAAAAGTCCCGGTTCCACGGCATTTTGGGAGTTCTGCAGCCAGAATAGCAGACTAAGCATTGCCACCAATGTCACGCAGGATAAGATCACATTTCCCACAGTCCTGCCCTGTTCTCCCGCTTCTCTCCACAACGAGGGCAGCATTCCCACGATCAGTCCCACAAATACGCAGACGGAAGGCTCCGGGTAAGTCTCTAATACGTAAGATAACAGATTCGCCACCCCCAGAAATCCCGCTGCCGATCCGATCATATAAGGGAACAATTCCGGCAGATGGGTCCGCCACTTATGTACCGGATCCGACAAAAACTCCATGATCGGTCGATAAACTCCGAACACCACACTTAAAACGCCGCCGGATATCCCCGGAAGTACCGCTCCCAGACCAATCAGCGCTCCTTGTAATACTTTTCCCAAAAATCTAAGATCCATCGCCATTCTCCGCATCCTGTTGCTCTTAAAATCATATGCTTTTTCCATAAGAAAATAGGTCTAAAAATCAAAGATAATTATTGACATTTCAAGCAGGGCAATGGTATACTCTAACCGTATTCTAAATGAAAGTCATTGATCTCACATATTTTTGTAAGACATTGCTACTTTTTCACGGATGCTTTACAAAAATATGTGATTTTTTTGTCCTACGTTTTAGAATCATCAAAAGGATCAGGCAAAGCCTGAATTATTAAAGGAGGTACCAATAATGAATAACGGTACAGTTAAGTGGTTCAATGCTCAGAAGGGTTATGGTTTCATCACCAACGATGCTAACGGCGAGGAAGTATTCGTACACTTTTCCGCAATCAATGCTGATGGTTTCAAGTCTCTGGAAGAGGGCCAGAAGGTAACTTTCGATACCGAGTGCGATCCTCAGAACAGCAGCAAGATCCGTGCTACCAACGTTACTGTTGTAGCTTAATAGCAAGACAAACCAAAAGGATCAGTCCCTTAGGACTGATCCTTTTTTGTAACTATTTATAGGGCGAATGCGGTTCTGGTTTCAGATTTTCTTTTGTATACATGATTTTTTCTGCTACTTTCTCGCCTCAGGCACGAAACTGTCAAAGATAAAGATATCGAAATGCTTTCTCGCTTCATCCAACTCCTGCTGGCTCTTGATAGTCCAGGCCGCTGCGGTATTATGATACAGGCCTCTGCAAAGCTTTCTTGACAGGATCTCGGGATAATGATGATTGTATGCCACGAAATCCGGCTTCGTCACGAAGTTCAACAGCAGATTCTGCAGGATAAAATACAATACTCCCACATACTCTCCTTCCTTCAGGAAAGCATCGGACAGCTGACCGCGCACCAGTTCCGGATGATTCTTACGATACCACTGCACTCCCAATGGATTAAAAGACTCCATGCAGTACATTCCCTTGTAGGCCCGAAGCATCTTATCTGCAATGGGGCACAGGGACAGGTCGGTACGCTCGATCTTGAACTCCACGATCAGAGGTACTTTTCCGTCCACCATCTGAAGCACATCCTCGAACTTCGGAATCTTCTCCGTGGACTCACACAGATGGAACTGCTGCAATTCTTCATAAGTGTAATCACAGATTTTTCCTTCGCCGCCGCAGACTCTTTTTAAGGTAAAATCATGGAACACCACGGGAATCTTGTCCTTCGTCAGTTGGATATCCAGTTCGATACCGAATCCTGCGTCCACTGCCTTGCGGAATGCTGCCATGGAGTTCTCCGGAGCCTGTGTGGCATTGTCATGCAGCCCTCTGTGGGCATAGAGCCATTCTTTAAAGCAAGCCGTATCGGGCTTATGCGCCATCCGGGGCATGATCATAAGGAAGTAAAGAATCGCCAGCACTACAATGACGATCAGTATGATTGCTAAAACTTTCATTCTCAATTCAACCTTCTATCTTATGTTTTGATTCACATACATCTTTTCTGCGCCCTCTTAGTCTCCGCGAAAAGCTGCTGCATCTTACTTTAATCCACTGCCCCGCAATTTTCAAGTAGCTATTTCTAAAGATTTTCTAACGATTTATTGTCTATTTTATTAATCGTCCACGTCAAAGTTCTCCAGAATGCTCTCCTTCTTCTGGGGCTTCACATCGCCGTGGCGTACCTGGGTCATGGTCAGGAATGCCATCAGGGAGAAGAACAGCGCATAGGGAAACAGGGTGTTATAGGACACGTTTTCCAATAGGAATCCGGATAGTACCGGAGTCAGGATCTGCGCTGCCATGGAGAACGTATAATAGGTTCCGGTGAATTTTCCCACATCGCTGCCACTGCTCATGGCCACGATCATCGGATAGGAATTCACATTGATGGCTGCCCATGCCACACCGATCAGGGCAAATGCCACATTGATGATGGGGTGATATTCTCTGGCAAAAATTGCGCCACCATAGCAGGCTGCCATCAGCAGAACACCGCCCATGATAGTCTTCTTACGACCGATCTTCGCAGAGATGTTTCCAATGGGAATATAACTCAGAATAGCAGCTACCGTCGCTACCATCAGACAGTTGGCGAAGCTTCCGCCCTCCATCTTCCATACTACCTTCGTGTAGCGGGAAAAGGCTGTGGTCACGGCATTATATGCGGTAAACCATAAGAAAATAGACGCCAGCATGAAATACATACTCCGCTTCACTTCCTTCGGCATCCCCTTGGTGCCTTCCGTCTTTCCTGTCTGTTTTTTCCCGTCGGAAGCTTTTACCGCTCCGGTATCTCCCACTGCCTCGATCTCACCGACAGCTTCCACGCCCTCAGCCATCGCTTTTTCTTCTATTGTTTCTGCAATTGCCGCCTCTGCCTTCTCGACTTCTTCCCGCAGCTTATTTTCCCGGATGGTCATCACGAGAATTCCCACAGCGATCGCCATGACTGCTGCAATACTTGCAAATAAAGGCAGATAATCCGGTGTTTCACCTTTGCCCACCAGAACTTTGATCATGATCAAAGCATAGACACCGCCCACAGCTCCCATGAGATTGATCACCGCATTGGCACGGCTGCGCAGATGGTTCGGGGTTACATCCGGCATCAGTGCTACTGCCGGGGAACGATACAGTCCCATGGACACCAGGGTGAAAAACAGCACCGCCAGGAAGATCACCTGGTTACTGAAGGACTCTACAGTGCCCCATCTTGCCTTTTCTGCATTGTCGATCATCGGCAGTAACATCATGAAGATCACTGCCAGGATCGTACCCGACACGATAAAGGGCATTCTTCTGCCAAGCTTCGTATGTACCTTATCTGACAACGTACCGAACACCGGCAGCAGAAAGATCGCCAGCACATTGTCTAATGCCATCACCGCTCCCGTCATGGTCTCGCCCAGATGATAGGTATTCTGCAGGATCAGGGGGATGATGTTGTCATACATCTGCCAGAAGGAACAGATGCTAAGAAAAGCCAGTCCGATCAGAAACGTTCTTTTGTAATTTAATTTTGTCTCCATAAGAAAACCTCCCTTTGATAAATTCATTTTATCAAAGGGAGGTCCTCCTAGCAATCATTACTATGTAAAATTTATGTCTTTAAAATCTATATTGCTTATCCTTTCACACCGCCTGCCACCAGTCCACTCTGGATAAATCTCTGCAGACACATGAAAACAATCATAATTGGCAAGGATGAAATCACCGCTGCTGCTGAAAACAGCGTCCAGTGAGCAGCAAACTGATCACTGATAAAAGACTGTAATCCCAACGCCAGCGTCATTTTTCCCGGTGTCTGCAAAAAAATCGATGTGATTACATATTCGCTGTAGGTTGCTATAAAAGAAAACAGGAAGATCACCGCAAGCTGCGGCATGGCAAGCGGAATGATAATCTTGTAAAACACCTGAAACTGATTCGCCCCGTCTACCATTGCTGCCTCATCCAGTTCCACCGGCAGACCATCAATATAGGATTTTAACAGCCAGATATTGTATGCACTGCCTCCCGCCAGCACAAAGATTAACGCAAGACTGCTGTCAACCAGCCCAAACCTATAGATCAGAATATAGTAGCCTGCCACTGCCATACTGTTGGGAAATACCTGCAGCACCAGCAGCGACATGAGTCCATATTTTCTCCCGATAAAACGCAGTCTCGCGAATGCATATGCCGCCAGAGAAGTGATCACAAGCTGGATCGTCGCCACAATAACGCAAAACTTTAGGGAATTCCATACCCATACAGTAAAATCCGTCTCCCGAAACAACGTCACATAGTGTTCCACACTGAACTTTTCCGGAAAGAGAGAGGACAGAAAAAAACTGTCGCCCGCCGAAAAAGAAGACATTACGATCCACACTACCGGAAACAGCACCAGTATTATGGTGATCCAGATTACAATACGGCTTCCCCAGAGCGCACGCATTTCCGAACCGTTCATTTTCTCTCTGCCAAGCATTTAATCCACCTCCTTGAATGAGCCGGACAAATGCATGTTCACCAATGTAAATGTTCCGACAATAATAAAGATCAGTACACTAAATGTAGCAGACAACTCGTACCGGTTAGACCATGTAGTCATTTTGTAAGTCGTACTTGCCAGAATATCCGTATAACCGGCGAACTGGTTGTCTACTCTGGCAGGACCGCCCTGTGTTATCATATAGATATTTCCGAAATTGTTGAAATTCGCCGCAAATGAAGAAATCACCAACGGGATAGAAAGCTTCGTCACCATGGGAAGTGTAATACTTTTAAAGCATTGAAACTTCGATGCCCCGTCAATCTCCGCCGCTTCATAATATTCCGTGGAGATGGATTGCAAACCGCCCAGACAGACATTCATCATATAAGGAAATCCCAGCCATACATTGACAATGATCAGCCCAATCCTCGCCCAAAGGGGATTCGTCAGCCATGGGATGTTCCATGCAATTCCGATTACATGAAGCAGATTATTGATCCCGCCGTATTGCTCATTTAGCAATCCCTGCCATGCAAGAATAGCGATTGTGGACGGCAATGCCCACGGTACGATCAGTATTGCCCGATATATTTTGGATTCCTTCATATGCGGATTGTTCAGAAGAATTGCCAGCAGCAGTCCCATAGCATAGGAACCCACCGTACTGAATATCGCAAAACATATCGTCCACCCAAGCACCGGGAAAAACACACTTTTAATACTCCCGGAAAAAACTGTCAGATAATTGTCTGCTCCCACAAAAGTGTAATCTCCCAAATGGTACATATTATAATTCGTGAAAGACAAAATAACCGTATACAGAATTGGCAGACAAGTCACCAACAATATGGTAATCAGTGTGGGTGCCAGATAGGCATATGCCATACCATTCTTTTTCTTCTTCATATCTTCACTACTTTCCTGAATTCATCAATTCAACAGCTTCTTCCAGTTGCGCCACCATATTTTTCGCCGCTTCCTCTGGAGTCTGCTCACCTGACCACATGGAACGGATATTATTGACATGAATGCTCCATAGCTGACCCATCTCGGATACGGTAGGCATCGGTTCTCCCTGATTGATCTGTACGATAAATGCTTTCGCGTAAGCATTCTCCCTGATCTCTTCCAGTTCCTGATCGGACAGTCTTGCAGGAATGCGGTCACCTGCTTCATACAGATCTTTTGCACCGTTTTCAATCAGATATTTGATAAAACTCCATGCCGGCTCCTGTTTATCACTGTCCTTACCCACAAAGCTTACCTGGGTTCCCACCGGTGTTACGAATGCCTGACCGTGAAATGTCGGCATCTCCGTGATGCCAAAGGGTGTCTCTGCCGAAGTAAAACCGTCAATATCCCAAGGGCCTCCAATATAGTACGCACATTTTCCGTTCTGGAAATTGCTTCTGGCAATATCTGCCGTGACATCTGCCGTAATCAGGCCATAACGGTTGCACAGATCATCAAGGAAATGATACGCCTGTACTGCCCCATCATTTGCCAGGCCAATGTCCGACGTATCATAAGCACCATTCTGATAATTAAAAATATAGCCGCCGCAGGCTCTGACAAATCCCAGATCATAATAGATACTGGTGGCATCAAACTGCACACCGCCGTTCTCCACTGCCTGTTCCACCAGTTCCTCCCAGGTCGCAGGCACTTTTTCTACCATGTCCGTATTATAGAATAAAGCGGTTGTCTCCACAGAAAGAGGTGCTGCATATCTTTTGCCGTCCACATAGCATGCCTGAACTGCAGCTTCGGAAAAATCCGCATCATTATAAAGTTCTGCCGGTACTTCCGCTGTCAGGCCTGCATTCACATAATCCGCAAGCTGGTCATTTGGGATACCCACTACAGCATCCGGTCCTTCAGCACTTTTCACCGCCTGTGCAAACTGTTGCACCGACGGGGACTGGTGGATCACCTCCACCTCATATCCATTCTGTTCTCCCCAGGTATCTGCATATTTCTGGAGCGTATCCACTTCCACGTTCATATTCGTCCAGATCACCAGTCTGTTATCCTCTTTTTTACTTCCGCATCCGGTCAGTGTCCCCACCGCCAGTGCAATGCACAACATCGATATGATTCCTTTTTTCATAGTCATTCCTCACCTACATTGTTTTCATATGCAGCAGGGCACTGTTGGCATTGCCGGCTGCATCAAATAATGCCATATTCGCCATGGCGTTGCCGGCTGCCATTTTTTCCTGCATATACTGACTTCCGCTCGTGCTCGCCCAGGTACAATCCGGAATCGGGAGCCATGCGGGTTCCCAGTAAAACACACCGATTCCTCTGTCCTCCTTGACCTTCCTGACTGTAGCCATCAGATCCCTTAAGAACTGCTCCTGTCCTTCCTGTGTGGCAGGATATCCGGTAGCCTCTTCTTCCTTCTCGGAATAGACGATTCCTTTACATCCCAGGGTATCCGTAGTATAGCCGATGGAAGTCTCTACCACCAGTACATTCTTGCCGTAACGGGCACTGATATCGTTCATATTATTCTGCAGTTGCTCCAGAGAGCCGTTCCAGTGCGGATAGTAGGACATTCCGATCACATCATAATCCAATGCAAACGGTGCGATCCGGTCGAACCACTGCCTGTAAAGCTCATTGTTGGTGCCGAAATCCAAATGCAGCACAATTCCTGCCCCGGGGCACTCTTCCCTCACTCCCCGGATCCCTGCCCGCAAAAGCCTTGCCATATTCTCCGTCTGCTCCACATAACCGTCCGGCCAGAGAAGACCCTTGGTAATCTCATTGCCGACCTGCACCATTTTCGGAATTAGCTTGTGATTCTTAAGTGCCTTCAGCGTATTCACGGTATGCAGATACACTGCAGTCTCCAACGCTTCTCCCCGCAGCTTCTGCCATGCCTTCGGCTTGATCTGTTTGGCGGGATCTGCCCAGAAATCGCTGTAATGAAAGTCTAACATAAAGTCCATTCCGTTTTCCACAGTTCTTCCGGCAATTTCTATGGTAGTCTGTAAATCATTGCCCCCGCCACCGTAGGAGTTACCCATCTCATCAAACGGGTCTGACCAGATCCGGAGCCGTACCATGGTCGTTCCGCACTCCTTCAGGATACGAAACAGATCCTCCTGTTTTCCGTTTATGTAATAGGACGCTCCGCTGACTTCCAGTTCCTTCACCATAGAGATGTCCATACCCTTGATAAATTCCATGATCACTCCTTCACCAGCGTGAGATCATCGATGGTGCCCCATCCGCCGGGTGCTGTAGTAACACGTACACCTACCGTGATTTCTCCGTCCGCAGGCTTCAAATCCGGTATCTCTGCAGTGTACCAGTTCACATAGCCGTTCAGTTCTCCGTCCACTTTGATTTCTTCCCCGTTTACCACAGCGTAGAAATACACCGTTGCGTTTTTATCCCCTGCAGCATCTCCCTGGATATGTGCCGTCAGTTTGTAAGTGCCTTCCTCCAGTCCGTTCACCGTCTGTTCTGCGGAAAAATCCACATTACTGCTACCGGAATAAAAATGCAGGGACTGTACCCCCTCGAAACAGTCAGTATCACGATCATAGATATCCAGTTCCTCTGTGGAATCGTTCACATTATTTACCGTCCATCCGGTAAAATCAGCCTCTTCAAAGCTACCATTAATTAGATAATTACCATTCTCATCTGCTGTTGCTTTCTCACCGTCTACATTGTTTGTGCTTCCGCATCCTGTCATTGCCGCGATTACTCCTGCCGCCAACAAAATCCCCAAAAATTTCTTTCTCATTAATTTTCTCCTTTCAATCTTTCTAAAGTTAATGTTTTACTTTTATTATAGTAAATTATTTACCTTTAGAAAAAATATAGCATCATTACCTCTTTTCGTCAATGCCTCTTGTTCTTTTTTTACCCTATTGCCAAATTTGGCAGGTATCTTTTGTCAGTTTTATACAAAATAAGCATACAAAAAGAGAGGTCTGTTCCGTCACCTCCCTTTTAACTTTTTTCTATTTATTGTTCATTGACTTATTATTGATTTAGCAGCTCTTGCGAAAAATTGGAATCCCGTTCACAAAGATAAGCTTTGTCACTTTGCCACCATACAGCACCCGGTTTCGCAGCAGATCCAATGCCGTCTCACAAATGCAGGGAATATCAATATGTATGGTTGTCAACGGCGGAGACAGATATTTGGCTATATTCACATCATTGATGCTGAAAAGCGCCATCTGCTCCGGCACCTGTATCCCTTTTTCATTCAGTGCCTGCAATACTCCCACTGCCAGTGTATCGCTCGCAATGCACAATGCGGTGGGCAGGGAACTTTTTTTCAGTAATTCTTTTCCCATGCGATAACCTTCATCCACGGTGAATTTCTCCGAGATCAGGATATATTCCTCCTCCAGACAATGATAATATGCCACACTTTGCCGAAAGGACCATTCTCGGATATCCATGGAGGGCTTCCCCGTATCAATATTCCGGTCGCTTCCGCCAATAAATCCGATTTTTTTATGACCCTTTTCCACAAAATAATCTACCATCTGTGTCACGAAGGAATCCATATTGGGTCTAACCGCATCAAACAATTTTTCATCCGGTGATGTGCCGATGAACACTCCTCTGGGGCAGATTTTATACAATTGATTGATCTCTTTGCGGGTCAGCCAGCCTACGGCAATAAAGGCATTCAGATCTCTGGGGATCACGCTCATGCCATCTCTGCGGTCATAAATCTGCAGTCGGATATTCATTTTTTTTGCCTGCTTTATAACTTCCTCCCTGACACCGCGGTAAAACACATCCTCCAATTCATCCTCATTATCTGTAAAATACAAAAGTGCAACGTTTTCAATTTTCGGATAAATAACTTTTTTCTTATAGCCAATCTTCTCCGCTGTGGCAAAAATAGCCTCTCTCGTTTCCTCACTGACGGAAATTCCTTCATCGTAATTCAATACTCTGGAGACCGCTGCGCTCGACACACCCACGATCTCTGCAATCTCTTTAATCGTTGCCATGCAAACCTCCATTATGCCAATGAACCTTGTTCATATCTTTTAGTAATCATTTTACATAAATATTTTACTCTGTCAAGATTTCACACTTTTTCCTTGAAATATGTGGGCTTTTATGTATAATGGTAAGGGTGGCTTTGTAACACATTTAATAAGAAGAATAACAAGAGGTTTAAGAATGATCAGTGCAAACAACGTAACTTACCGTGTGGGTAAGAAAGCTTTATTCGAAGATGTCAACATCAAGTTTACTGAGGGCAACTGTTACGGACTCATCGGAGCCAACGGTGCCGGTAAATCCACCTTTTTGAAGATCCTGTCCGGTCAGCTGGACACCACCAAAGGTGATATCGTCATCACCCCCGGTCAGCGTCTCTCCGTGTTGGAGCAGGATCATTTCAAATACGACGAGAATGTGGTTATGGATACCGTTATCATGGGTAACGCGCGTCTCTTCCAGATCATGAAGGAAAAGGATGCCATCTATGCCAAGGAAGATTTCAGTGATGAGGACGGCATCCGTGCCAGCGAACTGGAAGCAGAATTCGCTGAGATGGACGGTTGGGAAGCAGAATCCAATGCCGCCATGCTGTTAAACGGTCTGGGCATCGGCACCGAGTTCCACTACTCTCTCATGAAAGATTTAGACGGCAGTCTGAAGGTGAAGGTTCTGTTAGCCAAAGCACTGTTCGGTAACCCCGACATTCTACTGCTCGACGAGCCTACCAACCATCTGGATCTGGATGCGATCGCATGGCTAGAGGATTTCCTGATCGATTTTGAGAATACCGTTATCGTGGTATCCCATGACCGTTATTTTCTGAACAAGGTATGTACCCAGATCGCCGACATCGACTACGGCAAGATCCAGCTGTATGCCGGTAACTATGACTTCTGGTATGAATCCAGCCAGCTGCTGGTGAAGCAGATGAAAGAAGCCAATAAGAAAAAGGAAGAAAAGATCAAGGAATTACAGGAGTTCATCTCCCGTTTCTCCGCAAATGCTTCCAAATCCAAGCAGGCTACTTCCAGAAAACGTGCCCTGGAAAAAATTGAGTTGGATGACATTAAGCCCTCTAGCAGAAAATATCCCTATATCGACTTCCGCCCCGAGCGTGAGATCGGTAACGAAGTACTGGCTGTGGAGCATCTGTCCAAGACCATCAACGGAGAAAAGGTGTTAGATGACATCTCCTTTACTCTGGGTCGTGAAGACAAGGTGGCTTTCGTAGGAAGCTGCGAGCTGGCGAAGACTACTCTGTTCCAGATCCTTGCCGGAGAGATCGAGCCGGACGAGGGAACCTACAAGTGGGGTGTTACCACTTCCCAGTCCTACTTCCCGAAGGATAATACCGCAGAGTTCGACAATGATATGACCATCGCCGACTGGCTGACCGGCTACTCTCCCGTAAAGGATGCCACTTATGTCCGTGGTTTCCTGGGACGTATGCTGTTCGCCGGCGAAGACGGTGTGAAGAAGGTCCGCATCCTCTCCGGTGGTGAGAAGGTTCGCTGCCTGCTATCCAAGATGATGATCAGCGGCGCCAACTGTCTGATCCTAGATGAGCCCACTAACCATCTGGACATGGAATCCATCACCGCGCTGAACAACGGTCTGATCAAGTTCCCCGGTGTGGCACTGTTCTCCTGTCATGACCACCAGTTCGTACAGACCACTGCCAACCGTATCATCGAGATTCTGCCGAATGGCAGTCTGGTAGACAAGATCACTACCTACGATGAGTATCTGGCAAGCGATGAAATGGCAAGAAAGCGTACTGTATTCACCGCACAGACCGAAGACGACGAGAACTAAGACGAATAAAATGGATGCCGGTGCTGCCGACATCCATTTTGTTAATTTTCCAATTCTGTTTCGTTTAATGATCTCCACTAAAATATGTAATATTTACAAACACTGTCTCTATACGCAAAAACCAGCTCTATGTATGTTAATGCGGACCAGTCCCCAAAAATAATCTCAGAAAGGATAGAAATATGGTAGATCTTCATGTACATTCCACCTGTTCCGACGGTACCTTTACCCCGGAAGAATTAGTTGATTATGCAATTCAAAAAGGCTTAACCGCCTTCGCTCTCACCGATCACGATACGGTAAACGGACTGGACCGGGCGATCCGATATGCGGATGGGCTGCGACAGGCTCAGGCTGCTTCACCGTCTGACGCTCCCGCCTCTCAGGTGCCGGAAGTGATCCCCGGTATCGAGCTATCCACAGAATATCAGGGCAAAGATATCCATATGGTTGGCCTTTTCATTGATTACCGCCAGCCGGAGTTTGCCCATTATTTAGAAGATTTCATTCGTTCCCGCGAGAACCGCAATGAAAAAATGTGTGCGCTTCTCAGAGAGCATGACATTGACATTACTTACGAGGCGCTTCTGGCGGAATTCCCCGGTGCGGTTATCACCAGGGCTCATTTTGCAAGATATCTCCTCTCCCACGGCTATATCCAGAGCATGAAGGAAGCATTTGACCGCTACGTGGGCGATCACTGCCCCTGCTTTGTTCCGAGGGAAAAGGTGACACCCGCTCAGGCTGTGGAACTGATCCTCGGTGCCGGCGGAGTTCCTGTGCTGGCACATCCGATCCTCTATCACATGAGCGATGATCGTCTGGATACTCTCGTAGCGGAATTGAAAAAGATCGGCCTCGTGGGCATCGAAGCCATTTACAGCACCTACAATACCGCCGAGGAACGCCAGATCTGGGGGCTTGCCTCCAAATACGACCTGAAGATCAGCGGCGGCTCCGACTTCCACGGCGCCAACAAGCCAAAGATCGACCTCGGAACCGGCTGGGGGAAGCTGTATGTACCGGATGAAGTGCTGGAAAATCTGCGCCCGGAAAAGAAATAAATTGAAAGTTACGCGGGCAATGAGCCGCGCATAGGCATAGTGAGGACAGCGATGGGCGCTTGCGCACAAATCGCTGTCTTTACTTTTGCCTATGCGGCGAACGCCCTCCTGTGCCTCTATTCCGTCGCAGCGTGGGCACAGGAGATAGGAACAAGCTTCTCTGTGCCCTTCTTCCGCCTCAGCGTGGGCACAGATGACAGGAGCAAGCTTCTCTGTACCCTTCTTCCGCCTCAGCGTGGGCACAGATGACAGGAGCAAGCTTCTCTGTGCCCTTCTTCTGCCTCAGCGTGGGCACAGATGACAGGAGCAAGCTTCTCTGTACCCTTCTTCCGCCTCAGCGTGGGCACAGATGACAGGAGCAAGCTTCTCTGTACCCTTCTTCCGCCTCAGCGTGGGCACAGATGACAGGAGCAAGCTTCTCTGTACCCTTCTTCCGCCTCAGCGTGGGCACAGATGACAGGAGCAAGCTTCTCTGTGCCCTTAAACCAAGATTTGGGGCACTACACACAAGATTTGATGATTACACCCCGCGCAATGAAAACTACCGGGGCTTAATTGACAAGATTTGATAATTACGCCCCGCATAACGAAAAACTACCGGGGCTTAATTGACTAAATTTGATGATTACGCCCCGCATAACGAAAACTTCCGGGGCTTAATTGACTAAATTTGATGATTACGCCCCGCATAACGAATAAAACCGTGATTTGTGAGCAAGCTCCCAATCACGGTTCTTATTTTGCCTATGCGCGGCTCATTGCTCGCGTAACTTTCAATTTAGTTACCGCATTCTACACTGATCTTATTGAAGATTCCCATAATCTCTTCCGTGTTAATGCTCTTCTTCTCTTCGTCAGCCTTATCCAGGATTGCTTTTCCTTCATGCATCATGATCAGGCGGTTGCCATACTCTACGGCATAGCGGAGGTTATGAGTGACCATAATGGTGGTCACTTTCTTCTCTTTCACGACCTGGTCGGTGAGTTCCATGATGATCTCCGCGGTCTTGGGATCCAGCGCTGCGGTATGCTCATCCAGGATCAGGAAATCAATCGGTGTCATAGTCGCCATGAGCAGTGCCAGCGCCTGTCTCTGTCCTCCGGAGAGGGAACCGACCTGCACACCCATCTTATCCTCCAGACCTAAATTCAGAGGTCGTAACATCTCACGATAAGTTTCCAGTTTTGCCTTATTTACACCACGTCCCAGATTATATGGCTTGCCCTTATTCTCCGCAATGGACATGTTCTCCAGGATCGTCATACTGGGGCAGGTCCCCTTGGAGGGATCCTGATACACTCTGCCGATCCGGCGCTGACGGATATAATCCTTCTGTTTCGTAATATCTTCTCCGTGGATCAGGATCTTGCCGCTGTCCACCGCAATGCTTCCGCAGATGATGTTCAGCATGGAAGTCTTACCGGAACCATTACTTCCTACGACAGATACAAATTCTCCGTCCTTTACCGTAAGATTGAAATCCTTGAACAGACACAGCTCGTTGACCGAGCCGGGATTGTAATTTTTATTGATATTGATAAGCTCTAGCATGCTTTCACCTTCTTTCTGTCCATGCTGATCACCAGAATGATCAAGAACAAGACTGCTGTGATCAGCTTGATGGCGTTGGGGCTGATGCCTGCGAACATGGCAACTGCCACACATGCCTTATACAAAATGGATCCTACCACTACGCTGCTGGTCACACAGAAGAATGTTACCTTCTTGAACAGGCTGGTGCCGATGATAACACTGGCAAGACCAATGACTACCGCACCGGTTCCGATAGAGATCTCAAAGCTTCTCTGCTGCTGTGCATAGATGCAGCCGCTTAAGGATACCAGACCGTTGGCAATAGACAGACCCACGATCTTCACCAGTCCTTTGTCCACGCCGAGGCTGGTAACGATGGTATCATTGTCACCTACGGCACGAAGTAAAAATCCGGACTTGGTGCTCATGTACCAGTCTAACAGATATTTTGCTACCATGGTGATCAGGAAAATAATGATCACATTTTTGAAATTTACCAAGAAGTCCGGGGTAATACTATTCACAAAGTTGTTGTTGAAAATATTATCCTTATCAAAAATAGCTACATAGCCGGAGCCTGCCACCCACAGATTGATAGTATACAGACCGGTCATCATGATGATACCGGAGAGCAGATCTCTGACTTTTAATTTCACATGGATCAGTCCGGTACAGATTCCAACCAGTGCTCCGCCGAGGAAAGCGATGGGAAGTGTGAGGATCGCCGGTACACCGAAGCCGTTGATCAGACGCACAGTGATGGCAGCCCCGAAGGGGAAGCTGCCATCGACCGTGAGATCCGGAAAATCCAGTATTTTATAGGTAATGTAAACACCCAGTGCCAGGATGCCGTAAATCATTCCTTGTTCCAGTACGCTTAATAATAGTGCCATAAAAACCTCCTATTGTACCACGATCTCATCAAAGGACTGGTAAGCATCAGTCTTGTAGTTCTCAGGTAATTCCAGACCGATCTTCTCTGCTGCTGCGAAGTTCACATACAGGCTGGGCTCGGAGATCACTTCGAAGTTCAGTTCAGAAGCCTTTGCCTCTCCCTTCAGGACTTTCGCTGCCATCTTACCGGTCTGCTTGCCAAGCTCGATATATTCCAGACCCATGGATGCCACGCAGCCTGCCTTAACCTGCTCTACCTCAGAACCGAATACCGGGATGCCTGCTTTATTAGCCTCATCCAGTACGGTCTGCAATGCACTTACTACGGTATTGTCGGTCAGGTTGGTAATGCAGTCTACCTTGGATGCGACATCCGCTGCTGCCAGAGCCACCTCAGACATTGCGGTAACACCGCTGTCCACGATCTCGAATCCGTAGTTACCTGCCAGAGCCTTGTACTCTGCGATGGTGCTGATGGAGTTTGCTTCGCTGGTGGTATAGATGATACCGATGGTCTTCGCTTCGGGAAGTACCTCACGGATCATTTTTAACTGTGCATCTACTGCTAACGCATCGGAAGTACCTGTGATGTTGCCTACGGGAGTACCGTCTTCATTGGCAAGACCTGCTTCCACAGGATCGGATACTGCGGTGTAGATCACGGGAATATCTGTATTCATTGTAGCATTATATGCTGCCATGGCGCAAGGAGTTGCAATGGCACAGATCATATCTACTTTCTTACTTACGAAATTGCTGGCTGTCATGGCGGAGGTTCCGTTGTCTGCCTGTGCATTGACATATTCGATCGTCAGGTTCTCACCCTCTACGATACCTTCTTCGGCAAGTCCCTGTAAAAATCCTTCACGACAGTTATCCAAAGATCCGTGTACGGCGTACTGCATAATACCGATGGTGTAGTTATCCTTGCTTCCTGTGCTGCCACATCCGGTGAGGGCACCCATTGCCATAACTGCGGTTAATACTGCTGCTAAAATTCTCTTCTTCATAATCTTATTCCTCTCTTTCTGCGTATCCACGCAATTGAAATTAGTTTGCTCATAAGATTACTGAACCCCGAATAAAAAAACCGCCCCAAATGTATATTCCTATACATTTGAGACGGTAATAAGCTCCTGCTCATCATCGTGGTGCCACTCAATTTGACAATTCCTTACGAATTATGTCCACTTTTCTCTGGATACTATCATATCCATCGGCTTGATAACGGGTCCGAATCCCGCTGACGCCTAAAACTGATCTGTTCTCGGGCCAGCCTCGGAAGTCCATTCGGCGAAAGTTCCTTTACCGTGATCCCACCATCCACGGCTCTCTGTAAAATTCCCTAAGGCTTACTACTCTTCCTCACAGGTTTGGTAAACTTATGAATGTTGTTTATGTGTCTAAGAATAATCTTTCTTTTCTGTTTTGTCAATACTATTTTTAGAAAATTTATAATTATTCAGAGTTACAAAAACACTTTACACCGTCTCCGGCAGCGTGATCACCACCTTGAACAGGTCACCGTCCGTAACGATCTCCATATCGCCCTTCTGCAGCTCCGTCAGGCTCTTGGCAATGGACAGTCCCAGTCCGTTGCCCTCCATATGGCGGGATCTGTCCCCTCTGGTGAACCGCTCTTCCAACTCCTCCGGTGACATCTCCAGCGGGTAGGCCGACATGTTCCGGAAAATGATGTTCGCATTCTGTCCGTCATGCTCTACATTCAGATAGACACGGCTTCCTGCCTGGGCATATTTGTAAATATTGTTTAACAGATTGTCGAACACCCTCCACAGATGTCTGCCATCCGCCATGACCTTCACGGTCTCCTCCGGCTGTTTTACGATAGTCTCCAGCTTTTTTTCAGAAAAGCGCTGCTCGTATTCCCCCACCGCCTGTGACAACAATACCGACACATCGCAGACCTCCGGATGGACTTCCAGATTGCCGGTGGTAGCTTTGGATGCCTCCAACAGATCATCCAGCAGCTTTTTCAACTTCTGGGACTGACGCAGCAGGACCTCGGCATACTCCGATATATGCTGTTCTCTCTCCTGTGCAGTCTCTGTACCGGCACCGTCTCCGGTATCCTTCACATCACCGGACACTTCTTTTCCGATGAGATCCGCATAATTGATAATGGAAGTCAGCGGGGTCTTTATGTCATGGGACACATTCGTGATCAGCTCCGTCTTCAGATGTTCACTCTTCATCCTCTGTTCCACGGCTGCGGAAATTCCCTCGCCGATGCTGTTCAGATTCTCTCCGTGCTCCTTGAAGGACAATACCATATGGGAGGTATCCAGCTTATAATTCAGATCTCCGTCCGCCAATGCTTCACTGCCCTCCTGCAGTTCTTTGCACATCAATGCCACAAAAGTAATCGCACCGCACAGAATAAATTTCTCTATGGCCCAGAAAAAGAGTAATACAACTCTATCATTATAAAACAGTATTAAACCGAAAAACTCTGCCACGCAGACTGCAAGGCACAAAAGTGCTGTTCTCCATACCATAGGAATCCCACGGATCAATTTCACAATACCGCGGAAAACTCTCTTGCAGAATCTTCCGAAGAACCGGAACACTCTATACAGGATCGTATTCTGCCACCATTTTCCCATTTTCAGGCGGATGGCCAGCTCCATGAAGTACAGGGTGCACCATATCACCTCTGCCGCAAACAGTACTACCAGCACGATCAGATTGATCATACCTGGGTTCATACCGATCCATCCAAAAGCCAGGTACAGACCGGTAAAAGCTCCAACGGCAACGACCACTGTATACACATCCAGGTGGATCTCATGGATCGCACTGGGAGTAATCCCCTCCCTGCCATTCTTATGTCCGGCACTGCACAACAGGAAGATAAAGCATAATAATGCCAGTATCGTTCCCGTACAGCATATCACAGGGATCACATTTCGGTTATCATAAAGCTGCTCTGCCTGATGATAGATCAGGGCATATTCATCTTCCTTCGGCAGGCTGGGATTCGCTGTCAGGGTAACCACAATACGCTTGTTACGCTCTGCCAATGTTTCCTCTGCAGCCTCTTCCTGCAGCCGTTCTGTCTCACTTAAGGCATCCTCGATCATCCATTTTGCATATTGTTCCGCCCGTTCAACCGGCACATAAATCTCTCCACCTAAGGATACGCTGTCCCCCAGATCCAGATATTTCTCCAGATTACCGGAGGAAAGGGCTTCCTGCTCCGCTGCCGTCATGCTTTCCACATCAGACCCGGTATTGACAGATGGTTCAAGCTCCATGATATCAGAGCTTTCAGTGCTTCCATAACTTTCATAGCCATCATAGGCAGAGGAAGTTTCTGTGTTGATATAGGTGTTATCATTCCTATGCTGCACCTGGGACTCCAGCCGGTAAGTCAGATCATTTGTCTTGTCTACATAATCCTCGTTCTTCCATTCTCCCAGGAATTCATCCGTATCCAGATCGTAGCTCTCCACCTTTACCCAGATGTTCCGCTGCCTGCAATAAGCTTCCATGGTCTGCAAGCTCTCATTCTCATACCAGTCGCGTATCCGATACAGATCCTGATTGACCTGCCGGTACAACAGCTGATCATGGATAAACATCATTTTACCGGAGGAATACGCTCCACTGTCTGCAAGCATGCAGGTACCATAGAGTCCCAACACCCCCACAATTGCGGCTGCGATCATCAGAACAAATGCCACGACCTTTGCCAATGTGCTGCCCAACAGACTGTTTCCCTGTGCCGGCGCATTCTTTTTTTTCTCGGCTTTTTCTCTTTTTTTCCGTTCCCTTTTATTCTCTGACAAAGCTGTTTCTACCATCGTACTCACTGTATTTTCCACCGGATTATCCACTCTGTCCTGTTCTGTATTCCTGCTGTTTTCTTCCCTGTTATCCATATTCCTGTCTCCTTACTTCCCAGAGCAGCTCCGCGCTCCTGCCTGCTCTTATCCCTGCTTCTCACACTTGTAGCCCTGTCCCCAGACCACCTTCAGATATCTGGGTTCCGCCGGGTTGATCTCTAACTTTTCCCGCAGATGCCGGATATGGACTGCCACGGTATTCTCGCTGCCAAGTGGCAGATCATTCCAGATCTTCGAATAAATCTCTCTCGGAGAAAATACCTGCCCCGGATTCTGCATCAGCAGCTTTAAAATATCATATTCCGTAGGAGTCAATGCTACCGGCTCGCCATCCAGCGTCACCCGTTTCTCCTTGTCATCCAGTTCAATCCCTCCGACTCTGATCACATCCGGCCGCACACTTCCGCCACCCAGCTGCATATAACGCCGCAGCTGTGATTTCACCCTGGCAGATACCTCGATGGGATTAAACGGCTTCGTGATATAGTCATCCGCTCCTACCGTAAGTCCCAGCACTATGTCGGAATCCTCACCCTTGGCTGTCAGCAGGATCACCGGAACATTACTCTTCTCCCGGATCCTTATCATCGCCTGTATGCCGTCCAGCTTCGGCATCATAATATCCATCAGTACCAGATGCACCTCATTCGTCTCTACCATATGTACGGCTTCCTCACCGTCAAAAGCCTCTAAAAAATGGTAATTGCTGTCATTCAAGTATATCTTTAACGCGTTTACGATATCCTTCTCATCATCACAGATCAATATATTGTACATACTCTCCCTCATTTCTGTGCCGGTGGCTGCAGCCCGGACACTTCCTGCGCAAGGAGTCCTTACGCTGACGGGCATCTGCTTTGTCCACAGATGTCCCGTCGATGAATTTATTGTAACAGATTAACGATTAATAAAAAACAGGAAAAACCTTTAAGACTTTATTAAGATGACTTTACATAAAACACCCTCTGCCATGCCCAGCAGGGCAAAGACAAAGGGTGTGGATAATACATGTTGAAAAGTAAACAGGGAACAGATCAGGTAGCCGGTCAGTCCCAGGAAAACAGCAAGGCACTCCGGGCTTTGGGAAAGTTTTTTTCGCAGATCCGTAAGGGTTGTGATAAAAATACCAATGTAGGCGGTCACGCCAAAGAATCCCTGTTCGACCAATAGGGTGAGCCATTCGTTGTGGGCGTTGGAATAGATGTTGTTGTCCAAAAGACCTTTGTTGATCCAGTCCATGGCATCGCTGCCCCATTGATAGAGCATATGGTAATAGCTTCCGGGACCGGTGCCGAAGAATTTGTATAGCGCTCCTTCTTTTCCATAGGTTAGTAATGTGACCTTCCACAGGGCCAATCGCCCGTCGGCAGCCTCAGACACCATTTCATTTCCAACGATTCCTCCAAGAAGACATCCCAAAAGCACTCCCGAACATATCATCACCGCTCCGGCAACAACAACGATCCGGTATATTTTGCCGCTTTCCAGAAAATCTTTTTGCTGTTGCCTTTCGCGTATTCGCAGGATCAGGTACAACACCGCTTCCGCACCAAATACAATATACCATACCGTGGTAAAAAAGAGCCTCTTTTCGACATCCCCCGCTATCACCAGTCCGGTCAGATGCAACAACAAGAACAATCGGACCATAAATATCGAAAGCGGCAAAAGCATCAGAATCTCCAATGCCCTCAGCAGCCGGCTTCTCTGCCGCAGAGAAACAAGGAACAAAAGTAGGCTTAATCCACAGGCTGCCATTATAGCCGTGGTACTATTGGAGGTAATAGCCGATGCCAAAAAAAGAAAGCTTCCAAGCATCCCCAACACTCTGCCCTGTCGTTTTCCCATATAAGCAGCTGCCAGAGAGATACCTGCCGTCACACTGATATAGCCTGCATACCAGTTGTTGTTACCGATGGTGGACAACAGCTGGGTCCGGTTCCATTCTCCGTTTTCCATTCCCCGGAAAGTTCCCAGTACATCGATGTCCAGGCGGTTCAACAGTCCGATAAATGTCACAATCCCTGCCGTGATCCCGGCAATCCACCAGATACTTCTGCTGCCGTCATAATACCGGGATACCGCAAAATAGATCCCTACCAACAATCCCTGGGTCACTAGCCCCATATACCAGCCGGGATACCCTAAAAGGACATCCTCCCTGCAGGGACTGATTCCATAAGAAAAAATTGCAGATGCCAGATATAACAGCATAAACACATCTGTTTTCTTCCACATCCGTTTTGGCTTCCGTTCTCCACGGATCTTCTGCCACAGCACTGCCAGCACCACAAATACTCCCATTACCAGCGTGGTGTTCCGGAAAAACAAATACTTTGCGTTTCCGATCATCACCAACTTATTCTGCATATACAACGGTAATCCGGCAAAAAGGATCACCAGATAACCATAGATCAGCATACTCAGAGTCTCTTTTTCATTTTGTTCCTGCTTCTTCATACCCTGCATTATCCTTCAAACTTAAAAACAAGGCACCCCTCAGTGACTGAAGAGTGCCTTATATTCTGTGGTTATTTCATTTCCTTACGGTTACTTATTTGCCATAACGCATCTGCAGATACAGAGGACCATACCATTCAATAGCATTATCTTCTGCCTTACCGGCAGGGATGGTTACCGTATACTCGTTGCCTTCGAAGGTGTACTCCAACTCAAGGGCTACGGTCTGCTTCTTGTACAGAGCCTGCATGATATCGTTGGGCAGAGCATTGATGTTCTTGTCTCTGCTGATCTTGACGGTAGCACCGTCCTTGGCATTAGCGATCTCGCTTGCCACATTGTCACGATATCTTCCAAATGCGTTGTCAGTACCTTCTGCTGTTGCGGTATTATTAGCTTCTGCAATAGCAAAAGTGGAGAAGTGATTTACAGTAAAGGTCAAAGTGTTTGCGGAAGCATTGTAAATAGGCTTGATTTCTTCCAGTCCACCATTTACAAAGTGGAAAATCACTGCCTTATTACCATCTACACCTGCAGGAGTCTCAATGGTAACTGCTACAGGGATAGGCAGAGATTTTACTGAAGAAGGACCAGCCTTCAGGCTGATTTCTACATATACGGGAGTAGAAGTTACTGCGTATGTAGAAGAAGCAATCTCAGGCGTAGCCGCTGGTGCTTCTACACTCAGTGTTGTGTCAGGAGCAACAAATGCTGCACCAACAATGCCTACAGCCTTTACAGCGCCGGAGTTAGCAAGGGTAGTATCCTTAATTCCCTTTGCCTTTTTGTATGCTGCTTCGATAGCTGCAACATCATTAACAGTATCCTGTCCTGCATTCATTGCTTCCTTCAGATCCTGAGAACCGATCTTTGTCAAAGCAGCTGCCGCATTATCTGCAGATGCCGCATCAGTAATCTTGGATGTATCAATAGCATCTACCGCATTCTTTACCTCTTCTACCGGTTTGGTGCTCGGTGTAACCACCGTATTATTCTCACTTGCTACAGATACGGTAGACAGTGCACTGCTGCCGTAAGGAATTGCAAATACTGCGAATGCAATGGCTGCGGCAATGATTAATTTCTTTTTCATTATCTCATTCCTCCTAAGTATAGTGTTATGGATTTTATTTTTACCACTATTTAGTTTACCCCCCCCCGTAATATTGTCAATACTGTTTTTCCATTTTTCGCATTTTCCATGTGCAAAAAAGCATGCCTTTCCGCCCCAAAAAACAGGCATCACAGACATGCTTTTCTACTTTGTTATTTATTTTTCTTATTCGAATGCTGTTTTAATTCTTCCAGGGCTTCCTTGAATTTCTCAGAACTCATGGTAGGGTTGGAACGGATCATGTCACGCTGGAAGAAATCTCGTAAGCTGCTGACATTCTCTCTGTCTGCCACGCTTCTGGTGTACTTCTGCCGCAACTCGGCGACCTCGTTCTTCACGCTTTCCAGATACTGGTTGGGAGATTTCTGTGCGGAAGTGCGGAAGCTCTCCAGCTTGCCCTCAATGTTGGACTTCAGATCCTCCACTCTGGTGGTAATACTTGCGGTAAAGTCTTCCTTCTTCTGTGCCAGGCTATCGCTGAAGCCTTCCTTACGATTCTCCAGATCCTCACTGGTCACAGCAATGATGACATCCAGTCTCTTCTGGATACGAAGCATATCTTCCTTGGCCTTCTCCATCTTCTCCAGTACGTCCCGCAGATCCAGGGCTGCCTTGAAGGACAACGCGAAATCAGCACCGATCAGCGCCGTCAGCAGCAGTGTCACCGGAGTGAGGATGCTGTCCGGAATGGACAATACCAAATGTTCAATGGGCTTATGGATAAACTCCGTCATCAGGATCGTCAGACCACCCCATGCCAGCGAGGACCCCAGGCAGATATGTCCCTGGAAATTGAACTTATTCTTGGAATAGTCCCAGTATCTGACTTTAAATAATGCCTCCATGGTCACGCCTGTGACATACTCCAGCACCGTGGCCCCGATACATCCGGCGATGTAGACCATCACAAGATTATCCTGGAACGGCATGGACACCACTAACATCATGATGGCACCGCTGCCGTACAGCGGCAGGAACGGTCCGCGCATGAACCCCCTATTAACTAATTTCCTGCTCTTTATGGATACATATGTGGATTCAAAACACCAACCGAAAAAGCAGTAAAAATAAAAGAAAAATAACCATTGAATCGCAGTATAATGATACACTGTTTAACCTCCTTTTGTTCTTCCGGAAATACCTCCCTACGGATATACCTCCGCCTCTATGGCAAGCTTCCCCTTCCTCGTGGCATGGGGTTCACCGCTTATGCGGAATTTACCGTAACCTCTGGCATTTACCACATCCCCCGCCTCCAGGGGCTTGGAATTATTTTCACACAGCCTGCCGTTCACATATACCTTTCCCGCCCGGAACAGCTCCAGGCAGTCACTTCTGGATTTATTATATACCTTGGAAATGACAGCATCAACACGCGGGCTTGCTACCTGAATGACCTGTCGCACCGGTTCTTCCTGCGGTACTTCTGCCGCCGCATCCACCACCTCACACCTCACGTGGGTGTGGCGGATCTGCTCCAGATTATCACAGATAAATTCCGCAATGGTATCCTGACAGAACAAAAAAGCTTCGCCCTCTCCCGGCAGGATATCGCCGATGGTGCTACGTTCAATACCCAGGTTCATCAGTGCCCCCAGATAATCCCTGTGGGACAGCTTGTCTGCAAATTTCGCGGATAGAGGTCTGATCCGGATACAGCAGATGGGAAAGGGCTGTTCATAGCCCAGCTCCGCCTCACTGCCGAAGCGAAGGATCTTCCGCTCTGCCTCTTCCCTGCCGCCGTATAAGGTGATCCCTGCGAACTTCACTTCCCGTTCCACTTGCCACAGGGCATCCTGTTCCGCCAGTCCTAAGAATCCGGTAAAGGTGTACTGGTTCTGGTTGTAGGATTTGTCTGCCAGTTCACGGATCCGGTTTTTCAGCTGTTGTATTTCTTTTTCATTTTCCACGGACATATCCGTACATCCTTCCTGCTGTTCTCACTGTTCTTCCGCAAATGTTCTCCCATACACGCTATCCCAGTGCCACATCCAACATCATCATCAACGCAAAACCAATTGCAAAGGCAATGGTTCCCAGGTTGGAATGCTCTCCCTCACTGGCTTCCGGAATGAGCTCCTCCACGACCACATAGATCATGGCACCTGCGGCAAATGCCAGCATATACGGAAGGATCGGTGTCACAATGCTTGCCAGTGCAATGGCAAGTATTGCGCCCACCGGTTCCACCGCTCCGGACAACACACCCAGCGCGAAGGATCTGCTCCGCTTGTTACCCTCACTGCGAAGGGGCAGGGAGATAATAGCTCCCTCCGGGAAATTCTGAATGGCAATACCGATAGCCAGCGTCAGGGCGCCTGCCATGGTAACCGTTCCGTCACCACTCAGCACGCCGGCAAAAATAGCACCACAAGCCGCACCCTCGGGGAAATTATGAATGGTCACGGCTAACATCAGCATAGCCGTACGGTTCAGGCTGCTCTTATGTCCCTCCGGAGCCTCACTGCCCACATGCAGATGGGGCACCAGACTATCGATGAACAACAAAAAAACAATACCGATCAAAAAGCCGGTCATTGCGGGAAGAAATGCAAGCTTTCCCATCTCTTCACACATATCCATGGCAGGTATCAGTAAAGACCACACCGAAGCTGCCACCATGACACCGGCAGCGAATCCGGTAAATATTCTCTGTATATTGCCGCCAATCTGCTTTTTCAGGAAAAAGACGCAGGCTGCCCCTGCAGTCGTCCCCAAAAAAGGAATCAGAAGACCGGCTACAATGCTCATACTCATGAAACACTCTCCTTTCTCATAGTATCTTATGTAACTTTTGCATTTTTCGTATCTTGTCCTAAAACCCGGCCAGATCATTCCCCATGACAGCATACATCAGGAAATTCACACCACACACCAGATGGTAGAAAAATACCGCGATCTCTCCGATCACGAAGATCACTTTCCAGCTCTTCCACCATTCCCGGATATTTTTCACCATAACGATCAGTGTCATCAGGAATACGAAAAACATGCCGTGCATATATCCCCAGGAAAAGTTCGCATGCATCATGCGGAAACCCTTTTCATAGAAGACTAAGAACATCAAGGTTGCTGCAATATAATTTAACCACGCAAACCAGTAATACCTGTTCTCCTTTATACTTTTCAGATCGAACAATAGATTCAGGAAAAGAACACCAATAGGCAATGCCATTCCCATAATAATACTTAAGGGAATGCTCTTAGAATAATTGCTCCATACTTTGGCAAAACCGATGGCGATCCCGGTCTCCTCCCCCATGGCATTCGTCCCGGTAAAGATCCCGGAGAACTGATATAACAGGGCTATCCCCGTGGGTATCATGGTCACGCACAGACGAAACGTATTGCGAAAGCTTTTTCCGCGGCTTACGATCAGCTGCACCAGCAGGATTAGACCGATCAGAGGCACCACCACCATAGTGAAGCTCGGTTTGGTCATGGTCGTCAGCAGGAGGCTGACTGCAAACAGCGTACAGTTCTTCCACTGAAAATCCCTCTGATATTCCGACAATACCTTTACCGTCTCAAAAAAGCAGATAATCGCAAAGGGTCTGGTTGCCAGGTAAGTGGCATTCCAGAAAGGATTCGGTGTATAAATGCCCATGCAGCGGTATGCATAATCAAAGCCGAAAAATGCCGTATTTTTGGGCGAATACAGATTCGATAGCAGAAACAGTGCAAACACAAGCAGTGTCACCACAATATCGGTCATGACCTGCTTTTTATGTGACAAAGTTTCATAATGACTGTTTTTACGGATCTCACGGTTCATATAGTACTTCGTGATGATCACTGCTGCCAGGTTAAAAAGCGCCGTGGTGACCGCCATTGCTGCCTTCGCTCCGATCAGCCATGCGGAAAGTCTGGCAGTCCAGAACAGGATCGGATAGGGGAATTCATAATTCCCCGCAATGCCCGCCACTTTATTCACATAGTCCGGCATATCTGACTGGAATCCCGGCACCTGATAGCATTCCATCCAGAACAGATATAACATGACCCCGGTATACAAAAACAGCAGGAAAAGAAATGTCACTTTTCCTGCTGTTGTCTCCCGCAGGTCGCTCTTTATGGGATTCTTTTTCATAGAGCTGATCCTTTCTAATTAAAACTGATCACGGGATCCTTGGGAGCCTTTGCCTTCTCCACGCTGATGGCATGAAGTACGGGGCCCTCTCCCTTATAGTCTGCAAAGTATTCTTTGGCAACCTTTGCTGTCACCTTGACCCATTCCTTCTGCTTCAGGTCTTTCGTGCCCGCATACTCGCAGGCATAACCTAAGAATGCCATATCCTCGGCACAGCAGGTCATTGCCATGCGTCCCGGTACGAAATAACCGTCGGGATATTCCTCGGGCTTTAATACCATGGCAAGGAACTGGATATTTTTACCCACGTAACGCTCCAGGTGATCCATGGAATCCAGATACCAGATGCCGTAGCCCTGGTTGTCCAGTACAATGGGATCCTGACTCAGATCGTAGGGCAGATCCTCCTCGAAGATCTCGTCGATCTCACCGTTGGAGTCCTCGAAGATCACATCTGCGGCAGGATTGACTGCCTTGATGTTACGCTTGTATACATTCAGATCCTGGATGCCGTCGCAACGGTTGAAAATGATCATCTCAGACTTACGGATCATCTCTGCCAACAGAGACTTCATGTTGGTATAGTACATGGGGAAGGTGGAGCCGTCGATGGTCGTGATCTGCTGTTCCACTTTCCAGTACCAGGGAAGCTTCATATTCTTGAAGTTCCACATGCCGTTATACTCGATAATGATACGGGCGGGCTTATACTGCTTCTCCAGTTCGATCAGATGATTCGGATTGAACTCCTCTTCCTCTTCGATCAGCACCACGTCCGTACGGCTTTTTTTAAGAAGTGCGGGATCGTACTCATTCTCGCCCTCTTCGCAGAGGATGAGCAGGGTCCTGCCCTTGATCTGGAAATACGGCTGTCCTAATGTAAATGTGATAAATTCTGTCTTACCGCTCTCCAGAAAACCATTTATGATATAGACCGGTTTTGTCATAATTCATACCTTTCTCTATTTATCCTACTGTTCCTGCTGCATACAAAATATGTCCTGCCAACTTACTTGCGGAACAATTCTGCCAGCTTGTCCTCGTCCAGTTTGGAACCGATGACACAGATCTTGCCGGTGACTTCCGGCTTACCGCTTCTGATGTCATGTTCTTCGGGAACATAATCGTAATATACCCAGGTTCCGTCGGGAGCAGGTACCATACCCTTAGCACGCAGGATAGCACCGTACTCTCCGCTGTCCAGAGCGGTAAGGATCTTCTCGATGTCCTCTGCGCTGTAAGTGTTGGGTGTCTCGATACCCCAGCTGGTGAACACTTCATCTGCGTGATGGTGATGATGGTGGTCATGGTCATGACAACCGCAAGTGCAATTCTCGTCATGTTCATGATGATGCTCATGGTCATGGTCTTCGTCATGATCGTGATGATGGTGATGCTCATGCTCGTCCTCATCATGGTCATGATGGTGGTGATGTTCGTGCTCGTCCTCATCATCGTCGTGATGATGTCCGCAGCAGCACTCGTGATCATGGTCATCATGATCATGGTCGTGATGATGATGTTCGTGGTCATGATCGTGACCGCAGCACTCGTCCTCATCGTGATCGTCATGGATGTGCTCTAACATTTCCTTCATCATATCTTCCAGCTTGTCAGCACCTTCGATGGTCCCTAGTACTTCCTTGCCGTCCAACTGCGCTAACGGTGTGGTAATGATGGTTGCCTTGTCATTATGCTCACGGATCATCTCCACGCAGGCATTCAGCTTCGCCTGGTCAACCTTATCGGTTCTGCTTAAGATAATGGTCCCGGCATATTCGATCTGGTTGCTGAAGAATTCGCCGAAGTTCTTCATATACATCTTGCACTTGGATGCATCTACCACTGCTACTGCACTATTGATCTCCACATCCAGATCACCTGCCACATTCTCCACAGCCTTCAGGACATCGGACAGCTTGCCGACACCGGAGGGCTCGATCAGGATTCGCTCGGGAGCATAGGTGCTGATGACTTCCTTCAGGGAAGTACCGAAATCGCCTACCAGAGAGCAGCAGATACAACCGGAGTTCATCTCCTTGATCTCGATACCGGATTCTTTTAAAAATCCGCCGTCGATACCGATCTCACCGAATTCATTTTCGATCAGAACGGTCTTGCTGCCGTCCAATGCTTCCTTTAATAACTTTTTGATCAGGGTGGTCTTGCCGGCACCCAGGAAACCGGATACTACATCTATTTTCGTCATTGTATTTTCCTCCAATCTGGGTTTAAAACCCATCTTTTTTATTTTCTATCATATTTCACGGATTGTCAAGTCCTGCCCGCTCGCTCTCAATGATACTGTAAGGAACCACAGCCACTTTTCCTTCTTCATCCGCGCCGCACAGGATCCCTAAGAATACTCCGTCCTCCGTGAAGGCACCTCCGCCCGACATTCCGGGCTCCGGCAGTCCCTGCAGGAGAAGCATATACTGTTCGAAGTCTTCCACATAGATCCAGGGATTTACTACAAACGCATAAATCGGTTTGGTATTATCCCCGCCGTACATCCATACATCCTCATAGACCTCCAGCTGATCAAAACGTTCTCTGTCGGTAGCAACAGTTGGATACTCTCCATCCGGATCCAGTTCCTTCTTATCTACCCGCAGAAAAGCAAGATCACTGTTTACCGCTATTGCACGCAGTGCAGCCCGGGCCTGTGTATCATCCGGAAAAGTCACCAGGATCTCTCCGGTATTCTGGTCCAGCACATGTCCCGCCGTCAGGATCAGAACAGATTCCTCGTCTGCGTCGTAGATGACCCCGCTTCCATAGAGATCTCCAGCCTGAACTTTTACGATGGATCGCATAATCCGCAGGTCGGTCTCCGTCAGTTCCTGCGGAATCTCGTCCGGCATTTCTATCCCGGAGAGATCCGGCAGGATTTCTTCTGTACCGGAAGGAACTTCCGTATCCGTCACAGTATTCTGTTGTGGTGCTGCGCCGCATCCGGTAAATACCAGAACGCAACACAAAATAATGATTATTTTTCTCATATATCCTTCCTATAAATAAAAGACGGACCGCATCCCGCAGTCCGCATTTTTCTCGAAAAGTGTAAGCAAAATATAAGCCGAGTTCTGTATATGACGATCATCTATCTAGTACGACTGTCACCAGCCGCATCAAGCGACCTACCTGAAAACAGACCGGGCCGGTCTATTGTTCTCTGTTTGGTCTTGCTTCGGATGGGGTTTACATGGCTCCGTCTGTTACCAGCCGGACGGTAGTCTCTTACACTGCCTTTCCACCCTTACCGGCATAAAGCCGGCGGTATATCTCTGTTGCACTAGCCTTGGAGTCACCTCCACCAGACGTTATCTGGCATCCTGCCCTGTGAAGCCCGGACTTTCCTCACCTGCATAAAGCAGCCGCGATCGTCTATCTTACTTACACCTGTTCGATTATAGCTGTTCCTGATCAAAAAAGCAAGGGAAATATCAACCGGGAACCGTGTAAACTATTCAGAACCACATTCGCAAAATCGCATCTCACGATGCTTACTTTTTGCTCATGTGGTTACTTCGTCGCATCAATTCTGCCGCACAGTCTTACGAATGCAAGCATTCGACGCCTGTCAGGGATGTTTGCGCCGGTAGCCGTGTAAACTATTCAGCACCACATTCGCAAAATCGCCTCTTCGAGGCTTTCCTTTTGCTCATGTGGTTACTTCGTCATATCGAATCGGGCATATTCTTACGAATGCGAGCATTCGACGTATATGTCCGATTCGCATGACTCTGAATAGTTTACACGTTGAAGCAGCTACCTCCCACAAATTCTCTGCACAGAGAATTGTTGGGAAGGCTTTCACTGGTCACACCCAGGAAATATTCCAGGAACTTCAGAAGTCTCTTGGCCTCGTAATATTCCGGTTCGCCCTTGTCGATCTGGAACAGCAGCGGCTCTGCGAACTGCTTCAATACCGCCAGTTCATAGATCAATACGGAATTGAACATCGCATCCGCATCCTCCTGAAACGGGAAAATATTCTGCTCCTCGCCCCGGCGGACAGATCCCCACATGTCAATCGTCTGTCTGGCTCCTGCGCCTCTGGTTCTGGCATCCCTTATCATACGACGCAGCAGTCTGCCGTCCGTAGTGGGAATCCGGTTATGTTCATCAATATTGATATTGGTCAGGGCGCTGATATATATCTTGTATTTGCTTTCCTCGGGAAGTGCATAGGAGGTCTTCTCATTCAGTCCGTGGATTCCTTCAATGACCAGGATGTCATCCTTTCCCAGCTGTTTGAAATTGCCCTTATATTCCCGCTTTCCGCTCTTGAAGTTAAAGGAAGGCAGCTCCACACGCTCACCGGCTAACAATCTGCACATGTCGTCATTGAACTGCTTTACATCAATCGCTTCCAGACATTCGAAATTGTAATCACCGTTCTCATCCCTTGGTGTGAATTCTCTGTTCACGAAATAGTCATCCAGTGCAATGGGGTGCGGTGTTTTCCCCAGGGTCTTCAACTGAATGGATAATCTGTGGGAAAAACTGGTCTTACCGGAAGAAGAAGGTCCGGCGATCATGACAAATTTCACACCGCCCCTGTCTACGATGCTTTTGGCGATCTCTCCGATCTTACGCTCCTGCTGCGCTTCCTGTACCAGGATCAGTTCACTCAGCGACCCACGGCAGATCTGATCATTCAAATCACCCACAGTCTCAATACCGATCTCCTTCCCCCATTCCTCAGATTCTTTCAACGTCCGGAATAACAGCTTTCTCTCTTGAAACGGCTTAACATGCGTGGGATTTTTTTTATCCGGCAGCAACAGCATAAATCCATCCTCATACGCTATGACGTCGAACCACTTTACATAGCCGGCATTGGGCAGCATGTAGCCGTAATAATAATCGTAATAACCGTCCATTTCATAAATATTTACGAAGGATCCTCTGCGGTAACGGAACAGCTTTTCCTTATCCTTCATCCCCTCTCTTCGAAACAGTTCCATGGCATTATCCAGGGAATAAGATTTCTTCAGAAAAGGTGTCTTTGCCTCCACCAGCTCCCGCATCCGGTTACGGATCTTTGCAGCATTTTCTTCTGTCGCATTGATCTTCCCTTTGGGAGAGATGTAGGAGCCGTTCCCGATAGCAAACTCTACACGACAATTCTGTACCGTTTCTCTTCCGAACACATCAAATACTGCTTTCAAAAAAAGCATGGTGGCAGAGCGGACGTAGGTCTTATTCCCCACGTCGTCTTTCAATGTAAAAAAAGTGATCTCACAATCTCTCGTCAGCTTTTTGAACAGTTCTCTGATCTTGCCGTCTCTTGCTGCCAATGCGATCAGATTGTCATACTCCTTCTGGTAATCATTGGCTACATCTTCGTAGGTAGCCCCCTGGGGATATTGTCTCTCTTCACCGTTTATCTTCACTGTGATCATTTTTCTCACCCTGTCCTTTTGTAATCTCCTTTTGCAGGTATTATTGTCTAAACGCAATCCGGTTCCTTACCATTATCGTACCACTCCAGTGCCCGGGTAAACAGCGCAGTCTCCTCTGCGATCTCCTGCCTGCGCCGCATCGTTTTGGGATTCGCTGTATCTGCTTCCTTCTCCAGCCGCTTCGCGATCTTTCTATGTTCCGCAAGCTGCCATTCTACATAATTCAAAAGCAGCGGACACTTACGGTACAACAGTATCGGACCAAGCTGCCCAGCCAGTCCGGATGCAGCGTCATCCGCTTTCCAAGACTCTCGCACCTGTGATCTCACCGCATCTTCCGACATCTCGCCCAGCCAGCGCACTTTCATCATAAAATAATATTTTCCTTCTTCGTAGATGATATTCTCATCCATCAGAAGATATCCCTCTTCCATCAGAAATGTCCGAAAATGCGGGATCTCCGACTGGGGCTGTAAGATCAGTTCCCGAAACCCTTTCGCCTGTTCTCTTCCTTCGGTAAGAATCTTCTCCATGAGAGGCCCACCCATGCCGGCGCAGATCATCCCGGCAGCCTCTCCGGTCTTCAGGCTGTGCAGACCGTCAGAAAGTCTTGTCTCTATCCTGTCCTCCAGTCCGTACTCCCTGATATGCTCTCTGGCATGTTCTAACGGTCCGGACCTTACATCCATGGCGATCACTCTCGGGGAAATGCCCTTCTGCACCAGATAGACAGATACAAAACCATGGTCACACCCCACATCTGTTATCACAGTGCCGGGAGTGACCATGTCTGTTAATGCCTGCATTCGATTAGATAATATGATCTCCGCCATTAATCCAAATAATCCTTCAGCTTGCGGCTGCGGCTGGGATGACGCAGTTTACGCAATGCCTTGGCCTCGATCTGACGAATACGTTCACGGGTAACGTTAAATTCCTTACCTACTTCTTCCAACGTACGTGCGCGTCCGTCATCCAGTCCGAAACGAAGACGCAGTACCTTCTGCTCTCTCTCTGTCAGAGTACCCAGTACTTCCACCAGCTGTTCCTTCAGTAACGTAAACGCTGCCGCATCGGAAGGTACCGGTACATTATCATCCTGAATGAAATCGCCCAGGTGGCTGTCTTCCTCTTCACCGATAGGAGTCTCTAAGGATACCGGCTCCTGGCTGATCTTTAAGATCTCACGCACTCTGTCTACCGGCATATTCATCTCCGCTGCGATCTCTTCGGGGGTCGGTTCTCTTCCCAGCTCCTGCAGCAGCTGTCTGCTCACGCGGATCAGTTTGTTGATCGTCTCCACCATGTGCACGGGAATACGGATGGTTCTCGCCTGATCTGCGATTGCTCTGGTGATTGCCTGACGGATCCACCAGGTTGCATAGGTAGAGAACTTATATCCCTTACGGTAATCGAATTTTTCCACTGCCTTGATCAGCCCCAGGTTACCTTCCTGGATCAGATCCAGGAACAACATTCCACGGCCCACATATCTTTTGGCAATGCTGACCACCAGACGTAAGTTAGCCTCTGCCAGGCGCTTTTTCGCCTCCTGGTCACCCTCTTCCATCCGCTGTGCCAGCTCGATCTCTTCCTCCGCACTTAACAGGGGAACTTTACCGATCTCTTTCAGATACATACGTACGGGATCTTCGATGCTGACACCTTCCGGTACGGACAAGTCGATATTTTCCACATCCACTTCATCCTCATCGGTCAGAATGATCTCCTCATCGTCCACATCATCGTCATCGGTAATACGCAATACATCCACGTTATTCTGGTCCAGATATTCCAGAACCTTCTCCATCTGTTCCTCTTCCAGAGGCATGTCCGCGAAGAAGTCACTGATTTCCTGATACTCCAGCACATTCTTTTTCTTTTTCGCCATATTCAGGAGTTCTTTTACCTTCTCCGCAAATTTTGCCTGTGTGTTTTCATCCATTTTCGTGGTTCCATCCTTTCATTGCCATTATTTATAGCCATATTTCGTATCTTTTATAACTATTCGAAAGCCTAAATCCCATTATTCCAGGGAAATATGCGTCCTTTGTAATTCTTCCAGGGCTTTTTTTCCTTCTACCGCCTGTTTCACGGCATTGACATCCGTCCCCAGCTTTGCCATATAGTATTGATAGCTGTTTTTCTTCACTGCCAGCAGAATATCATGGAAAGCTCTCTCCCTCTCCTGGCGGGTGGACAGCTCGGGGAGCGTGGTATGGAACAGCTCCGCAGCCTCCCTCTGTTCTTCCTCATCTTCAAACATACTGATGATCCCTGCAGGCTGGAACTGATCCCTGTCCAGTTCATCGAATAGCCTCTCCGCTACTTTCCGGTACAGTTCTTCGGTGAAATCCTCCGGGGAAATATATTTCCTTACGATCCGGTACAGGGACGGATCATCGCTGATCCAGGTGATCAGAAGTCGTTGGGACCTGCGCCCATTCTCGGCGGGATCCTTTTTCTGTACACCGCTTCTCGGTCGTTCCAAAGGTCTTGCCAGTCCCGTCTGCGACGCAATCCCGACTACCATTTTGCGCAGATCGTCCGGACGGATCATATATTTTTCCGCAATTGCCTGCAGATAATTTTCTCTTTCCAGATCTTCCGAGAATTCACACAGCTTCTGTGCAATCTCCCGGTGGAACTTTGTCCTCTGCTCCGGATCGCTCTGATCATACTGTTCGCTTAAGATACGGATCTCAAAATAAAAGCTGTTCTCCGCCTGATCGATCCGTTCCTGAAAAGCTTCTTTTCCGAGATTCTTGATGAATTCATCCGGGTCTTTATACGGTCGCATATTGATGACCTTGCCGGTAAGTCCGGCCTCTCTCAGGATCCCGATCCCCCGCAGTGCTGCTTTCGTTCCGGCACCGTCGCTATCGTATGCGAGGAGAATATTCTCCGCATAGCGGTGCAGGAGATTCGCCTGCTCTACCGTAAATGCCGTTCCCAGAGATGCCACCGCCTGTGTGAATCCTGCCTGGTGCATGGCAATGACATCCATATATCCCTCGCACAGGATAATGTTGCCCGTCCTGGCGGTCCTTGCGAAATTCAGTCCGTAGAGGTTACGTCTCTTATCGAAGATCATGGTCTCCGGGGAATTCAGGTACTTCGGTTCGCCGTCTCCCATGACCCTGCCTCCGAAGCCGATCACCCGGTGGTTAATATCCTGTATCGGGAACATCACCCGGTTCCAAAACTGACTTCTGAGTCCTCTCTGTTCCGAGAACATCGCAAGTCCGGAATCTTTGATCTCTTCATCGGTAAAGCCTTTTTTACGCAGATACTGGACTACCTGCTCGCCGTTTTTCCCGGCGTAGCCCAGTCCGAAATGATGCATAGTCTCGTCGGTCAGCTTTCGTTCCGTCAGATAACGCATTCCCACTTCTCCGTGAGGACTGCGCAGCATATAATAAAAATATCTGGCTGCCTCCTTATTGACCTCCAGCAGCCGCATCCGCTTGCCGGCCTTTTTCTTCTGTTCCGGTGTCTCTTCCACTTCCGGCAGTTTCACTCCCGCACGATCTGCCAGGATCTTGACTGCCTCCGGAAAAGTATCGTTTTCATACTTCATAAGAAATGTATATACATTTCCGCTGGCATGGCATCCGAAGCAGTAATACATCTGCTTATTCGAAGACACCGAAAAAGAAGGTGTTTTCTCATTATGAAAAGGACAGCAGCCCCAATAGTTGCTTCCCTTTTTTTTCAATGTCACATAACCGGAAATAACATCCACGATGTCATTCCTGGCTCTGACTTCTTCTACCAGTTCTTCAGGGTAATACACTCTTTTTACTCCGTTTTATTGTAATACACTATCGCTGCCAGGATTTCGGTATGTAGATGTCTTCATAGACCGCTATGGCAAAGCGGTCCGTCATGGCTCCCACATAGTCACAGACTACCTTCTCTCTCGGCTCTCCGACAGAGAGGAGATTCAGGTATTCCTCCGGCAGATCATCCAGATGTTTCAGGAAATGTTGATATAACGTCTCCATCAGCATCTCCGCCTTTCCCTCTTCACTTTTGGCGATGGGATTTTTATAGACTCTCTCAAACATGAACTGTCGGATCTTCGTCATGGCTTCCGCCACCGGTTCCGACATCAGGATATCATCCTTGTCCATACTGTTGGTTACAATATCATGAATAAAGTGATCCAGTCTCTCAGTGGGGCTGCTGCCGATCACTTCACAGATCTCCTTCGGGACATCTGCCTCCGTGAGAATTCCTCCCCTGATGGCATCATCCATATCATGATGAATATAGGCGATCTTATCGGAAAGTCTGACGATCTTGCCTTCCAATGTATGAGGCTTGCCAATGGTCTGATGGTTCCGGATACCGTCACGTACTTCATACGTCAGATTCAGTCCCTTACCGTCCTTTTCCAGAATATCCACGGTACGGACGCTCTGCTCTGCATGCTCGAATCCAAACGGACAGACTCTGTTCAGAGCCCGCTCTCCCGCATGTCCGAACGGTGTATGTCCCAGATCATGCCCCAGTGCAATTGCCTCCACCAGATCCTCGTTCAGCTTCAGAGCCTTTGCTATGGTTCTGGCTGTCTGGGATACCTCCAGTGTATGTGTCAGTCTGGTCCGATAGTGGTCTCCCTCCGGTGTCAGAAACACCTGTGTTTTATCCTTCAGTCTGCGGAATGCCTTGCAGTGGATAATACGGTCTCTGTCCCGTTGAAATACCGGCCGGATGTCACACTGTTCCTCAGGCTTCAACCGTCCCTTTGAATTTACACTCAGGGATGCGTACGGACTTAAATAATCCTGTTCCCATTGTTCCAAGCTTTCTCTGATCGTCATAGTTCCTCCTGCCCCTACTTCTAATATTCTGTGCCTGTCCGGAAAATCCTTTTCCCGGGTTCAAAATTTTTAACTAAATTTTGAACCCGGCTATCTGCACACAGAATAAATGAATTCCGCACTTTTATCCATGGCCTCATTGGCCCTTTTGAAGGGTGACATCTGAAAGACATGCCACATCCCGGGGAAACGATCCATATGAGCGGACACGCCGGCCTTGATCAGGTTCTTGTAGAGCCGCAGAGAATCGTCTAATAATATCTCATTCTCTCCAACCTGAATGTAGACGGGCGGGAATCCGCGGAAATCGCCATACAGCGGAGAAATATAAGGATCCGTCAGGTCTCTGTCGGGAGCATAGGCTTTCGTCATGCGGTCGATGTATTCTCTGTCCAGTACAGGATCCACTTCCGCCTTGGTCTGGAACGTCTTGCCTCCGCCGGTGAGATCCGTCCAGGGGGACATCAGTACGATGCCTCTCGGAAGCAGACGCTCCTGCTCCTTTAATTTCAGCACCAGGGACAGTGCCAGATTACCGCCGGCAGAATCTCCTGTAACGATGACGTCTCTCGCTCCGTAGCCCAAAAGCATCAGATAATTCCAGGCCTTCATGGCATCCTCCGTGGCTGCCGGGTAAGGATGCTCCGGAGCCAGCCGGTAGTCAAAGCACAACACATCCATAGAAGTGCCCGATGCCAGCTTGGAGGTCAGAGTTCTGGCATAGATGCTGCTGCCGGTGGAATATCCTCCTCCATGACAATGCAGGATCACATACTTTTTCATATGTGCACGATTCACGCTGACCCATTCCGCATCCATTCCCTCAATATCCACCGGGCGGTATTGAATCTCCTTGCTGTTCCCCAACAGTTCTCCGATATGATCCTGGGATTGTCTGTGTTTTTCCAGATCCGGGTTTTCCACCAGTCCATGCACCCTGCGGATCAGCTGCATTAGATTCTGATTGTTCTTTTCACTGTTTTTTCCTACCAGTGCCATAAATTCCTCCTGTTAAAAATGAAGCCGTCTGCGTACTGCATTGCGCAGTCTTCTCCGGGACAAAAGTGTCGCGATCGTAATGTCCACGATCACACAGATCGTCAGCACGATCGCCGACCACCGAAGTTCAATGCCAAGTCCCAGGAAACGGTCGATAAGAATTTCCAGTCCCACACACAATACCGCTACTCCGGAGATCAGGTATAAAGCTCCCGTAAGGAATGACATCGGAAGCTTACGGATACAAAAAGTCACCGCTTCTACCACCGCTATGACAAGCAGCACCACCGGAATGCCCAATCCATAAAACCAGCCACTCTGTCCCGTCAGATAGGTCAGCAGATACAGATACACGATCACCGCCACACCGTCTAACAGAATCGACAGATAAACAGGCTGTCTCGTATAAATGACTACAGGGATCATGATCACCCACAATACCAGGAATACTCCGATCACCGCAAGGGACCATAGACTGCTCCGGAATACAAGTGCGTTCAAAAGTCCGCAGGTCACTGCCGTTGCCAGTACGATCACAGTCAGCAGTACCCCCAGATCTTTTCTTTTTACTACTTCCACCTGACCTTTTTCCTTCGGAAAAGGAGACGGCTGCGTAGACGGTTCCGGTGCTTTCGGATTATAGACCGGAGTATCGCACAGCGGACACTTTGTTGCCGAAGCATCCAGTTCCACACCACAATTCACACAATATGACATAATTGCTTCCTTTCTCTCTGTCAAAGCGATTTATCGATTACTTTCTATTTTTACATGAATGCCATCCTGTACCAGCTTGCGGAAAAACAGCCGCTCTACATCAGTCTCTGCAATACTGCTGGCAAAATTGATCGTCAGAATATCCTCAAAACTGGCAATAGCACAGTTCGTTCTCGTGGAAAAAGGCTGTCCCATATAAATATCAAAGCGTTCAATATATGGCTTCATAGTCTCCGGGACCTTCAGAGCTCCCATGTTGGTCAGGCCTGCCGAAGAATTCTTATCCTGAATCTTGGTATAGAACTGGCGGACCACCAGATCTTTAATAAACAGCGGCACAATACGGATGAAAGGATTCCTCTGGGTCTCCGCGTTCGTAGTGATATCGCCCCGCAACAGCTTTTCATTCAGATAATAGCGCATGTAGTTATGCACCTGTGTCACAATTTCTTCGAAAGTGTACTCTCCCAGTCTGGGGTCGATCCCCGGGTAGATCATGGTGATAAAATTCCTCAGGGTCCTGGATGGGAAAAAGCGGCGCAGGTTCACCGGCATGGCAATTTTTACCGGTCGGAGTTTCAAATGCCATTCACTCTCCTGCTTCCGCATCAGGGCATAGAGCAGAACCGAATTCAGATATTCGGTAATGGTAGCATTATAGCTTTTCGCTACCCGCATCACCTCCGACACCGACATAATGCCGTCTATAATGTTCAGCGTATAGAAAGGTTCCTTCGTCCCCCTGACACGATAGGTCTTCTCTCCCGGCCTGGGTGGACAGACTTTGGCGTTGGCATATTTCATATAAGCATCTTCCAGCTCTCCCGGGTCCGGGATCCCCAGAATGTCCAATACGAATCCTCCATTTTCAATCTCTGAATGTCCCTTCAGACGCAGATAAGTAGCTGTCAGCGTCTGCAACACACACATTCCGCCGGTGCCGTCTCCCAGACTGTGATGCGCCTCCAGTGCGATCCGGTTACGATAGTAATAGATTCTTACCAGATACCGGTTATTGCCTTTAAAATGCATGGGCTGGCAGGGGTTCTTTACATCCTCCTGCACAAAAGGGCCGGGTCTGTCATTCGGTTCCAGATATCGCCAGAATACACCCTTCCGAATTGCCGCTTTATACGTCGGAAAACGAGGCATCGTCAGATTCACCGCCCGCTGCAGTATTTCCGGGTCTATATCTTCTTTTAACAGCACAGACAATCGATACACGGAAGAGAAATCTCTCCTCTGCAATGTAGGATATACGATCGCCGACAAGTCCAGTTTGTACCAATCCTTGTGTACCTTCTGTATTTGATCTGTCTTCATTCTGTCTCACCTTCTTAATTCTAGTATAACGGTTTCTAAATAACTACACCATTCACGTAGAATATTTTTCTGAGAGTGCAGGATAAAAAACGTAGGCGTAGCGGGCTACGCTGAGGATTTTTAGCCTGTGCTATCGGGAAAATAGGCAAGTGATATGGGGTAGTTAATTTAAAACTGTTATACTAGATACAGCAAAATTCTATATACAACAAAGGCGGCAACCTTTCGGTCACCGCCATGTGATGCAGAAAGAGGGACTTGAACCCTCATGGTATCACTACCACACGGACCTGAACCGTGCGCGTCTGCCAATTCCGCCATTTCTGCGAACAAGATGTATCTTACAGTATTTGTTTCAAAATGTCAACACTATTTTTCAAATAATTTAAAAAATATATAAAATAGCAAATATATTACATATAAGAGTTGAACAGGTTACCTGCATTATAAAGGCCGGTATATCCTGCGCTTCCGGTGTACAGACTGCTTCTGGTGGAAGCATGATCTGCTGCGAAATTGATCATGGAGCTCTGTGCGGATACACGGTAGCCGTAGGAACCATTTCCCTGAAACAGGCTCTTTACCGTAGACATATCCGCTTTCATAAAAGTATCCTTATCCAGGGATAAGGTACCGTCATTTTTCATAGTGATACCGATCTTCGCCAGCTGCTTGCTATTGGCAATGGTAGTATTCCCCAGAGATTCCGTGCGGTTGTTCACTGTGGTATCGCTCACATCATCCACAGCAGCCATCACGCTATTGTAATTTGTCACAAAGCTGTTCACCGCACTGTAGATTGCATCAGTGTCGTACCCCTTGGTGGTACTCTCCACACCATTCTCATCTTTGGTAGTGATATCCTTCTGGGTGAACAGATCCTTTTTGCCGGTCGCTAACAATGCATCTGCGGACTCCTTCAGAGCATCTGTCGTGGTCTCTACCTTCGCCAGCGCCTTCTTCGCAGTATCTGTCGCGGTATCTTTCTTCGTAATGGTGGAAGCTGCGGTCTTGCTATCGCCGCTGTCCTTGGCATAGTATGCCTTCATCAGCTTCCCGTAGCTGCCGTTCTTAATACTTGCATAATCTGCCAGCCAGTTGCCGCTTAGCGCATTGGATGCAGAGGAACTCAGTCCGGAAAACAGAAAAGAATAATTCGTTTTTGCCTGAATATTAATACTCATCACAGTCACCTCCGTGTTAACTGTTTTGAATCAGCCTTTTGGCCATAAGCTCTTTGCTACTAATTACAGTATACTACTTACTTCGGATGATTCCAAGATTTATTAACGCTTTTTTTGATCGGTTTTTGAAAAACATCCCATTAATCCAGTATTTTTTCCAGCATAGTCACCCGATTGAAGGGGAAAGAGAAATAATAGCCGTCCGCGAAGTCCTCCGTCATGGCGATCACTTCTTTTGCTAACTGTACGCCGGCCTGTTCTCCCTCTTCTCTGGTCATATCCGCACGGTATCTCGCCAGCACTTCGTCCGTCACATCGATGCCAGCCATCTCATTTTTCATAAATGTGGCATTTTTAAGGCTCACAAACGGCATGATGCCACAGAGTATCCTGGCTCCGGTCTCCTCTTTGATCCGGCGCACTCTGTCCGCGCTCTCCTTCGTGGATATGGGCTGCGTCAGGAAAAATGTGGCTCCTGCCGCCATTTTCTTCTTCACTCTGCCGATCTCCACTTCCAGATTCCGTCTGCCCTGATTGATGGCACCGCCGTAGCTTACCGGTGCCCGTGCAAACTGCTCTTCGTTCATGTCCGCAAGGATCTGCATGAGACCTACGGAGTCAAAATTGAACACACTCTTTACCGTGGTACGCACCATGGAGGGAATCGGATCACCGGTGATCACAAGGAAATTGTGAATCCCATTGATATAAGCTCCTAATAGCTGGGAGCGCATAGCGATGGCATTTTTATCACGACAGCAGATATGAGGCATGACACACATACCGGTCTCCCGCGCTACCTTTTCCGCCATGAGAATAGAATCCGCTCTGGTACGTCCCGAGGGAGAATCCGGAAAAGTCAGTACATCCACACCGCTTCTCTGCAACAGATGTGCGGCATCCATCAGTTTTTCATCGTCAATCCCCGCAGGAGGTGCCAGTTCGACGGCGATCAGTTTCTTCCCGCCTTCTGCTTCCTTGTTATGGTAAAAAGAGTGATCCTCTGTGCCAGCCTGTTTTTTCTCCGGTTCTGCCTTTTCCTGTGTCTGCGGATACTGGGTAAAGTCCAGTTTTCCGACAAGATCTGCGATATATTCCGGTGTCGTACCGCAGCACCCGCCTGCCATATCCACACCAAGAGCTATCATCTGCTGCATTCTGTCCACAAAATATTCTCTGTTATCCCCGGTGAAGATCATGCGTCCGGTGACCATCTGCGGGTAACCGGCATTCGGAAGGGCTGTGAGGAATTTATCTGCGGGCTTATAAAGTGTCTGCAGGATCCGGTACATATGAGAAGGACCCACGCCGCAGTTAAAGCCCACGGCATCGATCTCTTTGATCGCTCCCGCTCTCTGCAACAGCTTTCTGGCACTTAAGCCTGCATTGCTGTAACCGAACTGGTTCACAGAGAATTGTACCGTAATAAATGCCTGTTCCCCGATCATTTTGATCGCAGGCAGGAGTTCTTCCATCTCGGAAAAAGTTTCAAAGACAAAAAAGTCCACGCCTTCTTCCAGAAAAATGCGGCAGATCTCTTCGTATTCGCGGCATAAAGTATCCTTCTGTGCCAGCGCATCACAAGGGATCTGTCCGATATCTCCGGCGATATAGACTTCTTTTGTCTCACCGGTGCGTTCTCTCCACGCAGTCACCGCCTCCCTCGCCAGGCGTACGCCGCTTCGCAGAGTTTCCTCGATCTGTTCTTTGGACCTATCCATGCAGAAGCTGTTGGCTGCGAAGGTGTTGGTACGTAGAATCTGCGCTCCCGCTTCGAGGTACTCCGTATGAATCTCCCTCACCCGTTCCGGGGCTTCCAGATTCGCCAGCTCCGGCAGCTGTTTCGTATCGTATTTTCCTCCGTAATAGGTCCCGAAGGCTCCGTCAAAGAGGAGCTTTTTCTGTTGGATCCTTTCACGGATCTGCTCTTTGGTATGTTTTGTATTGCCCATTATTGTTTCCTTTGTCCTGTTGATTTCGTTCATATTCCTTTAAAAACGAGCAGGTCTGCTCTCGCAAGCCTGCTCGTTTCTTAGCATACCATATTATTTTCCGGAAAAACAGTAGCAAATTTAATGATTACATTAACTTGCGGAACAATGCGGTCAGATCCTCTACACTTGCATCCTTGGGGTTACCGGGTGCGCAGGCATCTGCATGTGCGGACTCTGCCAGGAAAGGAAGATCTTCTTCCTTCAGTGCTTCCAGCTTGGAAGGAATACCAACATCCTCAGACAGCTTACGGACAGCATCTACAGCAGCCTTACGGTAGGTAGCCTGATCCATCTGATCTACACCTTCCACACCCATAGCACGGGCGATCTCACGATACTTTTCACCGGTGCAGTCAGCATTGTATTCCATAACGATAGGAAGCATCATTGCGCAGGCAACACCATGAGGGGTATCATATACGGCACCCAGGGTATGTGCCATGGAATGAGCGATACCGAGTCCTACGTTGGAGAAGCCCATACCGGCAATGTACTGACCCAGAGCCATGCCTTCGCGTCCTTCCTTAGTGTTAGCTACCGCGCCGCGCAGGGACTTGGAAATGATCTCGATGGCTTTCAGATGGAACATATCGGTCATCTCCCAGGCTGCCTTGGTGGTGTAACCTTCGATTGCATGGGTCAGTGCATCCATACCGGTGGAAGCGGTCAGACCCTTAGGCATAGAAGACATCATCTCGGGATCTACCACAGCAATGATAGGCATATCATGAGGGTCTACACATACGAACTTACGCTTGCGCTCTACATCGGTGATAACGTAGTTGATGGTAACCTCTGCTGCGGTACCTGCTGTGGTGGGCACTGCGATAATGGGAACGCAGGGCTTCCTGGTAGGTGCTACGCCCTCCAGGCTGCGTACATCTTCGAATTCAGGGTTGGCAATGATGATGCCGATGGCTTTGGAGGTATCCATGGAGGAGCCGCCGCCGATGGCGATGATATAGTCTGCGCCGGATGCCTTGAAAGCAGCCACACCGTTCTTCACATTGTCAATGGTGGGGTTCGCCTTAATATCGGAATAAATTTCATAAGCAAGACCTTCCTTGTCCAGCAGATCGGTTACCTTTCCGGTCACACCGAACTTGATCAGATCCGGATCGGAACATACGAATGCTTTCTGAAAAGCATGAGCCTTTGCTTCGGTTACGATTTCTGCGATTGCTCCTGCACCGTGATAAGATGTCTGGTTGAGCATAATTCTGTTTGCCATGATACATAATCTCCTTTCGACATAAAAACGATCTTATTGATAATTTTATTCTAACTGTAAACATCGCATAAAGAAAGTGACAGTTTTCCCCGACTGTCACTTTTTACAGAAATTTCATATTTCGCCCATTACTTTTGTTAATTTTTCACAAATATTTTTGGTCATTTTTACTCAACGTAATACGCCTAACTGCTGAAATAATTCTGTCACCGGTGCCGGAAATGCACTTACTAGCAGCGCCGCCATCTGCTCCGGGGTTTTCTCCTTCGGAGCGAAGATCCATTCCACGGTCATATCAATGGAACCTCTGCAATAGAGCCGCAAGGGGAATAAAATATTCTCTTCGGGCTGTCTGCCGGTCTTACGTCTGATCAGTTGTGTATAGAAATCCAGGATCAGTTCGTAGTCATGTTCCCTCAGGGAATTGTGGTCGTCCGAGCGGAATGCTCCCGCGAAAAAGACTCTCTCCTTCTGAATAAATTCAAACTTTCTGGTTAAACCTTCGTATACGGTAAGCCCATCCCCCATCTGTGCAAAAGATTCCAGTAAGAGCTTATCAAAATACCAGTTGATCAGGTCGTATTTGTCCTGGAAGTTCCGATAAAAAGTCTGTCTCGTCACACCGCAGGTCTGCACGATCTGTGTCACGGTCATGGCATCGGTGCCGGAAGCCACCATACACTTTTTTGCTGCCTCCGCCAGGCGGTATTTTGTTTTATCCGCTGAAGTTTCTTTTGTATTCATTTCGTCTTTTATTCCTTTTGGGTCTTTCTATAAGTGAATTTATTATAGCACAAAAGCTCCCCTGAAAAAAGAGAGCTTTCTAACTTCCTACAATCATAAACAAAACTTATCATAGATAAACCCAATTGGGATATTGTTTGTCCTATTAACAGGAGAACACAATTTTATTGTTTTTTTACTCATATTCTAATTATAAATCTCCAGTTCCGCCACCTGTGCACCGCCGGCACCGCTGTTTCCCGTAAATACCAGCCGCATTGACATACATTCCGTATTTCCAAATTCCAGGACCACTTCGTTCGCCGTATCCGGATCAAACAGATACTCTGTTATCGGCAGCAATTCCGTATAATTTTCTCCGTCCTTACTGATCTCCACACCAAAGGTCTGTGTCCGTTTACTCCATACAGATTTTGGACAGAGACATACTTTTATTGCATGAATATTCTGTGCTTCCTGAAAAGTTGCCGTCAGGATATTGGGATATGCGTCATTTTCTCCTTCCCAATAAGAGTTCCCCTCCGTTTTCCCATCAGCTGCCTTCCTGGGTGTATACACATCCTGAAATCCACTGGCAGTAATTTTAGCATCCTGGGCAATATTCGTTCCTGTCGGAATCACCGGCTCATAAACCTCTTTTACAAAATAGGGATGCAACATACTCTCCGTCTGCTCCGGTGCTTCTATCACCTCTACTCTGCCATAACCGGCTGTCCTGCCAAGGATCCACAAGCTTAAAATGCTTCCCCATAATGCCAGTATCACAATACTCAATAACAGAATCGCAATCCTCTCTTTTTTTCGTCTCATAATGACTCCCTTCCACCGGTCAATCTGCATTATCGGAATTGCACACAATCTACCGTGTCCGCATCTATGTGAAAAATGCCCTCCTCTGCAGCTTTTATTTTTTTGCCAAAAAGTGTAAGATTTTCAATCGTCACATTTTCCACACGATGCCTCTGATCGAATCCCTGTATCCGGCAGCCATTTGGAGTTCCCTCCAAAAAGTTCACATTTTCCAGCACAATGTTTCGTATCTGCCCTCTCTCTGCTGTGGTAGACCAGTTGCTGTTCTGCATAATATTCAAATCTATGAGATATGGCATTTCCTCTGCATCACCACTGCCCACTTCCTCATGTTCCACGACGATATTCCGAAAAGTGATGTCTTCCACCACTGCATCATCTCCGTTATGTACGGAAATCACCGGCTTATGAAAATTATGGAGTACCGTAATATCTGTAAATTCCACATTTCGAATATAAGCATCCGGCTGGTTGCCCTTATTTGTCTCATATCCTACTTCCATAGACTGCGCGAAATCCGTCCATAGCTGTATTTGTGAAAACCGAATATCATTGCTATTCTGATCATAATTTTTTACCACCAGAGAATCATCCCAGGAACGCACAAAGCAGTTTTTCACTTCATAATTTTGACAGGATTGCAGACTGATTCCGTCTCCGTTAGGTCGTGCTGTGATAATTTTCACCCCATCGATCACTCCGTCATGGGAATCATAAGCCTGACACGCCCAGGCATTGGGATTCAGCACAATAATATCCTGAATCGTCACCCCGGAACAGTGATCAAATTTCAGCGGAAGGTTCGCGTCCTTCCCCTGCCATCCTTCGGAATGCGATCCATCCAGAATTCCCCGTCCGCATACTGTGATATCACTCTCAAAATTTGCATTGGCAATCCCATGCACCACACTGCCGCCAGCCAGATATAACGTCTGCCCCTTTCGCAGCATAATGGATTCGATATTCCATTCTCCGGGACCGATATAAATCACATTGGGATCCTCCGGATCCGGGATCTCCTCCGGTTCTTCCAATGCATTGGCAAAAATATGGACCGCTCTCTCCGTGGAATTTCCAAACTGCACCGTATAAGCATCCGGTGTATCTATCAAAAAGGTAACCGTATGATCCCTCGGATCTACTTTGGGTGTAATTTCATAAGAAAGAGGACTGATCGTTACTTCCGTAAGATCTCTGTCAGGGACTGTCAATGTAATCAGAGCAGCTCCTTCAAAATCAAAATAAGCGATCGGAGTCCGTGACAACGGCGGCAGATAATTACTCACCCACTGTCTTGTGTGATTCACGCAGGTGTCATACACATAGCATTCTTCTCCATTGATGGTTATACGGGTATCCGTGCAATGCAGCAGTGCAATATTTCTTCCTTTTTCTGAAGTATTTTCCAGATCTTCCACCGTTGCATCCCTGAGTGACTTTGGTCCTTCATAAAGAATCACTTTGGCTCCGTTCAGTTTCCGGCTCTGCCGATAAGCCTGTATCCTTTGGGGAAGCACAATCACTGCAGCAATTCCCAGTACTATCAGCAACACGATCATAACACATACGGAAAAATTCTTATCTTTTTGCACCTTTCTCCTCCTGCTCTCATTTCAGAATCTCGTCCCAGTTCTGCACCTCGCACAGTAACGGTGCTTCATAGTCTGCATGAAGTGACCGGTAAAAAGGTCCTACCCCAAGAGATTTCATACCGCCGGCTGCAGCTGCCTCAATTCCCGCTGCCGAGTCTTCCACCACCAGGCACTGCCTGGGCGAAAGTTCCAGCTTATGTGCTGCGACGAGAAACACCTCCGGATCCGGCTTGGACTTTGTCGTATCCAGTCCGCAGCTGATCTTATCCAGATATGGCAGTAATCCGGTCTTCTCCAATATGACCGGTGCATTTTTGCTGGCAGAGCCCACTGCCAGCAGAAGCCCTCTTTCTTTTAATCCTGCCAGTACCTCTTTCACGTTCTTAAGTACCGCCGATTCATCCATATGCTCCAGCAGTTCCAGATAATAATTGTTCTTCCGCTCCGCCAGCTCTGCTTTTTCTTCCTCTGTATACACACAATCCGCTTTTTCCAACACGATCTCCAGCGATGCCATCCGGCTGACTCCCCTCTGTCTTCTATTGTCCTCTCTCGTAAATCCAGTGATCTGCAATTCGTCCGCCAGACGTTTCCATGCCAGATAGTGCATCTCATCGGTGGATACCAGCACACCATCCAAATCAAATATAATTCCTTTTATCATAGTTCTTGCCCCCGTTTCTTTTTCATGTTACACTGAATTTAGTTAATGGTTTAAGGTTAAACCTTCCACACAAAGGAGATATTATGGTTACTATTCGAGATATTGCACAAGCCACCGGTGTCAGTGCAACAACAGTATCTAATGTAATCCACGGCAGGAACAAACGTGTCTCTGCCGAAACGATTCAAAGCATCAACGATGCCATCAAAGAACTGGGCTATGTACCGAATATGTCTGCCCGTTCTCTGGTATCCAGTTCCTCCAAAGTGATTGGGTTCGTTAATCATGTTATCACCCGTACCGATACCAATATGATGGATGACCCCTTCCATTCCGCCGCCATCGGAGCCATTGAGACTGCTCTGCGTGAAAACGGATACTACCTCATGCTTCGTACTGTAGAGACTGCAGAAGAACTGGTTGCCTTTCTCCAGAACTGGAATATGGACGGTCTGTTCTTCACCGGAATTTTCAAAGATAAATTCTTCGATTCCGTTGCCGGGCTTCATATTCCAGTAGTGCTGATCGATTCCTATGTCCACACTCCGCAGTTCTGCAATGTCGGCCTTGAAGACTTCACAGGAAGCTATAATGCCACTCATTATCTGATTCAGAAGGGACACAGACATATTGCCTTTGCCTCCCCCAATATCAAAGACGGTGGTGTACTTCAGGAGCGTTTTCTCGGATACAAAGCCGCTCTTGCCGAAGCTTCTATTCCTTTTGACAAAAGCATTGTTTTTCAACAGGAAATGGATATCGATTCCTGTAAGCTTGTCTGTGAAGATATCGTAAAACACCCGGAGATCACCGGCATGGTAGTGAGCGCAGATATTATGGCTGCCGGTATCATGGCAGGGTTGAGATCAAAGGGAATCCGCATTCCCGATGACATTTCCATCGTCGGTTTTGATGATATCAGTCTGGCACAGTTAGTCACTCCACCACTGACCACGATTCATCAGGATATGAATCTGAAGGGACGTCTTGCGGTAGATTTCATGCTGCAGCTGTTGGATGGGAAGCCCCTGGACACCAGGGATATCTCGCTTCCCACCCGGCTGATTGAACGTGGCAGCGTCAGAGCGCTGTAATCGTTCCTTCCTTTTGATCGATATGTACTCTATATTCTCTGTTCTGATATATTACAGAGAATTCCAATTCTTCCATACTCTGTGGCAGATGCGGATGGCACACCAGTCGTCCGTTCTCTGTACAGATTCCGGCAAATCCTTCCACCACCGTCATATATGCCGCACCGGCTGCTGCCGGATGTGTCCCACCAATATATACAAGACCTGCCCACTCTTTGCCGCCCTCTGTCAAATCTGCCATTGCCGATTTCATAAAAAAGGGATAAGCACGCTGCGGTTCTCCGATCTTACAGGCAAGCATGGCATACATACCGGCACTTAGGGAAGAACCGTGTTCTGTCCGCGGTTCATAATATTCCCAGTTTGCCCGTAGCACTGATGTATCATATTCTCTGCTGAACAGATTCAACATGGTTACCACATCTGCCTGTTTGATGATCTGGGTATGGGATGCCACTCCGTTTGCCCCGCCCCAGTACTCTTTTTCATTTAACAGTCTACCCCTCACATCTTCCAGTGAAACATCTTCCATCTGAAAATAACCATCAAACTGTTCTATGATATTTTCATGTTTTTCTCCGGTATGCGGTCTCTGGAGAAATAGTTTTTCCGCAGCATCCACGAACTTTGCTTTCAGCTCTTGTCCGTCATATTCTTCCGGCAGGGTTCCCCTCTGCATGGCTGTCTCTATGACTTTGACAGCGTTCTCCAGCACATACTTTGCCATCCGGTTGGTATAACCGTTATTATTGATTCTCTCATGATACTCATCCGGTCCGATGACATCATGGATCTCATAATCCTCTCTGGTCAGCCGCCGTAACAGCAGACTATAATAGAATTTCGCACATTCCACAATCGTCCTGACCCCCTCTGCATCCAGCAGGCTGTCGTCTCCCGTCCATTCCACATAACGCAGAATTCCGTATACTACTGCCGCCGAAATATGCACCTGTTTATCCTTAAAATAGGTACGCACAGGGCGACCTGTGAATACATCCGTCACATTATAATCTGTGCAGGCATCATACCCGCCCTCCTGACTCTCCCAGGCATAGAAAGCTCCTTCATATCCGTAATGTGCCGCCTTCCTGAGTGCTCCCGCCAGCGTATCAATGCGGTATTTCATCAATATTCTGGCAGTGGCTGGATCTGTCATAAGAAAAAAGTCCAGCATAAACATCTCCGTATCCCAGAATACCGCACCTTTGTATGTCTGTCCGGACAATCCTCTGGCAGGAATCGAAAGACTGTCCGTATGCCTGGGAGCAATGGACTGTAGATGGTAGATGGAATAATTGACCGCCTCCATTGCCTTCACATCGCCCCGGATCTTCACCTCGGCATGTTTCCAGAGTTCCTCCCAGCGCCGGTTATGTCGTTCCAACAGAGTATCATACCCTTCCGTCCGGCTCTGTTGCAGCAGATGCAATGCTTCTTCCCGAGGATTTACAACATCTTTTCCCGTGAATACTGTAATCCATTTATCCGTGGTATAAGTCTCTCCCGGCATGGTGATAAAGAAAATCCGGTGCAGGATCTTATGATTTTTCACAATCTGTTTCATCTCCGCCGGATAGGAAGCCAACACTCCCTCTGCCACAGCAATCGAAATACCTTCTTCATGGGTCTGTGCCGTTACGACCATATCATCCTGTTGTCCCTGCATGGAAATTTTCTCCAGATGCGGTCCGTTCAGATCCCACACCTTTGTATCGATTCCCGTGACCAGTTCAATATCTGCATGAAAATCCGCACTGATCTGAAACCGCATCCCGATCACATGTACCTGATCCATACTGGCAAACCGTTCTGTCCGCAGCGTAACATTTCCTCTGGCGGTGTGCCAGGTCGTATGTCTGTGGAAAATTCCATGACGATAATCCAGGCTGATTCCGTGTGATATGGGTCTGACTTCCGGGAGGCGATACATTTCTCCATCCACCCGCAGATAAGAAAAACAACCGTTGGGCAGGTTGACCGGCTCCCTCCAGCCGGTAGATCTGTCATATATTCCTGCCAAATTTATCGCAGGCAGCCTGTCCGCTTCATATTCCTCCAGGGTTCCCCGAATCCCCAGATAACCATTGCCGGTCAGATAACGGTTACCAAGCGTTGCCGCCTTCTCTTCTTCATATCCTTCTTCCCTGATTGTCCACTCCCGCATAGTGTCCTCCTTTATCCCGGCATGACAAATACCTGCTTTTTACCATCTATCATTGTGATCTGCCCATAGATGCCAAGAACGATCTGCCCGCCATGCAATGTGTATATCTCTGTCTGTCCCTTTCTGACTTCCACACATATGATCTCATCCAGGTACACAATATGAAAACGATATCCTTCCCACTGCTTTGGAATCGAAGGAGCCAGCGTGAGCATATCTCCGTCTGCCCTTAAGCCTCCAAATCCATATACAATATTCATCCATGCTGCTGCAATAGATGTGGTATGTAAGCCTTCCCCGCTGTTGCGGTTATAATTGTCCAGATCCATTCTGGTTGCAAATTTAAAAAAAGCAAACGCCTCTTCCTTTTTCCCCAGTTGGGAAGCCAGAATCGAATGCACGGAAGGAGATAACGAACTTTCATGGATACACCGGGGCTCGTAAAATTCATAGTTGCTCCGTAATACCTCCGGAGTAAACTGCGAATTGAACAGCAGCATAAACATCAGCACATCCGCCTGCTTGATCATGTCATTCCGGTAAATCCTGTCATACGTCCAATGACTGTACAACGGGAATTCCTCTATCGGGATAGCATCCACATCGACATGCGGCAGCTTAAAATATCCCTCATGCTGCTCATACAGTTTTCGCCTTTCGTCGTAAGGAATATACATTTTGTCCGCTTTCTGCTTCCAGTCCTGCCCTTCCTCCTCGGTATAATGCAGCCGCTCTGTAATTTCCGCATAACGTGCAGGTACCTCTCTCTTCATTCGGTTCAACACTTCCAGCGTATATCGGAAGCAGAAGCGTCCCATATAGTTCGTATAGGCATTCTGATTCACCATCATCTGGAATTCATCCGGTCCCATTACTCCATAATAGCCGTAATAAGAACCATCAGCGCTGTAATCACCTCTTGTGGCAAGCATACGACTGATCTCAATCAGCATCTCCAATCCGTATTTTTCCGTAAAGGAAGTATCCTTCAGAACATTTTCATAGATCCAGATTCCATATGCCACTCCCGTGGACGCCTGAAGCTGCAGGCTGGCGTGCTGCCACAGATTACAACATTCCCTACCACTGATCGTAGCAATCGGATAAAACGCTCCTTTGCAGTCCAGTGCTTGTGCCCGCTTTCTGGCTTCCTCTAGCGTTGCATAACGGAAGTACAGCAGATTTGCTGCCGCCTGCCTGTCATGAAACAGAAAAAACGGAAGGCAATAGGTCTCGGTATCCCAAAATGCATTGCCGTTATACGCCTCGCCGGTCAGCCCTTTTGCACCGATGTTGGTCCCGGGAATCGCACCATGATAAGTCTGAAACATCTGGAAAATACAAAACCGTATTCCCTGCTGATTCTCTTCATCTCCCCAAATTTCAACATCCGACTTCTGCCATACCTGCTCCCACCACATTTTATTCTCTTCAAAGATTGCAAAAAAAGTTCTGTCAAGAATTCTCTCTGTCCTGCCTTCCTCCTTTTTTGCCAGTGATGTTACATTGCAGACAATTTTCTCCAGTTGTCTGCTCTCTCCATCCTCCAGGGAAAAGGTATAGTCCTCCGCCACCAGCTTTTCTTCCACAATCGTACGTGTTCCTGCCTGCTCCACCATACTTCCCCGAAAAATACAGCTGCTTTCCACTTCTATGTCTGTATTTTTTGTGCAGCCGCTGATATGACAACGATGTTCCCCGGAAGACTGTTTTTGGCAGTTCCACAAACTCATTTTCTCTGCTCCGTGGGTCGTGTTAAAATCAAGTCCTGCACATACACGGATCTCTCCACAATATCCGTTGGATGTAATGGTAACCCGCTGCGCTGCCGCCTCATTCTCCACCATGGATATTAACCGTTCCAGGCATACTTCCAGTTTTCCCTTCTCTGTGACCCAGATAAATCTCCTGCTAAGCAGCCCTGTTCTCAGATCCAGTTCACGATGGAAATTCTCGAACTTTGCCGTTACCAGATCCAGGCATTCTTCGCCTGCCCAGATGCGAAGGTAAAGCCAGTCCACGCTGTTGACCATGAATTCCGTTTCCTGAACAATTCCTTTATATCCTTCTGCGGCAGCTTTTCTTCGCTCATAGACACCGTTAAAATAACTGCCTAACAGTGTCTGTCCACTGTAACCCTCTTCAAAATATCCTCTGACTCCCATGTACTCATTGCCCAGGGAAAACACAGATTCTGCCGTCATGGCATATTCCGGTGCAAACCCTTCCTCAACAATTTTCCAGGGATCTATCTTAAAATAACTGTCTGCAACTTTTGCCATTCCCTACTCCCTCTCCATTTTCATCTAAAATTCTAACCTTTCACTGCACCGGTTGCCGCACCGTCCGTAATCTGCTTCTGGAATATCGTAAACAGGATCGTCGGAGGTATGATGGCAAAAAACGATGCTCTCAACACACTGACCGCATCCGTCGGAGTATCCTTGAAAGAGAATAATTTCACCATTACTGTCACTTTGTCTGTTCCGTTAAGTACCAGATACGGCAGCAGGAAATCAGACCATGCTGCTGTGATTGCGAAAATAGCCACTACGGAAATGATTGGTTTGGATAACGGCAGCATGATAGTAACAAACATTCTCCATACGCCACAGCCGTCCAGTTCCGCTGCCTCCACCAGTTCCTTCGGAATTTCTTCAAAAAACTGTTTGAACAACACTACATAAAAGGCGTTTGCTCCAAATGCCAGCCACAAAGGTACAAAGCTCTTATTCAGTCCTACCAGATTGATGTTACGAAATACAGCAACAATACTAACGGTACCCGGGATCAGCAGACTCCACATTACCAGTCCGTTGATGATCTGATAACCCTTAGGTTTTAATACACTAAGTCCATAAGCAAGCAGTCCGTTAAAGACTACTGCGCAGATCGTACAACCCAATACAGAGATCATTGAATTCATATAATACTTGGTGAATTTGAATGCATTCCAGGTCTCTTCCATCCGGCTCCAGTCAAATTTCTCTGGAATAATCGTTACATTTCGGGTAAATTCCTTAATATCCTTAAAACTTGCCAGAAATACCCAGACTGCCGGGAAGAGACAGATTACCACCATGATCATACAGATGATCATGATAACGCCTGCTAATACTTTGACTTTTCCTGACCGAATGTCATATCCACGGATGACACCATCCTTTTTCGATTGATATTTGTCAAAAAACATAGCCTTTTCCTCCTCTATGCATCTTCTTCCGATCGAGTAGCTTTCATATATATGCCGCTTAAAATCACCAGGATGATACAGATCATTACAGATAATGCTGATGCCTTGGGTACATTATAATCACGGTAACCATAACGGTACATCAACATCATCAGCGAGATACTTGCATTGTTCGGACCTCCGTTTTTGAAGATCATGGGCTCATACATGATCTGGAACACAGAGATAAACTGAAGGATCAGCATGGTCTTGATGATTCCCTTCAGACTCGGCAGCGTAACATGACATACTCTCTGCCAGATAGATGCGCCGTCAATCGTTGCTGCTTCATACAGATCCGGGCTGATACCGCTGATATTCGCCATATAGATCAGCGCTGTAGATCCCGCACTTTTCCATGTCATCGTAATAATGATCAGTGGAATCGTCCATTTCGGATTATTCAGCCACACCAACGGTTCAATCCCAAGCTTTCCGAGAATGATGTTAAGCACACCGGTAGGACCCGGCAGGAAGAAATAGCTCCAGATCCAGATGGTAGCCAGTGTAGGCATGATATTGGGAAAATACACTCCCACCCGGAACAGTCCCTTCAAATGTACCGTCTCGGAAATCAATATTCCCATGATAATGGGGACAAAAAATCCGATTAAAAATGACCAGAATGTATACTTAAAAGTATTAAAAAAAGCTGCTTCAAAATCCACATCATGAATTACGTTATAATAATTTTCCAGTCCTGCAAATCCAGTGACTGTGTACATCTTGGCTGTACAAAAGCTCAATCGGATATTCTCCAGCAACGGTTCCCACACAAAAAAAGTAAACAACACTACAGTAGGAAGCATTACCAGCCATCCAAACAGATCTCTCTTTCTGAACTTACTCTTTTCCCTTTTTGCCGTCGTCATGTTCACACGCCTTCCTCTTACAATCCAACTGTTTGTCTGCCTTTTTTCTATGAAAACTTATATACGAAAACCTTATTTTTCAGTAACCGGAATCCCCACAGGGAACTCCGGCTACTGTTATCTGCTGCTTAATCAACTACATAATTATCAAGAATCTTCTGATAGTTAGCATTTGCTTCTCCCATCAGTGCTGCAACATCTGCATTCTTATCCGTCAGGACTGCCTGCAGTACCTTGGTCAGTTCTGCATACATATCCTGTGTGGAGCCGGGCTCTTCCAGTCTCAGACCGTCAGAAGAAGTTGCGTCAAAGTAGGACTGGAACATCTTAGGATCCACGTTGCCGTATTCCTCTACTATTGCTGCCTCAGCATCCAGGACATCCTGTGCTACCCAGCAGGGGAATCTCTTAATTACAGGAACGCCCTGATCCACCTTGTTCTGTGCATCTGCCTTCATGCCGGCAATGGAATCATCGGTTGCAACGGGTGCCTTACCCATAATCTCCAGGTAATCCAGTGCTGCATTGATTTCTGCTTCAGATGCATCTCTGGAGAACATGTAAGGAGTACCTCCATACAGAGAGTACTGGCCTCCGGGTCCTTCGGGAATCGGGCACATTGCCAGTTTATCAACAGGCAGACCATTTACCTGTGTCGGCTGATTTACAGCGTCATTTGCTGCTATGTACATTGCTGCGCCACCGGTTCCCAGCTGAGTAAATCCGGTTCCCCAGTCCTCAGACAGGGGATCTGCAGTCAGAACATCATAATCCCATTTTAAGGACTTCACATATTCCATTGCTGCGATTGCTTCATCGGAATCCAGATGAGCAGTAAAAGTTCCGTCATCATTCTGTGTACATAAAGTAGCACCGAAGTCCCATGCGATATTGGAGAAATGCCATCCACCGGCATTATCCTTGGCAAGGAGACATAAGCCAGCAGATCCTGTCTTTTCCTTAATGGTCTTAGCTGTCTCTGCCAGTTCATCCCAGGTCTTGGGATAGATGGGATATCCATCTGCATCTACCAGTCCTGCTTCCTCGAACACTTCTACGTTCAGCATCAGTCCAAGTGCATATCCGTCACGGGGAATGCCGTAGACTCTTCCGTTAGAATCGGAAAGCAGCGATTTGATGGAGGGATTCATTTTATCCAGCCATCCACGTGCCTCTAACTCATCCGTAATATCCGCTATTGCTCCTGCCTTGATCAGCTTCTGAGGCTCTGTAAACCAGGTCTCGAAGATGGTCGGACAGTTACCTGACTCTACCATAGGCATGAAAGTGTCCGTTGCATATTTGTAATATGCAGGTACACATGTTACATTTGGATGAAGCTCCTTCATGGCTGCAACATATCCCTCATGTACCTGAATGTCATCTGTCAACGTGTCTTCCGGCCAGATACCAAGAGTCAGCGTAACCTCCTCATTCTCCGTTGTCTCTTTGGTCTCTGCCGTTGCAGCTGCCTGCGTCTCTTCACTCTTGGTATCGGTTGCTGCCGATTGGTTATCCCCGCCGCATCCGGTCAGCATTACAGATACTGCCATAGTCATACATAACATTGCACTGATCAGTTTCTTTCTCATTGTAACTCTCCCTTCTCAATATAGGTGTTTATTAGATTTAACGTTAAACCTTTCAAAATACAGGATTTTACAAATTATAACAAATTTATTGGTACAACACTAGTGTTTTGCAGTAGTTTGAAACATATTTCATTTTTTTGTTAATTTGTCGTCCTTGTTTCATACGTTTAACGTTAAACTTATAATATCACAAAAATTAAAAGAGCGCAAGATATGGAGATTACAAACTTCCTGCACTCTTTTTTATAATTTTACACTCTGTTTTAGTGATTTTGCACAATTCTATTTGGTTTACAAAAACCTTGTTTTATTAATCTCTACAATTCTTTTGGTGAATGACAGCCTGTTCTCCCTGAGACGCAGCTGTTCCTTGAAGATTCTGCTGCTACCGTCCTGCTGTCACAGGTTATATACAATCACGCCAGCATCCTATAAAAAGAGTCAGCGCCATATAGCCGTGATAGGGCTGATTATATTTCCAGTAGTTCCGCTTCCAGAAAAGCTGCTGCATCCCTGACGCAGTCCACGCATTCTCTCTTCACGACACCGTCGGTAATGCCCTTTAATTCCTTACAGATCACTGTCCCGTTCTGTCCCTTGAAGCTATTGATGATCTTCCGGGATCCCTGCATTGTCCGCTGGGGATTCTTGTTGATCAGTCCCAGGATATCGACCGCACCGATGATAGCTCCACAGGTGGCTTCCATGCTGCCACCGATACCTGCCGCGAAGCCCTGGGTAAGATTCCTCACTGTCTCCTCGTCAATTCCCGCCAGATCACAGTACGTACACGCCACTGCCTGCGCACAGTTGTAACCACACATTTTTCTCTCTGCTGCCTGTTCCACTCTTGATTCCATAATTGTTGTTCCTTTTCGTTTGTATTTTACAGGGATATTTATCATATATATCTTTCTATTTATTATAACAGAAACCGACTGCTTGGTAAAAGAAAAAGCAAAAAGAAGTTGCCTTTATTTTTTATCCATGCTATTCTGATACTGTAATTATTTCTTTTTATAATTCTGAATAGTATTCGATATAGGAATCCTTATTTTTCCCCACGTTTATTATTGTAATGCCTATACTTGTATTCTATCATTGTGCATATTATACTTGTAATCAACAAGGGAGGGTTCTTATGAAAAACAAACCGCAGACCAAGCCACAAACGAAGAAGGAGAACGAGCATATGCAATCTGTAACAGCATCACGTCCTTGTACTATCACCGATTCCATTACCCAATCATGCCAGGAAATCCGAAAAATGAGAGATGGCAAAATACCGGAGAAGTCCCTGGACCAACTTTTCTCAGACATTGAACAATGGTGCAAAGAAGGTGGTGAATAAATGTATACCGTTATTCCCACTGCAAGATTTGAAAAAGACATCAAATATTACATAAAGAAGAAAAGATATTTCCATATCGGTGAAGATATCCGGCAGATAACTAACGAACTTCAGCAAGGGCACCTTATTGGAACGGAAATTCCCGGATTAAAAATTTCGGATCACGGACATATTTTTAAGGTTCGCAGCATTAATACTGATACACATTCTGGGCAATCCAATGGATATCGCATTTTATATTATGCTATTAGCGAGGAGTTAAAAATCTATCTGCTTACTATTTATTCTAAAAAGGATGATAATAACATTCCTTCTGACAATGAAATTATTTCTTTAGTTAACACTTACTGTGTATAAACTCTTTATTATTCCAAACTGTTTTAAGTGTATAAAAAATTCCTACAAATTTTAAAATCATGTTGACATTGCCGTGGGAAGATGTTATTATCATTCTTGCGTGATGCGAGATGATTATTATTTTGTATCGCTATGCGGAAGTGTCGGAATTGGCAGACGAGCAAGACTAAGGATCTTGTGGTAGCAATACCGTGTGGGTTCAAGTCCCATCTTCCGCATTAATTAATAAAGTGGGAAGCCTGATAATTCAAGGCTTCCTGTTTTTTGTTTGTAGCCAGTTTTTGGGGGACAGTTGGTTTACAAAATCAATTTATACCCATTATATCATGATTCGCACCTACGGTGCTTACCGTTGCTTCGCAACGATCATGATCAAATTCGCCGTTCGCCAATTATGCAAGCATATTGGCTTACTTGCGCTCATTATATCATGTATTTTTGTGTTTCGGTTACAAACAAAACGATGTCATAGCATTAAATACTGCCTTGGAAAATACACAAATCTGGCATTAGGATTGAAATGTCTTTAGATAGTCATTGAACATATGTTCTATTTATGTTATAATATGCTTGTATAGTCGAACAGAAAGCGGATGCGATTTTCCGATTGTTGAATGCCCTCTGGTTCACAAAGGAGGGATGCCCATGGATACGATGGAAGTACTTACTCTATTGTTAGTTGTCTTTGCAGCTTTATCTTACATTGACAGACATGGTGATAATAATAACAAAAAGAAATAGCATCCTCTACCCTCGCAAAGTTTAGGATGCTATTCTCAATCTAACAACTGAGGGCAAATCGGAATTTTCACTTCCGACCACCTTTCTAAATAGATTATACAACAAGAGGGACTGAGAAATCAATCCCTCTTGTCTTTATTCTTCAATTGCATCAGACATTCCTCTTCTCTCTAATTCACCTGCAACAAAATATTCTCCGGAATTTCCAATATTAACATTTGTATCGTTTCCCATAGCAGATCTCCATTCGTAGCTATCTATTTGAAGTGAGGCCCCTCAGTATTCCTTCGTAATCTCTCCCTCAATCCCATACATCGTCTTAAATGTCTCAAGGTCTTCCGCCCGGCGGATCAGCATGACTTCTTCAATTTTTCCCGTGTGGATATCCTTGAATCCCGCCACCTGTTCACCGTTGCAGATGCTGGCTTTAATGACAGGTTTTTGATTGCTTCTGTCGTAAGTCTTCTTTTCGGTTCTCTTAGAAAATAATCCCATTACACGACCCTCTCTTATACTCCCTTGTCCGTCTCTTCAGATCCTTTATATTTATGCTTATACAAACTGCTTTCCAATGGAATATAAGTCTTTACGATTTCCTTCAGCGCCGCTTTTATCAGCTGCTCGAAGGACTGTGCAAACCTCTCGTCATCCTCTTCGGTTCGCTTCTTCGGACCTTTTAAATGATTTTTATGAGAAGCTCTTCTTGCCTTTTTATTCAGATGTCGTTCCATGAGCATCTGGTCGATGTTCTCATCCGTGTACCATTTACCGGACTGGTGGATGGCGTAGGCACTCTTGCCCAGCGCCATGGCTGCCACGCCATAGTCCTGAGTTACCACGATGTCTCCCCTGCGGCAGAGACTGATCAGCTTATAATCCACTGCATCTGCCCCTGCTCCTACGACCACTACCTCGCTGTAACCGGAAGTCAGTATATGATTGGTATCGCACAGAAGTGTCACCGGAATCTGATACTTCCGTGCTGTTTTTTCCACTATGTCCACCACCGGACAGGCATCCGCATCCACAAAAATCTGCATAAGTAAGTTCTCCATCACCTTTTTCTGTAATTGAAATTATAGTAACTTTATCAGACGTTTACAAGTGTATATTTAGCCATAAAAAAACCGACCTCCTATCGTTAGATTTTAGGTCTAACGATAGGAGGTCGGTTCAGGATAAGGCTATTTTTCAATCCATATCAAAAATTATCCATTTTGAACAATTCACTTCTTGTTTTTATTCAGTTTTGTTTTTATTCAGTTTCGTTTTCTTCCTCTAATAGCTTTAATAATGCAGAAGGTTCACACACCTTAACAGAAGATTTCATATAATCTTTTACATTTCTGGTTACTATACAATCCATTTCTGAACGAATTGCTGTTTCCACCATAATAGCATCTTCATAATCACCAATTTCAGAAGATATTGCTTTCCGGCAATCTAAAGAAGTGGTATCCAACAAATGAAATAAAGTAAAAAGCTTGCTCAAAATCTTTCGTGTTTCTACGTCGTTATGTGTTAAACGGTGTGTCAGATAATAGATATCTGTAACTGACTTTGCTGTAATATAACCCTCAAATTGCTTATTTGCAGAATATATAAAGAGTTTTTGCGCTACTTCTGAAAATGGAGCACGAGACTGTAATGCATCGATGATAACACAAGTATCAACTAAAACTCTCATATCGTATTCAACCTTTCTTCCCGTGCTTCTTCCAGAGTCATATCATTTGAAAGAACGCCAAACAATGATTTAGCAACATCTACTCTATCCTGATATGGATTAGACAATTTTGCAACAACTTTTCCGTTACGAGTAATATAAATATCCTCTGTTTCTGCAAGCATAAGATATTTGCCAAGATTAATTTTTAATTCAGTTGCAGTAATGGACATATCATCATCACCTTTCTTGAAGAATAACTATTTATCGTCTCATAAAGAGAATCTCTCTTTTCAATTATATTATACACAAATCGAACGATTTTATCAATAAAATCGTTCGAAAATCGACTATTGAATGCTGGTCGGAGCACTACTCCGCCAGATACATCTTCAGGCTTCCTTCCACAGCATCCATGGCTTCCTCCACACCCGCCTGCCCGTTTAGGTATGCCTGCAGGCTCTCGGTCAGGGAAGTCTCGATCTGAGTATCTTCCTTGAGGCACAGGGTGGCTGCCCTGCACAGCTCCATCAGATGATTTGCGGTCTCCTCAGAGTAGGCTTTGATGGCGAACTCTGCGGTACTGCCGTCGATATCATAGGTGGTATAGGCTTCCGCCTTGCTGCGGTCTGCTGCAGCCTGCGTCTCCAACGCTTTTGCATTGACAGGGAATCCCTCATAGGTATCCACGCTCTGTAATTCTTCGGACAGGGCAAAACGCAGGAAGTCTTTTGCAGTCTCCACATGCTCACTCCGGCTGTTGATTCCAAGGACCATCTTCGGATAAAATGCGTTTTCCATGGAGACCACATTGGCATTCAAAAGATCCGCCACTGCATAAGGCATCATTGCCTCATTAAAGCCGTCAGTCTCCTGAAGTACCAGCCTCACATCGGATCCCAGATCCCAGATATTCGCTGCACGGCCTTCTTTTCTGGAAGGCAGGATACCGCAGTTATCCGCAATCTTCTTCAAATCTTCCAGCCAGGGATGTAAGGTATCACGATTCACCTGACGGTTCTGTAAAATATCATCCACGATCAACGGATAGAACTCTTCCACCAGTTCGCCGCAGGTACGGTCTCCCATATAACTCTCCGTCTTTCCGGATACCGCCTTTGCAATAGCATCCATGCTGCTCATTTCCTCCGGATGCACATCCCTGCCGACAGCTAACAATAATCCGAATTGCAGCGGCACCGCATACCGTCTTCCATCCGCCTCTTCATAGGCTGTTGTAATGTTGGAAAGCAGGGTTCCGTCCTCTTCCATGGGTTGCAATATCTCCTGCAGATCCAACAACAAGCCCTTAGAGGCATACGTGTCCAATTTCAGATGATCCATCACCATGAGATCCGGTCCGTTGCCGGAGGTCAGGGAAGTGTTCAGATCCTGATAGATCTGCTGATAATCCGCATTTCCGCTGTATTTATCCGTCATGGAGATTGCCGCATCCACATGGATCAGTACCTCCGGATGCTGCTTATGATACTGCACCGCAGCCTGCTGTAAAAAGAAGCTCTCCTCCACGGTATACAGCGTCAGTTCCTCGGTCACCTCTATCACCGCATCGGGATCATATCTATAAATCATTATTTTATCCCCGCTCTCACTTCCAAACCACGCGTATACACTGCCATCCGACAGCGCCACAATATCCCTGCACCACTGATCCGACAGAGAAAAACCGGTATCGATTCCCTGAAGCAGCTTCTGCCAGTTGGTATCGCCCACGTCGCAGCGGAAGAATCCGTCTGCATCCGCCGCATATACTGTGCCGTCTTCCAGCACGCTGAAATAAGCAGAGCTGTAACTGTCCTGGGAAAAAGGAATCTCGCCCTTAGATTTTGCCCCATTGCTTCCGTCCAGCTGCATCTGCAACAGACCGTTCACGTTTCCCTGTTCATCCGCCTGTGCCAGATACAACGTATCTCCCACAGCACTGACCCACTTATTATCCGACAGACTGCCACTGTCTGTCAGGCTGTCGCTCTCCTGGCTGCTCACCAGGCTTCCGTCCTGTGCCAATACAACATCCAGGGAAAAATAAGACAGTCCCACTAACAATCCGTCCTCTGTCAGTGTCACATACTGCGGCGTATCATAGAACCGATAGCCATCCATATCCATAGGCTCCAGCCACTTCTGTGGTGTAATATCCAGCGCATTGCCGTCCACTTCCTTCCACAGATGTGCGGAAGAGCTCTCCTCATCCCGGTAACAGTTGCCGTACAGGTACTGATTCCCCTCCGCATCCTGTAACAGTGTAAAACTGTCACTGTTCTCCAGATCCTTTCCCTCGGGAAGCGCCTTCAGCCAGTCCTTCGTCACTTCCGTCAGAGTATCTCCTTCTCCCAGCTTCCATTCCTCCAGAGTGGTCTGTCCTTCCGATCCTCCTGCCACGAGAAAATGTAATTCATCACCCGAACGGAAGATCTGGCTGATATTTTTGTCCTTCCATTCCTCCGGAAGTGAAAGTTCCGTCTCTACATATCGCCCTTTCTGCACTTCATCAGGTGACGCTGCAATCTGCAGATCGTTCTTCTTCCCGCACCCGGTGAGCAGTCCCATGACGATTGCCATACAGGTCGCCAGTGCAATTCCTTTCTGCATGTTATTGTTACTGTTATTCCAATAAATTCTATTTTGCATCTTAATCCCTATGCCTTTCTCCCATTCTGCTGTGTGTTCCACAGCTTTTTCTTACAGGAAAAGTATAGCGGTTTCTTTTTTAAGATAACAGCAGGCATGGGTTAAGATGCCTTTACCATATGATTAAGATTTTCTTAACGCAAAACGGAACCGGCACAAACGCCGATTCCGTCTTCTCCGGGAACCCTTTTAGGAATTCAATATCTTCATAAATTCTTCTCCGGTAATGGTCTCTTTTTCATATAAATACTGAGACAGTTCATCCAGTTTCGCACGATTTTCCAGCAGGATCTGTCCTGCCTTCTCATGCTGTTTTTTCACCAGCTCCACGACTTCTCTGTCGATGGCCGTCTGGGTCTCCATGGAACAGGTCAGGGAGGAATCTCCACCCAGATACTGGTTCGTCACAGTCTCCATGGCTACCATGTCAAAATCCTTGCTCATGCCGTAGCGGGTGATCATACCTCTGGCCAGCTTCGTGGCCTGCTCGATATCGTTGGAAGCTCCTGTGGTCACAGACCCGAAGGCGATCTCTTCCGCAGCACGTCCACCGGTCAATGTAGCGATCTTGTTCTCCATCTCTTCCTTGGTCATGAGGTAATGATTGCCTTCCTCTTCCACCTGCATGGTATAACCCAGTGCTCCGGAAGTTCGGGGTACAATGGTGATCTTCTGTACCGGTGCGGAATTGGTCTGCTTCGCTGCCACCAGTGCGTGTCCGATCTCATGGTATGCCACGATCCGCTTTTCCTTATCTGTAAGGATGGCATTCTTTTTCTGATAACCGGCAATGACTACTTCAATACTCTCTTCTAAGTCTGCCTGGGTTGCGAACTTACGTCCATCTCTGACTGCACGAAGAGCTGCCTCATTGACGATATTGGCAAGCTCTGCACCGGAAGCGCCGGATGCCATACGGGCGATTTTATTGAAGTCTACGTTATCTGCGACTTTGATCTTGCGGGCATGCACTTTCAGGATTTCTTCTCTTCCTTTCAGGTCGGGAAGTTCTACCGGCACCCGTCTGTCAAAACGTCCGGGACGTAACAGTGCGGGATCCAGACTCTCCGGACGGTTAGTGGCCGCCAGAATGATGACACCGTTGTTGCCTTCAAAGCCATCCATCTCCGTTAACAGCTGGTTCAGGGTCTGTTCTCTCTCATCGTTACCGCCCACCTGTCCGTCACGCTTTTTACCGATAGCATCGATCTCATCAATAAATACGATACAGGGAGCCTTTTCCTTCGCCTGCCTGAACAGGTCTCTGACCTTGGAGGCACCCATACCTACGAACATCTCCACGAATTCCGAACCTGACATAGAGAAAAAGGGAACATTGGCTTCTCCGGCTACTGCCTTGGCTAACATCGTCTTACCGGTTCCGGGAGGGCCTACTAAGAGGATGCCCTTCGGCATGGAAGCACCGATCTCTTTGTATTTGTCGGGGTCATGCAGGTATTCCACGATCTCTGTCAGATTCTCCTTCGCCTCGTCCTCACCTGCCACATCGGTGAACTTGATACCATTGGAAGATTTCACATAGACCTTCGCATTGCTCTTGCCCATGCCTCCCATGCCGAACATCATGGAGTCGCCGCCGGCCTTTTTAGCCATCTGACGGTACATCAATTGTCCGAAGCCAATAATGATGATCAAAGGCAGCAGCCAACTGATCAGAAAGCTTAAAACCGGCGATGCTTCCTCCACGATCTCACTGGAGAATTTTGCCCCGCTGTCATACAGTCTCTGCGTTCTGTCCGGATCATCCATCAGACCGGTCTTGTAGATGGTCTTGTCATCTTTTGCCGTGAATACAATCTGATTGTCCTGGACCTGTACCTCATCGATCTGTTTATCATAAGTCATCTGCATAAAAGTGTTGTAATCCACTTCCTTCACTGCCCGCTGTACAATCTGCGGTACCAGAAGACTGTTGATCAGCATGATCGCCACCAACGCGATCAGATAGTAAAAGATAAACGGTTTTTTATTAGGTTGTTTTACTTCCTGCATATAGGATTCCTTCCTCATTCTTGTAAGATGGTCTAAAACTGTTGGAATAAATTAATCATAGCTATTTTGTGCCGGACAATCAATATTTAATCTGTTACCTTATTCTAAAAAAAGAATAAACTTCAGCGTGAAAAAGGCTACGTTTTCTCAGATTTGTTTCTTTTCCTTCTCCCTAAAAAGAGAGACAATGAGACTATGATAAAGGAGGGAGCGATGATGCGTCATGATTCGGGTAAAGTGTTGAGCCCTATATTGAAATATCTTTTGAAATTACTGTTTGTCTGCCTGTTGCTGGGCATTCTGTATTATAGCTTCAAGGATTCCATGGAAGATATGATCACAGAGCTTTCCAAAGTCTCCCCGCAGGTCATCCTGGTCCTGTTCCTCAGTGTAGTCGTCTATCATCTCTGTGAAGGGCACATCACCTGGCTGATTGTGCATAAAACACACCCGGAATATCCCCGCCGGAAGGGATTCTGCAATGCTTTCTACTGCTCTTTCTATAAGACGGCCACTCTGGGCAGTGGCTCCGGCATAGCCGGGATCTATTATCTGAATAAAGCCGGAATCCCGGTTCCCAATGCCACCGGCATGTACTTTTTCCAATATATCGTCCACAAGGTCTCTATGGCAGTCTATAGTCTGTTATTGTTTTTGGTAACCTACAGATTTATTCACACCTCGTTTGCATACTATCAGGGTTATATTCTGCTGGGATTTGCAGGTGTCTGTGTGATCGCAGGAGTTCTGTTAGCAGTGGCTACCGTTCCCTGGATGCAGACTGCCTGTAATCTGCTGGCCAACCACCTCCGTGCAAAGCATCCCTCCTGGGAGGAAAAACTCACCGGCGCCGGGCATAAGCTTGCCCAGCTGCAGGCGGAAAGCCGTTCTCTATTAAAAGACCCTCTGCTGCTCCTTCGCCTGTTCCTGTGCAATCTGTTAAAATTCACTACCTGGTATATCATTCCCTGGATGGTATTCTGCAATTCTCCTGGGGATGGATCTGGCGATCTGCCCTTTTCTTTCCTGCAATGCTTTGCTCTGACCTCCCTCAGCCAGTCGCTGGCGGGTGTCATCCCCACCCCGGCGGGGATCGGATCCGTAGAAGCTGTCTTCACATTGCTGTTCCGGCGTCTCCTGCCGGAGGCCAAAGCCCTGTCTGCCGTGCTTCTCTACCGGTTCACCACCATGCTGTTACCCTGTGCCATTGGTGCCTTTTTCGTACTGGGTGAGAGGATTGTCTCCTTACACAGGAAAAAGAGAACGGCAGACTAATATACTTTCCTAAAATCTCCACGCAAAACAAGCCACAACACAGTATTCTGTGTCGTGGCTCTTATTATATTCCGTTATTATAAAAACAAATGCTAAGTATTACTTTCTCTGTAAGAAATCAGGAATCTTCAGAGATTTCTCTTCTACAGAGCTTCTGATATCTGTAGGCTTATGAATACCGGGCACCGGCTGTATGGGTCTCGGAGCCTGTCCTCCCTGTCCCTGGGATGTCGTAGGAGCGGTAGACTGTATATTCATTCCCTTCAGAGAACTGGGAGTCATATGGGAAGCAGGCTGTCTGAAAGCAACACCGCCGCCCAGACGATTCTGTACCACATTGTTGGCCTTATCTTCCAGACCGGTAGCGATCACGGTGATCGTACAGCTATCGGACTTGGACTCATCGTACATAGCGCCGAAGATGATATTGACATCATCTCCTGCCAGTTCCTGTACATAGCTTGCTGCATCGGATGCATCTGCCAGAGTGATATCTCCGGAGATATTGATAATGACATGGGTTGCACCGGAAATGGTAGTCTCCAGAAGGGGACTCTCTACTGCCATCTTCACAGCTTCCATTGCCTTATCATCGCCCTTGCCCTCACCGATACCGATGTGAGCAATACCCTTGTCCTTCATAACGGTCTGTACATCTGCAAAGTCCAGATTAATGACAGCGGGAACATTGATCAGATCTGTGATTCCCTGTACTGCCTGCTGCAGAACTTCATCTGCCTTCTTCAAAGCTTCCGGCATTGTGGTACGTCTGTCCACGATCTCCAGCAGCTTATCATTGGGTATCACAATCAGGGTATCCACGTTCTCTTTGATACGCTCGATACCGTTTAAAGCATTTACCATACGTGCCTTTGCCTCAAAACGGAAAGGCTTCGTCACAACACCGACGGTTAAAATACCCATTTCCTTTGCCAGCTTGGCCACCACCGGAGCTGCTCCGGTTCCGGTACCGCCACCCATACCACAGGTTACGAATACCATATCTGCACCCTTCAGAGCTGCGGAAATCTCCTCCGTACTCTCCTCAGCTGCCTTCTCACCGATCTCGGGCTTGGCTCCCGCACCGAGTCCCTTGGTCAGCTTCTCACCGATCTGTAATAACTTCGGAGCTTTGCAGAGCTGCAATGCCTGCTTATCGGTATTCACCCCGATAAAATCCACTCCGGTAATTTTCTCATCCACCATTCTATTTACAGCGTTATTTCCCGCGCCGCCTACACCGACTACGATGATCTTGGCAGCTGTATCCGCGTCATTCGTCTTAATCTCCAGCAAGGTTAGTTCCTCCTTTTAACCCTTTTCAACTTCACATAGACTATCATATAATCATTTTACAAATTTAGCAACCTATTTTTTCAAAATGTTTCACAAATGTTTCACGCATCCGGCTTGAACGTAAATTTCCCTTTTCCTTCCTCATAATTTTCCATCTGCAGTGTTCCGCTTTTCCCTTCCAGTTGCTCCAAAAATCCCGGCAACAGCTGCAGCTTGTCCTCTAAATGGCTGTGATCACTGCCCATGGCTACTTTGATCTGTCCGAAGTAGATGGTGATCTCTCCGGAAGAATGAAAATAAATCTTGTCCGCAGTCAGCTGATATTTATTCAGAAGCTTTGTCATGTCCATGATCCCGGCAAACACTTCCGGATTCTCCACCGGAAGCTGTTCTCCCAGGACGATATGATTAAAAGTCAGTCCTGTGATCTGCGGTACTCCCTGGGTCCGGATTCCGGAACTCTCCACCACGTAACCATCCTTGTCAAAATACATATAAGTATCCAGATATTTCACGTATCCTGCCAGTGCCTTTTCATACACTGTGATTTTAATGGTATCCGGAGCCAGAATCGATACATTCATGACATCCACAAAGGGAACATCCTGAATTCCTCTGTCACGGTACTTCAGCGACAGATACAGGGAATTATTCCCCAGCGGTCCCGACATCACGATCTCTTTGATCTCATCCTCTGTATAATGCACATTGCCCTCCACATATACAGTACGGACTGTATATACGGAGTGCAATGCGAAAATGCCTCCGCCCAGTATTAGCAGCAAAGCGCTTATGATCACTATTTTTCTAATAACGGTACTTCGGTCTCTATACACTGGTAATACGTGCTCCTAATTCTCTGAAATCTCTGCAGATATTTTCATATCCGCGTTCTATAAAATGTTGTCCCGTCACGAAGCTTTCACCCTCTGCCGCAAGTCCTGCTAAAACCAGTGCTGCCCCACCGCGAAGTTCACAGGCGTCCAGCTGCTCTCCATGAAGGTGTTCCACTCCGGTGATCACCGCGTGCTGTCCGTCTTTTAAGACAATCTGTGCACCCATAAGGTTTAAGGGTTCTGCAATTCGAAAACGGTTCTCGAAAATATTCTCTTCAATATAACTGATTCCCTCTGCCATGGTCAGTACCGCCATCGCTGCCGACTGCAGATCTGTGGGGAATTCCGGGTACGGTCCGGTCTGCAGATGCCCGATACTCTTGGGTCTCACCGGTGCCTGTACGAACAATCCCTCTTCGGAGACGGTACATTGTGCCCCCATTCTCTCCGCAGCCACAGTCACTGCTTCCATCTGGCTCCAGGGTGCCTGATTTAACAGTACACTCCCGCCGCAGCCGATACAGCCAAACAGATACGTTCCTGCCACGATCCGGTCCGTCGGAACTGTATACCGGGTTCCGTGAAGATCTCCGCCGCCATGGATGATAAGTTCCGGACTTCCCATCCCTTCGATCGAAGCCCCACATGCCGTCAGAAATTCACAAAGTGCAATCACTTCCGGCTCTAAAGCTGCACCGGTGATCACAGTATCTCCGGTGGCTTTTACCGCTGCCAGCAAAATATTCTCCGTGGCGCCAACGCTTGGAAACTTCAGTGTAATCTGGGCACCGTGCAGATTTTTTGCCCGTGCGGACAAAAGTCCGTCCTCTTCGAGGAATTCAACACCCATCTGTTCCAGTGCATGAATATGCAGATCAATGGGTCTGTCGCCGATGACACATCCTCCCGGATGTTCCATGGTCACATAACCGCATTTGCCGAGCAATGCTCCCAGCAGACACAGCGATGAGCGCATACCGGTAATGGCTTCTCCGCGCATTCTTCTTGCCTCTGCTCTCTCACAGGTCAGGTCATCTCTGCCTCCCGGCTGTACCCGGATCCCATTCTCCTGCCAGTGTACCATACATCCCAGTTCCCGTAACAGATGTACGAACCGATGCACATCCTCGATCCTCGGGCAATTCTGAATATATGATACTTCATTGGTAAGAAGCGTTGCTGCCAAAATCGGGAGTGCCGCATTTTTAGACCCTTGTATGCGTACCTTTCCCTGTAGCGGCATGCCGCCCTGTATGCGGATTCCCTTCATACAGCACCATCCCCATTACATAAGATATTCTTATCTTATGCCCCGGGATGCGGTTTCGTACCATGTCTTCTATAGTTCTTTTAACTGGATCCTCCGGGCCACACTTAAGACCAGCCCGATCTCCGCCAAAAGGAACAGCGCCGAAGAACCACCGTAACTGATAAACGGCAGGGAGATTCCGGTATTCGGAATGGAGTTGGTCACAACCGCAATGTTCAGGATCGCCTGGATCGCGATGTGTCCCATAACCCCCACTACCAGCATGGCGCCGAACAGGTCCGGTGCATTGTTGGCAATGACCATCATCCGCCACAACAGCATAATGAACATGAGAATAATGGCAACCGCTCCGAACAATCCCAGTTCCTCGCAGATAATGGAGAAGATCATATCGTTCTGTGCCTCGGGCAGGAAGCTTAACTTCTGCATGCTCTGTCCCAGTCCCTTGCCCCAGATGCCACCGCTTCCGATGGCATACAGTGCCTGTAATGTCTGGAATCCTTTGTCCTGCGCCTGACTCTCTGGATTCAGCCACGCCTGGATTCTCGCCAGACGGAACTTGCCACCGATCTTATCTCCCATCTGTACTACCACAAATACCAGCAATGCCGCTGTTGCCACCACGCTTAATCCCATGATGACGAATTTTTTGTAATCAGGACTTGCCACGAATACCATCAGCACCGCAATACCCATAATAATAATGGCAGAACTTAAGTTATCCGTAATGAGATATACACATGCTGCGATTGGCAGTGGTGCGCCCATCATAATGAAAAAGCCTTTCATGGTACGCACGCTTTTTCCCATCTTGCACACCAGACTTGCCAGGAACAGGATCATACACAATTTGGCTACCTCAGCCGGCTGCAGATTGAAGCCCGTATGGGGAATACCGATCCATCTTGTAGCACCGTGGGAGCTGATGCCGAGTGGAGTCTTCACCAGGAAGATCAGGATCATCGACACCACATATCCCAGCATAGCGAACTGTTCCCAGAAATGATACGGGATATTAGCAATAATGATCATTCCCACCAGACCGATGATATTGGCAACCAGCTGTTTCTTCATATAAAAGGCTGCATCTCCATAGGTATCATAAGCCTCATAGGAGCTGGCGGAATAGATCATGATCAGACCAAATCCCAGTAAAAACAGCACAATAAAAAGCAGGCTGTAGTCAAAAAAGTATTCCGATTGTTGTTTCTTTTTACGCCTTCTGCGAGCTTCTGCCATGCCTGCTTTTACTCCTTATTTCTATTTTCTATAACATTATTGCTTTTTATTACTTTTTAATCTGCCAGTCCACGGACATATTCCTTGAAAAGCTGTCCTCTGACCTCATAGTTCGGGAACATGCCCCAGCTTGCACAGGCCGGAGACAGAAGAACCGCATCTCCCGGTTCTGCCAGTTCCGTACACAGCTTCAGGCATTCCTCATAAGTGTCCGCGAAACGGATCTTATCGAAGCCATGCTTTCTGGCACACTCGGCAATCTTCTCTCTGGTCTGTCCGATGAGGACGAGGCATTTTACCTTGCCGTCAAAGCTGTCGATCCACTCGTCATACTCGCTCTGCTTGTCATAACCTCCGCCGATGAGAACCGTAGGCCTGCTCATGGCTTTGATGCCCTGAATAGCGGCATCGGGATTGGTTCCCTTGGAATCGTTGTAATAATCCACACCGCCCTTGGTGGCTACGAACTCAATTCTGTGCTCCACTGCGTGGAAACCGCGGATCACCGTAAGGATCGTCTCCATGGGTACCTGCATACCCTCTGCGATGGCAATGGCTGCCATAACATTTTCCACATTGCACAGGCCTACCAGATTCATATCCTTATGAATATCCATCAGCTCATGCTCTTCGCCGTTTACGCTCTTGATGATCTTGTCACCCCGCAGGAAATAACCGTTTTCCAACTCATGATGGGATGAGAACAATACCGGAGTGGCAGGGCATCTTCCTGCGAAGTCTCTGGTGTAATCATTGTCATAATTCAGTACGCAGATATCTGCCTTCGTCTGCTGGGAAGCCACTGCTTCCTTAGCTGCCACATAGGCTTCCATGGTATGATGTCTGTTCAGGTGATCCGGTGTGATATTCAGGATCGCCGATACCACCGGATGGAATGTATGTATGGTCTCTAACTGGAAAGAACTGATCTCTCCCACAGTAACACTGTCCTTCGAAGTCTTATCTGCTTCCAGGGTATAGGGATTACCGATGTTACCCACCACGAAAGTCTTATCCTTACCGAAGTGTGCCTTCATGATCTCACCGGTGAGTGTGGTGGTCGTCGTCTTACCATTGGTGCCGGTAATGGCGATCACTCTACCCTGTTCTGCCAGAAATCCCAGTTCGATCTCTCCCAGAATCTGAACGCCTCTGTCTCTCATACGGTTCACCAGCGGAATATCCGTAGGTACCCCGGGGCTTAATACTGCTGCCTGAATACTCAGCTCCACATTTTCAGGAAGTTCTCCGGCGATGCAGGCCGCCCGGCTTCCCTCCGGAAGCTTTGCCTTCAGATCTTCCCCTGTCAATTTATCACTACTGTCATACAGAACCACGTCTGCATGATTTTTCTCCAATAATACTGCTGCACCAATCCCGCTGATACCGGAGCCGATGACCAGACATTTTTTTCCTTCTAACATTTTCCTACCATACCTTTCTGTACTTTCTGTAAAAGTCCATCAGTTCATTATAACGCATTCGCGGCGAATGGGGAAGAGAAAAATAGAAGCCCTCCAACATATATATGTCAGAGAGCTCCGGTTCATTCCGTTATTTCTGTAATTTTATAACACCTATTCCGGGTTCCCCGCCTATGTTCTGTTCCACGATCACATAGGGACCTCTCATTCCGTAAACATAATCAAATACCGGTTCCAGCCGCTCTTCCCCGTGAAGTCCCATCAATCCGTATTTTCTGACTGTCATCCGGTCGTCGATATATACATACCCGGGGATTGCGTCGTATTCCTTATTATATTCCGTCACACTAATAAAAAAGCGTGAGTCCCCGGAGAAGATCATCTCTCCCTTCGTATCCATAATACAGTACAATCCCTTGGATACAAAAGCCATGCCGTCATGGTATTCCCCTGCCAGTACTCTTCTGCCTTCCGTCGCTTCATAGGGGTAAAAATCAATCTGGATCGCATCCTTCACCGCGGCGAGTCCCTCGCTGAAATCCCCCACTTCATCGTATTGGCACGGGATCACACATTGCCCTGCTTCGTCAACAAAACCCCATTTTCCGTCTTTTTGAACTGCGGCATACCCTTCCGAATAATATCTAGCAGCATCGTTAGGAATATTGTTGTACTTGCAGGATGTGACCAATATCTCCTTCTCCAGATCCCACACTCCCCATTTGTCGCTCCCATTCTGTACAGCAACCATGTTGTCATTCACAAAACGAATATCTTCGTATTGTCCCGGTTCCAATACCCATGACCATTGCAGGCTTCCCACGTCTCCATTATCAAGAAATTCTTTGTAAATGGCTTCCATATTTTCATTTTTCAAAGCGCATCCGGTCAATGTATTCATCAGAAAAATAATTGCCGCCATGCACAGATATCTTTTTTCATAGGATTGTTGTCCCTTCCGTTTTTTCACAGAATAGCACAACATTACATCAAAGTTGCATCATAACAAAAAGACCCCCGGGAACCGTTATCTGTTCCCGGGGATCTTTCGTCTGTCATTGTTTACGCTTCTACGATCAGGTATCTGCCGTCTCCGATATCGAAGACTTCATCGGCTTCCAGAATCTCATCATCCACAGCGCCGTCCACGTCCATGCCGGCTTCATCGAAATACTCGATGACATCATCCACGGAATCTACCACGACTGCCATGCACTCTTCCAGAAAATCTTCTGCTTCATCCAGAGTCTCTGCCACGGCTTCCGGAAAAAGCTGGAGCTGTTTGTCCAGGAAGCATTCCAGTACCGCATCATCATATTCACGCATACTATTACCTCCAAATTCTTACGAAAATGTCTTATTTATTCTCATCATAATATGGATATGTAGTTACGTCAATTAGTAATTCGATGTGGATGTAAATTGAGAGTTTACGCGAGCATTGAGCCGCGCATAGGCATAGTTAAAGACAGCGATGGGCGCTTGCGCACAAATCGCTGTCTTTACTTATGCCGTGATGCGGCGAACGCCGCGATATGAAATAGGATTGGCAGCGCCTTTTGCTGACAATCTTATGAATAGCGTGGCTCATTGCGGAGAACTGCCAATAAATGTGGAGCGCCCTTTGCGACACATTTATGAATTGGGGGCATGGCTCGTAACGTAGGATTGCCGTAGACCGGACAAGTTCCGCCTGTACCCATTCTTTTGCCTCAGTGTGGGCACAGGAGATAGGATCAAGCTAGTCTGTACCCTTCTTCCGCCTCAGTGTGGGCACAAGAGATAGGATCAAGCTAGTCTGTGCCCTTCTTCCGCCTCAGCGTGGGCACAAGAGATAGGATCAAGCTAGTCTGTGCCCTTCTTCCGCCTCAGCGTGGGCACAGGAGATAGGATCAAGCTTCTCTGTGCCCTTCTTCTGCCTCAACGTGGGCACAGGAGATAGAATCAAGCTTCTCTGTACCCTTCTTTTGCCTCAGTGTGGGCACAGGAGATAGGATCAAGCTTCTCTGTACCCTTCTTTTGCCTCAGTGTGAATAGTTTATGGGTATGAGAAGCTTGTTTGGTTGCTGATACCCACACTATGAAAGTTTGAGGGTATGGGAAGCTTGTTTTGCTGCTGATACCCACGCTATGAAAAGCTTGAGGGTATGGGAGGCTTGTTTTGTTGCTGATACCCACGCTGTGGAAAGTTTGAGGGTATGAGAAGCTTGTTTGGTTGCTGATACCCACGCTGTGGAAAGTTTGAGGGTATGAGAAGCTTGTTTGGTTGCTGATACCCACACTATGAAAAGTTTGAGGGTATGGGAAGCTTGTTTTGCTGCTGATACCCACGCTGAGAAAAGTTTGTGGGTATGAGAAGCTTGTTTTATTGCTGATACCCACACTGAGAAAAGTTTGTGGGTATGAGAAGCTTGTTTGGTTGCTGATACCCAAATTGTGAAAACCGAAAGGTATAACAAGGGAATTATATATTCCAGAAGGCCTGCGGCAGGCGTTCGCCGCATCACGGCAAAAGTAAAAACCGTGATTTGTGAGCAAGCTCCCAATCACGGTTCTTATTTTGCCTATGCGTGGCTATGCTTTCGTAACTCTCAATTATTCGCAATACTTCAGCAGTTCCAGCGGCTGTGCGATAATGGCGTCCGCGTGGCCTTCTTCCAGTTCCTTGCGGTCACGGAAGCCCCAGAGGACACCTACGGTGAAGGCGCCTGCCGCCTTGCCGGTCTTCATATCTGTGGCGGTATCTCCCATGTAGAGTACTTCGTCTGCGGTGAGACCGAACCGGTCTAAGATCCGGAAGACTCCGGCGGGATCGGGTTTGATGGGCACGCCGTCCACCTGTCCCTGCACCACATCAAAATAGTCCTTGCCAAACAGGCTCTCGATGACATCCAAGGTGGCATGGTGGGGCTTGTTGGAAAGTACCGCGATCTTCATACCACGTTTTTTCAACTCTTCCAGCAGCTTGGGGATTCCTTCATAGGGCTTCACCTGATACATACAGTTCGCCTGGAAGATCTCCCTGTATCTGGCATAGGCTGCCTCAAAATGGGTAAGTTCCGTATCGCCACCCTTGATCAGTGCCCGCTTTACCAGATTGGCGGCACCGTCTCCCACAAAATATTTATAATCCTGTACAGAGAAGGGTCCATAGCCAAATTCCGCCATGGTCTTGTCTCCGCTGTATTTCATGCTCATGATAGAATCGGATAAGGTTCCATCCAGATCAAAAATTACTGCTTTCTTCATTCTGTTCTCCTACACTAATCTCAATCCATGCAGTTCCTGATAGACTCTTCCCACGGGAAGCCCTACCACATTATTGTAATCGCCCTCGATACCGCGGATATATCTGGCGCAGAATCCCTGGATACCGTAGGAGCCCGCCTTGTCCATCGGATCCCCGGTAGCCACATATTCCCGGATCTGTGCATCGGTCATAGGATAAAAATGCACTGTGGTCTTCTCATGGAAAGTCAGCGTCTTCCTCTCACCGTTTTCCTCATAGAGGATCGTCACGCCTGTGTATACCTCATGTCCTCTGCCCTGCAGCATAGTAAGCATGGCTGCCGCAGCTTCCGTATCCGCAGGCTTACCCAGGATTTTACCGTCGCAGGCGACCACGGTATCGGCTCCCATCACAAGGGGGTCTGTCATAGTAGTTTCTCCACTTTTCTGTTCCGGATCGCAGACACCACAGCCTTCATGCATTCGGTCGGCACTGTTATCCGGAGCCTGACAGACACCACTTACCGCAAGCTTCTCCCACACCGCTTCCGCCTTCTGCGCTGACAGTTCTTCCACCACTTTTGCAGGCTCTGTGGATGTGATCTTTTCCTCGGTCTCGCTGACCACTACATCGAAATCCAGTCCGATCTGTGTCAGAAGCTCCCGCCTCCTGGGGGAGGCAGATGCCAGTATGATCTTCTTATTCATGATGTGTCTCCGGGATAAAAGTTCTGCTTTCGATGGCAGACTCTCCCGCAGCCTCCTTTGCTTTTTGAATGGCCTCCAGGCAGAAAGCATCCTGAGAGTTGAACAGCTGCTTTCCTCTCTTGTCCTGCTTCTCATAGCTGCCATCCGGCTGTAGGATCGAAGCCTTCACATTATCCTTCAGCTGACTGTTCAGGATATGTAGCAATTCCTCCTTCAGCTCCGGGCGATCTACCGGGAAGAGGATCTCCACACGACGCTCCAGATTACGGGGCATCCAGTCGGCACTTCCACAGTAGATCTCATAATGATCATCATTTGCAAAATAGAAAATGCGGCTGTGCTCCAGGAAATTACCGACGATGGAGCGGACACTGATATTCTCGCTGACACCCGGGATACCCACCTTCAGGCAGCAGATGCCTCGAACGATCAGTTCGATCTTCACGCCTGCCGCACTTGCCTCATACAGAGCACGGATAATATCCTTGTCGCAGAGAGAGTTCATTTTCGCAATGATATGGGCATTCTTGCCCTCCAGCGCATAATTTTTCTCCCGCTCGATCAGATGTAGGAACTTATCCTTCAGCCATAACGGTGCCAATGCCAGTTTGTTCCAGAACAACGGCTCGGAATAACCGGACAGCATGTTGAACACTGCCGTGGCATCCTCTCCGATGCGTTCCGCACAGGTCAACATTCCCACATCCGTATACAGCTTTGCCGTAGCATCGTTGTAGTTACCGGTGCCCAGATGGACATATCTGCGGATGCCGTCCTCTTCTCTGCGAACTACAAGTGTGATCTTGGAATGGGTCTTTAATCCCACCAGTCCGTAAATAACGTGGCAGCCTGCCTTTTCCAGCATTCTCGCCCAGACAATATTGTTCTCTTCATCGAAACGGGCTTTCAGTTCCACCAGAACCGTAACCTGCTTACCGTTCTCCGCCGCCTGTGCCAGTGCCGCTATGATCGGAGAATTGCCGCTGACACGATACAACGTCTGCTTGATGGCCAGTACTTCCGGGTCTCTCGCCGCCTGACGGATGAAATCCACCACCGGCGTAAAGCTCTGGAACGGATGATGTAACAGAATATCACCCTTGCGGATCTCCTCGAAAATATTACAGCCTGCGGGAAGTGCCGGCGACTGCTGAGGTTCATACTTCGGCGTCTTTAAATGGTCAAAACCATCCAGTCCGTAGATTTTCATCAGTACCGTCAGATCTAAGGGGCCGTCGATCTCATAAATATTCTGTGTCTCAATGTTGAGTTCCTTTTTAATGATCTTCAGCAGCCGTTTATCCATACCGCTTTCCACTTCCAGGCGGATGGCTTCGCCCCACTGACGCTTCTTTAACTGCTTCTCGATCTCTTTTAACAGATCTGCTGCCTCATCCTCGTCAATGCTTAAGTCCGCATTACGCATGATCCGGAAAGGATGGGCACAGACAATATCATAATTCAGGAACAGTTTATCCATGTTCCGTTCGATGATCTCTTCTAACAGAATGATCTTGCAGGTCTTGCCCTTGGACGGGATCCGCACTACACGGCTTAAGACGCTGGGTACCTGTACGGTGGCGAATTCCAGTTCCTCGTCGCTGTTTTTCTTCCGCACCATGGCTCCGATGTTCAGAGACTTGTTGCGGATCAGCGGAAACGGTCTGGAAGAATCCACTGCCATGGGGGTCAATACGGGATACACATTTTCCTGAAAATACTGATCCACATACACAGCTTCCTCCGCTGTCAGCTGTTCATGCTCTCTGATGATATGCAGACCGTTTTTCTCCAAAAGAGAGAGTAAGGAACGGTTATAAGTGGAATATTGCAGATCCACCAGTTCATGGATCGCCACATGCAGCGCTTTTAGCTGCTCTGTGGGAGTCATGCCGGCAATATCCTTTTTGGTATAGCCCGCATTTTCCATATCCTTTAAGGATGCCACCCGGATCATGAAAAATTCATCCAGGTTAGATGCTGTAATGCTTAAAAATTTCAACCGTTCAAACAGAGGGATGTTTTTATCCCTGGCTTCATTCAACACTCTGTGGTCAAAAAGCACCCAGCTGAGTTCCCGGTTGGTATAATACTTGGGATCACTGAAATTGATTTCCATATCGTCCTGCTGCCTCCCTTAAAATTTCTTCTTCTGCCGGATCACCGGTGTGATGCTGTATACTTCTTTGAAAAAATCTGTGTTCGTCTGGAAGAATCCTCTTTCCAAAGTAATATCTTCCTGGCTATCTATTTTCAGGATCAGTTCGTTATCCTGCAGTACGGCCTTCACACCCTTCATTTTCTGTTTGTGGCTGCGGTCCAGACTGTTTGCCAGTCGCAATATAGCTGTCAGTTTCGCTACCGTTAAATAGCTCTCCTTATCCAATCCCTGGGGACGATCCTGTGCCTGCCCGTAATACACGAAATTACTGTGATTAAAACGCACCACATTAGCTACGATCTCACGCTCCATATGGGAAAGTCCGATCATCTCCGTCGCCATAATAATATCATAGGACGCTTCTCCGATATTGATCATGCTGATATATTTTCCACAGTCATGCAAGATCGCAGCCAGGCGCAGATACAAACGCTCTCTCTGTCCCATGCCGTGGACTTTTTTCATACTGTCAAAAATCGTGGTGGTGATATGTTCCAGGGTATCCGCTCTCCTGGTACTACCGTTGTAGCGTTTGCTGATATTCATTGCGCAGGCGATAATATCCTCCGCAAAATCATGCTCTCCCCGGAGTAATTTATTCTGCTCCGCATATTCATAAGCGATACCATCGCACAATGTGACACCCGGTGCCCAGATCAGCGCCGCTCCCATCAGCTCGGCAATGCGTTTGGTCAGAACCGCACTGATATACACAAGAGGGACTTTTTCCTCCGCAATATCCATCCGCTTTGCAAGCTCCGTGGTTCCTCTGGTCCGAAGTGCCTCCATCAGCTGGTAAAACGCCTTACTGTCCACCATGGCATTTCCGTCTCCCCGCTCATGTGCCTTCCGCACTGCCCAGGGTGACAGATAATCATCCACGATAATGATATTTTTGATCTCACGATCCTTAAGATACAGCTTTTTATAATCATCCAGCTGTGCCGTAGCCAGTTCGTCCACCAGCTGCTCCATCTGGGTACTGCCCGCATTCAGATGATTCAACAGCTCCTGTAAACGTAATACACCAAGGCGTAAGTTCTGGGTCGATACCAGAGTATCCTTGTCAAACAGGGAGATCTGAATACTTCCGCCTCCAATGTCCAGAATCGCCGTCTTCTCCTCGATGATCCTGCGGAACGTCTCCCCTTTGGAGGCAATCGACTTGTAATCCAGGAATCTCTGCTCGGAGTTGCTTAAGATCTCTACCCGGATGCCGGTACGCTGCTCAATCTGATCCTGCAGGATCAGGGTATTCTCCGTCTCACGGATGGCACTGGTGCCGTATGCCTTATAAGCGATCACTTTATAAGATTCCATGATCTGTGAGAATTCTTTCAGGGTATGGCACAGATCATCCATTTTTTCATTGCTGATCTTCCCATTGGCATAGGTATCCGATCCCAGATCGATTCTCTGACGGATACAGTCGATCTCCCGCATGGTATTTTTCCCCGAAAAATCAAATATTTTCATGGTGAGTTCGAAACTGCCCACATCGATGGCAGCGAAAGTTTTTACACTCATAGGGTTCCTCACTTTCCTAACAGGTAATCAATAAACTGCTGGGCACTTCTTCCGGACAATCCGCCGTGAGACAGTTCCCATTTATTAGCCTCCAGTAAAAGTTCCTCTTCCGGCATCTCCACATGATAACGCTCCGCCAGTGTCTTTACGATATTCTGGAATTCCTTTTTATTGGGAGCGCCGAAGTAAATAGTCACGCCGAAACGATATACCAGCGACAGCTTCTCCTGTACGGTATCACTGGTGTGCATATCCTCGCGGGTCTCTTCCTTGTCACTGTAATTTTCGCGGATGAGATGACGGCGGTTGGATGTCGCATAGATCAGAACATTCTCCGGCTTTTTCTCCAGTCCGCCCTCGATGACTGCCTTGAGGTATTTGTACTCGATCTCAAATTCCTCAAAGCTTAGGTCATCCATGTAAATAATGAATTTATAATTGCGGTTCTTGATCTGACTGATGACCGTATTCAGATCCTGGAACTGATGCTTGTAGACCTCGATGATCCGCAGTCCCCTGTCATAATATTCATTGGCAATCGCTTTGATGCTTGAGGATTTACCGGTGCCCGCATCGCCAAACAGCAGACAGTTGTTGGCCTTTTTTCCATTCACAAATGCCTCTGTGTTGTCCACCAGTTTTTTCTTGGGAAGCTCGTAGCCTACCAGATCATCCAGCTTCACGTGGGCAATATTTAAAATCGGAACGATATGTACTCCTTCCTCATCATGGGTGATGCGGAAAGACTTGTGCAGACCAAATTTACCGACACCGTATTCTTTATAGAACTGGGTCAGTGTGGATTTCATATCTTCTGCGGTTCCGTCTGCGCAGAACTTCTCCGCCAGCTCACAGATTCTGGCGCAGATCCGTTTATTATAGACCTTGCTCTCCTGCATGCTGCTGGCATAATTTTCTATTAAGGAAAATTCCGGTACCTTAAGTATCTCCATCATGGGAGCAAAATCAAAATCATAGAATTCCTTGAAAATGCAGATATCATGCAGCGCCGCATCGTTGATGGAGCCGGCAATCTCTCCGCGGATCTCACAGCCGCAGCTGTAGCTGTTCTCGTTGTTCACCAAAAGATTTGCCAGGTAACAGTGCCACAGATTCCCATGAAATCCGTAATTACCCGCCAGGTCGATCAGGTCATGGATACACTCGTAAAACAGTGCCGCCATGTCCTCTGTATTGTAATATTCATCATCATAATGGGACATGAGAAATGCCATGTCATACAGCAGTTCCCCATCCTCAAAATCACGATATACGATCAGTTCTTTTTCTCTCATATGTCTAACCTTCTTGTCTTATGTTTTAACTGTTCAGAGCCATGTAACGATTATCGAATGGTCGTCGGATGCCAGCATTCGTAATACTTAATAATTGCCCAGGATCTTCATGCTGCGGGCTTCTTCCCGAAGTCCCCGCAGTGCGTTTTTCACTGCGCTGTCCGCAAGGTTCCCCTCAAAATCGATGAAGAAACGATACTCCCAGTTCCGGTCGGGAATGGGGCGGCTCTCGATCTTGGTCATGTTCAGATTGTTGTAAATAAAATGGGACAGAATGTGATACAGGGATCCGCTCTCGTGGGGAATCTCCAGGCACAGACTGATCTTGTTGGCATTTTTACGGAAAATCTTCTGGTTCGTCACAATGATGAAACGGGTGGAATTGCTGTCGGAATCATTGATCCCTTTTTTCAGAATTTCCAGTCCGTAGGTCTCTCCCGCGTATTCGCTGGCGATGGCTGCCTGGGTTTTATCCTTTTCCTTCGCTACTTTTAACGCTGCGAAAGCGTTGTTCTGCATACTGATCTGCTGCCAGTCATGCTCCTCCAGATATCTGGCACTCTGCATCAGGGACTGGGGATGGGAATAAACTCTTTTGATCTCTTCCATCTTCGTCCCGGGCAGTGCCAGCAGACAATGCTCAATGGGAATGACCTGCTCTCCTACGATATAATTCTCGAATTCTACCAGCAGATCATAGATCTCATTCACGATTCCGGCGGTGGAATTCTCAATGGGAAGTACCGCGAAATCCGCGCTGCCTTCATCAATAGCACTCATGGCATCCCGGAAAGTTTCCACATGGAAGGCATTGACATTTTCCCCGAAAAATCTGCGCATGGCAGCCTGGGAATAAGATCCCTCCGCTCCCTGGTAGACCACTCTGGCACAGTCGGTTTCCAGTTCTTCCACGCCGATAAAAGGAAGCCTTCCCTCACTTCCGTGGGCGGCTAACAGCTGGTACTGAAGCTTCCGGCTCATGGACATGATCTGTTCAAACAGTTCTTCCACGCCGTGGCTGTTGAAATCGTTGTGGGTCAGTGCCTTGACACCGGCGATCTTCTCCTGCTCACGCTGCTTGTCGAATACTTTTTTCCCCGTCTCTATTTTATATTCCGCCACCTGTCTGCTGACATCCATGCGCTCCTCATAGAGATTTACGATCTGTCTGTCAATGGTGTCGATCTGTTGTCTTAACTGTGATAAATCCATGCTGTTCTCCTTAACTTAACTGATATCTGCGAATTGCTCCGCTGCAAAGCAGCTATCGCAATTCTCAAGCATTCGGAATCCGCTGATTTACTGCGTAAATCGCTACTTCCTCATGTTTGGCGGGTCCCAAGTTCAAAAGCCTTATCGTGCAAGCACGAACGGCTTTTTGACCTTTTGACCCTGATATCATTCTATATCAATTTTTCCTTGTTCGCAAGCAAGAAGCACGGTATAATATTAGATATTACACAAACTTTACATTCCATTTTGGTTGGAAAGAAGGTTAACACATGAAAGATAAAAAAGCCTTGTTCATTTTAATTCCTTTTCTTCTGTTCGTGATCATCGTTGGCGCACTTGCCATCGTGGGCGACCGGATCCCCAACAATCCCCCGGAGACGGTAGGCAATACCGCCGGGAATCTGAACAATTCCGGTTACTTCTGTGAGTACGACGGAACGGTGTATTTTGCCAATGCTTACGACAGTAACACCCTGTACTCCATGGATCCTTCGGAGCAGAATATCAAAAAACTGGGCAATGCTTCCGTGAAAAATATTCTGGCCGGGGGAAAATATCTTTACTACTACCAGACCGGAGCTTCCGGGGATGCCGGTATCGGTGCCCTGCGCACCGTTCGTTCCTTTAACCGCTGTAAATTAAACGGTACGGATGTGACCGGACTTACCAGAGATCCCATCGTTTCCGCCCAGTTGGTGGGAAGTAACCTCTACATCATGACCTCAGGCGATAACGGACCTTTATTTTACCGCATGGGCATCGACAAATCCGACAAAACGGATCTGGCAGATTACGAGATCAATCCCGCCTGTGCCGTGAACGGTACTATCTATTACAACGGTACCCAGGAGAATCATTATCTCTATGCGCTGAATACCGCTACGGACAGCATCTCCACTCTATGGAACGGCAATCTGTGGTACCCTATTGCACAGGGTGACTATATCTACTATATGGATGTGGAAAATAATTACAGACTCTGCCGCTACTCTTTGTCCCGGAATGAGGTGGAAGTCCTGACCGAAGAGCGGATCGACTGCTTCAATGTAGGATACGGCTATGTATACTATCAGGTGAACGGCGGAGAGGCATGCCTGAAATGCATGCGGGATGATGGCAGTGATTCCTGGGTCATTGCAGAGGGCAATTATACTGCCATCCATATGACTTCCCAGTATGTTTACTTCCAGATGTTCGGAGAGACTTCCACCTGGTATCATTCTCCGCTCGGAAGTCAGAGTTACAGCGGATTCGATGGTGCCAGGGAAGCTGCACTGAACGCATTCAAAAAATAATTGTATTACCGGACAGCAAGAGCCGCAGACATTCCGCCTGCGGCTCTTTTTAACCTTCTTCGATATGATTCAGACCCTGATTCAGGATCGTGATGATATGGTCATCTGCCAACGCATAAAAAATCGTCTTGCCATCTCTGCGGTTTTTCACCAGATCCATCTGCTTCAATACCCGCAGCTGATGAGAAATAGCAGACTGGGACATGCCCAGCAGCGTGGCAATATCATACACACACATCTCAGAGCACAACAGTACCGACAAAATTTTTAATCTCGTTGCATCTCCAAACACTTTGAAAAACTCTGCCAGATCCTGAAGTTCCTCTTCCGGCGGCATCTTCTCATCGATCTGTCTTATGGTCTCCGGATCAGCGGAGAGATAACTATTCTTCTCTTCCATCGTAATCTCCATTATCATTGCTGTATCAGCGGATGCCTGCCGCACCTGCTGTTATCTACGGTTGACTATATTTACTATACACTATTTCTGAGAATTCGACAAATGGAAATATTGCTGCATCCCCTCTGTCATGGTAATCGTCCCCGCATGGTCGATGAACAGTCCTTCCGCATCGTATTTTTCCAGGAGTTTCTGTCCTTCCTCCGATCCTAATACAAAGCAGGCAGTAGACAGAGCATCACTTAAAAATCCGTCCTTTGTCACGATGGTAACTCCCGCCACATCGCTGCGCGCTGGGGAGCCGGTCCGGGGATCCAATATATGATGATATCTGACACCATCCACTTCCACGTACCGCTCATAATCTCCAGAAGTGGATACACAGTACCCGCCATCCAGCGTCAGCACTCCTACACTTTGCGAAGGCTCCAGCGGATCTGTCACCGCAATCTGCCAGGTGCCGCCCTCCGGCTTATTTCCGTAGGTTAAAATGCTGCCTCCCACAGAGATCACGGCTCCGCTTACCTCCGGATATTCCTCCAGGATCTTCCGGATCTCATCCAGTGCCACCCCTTTTCCCACTGCTCCGAGGTCCAACTGCATTCCCGCCGGAATACTCACCACTGTACTGTTCGTCCGCTGTTCCAATATCATCTGCTTCCAGCCTGCCAAAGCGCATGCCTGTTCTATTTCCTCCAGCTCCGGAAGTTCATAGTCCTGCGGGTCATCTGCTGCCGCCCAGGTATCAATGTCCCACAGTCGGCTGAGCTTACCGATGCTCACATCGAAAGCCCCACCTGTCTGTTCCGAGATCTGCAGGCATCGTTTCAGCCAGCCTGCCATCGCGGCGGAGACCTGTATCGGTCCCTTTCCGGCGGTTGCATTGATCTTCGCCACTTCCGCACTATCCAACCGCCAGGAAAGTTCCTGTTGTTCCAGGTCGTTTAGTTTCTGCAAAACAACGTCCGTTACTTTATCATCTGTTTTTCCGTTCGTTGCAGTCGGGAAATTTCCGGTCACGTAAACGGTCTGGGAGATCACGGTTCCCATGGCTGTATCTATGTTTTTTTCGCATTTGGTCTGCTGTCCGCAGCCTCCCAGAAAAAGTGCCGGGATCATTGCAAAAAGCGTTGCCAGGCGCACCGCCCGGGGCATTTTCAAATACTTCTTCATTTTTTACATTCCTTTTGCTATACTGTTCTCATCGAAAGGAGTTCCTTATTCCTATGAATGCTTCCATGAATGATCGAAAAAAAGCAGTTCTCCTTGCAGCAGTTCTGCTTGTAATAGCCATCCTTTGCGGAATCCGGATCTATGCGGTCTCCCACAGTTCCACCGGAAACGGTCAGGCGCTCTATGCTGACATTTATCAAAGCGGTGAATTACTTGAGACCATCCGTCTGGACACAGTGACTGACGAATATACTTTTGAAGTTCCGGGAGCGAACGGTGCCTCGAACACTGTCTGCGTCCGTCCGGGCAGCATCGCCATTATCTCTGCCAATTGTCCGGATCAGATCTGTGTGCATCAGGGATTTATCAGCACCTCACTGCTTCCCATCACCTGTCTGCCCAACCGGCTGGTGATCCGGGTCAGGGAAGAGGCTGTCTGTTTGGATGACACGACGCTCGTCCCGGACGGCGTGACCTATTGATAGAAGATCCTTTTGCCTGCACCGCGTTTATGAATTGCAAAAACACGGAGATGATACGGAGATGATTATGAAACCACCCTTAGCTACCAAAAAACTAACGACGCTTTCCCTGCTCTCTGCCATTGCGATGGCGCTGTATGCCGTGGAAAGCGCTCTGCCCCCCATTGTTCCGATCCCCGGCATTAAGCTGGGGCTTGCCAATATAATAACACTTGTTGTTCTATGGAAATATTCCGCAAAAGATGCTTTTTTCGTGCTTCTGGTGCGGATTCTTTTAGCGACCCTGTTCTTCGGTCAGGTCATCAGTCTCCTGTACAGTCTCTCCGGCGGTCTCCTGTGCCTTCTGGCAATGGTATTTGTGCAACGGCTGTTGCATGGACATTATCTGTTCCTTGCAAGTATGACCGGAGCTGTTTTTCATAATCTTGGGCAGATCGGTGTTGCGTTTTTACTGACTTCTGTTCCCGCTGTGCTGGTCTATCTGCCGTTTTTACTGTTAAGCGGTCTGGTGACCGGTCTGTTCATCGGTCTCTGTGCCCGTTTTACGCTTCGTTTCCTTCCGTAAGATCCACAGGGAGCTCCGACAACATCTGTGTTACGGTCTTGTGCGTAATGGGATGACGGAAATTCGGTGCCAGCTCACTCAAAGGCTTCAGTACAAAATAACGATTCTCCATATCTATATGCGGAATCACCAGATCCTCGGAAGCATACACCAGATCATCATAGAAGATAATATCCAGATCCAGTGTCCGGGGGCCCCAGTGAAGCTTACGTTCTCTTCCTTCCATCTGCTCAATACGGTGCAGCTCCTGTAATAATTCTTCCGGTGCAAGCAGCGTCCGGATCTCAAACATTCCATTTACGAAATTATCCTGCTCTACGACGCCATAAGGTAGTGTCTCCAACAGCTCCGACACCTTTTCCACTCTGATGTCTTTGTTCTTCTGAAGCTGTCCCAAAGCCTGCGCGATATGCTCTCTGCTGTCTCCCATATTGGAACCCACGGCAATATAGGCTTCATGCCATTCCCTGTGAATCGCCACAGATACACTGCCAAAGGGTAATGGGATCGGAGCCTCGGGCTTACGGATCTCCAGATCCAGTCCCTGTACCAGCGGAAAATGCTGTAATACTTCGTAAGCAGTCCGCTCCGCCACCGTTTCGATCAGTTGAAAAGTATGCTGCTGCATGAACTCCGTGATAAACTGACAGACCTCTCCGTAATTGGTGGAGAGACTTAAGTCATCCGCCAGTCCTGCCGGATGGGTATTCGTATATAACGTGGCATTCACATAAAAATGCTGTCCTTTTTCATTTTCTTCCGGATATACGCCGTGATGCGCGTATACTTCCAATTCTTCGATACGGATCTGGTCCTCATAAGTGCCTTTTTTCATTTGCCGACTCCGCCTTTCCCAACGCTTCTTCGCAAAATATCAGTTGCTGCTGTTTAAAATGGCTTCACACATTTTAATGGTGCGGACATTTTCCTTCACATCATGCACACGGACGAACATGCATCCCTTCTGCACACCGAACATGGTGGTCACAAGCGTCCCCTCTACTCTCTCTGTCACCGGCAGATCCAGTGTCAGTCCGATCACGGATTTGCGGCTGCATCCTAAAAGCAACGGATAACCGAACATATTCAGTTCTTCCAGACAGTTGATGATCTCCAGATTGTTCTCATAGGTCTTGCCGAAGCCCACCCCGGGGTCTAAGATGATCTTCTCATCCGCGATGCCTGCCGCTTCCGCCAAATGGATCGTGTCCGCCAGATCCGCTGCCACATCCTGCATGAAATCCCTATAATCCGCTTCCTTACGGTTATGCATCAGACAGCAGGGCAGACCGCTCTTCGCAATGACCTCTGCCATACGGTTATCATATTTCAGTCCCCAGATATCGTTGATGAGGTCCGCTCCTGCAAGGATTCCCGCCTCTGCCACACCGCTTTTGTAGGTGTCCAGGGAAATGGGAATGTCAAAATTTGCCTTCACCGCCTCGATCATGGGTACGACTCTGGCAATCTCCTCTTCATCGGATAACAGGGTATAACCCAGTCTGGTGGATTCTCCGCCGATATCCACAATATCCATCCCCTCAGCGATCATTTCTTCCACATGCTTCAATGCCCGGTCTCTGTCATTCCACTTTCCTCCGTCAGAAAAAGAATCCGGGGTCACATTCAGGATTCCCATTACATAAGTATGTCCCTTCGTCTGAAACTCTCTGTTGCCAATCTTCATTTGTCTTCTCCCTCTCAGTACTTAATGGTCAGGTTCTTCTTGCCGTCTTTCCAGTTGCAATCCTTCTCCGCATCGCACGCAAAGCAGGCACGGCTTGCCTTATCCGCCCGATACAGGATGCCGTTTAGATTCTTCTCCTTCGCTGCCTCAGGATCCCGGTGTTTGGAGATCGCTGTTACAATAACACCTGTTTCTTCATCGTTGAATCCACACGCCTTCAGAATCTCTGGCGCGATCCGTGCACTGGCCTGCTCATGTGGAATGCCATTCTCGTACTGTTCATGTTTCCCACAATCGTGGAGCAGTGCCGCCGCATAGATCCATTCCCGGTCGACCTTAAACCCTTCCTCCAGCGCTATGATCGTACCGATCCTGGCTACATCCAGAAAGTGCACCATACCATGACGGCAGAAGCGTCTGTCTGCTTCTGCCGCATTGTTTCGTCCTAAATGATATAAAAACAAATCATGATTTAATATTTTATCAATTCTGTCCATCGGAGTCTCCATCATTTCATCCCGGTCGCTTAGCAGCTTTCTTCCGCATCCGTAATCTCTACCGGTTCACCAGCTGTAAAAATCTGTCCTGCAATTCCTTATTCTCCGCAAAGACTCCCCTTGTCACCATGGTAACGGTCTGACTGCCGGGCTTTTTGATCCCGCGCATGGTCATGCACATATGCTCCGCTTCCAACATTACCATAACTCCCTGAGGCGTCAAATATTTCATGATATCATCGGCGATCTGTGCCGTCATGCGCTCCTGGATCTGTAATCTTCTGGCATATACCTCCACAGTCCTGGCAAGCTTACTCAGACCCACAACCTTGCCATCGGGGATATACGCAACATGAGCTTTGCCGTAAAAAGGCATCAGATGATGCTCACACATAGAATAGAAGGTAATATCCTTCTCCAGTACCATCTCGTTATTGTCTACGGAGAAGACCTTCGACAGATGTTCTCCCGCATCCTGATCCATACCGCCGCAGATCTCTTCATACATCCTGCCGATCCGCTCCGGTGTCTCCTTCAGTCCCTCTCTATCGGTATCTTCCCCGATTCCTTCCAGTAAAAGCTTTATTGCTTCCTGTACTTTCTTCTGATCTACCATTTTCACCGCTTCGCTTTCCGTTTATTCCCTGCTGCCTGTCTCTTCTCCATGAGCTTCAGGATTCTTCCCAGATAAGAGAGAGAGCCGAAGCACAATATCACATCATCCCGTCCTGCCAGCAGCTGACTAAGCTCCACTGCCTCTTCCAGGCTGTCCACCGCCGTCACATTGGGGTGTACCTTTGCCACCTCTGTTGCCAGATCATAGGCATGCATGGCTCTGGGATTATTCGGAGGTGTCACCGTGAGAATCTGATCCGCATACTTCTCCGTCAGCGCGATCACGCGGTCCACTTCCTTGTCCTTTAACATTCCCATTATATAGATAATTCTTTTGTTTGTAAAGTAGAATTCTATGGAATCCGCAAGTTTTGCGGCTGCATCCTCGTTATGCGCGCCGTCCACTATAAATAACGGGTGTTCTTCCAGTATTTGCAGCCTTCCGTTCCAGACAGTCTCCTTCAGGCCTTTTCGAATGGCAGTCTCTTTGATCTCGTAACCGCATTTTTCCAGAGCCTGCACCGCTTCTACCGCCAGCACAGCATTTGCTATCTGGAATTTCCCCGCAAGGGTGATCTCCAGCTTTTTATAATTTCCATAATCGAAGGTCTGCTTTTTCAGTCCGTATTTCACATGCTTTGCATTTGCCACATCTGCGATGGTCAGCATGCAGCCAAGCTCTGCCGCCGTCTGCTCCACAACCTTCTGTGCCGCTTCTTTTTGCCGCATGGAGACCACCTGACATCCCGGCTTGCAGATTCCGGTCTTGTGTGCTGCGATCTCCTCCAGACTGTTACCTAAAAATTTCATATGATCCATACCGATGGAAGCCAGTACCGCCACCTGCGTGGTCGTGATCAGATTTGTAGCATCCTCCCTGCCGCCCATACCGGTCTCAAGTACGACGATATCACACTGTTTTTCCCGGAAATACCAAAAAGCCAACGCCGTCTCAATCTCAAAAGGCGTCGGATGATGGAAGCCGTCACTTACCATAGCATCACAATGCTTTTTTATGATCTCCAGTCCTTCACACAGATCCTTATGCGTGATCTTCTGCTTTCCGATCTGGATTTTTTCACAATATTCAATAATAACAGGTGATATATATTTTCCCACACGGTATCCGGCAGCCTGTAAGATGCTGGAAATATAGGCAAGTGTGGATCCTTTTCCGTTGGTTCCCGCAATATGCACAAATTTTAATTCATCCTGCGGATTTCCCAGTCTCCTGCACAGTTCCCGGATGCTGTCCAGCCCCGGAACGATGCCGTAAGTTCCCACTTTTTCCATATATTCCATTGCTTCCTGATAGTTCATAGCAATCTCTCCCGTATCATACGTTGAAAATTTCATATACTATGTCCATGAAAATGACAAAATCCATCGCAAACTCTTTTAAAACCTTCGGCAGGAGCTTTCTCCTGTGCGGACTGTGTGGCTGGTGCATGGAGATCCTGTTCACAGCGCTACACTCCCTTCGGCGCAGGGATCTGCGTCTTACCGGTAATACTTCCCTGTGGATGTTCCCGATCTACGGCTCCGCCTGCCTGCTTGCACCCTTCAAACGGTTATTTGCACACCTGCACATCAGTCGTCCCAGACGCGGGCTGTTCTATATGGCAATGATCTTCACCGTGGAATATCTCAGTGGGCGCCTATTGTGGAAGCATGGTCTCTGCCCCTGGGATTACGGCAAAAGCCGTTTCCACATCCACCGGATCATCCGGCTGGACTATGCTCCCTGGTGGTTCCTGGCAGGACTGTTTTTTGAAAAGATCCTGCCTTGAGCCGTTTTACAGCATTACTGCATTGCTTCTGCCAGCATCCGTTCCTCATGAACCTTTTTTTCCCGCACCATCTTCTTCATGAGGAAATGATAAGCGATCCAGAGGAAAATACCTGCGGTCAGCCAGGCTGAGGCATTGGCAAAGCACACACCCACATAACTCATCAGATGCGCTGCCGCAAAAGCCACGATACCACGGCTCAACAGTTCCACCACACCGCCCATCATGGGCATGAAACCAAAGCCACAACCCTGCAGCGCATTTCGGAAGATAAATATCATTCCCAGCGGAATGAAGAACATGCCACAGATCGTAATATACGTTCTGGCATAGCCGCATACCATCTCAATCTGTTCGGAGATGAACAGCGGTACAATATAAGGAAGCGCTATATATACCAGTCCGTAGACAAGCACCGCATAGACACCGGACATGATATTGGCAGCTTTCACGCCCTTACGGATCCGGTCCAGATCATTGATACCGCGGTTCTGCGCACAGTAAGTTGCCATAGTCACCCCCATTGCGGCAAAGGGCTGTGTCACCAGCTGCTCCACCTTGCAGGAGACAGAATAAGATGCCACCACGGTAGAACCCAGCAGATTCAGTGCTGCCTGTACCAGAATGGTGCCGATAGCTGTAATGGAAAACTGCAGTGCCATGGGAATTCCCACGGTCAGCTGATTTTTCACACACTGACTTTCCAGTCTGCAATGCTCCGGACGGATATGCAATGTAGGTACGCTCTTAATAATATAAATCAGACACAGTACACCGGATAATCCCTGAGAAATGATGGTAGCATAAGCTGCACCGCCCACTCCCATATGACCGTAAACGATCAGTACATAGTCCAGGACAATATTCGTCACCGAAGCGATCACCAGCAATACTAACGGCACCACACTGTTGCCGATGGCACGCAGGATACTGGACAACAGGTTATACAATACATTGCAGGCAATTCCCGCACAGATGATCATAATGTATTCCTTCGTCATATCGAAAATATCTTCCGGAGTATTCATCACCCGAAGCAGACTGTCCATGCTGGCCATACTGACTGCCGTCATCACGATCGTCACGATCACCGACAGGATGGCCGCGCTTCCGATACTTTTGCGCATACCCTCCCGGTCCCCGGCTCCGAAGCGTTGTGCCGTCAGCACAGTAAATCCGGTGGTCAGTCCCTGGGTAAATCCCAGGATCAGGAAGCTTACCGACCCGGTGGCTCCTACTGCCGCCAATGCATCTACACCTACGAACCGACCCACGATAATGGTATCCACCATGCTGTATAACTGCTGGAAAATATTACCTATGATAATAGGAATGATAAATTTTGTAATCAGCTTAGAAGGGCTGCCCTTCGTCATATCAAGTTCCATAAATCTCTTCTCCCGAAAAAACAGGGCCCCGGAAGGCCCCGTCTCATATACATACACATTAATACTTGCTTCTTCTATTACTGTACGTCGTCAATATCCCCGGCCTCTCCGGAACCGATATCCAGCATGTTCACAGTTCTGCGCTTCAATCTGGCTTCTTCCGACTCCTTCAAAATAAACTCCTTGATCGCTTTGGAATTGCGGATATGCTCGATCAACAGTTTGGGATGAGTGGTATCACCGGTATAACAGACAATGGTGCCAAGTCCTACCATTCTCTCCCAGATACTTGCCGTATGCTCCACATCCTGTACCTTGTACATATAGCAGTCATTCTCTACCTTGGTGAACACACCTGTATCCACAGTGATCATATCCTCTTTGATCACATACTTGGTAAAAGTAAAAGGTAATCCTAAAAATAACCAGCGCTTCTTCTCCACAAATTCTACAGACATAATGCCCTCCTTTTATTGCCTGATCCGGTATTCCACAGCCGCTGTAACGTACAGTAGAACCGTCTTTTACACAACCGGCTTCATCGATATAGTTCTCTTTGCCTCATTATATGATATCCTATCCGGGAATGCAAAACCTTTCTATCATATCCACACAAATTTTCTATATTTTTCACTTTTTCCTGCTTGATTCTCCTACGGAGAAATGGTATTATGTTACAAATGTAAAAATACAGGAGGATAAACAATGACCGCAAAAGAATGTATCACAGGCCGCAGAAGTATCCGTCAGTATACGGATCAGCCGGTATCTCATGAGCTTCTGGCTCAGATCGTAGAGACAGCTTCTTATGCTCCCAGCTGGAAGCATACGCAAATCGTTCGTTATATCGCTGTGGAAGGCGAAAAGAAAGCGAAACTGGCAGCATGTACTTCCTCCTTCCCGGGTAATGGCAAGATCATGGAGAACGCTCCCATGGTCGTTGCAGTAACCGTGATAAAGGGCAGAAGCGGTTTCGAGAGAGACGGCTCCTTCACTACCGCCAGAGGCGATGCATGGCAGATGTTCGATGCCGGTGTTGCCAGCGAAGCATTTTGCCTGGCTGCTTACGAGCAGGGCCTTGGCACCGTGATCATGGGTATTTTCGATCAGCAGGAAGCTGCTGATCTCCTTGAGATTCCTGAAAATCAGGACCTGATCGCACTGATCCCCATCGGTTATCCCGCAGAAGCACCCGTTGCTCCCAAGCGGAAACCCGTAACGGATCTGTTATCTTATCAACAGTAATTTTAAAGTCGAAGAGTTTTTCCTCTTCGACTTTTTTCTGGTCAGGGTATGAGCTGTCCGCTTTGTGCGGACCCTGTTTCTACCCGCATCATAAGAAAAGCGCTGTATTCTTATGATGCCGCATACACAAGTGAGCACGGATTCTCCTATTCCGTACGGTCACTGTGTCGAAAATAGCAGCGCAGAAATGAGGAAATGAAAAAATGAGACACTTGATGAACCCACTTGACTTCTCTGTTGAGGAACTGGACAAGCTGTTCGCTCTGGCAGACGACATTGAGAAGGATCCCGCCAAATACGCCCACAAATGCGACGGCAAGATCCTCGCCACCTGCTTCTATGAGCCCAGCACCCGTACACGCTTAAGCTTTGAAACCGCCATGACCCGTTTAGGCGGCAGAGTCATCGGCTTCTCCGATGCGGCTTCCTCTTCTGCTTCTAAAGGAGAAAGTGTATCCGATACCATCCGCATCATCTCCTGCTATGCGGACATCTGCGCTATGCGCCATCCCAAGGAAGGCGCTCCCATGGTAGCCGCAGAGAAATCCCTGATCCCCGTGATCAATGCCGGTGACGGTGGACATCAGCATCCCACCCAGACCCTGGCCGACCTGCAGACCATCCGCAGCCTCCACGGCGATCTGAATAATTTTACCATTGGTCTGTGCGGTGACCTGAAATTCGGCCGTACCGTACACTCCCTGATCAACGCACTGGTGCGCTACGAAGGCATCAAATTCATCTTCATCTCTCCCGAAGAGCTGAAGATCCCCGACTATGTCACCGACATGCTCCGCGAGAAAGGCATTCCTTTCCAGGAAGTTATCCGTCTCGAAGATGTGATGCCTAAGCTGGATCTCTTATACATGACCCGTGTGCAGAAGGAACGTTTCTTCAACGAAGAGGATTACGTCCGCCTGAAAGATTTCTATGTACTGACCCCTGAAAAAATGGAACTGGCGAAGCCCGATATGCTGGTGCTGCATCCCCTTCCTAGAATCAATGAGATCTCCGTGGAGATCGATGACGATCCCAGAGCCGCCTATTTCAAACAGGCACAGTTCGCTGTCTATGTCCGTATGGCTCTGATCCTGACTTTACTGGGTCTGGCATAATTTTCCGGCATCTGACCGCAAAATTATCTTATGAATTCGTATATTAAAGTTAACATACGCAGCACTCTGTGCCTGCAGAATGGAGATTACTATGTTAAATGTAGGAAAAATCGAAGAGGGCTTCGTCCTCGATCATATCAAAGCCGGAAAAAGTCTCTCAATCTATGAGCACCTTCAGCTGGATAAGTTAGACTGCACCGTTGCTATCATCAAAAACGCCCGCAGCGGAAAAATGGGCAAAAAAGACATTCTGAAAGTAGAATGTGACATCGATATGCTGGATCTGGATGTACTGGCATTCATCGACCACAACATCACCGTCAATGTCATCAAAAATGGTGAGATCGTAGAGAAGAAGGTACTGGTACTTCCCAAACAGATCAAAAACGTCATCAAATGCCGCAACCCCAGATGCATCACTTCCATCGAGCAGGGACTGCCCCACGTATTCGTCCTCTCCGATGAGAAAAAAGAGATCTACCGCTGCAAATACTGCGAAGAGAAATACAGCGAAAGCTAAGAACCTTATACAACAAATGCCCTATCAGCAGCCGCTGGTGGGGCATATTTACAATACTTATTCCGCATCATCCTCTGTTTTCTTTTCACTATCTTCCTGCTTCTGCATATACATTATTTCTAACCTTACCTGAATTGGCAGTAATAGCAGAAAACCAATTAATCCATATAAAATTCCATTTAATGCAATTGAAATGGAAATACTTAATCCTGTAAAAAGAAGTGTTCCTTCCCCCATAGGTTGAATTGCCATAAAGCTGATACAGCTTTCGAGGAATCCCATTCCCAAAAATGTGATTTTCGCAAGCTTTATCGCTGATTTTGCCTGAAACAATTGTTTTATTGATACTGATTTCTTTTTTCCAAAAATAATTCGAGAGGAATCAAAAAAGGGTAGTCCCAAATTTGTCCCCAGTAAAAATAAAGCAGTAACTAAAAACATACTCAATAATGTTGGCATATCCACAAAAAGCATATTCATACCGATTCCCATATTGGTAATAACAGAATATAAAACAACGAATAAAAAAATTATCACAGTTATCCCAAAAGCCAATAATGAACTTCGGCTTTTCTTTTTGCTATTTTCTGTTTCCTGTAAAAGATTCATCATATTGACTTCAGCTTTTTCAGTGTAACCGTTTTCCAACAAATGTTCACCTGACAGGAACTCATTAATACTAATTTGCAGAATGTGGCATAACGGAACAATCAATGCCAGTTCCGGCATTCCTTTGCCACATTCCCATTTGGATATTGTTTTGTTACTGACACCAATCGCATCCGCCAATTGTTGTTGCGTCATTCCATGCTCTTTTCTTAATGTAGAAATGAATACCCCAATCTTTTCCTGATCCATTGCTGTTCCTCCCGTAAAACTATAAAAATACGATTTTCATGACTGTATTTTACAATTTTATCGCTATGAGGACAACTTTTCCTTCGTAGACCCCAGTCTATCTATCGTAGATTTTCATTGTATATAACTTCTTTCTGCGTATTTCAACAATCTTATCTACACATTATCTGCGACATAAAATGTGGGACCCGGCATATTTTCCCACTCTGTTAACGTAATATTTCCTTTTGCAATTTCCGCTGCTTCCAATAATCCCTGCATGGTTTCATCAAAAAAGTTACTCATAATTTTTCCTCCATAGTCTATTGCGTTCCTCTTTATTTTACTTAGTCTCATTCAGTATCAAATCTCGTTCAATTCCCTTTCCATTCATCATCAATCATGATTCCACTGACAAAGTACTTTTCTAAAATCCATCATTTACATTTCCATAACGCCATAGGATGATTCTGCAATCGCTCAATAATCTCTGTATTCTCAAAGAGTAACTCCGGTTTATATTCCTTTGCCATAAACCTTTCCATATAATCCATTTCTGCTTCTGTCGGTTTCATAAGCGATGCTATGTACTCCTTCGCCTGTTGTTTCTTCCCTTCAAGATTGAACTTATCTCTCACAGCCAAAACGGGGAACAAATCAGATTTTATTTTTGAGAAGGCAATGCTATCTATAGCAGATGTATCAAAATTTTTGTTAACTTTATTTGCTGAAATCGTCGCGTAGAAAATGATGCATTTCCTAAACATATTCTCCGCATCCGAAAATAATTTCATATCAGCCATATTGCAAAAGTCATACAAATCCCTTGCAGCAGCTCTGCTTATCAGAGCATTGGTTTTTGCCGCAAAAATCTCCATAGCTGCAACCGTTCTGACCTTTATCGGCTCTCCGAAAGCGTCCGTCACAACTAATCTGTCTTCTGAGGAAAACACGTGCGTTCTCAAAGAATAATTAATCTCAATTTTGATCATATCCCTGTTGCCGGCGGCATTCACGTAGTTATAATGGAATGCGTCCAGACTGTGGCTAAATCTTGAAGCTTCGGAAAGAGAATATCCTTGCTCTGACATATATTTCTTCAGAATTTCAGTCAATCGCTCTCTTTCGTCTATTGTCTCTTCTCTGGTCAGATTCGGAACAAAATCCAGATCTATATCAACAGACAATCTTGGAAGATTAAAAACTGTCAGATTAATTGCCGTTCCCCCTTTGAGCATCAGGTGTTCGTACATATATTCGTGCGTATTCAGAAATTCAAGAATTGTTCTCAAGCGAAGAACCTTCTCAAAAGTATCGCGGTTAAATCCATATTCATGGGCTTTTACATCAAGCTCCCTTCTGTTATATTGTGGCATTTTCTATCTCTCCGTTCTTCATTTGTTTAATATTTTTTGGGTATACCAGTTTCCATTCACCTGAATATCCGGGTTCACTTATACCGTTTGTCAGATATCTCTTTGAATTTCCACTCCTGTCTTTACATATCTTTATAAAAGCATCACTTACGCCCAGCTCCTTCTGGTATTCGCTAAGAATAAAACCTGTCTTCTGATATAAAAAGGCACTGTCATATCCAGCCAGATAAGTTAACATTTTAGTCTCATCAATACTGTTCACAGATACTACACATGAAATTACCTCTTCCAGTCCGGCGATGAGATTAAGATCCTTTATAGAATCTGCTATCGTTCGCTCCTTATCTGTAACTCTCACGCCACCACTAAACTCCGGACAAACGATACCTTCTTTTATCGGCCCTTTGATATAACGATATGTGTATCCATCAAATTCAAAATCATGAAAACGTGTCTCAGAGCCAACATAAACCTCATAGAAGACCTGATCGACAATTCCATAATACTCAAAGGCAGTATGGTGGGATACATAAGAAGATGGTGTGATAGCACTGGCAATCTGAAATTTGTTCGCTACCGGTCCTCCATTTTCCCCGCTGACACACGTGTATAATTTGTTTCGAATTTTTAATACCATATTCTCTTTCAAAAGTTTTTCCAATGCCGCTCGTGCTGTCCGTTCACTTGAATATAGGGCATTTACTTCTTTCATGGAAAACACCGGGTATTGTAGCAATTCATAATACAGATTCATATACTCACTCCATATAGTTAATATTTTGTCTGATTTTACTATTTTTTCATGTCATCTTTATACATATTATTAACATATCAATATGGAGTATCTTTGTCAAGTTTAATATTTGTATCTTTTTACTTTATTTTAGAGTAGTATCGTACTTATTCTAAACTAATAGTATTATTACCGTCAGACTCACACCAGTCGGTATGTCTCACAATAAAAATCATACCCTTTTGTTTCCCCTGTTTTTAATAAAAACAATCATCTAATAAATTTAATTTCTGCCGGTAATTACACAGGAATCTCTGCAAAATTGACAACCGATATCAGCCTACGCTGACAATAGATTTTTATAAGAAATGTTTATGGAAGAAGTATATCCTATATCTCCTGTTTTGGCAAGAAAAAACTCACCTGCATGTTACCACACAGATGAGTCCTTTTTATCCATATTAACTATTCATCACCCCATTCGCAAAATCGCATCTACGATGCTTTCTTTTTGCTCATGTGGTTACTTCGCCATATTAATATCACCAAATATTCTTATGAATGCAAGCATTCAACGAATATTAGGTAATATTATCTGGCTCTGAATAGTTACATTATCTCTGTACACGTCCGGAAGCGTCGCCGCCAGCCAGGGTCTCAACTTCTTTTCTGGATACCAGGTTGAAGTCGCCGGGGATGGTGTGCTTCAGAGCGGATGCAGCTACGCCGTACTCAAGAGCATCCTTGAAGTTCTTGCCATCCAGCATACCGCAGATCACGCCGCCTGCGAAGGAGTCGCCGCCGCCTACACGGTCAACGATGGGATGGATGCTGTACTCTTTGGAGTGATAGAACTCCTTGGTATCTCTGGAGTAGATGCAAGCAGACCAACCGTTATCGGAAGCGGAATGGCTTACACGCAGAGAGGATACGCAGTACTCGAAGTTGAACTTGTCAACCATCTGCTCGAAGATGGACTTGTAACCAGCCAGCTCCAGCTCACCGCTGGTAACATCGGTATCGCCGGGCTTGAAGCCAAGTACCAGCTCAGCATCTTCTTCGTTACCGATACATACATCAACGTACTTCATCAGGTTGGTCATAACCTTCTGAGCCTTCTCGGAGCTCCACAGCTTCTTACGGAAGTTCAGGTCTACGGATACCTTTACGCCGTGCTTCTTAGCAGCGATCAGAGCCTTCTCGGTCAGCTCTGCAGCAGCGTCGGATACAGCGGGGGTAATACCGGTAAAGTGGAACCAGTCAGCGCCTTCGAAGATCTCATCGAAGTTGAAATCAGCCTCGGTTGCGGTGGAGATAGAGGAATGTGCTCTATCGTATACAACCTTGGAAGGTCTCATGGAAGAACCGCTCTCCAGGTAGTAGATACCCAGTCTCTCACCACATCTTGCGATGTGCTTGGTCTCTACGTTGTACTTTCTCAGAGCTGCTACTGCGCACTCACCGATCTCGTTGTCAGGAACTGCGGTAACGAACTCAGCGTCATGACCGTAGTTAGCCAGAGATACTGCTACGTTAGCTTCACCGCCGCCGTAGTTTACATCGAACTCGTCTGCCTGGATAAATTTCTCGTTGTTGGGGGTGGACAGTCTCAGCATGATCTCACCCATGGTAATTACTTTTGCCATTTTGGTATATTCCTTTCTCACATTTAATTAACTTTGTTTTAAACATCTTCACAGTCTTAATCCCATCCAAAAACAGGATTCGCCGACTGCGTGTTTTAGTCACGGACTCTAACCGACCGTCGGTACTTAGATGCCGTACTTTGGCATCTTACGTACCGCTACGGGAGGGCCGAAGCGGAAGCGGGTCCGTGACTGAAATATGCAGTCGACGGAGCCGTCCGGTTTTCGGAATCCTATTCTTATTTCTGTACCAGATGAACTGCAAATCCGCCGATCTCTTCCTTCAGGTAGATAGCCTTCAGGTTGCCCTTGGCATCTCTCTTAGCGGACTCTTCGTTGAACTCAACACCCAGAACAGTGCTCAGGTAGTTGACAGCTCTCTCGATGTAGTTGGTCTTAACAGCGATGTGGCCGTTCTTGCCCAGGTAAGGAGTCTTCATAACTTCCAGAGCAGAACCTGCGAATACGGAGCTGTTGCCAACCTTAGCGGGCATACCGAAGATGAATGCGAAACGGTTCGCAGCCTTAACAGCCTCTTCCTCGTTCTCTGCATTGACACCAACATGAGCCAGTTCGAAGCCCAGCATGGTCTGTACTGCTTCTCTGGTCAGCTGCTCGATCTTGTCCCACTCACCGGCATTGATCAGGTCACCGGGAACCATCCAGGAACCACCGCAAGCGATGATCTTGGGAAAGTCAAGGTAAGAAGTCAGGTTCTTAGCGTTTACGCCACCGGTAGGCATGAACTTCATGTTTACATAAGGAGCTGCCATAGCCTTGATCTTAGCCAGACCGCCGGACTGCTCAGCAGGGAAGAACTTAACTACATCCAGGCCAAGCTCGATAGCCTGCTCGATGTCGCTGGGGCTGGAAGTACCGGGAGTGATAGGAATATTCTTCTCTACACAATACTTAACGGTTCTGGGATTTAAGCCGGGGCTTACGATGAACTTAGCGCCTGCTGCTACTGCTGCGTCAACCTGCTCTGCGTTCAGAACGGTACCTGCACCAACACACATGCTGGGGAAGTTGTCGGTCATGATCTTGATAGCTTCTGCTGCTGCGCTGGTACGGAAGGTAACCTCTGCACAGGGAAGTCCACCTGCGCAAAGTGCCTTTGCCAGAGGAAGTGCATCTGCTGCGTTGTCAATTTTTACAACCGGTACGATACCGATTTTGCTGATTTGCTCTAATACTGCGTTCATAAATAACACCTTTCTGTCTTATAGACTAATAGTTATGTGAAAAATCTTCGCAGGAAATCCTGTCGAAAATATTTCTGCAAAATAAAACCAATACTTTTATGCCAGTACTTCCTTCACTGCCTCAGCGATCTTGTCGCACTTGCAGTTTGCGAAGAAATACTCCTTAAACTTGTCACCGGATAAAGCACCCTTTACCAGTTCACGATCCAGATTCTTCAGGATAGTAACCATATCGGTATGAGTTACTTCCTTTACCTGATCCAGGATCTTCTTGTTGCGCTGCTCGGGAACAACTCTCTCAGGGGGATATCCACCGCCGCCGGGAGCACAGAACAGTTTTTCAAAGGTATACTGTAAATTCAGCTCACCGCCCCAGCCGAAGTTCTCAGCAAAAGGAAGTGCTACACAGTTACCGTCGTTTACCTGTGAGAACAGGTAAGCATCCAGAGGGGATTCAATATGTCCGCACAGAACCTTAGGGAAGGAATTGCATGCAAGCATGGCACCTTCGCCGGTTCCGCATCCGGTGATCACGAAATCCGCTGCACCGGAGTTCAAAAGAACTGCTGCCAGAATACCGTTCTGTACGTAGGTCAGGGAATTGGGATCCTCTGCGCCGCACATACCGTAGTTGAATACTTCATGACCCATGGGCTCTACTACTTTTTTAAGAGTAGCACAGATCATTTCATTCTTGGCAGCCTGACTGTTTTCATTGATCAAAGCTATCTTCATGAGATACTCCTTTTCTAATCTAAACGCCACAACAGTCAGCCGCCGAAATTCTTCTGCGACTGACCTGGTGTGAATTGTTTATTCTGTTTTTGATATCCTGCGTAAATGCACAAGCTCCATAGCTACTCACTCGTAAATTCGTGCTTCGCACTCTGCATCCGGCTCGTAAACTCACCGGATATTTACTCGTGAGCTGTGCAAGGAAAACAAATGTCCGCTACGCGGCCGCTTGTTTTCCTTTTGCACAAGCTCTACTGGGGCTGTTTGCCGATGTAAGCAAGGATACCGCCATCTACATAGAGGATGTGTCCATTGACTGCATTGGATGCCTCAGAAGCAAGGAATACAGCGGGACCGGTCAGCTCTTCGGGCTTTAACCATCTGTTAGCAGGGGTCTTAGCGCAGATGAACTGGTCGAAAGGATGTCTGCTGCCATCGGGCTGGATCTCACGAAGAGGAGCCGTCTGAGGAGTCTCGATGTAACCGGGTCCAAGGCCGTTACACTGAATGTTGTACTGGCCGTACTCGGAGCAGATGTTCTTGGTCAGCATCTTTAAGCCGCCCTTAGCTGCTGCATATGCAGATACAGTCTCACGACCCAGCTCGGACATCATGGAACAGATGTTGATGATCTTACCATGACCCTTCTTGATCATTGCAGGGATAACTGCTTTCGATACGATGAAAGGTGCATTCAGGTCTACGTCGATTACCTGACGGAACTGATCTGCGGTCATCTCGGTCATAGGGATTCTCTTGATGATGCCTGCGTTGTTAACCAGGATATCGATGGTGCCTACTTCCTTCTCGATCTGAGCTACCATAGCATTAACTGCTTCTTCGTTGGTAACGTCACATACATAGCCGTGAGCCTTGATGCCTTTCTCAGCGTATGCAGCGATTCCCTTGTCTACCAGCTCCTGCTTGATATCGTTGAAGCAGATGGTAGCGCCGCACTCAGCATATGCGGAAGCGATAGCGAAGCCAATACCGTAAGATGCGCCGGTAACCAGTGCAACCTTACCTTCCAGTGAGAAATTAGTGAATTCAGACATTGTTTTTTCTCCTTTTCTTTATAAAAACTGTTATTTTAGTTACATTTCCACAAGGATCTTATTTCAGATCTCTGTTGTCGACACCGTCCATGTCATCAAAGTCCTGATTCTCGCCGACCATACCCCAGATAAAGGTGTATGCTCTGGAACCGCATCCGGAATGGATGGACCAGCTGGGGGAGATGACTGCCTCTTCGTTACGCATTACGATGTGGCGGGTCTCATCGGGTTCTCCCATAAAGTGCATTACAAATGCATCCTCGGGAATATCAAAATACAGATATACTTCCATACGTCTGTCATGTGTATGACAGGGCATGGTATTCCATACACTGCCGGGCTCTAACTTCGTCATACCCATCTCCAGCTGACAGCTCTCTACCTGTCCTGGAAGGATATATTTGCAGATAACTCTGTGGTTGGCATCCTCCAGAGTACCCAGCTCTACTTTATTCTCATCCTTTACAATGACTACACCCTCTTCGGGAGTACCCTCCGGCTTGATCAGCACGGTCGGATAAGTCTTATGTGCGGGAGCGGAATTCAGATAAAATTTAGCGGGCTGCTTCTCATCCTCACTTGCGAAAATGATCTCCCTGGAGCCCATTCCTATGTACATAGCTTCCTTGTAGCCCACCTTGTACACTTTGCCATCAACGGTAATCATACCTGCTCCACCGATATTGATCACACCCAGTTCTCTTCTCTGGCAGAAATATTCTGCACGGAGTTCATCTCCGGCGGTCAGAGTGATAGGGCTTACAGGAACTGCTGCTCCTGTAATGATTCTGTCGATGTGGCTGTACACCAGCTTGATCTCGCCGGGTACAAACAGATTCTGGATCAGAAACTCTTCTCTCAGACGCTCTGTGGTGTAATGCTTCACATCTCTTGGTGATACTGCTGTTCTAAGTTCCACCTTACGCCTCTCTTTCCTCAACGGGCGGCCTGCGTGCCGCTATTGAATGTTACCTTTTTATGAAAGCACTTACATTATAACATATCATTGTAACTATTTCCAACACCTTTTTACTTATTTTTATAAAATTTATAAAAAGGCGGAAGGGCTGTAAATGCTTTTCTCTTTTGTATGACTTAAGTATACTCGAAAAAATTCTCAATGTCTTTTCATTTTTTAGTCTAAACATTGCAAATTTTGAACTTTTGATGTTTAATAGAAATATCGAGAGAAAGGAACACATGAAAATGGAAGAACTTACTTCTTGTAAAACAGCCATAGAAAATTGTAAAGTCTCAGGGACCTTTGCCATTGCCCACTTATATAAAGAAGAAAAAGCCATGGACATGCACATCCATGACTGCTATGAGATCTATTATTCCATCTGCGGCGGCAAACAGTTCCTGATCGACAATTGTTTCTATACGATTGCCCCGGGGGATCTCTTTATCATCAATCAGTATGAAAGTCACAAGCTGACCCAGATCGACAATTCCGTCCATGAGCGGATCGTCCTGTCGGTAGCGCCGGACTTCATGAAACAGATTTCCACAGAGCAGACAGATCTAAGCTTCTGTTTCACCCACCGCAGTACCCCTTTTTCCCATAAGCTGTCATTAAATAAGGAACAACAGAAGCGATTTCTCTATTATATCAACAAAATCACCTCTGCGGAGGGCTTCGCCCATGACATTACGGAATATGCCGCTTTCATGGAACTGATGGTCATGCTCAACACTCTGTTCGTCAGGAACACGGAACAGACCTCCACCGGAGAAAACACCGCAGATGCCGCGGAATACAAGGACAGCTCCTACCGCTACAACCATCAGGTGGACGATATTTTAACCTTCATCAACCAGAATATCTCCCAGCCCATTACCATAGAACAGTTAGCCGGACAGTTTTACTTAAGTGAATCCTATATCTGCAGGATCTTCAAATCCGCCACCGGCACCACGATCAACAAATACATCACCGCCCGCCGCATCAGTATCGCCAAAGCCGTATTGAACGAAAACGGTAATGTCATGGAAGCCTTCGAACGCAGTGGTTTCACAGACTACAGCAATTTTTTCAAAGCTTTCACCAAAGCCGTGGGCATCTCCCCGAAAAAATACGCAAGCCTGAGTGTCAGTTAAACTGCTGACTCTCAGGCTCTTTTTGACAACTCTTAATCATTCGGTCTCTGATAAAATCTTCCCGCCAGGTTCTCCGTACGGATCATATTGACGAAGGCCTGGGGATCGGTCTTACGCACCGTATTCACAACCTTATTCACTTCATCGCGTCCTACCACGGAGTACAGCACATCACATTCCTGTTTGGAATAACAGCCCTCTCCCTTGATCAGTGTGGCATCATGGTGCGTGATCTCCGCAATGGCTTCGTAGACATCCTCCGGTCGTTTGGTCACGATGATCAGTGTCTGCTTCTGATACCGCTTGTACAATATATGCAGTACCTGGGTGGAGGTGTACTGGAAAATAATGGAATACAGCGCCTTGTCCCATCCGAACAGTGCTCCGGCGATCCCAAGGATCACCACATTTCCGGCGAAAATATAATTCCAGGAGTCAATGCCGTATTTCTCCGACAGGAAAATTGCGATAAAATCCGTACCTCCGCTGGTGGCATTGGCAAACAGGCACAGACTGATGGCAAGTGCATTGATCAATCCTCCGAAGATAGAGATCAGCAGAATATCCTGCGTCATGGGAAATGACGGCACAATATCTGTCAGGATACCACTCACCACGATCATCAGACAGGAATAACCGGTAAATTTTTTCCCGATAAATTTGAAACTGATGATAGCCGGAATCGCATTCAGGATAAAATTGATCACCGAGAAGGGCGGCTCCCAGTGCCACAGCAGTGCACTGATCTCCTGTATCAGACGAGTCAGACCGTTGAATCCACCGGGGATCAGTCCTCCGGTGCGGACAAAGCTTTTTAAATTCACAGCCATAATAAGGGATCCCGCCAGGATCAGGCAGGTACGCCGCAAGGTATCACAAATACTCTTCTTCATCATAATTCGCTCCTTCTTACATCCTTCCTGCCTCTTCCTTCACAGAACCTTCCTCTGTGTGCGTTTTCTCCGCATTCCCGTTTTCCATTGTTTCGTCTGCTGCCTTTTGCGAATGCTCATTCTCCGCACAGTCTTTCCTTCTCCTGTCACACCTCTGGCACAGCACGTATCCCAACAGGATCAGTACACTTCCCACGCTTACTAAAATACCGATATTCCGACCTTCCGGTACATAGTGCATCTGTATCGTATGCTCTCCCGCTTCCAGATCAAATGCCATGAGGGCATCGCCGAACTGCTCAGGCTCCGCATTTTCTCCATCGATCTGCACCGTCCAGCCCTCCTCATAAGGCACGGACAGGATCAGTCTGCCGGCTTCTTCCAGACTTAAGGTTCCGGAAATATGAGTGCTGTCCATCGCTACATTTTCAAGATGTTCTTTTGACAATATCTCCACTGCCTGTGCCAGCACTTCTTCATTCAGTACATAGGCTTCCGCCGATACCTTCTGCGTCTCATCCGCATCATCCCCGTTGGTCAGCGTCACGCGCTCTCCCTCCAACAGATATCCCAGATACAGAATGGATCCGTCCTTCAGATCACTGTAATCCTGCGTCTCCAGCGTTCCCCCAAGCACCTGCACCTTTTTCGTCCCTGTGGCATTGATTCTCGCGTAATAGTAGCCTGCCCGGTCCGCCGTAATACATACATTATCTCCGCTAGTCTCACTGGTCGCCCGGTCCAGTAAGGGCTCTGCGATTCCCAGATCCTCGGTCAGCTGATTCTGCGCTCTCACACCGGTGCTGATCTCGTCCGTAACATTCCAGCCCGTCGGTGCCACATAGCCAAAGGGCAGCGTATATTTACAATGATATAAATAAACATCTCCACTGTTATTCACGATCTCATACAGACCGTTTTCGTATTTATCCGATCCGCCGAACATGTAATCCACATTCAGGAGTGCCGAAACGAAAGCTGTCGCTCCGTCGAAGCCGTAATAAACCTTACTGTGGCGCATGCCAAGCTTCTTATACAGATCCATGACCTGGGAATTCATGGTGGAGGAAAATACCGAAGCCGTAGGGTACCCGGTCAGGGTTCCGTCATTTTTCGTCTTGCGGGTAAACTTCTCGATACGGAAGAAGTCATCCCCCTCCTGCTCCCGCGCCAGGGTGTACAACGCCTTATAATCCTCCTGGTCTCCCAGATAAGCGCTTCGTCCGGTAGTGCCCAGACTCGTATTAAATGTATTGATGCTCAGCTCCGCCACTATGCACGCCAAAACCAGAATCCCCAGCACCTGCCTCGTCAGTTCGCTCTTCCTCGTCCGGTACAGATACAGGATCACCCCGTAAATTGTAACGAACACCAGCGTCAGCACTTCAATACCCGTGTCGAAATCCTCGCTCTCCACGAATTTTTCACAGGCAAGTAAAAATATCACCGCCGCCAGATACCCATAGATGATCTGCCTGGGAGAAGTGCCTTCCACATTCCGGAAAGCATCGTAGCACATGACAAGGATCAGAAAAATATATAGAAAAGACTGTCTCGCCGGCAGGGAATCCGGATAATTCAGACCGTGCCATAAAAAATCCAGGACATTGGTTCCGAAGCTGAGCAGCAAAAATCCCGCCAGTGCCAGATTGCAGAACCGTTTTCTCACCGATATTTTTTCATTCAGTGCATACATGGGCACCAGTAAAAATACTGCCACACCACAGTAAATGTTCGGCCAGTGTTCCAGTCCCCTCTCCGTGGTCACGCACAGGCAGTGTCTTGCCAGCATATCAAACACGGAAAAATAAGACTCCAGCGTAGCGGGGAAATCCGAATTGCCAAAATCCGTCCGTAAGATAGCGCAGACCTCCGGAATCAGCAGTGCCGCAGCCAGCCCTCCTGCCAACAGCGATGCAAATGCAAATCTTCCGATCCTGCAAAATACCGTTTTTACTTTTTGGCTCTGTCCTTCCGTCATGGTATAATATTCCGTGATCAGCAGCATTCCGAAATACAGCACCAGGAAGATACAGATCATAATGGAAATATAGTAATTGGTCAGGATGCAAAGCCCCAGGGTCACAGTGTACATGACCCATCTGCCCTCTCTGGCCAGCCGCTCCGCTCCCAGAAGGATCAGAGGTAACAGGATCAGGCAGTCCAGCCACATCACATTCCAGTTATAGGCTGCCAGATAGCCGGACAGGGCATAGCAGGTGGAAAAAAGAATCACCGCCGGATCCGCCTTGCCAAACGTCTTCCGCAGATAAATACTGAACGTAAGTCCCATAAGACCGATCCGCAGGATCACGAGATAACTCATGAATTCCATGATCAGACTCTCCGGAAGCAAAAATACCAGCCAGTTAAAAGGACTTGCCACATAATAGACATATAATGCCAGGAAATTCGATCCGATCCCCACGTTGTAAGAATAAGACAGTCCCTCTCCCGCTTTGATCTTGTGTACGAATTCACTTAAAAAAGGCATATACTGATGGTACATGTCGGAGAACAGAAAACTCCGGTCACCAAAAGGATATATGCCCCGTATGATAAAAAGGATCAGCATAATAAATGCAGGCACAAAGAACGCAAGCACAGAGATTCCTCTCTGCGTCCTGCGTTCTGCACTTATTGCTGTCGTCTTGTTGCCATTCATCTTAGTCTTCTCCGTGATCTCTAATGTTTTACCTTTCGTAATCAAACAGCAGATAATACTCCAGGCTCCGGTAATCGTTGAATGCTTCCCCACATTCCTTCACCGTCGTAAGAGTGCCGTCCACCTCTCTCACACCTGCTGCACTGATCACCGGGTATTCCTTCCGAAGCCCGGTCAGACTGCTCTGCAGGGCAGGCAGTGGCAGATCACAGTTCTCCAGCACATCCATTGCCAGATAATTAGCACTGGTCTCTCCGTCCGTCTGCTCCTCGATGTCAAAGTTGCTCCAGATCACATAAGGTACTTTATATTTTAACAGATTTTCCTCGTCTGTTAAAGTCTCCGGATTCACTTTATTATTTCTTAAGATCGGATTGCTCACATAAGTCGTAGGCTGATGATCTCCGAAGAATACGATCATGGTATCCTCATCTGCCTGAGAGAAATAATCGATCAGACCCTGCAGAGCAGAATCCGTCTGTTTTACCAGCGACAGATACATGGACAATGCTTTGGAGTCAATTCCATCCACGGTAATATCCGGGGTAAAGTTATGAAATTCCTCTTCGTAACCGCTGTGGTTCTGCATGGTTACGTTAAAGACAAACAGCGGCTCGCCCTCTTTTTTATTCTCATACAGTTCGATGATCTTGGCAAAACTACTCTCATCGGAGATATAATTGCGGATCCGTTTCGGATTCGTGAAATCATCCTGGGATAAAAACTCATCAAAACCAAGTAACGGATAGACTCTGTCTCTGTCCCAGCCGCTGGCATAATACGGATGGATCGCCACGGTATGATAGTCCAGCTCCTTCAGGTAGGATGCCAGAGACGGCGTCTCTTTCTGCACATACTGCTGGTAAGCCACACTGCCCTGGGGCAGGAATCCAATGGTATTGCCTGTGAGGAATTCGAACTCCGTATTGGCAGTATTTCCACCCAGCACGGAAACATTCAGATAACCGGTTCTGGTATTCTCCGCGCCCTGCTGTAATCTGTGAATAAAGGGCATATAGTCCTCGTTGGTGGTGAAATCGCCTCTCACCGCCAGATCGGAAAAGGCCTCATCCATGATGACAATGATATTCGGGCGCTTCACGCTCTCCGGATCTTCCACGGCTGCCGTAAGCCCTGCGGAATCCTGTCCTGCCTGTGTATACTTACTGCCGGTCTCCTCCGGAGAATATCCTGACGGCTTCTCCACATCCATATACTCCAGTTCCATCAGGAACGCCACGATATTGCCATCTCTTTTGTTCATGACGGTAGGGGTAAACAGCTTATCATACAGACCAAAGCTTCTCACAAAGCTCTCACTCTGTATCATACCGGTATAACCGTAGATCAATACAATGCTAAGCAGTATGAGTGCCGCTCTTTTCGCCACTCTCGCCGGAGCCTTCATATGAAAACGGCTCTCGATCAACAGCAATATCAGGAATCCTATAATGACCAGCACCGTGCTGCCCTTCAGTGTATAGTTAAAATTCCCTGCCACACTGGCAGCCGTACCGATGGAATAAATATCCCAGGGCATAATAGGTGCTGACCGGAAATTCAACACATAATAATTCGCCAGACCCGCCGCCATGAAAAATGCTGTCTGCAGCATCAGAGCTGCCCGGACATATTTAACGATTCCGAATAACAGAAGCGCAGTCAGTACATAAAACGCCATGTTCAATATCTGTGTCTTGAAATGCATTGTTGTGAAAGGATTGTGGGTATACAGTTCAAACAGATAAAATGTCACCAGCGGACATACCGCAAGTGCTATGCAGGAAGGAAGTTTCTCTCTGGTGATTCCTATTTTCCGAACGCAGTGACGCAAAAAGCCTGCAATGGCAGCTGCGACACTTCGTATTGATTTTTTCTGTAAATAATCCATCGCTTAACTCTCCTTACGATTCTGAAGAGATTTTATCGCAATGACAGAAAAATAACAATTTCCGAATTGCACACATTTGCTAACATTACAGGCTTATTTTTGTTACTTTTTACATATGTTTTACGTATTACTACTTGACTTCGTATTTTCCGGCTTCTTTCAGGCGCAGCATTGCTCTCGCCATGGATGCCTGGGATACATGATACTCCTGGATACTCTGCTTCTGACGCAGCTGTTCCTTCGCACGCTCCAGGGCAGCCTCCGCACGGACTCTGTCGATATCCTCCGGGCGTTCTGCCGTATCCACCAGCATGATCACACGGTTATGAGAAATGTAGACACAGCCCACACCGACTACGGCTTTGGTCCAGTCATCCTCCTCTTTTTCCTTGAAGCGTACCTCGCCCTCTCTCGTGGCAATGACCATATCCTCGTGGTGAGACATAATGGCCTGCTCACCGTCCAGAGCCGGTACGATAATAATGCCGCATTTTCCATCGAAAAATACTTTATCACTGGCAATGACCTTCAAACTAAAGGTGTTCATATGCACACCGCCTTTCCTTACTGTGCCATGAGCTTCTTAGCCTTTTCCACTGCCTCATCAATGGTACCTACATTGAAGAATGCAGCTTCCGGATACTCATCCATCTCACCGTCGATGATCGCACGGAATCCGCGGATAGTCTCCTTCACAGGCACATACTTGCCGGGTACACCGGTGAAGTTCTCTGCCACATGGAAGGGCTGGGACAGGAAACGCTGGATCTTACGGGCACGATATACGGTTACCTTATCCTCATCGGACAGTTCCTCCATACCCAGGATGGCGATAATATCCTGCAGTTCCTTGTACTTCTGCAGCATTGCCTGCACCTGGCGTGCAGTCTCATAATGCTCCTTACCTACCACATCCTCTTCCAGGATACGGGAAGTGGATTCCAGGGGATCCACTGCGGGGTAAATACCCTGTTCCACGATCTTACGGGACAGAACGGTGGTGGCATCTAGATGTGCGAACGTAGTCGCGGGTGCGGGGTCAGTCAGGTCATCCGCAGGCACGTAAACAGCCTGAACGGAAGTAACACTACCCTTGTTCGTGGAAGCGATACGTTCCTGTAACTCACCGACCTCGGTAGCCAGTGTGGGCTGATATCCTACTGCGGAAGGCATACGGCCTAACAGTGCGGATACCTCACTACCTGCCTGCACAAAACGGAAGATGTTATCAATGAACAGCAACACATTCTGGTGCTCTTCATCACGGAAATACTCTGCCATGGTCAGTCCTGTCTCGGCGACACGCATACGTGCTCCGGGGGGCTCATTCATCTGACCGAAGACTAGCGCGGTCTTCTCTAATACTCCGGACTCCTTCATCTCACTCCACAGATCATTACCCTCACGGGAACGCTCGCCGACACCGGTGAAAATAGAATAGCCACCGTGCTCCGTAGCAATATTTCGGATCAGCTCCTGGATCAGCACAGTCTTGCCGACACCGGCACCACCGAACAGACCGATCTTACCACCCTTTGCATAGGGTGCCAGCAGATCGATAACTTTAATACCGGTCTCCAGCATCTCTACGACCGGGCTCTGCTCTTCGAAGGAAGGCGGATCTCTGTGGATGACCCAATGCTCCTCTCCCTCCAGGGATTCTCCACCATCGATGGTCTCTCCCAATACGTTGAACAATCTTCCCAGTGTCTTTTTACCTACCGGGACCTGAATTCCTTTACCGGTAGCAATGACATCCATATCCTTGCAGAGTCCTTCACTGGCACCTAACATAATACAGCGGACGGTATTGTTGCCGATATGCTGTGCCACTTCCATGACCAGACGTTTACCTTCGCTGTATACTTCCAGAGCATCCTTGATAAAAGGAAGGTCATTGTTCTCGAACTCTACGTCTACAACAGGTCCCATGACCTGAACGATCTTACCATGATTTTTTTCACTTACGTTACTCAATTGCTCAGGACCTCCTTTCTTGCCTTTTTCTTCTTTTTCTGAGCCTTGGCACCGGCAATGACCTCAGTGATCTCCTGTGTGATCATAGCCTGCCGTACCCGGTTGTACTGAATGGACAGATCATGGATCATGGCGGATGCATTTTTATTTGCAGCCTCCATGGCCATCATTCTGGCGTTCTGTTCACTGCAGAACGATTCTACCAATGCGCCGTATACATATCCCATGACAAAATCGGGAACAATGTTATCAAGCACCGCCTTCGGGGACGGTGTCATGACAAGCGGCTCCTGATACATACTCAGATCCTGTCCGTCTTTGGTAATAAACCGTTCTTTTATGATAGGTAACAGACGCATCATCTGCGGTTCGGTTGTCACGCTGTTTACCATATTGGTATAAATAATATATACCTCATCCAGCTGCTCTGCCTGAAACTGCTCCAGGATCGTCTCCGTAATGATCCGGGCACGATGCAGGGTCGGGTTCTGTGCAGTATAATGAAACTGCTCTGCCACCTCGATGCCTCTGTGTCCGAAATACTGACGTCCCAGCTCACCCACGACAAACAGCTTATATTTTCCTGTCTGTCCGGCTTTCTGCATCTGCTCTTCCGCCATCTTCAGTACATTATGGTTATAGGCTCCGGCCAGTCCCTTATCTGCGGTGACTACTACCAGTCCCGTAGTCTTCTCCTCGGCCGGTTTGTCCTTACGCTCATCGAAGTACTTATTGTCGATCTCCGGTAAGTGACGGACGATTCTGCTGACCATAGTCTGCAGAGTATAGAAGTAAGGCTCCGTCTCTTCCAGATTCTTCTTGGCTTTCCGAAGCTTTGTGGAAGAGATCATATACATGGCATTGGTGATCTTCATAGTATCCTGAATGCTTTTCATACGACTTTGTATTTCTCGCGTATTTGCCATGTTAACCTCCTATATTACTATCACTGTTTGCAAATATTATTTTTGCAAAAATTCCTTTTTAAATTCCTCAGCTGCATCGCAGATCTGCTTATTCAGCTCGTCATCCAGTGCCTTGGTGGTCTCTAACTGACGAACGATGTCACTGTGCTGCTCCTTCATGTAACTTAAGAACTGCATCTGGAAATCCTTCACATGATCTACAGGCACGTCCAGCATTACTCTGCCGTTGGCTGCACACAGGGTCATAACCTGTTCTGCCATGCTTAAAGGTCTGCACAGAGGCTGCTTTAACAGCTCCATCAATACATGACCGTGCTGTAACTGCTCCTTGGTGGCATTGTCCAGATCGGATGCAAACTGTGTGAACACTTCCATCTCACGGAACTGTGCCAGGTCGATACGGATACTTCCGGCTGCCTTCTTCATTGCCTTGGTCTGTGCGGCACCGCCGACACGGGATACAGACAGACCGACATTGACTGCGGGTCTCATACCGGAGAAGAACAGATCACTCTCCAGGAAAATCTGACCGTCCGTGATGGAGATAACGTTGGTCGGAATGTATGCGGATACATCGCCTGCCTGAGTCTCGATGATCGGCAGTGCGGTAATGGAACCGCCGCCCTTGTCTGCGCTCAGTCTTGCGGAACGCTCCAGCAGTCTGGAATGTAAATAGAATACGTCTCCGGGATATGCCTCACGTCCGGGAGAACGCTCCAGTAACAGGGACAGTGCACGGTAAGCTACCGCATGCTTGGACAGATCATCATATACGATAAGGACATCCTTGCCCTGATACATGAAATACTCAGCCAGTGCCGTACCGGAATAAGGTGCGATGTACTGCAGGGGTGCAGGATCGCTGGCGGTTGCGGATACGATAATAGTGTAATCCATGGCATCGTTCTTCTTCAGGGTTCCTACCAGCTTTGCAATGGTGGATGCCTTCTGACCGATGGCTACATAGATACATACCACATCCTTACCCTTCTGGTTCAGGATGGCGTCGATGGCGATGGAGGTCTTACCGGTCTGACGGTCACCGATGATCAGCTCACGCTGTCCACGACCGATGGGGAACATGGAATCGATTGCCAGAATACCGGTCTCCATAGGTACACCTACGGACTGTCTGTCCACGATGGAAGGAGCAGGCTGCTCGATGGGACGATACCCCTCTTCCTTAATGGGACCTGCGCCATCGATGGGTGCTCCCAGAGCATCCACGATCCTGCCCTTGAATCCGTCACCTACGGGGATACCGGCTCTCTTGCCGGTACGAACGACTCTGGTACCCTCACGGATCTCGGTATCATGACCGAACAGGATACATCCGATCTCATCCCTGCGGACATCCTGTACCATTCCCTTGACACCGGAATCGAAGATAACGATCTCACCGTACTCGGCATGGTCGATACCATTGACATTGGCGATACCGTCACCTACCCAGCTGACGGAACCGATCTCATGCTCCTGTGCCTGCAGGTGGAAATCTTCGATCTCACCCTTCAGGATAGAAATGATCCCCTGCTCGCTGGCAGTCTTACCTACCTGGGAAAGCTTGTCTGCGAACTGCTTCATACGGCCATTGGTACTCCAGTCATAGACTTCGTTACCGGCACGGATGATGAAACCGCCGCCTAAAGCCGGGTCTTCCTTCGTCTCGAAGACCATATCGTCTCTGTGATATTTCTTCTGTACAAAATCACGGATATTCTGTAACTGCTCCTCTGTCGGTGCTGTCACATAGGACAGGGTCACAACGAACTCACCCTTTTTCTCGGGAGAGAGTTCTCTGTAGGCAGTACAGATATCATCCCACAGATAGATATCTCCGTTATCACACAGGACCTTCAGGAAATCTCTGATCTGTAAGGGAAATACTTTTTCTATTACATTGTGCTTGGCAGACAGTGCCACGGCAGGAGATTCGAAATCCAGCTTCACCTGCGGTACGGCTTTAAAGATATCGCCTGTCTGACCTACAATGTCTCCGGGGATATTCAGTTCACGCAATCTTTTTGCGTATTCTAAAGCTGTACTAATCAATCTCTTCACCTGTCTTTGCTATAAATTGGTTGTAAAGTTCTCTGTCTGAATCTGCATTCTGTTTGGCTGCCACCAGCTTTGCAGTAGCTTCCACTACCAGACCGGCGATCTGCTCCTGTGCCTGCTGGATACGTTTCTGCTCTTCCAGCGCGGCATTTTTATCGGCATTGTCCAGGATCTTTTTTGCTTCGGTCTGGGCATCTGCCACGATACGGTCATACTCGTTGCTGGCCTTGCCTCTTGCCTCGTTCAGGATGCCTTCCTTTTCTGCCTGGACACCGCTTAAGGATGCCTCGTACTTAGTCTTGAGTTCCTCGGCACTGTCCTGTGCAGCTTTTGCATCTGCATATTGCTTATCGATCTCTGCCTGTCTTGCATCCAGGATCTTGTGGATGGGTTTGATCAGGAAGATCTTCACAATGGCAAATATGATCAACAGATTCAGGATGGTCCATACAATATTAATATCTAATCTCAGCATGTGCTTTCATCCTTTCTTACGTCGTTATACCGTTCCTTATGCCATGAATAAGATAATTAAGATACCGATAACGAATCCGTAAATAGCGGTTGCCTCTGCCAGCGCACCACCTAACAGTAAGATCTTGGTGATCTTGCTCTCTGCTTCCGGCTGTCTTGCCACAGCCTCTGCTGCCTTACTTGTTGCGATACCGATACCGATACCTGCTCCGATACATGCCAGTGCTGCAATACCTGCTCCAATAGCTATCATAATGAATCCTCCTAGTTTTAAAAAAAGTGTTGTTAGTGAATAGTTACTTATTCAATGGCTTCCTTAATGTACATAGATGTCAGGAATACGAATACATACGCCTGGATCAGTCCATCAAAAATATCAAAGTAAAAGCTGAAGGGTACCGGCAATGCTACCGGAACCAGAAGCTTCAGCAGCTCCATGATAACGAATGCTCCCAAAACGTTACCAAACAATCGCATACACAAAGACAGGGGCTTGATGAACACCTCCAGGATATTGATGGGTGTTACGATCGCGATAGGCTCGGTGAAGCTCTTGATCCATCCGCCCACGCCTTTTTTGCGGATGCCTGCTGCTTCCACCAGGATGATACTCATCAGTGCCAGTGCCGCTGTTACGTTCAGATCCTTGGTAGGGGGCTTCATACCGAACAATCCGATGATATTGGATATGCCCAGGTATAACAGTACACTTACCAGATACGGTACATACCGTTTCCCTTCCTCTCCGATCATTCCCGTAACAATGCCTTCCAGCTTCGTCACGATCGTCTCTGCCACCAGCTGTCGTCTGCTGACATTGTGTACTTTGAGGTTGCTTGTAAGGATAATCGACAAGATCAGAATGACTGCCATGACTACCCATGTGATCACTACCGATTCCGCAATATCCAGCTGTACTCCGCCGATCAGTGGAAGACCTGCCGGAAGCTTGATCGAAAACGCCGTATCACAGTTCAGTTCTTTGAGCAGTTCTGATGCCAATTCCTCCATAATACCACTTCCTTTCCGTAAACATCCCTGAAGGAGTTTCCGCTCCCTCATGGTCGTTGCTATTTTACTCCTATTTATAAAAAAGCGTAAGATACATTTTTGCTAATTTGTCCTATGCAAAAATCAAAAGTTATGGCATATATTAACTATAAAAAAATGAGGTATCAGAAAATTATATGACAAAATTAGTCATTTTGGGACGCAAGTCCAAAACAGGAAATTATGAAGCCTTTTTCCGTGCACTTCCCGCGCAGATCGTGACTACTCTGGTTCCCGGAGAGGTCATTACCTGCGACGCTCTGATCCTGCGGGCGGCGGAGATATCACTCCTGCTTTTTTCGGTGAAAAAAACAAAGGTTCCCGCACTGTTGACACCGAACTGGACATCCTGCAATTCCAGGCTCTCGACATAGCGATTGCCGCCGGAATCCCTGTCATCGGGATCTGCAAGGGCATGCAGGTCATCAATGTTGCCTTCGGCGGTACGATCATACAGGATATGCCCGAAGACTGCCTGCACAGTTCCCCTTCCGGCGATGTGTTTCATGATACTATTATGGTAGATGATTCCCATCTTTTCAAGTATTTTCCTGTCAAAATGCGCGTCAACAGTGCCCACCACCAACGGATCGACCGCTTAGGTCAGCACCTTAAGATCATCCAGGTCTGCCCTGACGATGGCTGCCCCGAAGCTTTGGAGCATGACGAGCTGCCGATCCTTGGGTTACAGTGGCATCCGGAGAGGCTGCCGGAGTGTGTCGGGGAACCTCTCCTTTCTCTTCTTTCTTCTTATTTTTAAACCGGTGTCGCGGTCTTTTCACCGGAACCAATTCCTCCCTGACTTTAACCTTTGCAATCTCGAACAGCGAACGAATGATCCCACGCAGCATCTCGGCTGTCTGGTCGTCCACTTCCTTCAATGCGGTAACTACCGCATTCATACTCTTTTTCCAATCTGCGGTAAAGGTGATCAGATCGTCCGCCTGTGATGCGGAGATTACCTGATAAAGTGTGTCTACAAAGGTACGGACCTGCTCCTCGTTCAGGGACAGGATCCATTCATTCAGAGCCTCGTTCATGATCTTCTGGCTCTCATAGATATCGCCTACATCCACGAAATGATCATCCTTCACCAGCCAGGAGAAAGGATCATGCTGCAGCAGACCGTGGTTTTTACTCTCCACTACGCGATAATGAATATCCCGCTCGAAGATCATCCCGATCATAGAAGAATGCGGAAGCAGCTTTACCACCTTGTCTTCTATCGCATTGTAATGACATTCCTTCAGCACCTCCGGCCGGAATCCCGGTCCGTCCAGACTGTATATCTTTTGGATCCGCTTCCGTACAAAGGGCGCACATTTCATGGCACTGTACACCGCCAGGTTGCCGCCCTTGGAATGTCCTCCGATGTAAAAGGGCTGATGCAGCCATCCGGTGACCATATTTACATATTTGACACTGTATTCCTGCCCCGGTACCGGATTCAGGAATGCCATATTAAAGTCTTCCTTCCACCCCACAATAGTCTCATCCGTGCCGCGGAATGCCAAAAACAGCGTTCCGTCATCCAGGATAAAGGTAATCGCAGAGAACTGGGTCTCCCACTCCTTTTCCACCAGGTTAATATAACAATTCAGCTTCATATTCCGGAAGCGTCTGCCGCTAAGCAGCCCTTCAAACAGTGCCCGGTTCTCCTTTTCAAAACGCACATCTCCGAACAGCTGCTCCACATCCGGCCGTTTGGCGATCTCCTGCAGCGTCACAGAAGGACCGTTGTGACGTACGTCACTGACCATTCCGTCGAACTTCAGATAAGAAAGCTGGCATAAGGCCAGACTGTCCACATCATTCAGAGGTTTTTCGCAAAATGGAATATCTCCGTATTTTTTTAAATATTCTATGACTGTTCCCGCCATATACCGCTCCTTTCCGCGAGGAACTTTCCTTGCGTATTTTCCCGGATTGTGTTACGTTTTATACTGTCAGTAGAAAACATTAAGAAGGTGATCTGCCATGTCCACGAACCATTCCAAACAATTTTCCAGAGATTGCATGGTGCAGGCTTTGATGCAGCTGCTTCAGACAAAATCTCTGTCCAATATTACCATCTCAGAGCTGACCGAGCGGGCCGGAGTCTCCCGTATGACTTATTACCGCAATTACAACTCCATGGACGAGATCTTCATCAGTTATCTGAAGGATCTGGTAGATGCCTACCGTCAGGATGTCGCTGCCTGGCCTGATAAAGGCAATTATAACGACTACCGCAATATGCTGCACTGCTATGAATACTTTGATCATTACAGAGAATTCATTGCCTGCCTGGTGAACACAGGACTGGGGCATCTGCTGCTGCAGGCCCTGGACAGTTATATCCTTGATACCTATTATACGGAAGATAAAGGCCGGGATTTCTATTACACGCTTCGTGCGTTCTCCGGTTCCCTCTACAATATCTACGTCACCTGGATCATGGAAAATTCCATGGAATCCGCTGAAGAGATCGTATCCATTATCTGTAAGATCTATTCCTGATCATTAAACAATCATCAAAGGACTGCGCAAAAATACGCAGTCCCTTTTTATTTTTATCTCTGATCCAACGGAACATATTCCAGTTCCTGCATCACGCTCTTATAAGCGGGACGGATGATCTTATCCATATTGATCAATTCTTCAATACGATGCGCGCTCCATCCCACGATTCTTGCGATGGCAAAAATCGGTGTATATAATTCCAGTGGGATCTCCAGCATGCTGTATACGAATCCGCTGTAGAAATCCACATTGGCGCTGACGCCCTTATAGATCCTGGACTTCTGGGAGATGACCTCCGGTGCCATCCGCTCGATCATGGAGTACAATGCGAAATCCTTGTCTCTGCCCTTGGCTACTGCCAGCTTCTCCACGAAGCTCTTAAATACCTGGGCTCTGGGGTCGGACAGAGAGTAGACAGCATGACCCATACCATAGATCAGTCCCTTGCCGTCAAAGGCTTCCTTATTCAAAATCTTGTTCAGATAAACTCTTACCGCATCCTCATCAGTCCAGTCGGACACATGGGCTTCGATATCCCGCATCATCTCTACGACCTTGATATTGGCACCACCGTGCTTGGGTCCCTTCAGAGAAGAAAGCGCTGCTGCCACTACGGAATAAGTGTCGGATCCGGAAGAGGTTACGACTCTGGTAGTGAAGGTGGAATTGTTACCGCCGCCGTGCTCCATATGCAGCACCAGTGCGGTATCCAGTACTTTGGCCTCCAGCTCGGTATATTGTTTGTCGGGACGAAGCATCATCAGCAGATTCTCTGCTGTGGAAAGCTTCTTCTGCGGACGATGTATGTACATACTCTCATCATTGGAATAGTGATTATATGCATGGTAGCCGTAGACTGCCAGCATAGGGAACACAGCGATCAGTCCCAGACATTGTCTTAATACATTTTCAATGGAAGTATCGCTGCAATTTTTATCATAGGAAGCCAGTGTCAGAACACTCCTGGTCAGGGAATTCATGATGTCACTGCTGGGAGCTTTCATGATGACATCTCTAGTGAAGTTGGTAGGCAAAGTTCTGCTGGATGCCAGAATATCGTTAAAATGCTTCAGTTCGTCACGATTCGGCAGCTTACCGAACAAAAGTAAATAAGCCACTTCTTCGAATCCGAAATGATCCCCGCGGAATCCGTTGACCAGTTCGATACAGTCATAACCGCGATACCACAGCTTACCTTCACAGGGTATCTTTTTGCCATCCTCCATTTTGAAGGATTCGATCCGGGAGATATTGGTAAGGCCTGCGACTACGCCGTTACCGTTCTTATCACGCAACCCCCTCTGCACGCCATACTCATCGAACATCTGGGGTTCCAATCTATCTGCCGCTCTGCACAGGCCGGCATGTTCCAACATATACTCTGCGTTTTTCTTCATCCAAATACCTTCCTTTCCCGACATCATATATACTTATCTATCATAACTTTTCAGAAACTACCCTGTCAATTAAGAAAGTATAAAATATTCTTTGTATTCTCTTTGATCTTCTCAGACAGCTCAGCATATTTAATGAGTTCTTCCTCTGTGAAGCCGGCGAATCTGGCAGCATCATAATCCCTCTGTGCCATCTCCAGTTCTTTCATAACGGCATCTGCTGCCGGAAGAATCGTCACGGCGATCCTGCCTCCCCGTTCCTTCCGCTTCGTTTCTGCCATCTCCGCTGCTTTCATTTTATTTTTTCCGGTCGTCTTATCTTTTTTGGATGGTTTGGGTTCCTTCACCTCTTCTACTTTCAGGAATCCCTTCATGGTCAGTCGCTGCAATCCGCTGGTCAGATTCGTCCGGGTGATTCCGGCGAAATCAGCCAGTTCCCGTCTGCTGTCCCATTCGTGCTTTTCACACAGACACAAAAGCAGACACACATCCATGACCTTCAGATCTCCTTTTAACGCCACCGGCTCCAGATAATGTTCTAATAACTTTCTCTTACGGTAATCCTCTCCTGCAGGTCCTTCCGCCTGCAAGATCTGTGTATTGACAAAGACTCTCTCGTCTCCCAGCTTCTTGGAACCGGGCAGGATTGAAGGCGGAACGGTGCCGTCCCCCGCAGCATCGATAAAAAAGCGGTATACCTGCAGACGGTTCTTCTCATAATCTTCCTCTTCCAGAACATGTTTGTAGAAGTTATTGTAGTACTCAAATACATTCAGCTTCATTTTCACAGTCTTCGAGATATTAATGCCCTGACTGGCAAGAGAGCCTTTCCTCTTCACATAATAATAAATGGGCGCATGCAGGGCATAGAATACTTTCGCATAGCGGATATATTCCAGATTGAACATAAAATCCTCACACCAGCTGATATCCGTATCCATGCGTAGCTTATGCTCTTCCACAATATCCCTGCGGTACAGCTTGTTCCACAACACACCGTAATAAAAATCCGCCGGATTCTCCATCATATGTGCTGCGAACTCTTCTCTGGTGAGCACGCCCTCCTCTTCGATGTCTCCCTTGGGGGACAGACGCTCTCCCACCACGCGGTAAAAGTCAGAAATGACCATGTCACAGCCGTACTCCTCAGCTGCCCGCACGAACAGTCTGGTGGCATCCGGTGTGATCCAGTCGTCACTGTCGAGGAACTGCAGATATTTTCCCCGGGCACGGTCAAGCGCCCGGTTTCTGCTGTCAGAGACTCCGGTGTTCTCCTTTTGGATCACAATGACTCTGGGATCTTGGTCTCCGTACTCTTCACAAATATCGCCGGAAGCATCCGTACTGCCATCATTGACCAGCAGCAGTTCATAATCCGTATATTCCTGGTTCAAAATGCTGTCGACACAGCGTCGTAAATATTGTTCCGCATTGTATATCGGAACAATGATGCTTACCATTGGCTGCATAAGTTCATCCTCTCCAAAAATTACTTCATAAACGATTTCTTCGCTTTTCAAGCTTACGAAATCGTGATCAGTTCATAGTCTCTGCTGCCGATGCCGATCTTCTCCGCATGCTCCAGGCAGGTCTTGTACTCCGCATTGGGAGTGGTATTTTCAAAATGATCATGATGATCGCAAAAGCCTTCTTTTGCCATAGCATCCGCCAGCTGGCTGTTCGGCAGCGGTGTCTGCTTCAGGCAGGCATCCACGCAGGCCTGATCCAGCGCCAGTGGATCAAAGGATGCAAACATACCGATATTAGGCAGAATAGGAGCATCGTTCTCGAAGTGGCAGTCACAGTTTGGAGACACATCCACTACCAGAGAAATATGGAAATTCGGTCTGCCGTCCACGACAGCCTTCGCATATTCTGCCATGCGGCAGTTGAAATCCTTCGTCGCCGCAGCATCGCCGCTGTGGATCGCATCAAAATTGCAGGCGCCGATGCAGCGTCCGCAACCCAGACACTTCTCATGATCAATGTGCATCTTATGTGTGGTCTCATCATATACCAGTCCATCATTGGCACATTCCTTCATGCAGCGCTTACAGCCCCGGCACAGACTCTCGTCGATCTCCGGCTTGCCCTGCGCATGCTGCTCCATTTTGCCCGCTCTGGAGCCGCAGCCCATACCGATGTTTTTAATAGCACCGCCAAACCCCGCCGTCTCATGTCCTTTGAAATGATTCAGGGAAATAAACACATCCGCATCCATGATGGCACGACCGATCTTCGCATTCTTCACATATTCGCCGCCTTTTACCGGTACCTCGATGTCATCCGTTCCCTTGAGTCCATCGCCAATGATCACGGGACATCCCACCGTCAGAGGCGTGAAACCATTCTCCCAGGCACAATACATATGCTCGATGGCATTCTTACGGTTGCCGGGGTACAGGGTGTTGCAGTCGGTCAGAAAAGGCACACCGCCCAGCTCCTTTACCACATCCGCTACCGCTTTCGCATAATTCGGACGTAAGAAACCCAGGTTGCCCAGCTCTCCAAAGTGCAGCTTGATAGCAACAAATTTGTGATCCATATCAATATTCTGAATCCCCGCCGCCTTCATCAGACGCTTTAACTTACTGGGAAGCCCCTCTCCCAGACGGGTCCTGAAATCTGTAAAATATACCTTTGATTTTTCCATTGATTTATCCTCCGAGCAAAAAAGATACTACGATTATAACATATCTTTTCCGCTTTTTGAGAATTTTTTTGCATTCTCCACGAAGCGCTCCGCGAACTCCGGGCAGGATGGATAATAGAGGTGGGGAAAACCGTACCAGTGACTCTCTCCCACGTGGATACAGGGATAATTTCGTCCGGTGGAGGGTTTGGTAGCGATGCAGTCTGCGCCGTTGTCTTCACTGTCATAATAGTGGAATTCGTGGGCACGGATGCGGCTGCCACGAGGCATAAAATGTCCGCTGTTCTCTTCCAGTTCAATGTATCCGAAGCGCACCAGATGTCCGGTGTCGAAGCATTTACCGGGCAGGACTCCCGCCATGGGATAGGAATGTCCTTCCCGATCCGTCAGGGTCGTATGCAGGTATAGAAAACCGCCGCACTCTGCCACCGTGGGCAGACCGTCTGTGACTGCCTTCCGGATCGCTGTGCGCATGGCATCGTTCTCGCTTAACTGTCCAGCATACAGTTCCGGATATCCACCGCCCAGTAACAATCCGTGAATGTTTTCCGGTAAGTTTCTGTCATGCAGCGGGGAAAAATACACCGGTTCCGCGCCCGCCTGTTCCAGCAGACGCAGGTTCTCTTCGTAATAAAAACAAAAAGCTTCATCCCAGGCTACAGCGATCCTCGGGCGCATTGCTTCGCTGGTTTCTACGGAATCCTCCACTACCGTCTCTTCCTCCAACGGCTCCGCTTCCTCTGCGATCTGCAACAGTTTTGAAATGTCTGCGGTCTCCCGTAATCTCTCTGCTGTCATACGGATCTGTCCCTGCAAGTCTTCCAGTTCTCCCGGCATGCACAAGCCTAAGTGTCTGCTGGCGATCTGCAGGTCCTTATTTTCCGGAAAATACCCCAGTACCGCAATGCCCAGTTCATCTTCTGCCAAGGGCTTCAGTATCTCATAATAGGCTGCGGACATCCGGTTGAAGATCACGCCACGGATCAGATGTGCCTTATCGTAAGCCAGGAATCCGGAAATCAGAGGGATCACCGATCTCCCCATGCCTTTTGCATCCACCACCAGCAGGATGGGGGTCTGCGTCACCTTTGCCAGATGATAGGAGGAGCCTTCCTCACGGATGCCGCCCAGCCCGTCATACAATCCCATAACACCTTCCATGACCACAAGCTCGTCTTCTCTGCGATCCTTCAAAAACAGCTTACGGGTGCCCTCTTCTCCGGTAAAAAAGGTATCCAGATTCCGAGAGGGCACCCCCAGCACCTGTCTGTGGAACATTGGATCAATATAATCCGGGCCGCATTTACAGGAAGAAATATCCTCACCGTTTTCTTTAAAAATCTGCAATAATCCACAGGTGATCGTAGTCTTGCCGCTGCCGCTCTTCGGTGCAGCGATCATGATACGGCGTATCTTCTTTTTCTGTGCTTCGGTCATCTCTGTACTTCTCCATTCTTACCGTTTCCGGTCTCCCCTGCGTTTTGTTTTGTTTTCTTCGCGTTATCCATAGGATCCGTTCCTGTCTCCCGGAACGTAAACGAGCAGATCCACACCGGATTTTCCGCCTGGGGCAGATGATAGCTTAAAAGCTTCTTCACCCGGCTTACCTGCATCTGCAGGATCTCCTCTTCCTCCATCGGAAAAGTATCCAGCACTTCCTTAAGTTCTGCAATGGTCTCCATGCTGATGGCATTGATCACAATACGCATATGGGGATTCTTCCGGTACAGGGTCTGTAAAACATCCAGCAATCTGCCGCCGCTGCCGCCGATAAAGGCATGGGTCGGCACTGGTAATTCTTCCAGTCCTTCCGGTGCCGGGGCTTCAATGATCTGTATATTATCCATGTGAAAATGCGCTCTGTTCTTTCGAAGCAGTTCCACCGCCTCCGGCTTTCTCTCAATGGCATAGACCTGCACTCCTCCGGGCACCCCGGCGATCTCTATGGCAACGGATCCGGTGCCGCTGCCGATGTCATAGACCACGGCGTTTTGTGTCAGGTGTAGCTTGCAGATGCTGACCTCGCGGACTTCTTCTTTTGTCATTGGCGTTCTGCGGAGTTTTTCCTCGATTTCCGAAGCATCCCGCAGAAAACAGGTATCGGCTCTTCCATGGGTCAGTCGTTCCGGTTGCCAGTGAGGATTGCGGATCAGGCAGGTATATAACCCTTCCTCCGTAATCTCCTCACACTGCCCCGGGGGCAGGATCCGGATGCTTTCCTCCGGATAGGACAGCTGATATCCTACGATCACTTCACAGTCTGTCAGTCCCGCTTCTGCAAGCAAATGTCCGATCTTGCGGATGTCCGCACTTCCTGAGGTCAGTAAAAATACCTTTTCATGGCTCTCCACCGTTGCAGAAAGCCGGTTCAGTTTCTTGCCGTGCATGCTCAAAATGGCCGCATCTTCATAACTTTCTCCCACTCGGGCCGCCAGTGTGGCCACGGAAGAAATTCCCGGCAGGATCCGTACTCCTGCGTTCAACACTCCTACGGCAACGGCTTCCTGCAATGCCACATATAGCTTCCTGCATCCGCTGTAAAATCCGGTATCCCCGGAAAAAAGGACCGTTACCCGAAGGGGATCTTTCTGTGCTGTAAGACCGTTTTTCTGTAATTGCTCCAGATACGGCAGAATCTGCTCCGTCATGTAGTAGGGTCTTTTTTCGATTTTAGCAGAATATCTTTCGATCATGCGCTCCGCACCCAGCAGAATATCTGCAGTTTCGATCGCATGCTGCACTTCTTGTGTCTGACCGTTTTTGCTGCCCATGCCGATTCCGGCGAGGCAGATCTCCATGCTGCCCTGCCCGGAGAGCTTACAGTCACAGAGCTGTTCCAGTTTTCCACAGATTTCCGCAAAAGAATACGTATCTACAGCCTTCTTGGCAGGCTGTATCACATACACCGGGATCCCCAGAATTTTCGCAGCTTCCAGTTTCTCCTGATACCCTCCGGTGCGTCCGCTGTTTTTCGTGACCATGTGATGGATATCGTATTGCTTCAGGATAGCGGCGTTCATCTCTGTGGAAAAAGGTCCCTGCAATGCCAGGATCTGTCTGCCTTTGATTCCCTGCTCCATGCACAGTTCCAGGCTCTCTCTGCCCGGAAGGATGCGCACATACAGGCGGTCATGGAGTCTTCCGGAGGCACAATACGTCGACAGTTCCTTGCTCCCTGTGGTCAGCAGAATATTGCCCTCTGTATTCTCCAGCGCTTTGGCACAGTCAGCATTGCTTTCAAAATACCGGATACTTACGACAGGATTCTCTGCTTCCGGAGTCTCCGAAATTTCCCGTTCCAGACGCAGGTAAATGGAAGACTGTGTTTTCACAGCGTCCTGTATGTTCTCTGTAACGACCTGGGCATAAGGGTGGGTGGCATCCACTACGATCTCATAACCCTCGTTACGCAGAAATTCTTCCATCTGCTGCCGATCCATTCTGCCACGGTGAAGAGATACGAGTGGCTGCCCCTTTGTCCCTGCCGCCTCCGCATCCGTCTGTTCCCGCATCACGATCTCACCATATTCCGTTGCCACGCATACGGTATGCGCGATTCCGGCATCTGCCAGGATTTCCGACAGCCGCCGTCCTTCTGTGGTTCCCGCAAAAATTACTATTTTTTTCATCCTGCTCTCCTCCCAAAGAGAACTTAATGTATGTTATTCTCTACATGATATCCGCGCTTTGTGATCAACTTGTCCCCCAGGATCTCCGTCTCGGAATTGCCGATAAATACCGTGGTGAACATATTGACTTCCCGGTCCCTTAATTCCCGCAGCGTACAGGTCACCGCCCGGGTGCCTTCTCTGCCGATGTTTTCCACATAGCCGCAGGGGCGCTCCCCTTCTATGGTTTCCAGTAAAATATCACAGGCTCTTTGCAGATAATCCTTTCGCCTGTGGCTGGAAGGGTTGTAAATTGCCATGGCAAAATCTCCCATTGCTGCCGCCCGCAGTCTCTTTTCGATCTTCTCCCAGGGAGTCAACAGGTCGCTTAAGCTGATCACACAGAAATCATGGTTTAAGGGTGCTCCCAGTACCGCCGCCCCACTGCTTGCCGCTGTAATACCGGGGATCACGATCAGTTCCGTCTTGGGATGTTCTTCTCCAAGCTCATACATCAGCGATGCCAGGCCGTAGATACCGGCGTCGCCGCTGCAGATCAATGCCACCCGCTTCCCGGCTTCCGCCTCCCTAAAACACAGTTCGCAGCGTTCTGTCTCCTGCCTCATAGGGGTGGTCAGCAGTTTTTTCCCTGCAAAACGTTCTCCCAATAATTTGACATATACGGTATAACCCACGATCACATCTGCCTGCTCCAGCGCAGCGATGGCTTCTCCTGTCATCATTTCTTCCCTGCCTGGACCTATTCCCACGATATAGATTCTGTTACTCATCCGTTTTGCCTCTTTCTATCCTTTTAAAGCCACATCCGAATCCGCTCTTTCCATGTTTTCTCTGCAACTGCCACGGTCATGCCATCCTGTGCCTGCTTGCCTAAGAGGATCCATCCGCCTGTCCCGGCTGCTTTCAGGGCGGCGCGCTCGCATACATTGTCCACGCCCACCTGTGTCTTTACGAACTCGGAACCGTGAAATTCTCCCGGCACTGCCTGTAATTCCTGTGCTGTATAAGTCCTAAATGGTATCCTGTATTTTTCACTGAATTCCAGCAGGCATCGTTCCTCTTTTTTCACGTCAATAGAAGCCAATGCTGCGATCTGCTCTATGACAATGCCCTGTTCTTCCAGTATTTTTTTCAAAAATAGATCCAGCTTTGCGCTGTCCGTATCCTTCTTGCAGCCCACGCCCAGAATATATTTTTTCGGCTGCAGCAGTAGTTCTGCTGACTCTTTTCGAAATGTTTCTTCCGTGTCGTCCGCAATCAGGACATCCACTTTTTCCACAGGAGGATACGCACACAGCCGGATCCCTGGCGGAATGGTCTCATCCACTGCCAGATGCCCTGTCTGTACGGACATGGTAATTTCCTCGCCTGCCAATACTTTTGCCGACACTTTGGCGATCCCCTCCCGATTGCAGATCCGCAGATCATTCCTTTTGGCAAAGATATCCACCGCAAAACTGTCATGTAAGTCTGTGGCTGTGGTGATCACCGGTATGGCACCCAATGCTCCTGCCAGACGGACCGCCAGTTCGTTGGCTCCACCCACATGTCCAGACAACAAGGGAATCACATACTTCCCCATCTCGTCTGCCACCAGTACCGGACTGTCGTGCAGTTTATCCATGATCCAGGGGGCAATGGCACGGACCGCGATCCCACAGGCACCGATGAATATAAGTGCATGGCGGGCCGCCATCTGCTCTCCCGCCCACGCTGACAGGCTGTTCCTGACGCAGATTGTGTCTGCATCGCTGTCATCCACAGCCGGTACCGTCTTTTTTTCCAGTCGGGAGCATTTGGTATAGAGCGTGACCGCAGTTTCCCCGTCCATGCTCTCCCGGATCCGCTCCGCCAGCTGTTGTCCTGTTTCCGTAAAGCTGATCACACTAATCTTCACGCCGCCCCTCCTGCGTTTCCTCTGCCTGTATGGCACAGCATTTTGCCTGACGGAATTCTGTGGTAAAATCCGCCGCATACAGCCTCGACTTCTGATAATTTCCATGGGTGATAACATCCCCCACCAGTACCAGGGCTGTCTTTTTGATGCCATGTTCTTCCGCTACCTGTGCCAGTGTCTCCACCGTACAGATATAAGCCTCTTCCTCCGGCCAGGTTGCCTTGTAGACAAGGGCTGCGGGGGTGTCCTTCGCATAACCGCCTGAGATCAGTCTGTGGCTCAGTTCCCGCAGCATTCCCGTGCTTAAATAGATTGCCATGGAAGCATGATGGGCTGCCAGACTTTCGATGCTCTCCTTCTGCGGCACTCCGGTCCGCCCTTCCATACGGGTGATGATCAGGGTCTGGGAAACACCGGGCAGGGTATATTCCAGATTTAACGATGCCGCCGCACCAAAGCAGGCACTGACTCCCGGACAGCTCTCATAAGGGATTCCCAACTCGTCCAGTGCATCCATCTGCTCCCGCACCGCACCATAGATGCTGGGTTCTCCGGTGTGCAGACGCACCACCATTTTCCCCTGCGTCTGTGCCTCCTGCATGAGCTTAAGCACTTCTTCTAAGGTCAGGTGCGCACTGTTATGGATCTCACAGTCTGCTCTGGCATATTCTAACAGCTCCGGGTTCACCAGCGATCCCGCATAGATGATGACATCCGCCTGTTGCAGCATGTGCATGCCCCGCACCGTGATCAGATCTGCTGCTCCGCTTCCTGCGCCAACAAAGTAAACCATTCCTCCGCCTCCTTACTTTTCGCCAATGCACCGAAATCATTGGCATACATGATACATTCGATCGCAAGCTTTCCCTGCGCCCGCTTCTCAAGATAAAATAAAATACGCTCCATGGCATAATCCATGACTTCCTGTCTCCTGCCGCACTCATCCAGGATGCGCACGGCTTCCTCTGTGGTGACACAGGACAGGAGCTTTGCAGCATCCACTGCCGCCACACCACATTTTACGGCAAAAGCGGTCAACAGCTCCATCCGGCAGTCACCCTCTCTGGAATGGGTATTCATAATACCGCCCGCCACTTTAATGAGTTTTCCGATATGTCCTGCAAGAAGCAGACGTTTGAAGCCCTCTTCCACCGCCATATCGATCGTCAGACCGATAAAGTTACTGCATTTTACACTTTTGTCCAGATCATAGTGATAGGTATTTTTCAAAAAATCCAGTCCATAATTGCCCGGAGAGATCACCACGTCTTCTCTTCCCAGTGCCCGCTGCTGCCTAAGTTCCACGCGGATCGTATCTAAAATGGCCTGGGTACTCATGGGTTCCACGACACCGCTGGTACCAAGGATCGAAATGCCGCCCACGATGCCAAGTCTCGGATTAAATGTCCGCTCTGCCAGATGTTCGCCCTCCGGCACAGAGATCTCCACTGACAGGCTTCCACAATAATCCAGTACCTGACACACCTGTAATACTTCCCGTTCGATCATCTCTCTGGGAACGTGATTGATGGCGGCATTTCCCACGGGCTGATCCAGTCCCGGTTTCGTCACACGACCAACGCCGAAGCCGCCGTCGATCACGACCCGGGCCAGGGCTTCCCTGCCTTCTTCCTGCGGCAGTGAGACCTTCGCACAGATCAATGCCCCGGTGGTAATATCGGGATCATCCCCACCGTCTTTTTCCACGGCGCAGCTGACCTCCCGCTCCTTACGACAGATCCTAAGGATCTGTGCCGTATAGGGGATGCCTTTGGGTGTCTCTATGGTGATCTTAGTTTTCTCCCTGCCGGTCAACAGCATATAAGCAGCCGCCTTCGCCGCTGCTGCCGCACAGCTTCCTGTGGTAAATCCATACCGCATGCCTCTACCTTTCCTTCCTCAGCTCATACAACAATGCATTACAGATGGCGGCTGCCACATTGCTGCCGCCCTTTCTTCCGCGGTTGATAATATAGGGCACCTCCGTCTGAAGGATCAGTTCCTTGGCGGCTTCCACATTCACGAAGCCCACGGGAACCCCGATGACGAATGCCGGACGCCAGTTGCTCTCCTGCATCATCTCGTAAATCTGTATCAGTGCCGTAGGTGCATTTCCCACAGCGAAGATCACCGGCTTTTCCCGTTTTGCTGCCAGTTCCATGCTGATCGCTGCCCGGGTGGTCCTGCGTTCCTTCGCCATTGCTGCCACCTCTGCGTCTGCCATGTAGCAATGGGCTTCGCCGCCAAAAGAAGCCAGCACCTTTTTGTTGATCCCCGCCAGTGCCATATTCGTATCCGTCACAATGTCCGCACCGTTTTTTATCAGGTTTTTGGCGATCTCCACTGCATTTTCCGAATAGGTCATCGTCTCCGCATAATCGAAATCCGCACTGGTATGGATCACCCGTCTGGTGATCATATCCTGCTCCGCAGGCAACGTGATCCCCCTCTCTGCCAGTTCCGCCGCAATGATCTCAAAGCTTCGCATCTCAATCTCTTCCGGCAATACATATTCGATGTTCGTTTTATCCATAAATCAGTCTCCCATAGCAAGTTCTCGTAACAGCACTTCATTCTCTTCCTGCTTCTTCACCGCGATCCGGTAATAGCCCTCTCCCAGTCCCCGGAAATTCTCACAGTTGCGGATCAGGATGCCTTTTGCAAGCAATCTGTCATAGATGGGCTGTGTGGTGTAGAGCAGCAGAAAATCCGCTTCTCCGGACACTACCCGGATGCCCAGTGCCTCCAGCCCTTCCCTAAGATACGCCCGCTTGGTTTTCACATATTCCACGGTATCCTGCAGATATTGCTCCGCCTGCTCCGCACAGACGATGCCTGCTCTCTGGGCGAACACCGACAGATTCCATTCCGGCAGCTGTCTGCGGATTTTCTCCCGAAGCCCCTCATTACTGCACACCAGATATCCCAGACGCACCCCCGGCATGGCAAAGCTTTTCGTAAACGCCCGTACCAGCAACAGATTCTCATACTGGTCTATCTTCCCGAGCAGGGACCTGGGCTGCTCTGTATCAGTCTCACAGAACTCTATAAAACATTCATCCAGTACTACGATGATTCCCTGCTGTCTGCAGTGCTCCAAAAGTTCCCGCAGATATTCCCTGCCCAGCAGCTGCCCTGTGGGATTGTTGGGATTTGCAAGAAACAGCAGATCTGTGTCTGCCGTCATCGCCTGTAACAATTCCTTCCCCGGGCAAAATGCGGTCTCCTCCGACAGATATGCATATTTTATATGGCTGTCTGCCGCCTTCGCCGCATACTCATATCCGTAAAAGGACGGCACCGGGATCACAATATTTTTAGGCTTAAGTGCATGTACGATCGCCAGAAAAAGTTCTGATGCCCCGTTGCCAAACAGCAGATACTCCTTTGGAATTTCCCTGCCGCTTTGCACCGACAGCATATGACTTACTGTCTCTGTCAGTTCGCCGGCTGCGGCATCGGGATATTCCCCCACATGATTGATAGCCGCTAAAAGTGAAAGCCTTGCCTCCGCCGGCATTCCCAAGGGATTGCCGTTTACCGAAAAATCCAGCCGTACCGGTCTGCTGTATATGTCACCACCATGTATGTTCTGCTGCATCTGTTGTTTCCTCATTTCTTTTCTTGAACCTGTTTTCTTTTTAGAGCTTTCTTTCACGGGTTACCGGTCGCCGTATTATAACCATCCACAGCCCGCTGCCACCCAGGTCAGGATTCCCATGCACAACAGCTCACAGATCCATGCCGTCCGGTTCATCAGACGATTGACTCTCCGGATATCCTCATATTCCACCTGTCGTTTCGGATCCCCGATATATGGTTTCTTCACGACTTTGCCAAAGTAACTGGCATCTCCTGCCAACTGTATTCCCAGTGCGCCGGCACATACGGATTCCGTCTGGGCGGAATTGGGACTGGCGTGCTTTCTGCTGTCTCTGCGCCAGATACGCCATGCCTGCCTGCCGTTATAGCTTTTTCCGCTGAGAAATGCCGCCCCGATCATCAAAAATGCGCTGATCCTCGCCGGGAAAAAATTCACCACATCATCCAGCTTCGCCGCCGCCCTTCCAAAGTGCAGATATCTGTCATTTTTATAGCCGACCATAGAGTCCATGGTATTGACTGCCTTATATAAAAATCCAAGCACCGGCCCTCCCAGTGCCGTATACAGCATCGGCGCGATCACACCGTCGGAAGTGTTCTCCGCCACAGTCTCGATGGCAGCCTTCGCCACTCCTTCTTCCGTAAGATTCTGAGTATCTCTTCCCACGATCATGGATACCGCCTCTCTGGCAGCCTCCTGATTCCCCGCCTTTAAATGTTTCCATACTTTTCCGCTCTCCACCTGCAGACACCTTGCCGCCAGGATCTGATAGGTCATGACCGCCTCCACCACCATGCCGATCCTCGGATAAAGTGCATATGCTCCCGCCAGGATCAATGCCGTAAACATTCCCGTAAGCAGCAAAACAATTGCCACCAAAAGCTTCCCCTGTCTGCGCTCCGCTGCCTCTCTCTCCGGGGAATCTTCCTGTGGGTTGCCACTGCGCAGTGCTTTTTCTGTCTTCGCGATCAACCAGCCGATTCCCCGGATAGGATGTGGCAGAAAATAGGGATCGCCAAAGATCTGATCCAGTAAAAATCCCGCTCCAAATGCCAGGATATGATATTTCATCCGTTCGTTTCTCCTTTTGTAAGTTCCGATACTGCAGCTTCCGACAGCGGGCGAAATTCCTTCCACTGCGGGGCTCCTCCGCCTGCCTTAAATGCCAGCCTGCCACTGTAACCCTGTCCGCATTTTACCTGATAGTCAAAATATTCTCCACCGAGGAAATGACCAAGCAGCGCCATGATCGTTCCGCCGTGAACCACCGCGGATGCATTTTGTATCTTGCGATCCCTCTGCCCCGATGCAGCACTTCTCTCCCAGATCCTTTTCATGCGATATACCATTTTTTCGTATCCGGCAACACTTCGGCGGATAAACTCTTCCCTGCTCTCTCCTTCCGGAAACGGCAGGGTACCTCCGCTGTCGATCCATCTCTGATATGCCGGATTCCCGGAAAGTTCCTGATAATTATGTCCCTCAAACGCACCGAAATCCATCTCTGTCCACTCCGGGATACAGATAGGAGTCTGCCCCGGATACAGGATCTGTGCGGTCTCAAGACACCGCTTCATGGGACCGGAAAACAGGACGTCGGCAATTGGGTAGATCCTGTCTGCCACGGATTTTTCCAGTGTCCTGATACCGTCCGGACTTAAAGCTTCCTCCGTTTTCCCAAGATACCGGCCCTCTTTATTAGAAAGCGTCGCTCCGTGCCGGATGAGGGTAAGATGAATCTCTATTTGATCTTCTGTCCGATTCCGCATACGACTCTCACCACCTCATCTGCCTGCGCTGCCAGCTGTTCCAGTATTCTTCCGGTGCGCTCTCTGTAAATTCTCTCCTCCGCTTCCAGGGGGACGATGCCGTTGCCGATCTCATCACAGATCAGAATGCAGTCCGGATGTTCCTTGCAGAAATGCTCTATCATTGCCTCCGGAGCGGTTCCCTGTCGCAGCTGCTCCCGGATAGAGTGGTGCAGATGATTGACGATCACCTGCAAAGTGCCTGTCTCTGCGGGCAGTTCCAGTGTTCCATCCAAAACAGCCACTTTCCGTCCATCCTCACAGCGTGCATACCTCTGCTTCACATAATGCAGTTTTCCCTGGGCAAATCCGCCAATGATCAATATCATTACATCAGCCTTTCCGCGATTGCTACCGCGACCACCACGCATCCTTCACAAAGCGTCACAAAGTATCCCGCTGTGTCTCCGGTGATGCCGCCAAACTCTTTTTTGCTGCGATAGTAATAATACGCAAAGCTAAGCAGGGCTGCTGCCACGGCGATTCCTCCCGCTACAAAAGATATCCACAGCATAAATAAAACACAAAGGATCCCCTGTCCGTATAAAGCACTTTTTACCACCCTTTTGTGGGCTTTATCCGCAAACAGATACAGTGTCCCTTCCTGCTTTGCCGAAGGGAAACTCACCACTGCGATACCGCTTAATACTCTGGACAGGAAGCATCCGGCTCCCGTCACAGTAATCATGCACAGTGTCGTGATCTCCGAGAATCCTCCCAGGAAAATCAGTCCGTACAGTGCAAGCATGATCACTGCAAATGCCCCGATATGAGAGTCCTTCAAGATCTCCAGCTTCCGGTCTCTTGGCTGGTAGGAATGCAGGGCATCACAGGTATCTAAAAAACCGTCCACATGAAATCCCCCGGTGACCAAAAGCGGTATTGCCGTCCCCACCACAGCATAGCACAGGGTTCCCACCGCGAACCGGTCACAGAACCATTTCCACAGATACCACAAAGCACCGATCACCGCACCCACCCATGGAAAAAAGCAGAGGGCGTACCGCATGTCCTCGTCCTTCCACTGAAACTGTGGCATGGGAATCTTGGAATACATAGAAAACGCTATGAAAAACGATTTGATAATTCGCATGTCTGTTTCCTTTCTATCCCCGGCTGTCCTGCCGGTTCTGTGCTTTTGCTCCTGGTGAGCCGGGTTTGATCCGCTGTGGGATCCCGGCTATAACTTCCACAACTTCGTCTGCCTCCGCGGCAAGTCGTTCGTTGATCCGCCCCAGTGCCTCGATGTATTCCATCGTAGAATCATCGTAGATCATTCCATCCTCAAATACATTATTGGTTACAATGACTAACGGATCCGCCTGTTTTCTTAATCCTTCCATACCTTGCAGAATCTTTGTAATCACCGGCTGACGATCCACAGGCTGTTCCCCGGAAAACATTTCGTTAGCGGTGAGATTTGACATACATTCCAACAATACCGCTCCTGCCGGTTCCATTTGCAAGACCGCCTGCTCCAACTCCGTAGGTTGTTCGATGGTAGTGAAGCCTTTCCCCTGTCGCAGCCTGTGATGTCTGTCCACCTTTGCCTGCATCTCCGCATCCCGGATCTGCATGGTGGCGATATAATATTTGTTTTTATCACCGGCAGCCCGCAGCAGATAATCTTCCGCATAAGCGGATTTTCCGCTGCCACTACCGCCCAGGATCAGTGTCATCATGTTGCTTCTCCATTCGTCTGGATGTTCAGCCCGCGTCATTCGCTCAAAAAATCATGCAAGCATGATTTTTGCGCCCGGATATGTTCATGACTGAACTGTTAACGTCTATATTGTTCCACTTCGATTTCTGAGAAGGTAGCGCTCTGTCCATAAATGCTCATTGCCATATCCAGCAGTGTGAACATCATAACGGCTCCGGTTCCTTCTCCCAGTGCCATTCCCGCATGGATCACCGGAGACAGCTGCAAAGCATCTGCCAGCTTCACTGCCGCCGGTTCTTTCCCAAGATGGGAAGGGATCAGATATTCCCGCACACCTGGGAACAGCCGCTCCGCCACCAGGGCCGCTGCCATGCTGATCACGCCATCCAGCACGATGGGCACATGCCACAAAGCTCCGCCGATGCACATACCGGTCAGTCCGGCAATATCCAGCCCTCCGACTGTCTGCAATACCGTGAAGGCATCCGCATGCCACAGATCATAGGTTTCCAAGGCGGTGCGCACCACCTGTTGCTTCCGAGCCAGTCCCTGATCTGTCAGTCCCGCGCCTCTGCCAGTGACTTCCTCTGCCTCACACTGTAATAGGGCGGCTGTCACTGCACTGCTGGTGGTGGTGTTGCCAATTCCCATTTCCCCGGTGGCAAGGATACCGTATCCTTTTTCCTTACACTCCCGTACCAGTCTGGTTCCTGTGGCAATGGCACGGACGGTCTCTTCTTCCGTCATAGCCGGTTCTTTTAAGAAATTTCTTGTTCCGGAGCACACTTTGCAGTTCCATACTCCGGGGATGGATTCCTCACTATTTATCCCGATGTCCACGGGAATGGTCTCGGCACCGATGCTCTGTGCCATCCTGCAGACTGAGGAACCCTTCCTGGCCATGGACTTTGCCACCGCCAGCGTAACCTCCTGTCCGGACTGGGTCACCCCCTCCTCTACAATGCCGTTATCGGCGCAGAAGAGCAGCACACCCTTTTTACGAATATCGATCACTTCCGTACCTAAGATGGCTCCGATCTGTGCCGTGATGGTTTCAAAGCTGCCCATGCCGTCCAGCGGCTTTGCCAGAGTGTCCCAATGCTTTTTCACAAGCTTTCTCACTGCTTCGTCCGGCGGCGTGATCCGGATCTGCGCCAATTCCCGTCCGGTATAGTTATGAAATACGGGCTTCTCTGAGCATTCCATAGATTTCCTCCATACGCAGATATTCCCGCAGGGTATCTGCCAGCTTATCGTATTGTCTTTCCTTAATAGTGCGGTAATCCTCCCAGACGCCGTCCTCCAGAGAGATGCCTTTTTCCCGGGCCAGGGTCTGTATCATACGCCCGGCGATCTCCCCCTTGTCGAACAGACCGTGAATATAGGAACCATAGATTCTGCCGGTGGAATCAGCGATAACCGCTTGTGTGATTTCCGTGTTTCTCGTCGCATCGTCTGCACAGAAAGCGCTCCGATTGCTTTCTGCACTGTTTGCCGGTCCGGCTGCCTTGTCCATTGTACCCTTCGCACCGCTGCCGTCCCTGTTGCAATACACTGTCTGTCCCATATGGATCTCATACCCCGTGAACTCGCATCCCGTAAGTCCGGAGAAAATACCCTCCACTGCATCCAGAGTTCCATCTGTCTGGCAGCGATGTTTCTCCTTCTGCAGCACTGTCCGTACCGGAAGCAGTTCCATGCCGCGGATCTGTCCGCCTTCCTCTACACTGTCCGGATCCGCGATCTCACAGCCTAACATCTGATAGCCTCCGCAGATCCCGAAAATGGGAACTTTTCCCGCAGCCCGTTTTACCGCTGCCTCCAGTCCGTTCTGCCGCATCCATTTCAGATCTCCCATGGTATTTTTACTGCCGGGGAGAAATATCAGATCCGGCGTTCCCAGCTCTCTTACATTCGTCACATACCGGACACTGACCTCCGGCATCTGCTCAAACACATCAAAATCCGTAAAATTTGAAATTCTGGGATAGTGGATCACAGCCAGATCGATCTTCCCCACATGTTTTGCATCGAAACGGTCCGTCAGACTGTCCTCATCTTCCAGCGTAAGTTCCATATAAGGTACCGTTCCCAGCACCGGCACCTGCCCCCGTTCGGTTAACATCTGAATGCCGGGGTCTAAAATCGTGCTGTCTCCACGGAATTTGTTGATGATCAATCCCTTTACCCGTTCCCGTTCCTCTTCGGTCAGCAGCATCAGGGTTCCCAAAAGCTGTGCGAACACGCCGCCTCTGTCAATGTCTCCCACTAAAAGTACCGGTGCATCCACCATTGCCGCCATTCCCATATTTACGATGTCATTCTGTTTCAGATTGATCTCCGCCGGACTTCCGGCGCCCTCAATGACAATGATATCCGCATAAGTCTCCAGCTTGCGGAAGGCTGCCTTGATATCCGGGATCAGTTCTGTCTTATGGGCAAAATAGTCTCTGGCGGACAGATTTCCCCGTACCTCCCCGTTCACGATGACCTGGGAGCCGGTATGACTGGTGGGCTTTAATAAAATAGGATTCATGCACACCAGCGGTTCGATCCCTGCCGCTTCCGCCTGCATCACCTGTGCCCTGCCCATTTCCAGTCCTTCTTTCGTGATATAGGAATTGAGTGCCATATTCTGTGATTTAAAAGGGGCGACCCGATAACCGTCCTGCCGGAAGATCCGGCATAGGCCCGCCACCAGGAGACTTTTCCCGGCACCGGACATGGTGCCCTGTATCATAATAACTTTTGCCATCGTTTTCTCCATCCCACAGATGCCACCGACATCCCGGGAATTTCGTTTCTCTGTTTTCTAACACCCACGCTGTTGCTCCGGGCTTTCTGACTTTTCTATCCGCTTCCCCAGCTGTTCTGCATACTCTAAAAGCTCTCTCTGATAAGTCTCCAGACTACCGAAATTCTCCCGACAGCAGATAACGCGGTTACACTTTTCCAACTGTTTCTTCGCTGCCTGTATTTTTTCCTGTGCCACCGGCTCAAAAGGATGCTCTGCGATCACCTCCGCCGCCAGAGCCTTCGCCACGGGATAATCCAGGTCATTTTCATACAGGATCCCGGTGACAAAGGGGATTCCCGCTCTCTGCAGACGCCGGTAAATTTTCCGTCCGCTTCCGGCTCCGGCGATCACGAAGACCTGCGGTGTTCCTTCCGGCGCCGCCAGCTCCATATCACTGCTGCCCTCATCATAGCTTCCCATCCGGATGCCATAGAGTTCGGTGATATAGCCGGCTGTCATGACTTCCTCCGGCGTTCCGATCCGGTCCACCGCCCTGCCGTTCACACACAGGATTCTATCGGAGATCTTCTCCGCCAGTTCCAACTCATGCAAGGACAGGATCACCGTAAGTTCTCTCTCCCTGCAAAGTTTTTGCAGGATCGATAAAAATTCCAGTTTATGCCGCACATCCAGGTAGGAAGTCGGCTCGTCCAGGATCAATATCTCCGGCTCCTGACAAATGGCTCTGGCTAACATCACCCGCTGTCTCTGTCCGTCACTGATCCGGTCAAACAAAGAATCCCCAATCTCTGCCACCTGCACCAGTTCCATGGCGTTTTGCACCGCTGCATGATCTTCTGCCCGCAGCACGCCGAAACGCCCTGTGTAGGGGTATCTTCCGGTGGCCACCACATCCTCGCAGGTCATCAATTCCCCCCGCAGACGTTTTGTCATTACCACGGCCATTTTTTTTGACAGTTCTGCCCCGGTGAGCGACTTCATATCTTCTCCGTCCAGCCGCACCGTTCCCGCGATCAGGGACAGCTGTCTCGCAATACTTTTTAAGATCGTGGATTTTCCGGCACCGTTAGGTCCCAGTAACGTCAGGATCTCTCCTTTTCTGAGTGCGATCTCCACTTCTTCGATCAGAGGCTTTCCGTCATAGCCCACGCTTATTTTTTCCGTTGTAATATAATAAGGCTTCTGCGTCTTCATAGGTAAGTTATCCACGCTCCCGTCTGCTTTTGGATACCATGATCCACAATACCACCGGTGCTCCGAAGATTGCCGTCACTGTGCTGATACCAAGCTCTGTGGGTGCCATCCAGGTTCTTGCCAACAGATCACAGAACAGGCAGAACACACTGCCTCCTAAGAAACATGCCGGTATCATGAGTAACGGTTTTGTGGTGCCGAATAATTTCCGGATCAGCTGCGGCACGGCGATCCCCACAAAAGAGATGGGTCCGGCAAATGCCACGATGCATGCCGAAAGTACGCTGGACAACACCACCAGCAGGATCCGCAATGTCCGGATGTTCACTCCCAGATTCTGTGCATACGTCTCACCCAGCTGGTAGGCTTCCAGCGGCTTTGCTAACAGGATCACCATAAGGAAAGTCACTGTCACCACGATACTCATCACTTTCACATTGTCCCAGGTCATTCCGGAAAAGCTTCCTCGCGACCAGTTGTGGAGATTCACGATATCCGCGTCCTCCGCAAAAGTCACCACCAGTTCCGTAATGGCAGAACAGATGTAACCGATCATCACGCCGCTGACCACCAGCATGGACATGCTGTCTACCTTTCTCGCCATGAGAAGTACGAATCCCATGGACAACATAGCTCCTAAAAATGCCGCCAGGATCAATAGTCCGGAGCTGACACGGACCGTATTCCCCAGCAAAAATACCATCACCAGTGCCACTACCATCTTCGCCCCGGAAGAAATTCCCAGCACGAAGGGTCCGGCTATGGGATTGTGGAAAAAGGTCTGCAACAGATACCCGGCAAGTGCCAACGCTCCGCCCAGGATCCCCGCCGCCAGTGTCCGGGGAAGACGGATCTCCCACAGAATCCTCGCATTCATGCCTTCTTTGGTTCTTCCCGTAGTCAGTATTTCTGTCAATGGGATCTTCACCGTTCCGATCCCTATATTGCAAAGCAACAGCACGAGAATGCCTGCCGTCAATAGAACAAACGCTATGAGATATCTGATTTTCCTGCGCTGCTGCATGTTTTTCTCCTTCTTTTCCTATTCGTATACCAATCGTATTCTAATCTCATTCTAAGACTCTTATACTTACGCTGTGTTTCTAGGTCCTTCATCTTACTGTAAGAGAAACAGATAACGCAACTTAGCGGTATCATCGTCCGTCAACACCGTATGCATATCCTGCAATAAATACCCGATCGCCATGGACTGCTGGTACATATCGTTGGTGGTGCAATAGACCTGCCCCTCCTGTACCGCCTTGAAGTCTTTTAGAATATTGCATTTGCCGATCAGTTCGTCCAACGTGGTCACGCCACCGTCGATCGAGCTGTTGTAGATCAGAATGTCTGCATCCTTCCCCCCGGCATAGAAATCTTCGACCTGCATGTTCAGTGTGGAGCGTCCGCTTCCGCTGTCCTCAAGATCCTCAAAAATGTATCTTCCTCCTGCCAGTTCGATCAGCTTCGGAATATAATCCGTACTCTGCCGTACCTGGATCAGTCCATTGGAAGTCACATAGAAAAATGCTATGGTCTTCCCTGTTTTTTCCCCGCTTTCTACTTTTTCCAGAATCTCTGTCTGCTCCGCAAAGGCTTCTTCTGCCTCCGCTTCCTTTCCGGTCAGGGCTCCGAAAAATTTGACCCATTCCACTTTTCCCAAAGGATGCTGTTCATAGCTGGAATATTCGATCATCACCGGAATATCAAAGCTTTGAAGCATTTCCACCACCTCCGGCGAGTGCGTGATCATCCGGTTCTCGATCGCCAGATCACAGCCTTCAGACACCAGTAATTCATAATCCGGTTTACTGTATTTTCCGGCATAGATCATATTCCCTGCCGCCATGGCATCCTTTGCTGTCTGAATGTACCAGTTCTCCTGCTTCTGTCCGGAGAAACGGATCTGATCCACAGCGTCCAACGAGGCGAACATGTCCATCGCGCCGGATGCCACCAGATATATATTTTGAAGTGGTTCCTGCAAGATACTGACGTCCTCATCCAGTCCCCTTGGCACCGGCTGTCCCTCCGGCACTAACAGATACCGTTTACTATCGGGAAGCGTTGTCAGCATCTTATAACCATCTTCGTAGTAATCCACCGCAAAATTTTCCGCATATTGCAGCTCCATGCTGCCTGTTTTTACTAATTCTGTCCGTTCTTCCTGCGTGGTCTCTGCTGCCTGGGTAATCTCCGATGTTGCTTCCGCCGATGTATCCATAGAAGCAGAAGAAGGACTGCCGCAGCCACTTAGCCCCAGCAGTCCCATAAGAAGCAGAACATAGATCCATTTTCTTCTATTTCTTCCTGACCTCAAAGTTTTCATGCCTTTCATAGCCTGCAATATTTGAGCCGCAGGCACCAATGTGTATTACTTGCCGCTCTCTGCATTCTGAAGGGTATCAGAATGGAAAGTTACGGTGTATTCCACCTCATGAGGTGTGCTCATTGCCACGGTATCACCAATCATGGTAAGGGGTGCATCCAGTGCTTCCACCGGCACTTCAAATACGGAATTGCCCTCCGTATTTACCGGCAGATATTTTTCACCGTTTACCAGCATATAATCATAGTTCGGGCTGCTCCATTCCAGAATCGCCGTTGCCGCTCCGTCAGCTACCGTGATCTGTGTGGGGGACTGGATGCTGGCTCTGCCGCTTCCGCCCTCCATGGTCAGTTCGATGGTGTAGCTGCCGTCTTCTACAGTGCTCAGATCAAAAGTGTCTGCGGCACCCTCTGCCACCGGATCAGATACCTTTACTTTATGATCGTACCATTTTCCCTTGGTACCGATCAGTGCCAGATCGAATTCCTCTCCGATCACGGGTACAGGAACATCGAAGCCGTAGACTTCTTCCGTCATGCCGTCACTGTAAGTCACGGTATCCGTGGTGGGCTCAAGCAGTACTGCACCATCTTTGGCTGCATCTTCCGCCAGACCCGGATAGAGATTCAGGATCTTCTTGGAGCCTAAGGAAATGTGAATGGTCATAACGCCATCCTTTACCGTCAGTGTTCCCTTGCCGTCACAGGCCTCACTGACATGGAACATGGAACTGTCCGTGGAAAATTCAGCGGTGTAGACACCATCAGGAAGCTGTGCCTTGTCCTGCGCAGTCTCTGTGCTGACAGTTTCCGCCGTTTCCGTGCTCTCTGTCGGTGTTACGGTACTTTCCTGTGCGGCAAATGTGCTTTCTGCAGATGTTGCATCCGCTGCCTGACCTGCTCCACAGCCGCCAAGCAGCAGACAGGCACTCAGTCCGCCCACGATTATGATTTTATTCATTAATGTCTTTGCTTTCATTACTGATTTTAATCCTTATTTTATTTGTAATCTTGATTCTTATTTATTTCTCAGCCATTGCTGCTGCGGTATGTGCCACATACAGATCCTGGATAGCCTTGATCCCGCCAAGACCTGCGATCTGGGTATCCACGCTGTCGAACTTACCGGAAGCATTGAACTGGCTTAACCAGGAATCCTCATCCTCGCCTGCCATATCGTTGTTGGCATGGTCACCTGCTACTACCATCAGGGGACGAAGAACCACTTTGGTGTAACCTGCTTCCGCAACAGCCTTGATGACTTCTTCGCAGGCGGTCTCTTCCGGCTCACCTTCTACAGTTCCGATGAATACGTTAGCATAACCGAGGTCGTTCATCTGGGTCTGCATCTGGCTGTAAGACACCTTTGCGGTGTGAGAAGTTCCGTGACCCATGAATACGAATGCCACGCCATCTTCCTTTGCAGCATCCAGGCTGTCATACCCAGCGGTCTTCACTGCTTCTGCAGTCAGATCTTCCGCTACTGCTTTCTTATCTGCATTGACAACGGTTGCATCGTCTCCCACTTCACCTAACAGGGGCTCAGCGACTTTTACGGATGCGAACTGATCCTTGTAGGCTTCTACCGCCTCCATCAGCTCGTCATACTCTGCCCCGTGCATCAGATGGGTAGGCTGTACTACCAGGTTCTTAACACCGTTTGCCACAGCGCGGTCCAATGCCTGATCCATGTTGTCGATATGCTCATCATCTCTTGCCTGTATATGGTTGATGATGATCTGTGCGGTAAATGCTCTTCTTACAGACCAGTCGGGATTGGCTGCTGCGATCGCATCCTCGATACCCTTGATATCAGCCACACGGCTGTCGTTAAAGGAAGTGCCGAAGCTTACTACCAGAATCTCGTTCTCACCGATCTCATCCTGATTACGGGGATCATCCTTGGAAGCATCTCCGGTATCTCTGCCGAAATAATCGGGATCTGCATTTTCTCCCTCTACCAGTTCCTTCTGTGCGTCGGTCAGTGCATCCCATGCTGCCTTGGCATCTGCACACTGCTTATCGGTATTCTCAGTTCTCTCCTGCACATAGATGGCATCGATCATTGCTGCTACTTCATCGGCTGCTGCCTGATCTGCATCTTCGGTGCTTTCGGTAGCTGCTGTTTCCGCTGCCTGGGTGGTCTGAGCCTCAGTGCTTACCTGTGCAGTGCTCTCTACGGTCTCCTGGGTATTGCCGCATCCGGTGATGCATACAGCGCCCAGTACGGTTGCCAGTACTACTGCTACGATTCTTCTTTTCATATTTCCTCCTCTGACAGTTTTTCTGTCTCTTTTCATTTCGGGGGTACCCCGGTATTCTTAAATATGTAAGTCAGAAACATGTTTTTCGCAACAAAAACAAAAACCCTTTCCTGTATCAGGTAAAGGGTTTGTACACATAAGAAACGAATGCAAAAAGCTTCTGTCGCTTCTGCATTCCACACGTACAACCAGTTACTCGTGGCTTTGAAACAAATGTTTCTGTACAGCATTCAGGCAGGTCTCCCGGCTTGAAGATCATTGCATCCGCCATCTTCCCGGTCTCCCAGTGATCTATCGGCTTCAGCTCCCTAATTACGGTGACGAGTTCGTGCAGGACTTACACCTGCTTCCCTTTTCACCGGAGCCAGCTACTTACGTGGCTACTCCGGCACCTGAATACTCCATATTCAATTGTGGCTACTATATCACAGATTTTCTGAAATTGCAATGTCAATCAGTCATCTGTTCCACCGGCTGTCGGGATCAGTATACCTGAAAATTAGAGATTGGCGTCATTCCGGGCATAATTCAGGATCATTTCTTTTAAAATCAGCAGATCACCTGTATAATCCTTGTTGTCCGTTGCTCCCCAGATAAAACCACCTGCGTAATGGGTACACGCTGCCATCATGGTATGCACCGTCACACGCATGAACTGTTCCTCCGGAATATCCGTGCGGAAGGTCTTGTCCTCTTTTGCCTTCGCATACATCATATGAAGTCTTGTGTTGACGGAATTCAGGGATGCGTGGAAATTCGCCAGTTCCTCCTGCCGCACCGTCTGGTGTGTTATATAATTGTTGAAGTTGTCATTATACTGCAGCAGATCCTTATGGTTCTGATACATGCCGATATAACTGTCCAGCGTAAAAATAAATCTTCCAATGGCCGGAATATCGTGTATCGAAGAGATTGGTCTTGCCTCATCCAGCTTGTCCAGATAAGCCTTCCATTTCGATGCGCAGACCGCAATAGCCAGCTCCGTCTTATTGTTGTAACAGCGGAACAATGTGGCACGTCCCACACCGGCTTCTTTTGCGACCTCATCCATACTGACCGCTTCTATTTTCTTTTCCACAAAAAGCCGGAACGCCGTATCGATGATCCGCTGGTTGCGCTCATGCTCTTTATCCATCTGTTTCTCAGATTTTCCCATTTTTCTCTTCCTTTTTCATACATTCTTACTGTTCATTTTATGGTAAAAGACAGTGACTGTCAACGACTGTAAAAAGCTAATGTAAAAGTGCCTTGCAGATTCCTACGAATTTTCTTGTATTTAAAACGCCAATATCGGCAAAAAAATACAAAAGCAGGTAATTTTGTATTATAAAAATGCTTTATTTTCGCCAAGTACGCAAATAAAAGAAATTCCGTACAGAAATTCCTGATTTTGGAACTTTTTTGTACGGAATCCAATGTTTTTATACTATTTACACCAAACTGACTTTTCTATCAAGGGTTTTATCAAATGCATCTAGGCTCTTTTTTGTTTCTTCCTGAATATGCTTATTTACTGTTTCCATCAGTGCTTTTTGTTGTTCTTCTGAAAGATTAAGCATATAAACTATCCCCCTAATAAACTTAAATTCTATCTATTCTCTTTGACGATAATCCAGCGTCCTCTTCTGTTTGTGCCTTCTCTTGCAATTATGTGCATCTCTTGTAACTCTTTCATATCCTTTTGCACTTGCTTTCTAGTCAAATCTAATTCTTTCATAATTTCAACTTGTGTAATAGTTGAGTTTACCTTTATCAGCTTCAAAATTTCCTTTTTTCTTTCAGCTCCTTTTATTGGCTCCTTTTCGGCTCCTTTTTGGCTCCTTTTTGGCTCCTTTTCCTCTTCGCTTGTTTTTATCGTTTGTTTTTTCGCAAATTCAAGCGATAAACGAGTCCTGTCAGGATTATAACTTTCCTCTACAACAGGCATTGGCCAGCCTTCATTCTCCCAAACCTGATAAATATCTGGGATACCACTACCGGCTCTTTCACCAATACCAATCATATTAAACATCTTCATTAGTGTTTTATTTCTAGGATCTGAAATACCACCACGAAGCATCTGCTTTTTACCAGTGCGAATGCTACCAGGATTCTCGATAACCAACTTGTCATCTTCCTTCTTAATCACTACACCGCAAGGCAAGAAATAATCTGTATTAACCAAACAATTAACTAAAGCCTCTCGAACTGCCTTATGAACTGGAGTATCATCCACCCTCGTAATACCTTCAAGCTTAAAAGGCTTCTTAATATCCTTTGCAATTTTGCTATTTACTCTAAAGAAGAAATCAAATACATTACCGCTCCAATCACCGGAGCTAGACTGCAAGCGATCTGTCCAACGTATTGTTGGGTCAAGCATCTCTCTATAATCTAGGAAATACTCTGGAAATTCTCTTACGATATGATATTCTTCACCGAACATAAGCAACCCAGCTGTAGTAGGATGTAATTTACCATCCTCGCCAAATCCTGCTGCACCTATTCTCTCTAAATACTCATCATCTGGTAAATTATTAAATATGTGCTCTGGACGATAGCTCTTATGATGATTTCTGAATCCCTTCAAGGACTCTGTATCAATTGCAGAAATATCAAACTGTTCTACAATCTTCATATCCTCTGTCTCATCCGCAGCATCACGGAGCATACCTTTAATTTCTGCCTTTGAGCAATGATAGTCGCCTTCCCAATCTCTACGATAGCAGCCACCAAATAAATCGTTATTAATATAAACAGGCTTCTGCTCACGTTTAGCTCTTGGTACATAAATAACCAGAATGGTATCACCATTAACCTCGTAGGACTCCACATTTTTATCCGATAGCAAATTAATGCTTACCTTCTTAGTATCATGAATTGTGTTCCAAAAGTTTCTCTTAAGTTTATCCGCATTCTTAAGTCCAGTAGTATACCAAGTTCCATCCTGCCGCTCTCCAACGCCAAGAATAATAACACCACCATTAGAATTGGCAAATGAGGAATACGACTCCCATAATGCTATAGGCAATCCACCTTCTGCCTTTTTCACTTCTCGGCAGTTATCTTCTTTATATTTATCAAAGTTCGATAAATCAAACAAATCTGACATATGAGATTCTCAGCTCCTTTCCTCCATATACATAAACGAATTCTCAAAAATTATCAATTCAATTTTTCAGCCCATTCTGCTTCCTTGAAGCCAACAAGCACAGTATCTCCATTTACAACAAGTGGACGCTTTACCAACATTCCATTTGTAGCAAGTAACTGAATCTGTTCCTCTTCACTCATTGTAGGCAGCTTGTCCTTAAGCTGCATTTCTTTATAAAGAAGCCCGCTAGTATTAAAGAACTTCTTAAGGGTCAGTCCACTCTTCCCATACCATTCCTTTAATTCGTCATAAGTAGGATTCACCTCTACAATATGGCGCTCAGTATATTTTATATTATGCTCATCCAGCCATTTTTTAGCCTTTTGACAGGTTGAACATTTGGGGTAACATATAAATAACATTTATTAACACCTCTCAATTATTTTTTAATTGATCTGCTATCTCTACATTTCGGATAATTCATACATCCGTAAAATCTACCATATGGTCCACTTCGCTCTCTCAGTTTTCCTCCACAATCAGGGCAAATCGTAAGCAGACAAATACTCTCGCAGTGCCATGAGTACGCAATAAAAATGCACATCCCATGGCTTATTCGTTAAGTCTGGGTTCAAAAATGATGCAACAGTCCCCTGCCGGTACCTGCAAAAATAAGCATGATGCATCACTTTGCACCTGCCATAGAAAAAGATTAGATTTATTTTTGAGATACAAATCTGACTAACCTACATGTGATTTGTTCTGCTCTTTCTCTATGATCCACTTATCCCGTTGATAACTTCTAAAATATTGTACCATAGATTTTTCGTTTCGAAAATTCCTTTCCTCTAAAAATGGGCAGAAGCAAACCTCCAAATCTTGCGGAGTCTTGGAGGCTTGATTCTTACCACTTATACTTTAAATTGCTTCTTTTATTTTGTCATCAGCTCCATGAGCAGCTTATTCAAGAACCTAGCAAATCGTGTTTCAAAATTGGCATGCTTTTTATCACACTGCCTTCCGGCAGAAACCTAGTCTATGTGAAGCCAAGAGCTATGCGCAGATCGCTACGCAGAGAGATTTCGATGCATTTTAGCAGAATTTATGTGCTTTTAATAATGACAATGTGTTGACACTATATACATATTTGAGTATACTATACTTGAATGGAGGTGTTCTGTATGGCAACAACTAATTTAAATATTCG
>ERZ779885.9-NODE-9-length-230507-cov-8.901819_pt1 | contig 230507 bp, 190 predicted proteins | sample MGYA00511554_ERZ779885 | MGnify/ENA primary metagenome ERZ779885 (study PRJEB29588, sample SAMEA2160998) | human gut metagenome | biome: human gut; feature: human-associated habitat; material: faeces | place: Denmark | collected 2008/2010 ... | reverse complement strand
GGGGAAGAGGCATTGGAAGAAGTCCGTCAAAAAATTACGGAGCAGAGTACAGAAAAAATCAGCGATGAAGAAATGCAACGGATCTGTTCTTCTATTGCCAAACAAGGCAAAAGCGATGTGTATACGCCAGATCCGGAAACGGCAAAGATCATTCAAGTTGGACAGCATGCAAAAGAGCAGTTGGTGGAGTGTAATTTGCGTCTTGTTGTTTCAATCGCAAAGAGATATGTCGGAAAGGGTATGTTCTTCCTTGACTTAATTCAAGAGGGAAACCTCGGATGAAAGCCGTTGAAAAATACGATTACAAAAAGGGATACAAATTTTCCACCTATGCTACTTGGTGGATTCGCCAAGCAATCACACGTGCCATCGCCGATCAGGCACGTACAATCCGTATTCCTGTACACATGGTTGAGACCATACACAAAGTTTCTCGTGTATCACGACAGCTGTTGCAGGAACTGGGACATGAAGCATCAGCCGAAGAAATTGCCAACGTGATGGATATTTCACCCGATAAAGTTCGTGAGATTATGAAGATTGCGCAAGAACCGGTTTCTTTGGAAACACCGATCGGAGAAGAGGAGGACAGCCACTTGGGTGATTTTATTCCCGATGATGACTCTCCAGCCCCGGCGGATGCTGCATCATACCAACTTTTGCGGGAGCAGTTGTGCGAGGTGTTGCATACCCTGACACCGCGAGAAGAGCAAGTGTTGAAACTTCGGTTTGGTCTGAAGGACGGCCGAACCAGAACACTGGAAGAAGTAGGGAAAGAATTTAATATTACCAGAGAACGGATTCGTCAGATTGAGGCAAAGGCATTGAGAAAATTGCGCCATCCCAGTCGTTCCAAGCGTTTGAAAGATTACTTGGAATAAAGTGTCGAATGATTTGTTACCAATGTGAAAACAATCGAATGTACCGTAGATTTAGGCAAAATGCACCTTGACAGAACCGCTGTTTTGGTGTAAAATAGCCAATAGATATCATATCTCGCACTGGAGGAGAGCGCATGAAAAAGAAGTTGTTGAGTCTGTTGTTGGCGGTGCTCATGTTAATGTCAATCATGTTGACGAGCTGTAGCAACGAAGAAGACGATGGCACGGTTACGCTGAATGCTGACAGTACCAATACACGTACCGTGGTGATTGCCGCAATCACGGGCGAAACTACTACGCCGGAAGCCATTACACAGGTGGAAGAGGCATTGAACCGCGTTTCCAAATCGATGTACAAGACGCAGGTCGTTTTGCGCTTGATGACGGAAGATGAATATGAAGATTATATCAATGATACATACACTGCTCTGAAAGAGGAAGAAGAAGCCGCAGAAAAAGCAGAGCAAGAGGCGAGAAAAGAAGCACTGGAGCAGCAGCGTCAGCAGGCACTGGAAGATGCAAAGAAAAAGGTGCGTACCAAATGGGTGAAAGACGATGAAGAAGATGAGGCGGAAACGTCGGAAACCCAAGCTACTGCAACCGATGAATACGGTCGCGTGGTGCTGCCATAACCGGACGCAGGTGAAAATCAAATTGACATTGTCTTTATGACCGGCGTCGACATGTTTTATCGTTTCTTTGATCAAGATTATCTGATGCCTATTACTTCAACGATTGCGTCCGAATCACAGGCAGAAAAGGATTTGTCGAAATATATTTATCCAACTTTTATGGCTGCCGGTCGTATTGACCGTACGCAGTATGCAATTCCAAGCAATCAACCTTTGGGATATTATACTTATTTTTTGGTAAACAAAGAGCTGGCGGATCGTTATCAATTTACGGTCGGTGAAACCATTACGCTCAATGACTGTGAAGCTTTTTTGGATAGCGTACATGCCAACGAACCAGGTGTCACACCGATTAATATGGTACCTGACATGAAAGGCCTGTATTATCTGACTGGGGAGGATTCTCCGATCGGATCTATCGTCAGCGATACGTATCAGCCTACTGCTGACGCAAAGCCGACCAATTTGTATGAGAATTCTGAATACGTGGCTTTCCGCGCATTGAAAGAAAAGCTGATCAACGGTGGATATGTTGACGAAAATGCGACAGATCCAGCTATCAAAGTGGTACGCGCGTTTGATACGACGCCGGAAGATGAGGGATGGAGCGATGAATATTATGTCGCATTGCATTCCACCCCGCGTGCAAGCAATGAAACTGTTTATTCCGGCTTGTTCGGGATCAGTTCCTATTCTGCAAATCCCGATCGTGCTTTTGAGATCATCAATTTACTGAACACTGATACAACGTTCCGCAATACATACCAATATGGTGTGAAAGACGTCAACTATACGTTAAATGATGATAAAACCGTGCACATGCTCAATGACGATTATTCGATGGATTTGTTCCAGACCGGAAACGTTTACATGGCTTATGTGCCGGAAGATATGCCAGCAAATTCGTGGGAAAAGAGTAAAGAACAAAATCTTACTACATATGTAGAGCCTTTCTTCCACGTGTCCACACAGGTGCTGAGCGATACGAACGCAGACTTAGCCGAAAATATGGAAAAATACAGTGAAATGGTGGAACGGCAAAATCAAACCATCTCCTCGTCTGCCGACCCCGCTGCGTCTCTACAAAACATATCTCCGAGCGATTCTTACTTTTTGAACAATAATCTTTCCTCTGACGCCGATTCCATATGTTCTTTCTATTATGATTATTTCGGTGCGCAAGAAGATTTGTCAACCGGTACACTTCCTGGGTAATTCATTTTGCTTTCTTACAACGATACTTTTTACTAAAAAAGCTTGCTGCATATCATTTGATGTGCAGCAAGCTTTTTTCTTTTTATACGCAACTTTTTTGCTTCTCATTTTATAAAACCGCTGAAAGTCTCATTCCCTGTAATTCCTGCAAACGTCGCAGTGCGTCCATTGCTTCCCGTCGATTGATGGCATAGTCTTCATGATTCCCGGTACATACGGCGGTATACATTGTGTTGATTGCGCTGTCGGCACGATTGACCAAAGAATATCCAACAAGATAAACCATGCGCTGAAATTCTTCGTCCCACAACGCTGCAATATCTTCCACGTCTTCTCGCAATTCTTTTTCTTCTGTTTTTTCCAGATTTTCCATATTATTTGGCAAAGAATCGAGTTTAAGAAGCATTTTTTCGGTGAATGATTGAAAATGAAATGTAATAAAAAATGCGCATCCGATCACAAGTGCAAAAATAACAATGGCGATAATGACACTTTTCATGACAGAGGTTCTCCCTTATTTTTTCTGATTCGATTGTTCAGCTTTAGTAGATGATGTGGCTTGCCCTGATTTTTTTGAATTTGTCGGTGATTGAAGATTGTATGATGTTGTATGTTTTTTATTTTTCTCTTTTTTTGCAATCCAGAGCTTCAACATATTGCATAGCTAATAATTCGGCATAGTCCTTATAGAGGAATTCAACGACAAAACCCTCACACTGGCAAGTGTTGAAGCTTTTGCCGTCATCTTTCGTTTTGTCATATACTCTACGCCAATACACGGCATCGTATATCTTGAAAGATTCTGTGGAAAAATTCGAGCTTATGACTTCAATGTTATCAGGACATTTAATCAATATTCCGAATTTCTTGTTGTTTGAGAAGTAAATGGCTCTTCCATCAGGCAATATCCAAAGCCACAAGAGGATTCCTTTATCCATGAAATCATTCACCAGAATAGGAAAATTGTCCGTTTTTTCCAATGAAGGGATTACCGACTTAAAACGGTATACCATTAACTCTTTGACATACTCTTTGGTTTGTAATAATAGATTTTCCATAACACAAAAATTTAAGTTAATAAAATAATTAAAGTTTGTGCACCATGTAACATCAAAAATGACAAATATCAAGTTTTTTTTTTGACAAAAATACAGGCTGATGACATGGCTATGACCGGACGGAAATGCGTTTGCGTATGGCGGAATTTAAAAGCGGGCAAAGGCGGAAGCTGACGGACGGATATCCAGTCGGCGATAGCCGGAGCGGCCAGGGCGTCGGCGGAAGATGAGGCGAAAACGACGTTTGGATAAGCAGAAACACGGTGCCAAAGCACCGTGTTTCCGGTCAGATGAAGGTCTGAGAGCCTGGCGGAGCCGCCTTCAAACCTTGCCTTTGGGGCGGGGAGGTTCGGCGGGAACCGGCCGAGTTATCTTCAGGCTTCGTTTTTATGCGGCATTTCTGCCTCTTTTGCCAAAGCGGCAACGGCTTCAGCAAGAGGCATAATTTCCTGCTTTTCCGAGCCCAGGCGGCGGATTGTTACCGTCTTGTCCGCCTCTTCCTTGGCACCGACAACCATAATGACCGGGATTTTCTCGACCGAGTGTTCGCGAATCTTATAGTTGATTTTTTCGTTGCGGAGGTCGGTTTTGGCAGTTAAGCCGGCGGCGCGCAAAGTTTTGGCGACTTCTTCGGCGTAATTGTCGAACGCGGATGTTACCGGCATAACGACGACCTGTTCCGGCGACAGCCACAACGGCAGCTTGCCGGCGTGATGCTCAATCAGAATGCCGAGGAACCGTTCAATGGAGCCGAACAGCGCGCGGTGCAGCATAACCGGCTGGTGCTTTTCGCCGTCTTCGCCGATATAGGAAATGTCAAAACGCTGCGGCAGGTTCATGTCGACCTGAATTGTGCCGCACTGCCATTCGCGGCCGATGGCGTCGCGGAGGATGAATTCCAGCTTCGGACCGTAGAAAGCGCCCTCGCCTTCGTTGATTTCATACTCGTAGCCATGCTTTTCCAATGCGCTCGCCAGCGACTTTTCGGAAATATCCCAGATTTCATCGGAACCGATACGCTTTTCCGGACGGGTCGAGAGATAAATCTTTATCTTGTCAAAACCGAAGTCCTTATAGATGTCAAAAATCAGCTTCATCGTCGTGATGCATTCTTCTTCCATCTGTTCGGGCGTGCAGAAGATGTGTGCATCGTCCTGCGTGAACTCGCGCACCCGCATTAAGCCCATCAGGGCGCCGGAAGCTTCATAACGGTTGACTTTGCCGAACTCCGCCATACGCAACGGCAGGTCGCGATAGCTCTTAATCCCCTGTTTGTAGACCAGCAGGCCGCCGGGGCAGTTCATCGGCTTAATGCAGAACCATTTGCCGTCCTCGGTCTGGCCGGAGTAGTTGTGAGCGCCGTATTTTTCCCAGTGGCCGGAGGTTTCCCACAGGCAGCGGTCCATAATGCGCGGGGTCGAAACCTCTTCATAGCCGTTGTGTTCCTGACGGTTGCGCATATATTCAATCAGCCTGCGGTAGATTTTATAGCCTTTGTCGTGCCAGAAAACCGCGCCGGGCGCATATTCGGGTTCAAAATGGAATAAATCCATTTCCTTGCCGAGCTTGCGATGGTCGCGTTTGGCGGCCTCTTCTATGCGGTGCAGATATTCTTCAAGGTCTTTTTTGTCTGCCCACGCCGTCGCGTAAATACGCTGCAGCATTTCGTTGTTCGAATCGCCGCGCCAGTATGCACCGGCAACTTTCATCAGCTTGAAGGCATTGCCGATATGTCCGGTTGAAGGAACGTGCGGTCCGCGGCAGAGGTCAACGTAATCCCCCTGGCGGTAAAGCGAAATTTCCGCGTCCGCCGGCAGGTCTTCGATAATTTCAACCTTGTAATGTTCGCCGCGCGACTTAAACAGCGCAACGGCATCTTCGCGGCTGACGACTTCGCGGGTGATTTTTTCGTCGCGTTTGACGATTTCGTGCATTTTTTCTTCAATCTTGGCAAAATCTTCAGTCGTGAAAGGCTCTTTGCGCGAGAAGTCGTAATAGAAACCGTCTTCAATGAACGGGCCAATCGTTACCTGAACGTCCGGCCACAGCTCCTTAACGGCTTCGGACATAACGTGCGAACAGGAGTGGCGCAGAATTTCAAGCCCGTGCTTGTCTTTGGCGGTGATAATTTTTACTTTGGCGTTGGTAGTGAGCGGGGTAGTGAGATCTTTTAACGTGCCGTCAATTTCTACGGCCAATGCGGCTTTCGCCAGATTATGACTTATCTGATTTGCGAGTTCAAAGCCCGAAATTCCGGCCTCGACCTCTTTTATGCTGCCGTCCGGCAGTTCAATCTTAATCATATTATACCCCTTTGGTTTAAGTTTGTTGTCCGACCGGCGCCGCCTGACGCCAAGCCGGGATTTTGTTTCGTTCACTACCGTCTGCCGCGTTGGGACGGAAACTGCGCGCAGGCCGGAATTTCCTCCGCTCAGCGCAGCGGACTCTCCGCCAAAGCGCGATAGACGTCAAGCGTTTTATCACACATTATTTGTTTTGTAAAGTTTTCTTTTACAAAATTACGGGCGGCAGAGGCAATTTTTTTGCGTTCGTCCGCCGGAAGGTTTAATGCCCACTCAAGTTTTCGGCTCAGGTCGTCCGCATCACCAGAGACGAAATGGCGGCCGGTAACGCCGTCTTTAAGGTTATCCAGCGAGCCGCCGATGTCGGACGCAAGCACGATTTTTCCCATTGCTTCGCCCTCGGCGGCAATGCGCCCGAAGGCTTCCGGCTCAACCGAGGCGGAGACGACAATGTCGCAGGCTTTCATCAGCGCCGGAACGTCGTCGGTGTGGCGGATAAAGGTAAAGTCGCCGTCCATGCCGTGGGCGCGGATTTGGGCGGCAAGGCTTTCGGTGTATTTGACGCGCCCCTGGTCATCGCCGGTGAAAATACAGTGAAAATCGCCGCGAGCCTTCAATTTGGACAAAGCTTCAATCAGCAGCCACTGCCCTTTCCAGTGCGTCAGGCGGCCGATGAGGAGAATCAGTTGCTTGTCAGTCGGCAGGTCGTATTGTTCAATCACGGATTTCATCCGCTCAGCACTGACGGCTTCGGGGTTAAACTTCTCCATATCCACGCAGCGGTGAATAAACACAAGCTTATTTTCCGGGGTATGGTAATTTTCCAGAACATGGCGTTTGATATGCGAAGAAATGACAATCACTTTTTCGCCCAGGGTCATGACGCGGTTATATATTTTTTTGATGCCGCCGGGACCCAGGCCGTAAGTGCCGTGGAAGGTTGTCATATAATGCACGCCGGCTTTTTTCGCGGCGAGATATGCGCTCCAGGCCGGGGCGCGGGAACGGGCATGGACGATGTTAATCCCCTCTTTTTTGATTATTTCCGCGAGCCTGGAGGCGTTTTTAAAGATTGTAAACGGGTTTTTGCTCTTAAGCGGCAGGGTAAAGTGTTTGACGCCGAGGCGTTCGAGGCTGTATTCAAGCCGTCCGCCCTGCGAGGCGACATAAGTGCGGTATCCGTGCTGCACCAAAGCTTCGGCAATCTGCACCGTTCCAAGTTCAACCCCGCCCTGCCCCAGTTCGGGCAAAACCTGCAGCACGACCGGTTCAACGGAGCCGCGGGGCGCGGACGTATTCCGCGCAGCAGAGGAGCCGGAGGGCAGCAGCGCGTTTTGAACTGCGGCGCCGGAGGGGCGAGATGCTGAAACGGACGCCTTTCCCGAATTCTCCGCTGCGGGAGAAGCAAAGGCGGGAGTACCGCCGGCAGCGTCCGGGCGGTTATTTTCCGTGTTTTTTACTTTATCTTTACTCATTTGTCGTATATATTCCCATTAACGTTAATCTGTTTGGCGAGGTTCAGATGTCAGAATCTTTTTACACCTATAAATGCGGGCATACCGCAAAGTATGAATACATTAAGCCGGACGGCGCAAAAACTCAAAGCTTTACGCTGGTTTATGCACATGGATTTTGCTCCGATCCCTACGGGCGCAAACCGGAAGAAATCAGGAAATGGTGCATTGAGAACGGCATAGGCTTTTTCCGTTACGAAATCGCGGGGCACGGCTCCGATGCGGCAAGGTTTGAAGAAACGACGATAAATACCTATAAAAGCCAGATTTTTGAGATTGTCGGCGAGATGGTCGACGGCGACGTTGTTACGGCGGGTGCGTCGCTTGGCGGCTGGCTCGGGCTGCTGGCGGCGGTGCAGTTTCCGCAAAAGGTCAAAGGGTTCCTCGGGCTGGCGGCGGCGCCGGACTTCCTGAAAAAATATTTTGAGGCTTATTTCCGCCCCGAACACAAGGAAATTCTGGAACGGGACGGCAAAATTACGTTTCCGACCAACGATTTCACTTATGTCATTACCAAAGAAATGATTGCATCGGGCAACGAAAACCTGCTTTTGGACAAAGAAACAATCCCTTATGCAGGAAAAACGAGGCTGCTGCAAGGAATGAAAGATGCGTCGCTTGACTGGCGCACGGCACCGCTGATTGCGCAGAAACTTACCGGCAGCGATGTCAAAACCGTGTTACTCAAAGACAGCAACCACCGGCTCGGCAGCGACAGCGATATTGCGGAAATCCGACGGGCGCTGGACGATTTTCTGACGCTGGCGGCGCATCCCAGGCATTGACCGCGGAGCGCTGAAATCCGCCGGCTTTTACGGCGGGACGCGAAAAACAGCGGCGAAGAACGGCTGACGAGAGCGTATGCCGGGACAGGGCATACAGGTATGGGCAGCAGGCGGACAAATATTAATATTTTAGAATAATTTTAAAGGGCAAAGTGCTGATATGTCATACGATTTAATGTTTCAAAAAGCAATTGAACTGCAAAACAACGGCGCCCTGAATGAGGCGGAAGACATTTATCTGAAACTGCTTGAAGCGATGCCGGAAAATTCGGACGTGTGGAACCTGCTGGGGCTGGCTGCGCAGAGCAAGGGCAATGCCGGGCGGGCGGCTGACTGTTTTCTGGCGGCGATACGCTATGCGCCGGCGCCTTTTGCCCCGCATTTTTTCAATCTCGGGCTGGCATATCGCATGCTCGGCAAAAAGCGTGAGGCACTGGAGGCGCTGCAGCGGGCGGCCGATTTGCAGCCGGATTTAAAAGAGGCCTGGAATTATCTGGGACTGACGCAGGAAGAAACCGGCGACCATCAGGAGGCAGTCAAAAGCTTTTGCCGGGCGCTGGACATTGACGGTGCCTACAACGAAGCCAGAGCCAATTTATGCTTTTATACCAAGGACAAAGAGACGCTTTTGCAACTGGCGGACGAACAGGAAAGCGACTTTCAGGCCAATCTGCTGGCGGCGGAAAGCTGCGAGGAACCGGCAGAGCGGGAGCATTATCTGCGGCGGGCAACTGCGGCCAATCCGTACCATACCGGCGGGCTGCTGGCTCTGGCAGATACGCTGCGGATGGCCGACAACGAGGCGGAAGCTTTGCAATTGTATCATAAGGTTTTGAATCTGGATAAAAATGCAGTTGAGGCGCTGTTAGGAGCGGCTGACATTTATCTGGCACGCGGGGATTTGGAACGGGCGGAAATTTATTATAAGAAAAGTTTTGACATTACGCGCGGCATTGCCGGAGCACACTTGAACTACGGCACCCTGCTCTACCGCAGCGGACGCAAAAGCGAGGCGCTGGAAGAGTATCGCGCCGCGGCGGCACTGGAACCGGAAAAGCCGGAAATCAGCTATAACCTGGCGCTGGTGCTGAAAGACCTTGGCGATTATGAGGAAGCGCTGGGGCTGATGTTCAATGCCCACCAAAGGGCGCCGGAACGGGAGGAATTTGCAGCGGGGATTATGGAAACGCTGACCGGGCTGGCGGCGAATAATGCCGAACTGGCACTGAAAATTGCCGAAAACTGGCAGAAAATTGAGCCTGACAACGTTTTTTCGCGGCGGATACTGGCGGGAATCAGCGGAATGCCGGCGGAAAGCGGCGACGACAGGCTGTACGCCGAAAAGCTGTTTGACAATTTTGCCGCAACGTATGATGAAACGCTGGAGAGGCTTAATCCGCAGATTACGGCGGAATTTCTGAGGCAGCACGGAGCGGTGAAAGGAACCGTGCTTGACCTCGGATGCGGCACGGGACTGGCAGCGCAGGCGCTGAAAACGGCAGACAGCATATTTGACGGCGCGGATATTTCCGCCAAGATGCTGGAAGCTGCCCGCCGCAAGGGCGTGTACCGCAGTTTGTATCAGGCAGACGTTACGGCGCTGCTGCAAGATATGGCGGCGGGGGCTGCTGTAAAACCGATAGCGGCAACGGCGGCGGCAGAGATGCCGGCGGGGACGGAAGCAAATACTGCCGTACCGCACAACGGCTATACCCTGATTATCGCTTTTGACGTTTTCTGCTATATGGGGAATCTGGAGGATGTTTTGAGCGCGGCGGCGGATTTGATGCGGCGGGCTGACGGCGAACAGGCGGAAAGCAGGAAAACGAAGGCGGCGCCTTCTTCGGGCAACGGGACACCGGAACTTTGGTTTACGACAGAATCCGCCGACGAAGAACGGGGCAACGATTTTTATCTGACCGCTGCGGGGCGTTACAAACACCGTCGGCAGTATGTGGAAAAAGCGCTGCATAAGGCCGGGTTTACGGAAATTGACGCCTATCCCCTAACCTTGCGGCAGGAAAACGGCGAAAACGTTGCGGGCGTTCTGTTCAGAGCGTCAAATCCGGGCAAAGGCGGCAATTAAGCGTTGCGGCGGCGGTGCAGTACTGTTGCGGAGATTTTGTCGGGGCGGGAACAACGAAACGGGCTTTCGCGCAGCGCCCCCGGCGGGCGGGTGAAAATCAGACGTGAAAAAAATAATCCTGTGAACAACCGTAAAAATGTATTGTATGAGGCTTTTATTTATTCTACTTTGCAAGTGGTTTGTTAAGTCTATTATATATATATGTAGTTATTGAAAGTTGTTTATTTATTTCGCGGATATTTATGCTTTGTTTCTTTCTGTTAGCATAAATAAGGTGAGAGCATTTTAAAATGCGAAAGGCGGACGTCCGGCCAGATGTTTCGCCCGCTGAAAATGACAATCACGGATTGCCCGATGGTTTTATTGCTATTATTGGAAACCCTTCTGATCAGAAATGTGCACACAAAATACGGAGCGCCTTTGAGACGACAGTATTCCCTGCTACGGTTTTGAGGGCGCTTTTATGATTTTCCCGAGCGGGATGATGCTTTTCCCGATTGAACGGGAACCCGATTTATGAGTTTGCCGAAAAGGTTCTGAGGAATGTTTTATGCCTTTTCAGCCTATTATTATTTTAAGTTTATGTTTCGGATTACTTTTTCAACTTATATAACTGCATTACTTTTTCATTTTCAAACAGCGCCAAAAAGGGCGCGTTTTTTTTGCTTTGAAAAGCTCGCATCAGACGCGCGGGGTATCCGGGAAATAAGAATCCCGCGGCAGATACGTGGGCACCTGGGGATTAAAACTTCTCATATCAGATATGCGGGGCGCTTTGGGTTTTGTGTCTGCTGGGCTTTGCGTCTGTAATGTTTACGTTGTATCAGTAATGCGGCGGCGGAGTTTCTTCTTCCAGCGGTTTGACAGTGCTTTGCGCATTGCGCAGGGCTTCGGTCAGGAATCGGTTCTGCTTTTGCAGGAAAGCGATGTCCCTGCCCTGTCTGATGATGACATCATTTAAATCTTCCACAGTGCGTTCCAAATCGGACAAAGCCATTTCAATATCAATGAAACGCTGCTCCGTATCGAAGCCTGCATCCGGCCTGAGTGACAGCGCGGCGTCCAAAGCGGCAGCCGGAGGCGTATTCGGCTTGGCCGTTGATACGGGATTTGATGCTGAGCGAGATACTGTCTGTGGTGCAGATTTTTTTTCCATATTTGCCTCCTTGTGGTGATTTATGCGGTATATAGAACGTTTTTGCGGATTTGGCAAGGCTTTTACGCAATTTTAACCTCTCGCCGGTTAGATTAAGGCAGGATTTAATGTTGACAGACAAGACGGCAGGAGGTTGTGATGACGGTCGGACTGATTATTGCGGGCATAGCGCTGGCGCTTTTTTACGGAATTTACGTTTCGCTGGTCAAAAAGAAAAACAACTTAAAAGAAGCGGCGGCGGGAATTGACGTACAGCTTAAGAAACGCTACGACCTGATTCCGAATCTGCTGAAAGCGGCAGCAAAATATATGGAACACGAAAAAGACGTATTTATGAAAGTGACGGAGCTGCGCGAAAAGGCGATGAATGCGGCGGGATATGAGGAACGTTTCAAGGCCGAACAACAGCTTTCGGAAGCAATGCACGGATTTCGGCTGACGGCGGAAAACTATCCCGAACTGAAGTCCGACGCGGCGATGAGCAGCGCCATGCAGGCGATGGGCGAAACCGAAGAACATATTGCGGCGGCACGGCGTTTTTACAATTCGGCTGTCAAAGACTATAAGAACGGGCTGGAGATATTTCCGTCCTCTATGGTTGCGGCGATGATGGGGCTGAAGGACGAATATCCGTTCTTTGAGGCAGAGGAAGCGGCGAAAGCGGCGATTGACGCCGGAGATTACTTTAAATAGCCGGAAATAGCCGGATGCTGCCCGCCGGGTATTGCCGCCAGTTCGGTTCAATAGTCCGGCAAAAGGCAGCAAGGAGCAGCCGGCGCGGAACGCCCGGCAGCGGCAATTCGGAAACGGGAGCGGAGCAATGTCCAGAGCGGAAGATATTTTTGAAAAACTGATTTATTTCGGCGAAGATGCCATTGACGAGTTTATTATGAGCCGGCAGACGGAAGAGCTGTTTCTGGACTTTAAACAGGCTGTTTCGGACGGAAAGTCGATGCGTTCGCTGCATCCGAACGACCGGCGCAATCTGGGCAAGGCAATTTCCGCGTTCGGCAATTCCGAGGGCGGCGTGCTGGTCTGGGGAGTCGAATGTTCGCGGGATTTGGAGCTTGGCGACGTTGCCAAGGCCAAGGTTAAAGTTCAGAACGTGCACCGCTTTTTGAGCTGGCTGGAAAATGCCATTTCGGGCTGTACCATTCCCTCGCATAACAAAGTCCGCAACCACATCATCAGCTGCGACGACAACGGCGACGGTTTTGTGGCGACATATATCCCGAAATCGGATATTGCGCCGCTGATGACGACGACGGGAAGCCAGATTTACATCCGTTCGGGCTCCAACAACGTTCCGGCTCCGTATGCGGTGATTGCGGGAATGTTCGGCAAAAGGCCGCAGCCGAATATCGAACTGGTAATTTCCAACAAGACGCTGGAGGTCGGCAAAGACGGCGACGACGACTTTTTCGCGCCGGCAAAACGGGGAAAGAAAAAGGAAAGTTACGTCAAAATCAGGTTCTCGCTGCTGGCGCAAAACAGTTCAAATGCCGTGGCGAAAGAGGTTTACCTGTCTTGCAATACGCTTCTGGTCGGCGGGGATAAGACAAAAGTCAGCTTTTATTATGACAGCCAGCTGGAGAATCTGGCGGCGGAGAACAATTCAATCAACCTGATTACGCCGATGGAAATGCGCGTGCCGCCGCGGGCGCTGTTTTCATGCGCAAAGGCGGAAATCCGCTTTGCCGACGACATCAGCGAGGATTTTCTGATGGACGGGGTTATCGGAGCGGACGGCGCGACACCGCGGAGTTTCCGGATTTTTATTTCCAAGAACGATTTACGGTCGTTTGTGGCGCAGGCGTTAAGGAAAAACGCTGATTTGGCGGTGTTGACCAACGAGTTTTTCTCGTGCTATCTGAAAACGGAATAAAAATTTGAAGACAGGGCGGGCATAAAACTGAGAATTGCGGCAGACGGGCGAAATGGTGTTTCAGGGAAGAATCGGGAGAACGGAGGCTGGCGAAGAGCCGGCACCGGGCGGTACGAGCGGATATGAAAGCGGAAGGCAAAACGGTGCGACGCGTTTTGAAATGCGGCGCAGAGAGAACAAAACAAAAAGGAAAAACGAAAAATGAAACGAGTGGAAATATTTACGGACGGAGCGTGTTCCGGGAATCCGGGAGCCGGCGGCTGGGGCGCCATATTGCGTTATAACGGCGCGGAAAAGGAACTTTCCGGCGGCGAAGCGGAAACGACAAACAACCGCATGGAGCTGACGGCGGTCATTTCGGCGCTGGCGGCGCTCAAGGAGCCGTGCAACATTACGCTTTATACCGACAGCCGCTATGTTATGGACGGGATTGAAAAATGGATTTATGCCTGGAAAAAGAGCGGCTGGAAAACCGCCAACAAGAAATCTCCGGTAAAGAACGTTGAGCTGTGGCAGCGGCTGGACGAGCTGCGCAACCAGCACGAAATCCGCTGGGTCTGGGTTAAAGGGCATGCCGGACATCCGGAAAACGAACGCTGCGACGCGCTGGCTCGGGCGGAAACGGCAAAATTCAAATCCTGATTATTTTAAGAGAGAAACTTAAAAAGGCGCAGTCCGGAACTGTGTTTTTAAAGGCGGAGTCGGAAGCCGTGCTTTGAAACGGGTACATCGGGGAGCGCAGAGTAATCCAGCACACTCGAAAAACATGAACTGATGAAGCGTGCCGCCGGTCGGCGGCTGGGGCGGTGTACCGGGCATGACGGCTTTTGAATAATAGACAAAAACATCTTGACTTCGGAAATGACAGCCGCTTATAATAAGGCTGTTAAATTTTACGCATATGGACAGAATTATTTTAGGGAATGTAAGCGGCGAGGAATTTGACGCTTATTTTAAGAATTTGAACTGGCCGGGACGTATGGCATTTGTCCGTTCCCGCCGCAGTGAAATTGCAGAACTGGCGAATCCGAAAATTTTGGATACGCTGTGCGATTACGGATACTTTAATGCGCTGCTGCCGTTGGTTTCTGCCGATAAAGAGGCGGCCGACGCGCAGATTATCAGCTATTATACGCCCGGACGCGAGCGGGTACGCATTGCTCCCAGTCCTGACGACGAACGGGAAATTCTCAAATATGCGGCAGGACGGCTTGATGTTATCCGTTTTTTGCGCGAGAAGACCATGCGTTTTCTTGAGCTTTCGCATCCGAGGGTTCCTTTCCGCCTGACCATTTATGAAAATGCAACGCAGGAGGTGGCCGATTATCTGTTTGAATGGATGTGCCGCAACCACATTCCTCTCGGTACGGCGGGAACGCACTGCCTGTTTGCCAAGGCGTCGCCCGGAGTTATCCGCGACTATCTGGTAAAAGTCGGCTGTCTGTCGGCCAACCGGGGATTTGTTTCCGGCAAGGACTTGAGGCTGTTGGCTCAGCGCGCTGATATTGATGCGGAAGACAGGCATGAGCTTCTGCTGCTGACCGTCAACCGGCTGAAAGTTTCGCCGCAGACGATAATCAATCTGCGCCGGGACGGACTGTTGGATTTCTGAGCCAAGACAAAAAATTAAGAGCGAAACTTTCGGGTTCGCTCTTTTTTTACGGGGTACAGACAGCTGCGCCTTTATTTTTACGGAGTTCAGACAGCTGCGCCTTTATGGAAACGGAACAGAAACCCGAACGCCGGGGTGCCGGCGGGCAGACCGTTTTCAGGCGGCTTTCATCCGTTTATAAAGGTCGCGGTATTCCTTTTTGATATCGCTCTCTTTGCGCAGATAAACATTGAAATAATATCCGGCAAAAACGACTATCGAACCGCCTACCCAGGCCAAAGGCGAGGCATAGTAAATTCCCTGATAGCCGATTTTGGAGGCGAGCCAGACGGCGGCGAACGAACGGATACCGAGTTCGATAAAGCCCGACAATACCGGATACAGCGGTTTGCCCATGCTTTGCAGCGTGTTTTTGAAGATAAAAATCATGCCGAGGAAGAAATAGAACATAATGCTGATGCCAAGATAAGATGCGCCGATTTGAACGACGAACGGATCCGGATTGTCCAAAAAGCTGCCGATGATATGGGTGCCGAAAAAGAACATCACGGTGCTCATCAACAGGCTGATGACAAACGATGTCAGGCAGGCTTTCTTAACGGCTTCGCGAATGCGCGACAATTTGCCGGCACCGTAATTCTGGGCGGCAAACGTTGCCATAGCCAGCCCGATGGCCATCAGCGGCTGGGTAGCCAGCTGTTCGATGCGCAAAGCAATGGTGAAACCGACGATTATCTTCTCGCCGAAAGAATTGCAGACCGCCTGAATGACCATAATGCTCAGCGCCAAAATCGAAAACTGTATCGACATCGGAATGGCAATGTTCAGGTGTTCGCGCATAAACGCGGGGTTGTATGCCCAGTCTTCTTTCTTCAGCCGGAGAATCGGATAGTTGCGTTTGATGTATATAATGCAGCAGACAACGGAAATGCTGATGGCAATCACCGTGCCGACGGCCGAACCGATAACGCCGAGGCGGCAGAATTTTATCAGAACCAGATTGAAAATGATGTTTAAAACCGAGGAAAAAATAAGGAAATACAGCGGCGTTTTGCTGTCGCCGAGCGCACGGATAAAACCCGAAAGCAGGTTGAAAGCGACAATCAATACCATTGCCAGCCCGAGAATCATGATGAAATTGTACGAATCGTCATAGATTGCCGGCGGAACGTTTAAAATATGCATCAGGCGGCGCAGGCTCACAATCAAAACAAGCGTCAGGAATATGCTCAGCACCAGGCTGGCGCGAAACGAATGGGTTACCGAGCGGCGCACGCCGTCATAATCCCCTGCCCCGAACCGCTGCGCCGTAACGGCTGTCAGCCCGCCGGTAAAACTGAATGCGATAATCAGAAACGTAAAATATATCGGAGCCGACGCGCCGACGGCTGCCAGCGCGTTTTCGCCCAGAAGGCGGCCGACGATGAAAATGTCGGCAAGCTGGTAGAGCTGCTGGAAGATGTTGCCTATCAGGATGGGCAACGAAAAAAGCAAAATAAGTTTGAGGGCATTGCCCTTGGTCATATCCTGTATCATCAGTTTTCCTTTGTTATTTTCGGAGCGTTTTTATGGCTTTTTCTAAGCGTTCCGGCTATTATTTTCGGAACATCTTCGGGCAATGTAACGATTTAGATTTAAATTTCCATTAAAATTTATATGGTTTTGGTATGGAAAATGGATTTATCCTGCACACGGAAGTTTTTTCGCCGCGTTGTGCGTGCTTTGCGATATACGGTTTGCAAGTTTGCAAAAAAAAAACTGCTGACATTAAACGTTCGTTTTAATTCATATACTTTCGTTTTATCTAAATAGCTATTTCGACGGCAAAATTATCCCCTGCTTTTTGGTGAGAAAAAACGAACCATTTTTTTCATCAGGAGATTACAGATGAACACAGCAGAACATCTTGCCGGAGAGCCGGCAATTTCGGTTATCGTCCCGATATACAACGTTGAACCGTATCTCGGCGAATGTCTTGACAGCCTGTGCGGACAGACCCTGCGCAATATTGAAATCATCGGCGTGGATGACGGCAGCACGGACGGCAGCGGCGCCCTGTTGGACGAATACGCGGCAAAAAATAAGAGAATTATCGCCGTGCATCAGAAAAATGCCGGCGTTTCGGCGGCGCGCAATGCGGGAATGCGCCTGGCCAAAGGGGAATACCTCGCTTTTGTGGACGGCGACGACTGGATGGAAAGAACGGCGTATGAGGATATACTGCAGAAGCTGCAAGGCCGGCGGCCGGATATTGTCATTTTCAGGCATACAAGTATTTATGGCGGTGAATTACGCCCTACTCGTCCTTACGGCAATATCGGCAATCCACAAGGTTTTTGCGCTCTGGCAGAAGAATTCGCCGCTGTTGTTTGGAATAAATTGTATAAGAAGCAATTTATTGAAGAAAATTTATGCAGTTTTACCGTAGGGGTATCAATCGGAGAGGATTCTTTATTTAATTTATGCTGTTTTGCTGCTTCTCCTTTGTGTACTATTATTGACAGCAGTTATTATTTTTATCGTCAATTGCGTTTGGGGGCAACAGCATCCACACCGATTAGCACAAAACAAGTTTTTTTAATGAAATCTGCGCTTGAAGCATCTGATTTTTATAAACAACTCTCGCTTATTGAACGCTTTGCTGCAGATATTGTTGTTTGCAGGTCCTGCTTATATCGTTTTCAAATTCTTTCGGAACAGCAACGGCGGACAGAAATATCGTACCTGAGCCAATTATGGAGTGATATGAAGAATCGCTATCCGGCTGATATGCTGAATAAAAATAAAAGCCTTATCCAATTATCGGATTTGATACGGCATAAAGGCAAAGAAATGTCCATGCTTCCTTTTCGGCAGAAAATCTTTTCCATCAAAAATTCAAGGGACAAACGACATAAAATCGTGCGCGTTTTAGGACTGGAGCTGAAATTTGAGCGAAAAAAATGCCGAACTGAGGCAGATGCCTGTCAGGCATAAAAAAGCGGCTTTTATCTGCGGCGGGGCGGCAGACTGCGCAGCCATACGGCGACTTTGTTATCGACGGCGGCGTCGTATTTTTCGGGCAGATTGTTAAACTCTATGGTTGAAACTATATCGGCATTGCGGGCGGCGTTTTTAAAATCAGCAAAAAAGGTGCCGGGGTTGCTGCCCTGAGTCGTGAAGACCGCCACGGGACGCCCGGAAAAATCTGCCTGTTGCAGGAAACTCTGCATCGGAGTGGCTACGGTATACATCCAAACCGGAGCACCGACAATTACCAAATCATAGCCGGAGAAATCAGGCAGCGGCTCGGCCACCGGCGGCAGCGTTTTGCCGCGGAGCTGTTTCCATACGGTATAATACAGGCCAAGCCCCGGCGACAAAGGCGTTTGCAGCTTTATTTCATGCACGTCGGCGGCAGCCTGTTTTTGAATGCGGGCGGCAATGTCCCGGGTATTGCCGGAAAGCGAATAATAAACGACAAGAACCTTGCCCAAATCCGGCAGAGGTTCGCGCGGAGATTCGGCATAACGCGACATTTCGGCCTTATTTCGTTTGGCAACGCGCCAAAGATGTACACCGCCGGCGACGACCCCGGCAACAATCAAAAGCAGAACGGCATATAAAACGTATTTCAGCATATTTTTCCCTTTCGTGCAGCTCATAATTTCGGCAAGTGCTGCTTATTAACATAAAACATTGATTTTAAAAATCAACCTCCAAAGAAAGAGTGCGGAAACAGGGGGAGACGCAAGACGGTGTTGATTATGGAACTGATTAACAACATTGCCAAAGGGCATGGCGGTGCAGGTGCCGGTAAGGCGGAGAAAGCAACGGCCGGGCGCGGAAGCGGGGCAAAATGTAAGATACAGGCGTGAAAAGCAATGAACGAGGCATATATGACGGCTGCGGAGAAAGGAATGCAAAAACAGCTAAAAAATTGCAAAAATAATAACTTGGGAGCAGTGAAAAAACTACAACAAAAAAGGGCAACGATATTTTTTTCACATTTTTTTATTTTTCTTATTGACATTCGGAAAAATTGTCTGTAAATACTCTCTCGTACCTGATGGCGGGGTAGCTCAGTTGGTTAGAGCAGAGGAATCATAATCCTTGTGTCGAGAGTTCGAATCTCCCCCTCGCTACCAACAATGAAAAGGATGGATTTTTATCCATCCTTTTTTGTTTCTATGCTTTCTTTATATCCCCTGTTCTGCTATTTATTGAGATTCTAAATTATATGGTTGGGGTTAGTTGTCAAATTCATGAGCGTCATCACACTCATTGCGGATTTCTTTGATATACTCTCCAACAAGATTTTTTACCATAAAATGCGTGCGTCCGGCAGCTTCCAAAACATAAACTTCTGCTAGACGAATACTTCTTCCCATATCACTTCTTTGGTTGATATCAAAACTTATATCCGTCGCAGCACTCACATAATTATCAAAATTTTTCTTAACGCTTGCATTATAATGCGTATAGTATTTATCAAATATATGGTGGGCTACTTTTTGCATACAGTCAATGGAGCGGTCATAAGCTTTCAACATTTCTGATGTTTGCCATTCGTCTTTTCCATAATCAACTACGGCACAATCGTTCAACTCTTGCTCCAGCTTATCAATAGCTAAACTTTCATCAGCAGGACAACGTCCTTCTTGGGCATTCGCATTAAATGACAATAAAAAACAAACTAAAACCAACCACTTCATTTGTCTTCCTTTCTACCGCTTGTTATAGTAATGAGGATTATAATAGTCAACTTTATCTTTATAAAGTTTTTCAAAAACTTTTGGTTGACTATGATAGCTTTGTGCTCTGTTATACCATCCTCGTAAATTATTAATATTCAAGACAGTTTTTTTATCTACGCTTTCAAAATACCGTTCCATACGTCTCAATGTCAATAAATCATTAACCTTTATACTTTCTTCTGACGATAAATTGTTTATTGCTACTGCCAATTTATCACTTATCACTTTGTTTAAGGGAAAATTGGTTCCTTTTACCTTATTAACCAATTCTGCAATATCTTTTCCTGCATTTGTTCCTTGATTCATTTCTTCATCAAAAACATTTCTAGTAATTATGGGATTTTTAATCTTATCAATACCATATCTCTGAAAATACATTTCATCTAATATTTGCTTTGCCTGTATAGGTTTCAATTGTCTTACATCTTTGGGAAAATTTTTACCTTTTTTAAGATAACTATTCCATAAGTTATTATATTCATCTAAAGAAAATTGGGTTATACTATAATTTGTTTTTTTTCCTAAATCATTTTCTCTATCAGAATATCCTCCTTCATGTCTATCAGAATATCCTCCTTCATGCTGTTCTGTACCAAGATAAATAACGCGTCCATCTTCATCTAATTTAGAATGATAAACATCATCAAAACCTTCACTTGGTATGTATCTAGAAATGTTTTCTAACTCATCTTCTTTTCTAATTTTATCATATTCTCTAGACTTTTCTTCTTGTTTTTCTAGTCTTGATACTTGCCTCAAACTTCTTTCTTCTAAAACTTCGTTAATCAAATTGTCAGTGTCAGCAAACATATAATCATATCCATCTACTCCAATAGCATTTTTCTCAATATTCTCAATGCTACCATATCTATCCAATAATTCATTAAGTTTTTTCTTTTTCTCGTTTTTCTTTAAAATTGTTTCTGTATCATCAAAAAAATAATCTGTCATTTTTTACTCCCAAAAAAGAGTCACGATAACAGTTCTGCTTTTATTGCTGGTTTAAATTCTGGTTTAGCCGCTCTGGCTCTACCATAACAAAGAAGCATCCGAGAGGGTGCTTTTTTTGTGTGTGGAATTTCTGTATTAAAAAAACAATCCTGATTTATAAAGAAATTCAAAACAGCAACCTGCCGATCCGGCCGGCAGCGTTTGCGGTAAAAAAATAAAGCCCTCTCCGGAGAGGGGGCTTGTGCACATAACGTTGCTTCGATAGGAAGGCTGAGGATTTGGATTCCGCAGCCTTGAGTGGGCGGCGTTTGCGCTTAAAAGCAGTTGTGGCCGGTTTGCCTTTCCTGCTGACGCTGATATTCCAGAGCGCGCCGGCCGATTTCCGACTTGGCAAATTCTTCGGTGCGGCTGAAAATCTTTTTGTCTTTGAACATGACCGGCGCATAAATACTCATTGCTCCGAGCAGATTACGAAAGCCGACCGGGGACAATTCTTCAATCGGAATATCCACCAGAGCGCGAAACTGCTCTTGTGAAAGCTCAATTCCGTTGAAACGCACCCTGCGCGGCTTAATCACGATTTTATTTCCGGCGGCGGTTTCGCGGATAACGTTTTGCTCATCGCTGCGGGATTTATGGGCAGATACGCTCATATCGATAAATTCGCCCATTGACACCTGACGGCTGCCTTTTCCAAACAGCTGTTCATTTACTTCCTGTGAAAAATTTTTCAGTTCCATAATGATATGTTTTTTATAATTTGACAAAAAATACTATATTGCATCAGGTTTGTTTTGTCAATAATTATTTTATAAAAAAAAACGAAGTCAGGACGGCAGCATTTATTTTCTGCCTTTTATATTTTTAATAAAGTTAAAAGGGTCGTTCTGTGCTGTTTTCAGCACGCTGTCGGCAATCATGTATATCCTGACGGCAAACAGGCCGCAAACGCCGGAAATGCCGTATTTAACCGGCGTCGGGATATCCATATACTCCGCCAGCAGCCCGCACAGCATACTGACCAGGAACGTTATCAGCATATCGCGCAGGGTCTGGCGGATTGAAATAAACGGCTTTATCATGATTGTCGCCAGGCCGAGGAAAAATCCCCACAGGCTGTAATTGGCTATAATCTCCTTTACCTTTTCCATTTCCCCTCCCCTTTTATTGCAGTATCAGCGCCGGAACGGTTATGGTTTCGGCAGAGGGAATTTCTTTCATAAAAATACTGACGGCGCCCTCTTTGGCCTCTGCCAGCGGGGCGAAATTACCGCTGACGGCATCTTCAAGCCCGAATACGACCAGCGGCAGATGTTCCGGTTTGGCGCCGGGAACGGCGATATCGGCCCGATACGGGTATGTGCCGTATGTACTGTCCGAAACGATGCTGCCGCAGGATACGGACAGATTGCTGAACTTATGGCTGCCGTTTTCGTCAATGTACCGCCAGACGCCGTCGGAAGTTACGAGGCGGTCGTCGTTTTCGGTTACGCTGCCGGTTACGGAATCCAGCATTTTTTCATAAATTTCCCGGACTTTTTCCGCCAGCTGTGGCACTTCCTTTATAAGTTCAAAGTTCTTGCCGATGCTGACCAGCAGTTCGTAGGCCTCTTCCACGGTCATTCCCGTTCCCGGCGCCACGACCAGAGCGCGGTTCAGATATTCTTTCATCTGCTGGAGCGCCATAATCATCTTGTCGAGCGAATATTCGTAATCGGCGGCGGGAAAGTCTTCGCCCTCAATAAACTTGACCAGCTGGGTCAGTTCGACGTTGCGCAAGATGGTGATTTTGGTTCCGGCAGCCGGCGCGGAAGAAAAAACAATTTCGCCGCCGGACGCCGTTTCCGACGCAGACGCGGCATAGTCATCGGCGGCCAAGGGTTCGGCGCTGTCGTCAAAATACACGTTCAGCTGACGCTCAAAAAAGCGGAACGGAACTACGAAAGACGACGTTTTGCCGTCTGCAATGTAAACCGCCCTGCTGGTATCGTTTTGTATAGTCATGTGTTTTACTCCTCAATAAATAACCTAAAAAAATGCATACGAAAAGGGAACCGGATTTGTATCCGGCTCCCGGTATCCTGTCCGCTGCAGGGAAGAGTGTTCTGCCTTTGCGGCATCTTCTGAGCCGCGGACATAAAAAAACGCCCCGAAAAGGGCGGCTGGGGAACGGCAAATTACACGACTGCCGGGAAAAGAGCGTTCCGGCGGGCATTTTCTGCCATTCTTGCGTTTTTTGTAGCAGATACTGACACAGATGTCAATAGTTTCAGCACCGGTTTTGAAAATTTATTTTGGTTGAAGTTTGGCGGCAGAAGATACAAAAACAGAAAACAGGAAACCGGATACGGAGGATATTCGGCAGCGGTTTGATACGGATGCCCTCTGGGAAGGCAGAATATAGAAAATATGGGGGATACAGAGAGATATCCGGTTACCGCCCGTCGCTGCCTTTTTTCCGGTTCAGGGCGGGAGGCAGACCGCCATAGCTTTCGGCAAAGGCCTTGCGCGTGCTGTAGGTTAACTCCCGTCCGGCATGAAACACCCTGATGCCGCCGGAAGAAAGGCTGATGCCGGTTCCGTCGGAAAAGCGCACAGCGGGCTGCCGGGCATCCGTCTTGTAGAACAGCCTGACGACGGCACCGCCGGTTCCCGAAAATTCTTCGCAATTTAAAAAGCCGCGATTGTCAAGCGAAATGCCGTGTCCGTTCGGAAACTTCATCGTTTCATTTTTGGCGATGCTGACCGAGCGGCCGTTGACAATGTAGTTCAAAACCTGAAAACGTCGGTCGGTAATCAGTTTGACGCCGCCTTTGAGGGTCAGGAAACAACGTTCGCTGCCGTTCAGATAAAGCTTTGAACCGTCGGGTGCATCCACCCTCCCCTTTTGCAGATGCAGCAGCACACCATTCGCCAGCCGGCAGGACACGACATCGGTTCCGGCGACGGCAATGCTGATACCGTTGGGATATTCTTCAATATACGGCCGACGGGATGAGGAAGGAGTTTTGGAAGCAGACGGGCGGGAGGACGCAGCAGCAGACGGACGGAGATGAGCGGCGTTATCGGAGGCCGGCGCGGGGGAACGGTTTGCGGCTGAAGTATCCGTTACACGGGAAACGCTCAAAATCCGGCGTTCGGCATAGTCTATATCGACAATTCTTCCGTCTTTATGAACTGCACGGTAGACATTGCCCTGCTGTAAGCTGACGACCGGGCTGGCAGCGTCTATGCGGTCTTCAAGAATTATCGCGGCCTGCATAAAGCCGGCACAGAGCTTTTCCAGACGGGCAGACAGCGCGGCGTCCAGATATTTATGGCTCAAATCGTTGCGGAGCTGTTTAAATTCCGCCCAGCGTTCCGCTTCCTCGGCGCTCAGCATCTTTTTGCCGCGAAAATAAGCCCAGGCTGCCGACGGCTGGACGTTTTTGCCGTTGAACAGACAGAACTGGCTCATTTTGTATTCAATCTGCTGAAAAACCTCAAGGTAATTTTTGCGATACAGATAGCCGGCGACGCGTTCGAGAAAACCGTCAATATCCATACCGGAGCGGTCAATAACGGCGGCGGCGGGAAACAGCTTGGCAACATTTTTTATCAGCGCTTCCTTTTTGTCCGACCCATAAGGATAATTTGTTTCCACAAGCAAGGCGGCTTCCGGGTTGGCACGGGCGTACTCCTTGATGCGGGAGACAAATTTGGAATTGCTTTCATTTTCACCGCGAATCAGCAAATCCGGATTCAATGCCGAAACGAGCGGCGCAAAACTTTTTGCCGTGCCGACATACGCGTCGAGGCGTTCAAGCAGCGGCCTGTCGCAGAGGCGACAGTAAGAATCGAGATAACGGCGGCGGATGGAAACGTTTTTGACCGTTTCGCGCTCGTTGAATTTACCGATGCCGTCCAGCGTATCCCACTGGTGATGCATCAGGTGGCGGATGTTCAGGCAATCCTGAAACGCGGCAGCGGAAGGCAACAGCCCTTCGCTTTCCGCCTGTGCCATGTAGTTTTGCCCGGCGCGGCGCCCGAACAGTTCGCGCATTATGCCGTTGCTTTCTTCCGACAAGGCGGCAAGCGAACTCAGGAGAACGTTTTCAAACGGAGCAATCAGAGCCGAAGAAAGCGCCTCGGTTTGTGCCGTTTCCACATCTTTTTCGCTGTAACGGCTCTTTTCCGGCGGCAGCAGCGCCAGTACGTCCAACATACTTTGAAAGCGCTTTTCTATCCATTCGTCGGCAAAAGCGTCGGCAAGGCTCCTGCCTTTTGCGTCATGGTTATATTTCATCAGCCAGCGGCCGGAAATGACAAATCTGGCGTCTTCAAGGGTTTCGCCCTTTTCATAAGCGGCGACATAGCGTTCAATGCGCGCCGGAAGGGAATTGCCGGCACTGTGCACGGCAAAGTTTTCAGGCGTGGAAAAAATCCCCGGTTCTTCGCTCCGAAGCTGCGCCGAGGTATAATTGACGCTGACAAAACAGTAATGCGCGCCGTGTTCGGCCGGCTTGTTGGCGATGAAATCCGTATAGGCACGGCGAGCCTCAGGCGTGATTTCCTCTACTTCCCACGGGTTGTCGACAACTTCTCCTTCATACAGGCGGGTTATCTGATAATTGGCGAGGTTCAGCGGCTTGTAGCGGCGGACGACCTGTTCCAGATTGCGCACGAGCGATATATAGTCCCGGTACACGGCCAGCAAGTCCTGCTTGCGGCGCGGCGGAAGCGAAGCGGCATACAGAGCCGACATGTTTAGTTTTTCCGGCATTGCGATTTCATTAATTCTTTGTTGTTGCAAAATCTCTTTATTAGCATAAAGCGGAAAATATTGTTGCCGAAAATTTTGGTTTTGTCAATACAAAATCAGGCGGCAAAGCAAAAAATATGCCGGTGTGTGCTGAGGCAGCTCCGATAAATCCGAAAGTGATTTGATAAATCCGAAGCTGGTTCGATAAATCCGAGCCTGAACCGATAAATCCTGCGGATAACCGTTGAATTAAAATCAGATTTTGCTTTACGGAACAAAAAAACTTTTATAAATTCTGGTGTGTCCGCACATATATTAAAGAAAAAGTAACGGCTGTTAAAGAAAAAATAACGACTATTGAAAAAAATAACGGCAAAACGCAATTACAAAATTACAGAGAAAAAAAGAGAGGGAAAGAGATGAAAACCAGATTATCGGCAAAATATTTCCGGACAGCCGCCGCAATACTGTTTTTGGCGGCGGGTTTCTGCCAGGCGGCGCAAGCGGAAGACACGATTTATGACGTTATCAACCGCGAAGATACAAAGGCCTTTTCCGACATGGTCATGCTCGGTTACGATATTGATGAACAGGATATTGACGGATATACGCCGCTGATGATTGCTGCGGCGGCGGGAAAGACCGGCTTTGTCGGATATCTGATTGACAACGGTGCGAAAGTCGATAAACGCTATTATCAGGGCGGAACGGCCATGCACCGTGCCGCGCTGGGCGGCTATACCGACGTTATCAGTTCCCTGATTGACGCGGGCGCCAACGTCAATATGCCGGATTTGGACGGCATGACGCCGCTGATGATTGCCGCCAAGAACGGACATCGCTTTACGGTCGAGCTGCTGGTGCGGCGCGGTGCCGATGTCAATTTCCGCAACGTCAAAGGGGAAACAGCCTTGGACATTGCCAACAAATACCGCTATAAAGAAATTGCCAGATTTCTCCAGAACGAAGGCGGGCGCTCCAAATCCCCTGACAGCGGCAAAGAGGCTTCCGACGGTGGAAACCAGGGGCTCGGGCTGGATATTGACGACTGGAACGATACCGAATTCGACTGGGGGCTGTAAACTGCGGCACTGTTAACAGCGCACAATATATTTTCCGGGGCCGGAGCGTGTTTCTCCGGCTCTTTTGCGTTTTTTTCGTTTTGGGGTTGCGGGAGACGGACTGACGCCCTATATAAAAGATAAAATGTTAAGACAATGAGTCAATTTTGACAGGGAGTGTTTTGATTATGGCTGAAAAAATCGAATTTAAAACCGAAGTGAACAAACTTCTGGATATTGTCATCAACTCGCTTTATTCCGAAAAATATATTTTTTTGCGCGAGCTGATTTCCAACGCGTCCGATGCGCTTGACAAGCTGAAATACTGGACGCTGACCAACCCGGATTTACAAAAGCCCGGCGAAGCGTACAAAATTACGATTACGCCGGACAAAGACCACAATACGCTGACGATTTCCGACAACGGCATCGGTATGAACCGCGATGACCTGATTAATCATATCGGCACGATTGCCAAATCCGGTACGGCGGAATTTTTGCAAAACACCAAGGACAATGCTTCAGCCGTTGACCTTATCGGCAAGTTCGGCGTCGGCTTTTATTCGGCGTTTATGGTGGCGGCAAAGGTGGAAATCACGACCAGGCGCGTGGACAGCGACAAAGCCTACAAATGGGTTTCCAACGGCGTGGACGGTTTTGAAATATCCGAAGCGGAAAAAGCCGGAAACGGTACGGACATCAAACTGTTTCTCAAGGACGATGCCAAAGACTACACCGATACGATTTACCTCAGGAACATCATCCATACCTACTCCGAGCATATCGACTACCCGATTGTGCTGAACCTCGGCGACGCGGGCGAAGAAACGGTCAATACGGCGTCGGCGCTGTGGACGCGCAACAAGGCGGAAATTACCGAGAAACAGTATAAGGACTTTTATCAGCACGTTACAAAAAATTTTGACGAGCCGTGGATGACACTGCATTTCAAGGCCGAAGGCAGCATTGAGTACACCGGGCTGCTGTTCGTCCCTTCCAAGGCGCCGTACGATTTGTTCCAGCCCGACCGGCTCGGCGGCATCAAGCTGTATGTCAACAAAGTATTCATTTCCGACAAAGTCGAGGGGCTGATGCCGATGTACCTCAGGTTTGTACGCGGGGTTATCGACAGTGCCGACCTGCCGCTCAACATTTCACGCGAAATGCTGCAACAGAGCGCTTTGATTGCAAAAATCCGCCAGGGAACGGTTTCCCGCCTGTTCAAAGAGCTGAAAAAACGCGCGGAGAACGAGGAGGATTATGCAAAGTTCTGGAACGCATTCGGTATTGCGTTTAAGGAAGGAATTTATGAGGACTTTACAAACCGCGAAGAAGTGGCAGAACTGTCGCGTTTTTATTCGACCAAGAGCGAAAACAAACTGACATCGCTTGACGCCTATATCGAACGTATGGGCAAAGACCAGAAGGCAATTTACTACATCACCGGAGACGATGCGAAGACGCTGGCGTGCAACCCGCTGCTGGAAGCATTTCGCGAAAAAGATATCGAGGTTTTGCTGCTGACAGACCCGATTGACGAATTTTGGACGCAGACACTGCTTTCTTACAAAGGCAAGGATTTGAAACATATTTCGCAGGCGGACATGAAACTTGACATCAAACGCGAAAGCGCCAAAGCGGACGAAAAAGGGCTTAAGGAGCTGACCGAAAAGATGGCGGAATGGTTCAAAGGCGAAGTCGGCAAGGTCGAAACAACCGAAAAACTTACAAAAAGCCCGGCATCATTGACGGTTGAGGACGGCCAGATGAGCATTCATCTGGAACGGCTGATGCGCAACCACCAGCAGAAAACAGCCTTTGACAGCACGAGGATTCTGCTTGTCAACCCCTATCATCCGCTGATAATCAAACTGGCGGAACTTGTCGGCGACAAAGACAAGGAAGCCGAAGTCCGCGATGCGGCACAGCTGGTATTGGAACAGGCAAAAATCGCCGAAGGGGAAGCTGTTTCCAACCCGAGTTTGTTTAACGAAAAGCTTAGCGAGTTTATCTTACGGGCGATTTAAACGGACAAAATGCCAAACGTTCTTTCTTTGGCGCAATTTAAGCAGCCAGAACGCTGAGCATTTTATTCTTTGCGCGATTTAAATGAACAGAAAGCGCCGGCACGGACAGAAAAGACATTGACGGCCGGCGTTTTTTATGTTATTTTATCCATATACAGGTGTCCGGACAAGGGGTTCCGGACGGTTTGGAGCGTCTGAACGGTGAATTTTGACAATTTGAAATACGGCTTTCTGATTTCGATGACGACGATGTTCGGCGGCAGCACGCTGGAGCTGTATGCTCAGGACGAAAACGGCGGCAAAGCGAAAATCGAAAACAGCGAGACCTACCGGCAGCAGTTTTTGGAAAGCATTGCCCCCGACAAGCGGGACATCAGCGTTGAGTTCGTGGTTGATTCCGTGGCCGAAAAAACTTCTAACGGAGACCTGGTCGCTGATGTCAACGTTATTCAGCTGCTGGCCTATCTTGACCAGGACAGCGACGAATATCAGAGCTATATGGCAAGCCGCCACATTGTCGCGCACGAAATGTGGCACCGCATCTGCATGATGAACGACGTATTGGAAAAGCCGATGTCGGCGACGCATTACCGTACCGGACGCGATAATTTTGAGATTACGGCAAGCCTGGTGCAGCTGCTGACTTTTCGCGACGACTATATCCATGCCACACCGGAACAGCGCCTTGAGCTGCGCAAACTTGAAGACCCGAAAATCCGCATGTATATCATGGCGGTTGAGCACGGCCTGATTAATCCCCTTTCCGCCGACAAAAAAGACTTTGACTTTGAGATGGAATTTATTGCCAGGACGGTATCCGGCTACTGGAACAACAATATGGCACAGACATACGCCCCGCTGCACAACGCAATGACGGAAAAATCCGGACGAAAGGAATTCAAATCGCCGACGTATGAAAAGAACTTTATGCGCGACATCAAACTGATGAACACTATCGGCGGCATTGACTTTTCCAAGCTTTACAACGTCAAAGACGTACGCAACCGCGCGGCGTTTCCCGAAGGAACGGCGGAGGACACGACGGTCATCAGACAATCCCTGACGGCACCGAACTATGAAACGTGGGTTAACAAGAGAAGCCAGCTGAAACGTTTTTCGCGACAGAAAATAGATATTCCGAACTTTGCGGGTAACCGGCTGGCGGAAGAACGCCGGCAAAGGCCGCATGACGAGCGCAAACAGCCTTATCAGATAGCCGAAATGGCCGGCGGCTACAAGGCGTACCCGTTTATGAAAGTTCCGTTTTATGCGGCGGTGCAGCTGAACGGCGCGGGGCGGACAATCAAGCTTTATCCGCACGGGGCAATGGACGTTATCGGCGCGAGCGACGCAGCGGGGAAAGCTAACATCAAGACCCTGAATTATGACGGCAGCTATGAAACGGGACAGCTGAAAAACGGCCGCAAAGACGGCGTGTTCGTCTTTTATAACCGCCATAAAAAGGAAATCGGGCGCTGTACTTATGTCCAAGGCCGGGCGGCAGACGGCGAAACGGTGCTGGCAGCCGGCGGCGAATATATACGCTACATTTACAAAGCGGGAAAACTTGCCGGCATGGACTGCATCCGGGAAGACGGCACCAGAAAGCCGATATGCACGCTGGAAGGCGGCAAACCGGTGAGCGGACTGATTCCGACAACAGACGCCAAGACCTCTTCCGTCGGGCGTTCCTACCTTTTATACAGCGACAAACAGCTGCTGGCAGGGCTGCTTTTTGACCGACAGCACAGACTTTCGGAAAAGCAGGACATCATAACCGGGCAGTACGGGCAAAATGTTTCGGCACAGGCAGAAAACGCGAAGCATAAGGCTTTGGCCGGGAGCACGGTCAGAATCGAACGTTTTTATGCTGACGGGAAGGTGAAATATGAGGCGGAAAGACGCAGCATCACCCTCAGACAGCCATACGGAGAGGCGGAAAAAAGCAGCACAGTCCCCGGGCAACCATACGGCACAGCGGAAAAAATGCGTAGCGACACGGCTAAAAAAGGAACAGGACTGACAGAGTGCGGCATCGAAACGAAAAAAACACCCTCTGGTCCGACGGCGCGGTACGGTATGGCCGGCGGACACCCTGCGGCACAGTCCGTACAGGTATGCCGCGAAGCCCTCATTGCCCCTGACGGGCATCCGGTGATGGCGGCAGAATACAACGGCGGCCGAAGAAGTCTGAAAATAAAGATGCGGGAATTTTTATCCTTCCTGAAAGGGATTTCCATGCCCGGTACGGACAAGAACACGCTGGTTTCGAGCCTGCTTGCGTTTCGCAGCCGGACGACAACAGGAAATTCAATCCAAATTGCGGCGGCCAATGCCTCTCGGTCTGCGGAAGGAGCAAACCATGCGGCAGAAGCAGGAATCTCCCGGGTTGCCGCGGCTAATACCGCTCAAACGGCAGAGATAAACTCCTATCAGATTACCGCGGAAACGGCCGTTCAGGCTGTTGAGGGAGATTCGGACAGAACGGCAAAGGCAAGTGCCGACCGAACCGGGACGGGCTCTCCCCTGCCCGCGACGAGCGGCAGAAAAACGCCGGCGACGACCTTTGAAAACAAAACAGACATCACCGGCAAAAGCTCTAAAAATCAGTCAGTTGCTGATAAAAACCAGGATAATCCGTCAGCCCGCAAAATATCGGCCTTTAAAAACAAGGCCAGGTTTATGATGATGCGGCAGAGGGAGAATGTCTGAGGCCGGAGAAATCGCCCTTGACGCGCGGCAGCCGGAAAAGCCAGGCCGACACGGTTCCTTTTTGTAAATTTTTCCTTGCAATTTTAGACAAAACATTTTAATCTGCAAAAAGTTTTATTGTATTACTTAAATATATTTATTGTTATGGAAAATTTTATTGTCCAAATCAACGGCAGCTATATTGACCTGCCGTATGTTGCAAATGCCGCAGACGGCAAAAGCCAGCCGCGGCGTTCTTATCTGACTTCAGGGACTGAAGTTGCATCCGGCTGCGGTTACAGCTACTGTTATAAGACGCTGAAACTCGTTTTGAAAGGAAAAGAACACTTTCTGCCCGAAAATCTGTATCGCGAAGGCGTATCCTACCGTTTTCTGGATTACCATACGGAATGGCCGTTCCTGTTGCGCGAAAGAGGCGGAAAAATCGTCAAAAAGCAGATTCCTCTGCTGGCTTTGTACGGGATTGCGCCGGAAGAAGTCCTTGACAGAAGCGCTTTTTGCAAGCTGACTTTGCCCGAATTTCAGCACAAAGGGAAGCTAACGACGGTTTTTTATGTCGGAGCATACCGTTTCGGGGTGGCCTTTGAGAGCGACTTGATGCAGCTGTACCACAGGAAAGCCGAGTTTGAAGAAGACAAGGCGGCTCTGTTTATGGCGGACGAATACCGGTTTTGGATTGACGGCGGCAGCAATCCGACGGCTTATTTTGCCGACGGGTTAAGATGCGAAAAAACGGCACCGTTCATTGACGTTACCGATTGCCAGGATCCGCTTCCGGTCGGCAAAGAAACACTAGAACGTTTCTGGGACGAGCTTGACCTGTACCGAATCCCCGAAAAAGCACAGGCACTCGGAATTGGGAAAATCCTCGGCAAAGCGGCAGATGCCGTCCCGCTCCGGGATTATTGCGTTGAAGCAGAACTTCTGCCGCCGTTTGCCACAAAAAACGGCTATCGTTTCGGCAGCAGAAGCCATACCTTTCAGGAAGACTGCGTTCTTTCCGCCCTGCCCGGGCATATCAGAAGCATTATGAAAGAAGAGGCTCCGCAAAAATTCGAGCACTTATTTCAGACAGGCTCCTAAGACGGACGGAAGCTTTTTAAGGAAAATGTCCGGCGGCAACAAAAAAAGCACCCTGTACAGGGTGCTTTTTATTTACAGAGTTGCTTCCCGAACGGTTAAAAATGTTCAGAACGGTTAAAAATGTTCAGAACGGTTAAAAATGTTCAGAACTGACAAATTTGACGGCCGGCGTTTCCTTTTTTTCATCACGCGTCAAGATGCACAACAGCTTGGCAAAATCAAGATTTGCCTTTATAACGCTTTTGTTGGAACGGGCACGTTTCCACGCATAAATCTGCAAGCTGCCCGGCACTTCCAGCGTTTCCGGATTAATGAGAATGCCGTTGTGGCTTTCCCAATCTGCCCCGCAGAACGCATTCAGCGAAACCTGCTGCCGGGGAAGCAGCGGCATATTGCGCAGTATCTGTTCGGCGGTAAACGACGGGATTTCCCGCAGCTGCCCGGCGACAACAATAAAAAAGCGCGGGTGCTTTTTGTCGCACAGTGCCAATATGCGTCCGTCAATTACGACAAAACGCCCGACATAGTTGGAATCGGCTATTGTTGTTCCCATATAAATGCGGGTACCGTCCTGCGTATTGTAGCAGGCTCCACCGGGGAAAAACAAATGATTTTCCATGCCCGAAAGGCTTGGAACCGACAACAGATAGTCGTTCATTTCTATATAACGCATTTTTTTGCACGTTATTTCCTCTACGGCAAAATGCCGGTCATGAAACGAAATGACGTTTACGACTTCTCCGTGCAGACGGTAATTTTTAAAAACTTTGAAGTTTTTTCCACGGATAATCGTTTCACTGCGGTGGGCGTTGGCCTTGACAAACCGGCGCAACTCTTCTTCTGAGATATTCACCATAATACTTAATTAATTTATAAATTTGACATAAAATTATTTAGACGAAACCGAATGTAGATGATAAACACATTTTTGTCAAGTCCCAAAGGCGAAAAATTCGGGCCGCAGACGGGCGTTGAAAAGCACGAAAGGCCAAAACATCCTCTAGCCGGGCCGCTGGCACAGGTAAAAAAAGTTTGAAACTGTGGGGAATATTGCAAAAAAAATCCCCGGAAGACCGGGGTTTCAGATGGTGGCCAGAGAGGGGATCGAACCCCCGACACGAGGATTTTCAGTCCTCTGCTCTACCAACTGAGCTATCTGGCCGGCCACGGATATGGTTTATATATAACTTTTTTGCAGATGGCAAGCATTTTTTTTACTTTTTTGCACAATTTCGCAATATTTTTAATATCTATTTGTTTTGCCATACATAATTTACGATACAGCAGCAACAGGAACATAATAACGGCCGTTCATAATCACGGTTGCGGCGTTTTTTCCTGCATAATGCGCCGGGAGCCGGCCTCTGCCCGTTCTTTCCAAATTTGCGCCGTTTGCCGCTACGTGCACCGTTGCGCAAAAATATCCGAAAATGCCTTTATGTGCATAGTCTGGGAGTTTTTTTAAGAAAATGCTTGTAATTTTTCTCAAGTGCGGTAAAGATGGGGCAGATTTAATTTTTAATTGAGAGGATAACTATGTCTAATCCCTTGGATACAAAAATAATAAGCAGACTGGCTGAAATCTTGGATAAAACGAACCTGACCGAACTTGAATACGAAGACGAAGGGTGCAGAATCTCCCTGGTCAGAAATCCGGCCGGCGTTGCCGTTGCCGGCGCGTATGCCCCGGTTCAGGCTCCGATTGCCGCCCCTGCCGCCGCTCCGGCGCCGGTTCAGGCTGCTGCGGCGGACTCCGCCGATGCGGGCGATACCGATTACACTAACAGCCCGAATGCCGTCAAATCGCCAATGGTCGGCGTGGTTTACCTGTCGGCCGACCCGAAATCTCCAAACTATGTCAAGCCCGGCGATACGGTTGCCGAGGGCGATACGGTCTGCCTGGTCGAAGCGATGAAAACCTTTAACCCGGTTAAGGCGCACAAAGGCGGCAAAGTTGTCAAAATTCTGGTTGAAACCGGTGATCCGGTCGAATACGGCGAGCCTCTGGTTGTCATTGAGTAAGATTTCGGAACAACAATAATAGGAAACAATCTGATGTTTGAAAAAGTTTTAATTGCCAACCGCGGCGAAATCGCTTTGAGAATCCACAGAGCCTGCAGGGAAATGGGCATCAGGACAGTTGCCGTGCATTCCGAAGCCGACGCCAACGCGATGCATGTCCGTCTGGCTGACGAAGCCGTCTGCATCGGCCCGGCACGTTCGTCCGACTCGTATCTGAACAAACCGGCGATTATTTCCGCGGCGCTGATTACCGGCGCGGACGCCATCCACCCGGGATACGGGTTCTTGTCCGAAAACGCCGACTTCGCCGAAATGGTCGAAAAACACGGCATAACCTTTATCGGGCCGACTGCCGAACAGATGCGCCTTTTGGGCGATAAAATCACCGCGCGCAAAGCGGCCATTGAGGCCGGGCTGCCGGTTACGCCGGGGTCTCCTGCGCTGGAAAGCATTGAACATGCCAAGGAATGGGCGAATAAAATCGGCTATCCGGTCATCATCAAAGCCAAAGACGGCGGCGGCGGCAAAGGCATGAAAACGGCCTTTAACGACGACGAAATCGCCGAAGCCTATACGATGGCACGCGCCGAAGCCAAAGCGGCGTTCCCGTCCGACGTAGTTTATATGGAAAAATACCTGCAGCATCCGCGGCATATCGAGATGCAGGTACTGGCGGACAAGTACGGCAACGTAGTGCATTTGGGCGAGCGCGACTGTTCGATTCAGCGCAACCACCAGAAAGTTATCGAAGAATGCCCGTCGCCGGCACTGAACCAGTCGCAACGCAAGGAAATCGGCGATATTGTCTGCAACGCGATTAAGAAAATCGGCTACCAAAATGCAGGCACGCTTGAATTTATGTTTGAAGACGGAAAATTCTATTTCCTGGAAATGAATACCCGCCTGCAGGTTGAACACCCGATTACCGAAGCCGTTTCCGGCATCGACATCGTCAAAGAGCAAATTCGCATCGCTTCGGGCGCTGCACTCGGCTATACGCAGGACGATATTCAATTTCGCGGGCATGCGATTGAATGCCGTATCAATGCGGAAGATCCGGAAACGTTTGCGCCCTGCCCCGGCAAAATTACAGAATGGCATGCGCCGGGCGGTCTGGGAATCCGCGTCGATTCGGAAATTTATTCCGGGTATTCGATTCCGCCGTACTATGACAGCATGATTGCCAAACTCATCGTCCACGCCAAAACGCGCAATGCGGCTCTGATGCGCCTGCGCCGCGCGCTGGAAGAGTTTATCATCATGGGCGTCAAAACAACTATTCCGCTGCATCAGGAGATAATTTCGCAAAACGAATTTATCGACGGGCAGTATAATATCCACTGGCTGACGGAATATATGAACAAACGCAGCAAATAAAAGGAAGCGGACCAGCTCCGTCATAAAGGCGGAGCTGGCAATCAAACTGAAGCAGAGCCGCTCCCGAAATAAAAGCGAGCCTGCGGCAGAATAAAGGCAGAGTCCGCTGCCGAAATAAAGGCGGTGTACGCCGCCCAAATCAAGGCAAAGCCCGCCACTGAAATAAAAATGCGGTGTTTCATATTATTACAGGAGTTTTGGGATATAACGCTTTAAAAAACATAAAGAGCAGGTTGAAAATGCAGGAAAAACTGTCAATTAAAAAAGTTTACAGAAATGCGTACCGTTATGTTGCGAGCCATTTGTTCGCCTTTGCCTTTTTGACGATTTTTTACTTTTTGGGCAGCCTGCTGCCGATGATATTCGGCTCTTCGTCTTTCTGGGGCGTTTCGCTGGCGTATAACTATCTGTTCTTTTATTTCGCTGCGGGGTGCTACTATAAACAGCGGATTTTATGGGACAGGGAAGTCTTTACGGCGGCAGGGCTGCGCTTTTTGCTGGCGATTGTCCTGTTTGTGCTGTCGATTTTTGTTTCGTCGTTGGCGATTAACGTCGGCATCCACATCATCGGCCGGCTGTTTCCCGTTCACGGACCGGCAGCGGTTTCGGCAGTTTTGGAGAGCCTGCCCTGGCTGCTGGCGAAAAGAATTTTTATCTTTTTCCTGTTTATCGCCTTTTTTATCGTTCCGTCGTTTGCTTTCGTCTCAGAGATAACGGGCAAAAAGCGCTCGCTTGTTGCGGCTTACAGCAAAACGAAAGGCGATTTGCCGCGGATTGCGGCCGTGGTGGCGGGAACGTTCCTGCTATTGTGGCTTTCCATGCTGGCGCTGAGCTTTGTCAATGTTTTTCTGGCATCGCTGGTGCGAGCGGCGATTTTGGTTTTCATCAGCATCTTGTATTTTAAGATGTACGACTTCTTTTACTGCTTTCCGCAGACACGGCGGAACAGCCGAACGGCAAAGGGCGAAACGGAAAAAGCCTTGCCGCGCCGAGACGCTTCCGGCAGATTTGCGGCGGCCGATACCAACGGCATGAAAGAAAAAAAAGCGGATACGACTGATGATAAAGCCGAAACGGACAATTTAAGCGAGGGAGAAGACAATGCTGGTTAAAGACAAAGACATTCTGGTGGAAGATCCCGAAAAAAAAGACGGAGACAACGCGGAAAAATCCCCTGCCCCGCAAAAGCCGCAGCGGCCGAAAATAAAAAAAGAAAACATGCGGGCAGCATGGGGCGACGCATTTGACTATTATATCCGCGGCATTACCGAAAAATACCTGCTGTTTCGCGGAAGGGCATCGCGCCTGGAGTTTTGGGGATACGCCGCAGCGGCAGGAATTATGTGGATACCGCTTTATTTTGTCGGCGAATATGCAGAGATGCCGCTGTTGCCGTATTACTTTGCCCTGGCGACGCTGCTGCCGACAGTGGCGGTTACGGCAAGGCGTCTGCATGACATTAACAAAAATGCGGCCTTGTATCTCATTCCCGGAGCCGTGCTTGCCGCCAGCGGATTTTTTATCGGCCTTGCCGGCGCAGCGGTACTGGTATTGTGCTGGGCAGTTTTGCTTATCCGTCTGTTGTCGCGGGAAACCGACCTCAACGACGGTTTTTACGGCGCGCCGAATGACAATGACGAAATTTATGGCGAAGACAATCTGCCGATTGTCAGGAAATTCCGTTTTCTGGCACTGACGCTGCTGGCCGTATGGCTGGCAATTACCGGCGCCAAGCTTGAAGACTGGTCTCAGCAGGCACAACAGAAGGCGGCGATTGATTTGATTATGGACAAGGTTCTTATTGAAGGGCAAGACGCCAAATTAACGCCCGAACAGATAAAAGCGGCACAGGGGCAGATGCTCGGCGTTTTAAAAACGCTCAGCGGGCAGAGAGTTTCCGAAAAAGAGATTATGGAACAGGTTGACAAAGCCGTCAAAGCGGTTTCCGATGCGGCAAAAGTATCCTCCGGCGCGGCGGCAGCCGGAAAATAACCTCTGGCATGAAGGGCTGCGGGAAGAAGATGAAACGAGCGGCACGCAAGGTTTTATTGGCTGCGGGAGGTTTGGCCGTTCTGACGGGAGCGGCATTGTTTTCCGGGAGATTGTTGCTGATTGCCGGAAAAACCGCGCCAAAGGTTGAAAAAGCGTATTTTCAAACAGCAGAAAATATTCCGCCTTTTTTAAAGCCTTATGCAGACATATTGGCGGAAGCGGCCAATGATACGGCAAACGGACGAACAAATGAAGCCGCGCATACAGCGGCCGGGGCGGCGGCGAGTTGCAAAAATATCCGCATATATGCCGGAAACTGGTTTTCGGACAGCGATGCCCCGGATATCAGCGACGATGCCAAGCGTTGCGCCATTCTATGGCTTGGATCAAGACAGGGCATAATGACCGGCGGGCTGGAAAAATATTATGCCGTTTGGGCATCAACGCCCCTGTTGCGGACGTATCTGCAAAATGCGGGAATTCAGGCGGCATATATGCCGCTATTTTACCTGCCTGATGAAAAGGCGGTCGTTTCCGGATATAGCAAGGCTGATGCCGAATATAACGGAGCCGCTTCTGAGATGCTGCAGAAAAGCCATATTGCAGAAAAACACCATAGAGGCGGAATGTTTTTTGCCATCGTTGGCAATCCGCCTTTTATTGAAGATATTTTGCGAGAAAAAGCCCTGCCCTATCGCCGCTATGAGCTTGACAAACCGGAACAGGCGGCGCAGATGATGCGGGAAATGCCGCAGCAAAAGGCGATTTTTGCGGAAAAGACTGCTCTCGGTACGCAGACACTCGACATACATCCGCTGTTTTTAGCCGCAGCTGCGAGGGAAATTCCGTTAATTATGCCATGGATATGGCCCAAAGAGGATACCGTCAACCTGTTTAACGACAGGGTAAGCTTCTACCCTGACAAGTCAGGCGCGGAAAAGCTGGTCGCAGAAGTTGAACAGGCAGAGAAGAAACAAGACATCAGGCTGCCGGTTCAAAAACGCGCGGCAAAAGCAGCGCTGCTGGCGCGGCGGGAATATTCGGCAGAAAGCGCCGGAAAGCGCGTCCGGCAGGCTCTGGCGATGCAGCCTGACCAGTATAAACGCCCCGGCAGCATTTTTCTGCCATCGGAGAAAAGCAGTATCAATATAGACATTCCGACAGCAATCGGGCATTATACCGCCGGAGACTATGCGCTGGCTTCCGATTTGGCGGAGGGGCTGACGCGGGGCGGCGCAAAGGTTGACCTGACGTTCTATAATTCCCTATACAAATATCCGGCGGAAACGAACATTCTCCTGCGCGGGTTTCTGCCGCCGTTTGCGGACGATCTCAGCGCCAAAACAAACATCATCTATCTTGCCTATGCCCAGTTTGGCGAAGACGGGCGGCGGGAGCTGCTTCCCACGGATGAGGCATATCTGGAGGCTGTTGCCGAGAGTGCCCGCCAGGCAGACGCTTTGGCAACGGCGTCGCAGAAACTGGCAGAGCAGCTGCGGGCAAAAGGCATTCCGGCGCATTATATTCCGCAATTTACCGATACGGCACGGTTTTATCCTGATTTTGAAGAAAGCCTGAAAAGTGATGTTTTATTTGTCGGGGCAAACACGTTTTACCGCACGGCGGTGCCTTTTCTGCAACAGCGCGGCATCGCGGTCGACGTTTACGGTCCGAAATGGCCGATTGGAACGGCAAAAGCAAACTATGCCGACAACCGGATTTTACGCAAATATTACAGCTCAGCCAAAATCGTCCTCAACGATACGCGCGAGGGAATGAAAAGATTCGGTTTTATCAGCAACCGGATTTTTGATGCGACAGCCTGCGGAACGCTGGTCATCTCCGACTATATGCCCGAGATTGAAGCGATATACGGCGACAGCGTGCCAATGTACAAAAACGGCGATGAGCTGGCGCGGCTGGTACGCTATTACCTTGACCCGGCTCACGAGCCGGAACGGCGGGAAAAGGCGGCACGGGCAAGAGAAATCACGCTGAGGCATTTTACGGCAGAACAGGCTGCGGAGAAATTCCAAGAAATTATACATAACATTAAAAAGTAGTCTTTAACAAAAAAAATCATGAGTGGGATAAAACGAACCGCGGATAAAAGGCTAAGGCTATAGAAACATATTGACAAAAAAATATTGTATGGTATGAACTCGAGAGATATTATAGAATTATGTTCATTTTTTGTGTTATTAAAATTTTTATGCTATGGATTTTCTTACATTAATCAAAGATGGCAAGCATACAGCCATTGTAAGCTACGTTAAAGGTTGCAAATGTCTGAGTATTGACGAAGAACTAGCTCTTATCAGCCGTGGCAACCATGAAGAAATTATGAGCTATATTGCCCATCACTGGTTGGAAATTGAACCTTTTGAAGCTTTTCTGAAGCGGGGAAATTTGAATGAAGTCCGGTTTTATATTGCAAGACATGGTTTATATGCCGACAGTGCGCTTTGTGAAGCTGTTTTTCAGTTTGGCCGCAGCATTACGGCGGAGGTTGTCAGTTATATGCTGAGGGAACGTTATGCAGAGAAAACCGGGAATTATCGCGCGCCGATTAAATGGGCGGAAGTTGAATGTATGCTTATTAAAACGGAAGATCACTGTGCCCTGCGCCAGTATATCAGCCAGGTACAGCTGGAAAAGAAATCGCATGACCTGCTAAAATTGAAGGGTTCGGCCGAAGACCTGTTGGTTTACGACCTTGTGTGGAACGGACAGCCCTAAACCGCAGCACACCAACAGGCAAAAGCAATCATGACAGAAAAAGAGGCTTTGTTCCATAACGGAGCAGAGCCTTTTTCTATGCCGGATTGCGGCATTTTACAGCGGAGCTGAGAGCGGAGAAATTCCGGAAAATCATAAACGAGGTCGGGCACTAATCAGCTGCGGTTCCAGAGTTGTTTGGCTCTGAGCTGCCCGGTTCCAAAGCGGTTCGGTTCCAGAGCCGGCCGGTTTCGGGGCGGTGATAACAGACGCCGGTCGTCAGGTTGACAAAGCCGCCGTCGCGCAGCGGTATTTCCCGCCCGTCCAGCTTTACCTGTCCCAAAGAAAACTCTATCCGCCCTTTATAGATGCAGCTTTGTTTATTGCAGACAACCGGGTCGCCGGCGGGAACGGCGTATTTGCCTTTGTTTTTGGTTCCGGTCCACATTTTTTCCAGAAATTTGTTTTTATGATAACGGGAGGCAACCAGTTTTCCGGCAGGGTTCCTGTAGGCATACGTCGTGCCTTTGGCGTCAAAGACAAAATCCGGGCGCGGGCTAAAACAGATGCTGACAGCGCCGGCGACTATTCCGGCGATTCCCCAGAAACGCCATTTTGCCTGCCAGATACAGAGCCAGAGCAAGCCGAACGTCAGCAACAGTATGCCCCAGTCCGGCAGGGTTCCGACGCCCTCGCCCGCCTTGGCGCCGGGAAGCGCCGCTACCCATGCAGTGATTTGGTTGATTACGTCGATGCCGGCGGCAAACGGTTTGACGGCATAAGCGCCAAGCCCGAACGGCAGGCTTATCAGAAACAACAACAGCGCAGGCATAACCCAGAAACCGATGACCGGCCCCGCCAGCAGGTTGCCGAGGCTGGTATAGATCGAAATCTGGCTGAAATAATAGACGCCGTACGGCAGCGTCATCAGGCTGGCAACCAAATCCGATACCAAAAGCCCGGCCATATAGGCAACGAACTTTCCGAACAGGCTGCGGCTGTCCAGCCAGCGGTGCAGCCGGGCGGCGTTCTTTTCATAAAAAGCAACCAGGCCGAGCACGGCGGCAAAAGACATCAGAAACCCGGGCGACACAACCGCTTCGGGCGTTATGGCGACGACGACCAGCACCGCAAATGCCCACAGGCGCAGCGAGACGGCACGGCGGTTAAACAAAACGGCGACCAAAACCAGCGTCGTCATCACGAACGCGCGGATGCAGGAAACACTCTGCCCGGAAATAAGAAAATACGCAAACGTAAAGAAAACGGATACGACGGCGGCGGGTTTGCGCAAATCGTACCGCCCTTCGCCCAACGGAAACAGGGTTGCGCGTATCAGGAAAAAGACCAAGAGAGCAATAATGCTCATGTGCATTCCGGAAATAGAAAGGAAATGCGCCAGACCCGAGGTGCGGTAATCGTTATTCAGTTGTTCGGAAATCGTGCTGCGGTCGCCGATGGTCAGCGCTTTGGCGATGGCGCCGGCGTCTTTGGGAGTGTTGGCGTCAATCAACTCCTTGATGTACGTCCGAATACGGGTTATCGTATCCGCTGCCGGGTTTGCCGCCACGGCGGGGCATTCTACCTGAAATACGGGGCCGACAGTATAGCCGACAGCGCTCAAGCCTTTATAGAAGTTAGCGCGGTCAAACTTATAGTTGCTCAGCGGGTTGGGCGTAAATCCCTGCGGCAGTTTGGCGACAAGTTCAACGCAGACGCCGGGTTTCAGCCATGGTTCGGAAAAATTCAGGCTGATGCGGAAATCGCCTTTCAAGTCCCGCTCGAAATTATTGACATCGGACAACAACAGCCGCGGGCGATTGTTGGAATTATAATCCATATCCTTAACCCGGCCGCGCAAATAGCTGATTTCAGGCAAGTCATATTCCAAATTGCGGGCACGGTACATCGCATCGGCCTTGGCCATGCTCAGCCCGAGCAAAAATACCGCGGCATACGTCAGGAGCTTGAACTGCCCGTCCCGGCGGCGCGTCAGCCATAACAACAGCAGCACGGCTTCAAGATAGCCGACAATCACCCAGGCCGACAATTCCAGCGGCAACGCAAAGTAAAACGCCGCGCCGGATGCAAAAGCTACCGCATACCAGATTATCAGGCTTTCCGCCTCGTTTTGATAATTTTCGGCCGCATACAGCTTCAACCGCAGCCATTGTTTGCGGAGCCACCACCTCACCGGATTATGCCTCCGGTGTCCGAGGTGCCGGGGCGGACAGCCTTTCGGGAGCAACGCGGGCGGCGGGTTCAGGGATTTTATGCGGTGCCGCGGAGGTGTCCGAACCGGCGGAAATTGGCGTGGTGGAAGCGTCCGAACCGGCGGAAATTGGCGTGGTGGAAGCGTCTAGGGCAGCAGATGAGGCGTTGGCGCCATTTATCTCCCGCAGCACGATTTCCGCAGCACGGCGGCTCGGGTTTATTTTGCCCGCGCCCATCAGGCGGCGCAGCTCTTCCATTTTATTTTGAAATTGGGTACGCGGGGCTGCATTTTCCGTATCCAGAAATTTCGCCACCTCGCCCGCCACGTTTTCAGGCGTGCATGCTTCCTGCAGAAGCTCAGGCACAGTACTATCGTTCATCAGGATATTGGGCAGGTTGACGGAACGGATTTTCAGCAGGTGGCGCGCCAGCCACGCCGTCAGCGGCGCAACCTTATAAGCGATGATATGCGGGATTTTCATTATCGCCAGTTCCAGCGACACGGTTCCAGACGCCGCCATTGCCGCTGAGGCGGCTGCCCTCGCCCCGTTGCGTTCCTGCCGGCCTGCGACAATCATCACATCATCGGCGCCGTTTTCCGCCACCATACGGCGCACCTGCTGCTCTACGGTCTTGACTGTGGGCAGGACAAACTGCAAGTCGGCGTATTTTTGCCGCAGCAGCGCGGCGGCTTCCAGGAACACCGGCAACAGGCGGCTGACCTCGTTATGGCGCGAACCGGGCAAAATCAGGACAATCCGCTTATCAGGTGAAATACCCGACTTGCGGCAAAATTCTTCCGCCGCCGTTTCCGGCACCGTATTTTCGATTACCGGATGCCCGACAAAATCCGACGGCAGATGATGGGGGATAAAATATGCCGGTTCGTTCGGAAACAGTGTCAGCAGGCGGTCTACATACTTATACATCGTTTTGGCCCGTCCCTTTTTCCACGCCCAGACCTGCGGCGCGACATAATGCATCTGCGGCACTTTAATCTTTTGGCGGCGCAGGGCTTTATGCACGCGGGAGGAAAAGCTCCAGCTGTCTATGGTAACGACAATGTCCGGCTTTTGGGCGGCGATGTCAGCGACGGTTTCGCGAATGCGGCGCAGAACTTTCGGAATGCTCGGAATAACCTCCGCCAGCCCCATAACCGCCAGGTCGCTGATGTCAAACAGGGATTTAAGCCCCTCCTCTTTCATATTTTCGCCGCCGACGCCGGCAAATTCCGCCTCCGGCGCAAGTTCTTTCAACGCGTGCATTAAACGGGCGCCGAGCATATCTCCCGACGGTTCCCCGGCTATCAGATATATTTTCATGCTTCATACTCCGACGGAATTATGCCTTTGATGAACAGGCCATACTCGTTTGCCAGCCTTATCACTTCCGGCTCATTGACTATCAGGGTGTTACCGGCGTGGACGGCTATCCCTTTCAGGCCGCTTTTATGCGCGTTTTCCACCGTGCGCGTACCGATGGTCGGCAGGTCGATGCGCATATCCTGCTGAGGTTTGCGCAGTTTTACAAGTATCGGGGCCTTTCCTTTGCGCACATAATCGGCGCATCTTTTAATCAGCCTGTCGGTTCCCTCTATTCCCTCAGCGCCTAAAACCAGCCCCTGCTGGACAATAACCGACTGGCCGACATCAAGCTTGCCCAAAGCGGAAGCTACTTCTACGCCGCGGCGAATATCTTCTTCATCGGCTTTATCAGGCTTCTTTTTGGTCAGCACGCCTTCGTGCGCCAGCAAATCCGGAACAACTTCCTGAATGCCGACGACTTTCATCCCGTCGGCCTCGATTTCTTTTACCAAGGCACGGAGAATACCGTCATCGCCCAAAGCTTTGGCGCCGAGTTTGGCAAAAAACGCCGCGGTGCGCAAATCCGGCACCAGTTCGGAAAACGTCGGCCGTTTAATGGTGCCTATCAGAACGATTTCCTTAACGCCCTCTTCCTTAAAGCGTTTAAATCCGGTGCCGGCCTGCCCTATCCGTATCCATTCGTGCGCCACGTCTTTAGTAAAAATCTTTTCATCGGCATTGGCATGAATAGCCAGAGCATAATACGGGCGATTGTGCGCACGGCACCAGTCTATCAGCCGCTTGGGCAACTCGCCGCCGCCGGCAACGATGCCCAGTTTGCGGTCGGGATTGCGGGTAATATCCTTTTCTTCCGCGGATACGGTTTCCTGCATAGTCATTTTCCTTATCAAGGTTTGGCAAATTTATGCTTTCGTTATACCATCGGGCAAAAAAATTGCAAAATATTAAAAATTATTATTGACAACTATTTTTTTTAGGGTTATATGTCTGTTTGTTGTTCAGGCAGCGTTCATATATCGCGGGGTAGAGCAGCCCGGTAGCTCGTCAGGCTCATAACCTGAAGGTCGTTGGTTCAAATCCTTCCCCCGCAACCATTTAGAAAAGAGGAAGTTTATACTTCCTCTTTTTTTGTATCTGCGGTATTTTGCAAAATTAAAGAAGCTACGGGATTCATTTTTTATTTTGACAGTGCGCCGGAACTACAAATCCGGTTAGTTAATTATATCCGGAATTTCAGTTAATTATATTTTACGGTATGGCATCAGGCTACTTTTGCTTTTTCGTCCGCAGCAGGAAGATACCCTTTGCCCTCAGCGGCAATACGCGCTGCATCCGGATATTCCAGAGTTTCCATCCGCCTCAAAAAGGCGGACAGCCAGGCTGAGTCCAAAGTCGTGTCATAAGGCCGGGAAAGGCGAAAATACGTTGCAGTATAAAAACGCCACCAACGGACGGCAAACTCCATACTGTCCCGCAGAAGACCGACAGCTGGCGAATTTGCTTCCGCACCGGATTCCGAAAGCGCAGACGCAATGGGACGGAAAATCCCGTTACAAACCTTGTCAAAATAATGATGCGGAACGAGCGTCAGCTGCCAACAGTCGGCGGCCCGGCTTTCCCTGTCATATACCTCCGGCGGCAGGGGCTGCTTATAAAGAGGAGTGGCAAAACCTTCCGGCGTTTTTTCCACGGGGTAAAGCGAGGCGCCGTTCCGGCGGTAAGCTTCCATATCCGGCGGACAGGCAAGCGACCGTACGACTTCCTGCATGGTTTCCAGTTCCTGCAGCAGATGTTTACGGTCGGGATGCAAAATATCCAAAAGAGGATTCAGACAATCGCGTTTCAAATGATACAGCTTTTCGGAAAACGATTGCAGGAGAAAATACTTGTTCAGCTGATAATTAAAAGAGATGCCGAAATACGGAATAACACAACATCCGCGGCAGGTTTCCAATGTGCCGGACGAAAGGGCACTGCGGCGAAAAGCGGCACTGTCCAAAGCTGCGTTCAAATCTTTGTTCCAGGCGACGTTTTCGCTTACGGCGTGATAGCACGGCAGCACCAGGCTGCCGTCGGGCGCAAAAGTCAGCGTATGGCGGTTGGCCGAACAAGGCGGCAGCTGCGACGGAGAAGAAGTTCGGAAAAATTCCATAAAATGCAGCAAAACAACCGTGTACGCATCAAAAATCCGGTTGACTATATCGGAAATATATGCCGAAATACGGTAAGTTCCGCCCTTGTCCATATAGGGAAACATCGGGCTCAGGTAAATCAGGGCATGATGCCGCTGCGCATAAGATATCATATTGTCAAGCTCATTTATATTGCCGTCGGTAACGACAGTCATTATTTTCGGCGCCCGCACGGAAGCAATTTCGGCAACCGTCTTTTTGACATTTTCACAGGCATCTATACCGCGTATCTGCCTGTATGCAGCACTATTGAGCGTATCCAGCGACGTATTGAACTTATCGGCGGCGAATGCCACTTCAAGCATTTTGTGTTTAGAGGCAGAGGCAATGCAGTTTGAGGTTACCTCGGTTTTTATGCCCAGCTTTTTGGCATATTCAATGACTTCTGCCAAATGCGGATACAGCGTTGGTTCGCCGCCGGTAAAATCTATGTAGCGGACGCCGTGTTCCCGGCATTGTTTCACCAAGAGGCAGGCATCTTCCGCGGACAGCTCGGGCACGTTTTTGAAGGCGGGATTCTGCCAGACGTTGCAATAGCTGCAGCGCGAATTGCAGCGATAAGTAACATAAAAACGCGCACAATAGAAATTCTGACCGTTCATCTTTTATCCTTTCTTTGTAACCTGTTCAATACTCCGGCGCAAAATCGCCATCCCCTCTTCCAAATCAGCGGCGGCAACGTTCAACGGCGGTGCCAGACGAAGAATGTGCCCGCTCAAAATAGCCTCCAGCCCGTTCTGCCGCGCCCGGAAAAAGACTTCCCGCGCCAAAGCGGCGTCCGGTTCCTTTCCGCTACGGCTTTTGACAAATTCCACGGCGCCCATCAGACCTGCCGAACGAACATCGCCGACGGACGGAAACATTGCAGCAAGGCGTTCCAATTCTTCGCGAAGCATGACGCCGCTGCGGCGGACACGAACGAAAATTTCCCCTTTCTTCAATTCCTCCAGAACGGCAGATGCAACCGCAAGATTTACGGGATGGGCGGCAAAAGTCGAAGACCTCTCGCCGGGGCGGACGGCATAATGGTTTTCGGTGATGTATTCCCGTTCACACAAAACCGAAAGCGGACGCCCGTTTGCCAATCCTTTAGTCAGCGATACAATGTCAGGGCATATTCCCCACAGCCCGTAACTGGCGAGAAAATACCCGGTGCGCCCGCCGCCGGTCAAAACTTCGTCGGCAAACATAATTATTCCGTTTTCCCGGCAAAAATCAGCAAATCCCGTCATAAATTCCCGGGGCGGAACAACAACGGCGGCTCCCTGCACGGGTTCAAAAATCACGGCTTTGGCGCGGCGTTCTTTCAGTTTTGCAATAACTTCGCCCAGACAATGCAGACCGCAGGTTTGGCGTTCTTTATGCCACGGACAGCGGTAACAATGCGGATAGTCCACCTGAAAATTGTCAAACAGCGCCGCATGCGCGGTTTCGTTTATTGTCAGCTTGGTTCCCATCGTCTTGCCGTGAAAACCGCCTCGAAACGCCGCTATCGGAATGCGCTGCTTGTCGAAATAATTAATAATGTCGCTCAAGCCGCGGTCTACTGCATAACCTCCGTCATTATACGGGATAAGCTTATAATCCGGCAACGGCAGCAACGGTGCCAGTTCTTCATAAAAATGGCATTCTGCCTCCGTCCGCCGGCCGTGAACGTTATCCATCAGCCCGGCAGCCCTAATTTCGGCGGCTACAAACGGCGGATAACAATGGCCGAAGCTGTTGGTAAATATTCCCGACGTAAAATCCAGATATGTTTTGCCGTCCGCATCGGTAAAGCGGCTTCCCGATGCCGATGCAACGACGATGTCTTCATCCGTACAATATCCCTGCGGCGTACGGGCACGAATGCGGGCGATGATGCCCCTATTTCCAATTCCATCCATATTCTTTCCCCTGTTCATGCGAAAACGGTATACGGGCATAGGCGAATGCAAGCTTTTTCAGCCACTGCCGGATTTCTTCCGAAATATCGTCCAGCGAAGACAACCGCCAGCGCCACGATTTGGCATAATCCCGGCCATGGGCGATGCGCCCGCGGTTATCCAAGCCGAGAATGTCCGGCAGCGGAATAATCACTTTTTCGGCGGCGGAGCGATACAATTCTTCAATACAGCGTTTTTGGAGGTCGTCCTGCGGCGACGCCTGCAGGTAATAGCGCAGATACGGCAGATATTTCGCTTCCAGCCCCTGCAAATAGGAAGCAAAGGCAGGATTATCATGCGTTCCGGTATAAGCGACGGACTTGTGCGGATAATAAAACGGCAAATGGATGGTTTCGGTACCGTAGCCGTTTGCAAAACCGAACTGAAGAACCCTGGTGCCCGCCCAGCGGTATTTGGTAAACAAACGATATGCACGTTCGGGAACGCTGCCCAAATCCTCGGCAATCAGTTCCACGCCGCAGGATTTCGCCAGCCGGGTCAGTTTTGGAATAAATACGTCGTTTTCGGCATCAGGGCCGTCATACCAGCGTTCGCCGACGCGCCCCAGACCGTAATAGCGTACAAAACCAATCGCATGGTCGATGCGGATAGCATCATACAAACCGGCATAAAAGCGAAAACGCTCCAGGTGCCAGCGGAATTTGTCCGCAGCGGCGGCCGGCCAATCGTAGCACGGCATATCCCAGCTGCGGGTATGGGAGGCGAAACAGTCTCCCGGCACGCCGGCCGACAAGGTTACGGACGCATCTTCCGGATTGACGGCAAAAATATTTCGGCGGCTCCAGACGTCAGCACTGTCGTAAGCAACGTAAAAAGGCAAATCGCCGATTATTTTTATGCCGTTTCGTCCCGCATACTCTTTCAACTGATGCCACTGGCAAAAAAATTCGTACTGAACAAACTGCCAGAACAAAACGGAAACCGCCAGGCGGCGGCGATAACCGCGCAGTACTTCCGGCCGGCGGAAAGCCGCCCCTTCTTCCCATTCGTTCCAGGGTTTCCAGCCGAAGTGTTCCTTTAACGCCATAAACAGGGCGTAATCGGAAAGCCAGACGGCATTTTTGCGGCGGAAAGCCAAAAATCCGGAATCACTTTTGCCGCCGCGGGCACAAAACCTGTCGAACGCCAAACGCAAAAGTTTAAACCTTGCCGCAAACAGCCTGCCATAATCAATATCAGCCGAATTTGCACCAAAGTCATACTGTTCCGCTTCCCCCGGCAAAAGCAAACCGTCTTTTTCCAGCATATCCGGCGCAATAAAATACGGGTTTCCGGCAAAAGCGCTGAGTGTTTTATACGGGCTGTTGCAGTAGCCGGTCTGCCCGTGAGGCAAAACCTCCCACAGCGTTTGCCCGGCTTCCCGCAGCATATCGACAAACCGGTACGCCCCCTCTCCCATATCGCCGATGCCATACGGCGACGGCAGGCTGAAGACCGGCAGCAAAATCCCGGCGGAACGGTTGTAGCTGTCTCCGTTGATATATTTTTCCGCATGTTTCATTTTATTCTCCTCGTTTTCCTGAATATACTTTTCGGCGACCCGGCGGTTTTCCGCCGCCTGCCCTACCGTCCGTAACGGTCTATCCGTGCCTTGCGGTATATTTCCTTCCAGCCGCTGCTTTTAATCCGCGCGTCGTCCATATGACCCCGCCCCGACAAAACGGCAATGCCGCGCAGACGGTTCTGCATGACCTCGCTGATACTGGATATTTTATCCAGACGCCAACGCCAGGATTTTTCAAAATCGTGTTCATAGCATATCCGGCTTTCGTTGCCCAACGACATAACGTCCTGAACCGGAATGATGACTTTTGCCGCCGAAGAATTATACAGGGCGTCAATGGCGTTCCAGACCAAATCCTCGCGTTTGGAAGCTTTCAGATACGTCATCATGTACTCCAGATCGCCATCACTTTTGTGCGCCAGAAGGCCGGCCAATGTTTCATTATCGTGCGTTCCGGTGTATGCCGCGACATTCTGCGGATACATCTGCGGCAGGTGAATATTGCGCGTCCCGTAATGCATATCGCCGACGGTATGTTGAAAAATGCGCATACCGAGCCAGTTCAGCTGGTCATACAAATCATGCGTTCGCTGATTGTTATTGCCAAGGTTTTCGACAATAATATCCATATTGCGTTCCCGGGCAACACAGTCGATAATGCCGGTGGCTGATGCCCTGTCACTGTCCGGCCCCGGATACCATACGCCGCGCGCACCGTCGTCTTTGATGCCGTAATAATGGACAAACGCCACGGCATGGTCGATGCGCATAATGTCATACATCCCGGCGCCGATGCGGATACGTTCCGCCAGCCAATCGTAATTTTTCGCTTTCATTCTATCCCAGTCATAGCAGGGATTGCCCCAGCGGATGTCCCTGTCACCTGACGGAATGCCTGAAAACAGCTTGATGCTGCCGTCGGGGTTTAAGTCAAACAACTCGCGGCGGCTCCAGACGTCGGCACTGTCGTGGTTTACATAAAACGGCATATCTCCTATCAGCTTGACGCCTTTTTGATGAGCATACTCTTTTAACTGTTCCCACTGCCGGAAAAACTGAAACTGCGTAAATCTCCAGAAAGTGATGTCTTCGTTAAGGTTGCGGCGAAGATTGCACATCGTATTTTTTTCGCGGAATTTTAATCCGTCGGGCCATTTGTACCAAGGGGCATTTTCCAGCCTGCCTTTGACGGACATAAACATGGCGTAGTCGTCAAGCCAGCCGTGGTTTTTAAAACGAAAGGCCAAAAAATCGTCCGACTGGTGTCCGCCCTGCATCATCCAGCGCCCGAAAGCACGGCGAAGCATTTTTTCCCGCGAGGCGAACAGTTTTCCGTAATCTATATCCACCGGGTCGGAACCGAATTCCAATCCGGACAAATCCTGCGGACGCAACAGCCCCTCCTCCATCAATTTGTCGGGAGAAATATAATAATGGTTGCCGGCACAGGAACTCAGACTCTGATACGGGCTGTTGCCGTAGCCGACCGGGCCGTTGGGCAGCATGGCCCAGAGCTGCTGTCCCGAATTTTGCAGCACGTCGATAAACCAGCGCGCCTCGTTACCCAAATCCCCTATGCCGTATTTTCCGGGAAGGCTCATTACAGGCAGCAGAATGCCAGCCTCCCGCTCATATAATTTTCTGCCGTTCAGTTCGGTCAAATCAAAACTCATATTAAAAACGCTCCTCCGTCAAAATTAAAGCATTGTCCCGATGTAAAAGCATAATGATTGGTTATAATATTATATACCAGCGCAGCCACTTCCGCCGGCTGTCCCAAACGCCGCGACGGCAGCCTCCGTTTCTGCGCCTCTTTATCGTCAGCGGCTGTCATCCGGGTTTCAATATAACCGGGCGCTATGGAAAAAAACGAAACGCGCCCGGCAAATTCCGGATTGGCGGCTGCTTCGGCAGTCAATGCCAAAACGCCTGCTTTGGAAGCGCTGTACGACATATCGGCGCCGGTTGCCGCCTTAAACGCTGCCAGCGAGGCGTTGTTTACCACCACCCCGGAACCGGGCATGTGCGCAATTTCATGCTTCATGCATATCAGGGTTCCGACCAGATTGACATCTATCACGCGGCGAGCGCGGGCAATATCCGCCTCAGGGAGTTTTTGGGGCGCTATTCCCGTGCCGGCATTGTTAAACGCGGCATCAAGCTGCCCGATACGGCCGAGCAAAGCGGAAATTTCCGGCTCATTGCTGACATCGGCAACACGGTAATGAAATCCGGGCAGCGTTTTTTCCATCGCGGCGCCGCGGCCGTCTTCCCCGTTTCCCGAAATGCCATACACTTCCCAGCCGCGGGAACAAAACAATTCGGCGGCAGCTTTGCCGATACCGTGCGTGGCGCCGGTAATCAGAATTTTTCCAGGTTCAGACAAAATGGCCATCAATTTCCTCCTTATGATCTATATACCAGGCGGCGGTTTCCTTAAGCCCTTTTTCCAGCGTGTAACGCGGCGCGTAGCCGAGTTCCCGGTTCAGCTTTCCGTAATCCATGCACTGGTTCTTTATTTCGCCTGCCGTGACAATTTCTTCGCGCGGAGCGATTTTTCTGCCGGCATATTCGGACAACCGGCCGATTACCTCGCCCATGGCATAACTGTTGGACGTTCCGAGATTAAAGGCCTCGCCCAGAATCCGCCCCAGACTTCCTCCCCGTTCCAACCGGTCAAGCAGCATGGCGACGGCACGGGTTAAATCGCGGACATAAATCATATCACGGTAAAAAGATTCTGCCCCGCCCGACGGTGTCCGGTACTTCTTCAGCACGGGAGCGGTTTGGGTATACAGCAGGCGATACAGCGTCCCCGGAACAACCCGGCTCTTGTGATAATCGCCCGGGCCGTAAACATTGCAAAAGCGGTATACGACCGCCGGAAAACCGCTCTTCCGGGCAATGGAGCGCACCAGTTCATCGGCGCGCGCCTTAGAGGCGTCATACGGACATGACAGCGGACGCAGTTCATCGCTTTCATGGTACGAACTGCGGCTGCCTTCGCCGTAAACCTTATCCGTAGAAGCGTAAAAAAATCCCCGGAACGAACTGTCGTGCCGCTGCCAGCGCCGCAGCGCCGCTGCAAGGACATTCCTTGTCCCGTCATAATTCGTCCGCCAGGCTTCCCTTTCGTTTTCCTGCGCTTTCTGAATCGTGGCGCAGGCAGCAAAATGGAGGACAAACTCAATATCCATCCCGCCTTTTTCCGCGGCAGCAAAAACGGATTCGATAAATTTTCCGTCCGCCACGTCGCCAAAGCAAAACTGTACATCGCTTTTGGCAAACGCCGCTGCCGAAACCGGGAACGCTGCCGCAGTACGAATCCCGGCATCCCGCAAAACGGCGGTGCAGAAGACTTCTTCCGGTTTGCCAAGCGCCAGCACTTTGCGCCCCGCTGCGGCCAGTTCCGCCAACATATGCTGCCCGATAAAACCGGTGGCTCCGGTTACCAGACATACTTTCATCCTTTTTTCCATCTCCCCCTCCGCGGTTAAAGGCTTTTATCCATCTTTGCCGAGACAACACCTTCTGCCAGCAAGGTTTCTATTCCCTTTCCGGTATCATAAAGGAAGAAATATTCCCGCAGACTGGCAAACGTACGCAGCGGCTTTTCGGCTTCGGGATTAAGAGCCAGTATCATTTCCAGCATCATCAGCCCCTGATAACGGCGGAATTTTGCATCGCGTTCCACATTCTTCTTGTTAATCCAGGTATGCATAATATCCTGATGCCAGTCCGGGCGTTCGGGATGGTGTTCCAGCGTATAATAATGCCATTCGGCACGGCGGCCGGTTTTGCAATCAATAAAAAACGGCGGTTCCCAGATTATGTCCAGAAACGGCACGACTGCGGGCGTTCCCCATATACCGCGCCAATCGCAGACAAACGGAAAAGTACGCTGGTCAATCCCCAGCAACTGGCGGGAAATGACTTCCGGTGCCAATTCTCCCCTTATCCAATTATTAATGAAAAGTTCTTTGAAAAAACGTCCCCATTCCCGGAGCAGCCCCTTATCATTAAAAAACATCAGACAGGTATTGACAGCAGGAAGCGATTCATTGACCGGGGGCAGTTTGCAGCCTTCGGGAAAATGAAGCGACGCAAAAGGCGGATAGCATTCCCCGCCGATTTGCTCCAGATGCGAATAGGCCGCTTTGACCGAAGCTGCACCGGGAATTATCACGTCATGGCGTTTCTTTAAAATCAGGTCGGTATCCACAAAAAAAACGGGGACTTGTTCCCCCGCCAGTTCAGCTTCTTTCAACAGTGCATCCGGTTTGGAATACGAATAATATATGCGGTAATCGGTATTTTCCGGCGTAATATTCCTTTCAAGCGTTTCGTAATCGACATGGCTCCAAACGCCGCAGTCCAACAGCCCGTGCCGGGCGAAAAAGCCATATATCGCCTTATCGCAATAAAGGGTATGGCAGCTGCCGGATTCCGGATATAAAATGCGGCGGATTATCAATCCCTGGGCAATCATGGTCAGCAGGTAGTGGCTGCCGAACGCCTTTTCAAGCGCCTGTTCGTCAATAGCGGCATAATTCTGCACATTGCCGCCAAAAGTCCGATATGCCAACGGTCCGCTGCCCAACGCGTTTACAGTACGAACAACCGTATGCGGCGACGATGACACGCCTTTTTGAATATAGTCCAGGAGTTCTGCCGTAACTTTGCTTAATTTCATACTTTCCTCCTTCGGCAAAGATTTGCAACTCACGAAAAAAAATATAACCGGAGCGCTTTGGAGCGTCAATGCTTAATTTTTTATTAACGAAAGAAAAAGCATTTGACTTTTTGTCAAAAATCTTTAGTATAATAACTCCCCGCCCGATTGAAATGTTTTCGGTAGAAATGTTTTCGACTGAAATGTTCCCGGTTGAAATGTTCCCGAAAAGCTGCATGTGTAAAAAGTCCCGAGGGGCTGATTAGTTCGCCGCAGGATTTTTTATTTAAAATATCTTGTCTTTTGCGTTTTATAATCCGCGTTTACGCTTTCCTGCGAAACGGACGGAAAATTATAGTGCTGCGGCACATATGCGGATTTTGCCAGCAGTTACCGGCAATAAAAAAATTTTCCTAACCTGTGTTTAACAGGCTATGCCCTTCTGCGTACAGGCGGCTTATATATGTCCGATCCGCCGATGGCTTATATGATGTGTTGGCGACTTACAGATGCACTGACGGCGTGCGGATGTGTTGCAGGCTTATTGCTCGACCGAAAAACGCTTATACATTGCGCCGGCGGCTGCCTTATATATTGTTCAGCAAACGCCCCACAGCCTGCGACAGTTCGCGGATATAATCGTTGTCGCTGACCGGCGCGCTTTTGCCGACGCTGCGGCTCTGATACTTTTTCAGAAACGGGATGTCCACCGGCGTGAACAGGCGGTACAGATTTTCTCCGGTATCGGATTTGCCGCCGTTTTCGGCAAAGCTGTGGCGCAGCTGGTAGAACTTAACGGGAAAGCCGTCTTTCTGCGAGAATTTGCGCATCAAATCCCCCTCGCCCGCAGCATAGAAAAAGCCCTTAAACGTATCGGGATTGCTCTGCCAGTAGGCGCGGCAGACTTCCAGCAGGTTAGCGGTGCCGTCGCTGCTGACGGCCCGGCGACCTTTCCGGACGGCCGCAAGGTGCAGGACGAACTCGATTTCTATCCCGTTCTTGGCGGCTGTATTGAATATTGAAGCCAGAAAAGAAATGTCGGCGATGTCGCCAAAGCAAAACTGCACGTTATGTTCCTTAAACGCCGCGGCAGAAATGGGAAGCGCCGACGTCGCCTTTATCAGGCGGTTGTTGGCAGCCAACGGGCTGAACGCGTCTTCAGAATCGCCCAAAGCCAAAACCTTGCGTCCCGATGCAATCAGTTCGTTCAGGATATACTGCCCGACAAATCCCGTTGCTCCGGTTATCAAACAGACTTTCTGCTCCATTTCTTCTTCTCCCTGTCCTTGCGCTTTTGCTTTTCCGACGAGCGGTTATGAGCGCCATGCGCGGTTGTATTCTCCTATAGAAGTTATTGTGACGCTTTTTTGAACGTTTGTCAACGCACATGTTAAAGTTTTTTTAGACAAAAGTATTGACTCTTTTGCTATTTTGGATATAATCAGGCTGTTATTTTATAAATTTATGTTTTTTAATTCTTAAAATTATTCTTTATGGAAAAAACATCCTTAACTTTGGCTCAGGCACATTGGATGTGTGTCCAGTCGATTTTGCAATTGCAACAGCTTCACCAAGCTGCCGGCAATACTGCCGTCATCAAATCCGAGTGCAAATCTCCGGAACTTGTCAATACTTTAAGAGACCGGGCGCTGCAACTTGGAGCGGGAACCAAGACCCGCCTTCTTCCCGTTTCCGTTACCGGCCAGGGAAACCTGCTGGTGCTGCGCGAACGCGTCTGGGGATTGAAAATCGGCAACATGCTGGTTTTTGACGCGGGAAACTACTCATTGCAATCGCTGCTCGGCTTTGCCTGCAACATTCCGATGGCAAAGGTTTATTCCGACCGGATTATCTGCTACTACGCCAACGGGCGGCGCGTTATGCAAAAAGCCGACCCGATTGCGCTGGTCAACCGTTTCCGCACGCCGCCGATGCGCGACTGGATGAGAATTGACTTTGAAGCCGCTGCCCGTTTCTTCCCCGAAGAAACAGCAAAGCTGAGACGGGGTTATCCCGACATCAGCCCTAAGAACTGGCGGCTTTTGACCGATGCCAACGTGGAAACGCTGGTTCTGGCGCAAGACGAAACGTACGACCACTTTATTCCGTTTCACTGCGTGATGAACGGTTCGCCGGTCAGCCTTGACTACTGCGACCCGATTTTGGGAAAACTTAACGGCTACGGCAACCTGCAGCCGCTGTTCCACGAATTTGCGACGCTGCTTGCCAACGGGCATTACCGCGAAATTGCCAAAGACAAAAAGCTGCGCTGCTTTGAACGAGGCTATTATGCCCGCGAAACAGGCGAAAGGAGCTTGTACCCCGGCGTTTCCGAACTGGAATTGAAAGTCGGCTTTGCGGACATTCCGTTTGAACAGGCAATTTTGCTGGCCAAGAACCAGACAGAACTCCGCCACCGTTATGTCCGCGGCGAAAGGCTGTTTTCGGTTGACGCCGACGGAAACGTGCTTAACGCACGGAACGTTGTCAACAGCCGGAATTTCAAACCCGGCGGACAGCGCATTATCCTGCTGCCGGACAATGTCTACGAAGCATGGGGAAAGGACTTTTCTTCCGAGATGCTGGAATTTCTGGCAAAAGAACGCGCGTTCGACTACGGCATTTACGGCAACGACTTTATCCGCAATGTTTCGGGACAAGAACTGGAACAGTTTAAAACGCTGAAAAAGTTTGCCAAAGCTGCCGGATTCGGCGTTAAAACTGCGACTAAAATCGGTTTGGGAGCAGCGAAAATTGTCGGCGCAAGCTGCGTTATAACGGCACAAAACGCTTGCAAGTTTGCCAGCTTTGCTTTTGACGAAATCGCTTACCAGTTTGAAGGTACCTATGCCAGTGAAGGTGCAGATTTATCGGCTCCGACAAGAAGAGGTTGTATTACCGGACGTATCCATTATTCGGGTAGATCCTATGGTGATTTTGATTGGTAAAGAAGGTGGTTTATTCCAAAACAAAAGAGGCTGTTCCCTTATGGGAACGCCTCTTTTTTTGGTGCCGTGCACCCGGCGGACGGCAAATGCCCGATTATCAGCAGGCATAGCTCCTGCTGCACTCCTTGCAGCGAAGCTCTTCCTGAAGATAGGCATACACTTTCTTTACCTTGCGGAATTTTTCCGCGGCATCGGGACTGCGGTTCGTATCGGGATGATACTTTTTGACCAAATCGCGATAAGCCGCTTTCAGGCTGCCTTCAGTCAATGTTTCCGGCGTCAACCCAAAAATGCGGTAATATGCGTTCGGTGCGGCCGCAGACGTCCCGGAACTTTTGCCCTGCGCCGAATTCTGCGAAGACGAAGTTCCCTGCCCCGCACGGTTTTGTCCGGAGCCGGAATTTTCGGTTCCGCCTTTCTGCCCGCAACTGCCTTCCTGACGGTATTCGGCAAACAAGGGATTGCACTCTGCCAGCCTGGCAAGATAACGGCGTAATTCAGCCCCGCGCAGGTTTCCCACCGGATTTTGCTGCAAAAAACCGAATTGCTGAGGCGTCAGCCAAATGCCGTTAAACAGCACCTTGATTTTATTAATCTCAGCTTCGTTTTTTTCCTGTTCAGCTTTGGCCCGTTCAGCCTCCTGGAAAGCCTGTTCACGACGAATCTCTTCCTGACGGCGTCTTTCTGCTTCGCGGCGGAGCTGCTCACGATACGCCTGTTCGCGCCGCAGCTTTTCCTGCCGGAGAATGCCGGCATATACCTCGGCAGCACTGCCCAGAGTTTGTAAAACCTTTTTTATTCTCTGCGCCCGGCAGAAGAAATAAAACCATACTCCGCAGCCTAATGCAAAAAACAACAGGCACGTGCATAATGCATAATCTAAGCTAAATGTTTCCATAAATGATATTTTAATAATTAAAAAATTGCTTTTATTATAAAATGCGTTTTTATTTTGTCAATATTTTTTGACAAATTTCAAAAAAGACAGAGGCTTGACAGCATTGGCAGAAACCGAAACAGAGCCGAAGTTATGACGGCGGGACGGATTGTTGCGCAAAGAAACCGGCCACAACGGGAGAAAACGCCGATTGCTGTGGAAAAAACAGAAACGGAGAAGGATTTTTTTTATTCCCGGGGTTATATTTTAAAGGCGTTTGAATTATTTTATGGAGGCGATATGAAAAAAGTTATTTTAGGAGCAATGATGATGTTAGCAGCGGGAACAGCCAATGCGGCGGACATTAAGCTGCCGGAACATACGGCAAACGGCGGTATGCCCCTGATGGAGGCGATTGCGGCCCGGCGTTCGGGAAGAACCTTTGACACCAAGATGCTTTCCGATCAGGTTTTGGCAGATTTGCTGTGGGCAACATGGGGAATTTCTTCCGAAGACGGCAAACGCGTTGTCCCGACGGCGCGCAACCGGCAGGATATCGACCTGTATGTCCTGCTGCCCACAGGTTCCTACCGTTACGACGCGGCAAAGAACACGCTGGTTCAGCTCGGCAGCGAAGACCTGCGCCCGATTCTGGCAAAAGAGCAGAAATTCGCGGGCGATGCGCCGGTTCACCTGCTGTTTGTTACCAAAGACAAGAAATACGGCGAAATGCACGCCGGGTCAATGTACCAAAACGCCAGTTTGTACTGCGCTTCAGCAGGGCTGAAATGCGTCGTCCGCGGCCTGTATGACCGGGCGGAAATCAAACAGGCGCTTGGGCTTGATGGCGATTATGAAGTCGTGATGACCGAAGCCGCCGGTTATCCGAAAGCACAGTAAGCCGGAATATCCTGCCCCACGGCCTTAAGCTGCCAAATCAAGCCCGGGGCGGGAAACGGCACAACTCCCGGACGACAAGAAAAAACGCCCGCGTGATTTTATCGCGGGCGTTTCGATTGGTGAGAGTGTTTGGGGCTGTGCGAACATTTGTCCGGAAGAGTGCCTGGGACATAACAGACGCTTTGGTCAGGGGTGACGTTATGCGTTTTTATGCGCCAGCTCCCGTTGCAGGGTTTCATAAACGCGCTGCACCTTGTCAAATTTGACGGCGGCATCAGGCTGTTTGTTGCGGTCGGGATGATATCGCAGACACAAGGAGCGATACGCCTTTTTCAGGTTTTCCGCAGTCAGCGTTTCCGGCGTCAGCCCGAAAATCCGATAATAAGCATCAAGGTTTATGCCGTCCGTATAAGGAGAAACCGTTTGGCTCTCCTGATAAAAGCGCTGCTGTTCGTCAGCACTTTCCCTGTTTAATTCGTCGACGACCTGCGCAAACTCTTCCTGCCATTCCGTTGAACCGCCGCTGTTAAAGCAAAGACCTTCCTTCAGCCGATGCAGCAAAACATCCACCGGATATGTGCCGCTGCGATACTTTCGCCAAAACGAATTGATAATCTTTAACCGTTCCAAGCGATAAAACTCCGCACGGTTATCACAATACTCCGCATACTTCTGCTGACGTTTGCGGGAATCCATTTTTCTGTGCACCACTCTGCCAAATACTGCCAAGATAAACAAGGCAAAAATGAAGATTGTTTCCATAAATTATATTTTAATAATTATTAAATTGGGTTGATTATAGCATCATCTTGTTTTTTGTCAACTCTTTTGAGGCCATGGCTATTGCAGTTCAAACATATCTTTGCCGACACCGCATAACGGACAGCGCCAATCCTCCGGCAGTTCTTCAAACGGGATATCTCCTTCGTAAACATAACCGCAAAGCGTACATGTCCAGCGTTTTTCGGCAGAGGCCGGCGATGACGGCTGAGCTGCGGATGATGAAGATGACGCAGACATTGCCGTTTGGGACTTTTTACAAGCGGCATTACCGGCCGAACGCCCGGCTTTATACGCGCTGAAAGCAATGGCGACCTGTTCCTTAAACCCGTCGCGATAATATTTATAGGTCAACGGCTCGCCGGAGCGGCTGTCAAATGCATCAACAACCTCGGCAATAAACACCGTATTGCTCGCATATATCAGTTTGTTGACAACCCGTACCCTGATTTTGGCCAAAGCATCCGAAATATACGGCAAGCCATCGATTTCCGCAAAGGGTATGTTCTGCCACTTTTTGACGTCGCGGCTGCTCTGATAGCCGAAATTTGCCACAACAAACGGGTCGGTTTCTTTCGCCAGAACGCTTATGCCGAACTCGCCGGCTTTTTCAATGCAGCTTTTGGTATGGCTGTTATTCATACATGACACCATTATCAGGTACGGCGAAACGGCGACTTGACTTACGGCATCGACCAAAGAGCCGGCGTACCCCTCCCCGTCTTGTACAGACAATACATAAAGACCGTTCGTTATCGTATATAAAGCGTTTTCCTGCATATTTCCCTCCGTCTGCCGATTGTTATGCCGTTTAATATAGACCGGAGCTGCTAAAATAGCAAGGGGAACTTTGGTGCTTTAAACGCATCTTCATACGACAGAAGGCAAAGCTTAAATCAAAATCTGAAATAAATAAAAGGATTATACGTAGATGCTGCAATTTCCGCCGAAGACAGGACAAATAATAAAATCAGCCATACGTTCACCAGTGTCCGCAGAACTTTATGTTTATATTTGATATCAAGCATCCCTTTGAATAAGGGCATGGCACAAAAGACAGCCGCCGTAAAGGCTATAATTTCAATATTATCAATATAATAAGGCAATTTATACGTAATCTGATGTTCTGCAATCAGACCGAACATATTCTTGATATACTCACACGCGTACGCCATATTATCGGCGCGGAACATCACCCATCCTATAACAAATGCGAATATTGTATAAAGATGCTGCGCTATATTGATTTTTAAACCACCACTTCTTTTATGCCAGCCGGTAATTTTTTCAAAAATGATAAACATCCCGTGCCACAATCCCCAAAAGACAAAGTTCCAACTTGCGCCATGCCAAATTCCCGTCGCTAAAAAGACCACAAAAAGATTAAACAAATTGCGCCTTTGGGAAACTCTGTTCCCTCCCAGCGGGATATACAAATATTCTTTAAACCATGTAGAAAGGGAGATATGCCATCTTCTCCAAAACTCGGTGATAGACTTAGAAATATACGGATAGTTGAAGTTTTCTAAGAACTTAAACCCAAAGATGGAACCTAATCCGATAGCCATATCCGAGTAACCGCTGAAATCGTAATAAAGCTGCAGAGTGTAAGCTATGGCACCAATCCAGGCGGTAAGCGTGTCAAACTGTTCTACCGGCTGCGCAAAAATTTTATCGGCAACAGCTCCTAATGTATTAGCAATCAGCATTTTTTTTGCCAATCCGATAATAAAACGCTTCACCCCATACGCAACTTTATCGAAGGTAACCGTTCTGCAGGAAATCTGTTCAGCCACATCATGATATTTGACAATCGGACCAGCTACCAATTGCGGAAAAAGCGTTATATATAAAGCCAGCTTATAAATATCCCGCTGAGCCTTGACCTCCCCTCGGTATACATCAACTACGTAACTGAGTGCCTGAAATGTGTAGAATGATATTCCAATCGGCATGATGACATCAATAAAATCGATATGCGTATGAAAAAGATGATTGATGTTATCCAGCACAAAATTAAAGTATTTGAAATAAAACAGAAAGCTCAAATCTACCAAAATCGTCGCAACCAAAAGCAACTTGCGATGTATAAGGTTACGGCTGCGGCTGATATAATTTGCCCCCGTATAATTCACAAGTATTGTTAAAATCATAATTGCCAGATATTTCGGCTCTCCCCAAGCGTAAAACAGCATACTGGCAGCAAGAAGAATATAGTTTCTTATCTCCGGACGCACCAATAAATAAATGGCACAAACAATCGGTAAAAACATAAAAACAAATGTCATCGATGAAAATAGCATGGCTTAGTCCTTTTTAATACATATCAATTAAGTAACTGATAGATCCTTCATTGATGAACATAACAATAAAATCGGGATCAAATTTTTTAAAAGTATCATATAACTCTTCTATTTTATGAGATGAAAGATAATTGTTTAATCTCAAAAGATAGGTTTCCTCAAAATTAAAAAAGCTTGACATCTTAGAAGTGTATGAGGAACCGATAAGCACAGCTTTGTAAAAAGCTTCCGGATGGTAAATAACTTTTTCGTCATATTTATGATTGATTTCTTTTACATTAGAAAACATAGATAGCATATTATAGTGGCGATAAAGACGTTTTAAATATTTTTCGCTGTTTAGAGTGCGTCGATTCATATCCCCGGTCTGAAAACCTTTATTGGCTTCAGAAATAACCTTGTTACTTAGCGTATAATTAAAATCATTTAGTTCAACACGGTTTGCTTTAGGAAATTTTTGAACAACTTTATCCATTAAGACATTGTACAAAACAAATGTTCCAAAATCAGTCATATGAGTGTCTGATAAATAGTACAGATAATCTTCTTTTTCCTCATTGATTGAGAGTAAGGTATCAAGAGGATACATAAATTCCATATTATCAATTGGGTTTTCTTTTATGTATTCTTTTAAATAGAGTGAGAAAGGTTGTTTGTTGTCAAGATTGAACATTGATATCTTATCTTTGTAAACAGTTGCTTTTTGAGGAGCAATGAGGACATATAAAAAAATACCTTGCCTTTTGCAAAAATCAGCCAATTTTTGCAAATTTTCATGAATCTTATTTAATTTTTCAACAGACGCTTGCCAATAAGATTGATCCAATTGTGGTTTATAAATAAAAATACCATTTGTTTTATCCGCAATTCCTCCATTATTTTGGTAAATACGATTAAAACATTTTATATTCCTAAAGACATCTAATAAGAGGTTTCTACCAAAGAAACGATCATTAAACCAAGCGTCAAAATTTTTACCGTATTTTAAGTTGTACCCCCCCCGATAATCAATTAAAGGTGTGTATTTCGCAAGCATTCTGTTTTCCTGTTCGGATTTTTCCGCATCAGAAATATGCAACATTGGTACAAATAATAATATAAAAAATATGGTCAAAAAGACAATATCAATGCGGCTTTTGTTTTGTACCCATTTTAACTTCATAAGCCAAGCGAGTATTTTAAAATACAACAAGAAAAATAGAGTAAATAAGGTTATTAGTAAAAGCACATCATATTTTGCAAAAACGCTAAGAGGAACAATGGTTAATTGCTTTACCATCAAATCGCCTTTTCCTGAATAAAATGTACGAACCTCGATTTCACAAGATTTATCCAATTTTATTTTGTGATTTATTTGTTTTTGGCTTGGAAGTAAATTTCCTTTATAAAGGAGTTTTTTTCCCTTATCGGTCACAATATCAAAAGATGCTCCAGCATTTTTCGAAAGTTCATAGTTAAGTGTGATTTTATATTCCCCTGCTGCTAGCTTTACGTACGGTCCATAGGTAAAGATACCTTTCTTTGCATTCTGTGTTTTTACTCCTTTCTCAACAAAAACATACCCAGACTTCATTCGCAAATCCGAGCCGTGATATACATAGGAATAACTATAGATAGACTTAATAAAAAACAAACTTAAAACAGTCAAAATCCCTGCTAGAAAATACAAACCAGCTTTGTGGTCTACTTTTTTTATAATACAAGAACAAAAAGAGAACATTGTATTTCTTTCTAAATATAAGGTTATTTTTTCAAATACCATTCTACAAATTTGTGAATTCCTTGTTTAAAGGTTGTGTGCGGATTATAGTTCAATAATCTTTGAGCTTTAGAATAATCACAAACTGTCTTATTGACATCTCCGGGTTGCATAGGCTGCTGGTCAATGATGGCCTTTTTCCCAAGCTCTTCTTCAATAGTTTGAATCATCCGAGTTAAAGTAATTGGCTCTCCACCACCTAAATTTATAATTTCATAAGGCGTTTTATCATAAGCAATAGCCCCTTCGATTCCGGAAAGAATGTCATCAATATAAGTATAATCGCGCATTGTTGTTCCGTCCCCATAAACCGGAATAGGCTTTCCATCTAAAATTAAACGAGTAAATTTATTAATGGCTAAATCCGGACGTTGCCGAGGGCCATATACCGTAAAAAAGCGCAGACAAACAGCCTGAATTCCATAAAGTTTTCTATAGGTATAAACAAACTGTTCATCTGAGGATTTGGTCGCGGCGTACTGAGAAATCGGTTCAACAACTTTTAAGTCTTCAGAAAAAATTTCAGCTTCACAATTCCCATACACAGAACTTGAAGAAGCAAAGACTAACTTCTTGACATTATAATCTTTCATTAACTCCAAGATATGGACTGTACCCAGGATATTGCTGCAGACATAACTTTCCGGAGCCATAATAGAAGGACGCACCCCTGCTCTACCGGCCAAATGAACAACGACATCAATTTTGTTGTCTCTGAAAACCTTTGTTAATTCCGCCTTATTTTCAATGTCCAGACAATAAAGTTTGTAATGGTCATTACTCATATTCGCAGAAATATTCTGCCATTTTATTTTCACATCATAATAGTCGTTAAAGTTATCAATATTGATAATATTATGCCCTTGAGCCAAAAGTTTATCAGCCAAACTGGAACCAATAAAACCCGCACCGCCTGTAATTACAATATTCATTATTAAAATCTCCTTTTTTTCTGTAGTAATGTTTTTTCGTCAACCAACATTTTTTGAGTCATAACTTGCTCATTTTCTAATGTTTTTATTTCTTTTTGCAGGCTTTCAACCAGCCCTTTCAAGCCAATAAGTTCTTTAGATAAAGCCTGAAAAGCTGGCGCGTAATCTACTGGAGGTTTAGGCAGTATCTTTGCTTTTACTTTCTTCCACCATTTTTGTAGACTTGTTTCTTTAACGATGGCGGGAGTTATTTGTAAACTGATAAAACCTATACCAAGGTTGCGTCTATCTTCAGCTAGACCAAGTTCCCAAGGTGATACGGGATTTTTTATTTTAAAGGAAAAGAAAGTCTTTCCGCTTTTTTTCAAAAGAGATTTTGGAATAATAAATTCTGTTTTTGGTGATGGTTTTCCCAATTCAAAAATCCAATCAACAATAAATTTATCATTTATGGAAACCGAAACAATCTGCTGTTTGATTTTCTCGTTAAGAAAAGGCTTTAGCACAAAACAGCATCTTAAGTCCCCCTTGTCCGTGGGTAGTTTAATTTTCATATCAACAGTTTTTCCATCACTCCAACGCCCCCATTTTTCAGGTTTTGAAAGACCTTTAATATCAGAAGACGTAAGACTTTGTTTTGAAAACGAGAATGTTTTTCTCAAAATATTTTTGTATTTCGTTCGGGAAAGTCCTAAAAACTTATATATCTTCTTGAAATTAGCTTTTTCTTTTACAAAATAGGGAAGACCACAGAAATAATGTTTTAGTTTTATGTCACCGTTCTTTTTTGTTCCTTGACGAGAGGAAAAAATCGGTATTCCGAAGAAATAAAACTTACAAATCTCAGTATTTCGAGATAAACCGAATAATTTCCAAGGAACGTAATTTCTCTGTTTTTTCTCATCTTGAACAGAATAAGCTTTTCTCATAAAATGTTTGTTGAGTGTATCAAAATCTAAAAGAGCTCCAGTCAATTTCCTACCGTATAAAAACTTATTATAAACCTGTTCTAAAGGAGCAAAGGTTTTATCGTAAGTCATATTTTGAGCGGTTTTATAAGCATTATTAATAATATCATCGAGTTCCGTTTGATGTTCTTTGTAATACAATATCTTTTGCAAAATATCTTTAGAATTTTTGTTATCAATAAGGATAATATTCTTTTTATCTTCACCGATATCCTGAACAACACCTATATTTGTGGCCAAAACAGGAGTTTTAGAAGCCATTGCCTCAATCACTGTAACCGGACCGCCTTCAACATCGGATAACATCAAATAGAAATCAAGTGTTTTATAAAGGCGTGGCATATCTTCATCGGAAACAAAAGGAATGTAAGTAACTTTGAATTCTTCTTTTTTGATTTGTTTGACAAATTGTTCCCACCCTGCTCCTGTGAGATAAATATGAAAAAGCTTTTGTTTATTTTGCTGCTTGATTTCATTTAATAATGCCATAAAATGTCGCGTACCTTTTCTATCTTCATTGTTAGAAGAGGCTTTAGCAAAGAAACCTATATTTATAATTTTTTTATTCTTGCGATATAAAGGTTTATGTTCTTGTAAAAAACGATCTTCAATGCCACTAAAAATCACATCAACTTTATAAGGAGAAATTCCATTCTTTATCATACTCTTTTTCCATTGGGATGACCCGGTAACAATCTGACAACAGTCAGTTGCAATACCTTTTATTTGTTTGTCATAATCTAACCAATGATGAATAGTTGGTAAAATTTTTGTGCGATCTGTAAGTGTTTTATAATATTCATAAGGATAAGCCACAAGTAGATGAACAACATCAACTTTTTTAAATAACTCTTTATAATATTCGGGACTATCTTTTACTTGGTAAAAGGTAGTTAAAATAAAGTTATATTTATCTTTCAAAACTCTTTTAATTTGTTGTGCCCATCGCCCAATTATCCAATCTGGAAAGTCATAAACTAATACGATATTGGGTCTAATAGCAGTTAGTTTACTATAGAATCTAATTCCTAAGAAATACTTTTTTATTTTGAAATCCCCATTATTCCAAATTCTAGTCGTTTCATGGAAAACAGGAAACATATTGAATAATTTTACGGTCTTTGTAGATTGATTACAGTCAATTGAAATGATTTTTATTTTTTTAGAATAATCTTCTCTGAGCATATATTTTTTATCATCTACATAAAAAAATTTTTTATTTTTTAATGGTGATAATAAATAATAATTTTTCCATAAATTGCTTCCCCATGTATGTGCTGTTTTCCATGGTTTTGATTTATCTGCTAAATGAAGGATTAGTGATTTTTTTTGTATTTTATCACATTCTTCTTGAGTTATATTATAAAATTCACAAATTTTATTAATATCAAATAAATCCCAACTTTTTTTTATGTAATTATAGGTAGGAGATAGAAGAATAACCCGTTCAGCAAACGTACAATTGAGGGCATCTTGAGACATGAAGAAGCCTTGATCTTTATGTAGTTTATAATCTATTAGCTTTTCTGAAATATTTTCATTGCGCATCTTTTTTAAGTTTAAAAGCATCATTCCGGCATTAAAATAAAAAGATAAATTGTTTCTGATATGATGTTTCCCTCTTAATGTGCATGCAATATCTTTAACCGCAGCAACATAATTATCACCTAGTTCTGTTGCATATAAAGAAGATAAATCTCCCTGAACAATCATATCTACATCCATATACAATATTTTGTCATATTGAGGAAATGTTTCTGGTAAATCAAATTTAAATAAATCTGTGGAGCTTACGTGTTGGTGTGTTCCTTCAAATTGGGAAAAACGACTCTTATGATTTTCTGCTTTTACTCCAGAAAGACTGTTAAGTAGCCTGAGATTTTCTTCAGATAAGTTATTTCCCAATACGTAAATTCCATATTCTGTATTGACATTTTTATTTTCAATAAGCGAAGTTATTGTAACAATGGTCGGTATTACATAATTGTTATCCGTAAACATAACAACGGGAACAAATTTTATATTTTCCATAAGTCGCAACATAACAACATCCAAAATAGATGAAACAGCCTTTTCCCAAGTAAATAATCTTGCCCTTTCTAAACCTTTTTGAGAATTTTTTTTGCGTAATGTTTCGCTAAAATAATATTTTTTGTAGGCATCAATATGTTTTTGTTTACTGGAACAATCTATCATAATTCCAGCATCTCCAATTACTTCGGGTAATGATGAATTATTACTGGTTATAACTGGGCATCCACAAGCCATGGCTTCTAAGACGGGTAAGCCAAACCCTTCATATTTTGATGTAAATGTAAACCATTCAGCTCCGCTATATAACGAAGCTAAATCTTTATCTGCAACATATCCTATTTTTAATATTTTATCTTTAAATTTTTGAAAATCTTTAGCAGTTAATGTACTTTTTAATTTTTCTAAAAAGTCATCTGCGCCACTGCCGCCAAGAACATACACAAGATCATGAATTTTATTAACTTTAATTAATTCAAAAAATGCACTTACTTGCATCAATAAATTTTTTCGATCATCCAACGCACATAATGAAAATAAGTATTTTTTATTCCTTGGAATATTGTATTTCTTTTTTATAGAAAGTATTTTTGCCTCATCTTTGCATGGATGAAAATTATCAGCTACGCCCAAGGGAATCACTTTTATATGGTCTGAAGATGCTTCCTTTACATAATTTATAATATCTCTTTTACTGCATTCTGAATTAGTAAAATAATAATCGGTCGAGTTGATTGAACGTATAACCTCACCAATCCAAGACCCTTTTTCCAGGTCTTTTTCTAGGCCGGGAATAACAAGTGGCATTACATCATGAATAAATAAGAATTTACATATATCTGGTCGTTCTTCAATAAAGTCTGGAATTTTGTGTTGGGGAGAAAAAAAAGCATTTATCTTTTTTAGAAAAGGTGAAGAATTATCATTTATGATAATTTTCTCTGCGACTTCAGGAAAATTATTTTGCAAGAAAGTTTTAAGGGCATCATTATAATTACGATGACAATAGAAGTACAAATCTATCTCATTTCTTTTTATTAATTCTTTAAATAAATTATAGCAAACCGTGTAAACACCACGTTTTAGATTATCATTGTTCCAGGCCTGAATAATTCTAGTCATATCGTATAATAAATTAATCTTCATAATTAACCTCATTTATCGTATCTTTGATGTTATTTTTTATTATTTTATAAGTTTTTTCCCATGAAAATTGTCTGGCATGATTAAGTGCTTTTGCCGACATTTCTTTGCGAAAATCTTCATCAAAATAGTATTTTTCATAGGCCTTAACATGAGCATCTATATCCATACAATCTATCATAATACCTGCATCACCAACAACTTCTGGCAAAGAAGAGTTGTTTCCTGTTATGACTGGGCTGCCGCAGCTCATGGCTTCTAATGGCGGCATTCCGAAACCTTCATATTGGGAGGTATAAACGAACCATTCCGCATTGCTATATAATTGAGCTAAATAGCAATCTTCTACATATCCAATCGGTTTTATATATTGGGCATATTCTCCATATTCTAAAATATCTTTTTCTAATTTTTTCTGATTATGTCCACCTATTAAAAAAACAAGATCTTTAATCTTATCTTTTTTTATAAAATCAACAAAACTATTAATCATCATATTAAGATTTTTTCTGGGTTCAGCATTGCAAATGGTTAAGATGTAATGCTGACTGGTTGGTAAATTATATGCTTTTCTAAAATCTTGAATCATTGTTTTACTTACATTATTTGATGTAGCTAAAGGGATAACATGAATCGCAGCTTGTTTAAGAAACGGAAAATATTTTATGAAATCATTTTTTGTATATTCAGAAATAGCAAAATAAGTATCATTTATATTTAAAGACTGACACAATTGGCTAAACCAATGTTTGTTATCAACTTTATATTCTTGCAAAACCAATGGTATAGCATCATAGAGAATTACAATTTTTTTTATTTGTGCTTGCTGATTAATAATTTCAGGGATTTTAAAACACGGTGAAAAAAAGACATCTGTATCTTTTAGCTCAGACAAAAAGTAATTTTTTTTCATTAAATTACAGAGATTAAGCAAAAAATGGTTTATTAATTTTTTAGATATTATGATATATTTCTTTATAAATTTATTTTTTTCACAGGCTTTTTGGTATTTAAAATATAAATATTCTTCTCGGGCAATAAATGGATTGTAATTGGTTTCATTTAAAAGAGGCAATGATGAAAAATGAGCAAGTTCACCTTTTAGATTTTTCTTTAATAAAACTAATTGATTAGAGGAACAGTAAAGTTTTAAATTGAATTCATCATCTTTTTGAAATTTTTGTAATAATTCATAAGCAACATTGTATATCCCGCTTCTCCGTTGGGCACTTAAAACCGTTGCGTCAAACAATAAATTGATTTTTTTATCCTTAGCCATAGTCTGTCCTTAATTTTGTTGCCAATAGGTTACAATATCTTTTATGGTTTGTTCAAAAGAGTATTTGGGAAACCAGCCCAATTCCTCATTGATTTTTTTACTGCTACCGCAGATAAACATTGCATCATTCGGGCGCAAACGCGTTTTATCAACTTGAATATTTGCTTTAATGCCTAAAATATTTTCCGCCGTTTTGATAATTTCCGATAATTTATGCGAAGTTCCGGAACAAACGTTGTAAACTTCTCCGCGTTTACCTCTGTGCAAAATAGCGTAATAAGCAGCAACCACATCTCTAACGTCAGTAAAATCACGAGCAACTTCAATATTCCCGACGGACATAACTTCTTGCTTGCCCTGACTTATTGTGACCAACTGTTTGATAAATGAGGGAACAACAAATCTATCACTTTGACGCGGCCCGATATGATTAAAAGAACGCGTCATCACAACATCAACGTCCAATACCGTATAAACCTTGCACAGCATTTCCTGACTTACTTTAGCAACCGCGTACGGATTAAGCGGATTAAGCTTATACGTTTCTTTTAAGGGCATCTCTTGAGAGGCATATTCACCATATTCCTCCGAAGAGCCTATGGATAAAATGCGCGTTTTCAAATTCTGCTTCCGAACAGCTTCCAAAATATTGAGCATAATATCTGTATTATTTTTAAAACAGAGCGCTGGATTTTGCCAACTTTGACCCACCGAACTGATTGAGGCCAAATGAAGAATATAGTCAGGGATGGTACTCTGAATAATTTGTTCCGTTTGGATTGCATTGTTCAAATCAACGGAATGATATGCAATGGGCATATCACACGTCTGTGCAATATCAACACCGAAAATTTTTGCCTCTGGCTCATGACTCAACAGATATTCTACAAAATATCGGCCGACAAACCCTTGAACTCCCGTAATTAAATATTTGCTCATTATTTTCCCTTTTAAGCGGCATAAGTTGTGTTGGTTTCAAAACCGTTGGCTTTAAGAACTTTTTCTTTTTGCGCCAATTTCAAATCTTCAGCGACCATTTCTTTTGCCAAAGCTTTCAAGTCATATTGAGGTTTCCAGCCGAGTTGTGTTCTGGCTTTGGTTGAATCGCCTAGCAAGAGCTCAACTTCTGCCGGACGGAAAAATTCGGGATTAACGGCTACGATAACTTTGCCGGTTGCTTTGTCGATAGCTTTTTCATCAACACCTTTGCCTTGCCACTCAAGCTCAAAGCCTAGTTCTTCAAACACCATATTAACAAAATCACGAATGGAAGTTGTTGTTCCGGTCGCAAGAACATAATCTTCGGGCTTATCGGCTTGCAAAATGCGCCACATTCCTTCAACATAATCTTTGGCGTGTCCCCAGTCGCGTTTGGCATCAAGGTTGCCCAAATAAAGACAGTCTTGCAGGCCTTCTTTGATACGCGTGGCCGCCAAAGTGATTTTACGGGTAACAAAGTTTTCACCGCGGCGCGGGCTCTCGTGATTAAACAAAATACCGTTGCAAGCAAAAATATTAAAACTCTCACGATAATTAACCGTAATCCAATATCCGTATAATTTAGCCACACCATAAGGAGAGCGAGGATAAAACGGTGTTTTTTCAGATTGTACCGGTTCCTGAATAAGTCCGAACAATTCAGACGTTGAAGCTTGATAAAAACGGGTTTTCTTTTCCAAACCGTTAATCCGGATAGCTTCCAGCAGACGCAGAGTTCCCAAAGCATCGGTTTCAGCCGTAAATTCCGGACAATCCCAAGAAATTTTAACATGAGACTGTGCCCCCAAATTATAAATTTCGTCCGGTTCAATTTCTTTAATTAAGCGAATCAGATTAACAGAATCAGTCAAATCGCAATAGTGCAAATGCAAATTTTTATTTGTCACTAAATGTTCAATTCTTGAAGTATTATAAGATGAACTACGACGCACAAGACCATGAACATCATAACCTTTATCCAATAAGAGCTCTGCCAAATAAGAACCATCTTGTCCGGTAATACCCGTTATTATTGCCTTTTTCATATAAAACTCTCCTTAACTATTTAAAAATTTCGTCAACGCTACGTTTCCAACTAAAATACTTTGCTTGTTCAAGTCCTTGAATTTGAAGTTTTTCTTTTAGTGTGTCATTATAATACAACTCAGATAAAACCCGAGCGGTTTCAGCTTCGTCGTGTCCGCTGATGTATTGAACAGCCTCTCCCCCCACCTCTGGTAATGATGAATTGTCACTACATACAACCGCTGTTCCGCATTGCATAGCTTCCAGCACCGGCAAGCCGAAGCCCTCATATAAACTCGGATATATAAAGACCTCCGCCTGACTATAAAGCGCAGCCATATCCTCATCAGCCACAAACCCCGTCAAAACAATTTTATCTTGATACGATTTTTGTTCTGCAACCAAGCGATTAAGCGCCTCATAACCGGCTCTTTTAACTCCAATAATAGCCAGTGAAATATCTTCAGTTTTACTATTATCTAAAAACCGTAAAAATGCTTTCACCAGATGTTCAAAATTCTTTCTTTCGGTTAATTCAGAAACTGCCAAAAAATATTTCTTAGTTTTAATGCCGTACTTTTCTCGTATATCAGGAGAAGAGGTCGGTTTAAATTTTGCATCGGCCGCCAAATATACAACTTTAACTTTACGTTCGTCATAATCCGGACGTTCCGCAAAAAAATCCATCCGAGTTGAATGAGAGATGCAAAAAACCTCATCTGCTCTCAAATTGGCCATCCACTTTTTATATTTTTCAGCAAATTTTGCCGAAGTAAATTCAGGAAATTTAATCGGGATTAAATCATGCACAAAAATCTTTGTATGAACGTGTGAATCATAAACAATATCGGAAATAGGAGAAAAGATACTGACATATTCATCATATTTATCTATCTCTTGTTTATACCGTTCCCCAAAGCACCGCATCAACAAAGCTGATTTAATTTTTTGCCGCCAATTATAGCATTTTGTTGTTTTCTTAAGATATGGCAGATACACAGTACGATCAACCAAGTTTTCAAGTCCCTTATTTTTTAGATATTCTGCTGCGCCTTTATCTTTAATTGTCACCAAAGGATAAACCTCATAACCACGCCTTTGGTTAAGTTCTTTTAAGACTTCCAAAGATACCCGACAAATACCGGTTTCTTTCCCTTTAGCACTCAATAACTGCTCAATATCATACAAGACTTTTATCATCAGCGGCTTTTCCCGAATACTATCCGTTATTTTTCAAATACATGAGAACATCTTCAGGAGAAGCAACCTGCACAACCTGCGTATTTTCAAGTTTCAATAATGCCTGCGCAAGCTCATAATCATTACCGCCTTCAAACGTTCTGTCTCCAAAGAAGATGACTTTTTCATCAGGATAGCGCTGTCTCAAATGTTGAGCAATTTGCCCTTTACCAAAGCCTTTTGGAGTAATATCCATTGAGATACTTCCGCCAATACTGATATCATACTGAGGAAAAACTGCCCGCAATTCATCCGCCAAGCGTTGTCTTTCGCCGCTCACTTTATCCCAAACACTATATTTGTTGCGTTCTTCATGCGGACAATTACGCCCAAGCACCGAGAAATTTATCATTCCGATACGTTGCTCTATATAATTAGGATACAATTCCCCCGGATAAGTTGTGTTTTGCCGATAATATTCCAATTTATCCAACAATTCCTTTTCTGGCTTAAAGTCTCTTTTATAGACCAATTCATCTTTTGCTGTGAGCACATTTCCCATTGAGCTATAAATTCCGCTGAATGATTGGATAATGCTTGGCGGCAATTGTTCTCCAACCTTTTTCAAATCGGAACCTGTGGCTATAAAGCTTTTATGATTTTTCTGCCATTCATAAAAGTGTATAGCGAACTCAGCCGTCATCGGTAAACGAGCGGGAGTAAGTGTTCCGTCCATATCAAAAACGTATACAGCCATTACTTACTTTTTCCACTTATCTAAAATCCAAGATGAAGAGTTTGCTTTATTATCCCCGCCAACACCAAAAGCCAAATCAACGTTGCAAGCCTGACAAGCCGGTCCCTCCGGAATATTATCTTTTCCGCGATCACCGCCATTTGCAAATACCAAATGGGCGTCCGGATACTTTGCTCTGGCTTTTTTAATACCATCACATGCAGAATTGTCTGTATCATCAAACTCTAACACATCAACAACACCCTTAAGATTCTCCAAAATAGCTTTACGTGTTTTCATTGTGTGAAAATTTTTACCCTTTTTACGGCACAGCCAATCATCAGAATTAGCTAAAACAATAACACCGTCGCTAGCCTGAGCAGAAGCTTTAATCATTTCCACATGACCTTCGTGAATTGGGTCAAATCCCCCGCTTACGATATAATAAGTTTTCATTTAAAACTCCTTTGCAATTTTCGTCCAAAGCAAGCTGTACTTTGGATTTTTCAAATTTAACAACAACCACAATGATATTTTATGTTTCACCTTAAGCATTTGATAGTCGACAATGCCATGTGCATACAAATTTCTGAGTTCGCCTTGCAAAAACGAAAATATCCTTTTGCGTTCACTGTTCTCTCTTTGCCTTCTAACAGTTTGATTAAAAATCATTTTAACCCTTTGGTTTAGAATATTTCTACGTACATCCCGACGAATTTTATCATTTTTCGTTTTGAAAAAAGCGTCAACTTGACGAATAATGTCCAAATAATATTTAGCTTTTTCCTGTGTAAAATCTTCTCGAACAAATGAGCGTGCATGTTTTCTATATCCATACAGTTCATTTTCAATCATCACAAAAGAACGGGCTCCAAACATAGCAAGCGTCGTAAAATACACATCTTCATAACGTATTCCTTCGGGAAATCTGATATTTTCTACAATATTTTTTCGATACAAACGTGCAAAAACCTCTGTTCGGATATTTCTTTTTTTCATAAATGCGTCCAAAGGATTAGCAAAAATTTTAATTTTAGGATGTCCCGCATTTTGATTTTCAAATTCATGATCCTGAGTAATATTTTTAACACAACAACCGGCGATATCGGCTTGATTATCGACCAAAGTTCGATAAAGAATTTGCAAGAGTTCCGGATGACAAACATCATCTGCGTCAACAAACATAATAAATTCGCCCACAGCCTGAGTTTTTCCTATATTTCTTGCAAAAGAAACTCCTTTATTGACAGGATTATGAATAACTTTAATTCTTTTATCTTCAGTAGCATATTTATCAATAACAAGAGTTGTCCGGGCATTAGCCCCATCATTAACCACAATCAATTCAAAATCAGCAAAACTCTGTACCAAAATGCTCTCGATAGCATGGCGAAGAAAAGTTTCCTCGGTATTATACACCGGCATTATGACACTTATTTCAGGCATATGAACCTCGTCGACAACCTTATGCTGTTTAATTTAAACGTTCATTTAATTTCTACTATCATACGTATTTTTTTAAAGCAACAGTAAAATGTTATTTTTCAAGAAAAATACTACAAAATGGCATAATCATGATTACATATCAAAAATGATGAAATAAAACGAACGTTTTATTTCATCACCTTAAAGATATAGAATAAAGAAACAATTTCCGGCACTGCCGACATCAAACGGCGGGAACAAGGCAACATGAAAATTATGCTTGAAATTCTCTTATTTCCAAGCTATTTTGGCGGTGAAAGTGCAATAAAACACTAATATTTGAGGTGAAAATGAACGTACAAATTGTTGATTTGACGCCGGAGTATATTGATGGCGCATTAGATGTTTTTTACGAATCCAACCTGCTGCATTGTTCCGGAGCGCCGGATTATTTCCGCAAAATACCCAAGGAACATTCGCGCCCCTATTTGGAATGGATTATCAGAAACGAAAACACTTTCGGCCTGGTCGCTTTGGCGGACGGCAAAGTGGCAGGAATCGTTTTTGCGGCAAAAGAAGAAAAACCCGACACTCTGTTTCTTTACCAAAGATATTATAAAATTTATGACATTGCCGTCAGCGAAGCTTTCCGCGGGCAAAAAATCGGACAAAGACTTAACGACGCCGTCAAAGCAAGAGCCAAAGCCGACAACATTGCCAATATTGAACTGGAGGTCTTCTGCTTCAATTCCGGCGCCATGGCTTTTTATCATAAACTGGGCTATACGGAAGTTTCACAGATTATGAGCCTGAAAGTCTGACACATTCCGTCGGCTACGCTGTCTGCCGTGCAGTCCAACCAATTCTGACCGGCGGCAGCGGGCTGATGCAGACCACCGGCGACGCAATCAGCCGTGCAGTTCCACCAGATACTGGTCAAAATCGCGGGCTGCTTTGGTCGACCACCCCATGAAATGCTTGTCGCCGATGCAGACAACCGGAGCGACAACGCTTTTGAAACCAAATTTTTTCGCACATTGTTTCAGCAGCGAGCGCCCTTCTTCGGTTTCCAAATCAACCCGGACAACATCCGGGCGGGTCAGATAACGTTCGTTGATATACTCCAGAGCGTTTTGGCAAATCGGGCATCCCTGAAGATACAGCACATACGCTTTGTTGTCTTCCAGAACGGGGGCTTTTTTGCGGCGGGCATAGGCCGGCGCAGCAAGAACGGCTGCGGCCAGCAATATACTTAAAAACTTTAACATGTTACATTCTCCTTTGCCGTTAAGATACGGGTTTAAAACGAGATGTCAACATTATTGCAAAATACTTTACGTTTTTTTAACAAGTTTCAGAATAATTATGGCGTTAAGAGGTACAAACGATGGCTAGAAAAAACATATTGGACATTACGGCGCAAAAATTCGCGGCCAAAAAACTGGCGCTGCGGCGCATGATTTTGCGCAAGCTGGCAACACGGCGTCTGGCGGCGAGAAAAACGGCGGCACTCGGCATGGTTATGCTGCTGCTCGGCGGCTGCCACGTTGCGCAGCTGACGACGCTTTACACTGACGAGACATCGGTCGAGGAAAACGGCATCCGCTATGATGCGGCACACAGGCCGATTACAGGCGTGTATCAGAAATATGCCGACAATATGCAGCTGCAAGAAGAAATCCACTATGTCGACGGGAAAATCAGCGGTTTGTACAAAGCTTATGACCGTGACGGGTCGGTTTTGCTGGAAGCGTATTACAAAAAAGGGCAGCCGCACGGCAAAACTGTGGAATATTATCCTGACGGCGCGGAAAAAGAAGTCTGCTATTATCGCAAGGGCAAACCCGAAGGCGGAGAAATTGCCTATTATCCGAACGGCGATCTCAGACGCAAAGGAAGCTACCTCAGAGGCAAAAAGAACGGTGTGTTTGAAGAATATTACAAAAACGGCGCTGTCAAGACATCCATAACCTACCGCAGGGGAAAGCTCCACGGCCCGTCCCGCCTCTATACGCCGGGCAACCACCTCATCAGCTACACGGAATACGTCAACGGCAAACGCGAAGGACCGGCCTTTTCCTATTATGACAACGAGCAGCCGAAAGTTTTGGCGTACCGCAAAAATGACAAGCTGGACGGCACGGCCAAAGAATTTAACCGCAGGGGCGAACTGGTGCGCGTGGTTACCTATAAGGACGGCGAGGAAATTAAGAGCGTAAAATTTTAAATTTTCAGTTGCATAGCGCCTTTTTCGGCTTATACTGGGATTATAGACGTAACTTTTGACGAGAATTGAGTATGACTGCGAGCAAAAAGCAAAAACCTGACGTTTCATTTGTCATGACGGTTTATAACAAAGAATACTATCTGCCGGCGGTGCTGAAAGCGCTTTTGAACCAGACAGGGCTCAAAAATCCGGAGTATATTTTCGTCGATGACCTTTCCAAAGACCGCTCGGTCGAGATTATTGAGGAAATGACACGCGGGATTGAGAACGTTACCATCGTCAGAAAAGACAAGAACGAGGGCATCAGCATCTCCATTAACCGCGGCATAGCCCTCGCCCGCGGCGAATGGGTGCGAATGCTGGATTCAGACGATATTTTTCCGCTCAATTCGACAGAGAAGATGCTGGAGCTTGCCAACAAGCACCATGCGGATATGGTTTACGGTCAGTTTACCAAAACAGGCAAAGAGCCGATGGAAATTGCAGCGGAAATGATGCCGGACGATTTTGACTATTCTTACAAAAAAGACGCGTTGCGGGCCGTGCTTAAAGGGAGGTTTACCCGGATGGGGCAGCTTATCCGCCGCTCGGTTCTGCAAAAAGCCGGCGGCGCGGATACGCGCGTGTTTATTCAGGACGAGAGCATTCCGCTCCGGGCAGCGCGTTTTGCCGACGGTATTGTCAAAATGTACGCCAACGTGGTGCTGGTTCCCAAAGAAACCAACAACCTCAGCAAAAATACCAACCAGCTGGACAACGACCGCTTTTTTGCCCATTACAACCTGCTGCTCGACTATTTTGACAGCATGGACAAAGATACGGCGGCGATTATTTATCTTAAGGCTTTGTCGGCAAACTGGAAATACGTCAAAAAGAATTTGGAACATCCGTATTGGACAGCGGACTTTTTCCGCTACATTAAGGCCAAACTGTTTCATCCGCAGCCGGATTTTGCTTTTCTGGAACAGCTGGGACACAGGTTCTTAAGCCTTTCCGATGTATTGCGCTCCAAAGGAACGGCTGAAGACTGAAAAGGGTACGGCGGTGCAAGCGAAAGAGCCGGAGCGGATGCGGCGAAGGGCAGCCAACAACCAACGGCGCAGCGCCATATGGAAGCAGGGGCGCTATTTTTTCGTATCCGGGTTGGCGGGGCACAGCTTTTGAAACAGTTCTTCCCACTGGTTCATTAAGATTTCCGGCGCATAGGCTTTCATATCTTCGTGCGCGTTGTGCCCGAATTTTATACGCAGCTCTTTATCTTTCATCAATATTTTCAATTTGGCGGCGAAATCGTCAACATTATCGGCAAGGAAGCCGTTATGCCCGTTGACAATAATCTCATTGACCGAATGGGCGTCTTTAAAGCCGATATGCGGCAGACCGATGGACATGGCATCGGCAATCGCCAGGCTGAACCCTTCGCTGGCACTCGGAAAAGCGTGAATGTCCGCACGGCGGTACAGCCCTTCGACATCCTCAGTATACCCCATCAGCGCTACCTGCCCCGTCAGGTTGTGTGCCCTGATAAAATCGTTGATTTCCTTTTCATATTCAGGATATTTGCGCATCCCCCAGATTTCCACTTTCCAATCGGGAAATTCCGCGGCGATTTTGGCGAACGCCTCGACCAGCAAGTGCGGGCGTTTGGTCTTTTTCTCAATCCGCGCGACATAGATAATACGTTTCTTTTCCGCGGACAAGTCGGCCATTTCATTTTCGGCATACTGTTTGACGGGATTGGCAATACGGACGACGTTTTGCGGCGCAAAAAACGGGTCTATCTCCTTTTTATACGAGTTCATCAGCACCTGCCAAGTGTTTATCCGGGCAAAGCTCTGACGGCAAAACGCGCGCGACAACGGATTTTTGTGCAGAACCTTATCCAAAATCATCGGCGGATAACCATGCACCATCTGCACTATCGGAATATTATGATGTTGAAAGCGGGTTACGTTATACAAATCCACCGGAAAATAGCAGATGATGACATCGGGCTTTTCGGCTTTTATCAGACGGTCAAACAGGTGCCACGACGGCAGCGCCTTGCAGCGGATACGGCGCCAGAAATTCTGCAGCGGCGAAGATGTTTTGCCGTTGACATTGGCAAGGCGAACCCCCGGCTCCAATTCATGCCCCGGCGCGGAAACGCCGAGTTTGCCGTAAGTATCGCAGGCAATGACTACCTCATGCCCGCGTTCATGCAGCAAATTGGCAAAATAGGCAAGCCAGTTGTTGTTGAGCACGTTACGGTCGCGCACCAGCATAATCTTCATGATATTTTCCTTTTTGTGAACAATTTAAAAAAGCCGAACGAACGCGGCACCGCCCAAAACGATATGCTGACTTCGTTGACGTTAAGGGCTTTGCAGATGCCGATGCGATGATGCCCCTGCAGCAGCTGGTCCTTGACACCGAACTTGCGGTTGAGCATAACCAGCATCGGGCTTTTGGCATCGTAACCGTTGGCCTTGATGGAATTATACAAATCGCTGTAACGGCGATGCGCCTCTTCGCGGCTTATCTGCCATTTTTTGTTGGTCCACTGGTAAGCATTCTGCTCGTTACGTTCGCCGCGGGTAATATTGTTGGCGAGCAGGCAGGCCAGCGTTGTCGTATAGGTTGACGGAAAAACCGAGTAAAATTTCCGCTTTACCGGCTTAATCAGATTGATGAAAAACGCCTGCCACGCCGGATACGAGCGATAGGCAAACCGTACCGGCAGAAAATCCCCGTCCGCGGCAGCAGAAACGGTTTCAGCACCCGACAGCAGCATGTCAGCGGCCGGAACAACTTCTTTATCGCCTGATGCCGCGGCGGCATCGGCATTAAGCAGGACGGTAATTTCGCGGGAGGAAACCTGCGGAGCGGCTGTTGCGGAAAGGACGGGGGCAGCGCTTTTTGCCGCGGGTGACAGTGAGGCACCGGGAGCGGCGGAGAAAGCCTGCGGAGCGGCGCTTGCGGCGGAGAAAGCCTGCGGAGCGGCGGTTGCGGCAAGGGAGCCTGAGATATTGCCGTTTATCTCGGCGACACGGGACAGCCTTTTTAATTCCGAAGCTTTGATAAGGTAAATTTCCGACGACAGAGCCAGCTTTTTCATGTTTTCTACATCTTTTGATTATAAAATACGACCGTTTTTTCTATCATATCCGCACCTGATGGCGGGCGCAATAACTATCTGAATATATCAACATTTATTTCGGCTGAACTTCGGTTGAGGTGATGAATTTAAACGGTCGTATTTTTTCAGCACCGTTTTATTGACATCAACCTTTTGAAAACGAGGAGTTTTTCAGGATTATGAAAGCGATGAAAATCGTACATTGCGCCTATTTCAAGACTTTGCGGCTCAGAGGCTGTTTCTGGGCAGGCATGGCATACAAGCTTAACAACGGGCTGACCCGCCTCGGGCATCAGACCGTTTGCTATAACGACAGGGAAGCGGCGCGTGCCCTTGCGCTGTTCGGCACCAAAACGCCGTGGAGCGTGCGCAAAACCAATGACAATTTTTACCATTACTGCCTGGATTTCCGTCCCGACGCCATTATACTCGGGCATGCCGACATCATAACGGCGGAAACGCTTTTGAAAATCCGCGACAAAGTACCGGGCGTCAAAATCCTGCAATGGAATGTCGACTGCATCAACCCGTACACCGACTGGGGCGAGCATAACATCGGCAACATCAAAAGCAAGCTTGATGCGGTTGACTTTTCGCTGACAACGACCGCCGACAGGAAACTGCTGCGGCAGTTTGACCCCATCCGGCACAATGTCGGCTTTATCCCCAATCCGGTGGATAAGGGAATTGAAGACGGACAGACCTTTGCCAATCCGGCACCAATGTATGACCTGTTGTTTGCCGCATCGCCGGTCAGGCTGCGCGAATTTGGCGGAAAGATGGCCTATGGCAGGGAAATTGCCGATTTTTTGCAACGGCGGGCACCGGAAAACCGCTTTTTATTCCCGCGGATTTCATCTCCGATGCTTAACGGAACCGTTTATTTTGATACCCTGAAACAAGCGGCCGGCGTTTTAAACCTTTCGCTCAGCAACCACGACTATCTCTATTCTTCCGACAGAATGGCACACGCAATGGGCAACGGCTGCCTGACTTACATTGACAGGCATACCGGTTTCGGCGACCTGTTCGGCGAAGACGAAGCGGGATTTTTCAGTTCAGCGGAAGAGCTGATTGAGCAAATCGAAAGATTCAGAAAATTTCCCGCGGAACGGGCAAAAACCGCAGAACGCGGCTGGCGGCATTATCATGTCCTGTTTAACGAAACGGCGGTTGCGGGGTATGTTGCCGCCCTGCTCGGCGGGAACTTCAACGCGGCGGATTATCCGTTTCCGACGCTGCTGCAGGCAGAAACCGGAGCAGCAGAAACCGGGGCATAAGCTGCGGACACATTTTTTTAACATAACCTTTCATTTTCCGGAGACTGGACTGATATGACTAAAACTTTTAACGTTATCTGCATCAAATGGGGAACTTATTACGGTGCCGAAGACGTCAACAAACTCTGCGCGGCAATTAAACGCAATACCTCTTATGATGTTAACTTTTACTGTTTTACCGAGCGGACGGAGGGACTGAACGAGGATATTATTTCCCGGCCGCTGCCGGTGCTCAATGTGGCGCCGGAGCTGGTTTTCGGTAATCACCGGAAGGCTTCGGGACTGTGCGACGACAATCTGGCGGACTTGCACGGACAACGGGTGTTTTTCTTTGATCTCGACTCGCTGATTGTCGGCAATCTGGACGAACTTTTCGACTACCCGCAAGGCAACGAAGTTTACGCGATTAACGACTGGGCGCACCGCCGCGGCAAAAAGGCTAATCAGGTTGCGCAGGCGAGCTGTTATTCGTGGGTGGTCGGCACGCTCGGATTTATCAAACAATATTACGAACGGCACGCGGAAGAGGTTATCCGCACGTTTGGCACGGCAACACAACAGTATATGTCTGCAATGATTATGCAAAAATACGGAAAAATCAATTTCTGGCCGGATGACTGGTTCAAAAGTTTCCGGTTCCACTGCCTGCCGCACCCGCTGCTGCGCTACTTCGCCGAGCCAAAGCTGCCGGACATCAAAGGGCTCAAGATGGTCGCGTTTCACGGCGAACCCGGCATTGCCGAAGCCCTGCGCGGAGTCTGGTCGACAAACCCGAAGTCCGACAAATATCCGCGCGGCTGGAAGAAACTCTACAAGCACCTGCGACCGGCAACATGGATTGCCGATTATTGGAAATAGCGGAAAAGACGGCGATTTCGGAGAGAGAGGGCTATCGGAAACGGCGGGAGAATTGGCTATTCCGGCGGCGATTATCGGAAACGGCGGAAAAATTGGCTATTCCGGGGAAGCCGACTGCCGGAAATAATGGGAGAAGACACCTCTGACGGGCGGCAACTGCCGGAAACAGCGGGCGGACGCCTATACAAAGGGCGGGAGGGATAACCGGGTTACTTCCTTATCTCGCCGAGGCACTCACCCATTTTAACCGGGGTGCCGTTTGCCAGCCCCTTGGCGAACTTAACCTTCCCTTTCGGGAAAACACATATCACCGTGCTGCCGAGCAGAAAACGCCCAAGTTCGGCACCTTTGGCCAAAACGATGTTATCTTTGGCATAGTTGTAAACGGTAACTTCCTTTCCGGCGGACGGCGCAACCAAACCGGTAAATACTGTCGCAATGCTGGCAACGATTGTCGCACCGACCAGAACGACGGCAAAACGGCCGATTTTTTCGTTATTGAAAAAACATACGACGCGTTCGTTACGGGCAAAAAGATTGTCCACATTGCGCGCGGTCAGCGGATTGACCGAAAACAGTTCGCCGGGGATAAACAGCATCTTTTCAAGTTTGCCGTCCAACGGCATATGTACGCGGTGATAATCGCGCGGAGAAAGATAGGTGGTGGCGAAACTGCCGTTTTCAAAATATGCGGCATCTTCCCGATTTCCGCCCAACAGAGCCTCCAGGCTGTAGTAATGCCCCTTGGCCTGCAAAACGGCATCTTTGTAAATTTCCCCCAGTTCGCTTATCGTGCCGTCAGCCGGTTCCGCCAGTGCATTTTCATCGCTGACGACGGGACGCGCATTTTTTTTCAGCTCGCGGGTGAAAAAGTCATTGAAGCTTTTGAATTTTGCAATGTCCTGTATTTTGGCATCTTTCATGTCGACATTATAGTATCTGATAAAACGCTCAATCAGAAACGCCGTCCCCTGCCCCATTTCGGCGGCAGCCAGTTTGCCGACGGCGCGGGACAATAGTTTCTTAGGCATAAAATACTGGATTTTTACTTTGAACTCGTCTGATAAGGCGGACATGATGCTTTTTCTCCCTAATGATAAAACGGTGTCAGTTTAACAAACAGCGGCAATTTGTCAACGGGAATGTCTTTTCCACGCACAATTCGTTCGCCCAAACATATACGACCACAGATGAAGAATGCACGGGACAAGAATGCAGGCACAGACGAGAACAGGCTTGGCCTTAGAGCGCCGACACAGACGAAAAATGTGCGGAGCTGAGAGTTCCGGCACAAATGAAGAACGTGCAGAGCTCAGAAAGTTCCGGCACAAATGAAGAATGTGCAGAATCGAGAGTTCCGTTAAAAATGAAAACATACGGCGGTGAAGCCGAATGTGCAACGCCGCATAAAAAAAATCGGGGACAAGCCCCGATTGATTTGCCTAAAACCCTGCCGGAGGAAGCCCCGCGGCAAAAGCTTCAGTTAAGCACAATGCCCTGCTCTTTCAGCTTTCCCTGCCGGAAAAGCCGTATCCCGTGCTGGATATCAAAGAGATACTGCAAAAACAGTTTGCGGCAGCTGGCTTCTTCGCCGATACCGCAATGCAAAGCGTGCTGCGCCGTCAGATACAGCCTGACAATGGTTTCTTCGCTGCTGTTGCGTCCGGAAAAAGCCCAACCGCCGATGTTAAAACTGTTGACGGCAAGAAGTTCCCGCTCCTGAGCAGAACCGTTCAGCCTTTTGTACATGATGTCAAAGACTTCCCCGGTTTCGTCATTGGCAAAGTCAAAGACATAATGCATATCCAGAAACATATTGAGGATAAATTCGCGGCTGAAGTGCCGGACGCACAACTTGTTGACGTACGGCCAGGCGCAGATGTCCAAATCAGTTTCCTGCTTAAACACGATAGCGTTGACTATTTCCATAAAACGGACGTTCAGATCGTCATATCCAAGCCGGAAAAACTTTTCGGCAACAGCCGGGGACGGAACCCGACGCCTGGTTTGAACAAACGAGTGAAGTTCCGTTTCTTCGTTTTGGCCGACATAAGATTCCAGAAAGACGAAGGTTCCGCTGTTACGCAGAAAATCGCAATATGTTCTGGGCGACTGCTGCCACAAATCCAGAATCTGGCAGGCATTTTCATAAGAGAGGGCTTCTGCATGCAAAAGCAACTCCCGACTTTCTTTATAATCCATATCTAAAAAATTTTGGTTAGGGCTTTATGATAACGCGCCCGATAAAAACTGTCAAGCTCAAATTAGACAAAACAACAAAAAGGACAAAATTTGCTTGAATATTTATTTTTTCCGTTTATGATAGCGGCGTTAAAAGTCTTATTATGCCAATACAATATTATTGCTTTGATATATTATGAAGTATATTTTGGGTAATAACTGCATTTGCAACAAGAACGGTGCAAGACGGCAGGCAACATCCTGAGTCAAAACGGCAATGGCGCCTGAAGCCGTTTTTTGCGACGACGGCGAAGCATTGTTTCGGTACAGGTTTTGCAGACGCGGACACGCCTTTATGAAATTTTAAGCAGATAAGACTTTATTTTTTTGTATATATGTTTAACGTTTAATAATTTTTTTTATGAAAAAGAAAAGTTTTTTTCTGCAGACGTTCCGCTTTTTGCGGGCTTTCCGTTTTTTGCAGACGTTCCGGCTTCTGCCGGCTTTCGGGTACGGAATACCGGCTGCCGCGGCTTTGGTTCTGGCGGTGCTGATGTTTGCGGGGTGCGACGGTGCCGAAAAGGCAATTTTCAGCATGGAAGATGATGACATCACGCTGATTTCTTATGACTACGAGTGGAAAACCGCTGTGGCTGAAGACACGGTGTTTATGACCTGCGCACAGCAATTGGTTTACAGTTCCGGCGGTACAAGGCATACGCTGACGCCGCAGGCACGGCTTAAACTCTGGCCGGCGAAAGACACCATCCTGTTTAACAAGACAGACAGTCCGGTGCCAGCTTTGGAGAACGAAACAGGCGATTCTTCCGTTTCCGGCACGCTTCCGCAGCGCCACCACATCGAAAGGCTGTTTTCTTTTAAAGACGGCCAGACGATTTCGGCAGAGATTGAATACGAAAGCTATGCTCTTGCCTCCGGTTCGGATTTTTCCGGCACAGGCAAAACTGCCCTGCCCTATATGAAAATCGACGCGCCCGTTTTTCTCAGCTCCCGAGCGGAGGAAATTCCGGGTTCGGACGGATGTTTCAGGGCCGAGGCGGATTTTAATGCCGTCTGGAGCGTTTACGGACAGGAGGACACAGGCACGGAAAAGCTGACCGCCGCTTATGTCAAAAAAAGCACTGATGCGGCAGATGAACTCCTTCGCACCGAATACGGCAAAGGATGGGAATGGAACAGCGCTTCTTCCTTTACGCTCTATGTTGAAAAGACCGAAACATGGAGCCTGTCGGGTACAAAACGCCAAAAATTCCAATCGCCGGCACTTTCTTTTGCATTTGAGGGCAAAGAAGACAGAACGCTGGAGGTTGCAAACTTTGACTTTAAGGCTTCTGCCGAGATGCAGACAAGCCGAAAGGACGACATCAGCGGCAACGGCTGGACTCTCAAAAAAGGAACGGTTACGCAGACGATAAGTTTCAGCAACGGTTCTGACGCTTTCAGCGATGTTTTCAGTTATCCCGCCTATGAAGCAGGGTACGCCCTCGACGGGCAGACTTTCGGGTTTGACCTGACTGCGGTTTTCAATGAAACGCACAGCCTAATCCCGAACGGCGAAAATTCTGCCAAAAACACCACGGAGGCGACAGTTTCCCTGCTTGGAAAGAGTTTCGGCGCTTCCGTCGTTACTCTGCTGGTCAAAAAAGGCGGCTCGCCCGATCCGAACCCTGATCCTGACCCAGAGCCGGATCCCAACCCCGACCCGGTTCCCGGACACGGCAAAATTTTTGACTTTGCGGTTACCGCCGTGCTTGACGTCGACGGATTAAGCCACAAAGGCAACATCACCCAAAAAGCCGTCGTCATCCGTTTTGAAGAAGGGTACAGTTTCGGCGTCTGCGCTTATGAAGAAGCCTTTCCTCAGGAAATGACCTATGTGCAGAGCGGCTATACCGGCTTTAATTCCGCAGCACAGCAACGTGCCGGAGCCGCATTCAGGCTTGCCCGCGCAGTTGACGCCGCTGACGGCGGAATTGAATGGTATGCGGAAGACAACTCGCTGATTGCCGGCGTCGACGTCCTTACCTGCAAAATCCTGGGCTGGAAGAATATTGTCAACAAGCGTTATTCCTCTATGGTCAACGGCTACAAAGGCAGCTATTCCCAAGACCGCTACACCCTGACGCTTACGGCTCCCGACGGAACGGTCAGGACGTATAAGTCAGGCAGCAAGTAGCTTTTTTTAATCCCCGGACACTGCATTGCAACATGCGTGCTCCGGGGATTTTTTTTGCCTGCATATCGCTTTTTAACCGGCTTTCAAAAAAATTGCCAAAATACGCACAAATAATGTTGATTTTTTGTTTATAACATGGTATAAAGGTCTTATACTTTGATTTAAAAAACTGAATTGAGGTTTTGGATGCCAAGCTTTAGCAGAGGAAACGACGGATTGGACAAAGAATATTTTGAAGAGCTGCAGGAAAAATGCCGCTTTCTCGGAATTTCGCTCAAGGAAAAGGATTTCAGGAAAAATCCCGACAAATATATTGAGGCCGCCCGCAACTACGACGAACGGGTCAAAGACTATCTGCATGAGCGCCAAGACCGCCTGAAAAGCCTGCAGGAACAGTTTGCCAGAGAAGACAATATTCCCGCCTTTATGGCGCTCGGCAAAGCCCGCATGGTCCTGACCGGAGAAGTTCACCGGCAGATGCTTGCGGAAAAAATGGCCGAAACAGCCTTTGCCAAAATCGAGGAAGAATACAATTTCAGCGTCAAAGACCTGCACAATAAACGCAACCGGGACAAGTTTGAGCGGTTGGCCTATGCGTTTGCGATTTCTCCCCAAGACCTTGCGAACCAGCTTCAGGACGCCGGCAACATCGGCGAAGCTTTGAAAAATTCAGACTACCAAAAAGAATTTCTGCAGCTTGCCTTTGACAATGATGCCGTTAAAACAGCAGCGGAGGCAATGGCAGCCTTTTCTCCTCTCCACCCAAGCAATGGAACGCTAATGCTTCAGGCTGCGCGCGACGAGGCCGGCAGAATACGCTTTGCCGAATTGCAGGCAGTTGTAGCCGAAAATACGGCAGCAGCGACAACCCGAAATGCCGCCAGTACTGACAAGACGATTGCTGCCGACAGGACGTCCGTTTCCGGCAGAACGCCTGTTTCCGACAGAACGGCGGCAGTGCAGCCGGAGAATGCTGCTGCGGCAGGAGAAAAAAAGGCAGCCAAACTGCTTGCCGAATTTGCCCGCTACAAAGACAACCAAAACGGCCGTTCCCTTTTAGAGCAAAATGCCAAAGCGCTCAATAAAAAAGCTAATTTCGTTTATCTGGAACGGACGCTTGACACATTCGGCCTGCACGGACAGGCGGCAAAAGATTTTCGCATGGCTTTGTCCCGCCACAAAGGCAGCCTGAAAGATTTCTTGGAACATTATGAGCAGACATCGATTTCTTCCCGGCAAAGCCAAACGACAAACTCCGCCAGCCGAAACGGCGAAAGGCAAAGTGACGCCTATGCGCCGCAACCGGCGGACAAGCAGCGCGTACAAGAGTCAAAACAGCAGAAACAGGCCCGTCGGGAAGCCGAGAAACAACGCAAGGAAAGCGAGAAAAAGCGCAAAGAGGCCGAAAAGCAGCACCGCAAAGAACTGAAACAACAGCAGAAGGAATTGGCCAGACAACGGCGGGACGCCGAGAAACAACGCAAGGAAGACGAGAAAAAGCGCAAAGAGGCCGAAAAGCAGCACCGCAAGGAACTGAAACAACAGCAGAAGGCTCTGCGAAAGGCGCGGTTCCGCTCATGGCTGGGACGCTTAAAATCCCGGGCAGGAAGAACAAAGCAGGCGATTATCGAAACCATTGCCGCCGTTTACCACAGTGCATCCGCTCCCGTCAAAATGACGGCAGAAAAAGCGCGGAAGCTTTTTGCGCCAAAACAGACGGTAAAGATGCAGCCGGTCAAGACGGCAGAAGGGTTAGAGCTCGGCACACAGCAAAAAATCAGGACAATTACGCTGAATGTCGAAAATTATAAAACACAAAAACGCCAGGAAAAGAAAGCTAAAATTATTGAATTTAAGCAGAAAGTCCGTGAAAAAAGCAAAAAGACCCTGAAGTATGCAGCTATCAGCATTCCGCTGGCCGGAATGGGCTATCTCGGCTTCAAAGGCATGCAAAATGCCGGCCCTGCTTTTGATTTCAGCAAAATTTCCATGACTACCGACACGTTTACCCTGCCGCAGGAAGTTCTGAACAAGGCGGCGACCTATTATGCCAGCGTCAACGAAGCCTTCGGCCTTCAGGCACAGGATTTTTCCATAGCCGAGCCGGACCTGAGCTGGAGCGCGTTTATGAACCCGCCGGAGCAGCCTATTAACGAAGCTGACTATGTAGTCCCCGTACCGCTCATTCAAAACGACAAACTGCACAACGTCCCGAATATTGACTTTTTCAACCTCTGTTTCAGCAAAAGCAACGAAACATACGGAAGCGGCGGAAAATACGGCGTCAGCAGAGAACTGTATGCCAAGTTTATGCGCAACCAAAAAGCCACGGCCAATTTTTACCACGTCGGCAGCTACGGCAGCCTTTCGTTTGACGAAGCGCGCATCATCGCCAAAACCGAGATATTCGACAAATACGGCATTGCCTATATCCAAAACCGCAGTATGGGCGCCTATCTGTATTATGCCCTGATGAAAAACCAGGACAAAGGCGGTTCCGTTGCCGCAATCGCCTCCACGATAACCGATTTTTATGATTTAAACGGGAAAACGCTGCCAGACAGCCAGAGACAGGCTCTGGAAAACCTGAGCCTCGGCCGGGACGTCAATACCGATGACTGGCATGAAATGATTGCGGCAATTAACGCAACGGCATCTGACCAGACGCAGGAAAACAACCTGTATGCTGCCATCCAGCAAAGCCAGTTCAATATGCCGGTTCCTTATGACGCAGCAAATGCCGAAGAAATTGCCCGACAGGCGGTTATCAACTCGAGTTTCGCTTATGAGCCGACGCTTGATTTAGACGGACAGACCGGCATTCCTATGCTGGACAATGAAGATTTCAATCTGTTTGCGGATACCCCTTTTCTGACGGAAATATCCCATGAAACCGCCAATGCCGACAACGAAAAAGAAATCATGGAAGCCCAAAAACAAAAGGATATGGAAACGTTTTGCAAAATTTATGCGCAATGCAGTTACAACAATGTTATCAGGCTTTCTTACGGAGAAAAGCGCCAAGCTTTTGACGCTGCAAACAAAGCCCTTGCCCGGCAGGGAATTTACGGTAAAATCGACCGCGGGCTTTACTGCGCGGGAATGAGTATGGCCAGCTTCTGCCAGGCATACGAAATCTTCAAAAAGGAAAATCCCGAAAGCTTTGTCGGCGAAGCCGTCGGCAGCATTATTGAAAAATGCAAAATCAGCGCTCACAGTACAACCGGTATGCGGGATATATACAAAAAATACTCCAACCGCATTATCTATTCGGAAAATCTGGAACGCGACATCAAGGACCATATGCGCAACCATCCCAATTCTATCCTGCAAAGCGGTTTCAGAAGAAACGCCGCGGGCAACCAGCATTATAACGGCTTTTTCCCGTCGATGAATACGGCATCGCAGGACGCCTATACCTATTGCGCTTTCAATAACAATCACTGGGGCAACGAGAATACGTTTTCCAACGTTTTACGCGACAGGCGCCGTGCCCGGTTCGGCAAAGGCGGATGGTATGTTGACGTTACGGCCTGGATTGACGACGAAGCCGATACCAGAATCAGGCGCGAACTGGAAAAACGCGCCGAACTGCGGCAGAAACTTGAGCCGGTTTCCATCCCCACTATTACGCAGCATTATTTCAATAATATTTCGACGCTCTTAAACAAAAAGCTATCGGGCAGAAATTAATTTTGTAAAATGCAGTACGACAAAAGACTGCAAATAAAGGTGGTAAAAAAAAAGCGGCGGCCACAAATAAAGAAAGCGGATAAAGGCGGCGGCCACAAATAAAGAAAGCGAATAAAAGCGGCAGCCGCAAATAAAGGCGACGAAAAAAAGCGGCGGTATATTACCAGCGGCCGTGCTGCCGTCTTTTCAACAATTGATTTTTTATGCGGGAAAACAGGTTCCCTGTCTGTTCCTGTTTTTGCTCTGCGCCCGGTTCGGGCTTCGGGGAACAAACACCGGCTCCGGCATTATGCCCTCTCCGGGAAACTGCTGAATTGGAGGCAATGGCTGAAGATGAAGCCGAAACGGCAGCGGCATCAGCGAAAGGAGCAACGGTATGCTGAAGCTGTGCGGCACGAATTTTGGCTAAAATTCCGGCAGCTTTCTGCGGTTTGGCAAAACTCAAATCCTGCAAAGGACTGTTCTCGCTGACACGGTGGTTTATCAATACGGCTGCAACATAGTGGCTGTTATACCCTTCTTTTGCATATTGGTATTTTTCGTCAGCGCAAAAAGCGGCAAGCCGCTCATAAATATCATCGGCGCCTTTGTACGCCAATTGCCGGGCGATTTCGAAATTGCGCACCAGCCCATGAACCGTTTCCAACATCAATTCTTTTATTTTCTTTGAATGGTCGAGGGTTCCTTCTTCTTCAAACAGCCGACGGGCTATTTCAAAATTAGCATCGGCAGCGATAAGCAGCCGGCGGGTTGAAATTTCCGGATTTTCTCCCTTGCGAAAAAAATCATGGGCGGCAATATTGTTTAATGCCAACTCGGGAAAATCATCAATCGTCTGCTCTTCATCGGCATGGACGCGAAAGCCTTTCAGAAAATCATACATTTTCCGAGACGACTTTATCTGAGAAAGATATTCTGCCGGCGGTTTTTGCAGCTGATAGACGTTCAACCCCGATTTTTCATCAACTATTTTATCCAGAACGTTCCGGGAGGCGGCGTAATCGAAAGTTAATGCCAGCAGGTCGCTTTGCCGTAACAGCCAATAGTTTACGGCGATATCCGCGACAAAATCCGCATCTTTCTCCCTGCGGCCGCACTGAGCTTCAAGCAAAAGCCCAAGACACTTAGATACACTGGGAATTTCGGCATCTGTTTCCGTGCGGGGAATTACGCCGGTTTCCGTATCGCAGCTGTAGATATGCAGCAGGCGGGAAAAAACGGCGGAAAATTCTTTGGCTATGCCTTCGTCCTGCATTCCCGAACGGCAAACTCCGCCGGTTGCCAGAGATACCGATAATCCTGACACAGCCTTATAACACAAATCCGGATACTGCAGCCAACGCACCGGCTTATTCCCCTGCTCCAACAACCCAACCAGGTGCAAAACCCGAAGGCGCTGTTCCGAGGCAAATCCTTCGGAACAGCGGATATGCCCAATTCCTGCCAAAACGGACAAAGGATAATCCTGCATCTCACAATCCGGCTGTTGCATCAGGCGGTTATACATTTCCGAAGCCGGATAGTCTCCAAGCTCGCCCATATTCAGAAACCCCATAGCGCAGAAGTTCCAGGCATCGCTGTAGTTTTCATCATATTGCAGTTTACCCTGCCGGGCGAGAATCTGCTGCGCCCGGAATGTCAGTTCCGGATTGCCTTCGGTTCTGGCTGCCACTTCCGTTTTTACATCATGACAGCCGTCTTCTGCCAACTTGGTCAAAAAAACGGTTTCTTCCAGTTTTTTCCGCGTCAAAACGGGTAAAGGCGGAAGCCTGCGCACCAGTTTTTCCACTTCCGCCATTTGCTCCGGAGAAAGATTTTCCGACATCATCAGCAGCGCGGCCAATTCGCTTTCTGCTTCCGTTCCCTGAGCCATAGCAGCGGCTTTGAAAACAGAAGCAGGCGTATTTTGAGGAGAGACCGTCGTATTTTGAGAAGATGGCGTCGTATTTTGAGAAGATGCCGAAGCAGGAAATATCGAAACCGCAGCGGATGCGTTTTGGTCTTGCGGCGATGCCGGAGCGGAAAGCACAGGAGCTGCCGCTGCCAGAGAGGCTGAAATACCGTTCAGGGAGATACGCGCCACTACCTCCATATTTCGGGCATGATGGCGGGAGCGAAACCATAATGCGCCAAGTACCGGCACATATGCCGATGTTTCTTCAGGATAATCGGCAAGGTGCATTTCTATCCGCTGCAACAATTTTGCAGCAACGCCCGGATTGCCGGACGACGCCAATATGCCGCGGCAAAAATCCGGCGTCAACGGACGCTTTTCGTTGCGATGTTTCATTACTTCCGCCGCCGTCAGCAGCGGGCTTTTTTCTGCGGTAACCAATATCGGATGCAACATTGGGCTTCCTTTCCTTTTTCAATTGTCTTCCCTGTCCTGCCCTGATAACGTGCGGCAAGGCCGACGTTTGTTTCATATAAGCCTGGGACGGGACGACACAGCACCGGAGCTTCTGCGGGAGCTGAGACTGCGAGGTCAGCGCGTAAACGGCTTTTTCAGCAGCAGACGGTTATATCCGCAGCCGGGGCGCGTCAGTTTGGCCAATTCAGGCGGCTGGCGCTTATATCCCAGTTCCGCAACAGCCAGACGGAAGAGTTCCAGCGGTTTGCGCGGATCCTGCTCCAGCCGTCCGCTTTTGCCGAAACGCACATTATAAATCGACTTGTAAACGTCTTCCGGGGGTTCCGCTTTGCGGGCGTAAGCTTCGCAATAAACATTCAACAGCGCTTTAAGCCCGTTATCGCGCAAATCTGTCCGCGGCTTGTTTACAAAAGGCTCGCGATTGGCGAGGGCAATCAGGCGAAAGTTGGACAATGCGCCGCGGTTGACGGCGGCAGCAAGCTCGCTGACAGTCGCGTTCCCTTCCTTTTGCGCAATCAGATAGTCTTCATAGAGGCGGGCTCCGGAGGTTTCCGGATAACGCAGCCACTGCGTTACGGTATTGCGGCAGACCCGAAAAGCAAAACATTCATGCAGCAGCCATGCGGCTTCGTCAACGCTTCCGGCACGGGAAGCAAGCTCCGGCAAGCTGACATTCAGCAGTTCCGGCGTTCCCTGATATTTTTCCTCCTGCAGGCATGCCCTCACGTTAACCCTCTGTTCCAAAAGCCGAGGGAGAAAAGCCTCGACAAAATGAAACCGGCACATCAGAGGCAAGAACCCGGCATAAATTTCTTTTCCCTGGCGCGCTAAAGCGGGAAATTCCCTGTCTGCCGGACGGACACCGACTGCATCAAGCAGCAGCGGGAACAACGCCTTTTCGCCATGCAGCATTTCGGGCGGCATTTCCCGCACATTGCGGAGCGCGTACAAAATGCGCTTCTGGCAGCCGGCACAGGCATCTTTTTGCGCCGGAGAAGACAATTCCGCCGCCGCCATGCCGAGCCAGGCTACAACATCAAATATGTCGCCGGGATTGGATTGCAGCAGCCCCGCAGCACAAGGAGCAAGCAAATCGCCCATTTCCCCCATCAGAAAGATATCGGCAGCAGACGGTGCGTCATCATAAAGGCCGGGACGGATACCGGGGCCGGGGTTGAAGGGTGTGTCGGATTGGATACCGGAGCCGGAAAGTGTATCGGGACGGATACCGGAGCCGGGGTTGGAGGGGGTGTCGGATTGGATACCGGGGCCGGAAAGTGTATCGGGACGGATACTGCCGCTCCGGCAAAAGCCGCGCAGCATTCGCACCATATCGGGAGCCAGCCTTTCAGGATATGCCGAGTAAATGCCGGCATCAAGATTAAAACGGGGATTTTCGGGGTTATATACCGTCCCGGCATCGCCGCGGACGCCGTTTTTAACGCGTTTCAACAGTTTCTGCGCAATGCATGCCGAATTTGCAGTGTGCTTTTTCAATGCCGCAAAGCGACAGGAAAAAGCGTATTCTTCGGCAGTATAATTGTCATACGGGAAAAATTCATTGACAAGGTTGGCTGCTTTTTCGATAATTTTCGGCGTGGCGACCGTCCGGGAAACCATCGCTTCAACATAAGGCAGGTATGCGTCTATCTCCTGCGGCGCGGCAGATAAACGGTTCTCTATCATATCCAGCAGTTTTCCGGCAACGCTCTGGTTAGCGGACGACGTCAGAATCTCGCGGCAGAAATCCGGCGTCAACGGAACGCCGGACTTGCGGCGCTCCTGCAGCATGACGCTGCAATGCAGAGGGCTTTGCGGATTGGTTATTTCCAGTTTCATCGCCACCCCCGTTTTTCTTATTCCCTGATTTCAAACGCGCAGAAAATATCTTTTGCCAGCGACGTTCGGGACAAGACGTTTTTCATCCCTTTGGACGTAACGGCAGCAAAACGGCCGATAAAAACGTTTGCCACTTCCGGCGCATTGACAGCATCTTCCAGCTCGGCAAGCGTCGTTACCTCACGGCTGCCCGCAAGATTTTTGACGACGGCCTCTTCCCCCTCGGCATGAAGCGGATATATCCGGCAGCCGCCGAATTCCTTATACGGGCGGGCCAATACAGCCTGCAGCACGACGGTTTCTATCTGCCCTTTGTCATAACGCTTTTCCATAATGCTTATCTCCCATTCAGTTTTTTGTTCAATGCCGCTTTTACCGGCAGGCCTTTTTCGTATTCGACGTTCGTCAACTGCAAAGCATCAATGTTCTGCTTTTCGTTTTCGCCCATATTTTGCAGAAAATAGCAAAATTCCACGGCATTTTCATCCCCGCTGCTGCCCATTCCCATTTCTGTGTCAATGCGCAGCATCAGCGACGATACGACATGCGCATTGGTAACCCCTTCGTGCATCATCGTCTGTTTGCTCAGGTAATTGCCGATAATTTCATATTCGCCGGTCTTGTTGACCTCGTTCAGGTTGACGTAAAAGACGCCGCTTTTGCTCAATTTGGCCTTATCGTCGTCGCTGACGTCAAAGTCAGCCAGAATCAACGTATTCTGATTGGCTTTGTTATAGACTATTCCGGCGACCCCGGTCTTTTGGTTCTCGCGGTCATTGACAAAGACAACGGTGGTGAAAAAGGCGTCGTTTTTGTCAGAGGCAATTTCGCAGCTCATTTTTCCGTTGTTTACGCAGTCCTCGCCGTATTGCGCCAGTTCTTCCAGATACGCATCAACATCCAGATGCGGCGCCTCTTTGGCATATTTTTTGATATTGTGGCTGCGCATACTCTTGATGATAAAGCTGTCGGCAAACTGGTTGGCATTAATCAGGCTCTCGCGGTCAATCCTCGCACCCTCGCCGTGAACCGGAGCCATATACACCTGTTTCAAAGGCTTTTCGGCCGTGGTTTCCAAATCATAGTTCGGGACGAAAATACTCTGCCCCTCGTTTTCCCTGGCCAGCATCTGCGTCGCTTCCAGCAGCGTATTGTCGTCAAACACGTCTTCGGCGGACAGTTTCTGCCCCTGCAATTCGTCCTTGTACTCCTCGCGGATGGACGCTATCAGCACTTCCTTAATCTCGTCAAGAGCAACGCTCGGCAGGTCTTCGGGGCGGGCATTGTAAGTCTTGGCAACGGAATCTTCGCCGACATAGCCGGCAAATTCAAAATTCAGCCCTTTGGCCGTCTGCTGCAAAGACTTCCACAGCCCCTCAATCTTTTCATAATCCGCTTTGCGGTCTTCCGAATCACGCAACAGGCTGTTGATGCTGTCAGGGATTATCATATCCTTTAATTTGACGGCGACTTCGTTTTCAAGCCTTGTGCCGCGCACCAGAAGCTGTTCCTTTTCTCGGCGGGCAATACGCTTGTTCAGCTCCCACGCCACCTCTTCCTGCGTCTGCGGCTTGACGGCGCGGCCGAGCTTGGAGAAAATCCCGGCGCCGGACGACTTGCCGCGCGGCTGGTCAATCTTGGCGTGCTGATAAAGCTTGAACACATAACGCAGGTCAACGACTGCCTGATTTTCCAGATACGAGGTATAGCGTTCGGGCAGCGTTTCGTCCTTGGCGGCTTTGGTGATGATGTTTTCGGCTTCGGAAAGCAGGGCTCCGTATTGCGTCGCAACTTTAATTGTGCGGTCTATATGCCGGATATTAAACAATTCTTCCTGCGGAATCTTTTTCTTTTCTTCCGGCGTCAGCCCGACAGTGCGGAAATACATCAGCGTTTCGGCAAGCTGTTCGGGATTGCGGTCAAACGTTTCCGGATCCATCATATAAACGTGGTATGCCGGCACGCCGGTCAGGTGCTTTAAGGTACGCGACAGGTAGTCGGCCTTTTCCGCGTCGGCAATCTGACGGATGTCAATCCCCATACCCTGACGGGAAATCATCGGCTTGGTCAGTTCTTTGGCGCTTGAGCCCATATCCTCGGTCGCCTGATTGGCGGTACCGAGAAACATAAAGGTTTCGGGAATCTCCGACCGCTTAATCGTGAACTCCTTGTCGTCTTCTCCCTTGAGTTTCAGTTCATCGGCGCCGGGTTCAGAGAAAAAGGCCTCAATTTTGAGCCAGGCGTCAACCACAGGGCCGCGGTTCGACTCATCGCGGATGACCATGCGGCCGTAGTCGGGGGAATCCGGATCCACCAGCGCCCGCAGCAACGGGCCGTTGGAAACGACGAAACCCAAAGAACTCTGATCTTTTTCATACGGAATGTTTTCCATTTCCATCACTTTGTCTATCACGCCTTCAACAAAGGCCGAATCGCCTTTGACCGCGTTCCAGTCAATCGCCGTGATGCGCTTTCCGTCGCGGGTTTCCTGCGTTACGACATCATTTCCGAACATCTTTTTCATGTAAGCGACGGCATTTTGGGACAATGCCTGTTCCGGGTCCATATTGCCCATTTTGACACGGGCGTCAATCTTGCGCTGTTTGCGGGTTTCGTCAACGCTGAACGTCGTTACCTTGTACAATTCGTCGGGATTGTCCATATTATTGCAGTCGACAACCAGCGCGCCTTTCGGATGAACCAAAGCGCCGATGGCCTTGGTCAGGTAAGTCTTACCGTTACCGGGAGCGCCCATTGTCGTATAGCCGTAGCTCTTGCTTTCCTCCGGGGTACGCCCCTTGTCCAGGCGCAACAGCATTTCGGTCATATCTTTCATCATCGTCGGGTCGGTTACAACATTGCGGATGAGGCGGCCGTAGACGGCTTCTTTCGGTTCGTCGCGCATAGTCGGGATATAAATTGCGTCCTCTTCCGATGCCAGCCAGGTAATCTTTCCGGTAATTTTGTCGGCGATGGGAACGGGAAATTCCTCGGTACCGAATTTATGCTTATAAATTTTCGCCATTACTTTTCTCCTTTAATTATCATGGCTGCCCATTGTTTTATTTTAACATATTTTTTGCTGCCGGGCAAGAGCGGAAACGCGGCTGCCGCGGCTTAAATCCAAATATCAGCGCCTTTTCAGGGATTTTAAGGTTTCAATTATTAGTTTTTCCTTAACGCCGTTGGTCATCGGCTCTTTTATCTGACTGTGTTTCATCCTTTTTTTCAACATCTCCATAATTTTTCCGGGTATCTGGTCGCCGGAAACGATGCCGTCGACATAATCTATCCGATCGCAGCCCTTAGCCTGCATTTCCCTGACCAGCGGCTTGGTATAATTGCTTTCCCCCTGATCCATAAAGAAACTGTCGAACGTCAGCTGTTCGTTTTTCTCCAGCATGGTTTTCAGACAGCCGTTGACATCGGTCGAACCGTAGTCGTTGTTGCCGCCGTCAGTTACGGAAAAGATATGGGTAAAGCCGCTCTTGACATGAGGGTGTTTTGCCATATCCGAGGAAACATCCTTCAAAAACTCCTTTACCGCCGGAATCAAAAAGTCGTTGCAGCCGCCCTGCCCCCGGCGAACGCTTTCCAGACGTTTCGCAATCTCTTTGGTTTTGTCGTCGGGGAGCGCTACAGTCAGCGGGTAAGGCTCGCCCATCATATAAATATAGACGTTGATTTCCTTAAAACTGCGCGCGGCTTCATACAAAATGCAGGAGATGGCCAAAGCGTTGTCAAACGGCCTGCCGGTCATGGAACCGGAACCGTCAATGAGGATTCCGAAATTAGACTGCGGAAGCTGTACTTCTTTGATTTTCTCGTCTTCAGAGTATTTATAACGGGTGCGGAAACGCTCCAAATCCTTTTTGCCGATGTTCGGGTCGCCGCGGCGAAGCTTCTGCTGGAGGGCGACGTGGCGCTGCAAATCTATGGTGCGACCGCCCTGAACCGGAATTTGGGTCATTTTTTCCTTGGTCCGTTCGTGGCCGCGGCGGACGCTGTCAAACTTGTTTTGTTTGATGATTTCGCCGATAAGCTTTTTCGCCTGGGCTATTTCGTTGGAATACTGCGCGATATATTTCTGATATTCGTCCCAATTGCCTTCGCGGTAAAAGCGTGCAGCCTGCATATTGTCTTCGCTGAGCTTGACCATATCATCAATCGAAATCAGGCTCGGCATATCGTTTTGCGGCAGATAATCCTCCAGGCTGTTTTCACTGCGCCCGTGTTGCTGACTGTCTGACGCACCGCTTTCCTGCGGCGCACCGCGACTATCAGCATTGTCGCCGCGATTGGGCAAATCATTGGCCTTCATGCCGTTTTCGCCGGCCTGCCTTTTCAATTCGCGGATGCTCTCTGCCTTTTCCAGCAACTCTTTTATCTGCCCGTCGCTGAGGCGCGGCTGATAAATGTCGGTATTCGGCAGGCGGAACTGACCGGTATCGGGAAAGCCGGAGTTACCGTGCTGCTGCGATTGGCCGGAGTTGCCGGAGGACTGCGGAGAGCCGGACGAGGATTGCCGAGCACCGGAGGAACCCTGCTGCGTGTTGTCGGAAGAGTGCTGAGCGTCGGATTGGCTATCGGCAGACCGACTGCCGGAGTTACCGTGCTGCTGCGATTGATTGGAGTTGCCGGAGGACTGCGGAGAGCCGGACTGGCCGTTATCTGACTGCTGCTGACCGGTGTTGCTTTGCTGCTGTCCTGTTTCATTGCCGGAACCCCTGCCTTGCTGATTTTGGTTTCCCATCGGCGGAGTCGGCAAAGGCGGCATACCGGGCATTCCGCTACCGGCACCCTGCCCTGACTGAGACTGCCCCTGCCCGCTTTGCGACTGCTGAGGCTGCCCCTGCCCGCTTTGCGACTGTTGAGGTTGCCCTTGCCCGCTTTGTGACTGTTGAGGCTGCCCTTGTTCCTGTCCGCCCTGAGACTGGTTCGGCTGTGCGGAGGAACTGTTCTGTTGTTGCCCCGAGTTCCCCTGTTGCTGGTTTTGAGCACTGCCTTGCTGCCGGTTTGAGGTGCCTTGCCCTTCACCCTGTTCTCCCTGCTGAGAAGACGAACCGTTCTGACCGGACTGCTGCTGATTCTGCATCCGGCTGACCTGATCTTCCAGCTGTTTCTCCGCCGCTTTATATATATCTTCCATGTGCGGAGCGACAAACAGGTCAAAAAACTCATCCGTCATGGCGACACGGCGGCGGCTCATTGCCGTCATCCGTTTGTTATAAATCGTTTCATTCAGGATTTTCAACCCTTTGTTCGGCTGAGAGGTTTCAAACTTATCGCAGATTTCGCGGATGCGTTCAAAACATTCGGCGGCTCCCATTTTGCGGCCGTCGGCATCTATGCCGCTCAAAAGTTCCGGATACAGGTTCAGGCTGTGCCAATCTTCCATTTTGTGGTTTTCTATCAGACCGTTATTGGCAAAAAAACTGTTGCGGGCAATGGCCTTGACGTGAGCAATGCGTTTTTCGGCGCTGGCGGCCATTTCCTTTTCGGCATCTTCCATTTTCAACGGTGCCACATATTTACGGCCGACATTGATATCCGCCTCAAGCTCGTTTAAATGCGCCCGGTCAAAATCGCCGCCGAAATTGACCGCATAACGGTTGGCATACATATTTTCCAGTTCGTCGAAAAAGTAAAAACGGTAAGTATACTCGGCTTTCAGGCGCGCCGCCTTTTTTGCCGAGGCCTTCCATGCCGGCATATCGTTGCGCGCCGCGGCTTCTTCCATTTCCTTAACCAAAGCTTCCTGCTGTTTTTGAATTTCCTCCATCCGCGGAGAATTGGTAAACTGCGTCCCTTTGGAATGGGCTATTTCGTGATTCATAGCCGTTGCAGCTGCATCAACGCCGGCAACAAGCGTCCATAACATGTCGTCAATGATAAGATTTTGTTCGGGAACAAAACAATAGCTGATATTCGGGTAGCCGTTTTCGCTCCATACCAGCCTGGTATCCTGATTTTCCACCGCGCTTTCGACAATATGTGCATGGCGCTGCAGTTCCTGCTGCATATATGACGACGAAGCGATGCGGCGCCAGATTGTACTGTACGAAATACGGTCTGCCTGATTGCGCCGGTCCCATTTTTCCTGCATTTCAGGACGGACGGCATATAACGCCAAAGCCGTTCCCCAGAAAAACTGCGATTCTTCGTCTTTCAGGTTCAACGGCGTTTTAAGGTCGCCGGTTTGCAGAAAATGCTCAAAATTCTCGCGATGGGACGCGAATACGGCTTTCTTATCCTCACTGTCCTGAAACATCGGCTCCAGCCGGTTCTGCAAATCACGGACATATTCTTCGCTTATATCTTCTTTACTTTTGGCGCCGAGGAATTTTTCGGAAAATTCTATCCGCAGGCGGTTCAGCGGATTTTTAACAATGTCTTTGATATGGCGGACACCGGCTTCGCGCCGGTAGTGCCCGGTATCCATAACGGCATCGGCGGCTTCTTTGTCCTGCTCTTGCAAAATATCCTTTATCCCCATAGCAGACCTCTTTCAGGCTTTTTTTTTACATAATTTAATATACTTTAGCATACTTTTCGGGGCTTAGCAAGATTTTTTTAGCGCGCCCGCGGCGAGAAAAAATCAGCATGCACATGGCAGGCAAACAGCATAAATCCCTGTAAAACAAAAATCAAAGCGGCGTGTGTGTGTTTTATCTTCAGGCTTGACTTGAGGTTTAAAAGGCTGTTATCTGATTTTAAATGATTTCCGGCTTTGGAGCAACTCTCAACTTTCTGGTTGAGACGCGTTACTGCGAAAGGCCGTTTTTCGGAGAGAGACAAATGCTGAAATTTCCGGTTTTGAGTTTTTTTGGGGCGGCGGCGCTGTTTTTCACGGCCACGCTGACAGCCGGCATATACGGATTTAGCGCGTCTAAGCTGAACTTATGGCTGGCGCTCGGGCTGACCCTGGCGTTAAACCCGCTCGGGCTTAATGGAAAAAAGACGGCGGCCTGGGGACTGTGCGCCGGTATTGCCGCGGCAGGCGCGTTTGCTCTTCCGGCGCAAATATGGAGCGTCTGGATATTTGCGGCTTTTCTGGCAGCGGGCGGACTGCTGAAACGACTTTACGGCAACGACGGGATGCCTAACAATGAGGCAAAAAACGGCAACTCAGGCAATGAGAAGGCAACCGAATACGGACGGCTGATTATTTTGACGGCAGCGTATTTCAACCTCTCATTCATCACCAATACCGGACATACCGACGTACAATACGACTTTGCATCGTGTTTTAACTATATCGAATATATTTTGGAAAACAACTTTCTGTTCTGGCAGGAAAATCCGCTATTGACCCGCCCGAGCTATTCGACCTACCACCCGATTTTGCATTTTCTGCTGGCAGCGGGAGAAATGCGGCTGGCGACGGTTCTGGAAACCGGAATGTTGAACGCGGAATTGCCTGCAATGGGCGCCGGTGCCAATATGCAGCTGGCGGCGGAAGCGACACAGGCCTGTTTTTGCTTCTATATGCTGTGGTATTATTTTCTGGCCGGAAAAATTTTGCGTTTCTTCCGGCTTTCCCGGGCGGCATACCTCGGCGGGCTGGCTTTTATCTGCTTCTTCCCGGCGTACAACGCCATCGCGGGATTTTTCAACAACGACTGCCTGTTGCTGCCGTTACAGGCGGGAACCGTCTATTACTCCCTGCTCTATTACCGTGACGGCGGGCGGAAAAATCTGGCACGTATCCTGCTATTTGCCACCGCGGCAGCGTTGACCAAACTCTCGGGCATTATCGTCCTGCCGCTGACCGGTGCGGCTATCGCCCTCCGGCTGTGGCAGCAGCGAAAAAAACCGGAAAACGGGCGGCGGCTGACACAGACAAAAAACAAGCCGCAGAAAAACGATACGGAGGACAAACGGCTGCTGACAATACACAAGCAGCTGAAAAGCGGAGCGGAGAACAAACGGCAGCTGGCAGAAGCCGCGGTTTTCGGCATACTGCTCGTTGCCGGGCTGAGCATCTGGCCGTTGTATCAGCACTATTTCCTCAACGTCGGGTTTGACTTTGTGCCGCCGCAGGAACATCTGTCGCTTAAAAGCTACGGCTTGTGGCAGCGGTTTAACCCGCTCGGCGCCCTGTTTTATCCGCAAATGTTTTATAATGATTTCGGCATTAACCTGTGGGAGACGATGACAAAAACGGCGCTGTTCGGGCAATGGGACTTCTCTATGCGCGGGGCGGACATTATGGGGCTGATTACGGCGCTGGTTCTGATTTATAAAGCCTTGCTGGTTTTGGCGGTTGTTGCGGCCGCTTATCTGGGCGTCAAGAAACGGCAGACACAGACATTCTGGCTGACAATGATTTTACTGGCGGGGATTATCGCAGGGCAGATTATGTTCGGCCTTAAGCACCCGTATATGTGTAATCAGGATTTTCGCTATGTCGCAATTATCACGCTGCCGGTTGCGCTGCTGCTGGCACAATTTTTTGACAAACTCTCGGATGCCGGACGGCGGACGGGGAAAACTTTTGCCTGCGGTGCAGGGCTGGCGCTGATTGCGGCGTTTGCGTTTCTTTCAGCGTTCGTCTGGTGGCGGATTTCATTTTGAGGCGGCGAGAAACAGGGCGACGAACAGCCGGACGGAAACCGGCGGAGGGAAAAAAGCCGGCAGAAATATGTTTGACAAAACCTTTAAAATATGGTATTCTTAGAGCCTAATTAAGTATAATTAAAACTAGAAATTATGGAAAATTATTTTGAATTCGTGGACACGAACCGCGAGCAGTTTATGGCTTTATTAAAGAGTAATGAATTTAAATGCAACGCCGCAGGCCGCAGATTTATGGCTGAACGCGTCAAGGTATCAAAATCCCGTCCGGTTACCGTTGATATGGACACTTTACGCTATGCGGAAGAAATCGGCGGATTGAAACCCAGGTCGGAATTTAAATACCCGAATGCGCAGGGCGGAACTTCCAAAGCGGTCGTATGCTCATTGTATGACCTGCCGAAGAATATGATACATCCGTTCCTGTATTGTTTCAGCGGAATGATGACGGCGCCGCTGTTTGCGTTTGAAATCTTACGCTTTTATGCAAAGCAGACAGGACGCGTGCTGCCGTTCCTTTCTTCCGGAAAAGAAGGTAACAAGGGCTTGTTCCAGAAGCTTTTTTACCGTGAAGAAGGGCTTATCCGCAAAACGGAGTATGATACGTATTACAAACTGATGAGCCTTTTGACCGGCACGCAGTATGCATACAGGAATTATACCCCGTGCGAAGACGACGATTCCGAAGGCAACCTGATTGAGATATACAATTTTGCGGTATCTCAGGGGCTGAAAGAAGTAACGTTTGTCATCTGTTCGGGCAATCCGTTCTATGACAAACGATTGCTGGCGGAGTGGATGTGGCAGCTGAAGCAGGAAAAATTTGCCGCAGTCAAAGTCAACCTCGTGTTGGCGCATTGCCCGATTTTCCTGCTGAAAACCTTAGCGGCAGTACCGGAAGCGAAAATATCCGAGATTTACCTCGGCTATATCGCTGCCAGCCTCGGCCCTCTTAAGAAGGATACGGTACGCTTCAACGGCGTTACCAAATCCGCAAAGCCGGAGCGTTATGCCATGCCCGGCGTTTTCGGAGCGGACTGGGAAAAGTTCCGGGATATTATCGTCAACTACTCCAACATGGGGTGGCCGAACTATCAGGAAATCCTGTACGGCATTGACCATGAAGAAGCTGTTGCCAACATTATCCTGTCGGATTTGTTCGCACGCGCATCATATACGCCGGAAGAGTATGACAGAGGAATTACCTCCCTGCTCGGTGCGTATGCCGATTTTATCGGCGGTGCGTATACTCCGTGTTCACACGGAAAATTCAGAAACTTTTTGCAAAATACGCCTGATGCGCGCTATTTTGAGTAAGGTTTTGATTTTCGGCTCCCTGCGGGGAGCTTTTTTTATGGACGTAAGAGAGGCAGACCGGAAAACGGGAAACGGCGGAGGGCCAGCCGGACGGGAAAAGCTGAGAAACCGGAGGAAGGCTGTGTGCGCGCGGACGGGGAAAGTGGAGAAACCGGAGGAAGGCTGTGCGGCGTGCGGACGGGAAAAGCTGAGAAACCGGAGGAAGGCTGTGCGCGCGCGGACGGGAAAAGCAGATAAACAGAAAGGAAGCAGGGCGACGAACGGACGGGGAGAGTGGACAACGGCGTCCGGGCGGGCGGAGAACAGCAGCTGAGGTGGATAACCTGCCGGCAGCATTGAAAGTTTTTGCGCAGGGCTATATTATGATGCGGAATTGGGCAACGATTTTAACAATATAAGGGTTCAGACAACAATGTGGCAGCCGGTTTTGATGATTAACGGGTTTATCATTTTCGTTTTGGGAGCATTGATGCTGCTGCCGGCAGCGGCATTGAAATACTACACCGGTTCGTTTGATGCCATTTTTATCCAAAACAGCATTCTGACGATGTTTATCGGCGGGTCGCTGTTTCTGGCAAATTACGGCAAAATAAAAAACATCTCTATCCTCCAAGGGTATCTGATTACCGTTATATGCTGGTTTGCCTGCCCGCTTATCTGTGCCCTCCCCCTTTACGGCAACGGAGACATTCAAACTTACGCCGACGCTTTGTTTGAAGCGACATCCGGCCTGACGACCACAGGTTCGACCATTTTAAGCAATGTTGAGGCGCAGCCAAAATCCGTCTTGTTCTGGCGCGCCGTGCTTAACGGCATCAGCGGCGTCGGCATCGTCATTTTTGCGGTCGCGCTGATGCCTTTTCTGGGAATCGGCGGCATGCACATCTTCAACAAGGAAAACTCTGACATTGAAGAAAAATTCCTGCCCAAAATCCGCTATATCGCCAAGGACATTATTCTGGTATATGTCTTGCTGAACATCATTTGCGCGGTTTTGCTGAAATGGGCGGGCATGAACTGGTTTGACGCAATATGCCATGCGCTGGCGACGCTGTGCACGGGCGGGCTTTCTACAAAAAACAATTCCGTCGCTTATTTTGACAGCCCGATGATTGAAACCATTATCGGCATTTTTATGCTGCTGGGGTCGCTGCCGATGACCTATTTTGTTTTAATTGCGAAAAAGCGAAGCTTTGCTTCCGTTATTGAAAACAATCAGGTCAATACGTTTTTGAAACTGGTTTTCTGGTATATCCTGATTATCAGCGCATTTTATGCCTATACCTCAGACATTCCGTTTGTTACGGCATTCCGGAGAGCCTCTTTTAATATGATTTCGGCTATGACGACAACCGGCTTTTCCTCATATGATTTTATCCAGTGGGGGACATGGGCTGTCGCCGTTTTCTTCATTTTATTCCTGCACGGCGGCTGTACGGGTTCGACAACCGGTTCAATTAAAATTTTCCGCTGGCAGGTCATTATGGCCTTTTTCAAAAAGAACGCAACCAATTCCCTCTCGCCAAGCCAGGTAACGGTTATGAAAGCCGGCGGAAAGGTCATCGACGACAATATCGTTTCTTCGGTGTTCGTCATGGCATTCGGCTTTTTGCTTGCCATTATGCTGTTTACGCTGATTATTTCCATGACGGGAGTAGACTTTGTTACGGCGCTCGGCGCGGTTGCGGGCAATATAACCAACTCCGGCCTGGGCCTGACCGAGGCAACCGGACCGGCCGGTAGTTTTGCCGGATTTACGCCTTTTGTAAAATATATCCTGTCGTTTGTCATGGTTTTGGGGAGGCTGGAAGTTATTGCCGTCTTTGTCCTGCTGCGCAAAATCCATTTGATGTAGATTGACAAAAAGGGGGATTGAATTGAAGCGGAGCTGCGGCATGCGGCAAAAAAAGGTTCCTATTTTTTCAGCATCTGCCTGTGGATATAATGCTCTGATTTTTTGCAAAGTCATTAAAACAAAAGTTGATGACTTTAAACGAACGATTTAATTCAGCAATTTTTTCTAAAACGTTTATCCGAATTTTAGCCGTAACGAACGCCGTATGTCAAGTTTAAATCATTAATCCGTAATGTTTTTTTATTTTTTCGCCTTTTTAAAAAAGTAACATTTTGTTTTAACTGAATTGATGATTTTTAACGTTCGTATTTTTTCAACACATTTTTCAGGACGTTTGCATAGAAACTATTCTAGGAGTTACTTTATGAAAAACAAACTTTTATTGACTACGGCTTTAGTCGGCGTCGCATTCGCAATGCCGACAATGGCTGCCGAAGAATGGGACGGGAAAACAAGTCATCTCATCCCCCAAGGAGAAACCCTTGTTTTAGAAGAAAATTCTTTGGTTGAAAAGATTATAAACAACGCCGATGGTATCGGCGGAGCCCTTTCTACAAGCAAGCCGAAAAATGGAGTTGAAAATCCTGGTACGCTTATCGTCAAATCAGGAACAGTATTTAAAAACAATACGGCAAAATATGATGGCGGCGCAATTGCCAACTTTGGCGTTTTAGACATTGACGGCGCTACATTTAAAGAGAACAAATCCCAAACCGAAACAACAGACAGCCAACCTGTCGGCGGCGGGGCCATCTCATTAGGCATTGATTCTAAAACGACAATCAAGAACACAAAGTTTGTCAATAATGAAACCGGTTTCAACGGCGGCGCCATCGGGACCAGACGTACTATCAACAACGGGGATATTACCAATGGTTCGCATGAAAATCACAGTCTGATTATATCTGATTCCGCCTTTATCGGAAACAAAGCGACCGGAACGACCACAGACCGGGCCGACAATAAACTTCAGGGCGGCAACGGCGGTGCAATCGCCAACTCCTTTAACAACACCCAAATCAGCAATACCGTTTTTGAAAAGAACGAAGCAATCAACGGCGGGGCGGTTTACAACCAATCCCTTTACAATACGAATAATCAGGCGCAGGAAACCGACAAAGGCGGAGACATCAAATTTGCCGATGTTACGTTTGACGGCAATAAAGCTTCAACCAACGGCGGAGCCATCTTTAACGATGCTAACACCAATGCAGAACTGTCCGGAACGGTGGTATTTTCCGGAAACGAAGCAGGAAATGCCGGCGGCGCTATTTTTGTAGCTGATGCCAGCAGTTCCATGGAAATTGCTTCCGGAGCCGTCTTCAAAAGCAATTCCGCAAAGCTCGGCGGGGCGATTTATAACAAAGGAAACCTCGGCACTCTGGATGGCGTTACCTTTGAAGACAACACTGCCGAAACAAACGGCGGCGCGATTTTGAACTCCAACGGCGGCAAAATTGCCTCTATTACAAACAGCATCTTCAAAAACAACACTTCCACGAACGGCGGCGGTGCTGCGATTTATAACAAGGGCGGTGAGATTGCCGAAATCAGCAATACTGTTTTTGAAGGCAATATTGCGGAAAAAGGAAACGGCGGCGCAATTTTTAACGGCGGCACGACAGCAGCCAACATCACACTTGACAATGTCCAGTTTATCGGCAACCAGGCGGCAAACGGCAGCGGCGGAGCTATCTCCACCAGCGGTGTCGTTAATATTGCCAACGCCACGTTTGAGAACAATTCCGCATCAACAGGCGGCGGCGCAATTAACGTTGACGGAACGGTTAAATTGAGCGGCGAAAACACCTTCTCCGGCAATAAAGTCGGCGATAAACTGAACGATATTAACCTGAATCAGAACAACGGTCAGGCCAAGGTAGACGTCAGCGGCACGCTGACGCTTGACGGAGGCATTTCCGGCGAAGGCACAACTTCTTTTGCGGATAATACGAAGCTCAATATTACTGAAAACACAACGTTTGGCGAAGATGTCGCAATCACTATCGGTGAAAACACCGAACTGGGCCTGATTGTCGACAGCGGTGAAGAATCCGCAGAGTTTGACACGAGCAAGCTGCTGGGCGAAAACGGCTTCACACTGGCAGACAACGCTTTGTATAATGCGATTGTTGGCGATGACGGAAAAGTTACCATGGAACAGAAATCCGCCGACGAAGCGGCTGCCTCTCTGGGGCTCTCCGGTTCACAGGCAGAAGCCGTTTTGGGCGCAATTTCCGGCGGTTCTTCTGACAACGCCAACTTTAACAGTTTCAGAGAAGCGTTGAACCAGCATCTGCAATCTGCCGACAAGGCGCAGGTTTCCAACGGTACCGGCGCAGCGGATTTGCTGACCGCAGACGCCAATCCGGTTATCAGATCGGTTGAAACCGGTATTCATAATATGGTATTCTCGGCTGTTTCTGATGAACTGAACGGAACTTCCGCAGCCATGGCCGAAGGAAAATCTTCCGGCGATGCCTTTAAGCAGGTTAAAGCCTGGGTAAGAGCATTGTTCAGCCACTCCGACCACGAATCGACGTCAAAAGCCAGCGGTTTTGACACGAACAGCGACGGCGTCGCCATGGGTATCGACAAGCAGCTTGACAACAGGACGAAAGTCGGCCTTGGCTATGCTTACAGCAGCACGGATATTTCCTCGGGCATTCGCGATACGGACGTTGATACGCATACCGCGTTTGTTTACGGGCAGTATAAGCCGGCAAACTGGTACATCAACACCGTTGTTGCTTATAACTGGTCTGATTACAGCGAAAAGAAAGCTGCGCTCGGATTTAACGCAAACGCTGATTATGACGTCGAATCCTGGGCTGTCCAGTCTTTGTACGGATATGAAATGCAACTGAACGGCTATGACGTTACGCCGGAAGCCGGACTACGCTACGCCCATATCTCGCAAGACGGATATACCGACGCTCTCGGAACGTCCGTTGCCGCCAATGACAGCGACATTCTGACCGCAATCGTCGGGGCGAAAGTTGCCAAGGATTATGCTTTGGACAGCGATACCATTATCCGTCCGGAATTGAGAGCCGCCGTTACTTATGATTTGGTTGACGACGCCAACAATTCCAACGTGGTTTTGGCTAACGGCGTTGCCTATCGCGTCAACGGCGAAAAGCTGAACCGTTTGGGATTTGAACTCGGCGCAAAAGTTGCTACCGATGTTTCTGACAACTGGGAAATCTCCCTCGCTTACGAAGGCGGTTTCCGTGAGGATTATCAGAACCATACGGGTATGCTGAACGCCAAATACAAGTTCTAAACTTCCCACTCCTCATCTAAGGGAAAAGGCAGAGAGTACAGCGGACTCTCTGCCTTTTTTGTACATCATTCGGGAGAAGCGATGCTACCGGGGTAAATCGGATATCCTGGGGCAGATGGTTCTCCTGAGGCGGATTGGGTATTATTGGGGTGACTGGCGCTGTTTATGAGGATTGGCACTGTTGGGGCGGATTGCTGCTGTGTATGAGGACTGATACCGGCGGGGCAAAATTCCGTGGCATTTCGCCCCGCATCCGCCGTAAAAACAAACATATACAATAAAAATGCGCAACACTTGACAAAACTGTTGACATAATTTTATTTCCGGGTGTAGGCTAAAGATGATAAAATAAGTATATGTTTCACTAAAATTTTATAAATATGGATAAATTAGGTTTTATTCCCAATCCTGAGCAGTATGCTCCGGCGGGAGACGAAGTGATTTTTGACAATTCGATTGACGCACTGGAATTTTTTCAGGACTTTTACGGCGGCAACGGCGTCGTGCTTCTGGCAAGCATATCACTCAACAACCTGGCTTGCTCCAATATGCTGGTATGGGTGTATTTTGACCTGGACGCCCAGGACATCCGCTCATTAGCACCGGTGTTTAAGCTGGACAATCCGGAAGTTTTTCATGAATGCGAATTTACCAAACTTCTGCCGCTGACTAACGAAATCTTTCTGTTTTGGCGGGAGACGCTGTATTCTACGGTGTTTACCTCTGCCGGAGAAGTTGCGATAAAGAAAGTCCGGGCGGTTTTGTCTGAAGCAGATATGCTCAATATCCTCAGGCTTGAAGGGGCTTTTGAGGCGGAAGACGTTTATCCGGTGGAGCTTTATTCGCTGCAACAAGAGAAATTCGCCTGTATCTGCTGGTCGATTGAACAAAAGGAAAAGGACACTGATGACGTTGTCTGGCATCCGGTTTGCAAAGACGACGAAAAGCTGCTGGACGCTTTTGACGGAGACACTCTCACCGAATATCCGGTAGAACTCGGCGAAACGGCGACTATCGGCGGCGAGCTGTTTAAGCTCTGTTATAATGCGGCTGAAGGAAAACACTTTGAAAAAGTTTCGGCGCAGCAAAATGCCCTGAAAACCGCAGCCGGCGAGAAATTCCGCATTATTCCCGGACAACACCGGCAGCCCGGATGCCAAAAGACGGCAATGAGCGGATTTTCACAAAAAAGCGGCGGTTCCGTAAACGGCAACAATGTACAAAAGGAAACCAGAGCTGCTGCCGGAAACGGATTTGCAACCGTAAAAATGCAGACCGATACGGCGAACGGGAAACCGAAAATCATTCAGTTCAAACCCAAACGCTGAAAGCTGCGAGGTTATAGACTGACGAAACTCGGAGCTGTTGGAGACATACATTTGAACTGTCGGGAACATAAAACGGAGATTTTATGAGAAAGGGCGGAACTACCGCCCTTTTTTGTGCCTTTCGTTTAGAATACAACCGCAACATAAAAAAATTCTTGCAGGCAGACCTTATATTCTTGTGTACTGCTATCTTCTTGTGCACTATCTTCTTGCCCACTATCTTCTTGCGCACAGGCCTTATTTCGATGTCGATCCCAAACCGCCGTTGCGTCTTGCCGTAGCGTTATCGTCAAATGTGATGCCGAAAGGCAGAAAAATCCCCTGACAGACCGAGGCGCCGGCTTTCAGCTCCAGAACCTTACCGCCATTGCAATCGTTGGTCATCTTTACAAAAATATGCCCTTCATTGTCCGAGTAATAATAATCGCCATCAATTATCCCAATCGTATTGTCCATTTGCAGGCGGTATTTAAAACCCAACCCGGATTTGGGCATAACGCCCAAAAACCAGCCGTCTTCCATTCTGACGCGTATTCCCGTCGGCAATAGAAAATTCTCCTTCGGTTTCAGGGAGATATCTACCGGCGTGTAAAAATCGTATCCGGCAGAACCGGACGTTGCCCGGGAGGGAAGCCGGATACTGTCATATATGCGCCGGATTTCAGCGTCATCTGTCAGAAAAGTGTTTTTCCATGCCGTTTCAAACTGATTGAAACTGACTTTGGCAAATTCGGCTATACGGGGCATATTTTTCTCCTTAGTACAGTTTATCAAAACAAAGCCGGAACGGGAACTGCACCGGCAAACTTCCCGTGGCGGCGGAATTGCAGCGATTGTAGCGCCCTGATGCCGGAAAACCGGCAGCTATGGCGTTTCCGCACGTCTAAATTTGCGGCAATTATGGCGGCCTGCCGACGGCTTGACAAGAAAAATGCTTGCTTTTTCCTCATTTATTCTTTATGATGCGTTTAAAAATCAATTATTGTTTCACTTAAATACATTTTTATGAATAATTTTGTAAAAAGAATTTGGTTTGGGGCCTTGTTGCGCCCGCAGTGTTGGATTTGTGCCGCCGTTAATCATCAGGTTGTCGGCGGAGCCATAGCCGTTTTGCTGTTTCTGCTTACCGGCTGGTTTGCAACGGCAGGATTTGTGGCGTTGTTCGTTTTTCTGTTTATGGTACATCTTATCATCTTTCCGGAAAAAACCTATACCCTGCAGATGGAGGACAAAACGCTCTTTATTGCAATTTATGCTTCCGACTTTGCCAGACGGCACAGGAAAGACAGCAAACGCAAACGCTTCATCATCAGAACTATCGCATGCCACGCCGACGGTTTTTGCGAAACGGTATGGCCGGACAGCGAAGTGTTCGGATATGACGACAGCCTGTGCCGCTACGGCATTTTTCTGGCTAAGCCTTATCCCGCTACATGGGCCGTTGTCTGCAACGGATTTGAAGACGGGCGTTTTCTGGGACGGAAACTCTGCAATTATGTTTTTGCCGAACGGATAGCGGCCGGAAAAAACCTTCTGATTTTTTTCCACGGCACAGTTATGTTCCCTGTTGAAACCGTTACTTTCAGCGTTGACCCGGATTTGTCCTGCAAACCCGGAAGCGTTGTTTTTCAGGAAATTTCGCCGTCAGGCCTGCCCGAGCTTTCTGCTGACAAGGCGGATAAAACAAACGGAAGGTTTCTGCTTTGTCAGAATGAAGCAGGCTCAACGCTTTTCAAGTGTTGCCTTGCTCAAAACGGTATGCCGGCAGCCTATCACGTATCGGCTGAAGACATTTGCCTGAACAAACACTGACGCATTCATAAGCACTGACGCTTTTGCTGCCGTTCTTTTCCTAAACGCCCCTTAAACGGGGCGTTTTTTTTTGCAGGAGATTTGCGTCGTGCTCCTTAAAAAATATTATGGGCAGGAGGTTTGCCTCGCACTCCTTAAAAACAGAACATTATTGGCCGGATGTTTACATCGCACTCTTTTTTCAACAAACAGAACATAATTAGAACGTTTTTATTGACAAAGAGGTTCGGCAATACTAAGATGACTATGAAACAAGATTTTGAAACTATACGGCTGGCACATATTCCGAGGCTATGATGAAACACTATATTGCCCTTGCAGACTGCGACTGTTTTTTCGTTTCGGCGGAGCGGGCTTTCAATCCGCGGCTTGACGGGCGGGCGGTGGCGGTTCTTTCCAACAACGACGGCTGCGTCATTTCGCGGTCGAGAGAAGCCAAAGCGCTGGGGTTGAAGATGGGCGAACCTTATTTTATGGCCAAGAAACGCCTGCCGCAGGTTTTGTATGTCCGTGCCAATCACGATCTTTACCGCAGCATTTCGGCAAAAGTCATGGCTAAGTTCAAATCGTTTACGCCGGACGTCGAAGTCTGTTCGGTGGACGAAGCTTATCTTGACCTGACCGGAACTAAGCTGCTTTACCGGCAGAATTACATCAAAACGGCACAAATGATCAGGCAGGCGGTGTGGGATGAACTGCACATTCCGGTTTCCATCGGCCTGTCGACGACAAAAACTCTGGCCAAACTTGCCAGCGACAAAGCCAAAAATGCAGGCGGCATTTTTGCCATCGGGTCGGCGGAACGAAATAAGATTCTGGCGCAGACGCTGATTGCGGACGTTTCCGGCGTGGGGAGAAAGCTGCTTCTGAAAATGCGGGAAGAGTGCATTTTTACCGCTTTGGACTTTGTAATGCGCCCGGATTACTGGGTTAAGGCGAGGTTCGGAACGCATGGGGCGGATTTGAAAGCGGAACTGTCGGGAATTCCCCTGTTTAAGGTGGAACCGGACGACAAGGCTCCGCTTTCCATTCAGCAAACTTCCGCCCTCAGGGAATTCAGCAGCGACATTGCCGTCCTGAAAACGGATTTGTGCCGCCATATCCATACCGCCTGCCGCAAAGCCCGCAGCGAAGGCGCCAAGGCCGCCGCCATTGAAGTCATGCTCCGAACCAAAGATTTTAAGGTGGTAACGGCACGCGCAAAACTTGACTTTGCCAGCAATCAGGAAACGGAAATCACGCCCCCTGCCCTGCGGCTGCTGACACAGCTGTTCACGCCGGCTGTCGTCTGGCGCAGCACGGGAATTACCCTGACGGGACTGGTTTACGGAGAACGCGAACAGCTTGACCTGTTTCAACCGGCGAAAAAAAGCGACGACCGGCTGGGGAGCATTCTAGATGAACTGGAAGAAAAATTCGGTAAAAACATTGTCCATTTAGGATAAAGCCGGGAGATATAACCGGAAAGGCACTGAAAGCTGATTTCCAGGAAAAGACGACCGCAAATTGCAGAAACTGAAATAAAAAACCGGCAGAGAAAGACTGGCGCTGTACCGTATTTTATGATTGACCAAGGGCGAAAAATATGGTATATTAAAAGCGTGATGAATATTGTGATGTTGATTAGTTTGGAAATTATTAATAAAAATAACAGGGATTACTGTTAGTTTGGAGAGATTTAGGACGCGCAGGGATTGTTTACGGCTCAAGCAATGGGTTGTTTACGGTTTTTGCAGGTTCACTTATTAAAATTCGGTTTAGAAGGCGGTTAGCTTGCGCTGATGCTCCTACGCGGAGAGATGACCTGGGTTTTATGAGTTAAAATAAGTTTTGAAGAGCTGACAAGTGCTTTGTTTTCTAAAATCTAGATATATGACAACAGATTTTACAAGCATGATCTTGAGTATGCGGGAAAAACTGACAAAACCGTTATTGATTGTAACAGTTTTGAGTATTGTCGCAGCCTTTTTCCTCGGTTGGGGTTTCTGGCTGGTGGCAGCATTCCTTTTAATCTTTGTGACTTTCATTAACGGTATGTATGTTATCATGCCGGGGCATGCTGGTTACAAGATTACCTTGGGAGCCATGGCAAGCAAAAGTTTTTCTGCCGGTTTCGGCTGGATGATTCCGTTTATCTCTTCAATGAGTGAAGTGGACATCACCCGCCAGCGCCATCAGGATACAAACAACATGAAGAACAAAGAAAGACGCGATATCGCGTTGACTTATGTTCTGACGTGGAATTTGAATCCTGCTCATGTGCATACTCTCCACGCAACAATCGGAGAGAATGACTACATTAGTAAGGCATTATGCCCGCAGCTTGATGCCGCTTTTACCGAAGTGGTTGCCGAAAAAACTTATGAAGACATTAACGGTAAACTCGCCGAGTTGTCATCAGAAGTCAAGGCCAATTTCGAACCGCGCTATGACCATTCTTTGTTTGAAAATGTTGAACTGAACATTATCAATGTTCAATTTGACAAAGATTACGAAGATGCCGTCAGCGAAATGGCTAAGGTCGAAATGCAACGCAAAATTGTTGAGGAAAAGGCCGAACAGCTGAAAATCTCAACAAAAGCGCAGGCAGAAGCCCGCGAAATGCAGGCAGACGGTGAAGCCGCTTACGTTCGTAAGATGGCAGAAGCTGAGGCTGAAGCTATGAAACTGAAGGGGGCTTCCGAGAACGAAGTACGGGAAAAGCTGGGAGAAATCCTCAAAGCCCATCCTGAACTTATCAAGGAAGTTTTGGCGAAGAATTTCCCGAAGGTCTACGGTGGCGGAAACGTTACCCCGATGATGGATCTTGGAGATTTGCTTGGCAAATAACCCTTATCCCTGTTAGAAAGGTTCCCTGTGCGTCTGCACAGAGAACCTTTTTTTTGTGATCGTGCGACTACCCCGGTTTTGCGGCTGCCCCGCCAAATACAGAAGGCGGCGGCAAGCAAACGGGACGCGATTATTTTTCGCCGTCGCGCAGAACGTCTATTGCCCGCTGCAGCTGGATTTCTTCAACTGCGTATAACGGCATGCCGTTCAGTACCAAGGTCGGAACGCTCTTCATGCCGATTTTGTCGGCAGTCGCTTTTATGCTCTGCAGGATATTTTTAGTTTCGTCAGAAGCATAGTCTTTTTTAAACTTTGCCATATCCAGCTTTAAGTTGCGCGCAAGCTTGTCGATCACCGGTTCGTTGACAACCCGTTCCGCCATCAGGCCGGAATACATTTCCAAAAACTTGCCCTGATTATGCGCGGCAACGGCGGCTTTGGCTGCCAGTTCCGAATTCGGCGACAGGAAAGACACCGGTTTGAAAACGACTTTTACGTCCGGATTTTTCTTAATGATATTTTCAATGCGCGGCGCCATCTGGCGGCAGTAGCCGCAGGAGAAGTCAAAGAACTCGACCAGCGTAAATTTCCCCTTCGGGTTGCCGGCATACAGTTCGGCACGGTTGATGTCTTCGGCGTATTTCTGATAGGTTTCCGCCTGTGCCAGAAGCTTTTTCTGTTCTTCCTGCTGCTGATAGATTTGCAGCGCCCCGACGATAATCGGAGGATTATCCATCAAAACGTCTGCAACCTTCTGTTCCAGCGGAGTCAGTTCCTTTTCGCTTTCGGCCTTTTTCGTATCGGCATCGGCGCGGAATTTGACCAAAGCATCATACGCTATCTGCGGATTTTTCTTCAAAACGCTGACAACAGCTTTGGCAATTTCTTCTTCCGACGCGTCGTCAAAACTTCCCGCTGCGACGGCATTGGCGGAAAATGCAAGCATTACCGACAGAGCCGTTGCTGACAATAATTTAATTTTTCTCATGTTTTTCCCTCTCTAAAATTAACTAACCTTACGGTTTGTTGGGTTAAATCTTTTGCCGGATAACGGCTTTTTAATGGCTTTTTTCCGGTTTTCCCGCCGCGGAGCGGCTATGACCGGCGCATGCCGCTACCTGCAGGTGTCATGATTAAATTCACAAATGCCGAGTTCATTCTTGCCTTTGTCCAGATAACGGATGCGGACATTAATCCCGTCATTAATAAACATCGGCTTGAGTCTGGGACACATCTCCTGATAGGCTTTGCCGCAGGCTTCGGTTTTTATGCTGTTTTGCAAAGCCGTTTTTTCTTTGGCTGACATTGCCGCCATATCGATATCGGCTTCATAGATATAGGCAATGGCTTTGTCCTTGTATTCAATGTCCGTCCAAGTCGTCGCCTCGTCGATTTTCTTCGGCAGGGTTTTCTTTATCGTATCCAACATAAAGCCAATCTGCTTTTCACGCTCGGCGGCAGCATTTTTCTCCTGTTCTGCGGCTGCTGCGGCATCGGCCTTTGCCTTGGCTTCTGCTTCGGCTGCGGCCTTTTTGGCAGCTTTTTCTTCCGGCGTTTCGTTTATTTCCGCCAGCAGACTTTTCAGGCTTTCATCTTCGGAAACGGACAAGTCCAATTCAACGGGAAGCTCCGGTTCCCCAGAAACAGACAAATCCGTCTCAGCAGAGTGCGCCGCCCCTTCGGAAACAGCTGAGGCCTCGTTCTTTGTTGAAGCTGCCGATGCCGGGGCTGGAGTATCCGACGCAAGGGCTGGAGTATCTGATGCGGGCGTAACAGTATCCGGTGCAGGCACTGAAGTATCCAGTGCCGGTGCAACAGTATCCGATGCGGGTGCAGCGGCATCTTCTTTGGTTAAAGAGGAGCCGGACGACGGTAAGTCCGTATCCGAGGCCGTTTTATCTTGAGATAAAACGTCAGCCGCAGGCATTACATCTTCCCGGGTCAGCTTTTTCGGTTCTTCATCCAAGCCGGAAAAGCTGTCATCAAAAGTAAAATCATCATCAAAATCCAGCTCATAATTTGCCATTTCCTGCAAGGCGCTGTTTACATCGCTCAATGACTTCAACTCGTCACGGGGCTCTTTGCCCTTATCATCGGCGGCCGTATCTGCCGGAGCGGCCGAGGCCCGGGCCGGAAGTTTTTTATCCGCGACCGCGGCATCAAACCCTTCCGCCTCAATGATATTGGCACGGAAATTTTCAAACTGGTGGCTCAAATATTCTTCCAACGACAGCTTACCGTCCTTGTTGTCATCCATCTTATGAAAATCGGCTACAAAAATGGCTTTGGTCGCCTGCAGCTGTTCGGCCGCAGTCAGCGCCTGCGCCTGTCCCGCAGACGCGGCAGCCAGCGAAACGGAAAATAAAAGCAGATATTTTTTCATCGGCAAAAACCTTATAAAATTAGTCTTCCATAAGGAAATATTTGCACGGATAATCTTAAATTTTCTTTAACGGGCGGAAATTATTTGCGCCGTCGAAGAATGTTACGGAGGGAGTCAATTTTTGATATGCGGCGGCATATTGCTTAAGCCCCGCGGCCCGTTCCAAAATCAGCTGTTCGGGCACAAAACGGTTTATCTTTTTGGCGCGTTCGGCGGCACGGTTTATCGCAAGCTTTGTATCGCAGACGATAAAGTCGACGGCGGTGCGGTAGCCTTTGCGGCGGATATTCTTAAACAGCTCAAGATGGGCGGCATTGGTACCGCTGTGCTCAAACATGATATTCAGGTGCAGGTTGACGGCACGGCGCAGCAGTTCGTAGCCGATAATCCGCGCGGTCATTTCATGGTTTTTAAACGCAACGACATTGCCGTACAATGCCAAATCCCGCTGATATGCCGGCAGAGAAACCATAATCTTGTCAAAACTAAGAAACAGGAAATTCTGCGGCAAATGCGCGGCACAAAACGTGCTTTTGCCGGAACCGGGGATTCCGGATATCTGCCGCAATTCCGGCTGAGCCGAGGGGACAAGCCCCTGCAGGCTCTGCTTTATCAAAGCCTCTGTTTCGGGCGTTTTTACCGCTTTGTAATCGGCATTTATAAGCTGATTAAGCGAGGGCATCAACACTTTCAACATCAGTCCATCTCCGACTATCCAATCTTTAAACCGCCAAAGGTTCGGTTTCCGCCAGTTCATCCAGCAGCGCAAACGTTTCGGACGCTATCATCAGCTCTTCGTTGGCGGGAATGACATATACTTTGACTTTGCTCTGCGGAGCGGAAATTTCCGCCGGCGCAGGGCGGGCTCTGTTCTTTTCCCCGTCAAGCTCTATACCAAGATACGCCAGACGGGCGCAGAGCTTTTCACGGACAAGCGAAGCGTTTTCACCGATGCCGGCGGTGAATATCAGGGCGTCCACGCCGCCCAGAACCGCCACGTAAGACCCGATGGTTTTGAGCAGGGAATAAACAAACGCATCTATCGCAAAAGCGCAGTTTTCATCGCCTTTGGCGGCATTTTCAATAATATCGCGCATATCAGAATGCCCGCAGGAAAGCCCGTATAAACCGCTCTGTTTGTTAAACATCGCGTTTACCTCGTCAGCGGTTTTGCCCTGCGTTTTCATAATGTGCAACGGAATATACGGATCCATATCGCCGGCGCGGGTCGCCATCATAATCCCGGCAGACGGCGTATATCCCATCGTGGTGTCAACGCTTTTGCCGTCTTTAATCGCGGTTACGGACGCGCCGCCGCCGAGGTGGCAGCAGATAAAGCGCCCCGCACGCCCAAACAATTCCGCCGCTTTTTGCGCGGCGTAATTGTGCGACGTGCCGTGAAAACCGTAACGGCGGATACGTTCCTTTTCATAATATTCGCGAGGAATGGCATAAGTAAACGCTGGCTTTTCCACGCTTTGATGGAAAGCGCTGTCAAACGTTGCCACCTGCAAAACGCCGGGCAGAAGTTCGGTCATCGCCTCAACGCCGTGCACAAACGCAGGCCCGTGCAAAGGCAGCAGCGGCAGCGTGTCATAGATTTTTGCCATAACGTCATCATCGATAATCACCGAACGGTCGAAATATTCGCCGCCATGTCCCATACGATGCCCCACGGCCGACAATTCGGCGGCATTTTTCAAAAAACGGTGGGAGAGATAGTCCAATATGGCTTTTATAGCGTCTTTATGATCCGTTACCGGACATTCGCAGGAGAACTCATATCCGTTATCGGCGCGGACGACAATTTTGGAACCGGGCAGCCCGATACGGTCGACCATACCTTTTGCCAGAACCCGATGAAAACCTTGCTCCATCTCAAACAGCTGGAATTTTACGGTGGTGGAACCGGAGTTCAGAACCAGAATTTTTTCCATATATTTTACTTTCTGCCGTTAATATTGCCGCAGTTTATAGCACAAAATTATGTTTTTGGCAACAAAAAAATTCCGGCAGCGGGGAAGAAATCCGAAAACAACACTTGCAATGCGCAAAAAAAGCGGGTATTGTCGGGGCGGTCGGGGTATACGGGCGTATGGCTGCAGGACGCTCCAACCGGCACCAAAATACAATTTATCTTTATCAAAGCGGAGCAGCAGATGAAAGAAGCAAGCAGAGTTCAGGCCGTTATTGAAGCATTGGAAGAAATTTTGCAGGACAAGCGGCCGGCTGACAATATTCTGGACAAATATTTCAAGGACCGGCGCTACATCGGTTCCAAAGACCGGCGCTTTATCGCCGATACGGTATGGAAGATTATCCGCAGCCGCATGAAATATTCCGAAGCGCTGGGCAGCGCCTTTTCGGCGCGGACGGCGGCGGCGCTCTGTTTTGCCCAAGAAGACCTTGACCTCCTTTTCAACGGAGAGGAATACGCCCCGGCACCGCTCAGCAAAGAGGAAAAAGCGGCTTTGAAGGCGGCGGAACAGTTTGAAGATTTTTCGGAAGCCGCGCTGTATGAATGCCCGCAATGGCTGTTTGAAAAAATCGGCAACACACGCCTGCTTGACGCGTTGAACACGACGGCGCCGGCAGATGTCCGCGCCAACCTGACCGACCGCGACCACGCCCGCGAGCGCCTCAAAAAAGAAGGGTTATTTTTTTCACCGACACCGTTTTCCCCCATCGGCCTGCGCTCGGAAGACAGGGTTAATCTCAACAACTGCATGACCTATCAGGACGGCGAAATTGAAGTAATGGATGAAGCATCGCAGCTTATCTCCCTGTTGTGCCGCGTCAAGGCGCATCATAAAATAATTGACTATTGCGCCGGAGCAGGCGGAAAAGCGCTGGCGTTCGGCTCGCTCCTGCACAACGACGGGCTGATTTGGGCACACGACATAAACGAAGAACGGCTCGGGCGTATTAAAAAACGGGCGGAAAGGCTGGACATTCTTAACATAAAGACCATAAAGAATGTCCAAGACAAAGACTACACCCGTTTTATCATCGACGCCCCCTGCTCCGGCAGCGGCACCTGGCGGCGGACGCCGGACGCCAAATTCCGCATTACGCCGCAACGGCTGCGGGAAATACTCGGCATTCAGGCAGAAATTCTTGAATTCGGCGCGGAGCATACCGCTGCAGGCGGACGCCTGATTTACATTACCTGCTCGGTTCTTCCGGAAGAAAACGAAAGACAAATCGAATCTTTTCTGGCGAAACATCCCGAATTCAGCCCGATTGACCACAAAGAACTTTGGCGGGAAACGCTGGACATTCCGCTGTATCCGTTTGATGATACGAGATGGCTGAAATTTTCGCCGCTTAATACCAAAACCGATGGCTTTTTCTTCTGTGCCATGAAAAAGGCTGTTGCCGAAAGTTAAACCAAAGCGGACGATGCAGCGCGACACTCACAGAGGTGCAGGGCGAAACTTACAGAGATACAGCGCGACACTTACAGCGATGTGGTTAAGTTCGTTTTCCGGCTTGATTTTCTGCGGCAACTTTTTTATCCTGTTTTTAACAAATATACCGGACTGGGCAAAACGATAAAAAAGGAAACAGCGAGCAACGATGATTTTATACCTGATGAGACACGGGCAGACGGACTGGAACGCAGAAGAAAAAGTACAGGGCTGGAATGACACGCCGCTTAACGAAACCGGCGCAGAGCAGGCTCGGGCTGCAGCGGGGAAGCTCAGCGGGGAAAAGATTGAAACGATTTATGCAAGCGATTTGAAACGCGCCAGAAAAAGCGCCGACATTATCAGCGGCATACTTGATTTGCCGGTGCACTATACCAAAAGGCTGCGCGAGATGAATTTCGGCAAGGCTGAAGGGCTGAAAAAAAACGATTTGGAAGCGGTCTTTCCCTATATCTACCAGGCTTTCAACGACATCAAAAACCCCGAACGCTACGATATCGGCTACCCCGGCGGGGAAACGACCGGCGCAGTGCAGCAGCGTTTTATGAAATTTATCAACAAACTGTTTGAAGAAGGGCGGGAGCGCGTGCTGCTGGTTACGCACGGAATGCTCATCCGCATTTTTGCCGAAATATGCCTGAAAAAGACCATCCGACTCGAAAACGGTTCCGTCCTGCGGGTGGCTTTTGACGAAAAAACAAAAAAATTCAAATCAGCCAAGGTTCTGTTTTAGCCCGCCCGGGACGAAGCGCAGGAGCCCCAGAACGATGCGCAGGAACCCCAGAACGATGCGCAGGCAAAATCTTTATTGCAACTATAGTGAAACGGAGAATTTAACAGTATGATAAAACATAAACATGATGCCTCTTTAGAGGGCAGCAACACATCTGCATCTCCGTTAAAGCAGAACAGCGGCCATAAGGTTTCCGAAAATTTGAGCAAAAGTGTTTCCGGCGATTGCGACGGATTTTGAAGAACATCGCTAAGAAAGCTGGAAATATTTTTTGACTGGAAAAGTTGCAGCACCAGACACGAATTTTGGTGTGCTGTGTCTGTAATTTATTTTCTCTACGCCTTATTATCTTTGATGTCTTTGGGTTTATCTTATCCTAATTGGCATTTATTTCTAGCACTCCCCTGCATATTATTCTATACTGCTTTGGTGGCGAGGCGGTTGAATGACATCAGAGGGCTATCAATGGCCAAATATATATGGGGCATCTTTTGGCTTTTGGTTATCATCAGCTATCCTTTCCGTACGGCAGCCGGCATATATGCTGATGTCATCTGCGGCACTCTTGCACTCTTTTTCTGCATAGCTGCTTTTGTCAAGGGGAAAACGACGCATCCGATAAGCAAATCCGACTACACAAAAAACTTCTTCGCCATCTCTGTCTTCTTCTTTTTTCCTTTATTTGGACGATAATGGGTCTGCTTTCCCCTCACTCCCCACTTTTCCTCAAGCTGTTTTTCCCATACTTGCGCTTTTGCAAAACACCTACTCCATGTCTAGGCGGCGGCAAGTACATTTATTGCGACAGTATACTCGGTAATTGCGAGGAGTTTTTCTAAATTTTCCGAACTTCGGTCAATCAAGAAAACTGTGATTTAAAAAGCAACCGGGGTTGCCATTAAAATAAATATGATTATTATGTATTTGATTTTTAATTTTTTTGAGAGGGAAAAATGGTTAGTAAAAAGGCTTCGGCCGATGATGTAAAAAAGACAGCGGTTCAAACCGCAGCAGACGAAAACGCGCCCCAAAGCGCCGCAACCAAAAGAACTGCTTCAAAGCAGGCAGTTTCCAAGACTGCCAAGGAAAATGCATCTAAGACGGCAAAAAGCTCCGCGGCTAAAACAGCAAAAGTTTCCGCGGCAAAAGCTCCTGCAAAAAGCGGCGCGGATAAGGCATCCGCCGCAAAAAACACCGTGAAAGCCGCTGCTAAAACTTCGGCATCAAAAAAGACGGCTAAGGCTGCCGACAGCAAAGAAACCAATATCCCCGAGGCGGAAAATCATGACATCATCAGCGAAATCATGACGATTAAATCGCGCAACGAAGAGAAAAAGGCCGCCAAACCCGCGGCTGCGCAAACCGCGAAAAAAGCGGCAGCAAAATCAATGCCGGCGGAAGGGGTTGAAGAAAAAGGCCGCAAAGCGGTTCCCGAAAACAGCAAACGGGCGGCAGTTAAAGAAAACGCCAAAATTGCCGAAGCAAAAAAATTTCTTGAAATGAAAGAAAGCGCCGATGCGGCCGGCAATGTGTCGGAAAACGGCGAAAGCGAACTCTGCGGCGGCGCATTCTGCGCCTGGGCCCGCGCTTACAAAAACCTGTTTAACTTCAAGGGCAGAACGTCCAGATTTGAATTTTGGAGTTCCATGCTGATTAATATGTTTGTTATTCTTCTGCTGGTTTCCGGAGTTGCTTTTGCTATGCCGCATGCCCATAAGATAACGACAGTTCTGGCAATTTTATTTTATATTGCAGAGGTATTCTTTTATTTGTCGCTGTTTGTCAGAAGGCTGCACGACGCCGGCTATGGCGCATGGAAAGGATTTTTCCGTCCGTTTGTCCTTTACTGGCTGTTGACAGGCATTTTGTCGGCTGCAGGGACTGCATACGCTTTGCAGGGCGGCAAGATTTACAGCGGCTTTTCAACCGGAGAAAGCTTTATTATACTGGGGTGCGGCGCGGCAACGCTGCTGGTTATGATGTTTTACGGCTATTACAGCCTGAAAATCTTCATTGCGGCAGGTTTCTTCGAGGAAGAACGCGGAGCCAACCAGTATGGCACAGCCTCCTTTTATGATGCCGGGCACAAGGCAAAAAGCCTCAGGTATGCTGCCATTTATCTGTTGCTCCTGCTTGTCGGCTATTTGACGTACTTTATGTCAACCTACATGGATGCTGTTGAGAGAGGCGGGTATAACGGCTATTATTAGCCGCTATTTCATCCCGGAGAGATAATCGACAATTTCAAATAAACCAGTTTAAGCTTCCAGGCTTAAACTGGTTTATTTTGGTAGCCGAGCGAAGACTTTAGTAAAACTTTCTCAACCGACATCAGGCGGAACCGGCCGCAGCTGTTTAGGCTTATCTTTTGGCAGCTCATCCTGATCCGAAAGCTGTTTTTACTTTCTGCCTGCGGTATTTTATTCTTCTGCCAGCGCACGCAGGACAATATCTACCATTGCTGCCGCTTTTTCAGGGACATTTTGCCAGAACATACGATACTCTTCCTCCTGATTTCGAGTACCGACGACATCGCTGATTATCCGCAGCGACAAAAACGGCCGACGTTCATTCAAATAGCAGGCTTGCGCGACAGCCGCACTTTCCATATCCACAGCCAGAGCTTCCGGAAACTCGCCCTTGATTGTCTGCAAACGGCGGGCATCGGTTAAAAACCGGTCTCCGGTTACGGTCAGACCGCGTTTGAAGTACCCTGAGGGAACGGCCGCAATTATTTTTTCCATCATTTCGGGACGGGGTTCAAAATACAGCGGCAACCCCTGTACCTGCCCGCGCTGGTTAGGCTCACCGCACCAGACATCGTGATAGCAGACTTTTTCTGCCAAAACAATATCCCCCTGCCGCAAAGAAGTATCAATTCCGCCGGCAAGCCCCGTCGATATAACCAAATCCGCACCGGCATCGCATGCCTTTTGAGCTGCCAGCGCCGCATTCACTTTACCGATACCGGCTTTTACGAGCAGAATATTCCTGCCATATACGTGAGCGCGTGGATAATCGCCGTTTTCATCAAAATCGTACAATTTCCGAACCGAATCATATTCGCTTTCCATTGCCGTAATTATTGCCGTTGTTGTCATGCTCCTTACCTTCCCTTCTGTTACTTCCGGCTGAAAAGACATCTGCCATCAATTATATTTACGGACAATGCCGTACAATATCCCTTGGATTTTCAGCCGGTCTGCCGTCAGTTTTATCGGCTCATAATCCTTATTGCAGGGCAAAAGCCAGACTTCATTCCCGGATTTGCGGTCAAGCACTTTCAGGGTGGCCTCTTCATTATCAACCAGAGCAACGACAATCTGCCCGTTATCGGCACGGTCGGCACGACGGATAATTGCCGTATCACCGTCAAAAATTCCGGCTTCCACCATAGACTCACCTTCTATCGTCAGCGCATAAAGCTCAGACTGGGTAGAAAAGCTTTTGGGGATATAAATATATTCCGACGGATTGGCGATGGCTTCAATCGGCGTTCCGGCAGCAATCTTTCCGTATAAAGGTATCATCAGCGAAAACTCGGTTTCTCCGTTGTCATTAGCAAAAACTTCCTGTCCTGCAAGGCCGTCCTTTGAAGACTGCCCGGCGTTCAGACACGCATCCAAACGGTTTTCATGATGAAGTTCAACCTGAGGCATTTTCAGGACTTCCAGTGCTCGCGCCTTATGTGCAAGCTTGCGGATAAAGCCGCGTTCTTCCAATGCATTTATCAACGCATGGATGCCGGACTTCGACTTTAGCCCGACAGCTTCTTTCATCTCCTCAAAAGACGGCGAATGGCCGGTTTCTTTAATAAAATTATCAATATATACAAGCAAGTTGTGTTGTTTTGGCGTTAACATCTTCCCTCCGTCATTTTTAATTTTGTTCTACTTTAGTTCTTATTTTTATGATTGTCAAGCGCTTTTTTTGCAGTTTGGACGGCAGAGCGGCGTGAGAAATTACGATGGCGGGAAACGAAACGCCGATATTAACGGCAGGCAGTGGCAGAATGCAATGCGCCGACATTAACATCAGGGTGTATGGAACGCGAAGCACCGATATTAACGGCAGGAGGCAAGACGGCGGAGATATTCTTCCCGCGGCAGCCTATATCCGCAGCGCAAAAGCTCCCGGGAAACAAGCCCGCGCTCCAACAGCAGGCGGCGGGTCTGCATCACGTTGTAACTTATCTGGCGGTCGGTCTTCTGCGGATGTTCGTAGCCATAAGTGCGATGCTGGATGGTGCGGAGGATTTTCAGTACCGCCGCGGTTTTAATATCTGTTCCGGCCAGTTCCGCGGCAACGTTCGGATAGGAATACACCAGGCTGAGCGGCAATATCCTCTTATACGCTTCGGGATATGTGCCCAAACCGATATCGAAACGGGGCTGCCCCTTAACCCGGTACGGATGTGCCATACAATTGCCGATAATGATATCGGCGGCGATGCCGTTTAAATTGTCATAGGAAAAATAGCGGTCATACTCGTTTTGGCTCGGCCGGTACGAAGGCATTATGAAATTGACGCCAAAGCAGTTCCCTTCGTCTTCCATTTTCTGAAACGCCCAGGCGAACTCGGTAGCAATCCGGGTTTGATAAACGGGATAGCCGAACATGACAAACTTCACCTCCCGCGCACCGAAAATCTTGTTTTTGATTTCTGCCAGACGCGCAATATTGTCTTCGGTCGAAATATCATACGGCACACTGACGCATTCGTCGATAATCTCATGCGAAACGCCCATTGCCTTAAAATAGCGGCGGTACATTTCCTGTTCGGAACCGACGTTGTAAATTAATGACGAATCGGTAAAGTCCGAATTTCCCTGATTGTCCGTCAGACCTAAAAAAATCAGCTTTACCGCCCGGCCGGTGCGGCGAAAATGGTTAAACCAGGCAAAAACAGCCGGACTGGCGGCACCGGGATGCCCGGAAAAGACGACAAAAGCGTCCGTATCGTCCGGCAATCCGGAATAATCGCAGCCGAAAACTTTTCGCCGGCAGCCGGAAAAAGCAATGACCTGTCCGGCTTTTATGCGGCCTTTTTCTTCCGCTCTGAGAATAGTCTTTTTTTCTGCCGGTGTAAACAAAAACTCAGGTATCAGGTGCCGGGATATCTGCGCCGTGCGGGCAGCCCGAACCGCCGCTCCGATTTCAAAATCAGGCGCACAGACCAGCTTTGCTGCATATCCGGCATATTCCGCAAAGACGGCAAACTCCTCCCGGTGGTGCCCGCGGCGGCGCCACTCGGCAGCATAATCCTTATAAACGGGTGCCCTGCCCGCAAGAACGTCGGAAACTATTTTTTCATAAACACTGGCTTGATGCGGCATTTCTGCTCCTGCACGGCAAACGGATTGAACTTCAGATTCAGGCACGAGTGTGCCGTACTTTGAGTTGATTTTAGCGCCTATAGCTTAAATAATCGTAAATTCGGGGAATGTATTAGGATATTCTTAACTTTTTACAGACTAAAGAGAGAGGATAATGACGGAGGGAAATATGAGCGTGTATAAATATAAGGCATTCAAGTCCGGCAGCAAGGTTTCACGGCTAATCATTTTTCTGCACGGATACAACAGCTGCATTGAAGACGTTGAACCTTTTGCAGAGATGCTGTTGCAGCATTTGGACAATACGCTGGTCGTTATGCCCGAGGCGGACACGCAGAGCGAACGCAATCCGCTGAAAAAACAGTGGTATGCCCTTGTTGACGTTGACCCTGACCGCAAACGGCGCAAACCGGAGACGCCAACAGACGAAATTGTGGAGATTTATAATCGCACTGGTCCCCGCATCAGCGAGACGGCGAAAAAGATGAATGCTTTTATCAGCAGTCTGCAAAAAGAGCTTAAAATCAAAAACAAAGACACTTATGTCATGGGATTTTCACAGGGAGCCATGCTCGCAATGTATGTCGGGCTGACCCGGAAATACGAATTGGGCGGCGTTTTTCCTTTTGCCGGCATCGTCTGCGGCAAAGACATGCTGGAAAAAGAACTGGCATCGCGGCCGGGCGTTTATCTGTTTCACGGCACGAGCGACCTTTCGGTGCAGTATAAGACGCTTGACTTTACCAAGGAATGGCTTGACCGGCACGATATTGACTGGGAGGCTATTGAATACGACGGCATTGAGCACCGCCTGATTGAAGACGAGATGAAAGACGCCGCCGAGATTATCAATCGCAGGTATGCATAAGTACCGGCATATAAAGGCTAAAAGTGCCGTTTGTACCGCATACCGGCAGAAAAAAGCGAGAAGGCTATGGTTTTAGAACTTAAAAAATCCCCTACCCTGCAAGATTTTCAATCGTATGTCCGGCAGATGAAACAGGAACGCGGATTCAATACGACGGATAAGTTTTACGAATGCTGCCTGTTTGCCGAAGAAGCCGGCGAAGTTATTTCTGCCGTACGCAAAAACGCAAAGGGCGGTTCGGTCGGCAGCGGTTCAGCCGTCAGCAATGTTGCAGAGGAGCTTGCCGACGTATTCATTTATGTCTGTTCGCTGGCAAATATGCACGGCATTGATTTGGAGCAGGCTTTTCGCGATAAAGAAGAAAAAAACAAGCTGCGCACCTGGAAACGGCTATAGGCAGCAATCGGGACTGCTTCGGGTGCGGGACTGCTTTAATCCGAATTGCTTGGGGTGCGGGACTGTTTTTGAGTATGTACGGGATGGTTGTGAGGAGGGGCGGCTATGGTTCGACATTCTGCCGTAGCCAGTCCAGAATTTCTTTAAACCGGCGGGCGGAAGCAGCCGAACTCAGACGGTCGGCAGTTATTTTCTGCGCCGCAACAATTTTAGCGCGGGAAATTTCGGGATTTTGCAGATAATAATCGACAAGGCCGGGAAAATCGCTTTCTTTTTCATACATAATCACATTGTCGCCATAGATTTCTTTTACTGCCGGATTTGACGGCATTATGACCAAAGCACCGGCGGCAGCGGCTTCCGCCGTTTCGGCGGGAACCATTTTGGCGGCAGGCGTTTCGGGATTGGCGTATATAGCAGCGATAAAAGCGCGGGAAAGCTCCCTGCCCTTTTCCGCCGGCGTTCCCTGCGGCACCAGCTGCGGCAGCCCGTTTTCCCAAAAGCGGCCCATAAACCATACGCTGCCCTGCACCGTACTGTTTTGGGCGTTCAGGCTTCCGGCCAACGGCGACGGCTTGTTGTTTCCGCTTTGCTTTTTCAGGCTCTCGGCCAACGGCGATGATTTATTATTATCGCCGTAATAAACCAGCGGATAGACCTTATATCCGGGCTGAAAAACCGTTTCCGGCGCGTAAAAATCCGTCGTATTCACCCCGACAGTAAACATTGCCGTTCTTATATTGCTGCGGGCATAATGCTCATACAGCTCACGGTACGGAGTCAACACAACAGGAAACTTTTTCAGCCCGCGCCAGTCAAACGGATAATAGTCTTCATTATAGATAAAATTCCATGCCGCCGGGGACGTCTCCAACTGAGAGGCAAACTCAGGCGGACGAAACCACAAGCCGACCGTCCCGGCTGCCGGCAAGGACGAAGAATTCAATTTAACTTCGTAGCCTAACCGCTTTAATTCGCGGATAAAACCTGTTTCACGGGAATCGGGAACAGGGGATTTGGCATAAACATAAACAATGTCTTTTTTAACAGCCAAAAACGGCAGGGGGCAAAGCGCCGCTGCCGCAATGGCTGCCAACAGCCCCAAAACCGTCTTTTGAGCCGCCGGCAATTTCATCTCAGAGCTTCTTTTCGTTAATCAGAAACTCGACCAATCCGTTCATACGCTGTACGAACATATCGGCATTATATTCCGAAACGGCGATTTTATATGCCTTTTCGGCTTTTTCGGCACGCGCTTTCGGATCATTGAGGTACTGATTGTATAAAGCCTTCAGTTCATCCGCGTTTTTGAACATCGGGATCGAATCGCCGAAAACGGCTTCGATTTCCTTGTTGTACGGCGCAATCATAAAGCCTTTGCTTGCGGCAATGTCATAAACGCGCGACGGAATCATGCCGATTTGCGACTCGTGTTCGGAAACGTTGACGAGATTGATTTTCGCCGACGAGAAATAAGCACCGAGGTCATTGTCGTGAATATATTCGCCTTTGATATAGGAATCGTCGATATTTCCAGCCCAGAAACGGCCGAATATTTCCAGCGGCAGCTTGGCTTCCACCGCGGCAGCAACCGCAGGGCTCGGGCGTTCGTTATCGCCGACATACAGCAAATCGCGCTCCAATTCGGGTTTCGGCGCCGGATAGAATACGGACGGATCCGTCAGTTCCGGAATATACGCCGCAGCATATCCGCTGCCGAGCAGATAGTTATAGAAATCGCGCGAAGACGTAGCCACGCCGTCATAAACCTTGATTTCATTCTCAAACAGAGAATCGTAGTCGCGGATATAGACGATATTAACCGCCTTTTTGTTGGTCTTTACCTCATTAAACGGACCGTAGCCGCGGATATACAGGTTTACGCCGGCATCGGTTGCCGTATCCGGATACAGGTTGTCTTCGGTAGCCGACACAACGTTATAACCGACGCGGGCAAATGCCTTTTCCATCGCCGCATTGACGTCGGCACGCCCCATCGTGCGATACTGCCGCAGTTCGCCGATACGCAGCGCCAGCTTGTTCAAATCGGCCTTTACCGAGCTGCCTTTCATCGCCACCAGGCCGACAATCAGCGCCAGCAGGATGACGGTCAGGACGGAAAGGATTATCTTCATAGTCTTGTCACTCATCGTTTTCTCCCTTATATTGCATTCTGCCTGTCAGTTTATGCGCTTTGCCGGGCGGCACAAGACAAAAACTTTTTATTTACACAGCTTTTAGCATTTGACATCGGCAAATTCTCTCCCTAAATATAATTTGTTTGAAACAATTTGAAAAGGACGAAAAAGTAATGAAATACATTTGCACAGTCTGCGGACAGGTTATCGAAAGCGACACCATGCCGGAAGTATGTCCGGTCTGCGGCGCCAAAACGTTTAAGGTTATGGACGAAGAAAACAAGGCTTATGCCGACGAACACAGAATCGGCGTTGCCAAAGGCCTGGACGAACGCATTGTTGCCGGCCTGCGCGAACACTTCACCGGCGAGTGCAGCGAAGTCGGCATGTATCTGGCGATGAGCCGCCAGGCCGACCGCGAAGGCTATCCGGAAATTGCCGAAGCCTTCAAGCGCTATGCTTTTGAGGAAGCAGACCATGCCGCACGCATCGCCGAGATGCTGGGCGAAGTCGTTACCGACTCTACGGAAAAGAACGTTGAAATGCGCGCGGCGGCAGAATTCGGTGCCTGCGACGGCAAGAAGCAGATTGCCACGCTGGCCAAGGAACTCGGCTACGACGCCGTTCACGACAGCATTCACGAAATGGCCAAAGACGAAGCCCGCCACGGCAGAGGCTTTGACGGCCTGCTGAAGCGCTACTTCAACAAATAAGGCGCTGAGAAGCGGTTTTCCTAACCGGTGCAGCCGGTATAGGGGAAAGTATTTATAAATAAAAGCCAGCTGCGTCATAAACCGGCCGGCTTTTATTTTATATATTCCGAGTATATATTCCGAGACAGTTTTTATTTCTGCCTGATTTTCAAAAACGGAATAAAGCCGAAAAGATAATGACGCACTTTTCCATGCTTGCTGACTTTTCTGTATACGGGCAAAACCCCGAATAATTTACAGACTGTTGTCTGTCCGGCATTTTTATCATCAATCTCAAGCAATGGAAAAATATCAAATAAAAGAAAATCCCGGCGGCTTGAAATCTTTTGCAAGACGGCTTTTTCTTCCCTTCGCCCATAACGCTTTTCGTGAATGCGCCCCAATTCTTCCGCCAAAAGCTGTTTGTGCGTCGAACTTATTCCGTCGAGATAAAAATTTGCAACATACCGTTCCCAATGCCGGAACAGGCAGCCATTGTTTACAAACATAAGCCACTTATCCATGTCGGCGGCAATCCTGAAAGTTTCATCATACATGCCAAAACGCCGAAACAGACGGCTCCGGATAAAAGATGCCTGATGATTGACCGATTTATTGTAAAAAAATACCTTATCTACGACATCGGGAAATTCTGATTTTCTGATACCCCCGTCTGGAAGCATCCGGTTGAAATCGCCATAGATGACGTCTGCTGCCGGGTTATCTCCGGCAAAACGCAAAAAATCTCCGACAATACCGTTATCGGCAAACGTATCGCCGCCGTTCATAAAATTTATCCATTTCCCTTTTGCCAGGCGTATCCCTTTGTTCATCGCATCATATATGCCGTTGTCCGGTTCCGATATCAGAATATCAATACGTTCTTTGTAGTGTTTTATCACCTCCAAAGAACCGTCCGTCGACCCGCCGTCAACCACAATCCATTCAAAATCCTGACAAGACTGGCTGACAATGCTTTCGCAGGTGCGCCCTATATCCTTTTCATTATAGCACACGGTAACAATTGAAAGCTGCATTTACTCCCCCTTTCCCTTTTCTTCATACGTCAGCAGGATTTTTTTGCGTTTGGCATAGTCCCACTCCCAAATTTTTTTCTTCATTGTTTCCGGATATGCAAGCTTCGCCTCTGGCTTTATCCTTTTATAGCGGTATAATCCAAGCCACTTGCCATGCCCCAAGGGTATATGCACATTCAGTTTACAGTCAAAGTCATTAATCCAAGAAGCCTGAAAATGATGAACGCAAAAACTATCCGGCGTATCCACGCAAAAATACCAATCGGGATAAATACGGGACTTGTTATCAATCTCAATTATCCGTTCATTGCTGTAGACGTTCACTATACCATATTTTTGGAACACAGGCACCAACCGAACCGTATTCGGCGTCAAATCCGGAATTCTGTTTTTGGGTATAAAATCAAGATTTTCATAAACAGACAGCATATCTTTTATAATCCCATTGCCTGCCGCAGCGCCTATCACCGCCGTACCGATACTCTCAAAACGCCCGTGCTTTTCCGAACCGATAAAGAAATCCCCCTCCAACAGCGGGGAAAACGTTTTTCTGACTTCGACATCGGTATCCAAATAAATTCCCCCTTCTTTATACAAAGCAAAAAGACGGAAGACATCCGATACAAAAGCCCATTTTTTCGCCTCATAAGCCTGCCGGACATACCGGTTATCGGAAAAACGGAATAAATCTTTTTCCGACCATTCGCGAATTTCATAATCGGGGAGAACTTTTTTCCAGCTTTCCATGCAAAAACGTATCTTTTCGTTTTTCGGGGAGCCGCCGAACCAGCAATAATGGATAATTTTGGGAATCATCGTCATTCCCCTTTCAGCTTGACGGCTGAGCGGTAACTGACCAGCGGCAGGCAGGCAAAGAGGAGAATTTTTGTGCGACGGGCATCGCGGACAATGCGCAGCAGAGGGATAAAACCAAACAGCCGCCAGGTTCCGGTATAGCGCGCCCGTTTTTCAAATTCACGGTACAATGCCGGGTTTTCTGCCTGCACCATAGCGCGGACAGCGTACGACGCATCGTGCATCTTCTGATTTTGCACAATAGAGGTATTGCTCTCGTGCCAACGGTAATGCAACAGGATATCGGGCAGGTTATAAAACTCCGTATGCGGCAGCAGCCGGCACCACAGCGCATAGTCTTCCGCCGGGCTGAATTCTTCTTCATACCGGATATGATGCTGCTGTAAAACGCTTTTTCTTATCATTGCCGCAGGGTGCGTCAGGGCGCAGACCGTCATCAGCGACAATTTAATCGCATGGCTGGTTTCGGGATTATGCGATGCTTTATTTTGAGGGATTTTCAAAACCCGGCCGCTGACAACGCCGACTTCAGGGTGGGCGTCCAGATATGCGGTCTCCTTTTCAAGCCTTTCGGGGAGCGAAATGTCGTCATGGTCCATAACCGCAAGATATTCCCCGCGCGCCATATCAATCAGAAGGTTGCGGCTGGCCGATATGCCGAGATTGGCCGGATTGCGGGAATATCTTATCCGGCCGTCGGCATAGCTTTTTATGACGGCTTCGGTGGTTCTGTCCTCGGGACAGTCGTCCAGCAGCAGCAGTTCAAAATCGCAAAAAGTCTGCGACAAAATACTGTCGATACAAGCACGCAGATATTCTTCCCGCGGACGGTAAACCGGCACCAGAACCGAAACTTTCGGCGCCGGCGTTTCTTTGTTTATAGTTTGGCTATTCATCAGATATCCTAAAAACTGTTGAAAAAATACGAACGTTTTATTTCTACATCTCAGGTTGTATGTGGGCAATCAAAAGCTTTTGTTTTTGCACAATAATATTTTTGTGCAGGCTGTTGAATTTTATGGTTCGTTTAATATCAGCAGCCGAAAGTATAAAAAAATCCCCGCAAGCCGAAGCCTGCGGGGGAGGAACCGTCCGAACCGGCAGAAGGCCATAACCTACGGGCGTGCCGCCGGAGTATTTGCGTCAGCCGGCTGCTTATTTTGCGGCTGTTCCTTATGAGGCTGCGCATTTTGCGGCGCGGCAACAGAACGCAGCGGCGACGATTTCGGTTTAAAGTTCTTGGCATAGCGGTTAAAGTCTTTTACCTGCTGATTGCCCCAGCCCATTATATATTTATCACCCATAACGATAAACGGCGTGCCGAGCGACTGTTCGGACACCTTGAACTTTTTGGCATAACGCAGCAAATACCCCATATTATTGCCCTCGCGGATATTCAGCCGTTCAATGTCATAATTCCGGTAATAGCGGCTGATATATTCCTCAGCGTGTTCGCAATGCGGGCAGCCGGGCTGCGAAAAGACATAAATCCGGTTGGCGGCGGTTTCTTCTTTGCAGGCGCCGAGCGCCATGGTCGCAGCCAAGGCCAAAACAGTAAATATACGCTTCATTTGGGTTTCCTTTTCAATCTTTATCAAACGGTATCAGTTTATATAATAAAGAGTTAAAAAAAGTTAAAGAGGAAGGACAACGCATAAATTTCTCCCAAACGCCGCTGAAATTTCCCGATGCCGCCGGCAAAACCGATGCCATGGCTTAAACCGGAACGATATTTTATACACTTATATTCTTGACAGCAGGCATTTTTTGGTGTTTACTTTGGGCGGTTTAAAAACAATTACATAAAAGGATATTTGGTTATGGCTCTGAAGAACATAAGAGAGAACAGCTATCCGGACTGGTACCAGAACGTGATAGCCGCTGCCGATATGGCCGAAGTTTCGTCCTCGCCGGGGTGTATGGTCATCAAACCCTGGGGATACGGAATTTGGGAACGTATCCAGCGCCTGTTGGACGAAAAGATTAAGGAAACAAATCACGAGAATTGCTATTTCCCGCTTTTCATCCCGTTAAGCTATTTCCAAAAAGAGGCAGAACACGTTGAAGGTTTTGCCAAAGAAATGGCTATTGTTACGCACTCGCGCCTCAGTATGGAAGACGGCAAACTCGTGCCGGCAAGCCCGCTTGAGGAACCGCTGATTGTGCGTCCGACTTCAGAAACCATTATTGCCGACTCGTTTTCCAAGTGGGTACATTCGTACCGCGACCTGCCGGTCATGATTAACCAGTGGGCGAATGTTGTGCGCTGGGAAATGCGCCCGCGCCTGTTTTTGCGCACCCGCGAATTTCTGTGGCAGGAAGGGCATACCGCTCATGCAACGTTTGAGGAAGCGGAAAAAGAAGCCGAAACGATGCTCGGCGTTTATGAAGATTTGTGCGTCAACGATATGGCTATGCCGGTGATTAAAGGCAAAAAGCCGGAATACGACAAATTCCCGGGCGCGGTTACAACCTATTGCATTGAAGCAATGATGCAGGACGGACGGTCGCTGCAGGCAGGCACGTCGCACTTCCTCGGACAGAACTTCGCCAAGTCGGCGGATATCAAGTTCATTAACTCCGACAATGCGCAGGAATATGCCTATACGACGTCATGGGGCGTTTCTACCCGGCTTATCGGCGGATTGATTATGACGCACGCCGACGACGAGGGAATGTGCGTTCCGCCGAAACTCGCACCGCAGCAGGTGATTATCGTGCCGATTGTCAAGGACAAGAGCAAAGCCGAAGCCATCAATGCCTATGCGGAAAAGCTGCGCGATGCACTCAAGGCCCAGACGTTTGCCGGTGAAAAAGTTCGCGTCCGGCTGGACAACCGCCCGAAAGAAGCGGTCGACAAGATGTGGGAATGGACGCGCAAAGGCGCGCCGCTGATTGTGGAAGTCGGTGCCAAGGATTTGGAAAAGAACGCCGTTATGTTCCGCAACCGCATTAAAATCAACCGGGACGGCTGGAAGAACTTTGAAGACGTGGACGTTTTCATTGCGACAATCAGCGAAAAGCTGCAGACAATTCAGGACGAAATGCTGGCACGCGCCAACGAACGCCTGACGCAAAACGTGGTTACGGATATTAAGACCGCAGCGGAATTTGAAGCCTATTTTGCCAACGCCAACGTTTATCTGGAAAACGGCGGCAAAGCGCCGAAAGTCGCGTTCGTACGCGGCAAATGGAGCGGAGACGAGGCAACGCTGGACAAGCTTAAAGAAATGCGCCTGACCATCCGCTGCATTCCGTTTGACCAGAGCGGCAGCGAAGGCGAATGCCTGCTTTCCGGCCAAAAAGCAACGCTGGACGTGATTTATGCACGCTCGTACTAAGATAATCTGATGCCGGATAAATCATCTCTCCGGTTACAGGTATGAAACAAGCAAAAAAACAGCCTCTTTGCGGGGCTGTTTTTTTTATGACGCGAAGATAACGCAGATGTAGCGCAAATATCGAATATGGCGCGGATTTGGCGCGAATATTGAATATGGTACGAATTTAGAAACAAACGGCTTTGCACCGGAACTGTTTTTATGGTGTGGATTTGAGGACTGCTAATCTGATATACGCCTTAATGGTTGTTTGAGATAAACGTAATTGGGGAATGCCATACATTTTAGACAAAACCAATATTTTTCTATTGCAAAAAATATTTTTTTATGCTACAAGGATTGCAATTAAATACCTTTATGTTTTACTTTTTAAAAATTTTTTTGTATATGAACAGAAAGAAAAACAAGGGTTTGAACAGTATGCCTGTTGCAGCCCGCAGAAAAAAATCCTCTGCTAAAACAGCAAATGCGGCAAAGACCAACGCCTTGCCGAAACCGGTATCCCCGTTTATCGTTCTGCGTTGTCTGGCAGATATTTACGGCGTAGACAAAAACACCCTGTCTTTTGCGGTTGCGGAAATACCCGACGGCGAAGACGGCTTTGACCTGCTGCCGGTTGTTCTGATTGCCAATTCAGGCGAGTATATCGATTTGGTGCACGGCATCAAAGTTTCCATGAGCCATTCGGCGGCAAGAGCCGGACGGCACAACTTTTTTGCCGCGGTAGTCAAATACGACAATGGTGATTTTGTTTTTTCCGCTCCGCGGACCGAAGCTAAAGTAAACAAAAGCACTTTGGTCAGACACTACGGGACGGCGATTGTTTCATTTTAGCACATAAAAATATGGCACACATCAAATGCGGCGGCGAGTGCCCCCTTTACCCGGCACCGCCGCGGCCGTTTATCAACTGCTATCATTTTGCAAAGCTGCTGCGAACAGAGGCTATTTATCTCGTCTGCGCTTTCCTTATACCTAAGGAAGAAAATGGCAGGAAAAAAGACGGCAAAACCGGACAGCCGGTTCCCGTCATCTGCGTGCCCGAAGATGGCCTGTATGTTATTCTGACCGGCGGACGGGATAAAATTCAGGCTTTGCGCCTCTGCAAAGAACAAACTTTCGTCTGGGCCAGATGCCATTTTTCACTGCTTAAGAGTGCTTTTGTCTTTACGGCATTCGACGATATGAAAATAGAAATTTCCGTATCGCTTAAAGAATTTATGGAAAGGTTTTCAACAGAAGCCGTCGGCGGTATGCAGCTGACGCGATACAATTGAAGCCCTATAATCCCTAAACAAAAAAACAGTTCTCCGCATGAGAACTGTTTTTTTTGTTTAATGCGGCGGCAAAATCCGGTGCCGAATGATTCATTTTTTTCGCGTCCGGCTTTCCCGCAACAGATTTTCCCACATCAGGCTTTTCGCATCAGGCTTTTCGCATCAGGCTTTGCGTTCAAACCCGCGTATCGGGTAAGGGCTGAACTTAACATACGTTGCATGGTCATGCAGGCCGGTATAATGGTAGACAGCTTCTTTTTGAATGCTTTCCAACTCATATCCGGCACGAAGCGCCACATTTGCCGAGTTATAATTATTTACGTCGCAGCAAATAACAACCCGGTGAATCCCGGCGGCAAACAATTCCGCTTCCACGGCTTTGACTGCTTCGGTCATATACCCCTTGCCGGTTTCCGACAAGCGCAGCCAATAACCCAATTCCGCGGACCGGTTCAGAAAACTGATGTTGTGCACACCGATACAACCGAGAAAATCATTTTCAGGCACACTGTACAGGCTGTAACACCATTCACCGTCTTCATCCCAAGCTTTGAAAAACATATCCGTTGCCTTTTCGACATCGGACAGCGACTGCGTGCCGTCAACCCAAAACAAATATTCGCGGATGAAAGCCCGGCTTTCTTCTATCGCCCGCCACATTTCCTCATCGTGCTCGTGGCTGCGTTTCAGCAGTATCAGGCGGTCTGCCAAAATACTCTCACTTAATTTAAATTTTTCCATAAATCCTCCGTTTTTAAACAGTTTATATCCGGTTATTTATTTTCGCAATTAAAAACATCTTTTTTGAAAATCCGCCCGTTTTGCGGCTGGCCTGTGCGTACCACGGCAGCAACAGAGCAACCCGCGGCAATACTAAAACCGGCAGCGGTACTAAAACACCAGCAGCGATATCAGAACAGCCTGCAGCGGCGCCGAAGTAACCAACGGTACACCTAAACGGACGGCAGCGCCTGCGTTCAAAAAAATCCCCTGCCCCGCAAAACGCGGCACAGGGGACTAAATCCAACAAACATTACGGACAATCTTCTTCCGACGGCGTCTTTTCCAAAGCCTGTTTGCGCAACAGATGATATGTCTGCTGGGCTTTGGAACGCAACCCGTATTTTTCAAAATACAGGCGGGCCAGTTCAAAATGTTTTTCAACCAGCTGCAACTGCGCCGCATCGGAGGCCAATTCCTTTTCGCCGATATAAATTTTAATCAATTTCTCCGGCGCCTTGTCTACCAGAAAATCTTCCTGTTCTTTGCTCAGGCGCGCCTTTTGCAAAACGTACCGCACAGCAAAACTTTCCGGCAGAAGAATCAATTCGGCCAACAGCTCATCGGTCATCATATCGCGGCAGGTATTGTCGACATAAGCCTTAAACACCTCTATTCCCGTCATATTCTTTGCCTCTGCCATACCCAGGATATAATTATGTTCGGCGACTTCATGAAAACGTCTCGACGCATCAAAATATCCGTTCGGTGTCAGATAACTTTCCAAAAACAATACGTCGTTTTTGGAAACCAAAAGCTGTTCCTGCTCTCTGTTCAGCGTGTTGTTTTTTAACAATTCGCGGATAAAAGCCTGCGTATATTCGTCATCAACGTCCGCCAAATCGGATAAAATATCCGTTATCTGGCAGGAGGAAAGCTGATGCCGGCGCGCATACTTTTCCAGAAGATTAAATTTTTCACGAATTAAAAAATCTACAATATGGTCGTCCAAACGATGTTTTTTAATCCACCACGCAAACAACCAAGTGTTCCCGAATACTTTAATCAGGATTTCTTGAAGAAAAATTTTTGTTTTCATACTCTATAATATATTAATAGTTTGACATAAAATTATTAAATTTCGTCATATTTAGCAAGTTTTTACTTATTTGTCAAGTATTTTTTATTTTCGGAAACGGCGAAAGGCGATTTTGACGGCAGAGAGAACTGAAAAAACGGAACGGACAACAAAATCCCGCCATACCTTTTACGATATGGCGGGGTTTTCAAACAAAAGCCGGCTTAATCCGGCAGGAAAAAAAGCTTTCAGAAAAAGACAACCTTTCCCTCTTTCAAGAATTCCATGCGTTTTTGCAAAAACAGCCTTTTGGCTTCCGGCAGGCGGTTCATTTCTTCCGCCAGCAGGGAGATACCGATACGGCGCGTTTCCGGCGACGCATAGTTGTCGAGATACTCCTTTAACGTCAGCAGGGCATTCGGCGTACAGAAATTATGAATCAGCTGCTTTTTGCACAGCGCCATAAAATCTTCCCCTACCCGGCCGTTGCCATAACAGGACGTACAAAAACTCGGCACATACCCCAGCTGCATCAGCCAGCGCACGACTTCGTCCAAGCTGCGGCGGTCAGCAGTTTCAAACTGGGCGCTGTCCGGTTCCGGCTCCGCAGGCGCGGCATAACCGCCGACGCTGGTTTTGGAACCGCCGCTGATTTGCGAAATACCAAGCCTTAGTGCTTCCCGGCGGATACGCTCTCCTTCGCGGGTCGAGATAATCATTCCCGTATACGGCACCGACAGGCGCAGCAAAGCGATGATTTTAAGAAAAATATCGTCAGGAAGCGCATTGGCAAAATCTCCGGTATTGATGTCATCTGCCGGACACAGGCGCGGAACGCTGATTGTATGCGGCCCGGCACCGTAAACGGCTTCCAGATGCTCGGCATGCATCAACAGACCGACGAATTCGGACGCATAGTTATGCAACCCGAACAAAACGCCCAAGCCGACATCTTCAATCCCGGCCTGCATGGCACGATCCATCGCTTCGGTATGCCAGGCATAATTTGCCTTCGGCCCGCGGGGATGCAACTTTTCGTAATCTTCCCGGTTATACGTTTCCTGAAACAGGATATAGGTTCCGATTTTGGCGTCGTGCAGGCGGCGGTAATTTTCTACCGTCGTTGCCGCGATGTTTACATTAACGCGGCGAATGGCGCCGGCTTTGTGTTTTATGCCGTAAATCGTATCTATACTTTCAAGAATGTACTCCAGAGGATTCAGCACGGGATGTTCTCCCGCTTCCAGAGCCAGGCGCTTATGCCCCATATCCTGCAAAGCGATAACTTCCGCCTTTATCTCTTCCTGCGTCATCTTCTTGCGGAAGATGTGTTTATTTTGGGAGTGATAAGGGCAATAGGTGCAGCCGTTGACGCAGTAGTTGCTCAGGTACAGCGGCGCAAACAGGACAATCCGGTTGCCGTAGTAAGCTTCTTTGACTTCTTCGGCAAGCGTACCGATTTCCGCGGCGACTTTCGGGTCTTCGTTCAAAAGCAAAACTGCGGCTTCGGTATGGGTCAGCCCTTTTTTTTCGCGTGCCTTGTCCAGAATAAAGCGAACCATAGAGGCATCGTTGCCGTATTTTTTCGCATAAGCCAGTGTGCGGTTGATTTCCGCAGGGTTGATAAAGCTCTGAGCCTTATCCGACATTAAATCATACTTTTCCATACATATCTATATTTAAGTTATTATTTATCGTTTACGGTATACGACCGGCAGCGGAAATTGTCAAGCTTTTCTGCCGCGGGAAAAGGCGGCGGGGCTGTAATGGACATAGCTGCGGAACCGTAACGGACAGAGTACCGGGCGAAACTGCCGCGGGAAAAGGCGGCGAGATTGCAAGGCGGCGTGAGGCGGACGGCACTGCCGCAGAAAAAGATGGCTGGATTGCTGCGTGGCGTGTGGCGGGGCACCTGTTGCGGCAATGGCTATTCCGCCAGTGCGACCATCGCCTTAACCATCGCGTCAGCCCCTTCGCAAACTTCCCTGACAGATTTAGCCAGCATATAAGCGGGCGTCGTTACGACGCGGTGCTTTGCATCAATACAGGCTTCGGTTACCGGCGTATCCTGATGTCTGGCTCCGGTCAGTTCTATGGTTTTGGCAACGGTTTTGTCATTGCCTATGGTTACGGTTATGCCATATTTACCGAGAACTTTGGATACCGTTACGGGAGCAATGCACATTGCACCGATGACCAGTTTGTTTTTATACGCGTCTTCCAGGACTCTGCTGACGGAGCTTTCCACGGTGCAGTTAATCCCCTTGTCGGCAAAATCGCACCAGTTGGTAACGGCGCCAAGGCCGCCGGGAAATACGATACAGTCGAAATCCCCGACGTTCAGTTCATTCAGAGGCTTTATATCACCGCGTGCGATACGGGCAGACTCGACAAGGACATTGCGGCGTTCTTCCATTTTTTCTGACGTCAGATTATTTATAACTGCCGCCTGTTCGATATCCGGAGCGAAACACCGGTAAGCGCAGCCGGCGCAGTCAATCGCCAGCAGAGCGGTTACGGCTTCATGAATTTCCGAACCGTCGGCACGGCCGCAGCCTGATAAGACAACGGCAAAACGAGGCATCTTTTTCATCTGTTTTCTCCCTTGAAAAATTTTTTTATCTTTCTTGGTATATAAATATACAAAATTAAAAAAATTTTAAGGGGTTATAAATATGTATGCATACGATAAATTATATTGATTTATTTTTAGTCTGACATATACTATTTTAAATAGCCGAACTTAACAACAACCTTTAGCAAAATCTGGGTAACATGGAAATTAAACAATCGACATTAAAAAACGGACTGAGAATCATTACCGCCGAACGGCCGCAGATTGAAACGGTTTCGCTCGGGGTCTGGGTCAACACAGGAGCAGCTGCCGAATCCGAGGCTGACAACGGCATTTCGCACTTTATCGAACATATGGTGTTCAAGGGCACAAAGAAAAGAAATTCGCTGCAGATATCCGAAGACATCGAAAACGTCGGCGGTGCCACAAATGCTTATACATCACGGCATTTCACCTGTTTTTATGCCAAAATGCTCAAGGACGACTTGGAACTTGCAACCGACGTTATCTGCGACTTTATCACCGACCCGACGTTTGACGCGGCGGAGATGAGCAAAGAAAAAGAAGTCGTGGTACAGGAAATCAAACAATCCGCAGACGCACCGGACGATTTGGTATTCGATTACTTTCAGGAAGCGGCATTTCCGAATCAGGCATCGGGACGCACTATTCTGGGAACGCCCGAACATGTGCGCGGTTTTAACAAAGAACGCATGCTCAATTACATGCGTACGCACTATACCGCAGACAATATGGTAGCAGCCGCAGTCGGGCGCGTAGACCACGACAAATTCGTCAAGATGGTTGAAGAGCGGATGAATACCCTGCCCGCGCATGCGGATTTTGCCGAAGATCCGCAATATTATGTCGGCGGCGGGCGCGTGGAATGCAAAGACATTGAGCAGACGCATCTGGTCTTAGGGTTTAAAGGCGCATCCTATATGGACGAAGACTACTACAACTATTCAGTGCTGTCGACGATTTTCGGCGGCGGCATGTCGTCGCGCCTGTTTCAGGAAATCCGCGAAAAACGCGGGCTGGTTTATACCATTAACAGCTTTAACCAGGCGTTGAAGCATGCCGGCGTTTTCGGCATATATGCCGGTACAACCCCAAAAGAGCTGGAAGAACTGCTGCCGGTCGTTGCCGATGAAATAAAAAAAATGATGAACGACAAAGTCAGCGAGACGGAGTTAAAGCGTGCCAAAACACAGATTAAGGCCAGCCTGCTGATGTCGCTGGAAAGCTCTTCTACAACGGCGGAAATTATGGCAAGACAGATGCTGTTGTTCAAACGCGTCATCCCGACGGCGGAGATTGTCGAGAGAATCGAAGCGATTACGGCAGACGATTTGCAGCTTTTGGCACAGAAAATTTTTACATCAACGCCGACCTACGCCCTGCTCGGCTGCGAAGGCGGCACCTATCCGAGCTATGACGACGTCAAGGCTCTGTTGAAGTAAAAACCTCATATCGGCTGAATACGGCCCGTCCTTTAGATGTATAACCTAGAAATACAACAAGGAACGGGCTTTTTCCAATCCTTCTTCGGTCAGAACAATAACGACAATATCGCCATCAATATAAACAGCGTCAGCTGACGGCCACGGTTTGGCCCGATTGCGGACGAAATCCTGACCGGCTTTGGAAAGTTCTCCCGGAACGGCGTTGTCGTAAAAGACATCTTCAGGATAGTAGAAATTATAAACGATACGCGACATAAATTCGGGCGTAAAGGGCGTTTCCAGCAAATCAAGACTGATTTCCTCGCCGGCGGTACGGCGGTAATAGTTTCGGCGCAAAGAAAAACTCCCTATCTGCAACAGGCGGTATTTGCGGCGGGCATCAAAACCGGGAAAACGCTCCAGCCGGGCAACGATGCGCTCATGGGCTTTCATCTCCGCGTCAAATCCCAGTTTCCAGACTTTTTGCGCATACATATCACGAACGCCGGACATAAATGCAATAATAACGGCAAATGCAACCGCCGCTTTGCGGAATTTTCCCGATGAAAAACGCAGCAGGCAGGCAAGAGCAAATGCATAAATGCCGGCCAGACCATAAAAATCCAACCGCGGGACAAAGGCAAAATTTTCGAGCTCTGCCAGAATCTGCCCGCGTTCGTCGGCGACAAAAAATGCCAGCTTGGACGCAAACAGCAATCCCAGCGCCAGCAACAGCAAACCTGGAATTTTCCTTACGCCGCCGCGGCATACTGCTGCCGCCAGCCCCAACAGGCAGAACGCCAACAGCAAAAGTTTATACTTATACTCCATAAAAGGCAGCGGCGTTACAAACTGCATAAACATTGCCGAACAGGTTTCCAGCAGCTTTTGCGGCAGGTAATCCCAGCTGATGATACGCGTATTGTATGACGAAGTCAAAACGGAAAACGCCAGCATTCCCTTATACAAAACTAATGCCGCCAGGATATCCAGCGCCGGAAGCGTTTTTTCGCGCACGGCCGTCCAAAACGGTTTGCCGGCGGCATAAGCGAAAAAGGCGGAACCGAGCAGGCAGACGGCATAAAAATTGATTACCGCGGCATAAGAGGCAAAGGCAAAAAGCATCAGTGCAATGGCAGGAACGTGCAGCCATGGCCTTTTTGAGGAGACGGCCGCCGACGCCGCCAGCAGCGAAGCAACGCAGACCAGCGGCAGGCTGAGGTTTATCAGCATATCTTTGGCATAGTAAAGCCAGACCAGCGTATACGGCAAGACTGCCGCAAACACTGCAAACAGCGCATAATTGAACGTCGTCAGCGGCACCTGCCAGTATCTGGCAAGCAAAATGTACCCCAGCACCAGCGCAGCAAAGGAAAAAAGGCTGTTTAAAAACGGCAGCACCTGCCCGTCAAACAAAACCGCCTGCAGAACAAAATGCAGCGGACGCCCCTCAAAAGCCCCCTCGTTCCACGCCGAAGCACCGCGGACATAATTCCAATCGTGGTCGCCAAACATAAAATTGACCGTATAAAACAAAAAGGCGAGATTGACAAGCGCAAAGGCTATCCAGAACGCCCGGATATAGCGGCGGTCTAAATTTTTTGCCATACCGGCGATTTTGGCTTCAATTTCAAGATAACGCATCGGCGGTTCTCCTTTCTGGTCTGTTTTTGTTTTAAACGTTAAAATTTTGCGGCAGCCGGGTGTTTCTGTACTGACGGGGACTTTCGTACCGGCCGGAAGTTCCCATACTGACCGGCATTCCCGTACTGGCTGGGAGTTTCCATACAGACGGGTATTTCTGTACCGGCCGAAAGTTCCCAGACTAACCGATACCTCCGTACCGACCGGGGGCTGCCGGCACGGTGCCGTATTATCGGTACGACCGTTCGTAAATCTCGGCACAGTCGGCAATGCTCAAGTCACACGGGTCAAGCCGGAAAGACAAGGCATTCTGAGTTTTCGCGGCGGCAGCAAATTCACGCAGGCGTTCTTTTTCAATTCCGTAGTCGCTCATCTTCAGCTTGTCCGCACCGCAGGCTTGCTGCAATTTCTGCAAAGCAGCAATGAAGTCTTCCGGCGTTTTGGCGTTTTTATTGCCGAGAGCTTTGGCCAATTCGACAAGACGGTCGTCAGAAGTGTGTTTTTCGGCAATTTTAGAAAAGTAAGCAACACTCAGCATAATCAAGCCGGCACCATGCGGCAGGTTTTTATAAACGCCGCTTAAGATATGTTCCAGCGCATGTTCCGAGATACAGCCGGACGTGCTTTCGACCATACCAGACAGTGTATTCGCCAGCGCCATATTTTCCCGTGCGGCAATATCCCCGCCGTCAAAAACGGCTGCCGGCAGATTTTCGGCAATCAGGCTTACGGCCTTGAGAGCAAAAATGTCGCTTATGGGCGTGGCTATATTGGCAAGATAGCCTTCAAGACTGTGAAACAGCGCGTCAAACCCCTGAAAAACAGTATAGTCTCGCGGAACGGTCAACATCAGCTCGGGGTCAACCACCGCCAAAACGGGAAATGTGCCGTCAATGCCGAAACCAAATTTTTCGCCGGTCGCAGCATTGCTGATAACCGTCCACGGGTCAGCTTCCGTTCCGGTTCCGGCGGTTGTCGTTATGGCAACAACGGGCAGAGGCGTTACAGACACCGGGCGTCCGCCGCCGGTTCCGCGAACCATATAATCCCAGTAATCGCCTGGATTTGTCGCCATAACAGCAATCGCCTTGGCTGCGTCAATCGGCGAACCGCCGCCCAAACCGACAATAAAGTCGCAGTTTTCGGCTTTTGCCAGCGCCGCACCGTCCATAACTTCGCTGCGGTCGGGATTGGCGGTTATTTTATTGAACAGCACGAAAGTACATCCCGCGGCCTTCAGCTCTTCCTCTGTCCGGGCCAGATAGCCGTTATCGACGACGGAACGGCCGCCTGTGGTTACAATCAGCGCCCGCGTGCCGGGGAGCTTTTCCTTATGCAGATTAGCCAGCTGTCCGCGGCCGAAAAGGATTTTGGTCGGAATATAATATTTGAAATTCATAATGCCTCCTTATCTGTCATTACTCTGCAATTCTCCTCCACGACCTTAAAACAGGTCAAAACTCTTATTATAACTCAGCGACAGTCCGAATGTGCTCTGTGCCCGGGAACGCGACGCGCCACGGGTTTCGGCAAGCTCATAATTGTAAAACGGCGCGAGGTACAAATCCCCGACAAGCTTGGTTTCTATACGGTTGTTTGTCGACAGTTTGTATTTGAAATCCGTCGCTTCTTTTTGGCTGTAGCTGAAAAAATGACGGTAATACCCCTCGGAAACGAACGTGGTGTTCGGATTCAGCGGATAATGGAATTCATACCCGATTTCGGCACCGGTTTTCATATTATCATTTTTATAAGTCATATCGTCTTCTTCCACCAAGGCAATATAAAGCTGTTTGAAATTCTCGCTGTCGTAAAGTTTCAAACCGGTTTTGGCACGGAGAATTTTAGTGCGGTAATCCGTCCCGTCCAGATTAAAATCCGTAAATTCCGTTTCATACCCGAGATAGGCAAACGGGCCGACTATCCCCTGTTCCAAATGCCAGATTTTGTGCGTATAATCGGTATAGAGCAAAATTTCGTCATCGTTCTCATTTTCGGTCGTTACGCCGTTCTCGGTCGTCTTGGATTTGCCATATATCGCATACAAGCCGTTAACCCAAACCATCGTGCTGCGGTCATAGGTCAGATTGCCGTCAAAAAGGCCGCTGATGTTATGCTGCTCATCGGCATTATACGAATCGGGGTAATTCGGATCATCCTTGTTGGTAACGCTATGCTCAAGATATTCAACCGCGATGCGTTTGATGTTGGCGGTCAGCGATGCTGCATCTGCAACGGTTTCAGCCGGAGATGACGCGTTCTCCGAAACTTCGGCCGCTGCCGGCAAAGCAGTCTCCGCAGCAGCGGGAAAAGTTGCGCATAGAGCGGCTCCCCACACCGCCAAACAAAGATTTTTTTTCATACTAAAGTCCTCTGACACCGATTTCATTATGAGTGCAGTGTAGCTTCTTTTAACAGGCTGGCAAAAGGTTTTAACGATTTATCAACGGATAAATGGCAATCGGGCAAGTCCGGATTTGCCGAAATAGATATGCGTAGCGGAACGGAGCAAACCAGCAGGCCACAGTATGGGAAGAGCTGCTGACAATTCCGTTCGTTAACACCCGCCGCGGTTTAACAGCGCTTTCATAACCAGACGGCAGCGGTCTTTGAATTTTAATTCCGGCTTTGGAGAAATAATTTCCCATCCGCGCTTGTCCATCAGCTCAAAATAAGCATGATACAAATTCAGCATATAAACGACCGGCTTGGAATTGCGGTTGTGGTTTTCTTCCAGCAACCGATAAGCCTCCGCAAAGGAACTGCGGGCGGTTTCGGCAAATTTCCGGCGGGCGACATAAAGATTTTTATGAGTCAGGATGTCTTTGGCTGCCAGCCCCTGCTCTATTTCCGCCGCGGCCAAAAACTCTTCGGGAATATAGACGTGGCCGCCCAGAATGTCTTCTTTTATATTTTTGAGAATATTGGTTATCTCTACCGCGCGCCCGATGAGCCGCCCCAGTTCGGCAGTCGTTTCCTCGTCAAATTCGGCGATTACTTTCAAAATCAGGTAACTCGGCGTTTCCGACACGCCGCGGCAGTATTCCTCAAACTCATGCAGCGACGGGCGGAACAGCGGTTTCGGACAGTCCATGGCAAAGCCCGACAGCATCGTTTCCATACACGCGCGCGGCAGCTTAAAACGCATACAGTTCTTATATATGCGGCGGCCGATGTCGGTTTCGGGAACTTTCCGGTCATAGATGTTGGCAATTTCCCGCTGCCATGCCGCCAAAATATCAGCCTTATCCTTTTCAGGCAGAGAGCTGGAACTCAAATCGTCAAAATGCTTGACCAGCGCATACAGCGTGTATACAGCTTCGCGCTTGGCTTTGGGATAATGCCTCGTGCACCAAAAGAGGGCAGAATGATTTTTTCTGACGATGCGACCAATTGAACTCATTGCTTTTCCTTATTTCATAACCATATTTCCCGCAGTTCAGAGCTGATGCAAATCGCGGGTTTTGTTTCTTGTTATCAGAGTATGCCACAAACCATATAAAAATGCGTTAACATAAACAAAAAAATTTATTTTCCGGCATAAGGCGGAGACGGAAGAACCAGCTGTGCCCTGAGAACCGGCTGCAGCGGAGGCCGGAGAGCAGACTGCGGACGAAGAACCGACGGTTGCTGCGGCGGAAACGGAAGAACCGGTTGCGAACGAAGAACCAATGGCGGCGGCTGCGGAAGCGGAGACATCGGGCAAAAGCCGTATCAGACGGCGGGACAGACCGACAAAAAATCCTGTTTTCAACCGAAAAAGAAATCCCGACGCAGCGGCAAAAAGCTGCAACATTTCCTTTTGCTGCAACGGCAAGCTGCGGCGCAAACAAGCCGCATCAACCGATACCCTTGCCCCCTCCAGTGCCACGGCAGCAGACGGAACAGCCAATACATATACGGCAGCATAAACAAAAGCCAAGGCGGCAAAAGGCTGATAGAACGGCGGCGTCTGATTGTTAAGCACGGCGACAAGGCGGGAAAACGGCGAAATCACCTGAAGCCAAATCGGCGACGCGGCGGAAAATTCCAGCGGATAACGGTTTTTAGACAGCCATTCAAAACCGTCCAGCGGTTCCAGCAGCAGCGACAGGGAAAGATTGCGGGTGATAAATTCCTTTTGCAAAAATCCCAGCAGCGTCCGTCCGGGCCAGGTACGGCTGACGGCACGATACAGGAGATTAAAGCTTTTCGGATGCAGGCCTCTCCGGCGCATTCCCCGCCGCAGCAGCAGAAAAAGATAAAAAATATACGCCCGGAACAATTCCCGGTCTTTTGCCGGTACCAGTTGCAGATACAAAGACGGCGGCGGCAAAGGAATCGCCGCTGCGGTGGAAAACGGCAGTTCGAAAAGAGCTTTGGCTTCTGAGGAAAAATTTTTACCCGAAGACATTACGCCTCCCCTGCGGAAATACCGTGCAGCCAGACTTCCGCCGCAGCCAGGGCTCGGGAAGTCAGCGCCGCCTTCTTCTCTGTCCCTTTGAGCGGGCGAAGTTTCCCTTTGGCGGTCATGACTTTCGGCAGTTCGGGAAACAGACCGAAATTAATGTTCATCGGCTGATAATGCTCTATATCCGTTGCATCAGTCAGATGCGCCAGCTGGCAGCCGAATGCGGTTTCGCGCGGCGGCAGCTGCGGCGTTCTCCCGTGCAGCAATTCGGCGGCAAAATAACCGGCCAGCCACCCGACGGATGCACTTTCGACATACCCCTCGCAGCCGGTAATCTGTCCGGCGAACATCAGATGCGGGCGGGACTTCAGCCGCAGAAAAGCATCCAGCAGGACGGGCGACTTGATGAAAGTATTTTTATGAATACCGCCGAGACGGGCGAAAACGGCGTTTTCCAACCCCGGAATGGTGCGGAAAATACGGGTCTGCTCGGAATGTTTCAGCTTGGTCTGGAAACCGACCATATTGCGCAGGGTGTCTTCTTTGTTATCCTGCCGCAGCTGTACTACCGCATAAGGGCGTTCCCCACGGTGCGGGTCGGTCAGCCCGACCGGTTTCATCGGACCGTACATCAGCGTATCCGCCCCGCGTTCGGCCATTATCTCCACCGGCAGACAGCCGTCGAAATAATTCGGCTTCTCAAAATCGTGGAACCCGGCCTTTTCCCCTTCCAGCAGGGCATTGACAAATTCGTAGTACTGTTCCCGGCTGAGCGGGCAGTTGATATAATCATATTTATCGCCTTTATCGTAGCGGGACTGGTACCAGGCGATGTCAAAATTTATACTGTCCTTATATATGACCGGCGCTATCGCGTCATAAAAAGAGAGCTTTTCGCCGCCTACCGCCGCGGATATACTCTCCGCCAGCGCCGCGGACGTCAGAGGCCCGGTGGCGACTATGCTCAGCCCCTCGCTTTCCGGCGGCAGCTCTGTTATCTCTTTTGACACGACGGTTATCAGCGGATGTTCCCTAATCCGCGCCGTGATATATGCGGAAAAGCCTTCGCGGTCTACTGCAAGCGCGCCGCCGGCGGGAACCCGGTTTTTGTCGGCGCTTTCCATAACCAGCGAACCGGCAAGGCGCATTTCCTGATGCAAAAGCCCGACGGCATTGTATGTGCTGTCATCGGAACGCAGAGAATTGGAGCAGACCAATTCGGCAAAACCGTCTGCCTTATGCGCCGGCGAACGCTTTTCGGGCTTCATCTCATACAGCCGGACGGCAACCCCGCGCAAAGCCAGCTGCCACGCCGCCTCGGCTCCGGCAAGGCCGGCTCCTATCACATTTGCACTTAACGACATATTTTCCCTTGAGTTTTGAAATATTACCGCAACAAGTTATAAACGAATTACGGATAAGTTATAAATACTGTTCTCCGGTTTGTAAATACCAAAAATTAGGTGATTTTTAAAAAAGCCCTGATATAATGGCAGAAACGGATAAATGAAAATGTTTAAAAACAGATATTTGACATTTTTAGCGCTTTTGACTGCCGGGCTTGTTGCGGGAACGGCGGGCGTTTCTGCGCAGTCGGAAATGGACTTGCTGCTGTTTGAAAAAAAAGCGGAGGGAACCCAAAAAGCCAATCGGGGAAACCCGGACGCGAAAACGGCGGCAGCCGACATTGACATCAGCGAATCGCTGACTGACAACCTGTCAAAAAACAACAAAAAAACGGGAAAAGCAGTACCGGATAACGGCAGAAATACAGCAGGCGGCATCAGAGATTCCGGCAAAGGCAAATCCTCCGATGACGGCGAATCGGAAAGCTGGCTGAAAAGCCTCATCAGCAAAGGTACCAGCGAGATTTTCAAATCGCCGGACGAGAAAGCGCAGGCAGCCGAGGAAAAAAGGATTGAACGGGTTTTGTTAAACCGCAAATCCAACGCCGCCAATTTTGACATTTCCGGCCTTAAGCTGCGCATGACACCTAAAGAAGTAGAAGAAACAATGAAGCAGCAAGGATATAAAAAGATTTTGGAAACGCTGGAAGTGCCGAACTTTATCAAATGGCGCAGCGAAGAACTCTGCCGCCAACACGGCGTTATCGGCTTTGAGCGCCTTAACGCCTGCGCAACGATGGTTGCCAAGGAAAACGGCTTTCAATTCGTGGAACATCAGGTTTACAACCGTTACATTACCAAAGAAAGCATAGAAGTTTACTTTACCTCTACGTTTACCGACAATCTGGCGCACCGGATTTTTTACAAAAGCAGCGTTCCCTTTTCCGACAGCAAGGCATCCAAAAACGTTTACCTGAACAACATCAAGGTGTTTGACTTCTGGCGGCGAATCGACCTTAAATACGGCAAACCGGACAATACAACCGAAGTCAAGTGGGGGCTTGGCGGCAAAAAGCCGTATCTTAAAGCGGGAACGGGCAAGCTGGAACTGACCGACCCGCTGTTGAAAGACCTTGACACAGCGAGGATGATTAACGAAGATACGCGTTTTGCCAACACGCAGTATTATACGTTTTAGCCGGATATGTTCCGGTTGAAAAGGAGAAACAGAGAAGAATGAGCCATGCACGAAGCCTGCCGGAAAGGCGGATGTTCCGGCTGAAACGGAACAAATGGGCATAAGGCACTTACATACGGAACAGGAAAGACAGACAAAGGACAGAAAAACAAAATGAACACCAACATCTATATCAGCGAAATTGTGGCGACGAGGCTGTCGCACGACCTTATCGGCAATATCGGGGCAGTCGCCAACGCCGTGGAACTGTTGAACGAGGGGGACGAGGACGACAGGGAAGATATAGGCAATATCTTAAATTTCAGCTCCAAGGTATTGAGCCGGCGGCTTAAATTTTTCCGCTTATGTTTCGGTATGTCCAACGCAGCGGTCAAAACCACGGAAGAGCTGGCGACGGTGATGCAGGATTATCTCCTGACGCTCGGCAATCCGAATCTGCCGACGACTTTGGCGCTGGAAATCGGCACGCCGAAAATCTACAAGCTGGTTATGCCGGCGGTAATGATGATGGCGGACACGATTGTCAAAGGCGGAAAGATTGCCGTCAAACAAACGGACGACGCGCTGCTGGTTACGGCAGAATCCGACGCGCCGCTCAACAAGGCAAAACTTGCAAACATTGCCCGCGTTCTGGACGGCGGAGAAGCGGAGGAAAACATATCTTCCTACGCACCGCTTTACTACCTGCTGGCCTATCTCGGCGACAGCGGCGTTGCCGTCAGGCTGAACGGGCAGACGCTGGTTATCGGGGCATAGCCGGCAATGGCGGTTTACGGCGTTCTCCTTCCTCTGCCCTTTGACGACGTTTTTGATTATACGGCGGAAGAGGAGCTTGTTCCCGGACAGCTGGTCGAAGTTCCTTTCGGCCGGGAGGAATTGGTCGGCGTCGTCTGGAAAAAAGGACAGAGCGCAGACATTGACCCGAAAAAGATAAAACAAATCAAATCTGTGGTGCAGCTGCCGCGCCTGACGGCGGAGATGACGGCCTTTATCCGCAAAACTGCAGAATACAACCTGGCTCCGCTGGGAATGGTGCTGAAAATGGTACTGGGCATGAAAAGCAACCAGCTGCCCAAGCAGAAAGTTACGCTTTACGGCCTGAAAATAAAAAACGAAAATCTGGACGGCATCCGCATTACGGAAGCGCGCAAGGCGGTGTTTGACTTTCTGGACGGCGGGCTCGAAGCGGAAAAAGAAGAAATCATCAGCGCAACCGGCGCCAGCAGCGGCATTATCACCGCGATGATTAAAAGCGGATTTCTTTATAAAAAAGACGTACTTATCAACGAAGAAGCCGAAGAACAAAAAGTCAACCTGAACAAAACGGCAGCGCTGACGGAGGAACAGCAGGCGGCGGCGGACATTCTCGTACGCAAGGTCGGCAGCGGTTTTTCGGCGACCCTCCTGGACGGCGTTACCGGTTCGGGCAAGACCGAGGTTTATTTTGAGGCCGTTGCCGAAGCGCTAGCACAAAACAAGCAGGTTCTGGTGCTGGTGCCGGAAATTTCCCTGACGTCGCAATGGCTGCGGCGGTTTGAACTGCGGTTCGGGGTTACGCCGTTTATCTGGCACTCGGAAGTCGGCGTCAAAGACAAGGCAAAAACCTGGAAAGCGGTAGCGCTCAACAAGGCGAAAGTCGTGGTCGGAGCACGGTCGGCGCTGTTTCTGCCATTTGCGGACTTAGGGATTATTGTCGTTGACGAGAGCCACGACCATTCGTTCAAGCAGGAAAGCCTCGTTACCTATCAAGGGCGGGACATGGCGGTACTGCGCGCACATCTGGAGAAAATTCCGGTTATCCTGTCCACGGCTACTCCCGATTTGGAAACCATCGTCAACGTTGAAGAAGGTAAATACGACTGCGTGAAACTGACCAAGCGCTTTGCCAAGGCAGTGCTGCCGGAAATTAAAATCCTTGACCTTAAAAAAGACAAACCGCAGAAAGGCCCGTGGGGCGTGTCGTTTCTGGCGCCGACACTCGTTGACGAGCTTGCCGCAAATCTCAAGCGCGGCGAACAGTCCATGCTGTTTCTGAACCGGCGCGGTTATGCTCCGCTGCTCATCTGCCGGGACTGCGGACACCGAATCCAATGTCCGCACTGCACGGCGTGGCTTGCCGAACATCGCATTACCGGCGAATTAATCTGCCACCATTGCGGATTTAAGATGTTTACGCCGAAACGCTGCCCCGAATGCGGTTCGGAAGACGGATTAACCGCGTGCGGCCCGGGCGTGGAGCGAATCGCCGAAGAAGTGCGCAACCGTTTTCCCGAAGCGCGCACTGCCATCCTTTCCAGCGACATTACCACCAACTACAAGCAGATTTCGGACGTTATCCACCGGACGGCAAACAAGGAAATTGACATTCTCATCGGTACGCAGATTCTGGCCAAGGGACATAACTTTCCCGATTTGACGCTGGTGGGCGTGGTCGATGCCGACCTCGGGCTGATGGGAACCGACCTCAGGGCAAGCGAACAGACGTTCCAACTGCTGGCGCAAGTTTCCGGGCGTGCGGGACGCGGCGAGAAAAAAGGCGTGGTCTATCTGCAGACGCTCTATCCCGACCATCCGGTATTGCAGGCGGTTATCGAGCATAACCGCGAAGCTTTTATCGAGATTGAAAAAAGTTCGCGGCGGCTGCTGCATATGCCCCCTTACGGCAAACTGGCGGCACTGATTATCTCGTCGGCGAACCAGCAGGCTGCGGAAGCGGCGGCATATTATCTCGGCAAATGCGCGCCGAACACGGAGCTGATAGAAACGCTCGGCCCGGCGCCGGCGCCGATGAATCTGCTGCGCGGCAGATACCGCTACCGCCTGCTGCTCAAGACGGCAAAAAACGTTAACATTCAGGAAGTTCTGAAAAAATGGCTCAACATGGTCAAGATCAAAAGCAACGTCCGCGTAGACGTGGACATTAACCCCTATTCCTTTATGTAAAAAAGCTATATCAAAAACACGGATATATGAATATGAAAACGGCACAGCGGAGGAAAGCCGGCCGCAGCAAGTTGTAGCAGGAAACAGCCCATTGTGGCGCACGGAGACAGAGGACTGTCGATTGAGGCGTGCGGCGGCCGATTTTTAAGGGAACTGAGGCTGACAAAGCTACGGCGGGAGGCAAAAATTTCTTTTGCCGATATAAATTTCCGTTTGACAATCCGCTTCTAAAAACATAAATTTTAATACAGATAAAAATTATTATAACTTTAACAAACAGCATTATGGACTTTAAATTATTATTTTCCGGGGGCAAAGACATTCCCGCAGACGTTCGCATGATTTACGGCGGGCTGATTAAAAGGCATCAAAAGCTCAAAAACGGCTGGAGCGCGGTTCTTCTCAGAAACAATATGGCTTATTTGTACAAAAACAATGCACAGCCTATTCTTGTCGGCGGCATCAAACGCATATTCGAGGCGGCAGACGGCAAGTTTATGCTGGTCAAAGAAAACGGCGAAAAAGCGGTTTTTACGGCGGACGGCATTCAGACGGCGGCTTTTTCCGCAGGTTCCGAACTGTATTGGAATGGATGGTATAAGATTGACGACAGTGAAGGCGTTTCCCTTTTTAAGGCAAACGGCGAGTGCCTCGGCAGCAGGCTTAAGGCAGCCGGCGTTTTTGCCAACGGCTGTTACTTTATGTCCGTGCGGTATGCGGAAGACGGCGCCAAGGCCGGAATATATGGCGCAGACGGCAAGAGACTCCTGTTTACCAACGATACGGCGGTCAAAATGTTAAAAAACGGCTGGTTTATCGCGGAAGACGGGCTTTATGACAATCTGGGCAATTCGTATATCGGCACAGTCAACGGACATACCCTTGACTGGTGGTTTTTGTTTGCAGTCGGAATGTTTATGCCCCAGCGCAGGTAAATTAATGAAAGGCTTTTTCCCTCCGGGAAGAGGCTTTTTTTTATTATCCATACCTTTTTTCATAAATTTTATGGCATAAAGTTTGTTTAAGTGTGGAAATTTTAATTCAAAATAAGTAATTTTGCAGTAGTTATGTTTTTAGTGGTTTAATTTTGCCGCGCTGAGGCGTTTGCCGAACGCAGGCGGAAAGGATTGTATCAGGGACAGAAACGCAAATGCAGAAAATTTCTAAGTTCAAAACGGCGTCAGTTTATGCCAGAGCCTGGCTTGATGCGGCAAAGGACAAAAAGATTGAAGACAAAGCGTTTGAAGAAGCCAAACTGTTAAAAGCGGCCTACAATCAGGACTCTGCCTTGTGGAATCTTCTGGCTGCGCCGGGCGATGACCGCAAAATCCAGCGCAAGATTATTGAGAATCTGGCAAAAAAGACAAAACTATCTTCAATTACGGCCGAAACCCTCGCTCTTATCGCCGAAAACGGCAAATTAAAGGCGACGGGCCTGATTTTGGACGAGTTTATCAAACTTTACTATCAGGACAAAGGGATTGTCGAAGTCCGGGTGGAAACGGCAGTCGAACTGACGGCGGCACAGGACAAAAAGCTGCGCAGCGTGCTGGAAACAAAACTGAAAGCGCCTATTTTGCTGGAATATACGGTTAAGCCGGAGGTTTTGGGCGGACTGCGGGTTCGCTTCAAATCCTTTTTGATTGACGACACGCTGGAAAGCAAACTCGGGCGCATCGGGCAGTTGATTAAAAGCGGCTCGCAATAAGACGGAGGCTGAGAGAAATGATTTTTGCAACATATACGGCAGACACAGTGCAAAGGACGAATGCTACAGACAAAGCAAACAAAGCTTGCCGGGCGGGCGCGACAAACAAGACGCGCAGGGCAAGAGAAACAGGCAGGACGAACGTAACAGACAGGGTGAAGAAAGGAAAATAACATGGCGGTCAAAGCAGAGGAAATTTCCGCAATTCTGAAAGAGAAAATCGAACAGTACAATTTTAACCCGGATATGGAAGAAGTCGGGCGTGTGCTTTCGGTCGGCGACGGCATTGCCACGGTTTACGGGCTGACCGGCGTCGAATACAACGAGATGGTCGAGTTTTCGTCCGGCGTCAGGGGTATGGCGCTGAACCTCGGCGAAGACAGCGTCGGCGTGGTTATTTTCGGTTCAGATGCAGAGATTAAGGAAGGCGATACGGTCAAGCGCACAAACAAAATCGTCAGCGTTCCGGTCGGAAAAGAGCTGCTGGGACGCGTCGTGGATGCGCTGGGGCAGCCGATTGACGGACTCGGTGCCGTCAAGGCCAAAGAATTTGCCAACGTTGAAACGCGGGCGCCGGGCATTATTGAGCGCCGCAGCGTACACGAGCCGGTACAGACGGGCTTAAAAATCATCGACTCGCTTATTCCTATCGGGCGCGGGCAACGCGAACTTATCATCGGCGACCGCCAAACGGGAAAAACGTCGATAATTGTTGATACGATTATCAACCAGAAAGCCGTCAATGACGCAGCCAAGAACGACAAGGACAAGCTGTTCTGCATTTACGTTGCCATCGGGCAAAAACGCTCGACGGTGGCGCAGGTGGTCAAAACCTTAAAAGACTGCGGTGCTCTGGATTATACAATCGTCGTGGCGGCAACGGCTTCCGATGCAGCGCCGCTGCAGTTTATCGCCCCCTACGCAGGCTGCGCAATGGGCGAATATTTCCGTGACCGCGGCATGCACGCCGTCATTTTCTACGACGACCTGTCCAAGCAGGCGACGGCATACCGCCAGATGTCGCTGCTGTTGCGCCGTCCGCCGGGGCGCGAAGCCTATCCGGGCGATGTTTTCTATCTGCATTCAAGACTATTGGAACGGGCGGCAAAACTTGATGAGGAACGCGGAAGCGGTTCGCTGACGGCGCTGCCGGTGATTGAAACGCAGGCCGGAGACGTTTCAGCCTATATTCCGACGAACGTCATTTCCATTACCGACGGGCAGATATTCTTGGAAACATCACTGTTTTACCAAGGCGTCCGGCCGGCAGTCAATGTCGGCATTTCCGTCAGCCGCGTCGGCTCCGCCGCGCAGGTTAAAGCAATGAAACAGGTGGCCGGCACGATGAAACTGGATTTGGCGCAATACCGTGAAATGGCAGCTTTCTCGCAGTTTTCATCCGACTTGGACGCAGCGACGAAAAAGCTACTGGAACGCGGCGTCCGCCTGACCGAACTGCTGAAACAGCCGGTTTACCATCCGCTGGCGCTGGAAGACGAGGTCGTTTCCCTGTTTGCAGGTGCCAAAGGCTTTTTGGACGGGCTGGAAGTCAGCCAGGTTAAGGATTTTGAAAAGTTTCTGCTGGAGAGCATTAAGCGCGAGAAAAACAGCATTATGAAAGAAATCCGCGACAAGAAGGCTATTTCCGAAGAGCTGGAAAAAGAACTCGGCACTTATATGCAGCAATGCCTTGACGCTTTTAAAAAGAAAGCGGCGGAGAAAGCAGCATAATGGAAACAGTGCATAGCGAAGAGGGCAGATTATGGCAGGCTTAAAAGAACTCCGAACCCGGATTGAAAGCATTAAGTCGACACAGAAAATCACTTCGGCAATGAAGATGGTCGCGGCGTCCAAATTCCGCCGCGCCCAGCTGACTTTGGAAAAAAGCGAATTGTTCCAAAAGATGATGATTGGCAATATCAAAAACGTTTTGGTTTCGCTCAAGCAGGAGGCTGCTGAAAAAGGCGTTTCGTATATGCTGCCGAAAATGCTCGTGCAGCCAAAGAATCCGAAAGTCTATGCCTTATTTGTTCTGGCATCCGACCGGGGCTTGTGCGGCAGCTACAATTCGCAGATTGCCAAAGAAGCCAAGCGGCGCATCGACGAACTGCACAAAGAGGGCAAACGGACGGTGGTCTTCTGTTACGGCAAAAAAGGGCTGTCCGGCTTAAAAAGGCTCGGCGTTACCGAAATCGAAGGCAGCTATCCGAATGTTATCAAAAAACACTTAACCTACGAAGAGGCGATGAGTTTTTTGCATGATGTCTGGAATAAGAAAGAGCAATACGGCGCAGATATCTGCGAAATCGTATACAGCGACTTTTTATCCGGACTGTCGCGGACGCTGGTTTCCAAACAGGTGATTCCGTTTGACATTGCTACGGCACCGGAAGACGAAAGCCTGAATCGGGTCGGCGATGCTTTTTATGGCTATCTTCCGGACAAGCTCGGACTGTTGCAAAAGCTTTCGCGCGTTTATATGCGGACGGCCATGTTTGAAATCCTCATCAATTCGCAGGCTTCCGAACATGCGGCGCGCATGAGTTCAATGGACAATGCCAACCGCAACGCCCGCGATATGATAAGCTCGCTGACCTTTAAGTACAACAGTCTGCGGCAATCCGCGATTACGACCGAACTTACGGAAATCGTCGCCGGAGCAGAAGCGATGTAACAGGGGAATATCGCCCGAGCAGAGACGATATGACAGAGGAATGTCGCCGGGCAGAGGCGATGTAACAGCGAACAAGGCGCTTTTATGCGGAGAAACATTAGGAGTAAAAAAAAGAGATGGTGGCAAGAAAGAAAAAAGAAGCTGAAGAAAAAGCGGAAATGCAAGACCTCAAAAAAGAGGCGGATTTGCGTCTGGCCGAGCTGCGCCAAAAGATAAAGGAACAGGAGGGTTCGGACAAACTCGGCGAAATTTATCAGGTAATGGGGGCGGTTGTTGACGTCAAATTTCAAAACGTCAAGGTTCTGCCGCCAATCTTAAGCGCGTTGGAATGCGAAGTCGGCGGGCGGCGCCTGGTGTTGGAAGTAGAGCAGCACCTCGGCGAAAATATCGTCCGCACGATTGCGATGGATACCACGGACGGCATGAGCCGCGGCATTAAAGTTTACAATACGGGAAAGCCGATTACGGTTCCGGTCGGGCCGGAACTTTTGGGACGCATTATCAATGTTGTCGGCAACGAAGTTGACGGACGCGGCAAAATCAACACCAAGGAGTATATGCCGATTCACCGCGAGGCGCCGGAATTTATCGACCAGTCGACAGACCCGGAAATTTTTGTTACCGGCATTAAGGTAATCGACCTGCTTGAACCGTATTCCAAAGGCGGAAAAATCGGTTTGTTCGGCGGCGCAGGCGTCGGCAAGACAGTGTTGATTATGGAACTGATTAACAACATCGCCAAAGGGCACGGCGGCTATTCGGTTTTCGCGGGCGTCGGCGAGCGGACGCGCGAAGGCAACGATTTGTACCATGAAATGATAGAATCCGGCGTTATCGACCTTGAAGGCGACAAGTCAAAAACTGTTCTGGTCTACGGACAGATGAACGAACCGCCCGGAGCACGTGCCCGCGTGGCTTTGACCGGGCTGACCGAGGCGGAGTATTTCCGCGATGTGGAACATCAGGACGTGTTGTTCTTCGTTGACAACATCTTCCGTTTCACACAGGCGGGGTCAGAAGTTTCGGCGCTGCTGGGGCGTATTCCGTCTGCCGTGGGCTACCAGCCGACACTCGGTACGGATATGGGTTCCATGCAGGAACGCATTACCTCAACGAAAAACGGTTCCATTACTTCGGTACAGGCAGTTTACGTCCCGGCCGACGACTTGACCGACCCGGCGCCGGCTACGACTTTCGCCCATTTGGACGCGACGACGGTTCTGTCACGAAAAATTTCCGAACTCGGCATTTATCCGGCGGTTGACCCGCTTGATTCGACCAGCCGGATTTTGAATCCCGACATTGTGGGCGAAGAGCATTACAATGTAGCCCGCGGCGTACAGGAGATTTTGCAGAAATACAGTTCCCTGCAAGACATTATCGCCATCCTGGGCATGGACGAGTTATCCGATGACGACCGGATGGTAGTTTCGCGAGCCCGGAAAATTCAGAAGTTTCTGTCGCAGCCGTTCCATGTCGCCGAGGTCTTTACCGGGAAGAAAGGCCGCTTTGTCAATCTGGAAGATACCGTTAAAGGCTTTAAGGGCATTTTGGAAGGCAAGTACGACGATATTCCCGAACAGGCTTTTTATATGGTCGGAACGATAGAAGAAGTGCTGGAAAAGGCCGAACAGATGAAAGGCGCAGCATAAGCCATGACAGCAAATATCGACTTAAAAATCTATATGCCGGAAAAGCTTGTGCTCAGCCAAAAAGTTTATCGGGTTGTGCTGCCGGCAGACGATATGCCGCTTACGGTTATCCAAGGGCGGGCGCCGACTTTGATGGCTCTGGACATGGGCGCGGTTAAGATTTTGGACGAGCGAGGAGAAGCAACCGAGGAATGGCTGATTTCCGGAGGTTCGGCCGATATCAGGGAAGATGCCTGCACGATTTTGACCGAGGCGGCGTTTGCCAAAAAAGAACTCAGCCTTGAAAAGGCGCGGGCACTGAACGAAGAGTTTGCCAACCCGTTTTATGAATGGCTTATCAGCTATTTTGAAAAAGAAAACGGGAAAAAATAACCGGCTTTTTTCGAATTTGGCTTTAACCGAAACGGTCTGAAACGGAAAAAACGGGTTTGCCAAACCAGAGTTTCCTGAATATTCAGGGAGGGAAAAGCGCCGTACCGGCATATGGGCGGCGTTTTTTTTTTATAATCTGAGAGGGGATTCTTTTATAATCAGAGAGAAGATTTTCTTACCGTAATGCAATAAACGGGGGCTTTACGATTTTCCCGAGTGTGGAGAATAGCTGTTTACAGGTATGGAGCAGCGATTGACTTCAAGGCGGGAAATGTTTTATACTTGGCTTAAAATTAACAATGAAAGCAGTTGATTATGCGTATTTTTTTAACAAAGTTTCCACACATTTCCGCATATATTGCACTCGTTTCGGCAACAATCCGGCACAGTTTCGCCGGAAAAGCCTGCCTGCTCATTGGGATAACGGCAGTACTTTACGGCCTGCTTATCAACAACCTGAACTTATGGACTGACGAAATATACTCGGTTCTGATGGCCAAAGACAGTTTGGGCGATATGTTCCATTTGCTTTTAACCGAAGATTCCAAGCCGCCGCTCTATTACCTTTACCTGAAAGGGATTTTGGCGCTGTTCCCGAACGAATACGAGATATGGGGAGCCCATTTCGCCTCATATATTCTGCTGCTTGCGGCACAGCTTTTTGCCGTAACGGAAGTACGAAAAGACTACGGCGACAGGACGGCTCTATGGCTGACGGCTCTGATGCTGCTGATGCCTCAATCGCTGTGGCTGGCATTTGAGGTGCGAACCTATATGCTTTCCGCTTTTTTGATGCTGGCGGCACTGGTCTACGGCCTGCGGGTCTCGGAACAGCCGGAGCTGCGCGATTACTTTAAGCTCGGAGCAGCGACGGTTTTGGCTTTGTATTCCCATTATTACTGTGCCTTATGGCTGATGTTCCTGTATCTTTTTCTGCTGGCAGACATTCTGCGGGCACGGCGCTTTGAACAGCTCAAGCCTTTTCTGGCGACAGCCGGAGCCGCAGCGCTGCTGTTCGCACCTTGGCTGGCAGTACCGCTGTCTACCGGCGGGGAAATCAGCCGAAACTGGTACGTTACAATGGATTTCGTCAGAGTCAGCGCGCAATTTTTCACAACTCCGCCGGCGGCAGAAATCTGGCAATCCCCGTTTTTTATTGCCACAACCCTTGCCGCAACATCCCTGACTTTTATCGTCATATGCGGCGTGACGGACACAGCCGGAGGCAAAATGACAAAACCGGATTCAAACAGCAAATTGCTTACTACAGCGGCAGGAACGGTGCTGGCGACATATCTGCTGCTTATCCTGCTGTCCGTTACGGTGCGTCCGATGGTTACAACCCGCTACATGTATATTTTTTCATTGATATGGTATGCCGCAGGTGCGGCGGTGCTGGCAAAAAGCTCCTTTTTGCCCAGAGGTTTCATTATTATCGCATTGCTTGGTTTTGCCGGCACTTACGGTGACTTCAAGGCGGCATTTTTTGACCGAGGCTTTTACAATCTGGCGCATGACATCAAGGCCTTTGTTCCCAAAGACAAGCCTATCCTTGCGTTTGACAACAACAACCTGTTTTGCGAATATTACCTGCCCGAACATACGTGTCTGGCGATTGTCGGCGCCGACGGGGAAATCCTGCGACGCCCGTCGGTCATGAAAAACATTGCCCTTTACGGCAAAGAGCCCGGAGAGGTTACGTTTACCCTTTCAAGCTATGGGCAGATGCGCAACAACAAAGACTGTTTAAACTATAAGTCCGCCTACCGCATCAGCCACGGCACGGACCTGTGCAAACTGGACGCGGCACATGTCAGGCAATTATTGAAAGAAAGCCTTGATTTGCGGTTGAACAAATATGAACGGCATTGACTCTATGAAAAAACAAGATTATCGTATTAACTAAATTTTAATTTTTTTTTAACAAGAGGCGCTATGACCGGAAAAACAAAAAAGCCACAAGTGGCAGCCATCGGAGAAATTGTATCGGATATCCTGCCCGACAGCAGAAAGCTCGGCGGCGCACCGGCAGATTTTCTGCATTATGCCGTAAAATCAGGTGCGGACGGACACCTTATCAGCGCCATAGGCGCCGACGACCTCGGGCGCGAAGTGGTTGCGGAACTTAATAAGTTCGGAATAAAACCCGTGCTGGCAATTACCCCCTATCCTACCGGGCGGGTCCTTATCTTCAGGAGTCCGAGCGGCGGGCATACGGCCCATATTCTGGAAAATGCGGCGTGGGACTATATTCCGTATACGGAAGCGGCAGAAACCTGCATCAAAAACGCCGATGCCGTCTTTTTCGGCACTCTGGCTCTTCGAAAAACCTATTCCCGCAATACGATTTTGGACTTAATCGACTGCGCGCCGGAAAAAGCCCTTAAGTTCTTTGACATTAATATCAGGCAGGAATATTACGACAAGCAGACGATTGAAACGCTGCTGACGAAAGCCAATATCCTCAAACTTAATACCGACGAGCTGAAAACGCTCAAAGCGATGCTGAAAATCAGCGGCAGCCCTGACGATTTCTGCCTCCGCCTTAAAGAGGACTACGGGCTCAAATATTTGATTTTGACCGATATGGCCAAGGAAAGCCGCGTATACGGCGACGACGTTACCGTTGTCAAAAACAGCGGCATCAGGCAGGCTTTCGCTTTTGGTGCAGGCAATGCCTTTGCCGGAACGTTTACTGCGGCCGTTCTGAAAGGAGCATCCCAACAGGAAGCGCACGAAACCGCAAATCAGGCAGCTGTTGACGTGTGCCGGGCGAATTTGAAAAATGCCTGAAAACGAAAGAACGGCCGAAGCCAATTTACTGCAGGCCGAAAAAAGGCTTATTGGGAGCGCTGAGGTACAGAAAACTGAAAAAAACGGGCAAAACCGAAAAAACAAAAAGGAACAAGAACTTGGCTAAATCCGGCAAAACAAAAAGAAACAAGAACTTGGGCAAAACCGGAAAAAGCCGGAAAGATTGAATAAAATAGACGGAAAAGAAGACATGGCAGTTACGCTAAAAGAAAATAACGGGGATTTTGTGCTTTTGCTTTACGGAGAGCCTGACAGCGGCTCTTCCGAAAAGTTGAAGAACAATACCGCATCTGGCCTTGATTCGACACGTCTGCAACAGCTGAAAGAACGCGGCCAGACAAAGATTTTTGCCGAAACCCCGGAAGGGCAGCCCTATGCCTCGTTGCCGGCAGCGGAACTGTTCGGGCTGGCCAAACAAATCCAAGCGGCAGGGCTTACTTTGGATTTAAGCCGCCTGCCGAAAAATATCCGGGATATGCTGACGCTGGCGCTCAAGGTGGAAAACAGGCCGCCGAAAGATGCCGTATCGCAAAGCGGACTGCTTGAGCGGATTGGCAAAAAAAGTTTTATCATATATGAACAGGTAAAAAGCGCCCTGCGCTTTATGCACGAGACAAATCTGTCGCTGCTGCGCTTTTTTTCGGGGCGCGCTATCTGGCGGCGCAAAGACTTCTGGTTTATTTTCGGCGACTGCAGCTACAAAGCCGTCGGCATTATTGCGCTGGTCAGCTTTCTGGTAGGATTGATTCTCGCTTTTGTCGGCGCCTTGCAGCTGCGGACTTTCGGCGCGGGCATTTATGTTGCCAGCATGGTGGCGCTCGGCATGACGCGCATTATGGCGGCGATTATGGTCGGCATCATCATGGCGGGACGCACCGGCTCATCCTATGCGGCTACGCTCGGCACGATGCAGGTTAACGAAGAAATTGACGCGCTGAAAACGCTTGGCATCAAAATTTCCGACTATCTGGTAACGCCGCGCCTGGTGTCGCTGGTTGTTACCATTCCGTTTTTAACCTTGCTGGCCGATGCGCTCGGCATTCTGGGCGGCGCGGTTGTCGGCGTCAGCTTTTTGGACTTGTCTTCATCCTCTTATTTCGATTATTCAATTAAGGCACTGAGTTTAAAAAATATTCTGGTCGGGCTGATGCACAGTGTCGTTTACGGTATTATCATTTCGCTGTGCGGCTGTTACGAAGGGCTTAACGCGGGACGCGATGCCGACAGCGTCGGCAAGGCGACGACTGGAGCCGTTGTAACGGCGCTGGTATGGATGATTGTCGCGACCGGTGTTTTGACGGTTATTCTGGAGGAGATGGGAATATGACAAAGGAAATCATTACCGTCAAAGACCTGAAAGTGGCTTACGGCGACTTTGTCCTGTTTGACGACATCAATTTTTCCGTCAACGAAAAAGACATCTTTATCATCATGGGCGCCAGCGGCTGCGGCAAAAGCAGCATGCTGCGGGTTCTGACCGGACTGGTAACGCCGGTCAAAGGCGAAGTGCTCATCGACGGAAAAGACTTTTCGGGAGCAGACAGCCGCAGCAAAACGGAAATTATGAAAAACTGCGGCGTCCTTTATCAGAGCGGCGCGCTGTTCTCTTCCATGACGCTCAAGGAAAACGTCGCGATGGCGCTGGAACTGTATTCGGCGTATACACCGCAGGAGATTTCAGAGCTGGCCAGTTACAAACTGGCGCTGACCGGCCTGTACGGCTTTGAAGACTTTTACCCGTCGGAGATTTCCGGCGGCATGAAAAAACGCGCCGCCCTTTCGCGTGCGCTGGCGCTTGACCCGAAAATCGTCTATTGCGACGAGCCGTCGGCCGGGCTTGACCCGATAAGTTCCAAACGGCTGGACGACCTGATTCTGGAGTTAAACCAGAATCTCGGCACAACGTTTGTCGTCGTTACGCACGAACTGCAGTCGATTTTTGCCATCGGCACCAACTCCATCTTTCTGGACGGCAGCGTCAAAAACATTACCGGCAGGGGAAACCCGAACGACCTTTTGCAAAACCCGCCGAATGCGGACATTTATGAATTTTTAACCAGAGGAAAAAATAATGATAAAACAGCCTAACATGAAATTAATCGGATTATTTGTCAGCATCGGCCTGATTTCCATGTTCCTGATGTTTGCCTATTTTCTGAAATCGAAATTCTCGGACGACGAATCGACGGTTGTCATGTATTTTGACGAATCTGTCAAAGGGCTTGACGTCGGCGCACCGGTTCTGTTTAAAGGGGTTAAAATCGGCGAGGTTTCAGAGGTTCGCCTGCAAGCCAACCTGCATACGCTCCAGTTCCTGATTCCGGTATATGCCAAAATCTACAACGGCCGCTCGCTGATTACGGATACACACGATGAAAAGGAGAGGCTGGACAAGTTTATCCGCGACGGACTGCGCGCCCAACTGGCCATCAATTCGGTCATTACCGGGCAGCTGCTGATTGAACTGGACATGTTCCCAAATTCCAAGGCCGTCCTGCATGAACAGGCTAAAAACGAACTTGAAATCCCAACTATCGGGTCGCCGTTTTCGGAAATTTCCAAAAGCCTGCAGGTTATGCCGATTACACAGATTGCCAGCGACGTTCACAACATTACGCAAACGCTTAACAAGGAACTCCCGCCGCTGCTTAAGCGCATGAATTCGACAATGGATACGTTTGACCATATCCTGAAAGAAAACAAGAACAATACGGCCAAAATGGTATCAGAGCTCGGCAATGCCGCACAAAATGTCGGCGGCGCGGCGCAGTCGTTTGACCTGATGGTCGGGGAAAACGCAGCAGGCATTGCGGCAATGATTGAAAGCTTCTCTGCGGCGGCTGCTTCTTTGAAAAACCTTACGGATTATCTGCAGATGTACCCGAATGCGGTCATCACGGGAAAGGAATACTAACGGCGGCAGCAAACCAAGTACCAATGCAGCAGCGGCGGAAATACCGACGCAGAGCAAAAGGCAAGGTTTGATACGAAAAAATGGATACCCGATATGTTTATCGAGATAAGCCCTGTATATATTGAGAAAGGAAAAATGACATGAAAAAAATTCTGATTGCGATTATGGCTCTGGCAACGGCGGCATGTTCCAGCCCTGCCCCCAACTTTTTTCAGCCGGTCGCGGTAAAAACAACTGACGCGACTTATCCCGGAGTCAAGGGAATGGTGCTTGTCGGACAGGTTCTGCTGCCGGCAGAACAGGCTCGACCGCAGATTACGACTCTGGGAGAGGAAAACTATCAGGTCAGAATCGACGAATTTAACCGCTGGGGCGCATCTCCCGAGCGGCTGGTTCAACGGGTTCTGAATGAAGATTTGGGAATGCTGCTGCCCAACGCCATGATTGAGAACCAGACGACGCTAAAGAAAAACTACAAATATGCCGTTACCGTCGAAATACTGGATATGAGCGGCAGGCTTGACGAAATGGCAGCATTAAAAGCCTCTTATTTTATCCGCAGCAAACAGGGAAAAATCCTGAAACAGGGACGCTTTGACCGCCGGACGGAAATTGACGGAAGCTATGATGCCTATATTCCGGCACAGAGCCGCCTCATCGGAGATTTAGCCCAGGTTATCGCTGCAGATTTGGCTAAACTGAAATAATAAAAAAATATTTGACAAAAAAACAGACTCTGTTATACTTAAATGCGTATTAATATTAAAAATATATATTTATGAACCAAGAAATTGTAAAGACCGTTAAATGGTCTGATGCCAAGGAGCTTTTATCAGCCCTTGCCAACAAGAATTTAGGCAGAGCAAAAAACAACAAGCCTGCCGATTTCAATGAATTTGTAACAGCTTATCCGACTGTTACGCAAAAACGTATGTTCGACTTTCTGGAAGGCATCGTTTTGCGCAACTCGCTCAGCGATGTCACTTCTCTGGCCGTTATTGCCGAAGACAGCTGTCTGTTTTCTGCAGAGGCGGTTACAGCGATTGACATTGTCCTGCGCCATCTGAAGACGCTTAATACCGGCGGTAAACTCAAATCCCTGTGGGGATATCTGGATACGGACAAAAAAGCCGTTATCCACTTTATCAACAAGGGAGGCTGGTATGCGGAAGCCTATTTCAGCAGTTCGGAAGATTTTTCCGTTATCCACCTGTTGAAAACGGCTGAAGGACAAAAGCTTTTTATTCCGGTCGCCTTTATCCGAGACATGAGCAAGGCTGCCGCAAAAGTCAGCGTAACCGGAGGCTTTTGCCTGCATGATTATCTGCCGCGTGTCAAGTACGACTTCCTTTCCAAAGGGGGAAAACAGGGCAAGAACGGCAATAAAAACGGCAAAAGCAAAAACGGAGGCAAAAAGGAAAACAACGGTTCACAAGGACGCCATGACAAATGGGACGGTCTGTAAACCGCTGCCGCAGAGCGGAAACTGCTTTACAGCGGTAAAGAGCAACAGGGTCTGTTCTGTTTTTAAGTTGTCGGCGGCGCCACCGCCAAAAACTTTATTTTTGTTTGTAATGTTGCAGAAATTTGTTTTTTTTTACAAATTTTTGTTTTGCATGACGGGAAAGGTTGCCGCGAGGCAGGAACTTTTCCGGTAAGATTATTTTAAGTATTTGAATTGAGAACTGCGTTGTGAAACGCGGTTCTTTTTTTTTGTATTGCGCTGCAAAGCATGGGATTTAAAATATAGAAACTTAAAGTATGGGACTTTTCAGCCCATTGCATTTCGGCATCGCCGTTACCCGAAAAGCGTCGGCACTATAAATCGTTACGGATGGCAGAATACCTTTGCTGCTTACAGCAATAAATCTTTATCATTTGCGGTAAAATACCTATGTGATTTATAGCCACGGCACTGCCTTTATTTGAGACGGTTCCTTATAAGAAACTTTTCCCGTACCTGCCGGTTCCGATGTTTTTTGTGGGCAGAACTGGATTTGAGGTTGCAAGTTTGCCCGGGCGAGATATGGTAGGGGGACAAGGAGTATTTTGCAGATGATTTTTTCCAAATTTGAAAACATGGTTGCGGGAAGATACCTGCGCGCGAAAAGGAAAGAAGGCTTTATTTCGGTAATCACCTCGTTTGCTTTCATCGGCATTGCGCTGGGAGTGGCAACGCTGATTATCGTTACTTCGGTCATGAACGGATTTAAGGCCGAACTGCTCGGACGCATTCTCGGCATCAACGGGCATATCAGCATTGCAGCCATCCGCAATACGCCGTTTGACAACTATCAGGAAGCGGTCAAAGCCCTTGAAACAAAAGTTCCGGGCGTCAACATCGCCATACCGATGGTGGAAAAACAACTGCTCGCAACGGCGGGAAATTCTGCCGAGGGCGTGATGGTGCGCGGCGTCAACGGGGCAGATTTGCAGAAAAAACAGGTTTTGCGCAACGGATTTAAAAATTTTGACCTGAAACTGTTTGACGGCGATATTGTCGTTTTGGGCTCCAGATTGGCAGACAAACTCGGCGTAACCGAAGGCGACGAAATCACCCTGCTCTCCCCGAACGGAAAAATCACCATGTTTGGGACGGTGCCGCGGATGAAAAGCTATCGCGTTGCCGGAACATTCGATTTCGGAATGTATGAATATGACGCCAATTTTGTCTTTATGCCACTGGCCGCGGCGCAGAAATTCTTTTCGCTCGGCAACGGCGTTACCAGCATTGACGTTACGCTGCGCGAAGATGCCGATTTAGACTATACACGCCAGCTTATCGGCGCAGCAATAGAAAGTTCGGGCAACCGTGCCTTCATTTATGATTACCGGCAGACGAACTCCGCCTTTTTCAATGCCGTTGACGTGGAGCGCAACGTGATGTTTATCGTCCTGACGCTGATTATTCTGGTGGCGGCATTCAACATCATCACCGGACTGATTATGCTGGTCAAAGACAAGGGGCGCGACATTGCCGTCCTGCGGACGATGGGCGCAACCAAAGGAATGATTATGCGCATTTTCTTCCTTGACGGCGCATTTATCGGCGTGGTCGGAACTTTTCTCGGCGTTGTGCTGGGACTGTTGTTCTGCGACAATATCGAAAATATCCGACAGTTTCTGCAGTCGGTTGCCGGACGCGATTTGTTTGCGGCGGAGATTTACTTCCTGTCGCAGCTGCCGGCAAAAGTAGAAGTTTCGGTTGTGGCGACGGTGGCGGGAATTTCTCTGCTGCTTTCGTTCCTTGCAACACTATACCCGGCGTACCGGGCGGCAAAAATGGATCCTGTGGAGGCTTTGCGCTATGAATAACGAAACCGGCAACAACATCAATGCCCGCAACAATTGTGTGCTGGAATTGAGCGGCATTGTCAAAAATTACAAACAAGGCAAGCAGACGCTGGAAGTTCTGGCAGGCATTGATTTAGCCATCCGCCCGCGGGAAGTTACGGCACTGGTCGGACAAAGCGGGTCGGGCAAATCTACACTGCTGCAAATTGCCGGCCTGTTGGACAAACCGACAGCGGGGCGCATTTTCATAAACGGGCAGAATATCGGCAAAGCTTCCGACGACTTGCGCACGCAGCTCCGACGCGATTATATCGGCTTTGTTTACCAATACCATAACCTGCTTGGCGACTTTTCAGCATTAGAAAACGTCATGCTGCCGATGCTGATTGCCGGGCGTCCGAAAGCCGAAGCAGCGGAACGGGCTGCCTTTCTGCTGGAAAAGCTGCACCTTTCTCACCGCCTGAAGCACCGGCCGGCAGAACTTTCCGGCGGCGAACAACAGCGGGTTGCGATTGCACGCGCGTTGGCCAATTCTCCCAAACTCCTGCTGGCAGACGAGCCGACCGGCAACCTTGACCCAAATACGGCAGAAGAGGTTTTTGCCGCCCTGTTGGGAATTATTCGGGAAACCGGGCTGGCGGCACTGATTGCCACACACAATATGGAACTGGCGGCACGCATGAACCGGCAATTCAAGCTTAAAGACGGCATTTTGGAAGATATCAACGAGCCTCTGTTTGCCAAAGTGCGGAAAAATTTTTACTAGTTTTTCGCGGCGGTCTTCATCTTCTTTAAGGGCGGAAGACACGTTAAAACGGTAAAGGCCTCTGCGGAAGAATATACATTATGAATGTACGCTGCCGATAAGTTTTCTGAGAGCGGAAGATATTTTCCCTTTGACGTCCGGGTGTTTTCAGATTTGTTTATTCGCGCACTTTGCTACGGCGAATTTTCAAGCCTGTTTCCGGCGTTATTGTCCGTTTTTCAACCCCGGAAATTTTATCTTCAGCAATTTTATCAGCCAAAACAACGCCGGATACCTTCTCTTCCGGATATCGTTTTTGCATTTCATGGCGGAGCTCACGGCTTTTTAAGATATTGCGTTTTCGGGCTTCAATCTTTGCGCGCGCGGTATTGTTATCCTTTTTATCTTTCACAACTTCTTCATTATATGCCGCGTCAGGATATTCCCCATACTCTTCATCATAATTCATCTGGGCAAAACATTCTTCCTCAACCTCATCTGCTTTATTGTATAGGCGGTCTATGCCTTCAAGCCAGGATTTATCATTTATTGATTTGCCATCTTTGATATTTTCTAAAATTATTTTAACTTCACCCAAGTTTTTTAGATGGACAACATCGTCGCTTACACCATAGAGAGGCAAAAGCTGTCCATTTCCGGATAATCCTGCCATTTCATAGGGCTTCTCCGAATAAAAACTATCTTTCCATTTAATAACGCTTACTGTAAAATCTTTCATCCCAATCTGCATTAACGTTTTATCATCATTATCCAAGATTATTTGGGCATCATAACTTTTGATAAGCTGCATATCTTCTGAATTTATACCGGAATTATTTACTCTGTCAAAATTATTCATTATTTTGCTCCTGCTGAAATTAAACGTTGGTTTAAATTCAGCAGAAAATACTGATGGTTATGCCGTTTCAACCGGTTGAATCCACTTTTTTGTTTGACACATCTCTAAAACTTTGGTATATTTATTTTAAACCAACGTTTTATTTCTACAGTTGGATGTTCAACATATTTCCATATAAAAAAGATGAAAAAACAGGCAAAACTCTAAAGAAAATGCTTGCAAAATTATTTTTTTGCGGTATTTTAGGGGCACTTCCGAGAAAGAGGGTTGCGCCAGAGGGCATTCGGCGCGGAGCAAAACCGCGTTTTGTGTTTTCTGAAAGCGAAAGCCCCGTTTGCGCCGGAGCCGGATTTCCGCCAAAGAAACGGCACCACCAACGACAAAACTATCGGGACAATAATTTAACCAAAGAAAAAAGGATTTTTTAATGAAAAGTATTGTTAACGCCAAAAAGAAGAACAGCCGCCGTTACGGCCAAAACCTCTGGGGCGATGCGAACAGCCCGATTTTGAAAAGAAACTATGCTCCGGGACAGCATGGCCAGAGAAGAAAAAAGACGACTGACTATGGTGAGCAATTGTATGCAAAACAGAGATTAAAAGTTTATTATGGAAATATCTCTGAAAAGCAATTCCACAAGTACTATGTTGAAGCTATTCGCAGAAAAGGCGATACCGCTGAAAATCTTATCGGCCTGCTGGAATCCAGACTTGACAATCTGGTTTATAAAGCAAAATTCGTTCCGACGGTATTTGCCGCCCGCCAGTTTGTCAATCACGGTCATGTTACCGTAAACGGCAAAAAGGTTAATATTCCTTCTTATCAGCTTAAAGCCGGTGACGTTATTGAAGTTCGGGAAAAATCCAAACAGCTGGCTATTGTTTTGGAAGCTGTTCAGTCCCAGACGCGCGATTTCCCGTCCTATCTGGAAGTTGATGCCGGAAAGCTGACCGCGAAGTATACTTTCGTTCCGAAGTTTGACGATGTACCGTATGCGGCACAGATGGAACCGAACCTGGTTATCGAATTTTACTCCAGATAATAAGGAAGCCGATACCGGTTTTCGAACTGGTGCAGACAAGTGTAGTTTTTGCAATATGCATGGCGGAAGATTTCGGTATATGGCAGAAAACAGAATACAGGGCAGCAATGCCGGATATTCGGAGAAGCAGAGTTTCAGCTCTGCTTCTTTTTGTATGCTGACAACATCTGCTCAGGTTTTCCGGTCTTTTTTTCTTCAGAAGAACGAAGACAATGAAAAACAAATCTATCTTGACAAAAAAACATTTTCGTATAAAATAAACGCAGTTTAATTTTATTATTATTCACTAAAACTTATATATATGGAAAACTTATGGAATTTTGCCAAAGACTTTTTGGATTGTGCCAGCAAACAAGCTAATTATTGGAGTTTTTTAGGTAAAAGGCGTTTTGAAAACGGGACGCTGAAGTTTTATCCCAACGGATATTTTGCATTTTTGCAGCCCGGAACGTCCAAACTTTCCGTTTACAGTAATAACTGCCGGCTGAAATTTAACGACGTATCTGATTTCCATGTTTTTGAAAACGGCCAGATGGCGGTATCAAAAAATGGCAATGCGTCATACACGCTTTACAGCTCTGAAGAAAACCGCATGACAGAAATTACCAATGTACGCTACCTTTGCCGCTACCAAACAATTGTTTCGGAGCAAGACGGTATGTTGTACCCCAACCTCCCTCGCACTTACAGCAAAGACGGCTGGAATTTTCCGCTCTGTCTGGGGCATAAAGACGATATTTCCAACGTTTCTGACGCTGATGACGGAAAGATTGCCGTAACATACCCCTGGGGAAGAGCGGACTTATACAACCGAAGCGGGCTTAAACTGGCATCCTTCAAAGACTGCAAGGCGGTTATTTTTCTAAAACAAGGAAATTTTATCGTCCTGGAAAGAAACGGATACGGGCGCCTGTTTGACAAAGACTGCCGACTGATGCTTGAAAATGTCAGCCCTCTGCCCGAAAATGAAAATTTTCTCCGAAACAACGACCGTTTTTGCATTCACAAAGGACATTATTACGACTGCTGCTGCGGAGAAACCTATTCCGGAAAAACGCTGCCGCTGATTTTAAGCAGCGAAAGCCGCGTCTTTTATGAAAAAGGTATTATTTACCATCCGAACGGAGCAGTTGTCTTAAGCCAGTGCCCTGAGGAATATGCGTTGTTCAACGGGCATATGCTGCATATTCAGCAAAACGGCAGAGATTTTGTTTTTGATTTGCGGCTGAAACAGAGGGATTTATTGACAATTATGGAGAAGCTTGTCCAAAACACCGATGAAAAAGATATTTCGCCACTGTTGTTTGATTATTTGCAGACAGCCGCCGAAATCATCAAAGGAACGGCTCTCAGCCGTAAGGATACGCTGTTAAGCTTTATTCGGAACTGACACAGACTCCGCTGCTGAGTTTTATCCGCAGCTGACTGACACAGGCCTCAGTTTATGATGTCTGCCATAAGCCCTCCCCTGACGGAGGGCTTTTTTATATTTTCCGCGGAAAAACAGGCAAAACAGCGGCGAGATTCATTTTATCTTAACTTCCGGCGATTATATATTAAGCAGGTGTAACAGCAGACAGGAGTTGTATGTTTATTTTATTTGTGGCTTTACTGGCGCCGTTCTTTTCCTCTTTCGCCAATATTATTGAATGCAAGCTGTCCAACAACATATTCAAACATCCGGCAACCATGATTTTTTATATCTCGCTCATGAACTGCCTGTTTATGCCCCTGCTTTTGTTTTTCGGCATACCTACCCTGCCCGCGCCCGGTGCCGTTCCGTTTTATTTTCTGCTGGCATTTATTGACGTTGCATACCTCTATCCTTATTACAAAGCGATGAAAGTTATTGATACGTCTATCGTTTCTGCGCTGTTTTCGCTGGGGCAGATTACAATTCCGATTATGACATACCTGTTTTTGGACGAACGGCTCAGAGAATCGCAATACGCCGGATTTTTGCTGATTATTGCCGCGTCGATTGTCCTCAGCATCAACGATTTTAAGATGCCGAAGCTGAACCGGGCGTTTTATTATATGGTCTTTGTTTCCCTGCTGCGGGCATTTTATGTCGTTTTGCAAAAATATACCTTTAAGGAAGACGACAACTGGATTAATCTAATCATTTACGTCAATATTTTTTCGTTCCTGCTGCCGTTCCTGCTGTTTTTGCACAAAAAATCGGCGGAACGGATACGGAGCACCTTTGCCGAATACCGTAAAAATACAAAAGTATTCTGCCTGAACGAATTTTTGTGTTTTCTGGGCGGAGCGGCGGCTGTTTACGCCTTGTCCAAACTTTCGGCGGTTACGTCATCGGCGATTAACGCAACGGCGCCGATTTTTATGCTGTTCATCAGTCTGGCACTGAAAAAGATGTTTGACATCCGCGTCAAAGAAACGATTACGCCGCACATTATGATAAAAAAGCTGATATGTTTTGTCGTAATTATTGCCGGCGTGGTCATGGTGGCGCTTTAATATACCGTTCCCTAAGGCTGAAGCGCCGCTGTTTTCCGGCTATCGCCCAAGCGCTTTTTGTGGAGTTTTCGGCAGTTTCTGCCGGCCTTTTTTATATTCGGCAGACAGACGGGAAAAGCGCTGATAAAGCAGTACAGACAATGCTTTTATGTCGGCAGACAGACGGAAAAAGCGCCGATAAGCAGCGGCCTAAACTTTTTTTTATATTTCCAGATATGCCAAAACATCGTCAGGGCTGTTGACCTGCACGACCTCGGTATTGTCCATGGCACGCAAGGCTTCCGCCAGCGTATAGTCATTGCCGCCCTTTTCGGTACGGTCGCCGAGAAAGATGATTTTGTGGTTCGGATACATTTCGCGCACCCGCCGGGCAATCTGGCTTTTGCCGCAGCCTTTAGTTACAATGTCCAAAGAGATTTTGCCGCCAACGCTGGTTTCATATTCGGGAAATTTCTCATTCAGCTCCCGGGCTATATTTTCCCGCTCATGATGAAGGCTGTCCCATTCGTTATATTTGGTACGCTCCGCAAACGGGCAGTTCCGCCCCAAGACGCTAAAGTTCAGCATTCCCGGGCGCAATTCAAGATAATTGCCGTACAGCTTTCCCTGATAGGCGGTATTGCGGCGAAAACGTTCCAACGTTTGGAGAAATTCCTTTTTCAGGACAATTTCGTTGCGATAAATTTCCTGCCCTTTCTGGTGGTAAACGTTACCCATTGAGCTGTAAATACCGCTGAATGCGGCAACGGCATCGGGCGGCAGCTGCTCAGTTACCTTTTCATAATTGGAACCGGCGGCAAGATACGCCAGATGCGACTTGAGCCACGGCAGAAAACGGCGGCTGAAATCCGGCGTCATCGGCTGGCGTGCCGGAGTTAAGGTTCCGTCCATATCAAAAATATATATTTTCATTTGGTCCTCCTTTCTTATAAATGCGTTTCTTTCCCTCCGGCATATTTTGCGAGGAACGCCGCACAGGCCATACATACCCCCGAAACAGGCTTTTTCGGCAAATACCGCACGGGCTATGCGCTGCCTGAAACCGTTTTTTTTGCAACGATTGCCTACAGGCGACGCGTTTCCTGAATCCGGCACCCGCACCGCGGAGAAAGAAGCAGCCTATTTATCGGCGACACATTTATAATAAGCTTTGGAAGGTACAAACAGCCGACAGGTAAAAATATCGCGGCGTATCTCTTCGGCATGCGTGCCGGCTTTATGTTCCCGGCACAAACCGTCGGCAAACGCCTTTACCTCTTCCTTATCATAAAAAAGAGGATTATAGCATACCGCCGGCCGGCCGGGCTTGGAAGCACCGACATACACATACTCCGTCCCCGGCTCGCGGCGGCGGTCTTCAAACGGCGCAAACTGCGAACATGCCGAAACGCTCAGAACCAGAGATAATAACAGCGATAATTTTAGAGTGGACAATTTGCAAAACTCCCATTAAATTGTGTTATGTCAGTCATTATATATAAAGATGAAATAAAATGCAAAGCGAAAATGTATATATTGGGGATGATAAATTCCAGCGGTTTCTTGACCATTATAACTGCCCGGCGCCACTCGGCGTCGTCAAGCTCCGGTTTGCAGGAGCCGTCTGCAGCCCTAATCCCAACTTGCGCCCGACGGACGTCATTGCTTCGCTGTTTGCCGAAAACCTGCAGCCGAGGCTGACGACAAAAAACGAAGCGGAACTTTTTTTCAAGTTTTTTATGGGGCTGTGGGACGAGATGTTTGTCGAAATCAAAACCAACACGCTCAAACTTCCGGAATTTTCCGGAAACAAAAACGACACGAAAGAATTGGCAGAATTATGCCATAGCCGTGCCGACCAGATTGAGTTCGGCTTTGTCGAAGGCTTTTGGGGCGGCTGCGAGACACTGTCCATTCCTAACTATGCCGCAGAACTGATGGCTTCGCTTTCCGACATGGCCGACGTTTACGGCGTTTTGGCCAAAAAACTGACACAGGCGGAAAATCCGAAAGACATTTACCCGGTTATTCTGAACACGGATCAGATGGTGGAAAAGACTTTTCGCTTTTTGATTGAACATATGGTTTTGCCGCACATTGAGCAACTGCAGAGAAGCGTTAACTGATTTCTAAATTTTACAGGAGTTTACCCATGGAATTGTATGAAGGATTACTGACCCGGCGTTCTATCAGAAAATACAACCCGGAAAAGAAACTGACGAAAGACGAAGTTCTGGAACTCATCCGGGCAGCAAGTTATGCCCCCTCCGCACACAACAAACAACCCTGGCATTTTCTGGTTATTCAGGACGCGGAAACTTTACGCACCCTGCGCCAGATTCAGCCTTGGACATCTTTTGCCAAAGATGCGGCATGCGCTATTGTTGTCTGCGCAGACGAAGAAGAATGTTTCCACCGCGAAAAAGAGGGATGGAACTATGCCCAGATTGACGGTTCCCTCGCTGCGCAAAACCTGCTGCTGGCCTGCCATGCCAAAGGGCTGGGCGCCTGTTTTTGCGGTGCGGCGCCGATGCCGATGGTCGTTGACAACCTGCGTAAAAAGTTCCGTATGCCGGAAACGATGCTCCCCGTAGCAATCATTACCATAGGCTATCCGGAAGAAACGCCTAAACAACCGGAAGACAGGCTTAATCCGGAAAAAATACACTGGGAAACGTTTTAGCCCGAGAGCGTACGAACCGGCAAAAATGTCAACCTGCCGGCAAAGCGCGCAGGGAGGGCTTTTTAGCCGGAGAGAGTGCAAACCCGGCAGCAAAAACAACAAAACCCCGCCAGACATACGCTGCGGGGCTTTGTATTTTCATGTTGTTTCTTTCACAATGTTGCATAGCGCTTAAAATAGGCTTCAACCTCTTCACGATTGCCGCGTTCCAGCAATTCCTCTTCCGCTTCCAAACCCCTTTTGGAAAACAGAATATAGGACATAATCAATTCGCTGTCACCGCTTTTAACCATCTCGCGCTGTGCCGGAAGGGATAGTTCCTTATACCGTTCAACATACGTTTTGACACAGTTGCGACAGGCATCTATAAAGCTGTCCCTGCCGCCGCCAACGTTAAGATACGTCATCAATGCCTGTTGCCCAAGAGGTGAAAGTCTGTTTTTTTCCAAATATTCCTGCACCGGAAACAACGATGAATCGCTGTCCTGCTCTTTTCCCTCATGCAGGCAATGCGTCAGAAGGAAAACTTCCGCTTTCGGCGAAAGCCTCTTTTTGGCGATAACAGACATCATCTTTTTCTTTATCAATTCCGTTTCGACGTCCAGACACAGGCGATTGTGCTCCAACATATAAATACGAGCAGCATCAAACCCTATCGGCTGATGGAAAATATACATCTGCACCTCAGGCGCAATATTAACGCGTTCAAACCGTTCCTCATCGTGTGAAGACATACGGAGATTGGCATACGCCGTCAGCAAAGCCATAATTTCCTTCTGGTTGCCGCGTTTGACTATCTGCATCTGCTCTTTGGCGGGAAGACCGTCAGGAAGCCAGTTGAAGCCGACTTGGACAGAACTGATTTTGCTGATGCGATTCATAACTTCATGATGCGTGTTTCTTTCAATTTCTGCAGCTTCACGCAAACGGCTTATTTCTGCAACACTGATTTTTTCTGTTTTCATAATGATAACATTTTAATTAAATTTGACATATATATATAGTTGTTTCGGCTTGAGATATATAACGCCGTTTATTTTTTGTCAAACATTAATTTACGGATACAACAAATATAAGAAAAGGGCAGATACGCCCGGACTGCCACGCCCTGCCCTTCTATACCGGCCGCACTTGCACCGTGTTAGTTATATGAGGTTACGCACTGGCTGTACTTGCCGCCATACCCGTTATGTGAGGTTACACACTGGCTGTACTTGCCGCCATGCCCGTTATGTGAGGTTACGCGCCGGTTTTACCTGTATCATTGTTCCGCCTATTCCAACTGTCACGCGTTTATTTATAAATATCGTACAGCTTTTTCATCATTTCCGGTGCCTGCATATCCAGTTCGGCCAAAATATACGCAGCGGTGTCCAAATTGAGGCGGGCAACGGATTTCACCGAATAACGGTCCTGATTTTCTATCCAACGCGGATTATTATAATCGACCCAGTGCCGCTCGCGATAAGCCGAAACGGTACGGACGGACGGCTTTTGAAGATGTAATTTGCCGTCAGGCGCCAGATAGGCGAACTTTTCCAACGCTCCCTCGCGGTCAAAGGCTTTGACGGAAATTTCGCCGTTATTATAAAAGACGATTTCGGTCTTTACCTTGCCGTTTTTATAGTATTCCAGCAGCGTGTTCTGTTTTTCATCGGCTTTGAATTCTGATGAAACTGCTCCGTTCTTGGCAAATATCTTCATATTGTCCCGCAACAGTCCGCTGCTGTTTTTGGCAAATTTCACCGGCATATCGGCTCCGTTCAATTTCAGGGATTTGACTGTTCCCGAGGCATCATATACCTCTTCCAAAATGTTGGGGCCGAGCTGCTTTATAACTTTGACAAGCTTTCCGGCTTTGTCGTATTCGCTGATTGTGTATGACAGCGGAGAATTCTGAACCGTTTCAACTTTCAGGGTACCGTCGGGATAAAACTGCTTATCGGAAAACAGCAAGGTTTCCGGTTTGCGGGTTATCTCATAACGCGCCTTGCCGTTGTCATAAAAATCTTCGCGCGATACAAAAGCCATTACCGGATTGTCTGTATAAGCCTTATTTGTCTTGCGGCGAATTTCTCCGGAACCGAAATATTTTTCAATCAGAATGCTGTCGTCTTTGTAAACGGTATCGGTAAGCAGCAGTCCGGTTTTGGAGTACTCCTTAATTTCTTCCGTCCGGCCGCCGCGGGTTTTTATCGTTTTACGGAGATTGCCGTTCGGATAATAAAATTTTTCGGTTTTAGCCAGAGAGCCGGAAGTTTTTTCGCCGCCGATGCTGACATGCTCCTTGTCAACGACATCTGCCAGCGCATCTATGTCCGGTTTGGCAACCGGACCGATATTTTTGGCTGCCAGTTCGGCCTGCTTTTTCTCTTCTGCCGTCGGGATAATCGCATTTTTAAGTTTTATATCGTCAAAAGAAACAGGCTCCAGCCCTTCTACCATCGGCGCAGCATCTTCCGGAAGGACAGGTGATACTTCGTTTTTTTCACTCCGGACGGGAATATCGGCTTTTTGCACAGACGATGCGGCTGTCGGAACTTCCTCCGAGGCCGGTGCTGCTACCGACGCGGAAGAAGCCGGAGCTACTGTAGACGGAGCGGCGTCTGAAACGGACGCTGCCGAGGAAGAGGCAGGAACCGCAGCGGCGGGAGTTCCGGCAGCAGAGGCCGGAGCTTCAGAAGCCTGTTTTGGCGCAGGCTGCAAAACGGATTCCGACTGACTTGAAGTTACGGAAGACGCTGCAGATGCGGCAGCCGTTAATGACGCTGCGGCATCTGTCGCAGGTGCAACAGCTGTTGAAGGTGCGGTACTCATTGATGGTGCAGCAGATGTTGAAGATGTGGCACTTGTTGATGGTGCAGCAGCATCTGCTGTCCGATTTTCATAACCGCAGATTTTTCCGCCTTTAATCAACTCGCTGTTCTTATATACGGTATATTCGCCGGAAGCTAAGTTATATTCAATATAATTCTGCGGATTAGATGCATTCACCTCGCGAATATTGTCAAGTTCGCCTTCATAGAATTTCAGATAAATATCCTTGTTCTTTTGCGGTTCGGCCAAAAAGGCATCCGTCTTTTCTCCTTCATTATAATTCAGGCTGAAGGCCAGCGTTCCGTCTTTATTATACCTTACCAGGAGCTTGCGCGGCGCACCGTCTGCTATGGTCAGCATTTCTTTGACGGCTCCGTTGTCATGATAGCTGCGCGAACTTTCCGCCAATTTATCCCGGCTGTAATAAATCTCCGCGACAACATGACCTTTATCGTCAAACTTTTTGGCAAAGCCCTGCTTCTGTTTTTGATAGTACGGAATATCATACAAGTGCTGCCCGTTTTCGGCATAAACCGTTTCGATTGCATATTCGCCGCGGTTATAACCGGTCGGGAACACGGCACGCAGACGGTTGAGGACATCATAACAGGCATAATTGCTTTTTTCGGGTTTGAAAGAGGAAAAATCCCGGCAGGAATCCGGCAAATCCAACACAAAAGCTTTGGTTACGGTATTGGCGTTAGCTTCCAAATCAAGCGCCAGTTCATCCAACTTAGAGGTTATATCCAGGCATTTCGGATCAGGATTGGACAGAGCCGCAAGCTTGGACGGTTCCGGAGCGCGACGGGCATCTTTCGGCGCAGCGCCGACAATTTCGCCGCCGGCAAAAGAGATTTCGCGGGCATTGGGACCGTATATCTTTGCAGTTCCTTCCTTTTTGCCGTCTTTATATGCAAACTCCGCGGCAACTTCCCCGGTCGGGAAATAGCAGGTCAGCCTGCCAACGACTTTTCCGTCCTCATAACGTTTGCGGAAGGCTACCTCCTTGGTCGGGAAAAAGCCGCTTGCGGTTCCGTTTTTTATCCCTTGTTTGTAATTTATTTCTGCAGTCAGATTGCCCGAAGCGTCAAACTTTTGCTCGACGCCGTTTTTCAAACCGCCGACATAAGGGGTTATGCGCCGAATCATTCCCGTATCGTCATAACTTATCTTCGACACTGCATTACCGCGCATATCGGCGATTTCATATACAAAGTTTTCCCGATACGGCAAGCCGCACTTGTTATACGATATATCCCCCTCATCTTCATAAAGTTCAACCAGCTCTTCCAAGCTCAGTTTCACAACCTTGTCCTGACAATCCGCCGCATCCAGTTCGGGAGCAAAATTCAGCACCCGGGCATTTTCGACCTCCTTTATCACGCGGCCCTGACGGTTAAAAAACAGGGTTTTGCCGTCTTCCTGACCGACTGGAAACGATGCGGCTATACGCCCGTCGGGATAATATGTGATGATGTTGCCCTGGCGAATCGTCTTTTGTTCAGCCAACGGCTTCTGCGCGTCTTCTTTGGGCAGAACCCACGGAATTTCCTGCCGCAATGTCCCGTTGTTGTCGTATTTCTTTTCGGTGCCGATTTTATTATTCTCGTTCAGATATGTCGCCTGCGCTGCCAGACGCCCGTTCATATAGTAATCTTCCGCATAAAACCCTTTGCCGTCATCCAGCGTAGTTACCTTGCGGGAAACCTGCCCGTTGGGATGATAATAGTTCAGCACCTTTTTAACGACTTCGCCGTCTTTTATCGTTTTTTCGGCAATAACCTTGCCGTCAGGCGCCACCAGCTTTTCAATATGACCGCCGGAGATTTCCTCTTTTATTATTTTGGGCTGGTCTGCTTTCTCCTCTGCAATTGGGGCAGCCGACGATACTGCATCTCCGGCTGCTTTCGACACAGCAGCAGATGCGGCTTTTTCTTCATCCAATTTATAAATTCCCGACGACGCCGTCGCGGGCGCCTTTTCCGCCGGAGCGGCAGATACGGCATACGCCACGGCCGGCAAAGAAACAGTCAGCAACAGAGCTAAATTCAGCGATTTTCCCATAACAGCACCATAATCCATAAAGTTAAAAAATAAAGTTCTCCGCTGATGATTGAAACATATATATTATTTTTTTTAAAGCATTAAATCGGATTTACACAGAAAGCATCGGCAATTTATAAGATTTGGCAATTTATAAGATTTAAAGAGCCGTACAGGGCAGGCACATTAAATTTCCGCCTGCCGCAACAGGATTTCCGCCTCTTTTTTTCTGAGCTGAACGGATGTTATCCGATGTTCTTTCAAAGCTTCCAGGGCCTGTCTGAATTCAGGATATTCGCAAAAGCGCAGGGTTGACGCTTTCTGGTAAAACCGTTCCAGCATTGCGGCAATGGCGGCAAAATTCTTTTGTTCGGTACGGCCGAAAGGCTTGTCCCGCCCCCGTACATCGGCAGACATAACGGCAATAAACCTCTCCACATAGTCCGGGCGGTGAAAACGAAGCAGGTCAACAGCTATCCGGGCAAGTTTTCTGGCAGCATCCGCAGGCGGACGATGCGACACCATATGGTTTAAGGCACAAAAACGGGCAAACCCGGTATAAGATTCAGGGATTTGCAGCCGGGCGGCTATCCGGCCGATAATCTCTGCTCCCAGCAAGTCATGTCCGCGATGCGACGGCCATTTTTGCGGATCCGTAGCCGTTTTTCCGACATCATGCAGCAATACGGCCAGATTGACCATAGCGTCGTCCGTATCGGCTGCTTTCAGCGACAGAACGGTATGCTCCCCGCTGTTTCCCTCAGGATGATAGTCCCGGCGTTCAGGAACATTCCACAGTTCTCCGATTTCAGGCAGCAGTACCGACAATGCACCGCATTCGCGCGCCGTCCGGACAAAAAGATAAAATCCGCGGCACCCCAGCGCCTTTTCCATTTCCTGCCAAATCCGCTGCCGGCTTAAATGTGCCAGCGCCCCTTCTTCTACCATCCGGCGGCAAAGTGCCATCGTTTCAGGCGCAACGGCAAACTCCAACTGCGCTGCAAACCGGCACATCCGCAGCACACGCAGGGGATCTTCGGCAAAATGTTCCGAGATATGGCGCAAAACACGCTTTTTAATATCATCCCTCCCCTGATGAAAATCCAGAATTTCCCCGGTATCGGGATTTCGGTATAAAGCATTGCAGGTAAAATCCCGCCGCAGAGAATCCTCTTCCAAAGTAATGTCCGGCGTGAATTCAAATTTGAAATCACAATGACCTAAGCCGGTTTTTACCTCCCGGCGGGCAAGCGCATATTCTTCGCCGGTTTCCGGGTGCAGAAAAACGGGAAAGCTTTTCCCGACTTTTTTAAAACCCAGGGCCAGCATTTCCTTTTCCGTTCCGCCTGTAACCACAAAATCCCTGTCCTGGCAGGGCTTATGCAGCAACATATCCCGCACAGCACCGCCAACCTGATAAAAATGCATTTTCCTCTCCAAGAATTTACAAGAAATATAAGCGCAGAATCAATATATTGCAAGGCTTTTACCCGCGCATTAAAAAAAATATCAAAAAAAATAAAAAAAGGGGTTGCAAAAAAAAATCTTTTGGTTATAGTAACGGCAGTTTTGATGGCAAGTGCCATTTTGATGATGGGTGCGTAGCTCAGTTGGCTAGAGCAACTGACTCTTAATCAGTGGGTCCAGGGTTCGAATCCCTGCGCGCCTACCAGTATTGAAAAAGTCGCTTTAAGGCGGCTTTTTCTTTATATATCAATCACTTATTTGATATCGTATGAGGAGTGTTTATCAGGCCAATTCACGCTTGTTACACGATTGCCTATATAAAACCCTTTATTTTACAAGCGGCTAGTGCGGTTGAAATCTTATAGCTTTTCGGGATAATCATTTATCAAAAGTCGGATTTGAAACTTTGTCAGAATAAAAGTGTTTGATATTGACAGCTGCTTATTTTCGCTTAAAGTGCTGGCATTCGGCCACATCTTTCGTTTATTTCCAATATAAAGAAGAGATATTAGTGCTGTGTTGTTATACGGTTAATTATTTGAGGAAATGTTATGATTGAAATAAGAGAGGAAAAGATTTCGGAGCAAAGGGAAACGGAAAATGTTGTTCGCGAGGCATTTTGGAATGTATATTCACCCGGGTGCAGCGATCATTATTTAGTTCATCAAATACGTCAATGTCCAGCGTATATCCCTCAATTAAATTTAGTCGCCGTAAAAAACGAGACCATCGTTGGACATGTGATAAATATAAAATCTTATATTAGCGGAGATGACGGGAGAAATTACGAGGTTATCAGTCTGGGACCAATTTCGGTACTTCCTCAATATCAAAGAACTGGTGTTGGTTCAAAATTAATTTCTGAAGTAAAAAAAATTGCGAAACAATCAGGATATAGAGCTATCCTGTTGTATGGTAATCCGGCATTTTATCTTAAGCAAGGTTTTGAGCCTGCTGAAAAATATGGTATTCGTAATTCTGAAAATATGTTTGCGGCAGCTCTTCATATATGCGGATTGTCTGACGGCGCCTTAGACGGAATAAACGGGAAGTATTATGAAAATGAAATCTATAATGTTGATGACGAAGCTGTTAAAGAATTTGATAAAAATTTTCCACCTAAGAAACTTATATCAGGTACATTATCGCAGCAATATTTTCTCGAAATATCTGCTAAATGTAAGCCATTTAAGAATAATTAGTCCGTGGATTGTCTTACTGCGCCTGTCTATCTTGAAAAAGCCGCGTCACAGCGGCTTTTTCTTTATAAAACATCATTTAAATATATTTTAATTCTGTTTGACTTTGGCTTATCAAAACTATTTTTTATTGATATTTATAATGCGAATTTATCAATCTAAATTATGTGATTTTAAGTCCGGATTTTGCAATTGCATGTCCTGAAATAATACTATGCCATTATTTTTGCAGCAGTCCTCATTGGATTGGGCGCTGTTGCCATTATATTTATTCCAGACAAACGCAGAATATTTCAGACAACCGTGGTGAGGAAATCCGGCAGCCGATATAACCGCAGAGATTTCGGGAGAACATACCCGGCGTGAGGTCAGCAGGAACGCAGGCGGCAGCCGGAAAACGCGGAATATGACAAGATACGGTTTGGCACCAGAATATGTAACAACGGAAAAGAGGATGACAGAAAATGTTTCAAAAAAATGATATGAGTTTTATCAATGTTGTGGCTATCGGCATAGGTTCCATTGTCGGTGCAGGAATTTTCGCTTTGCTCGGCCAGGTCATTTTGATTTCCCGGCTCTGGACTTATGCATCTTTTCTGATTGCAGGAATTGCAGCAATGTTTTCCGGTTACTCTTATGCGAAACTTTCGGCTAAATTCCCGGTTTCGGGCGGGCTGACCGACTTTTTCCATATCGCTTACAAAAACCGCTGGTTATCAGGCGGTTTAACCATCCTTTATATGCTGACTTCGGCAATCTCAATTTCAATGATGGCAAAATCGTTCGGAATTTACGCCGCCCACCTGGCAGGAAACACCTTTCCGCAACAGCTGACCATAAATACTGCCGCCGTTATCCTGATTGCGGCGATGTCTTTTCTGAATATGCTCGGCGCTCAGGATTCCAGCCGGACTGAAACGGTTTTAGTCGCTTTAAAACTTTTGATTTTGACGGCACTGTTTGCCGCCGGCCTGTGGTTTTACGATACGGCCCACACAACGCCGCTGCCGGTTCCTGATGCCAAAAGTTTCTGGGGAGGCATCGGCGTTACCTTTTTCGCTTATGCCGGATACGGCGTTATTACAAATGCAGCGGGAGACGTCAAAAATCCGCAACGGACAATTCCTCTGGCCATTTACACGACGCTGCTTATCGTCATGACGCTGTACTGCGGGCTGGCTTTTGTCGTCCTTCATTATGTCGATATGCACCAGCTGACCAGCAATCCTAACGTTGCCGTCGCCACAGCCGCAAGGGAACTTTTGGGCACGGCGGGTTTCGGGCTGATTTACCTGACGATATTCATTGCCTATGCAACCGGAATCAACGCAACGTATTTCAGCATTTTCCGTATTTCGCGCGCTTTGGCCGAAGACAAGGAACTTCCCGCTTTTTATCATCAAAAATTCTGGCGTTTCGGCACAAAAGGAAACCTTTTCACAACGGTACTCATCATTTTGGCAACCGTACTTTTTGACTTCAATGCAATAGTCAACCTCTCAAGCGGCGCTTTTCTGGTTTGTTATCTTGCCGTTTTTGCCGCTGCCTGGCTGCTGCGCAAAAGGATTGGCGCATCTTCGGCAGTCATCGGCACAGGCTTCCTGCTGATGCTGTTTATTTTTGCGGCCTTTATGTATAATATCTTCTGGTAGCCGGCTTTCGCGAATCAGTCATTTCTGGTGCGGGACTTCAGCAAAACCGCCGTTTCAACCGCCTTGTTTCCGGAATGAGCAGGGTTTGAAACATGCGTGGAATGCGCATTTTCCGGCGTATAAGAAGTTGAACCGGCAGCTGCGGGAGTGGAAATGCTGTCCGGGGTACGGAGCGGCGTATCGGCGGGAGTATGAGGCGCATGCGCACCGTCTGAATTCCGGAAAGAAGACGAAATGCCCGCATTGTCCCGGTCAGTACGTCCATCTGTCCGAGCCAGAGAGCCGTTTTGATTTTCCTCCCGTATTTTTTCCAAATTCCGGCGTTCCGTTTCCAAGTGTTTTTTCCGCTCTTCCAGCCGTTTCAGCTTTTCTTCTATTTCACGGCGTTTGCGGGCATCTTTCTCAAAGCGGCGCTGTTCTTCCAGCTGACGACGCTCTTCAGCCAGCTTTTGCTTCTGTTCTTCCACCCAGCGCATCCGGTCTTCAAATTTTTTCCGGCGTTCCATAGCTTCTGCCTGTATGGCGGCAAGTTCCGCCGCGTCTTCGGCCTGTTCCCTGGCTGCAGCCGCTTTTTCCTTTTTCTCGTTCAGGCGTTCGTGTCTGGAAATCTTATCTGCAACATTTTCCAAAATATCGGATATTTTGCCGAAAACGCGAACCATCTCATCCTGCGACAGATTGCTGTATTTCATGACCTTTTCCATGGCATTGCGTGCCAGAGGGCCGTAATTCTGCCCCAGCAAATCCAATGCCTTTTCATTTTCGCCGTTGCGCAGCAACAAACTGACTTTATCGGTTATGACACTGCCCTGTTTGATGTTTTCAATACTCATGGCTGTTCCCTCCGTTTATTCTACCTGCCGGCCTTTCCTGCTTTTTCAAGATGCTGCGCCGACCGAAGCGCCTTCTTTTCTTTCTGTTCGCGGGTCAGCTTTGCTTCTATGCACAGTTCGGCAAACTTTTGACTGGCTTCCATATCTTTGGACAGGGAGATATTTACTTTCGGACCGTAGCGGTTAAAATTGACGCCGTTTCTCTGTTCATAATCGCAGGCAGGATTATGCCGGTTATTTATGACACAGGTATGGCCGTGAATTATCCCTTGGTTGTCTTTCGGCAGGCGACGGCCGCTGAATTCATCGACACGGTTGTCGATGCTGATGGTCGTTCCCGGCGGAAGCCTGCGGATAAAGTCGTTCATTTCTTGATTTTCCGCCGTTTTGTTTTCTTTCCGCCCAACACGGGAATAGGCTTTGTTTTCTATCGATACCGTCGTAAACAGCCCGCTTTTTTCCAACGGGATATAGACGTTGCAGCCGGAGTTGCTCCGACCGGCGCCGGGTTCTTTCTGCGGCCAGTCGGGATTATTGCCGGACAGGATTTCGCCCATTCCGGCACGCCCGAAAATATTTTGGACGCCAAGCGTACACTTGCCGACGGTTTCATCTTTTATATTGCCGGCGGCACGCGCCAGTTTCCGATTGGTTTCTCCGGGAGAAAGTTCATACAGCAACGCAGGGTTATTATCTACAACCGCCTGAATATCGGTCTTGGTTACGCCGGTTTTCTGCATCAGCTCAGCCAAAGGCAGATTTCCCGTAACCGTCGTACCCATTGCCCGGTGACAGATTTCAGCCGCTTTTTGCTGCACATTTTCTTCCGCCCATGGTATTTCCTGCAAATTTCCGGCTATCATATTCCAATCGGCAAACGTCTGTTCCTCGGCATGAGGACGCAGAGGAGAAACAAATTGCTTTTCGGCTTCCGCACGTTTTTTCATCTCCGATATTTTCAGTTTGTTTTCCAGCCGGCGGCTGCCTTCGTTCAGGCTCTGTTCGAACGGAGAAGCGCCGAGAGAGGCATTTTGTTCCGGCAAAGGTGCGGAGCTGCCGCCAACGCCCAGCGCAACGGCACCATAGACCCACCAGCGCCCGGCCAATTTTTTTATTTTTGCCCACGCTGCCGCGGCATCCTGCTTCATGCCTTTTTTGATGTCTTCACGCGATACGGACATTGCATCCTCCCTGCTCCGTTCAGGCTGTTTTACAGAAATTATCTTACCATATTTTAAGGCGGTTGTAAAGCATTTTCGGCAACGGGATATGCCTGCCTCCGTCCGAGCAAGAGGCGGGAAAAGACGACGGGAAAGAGGAAAAGCTTTTGAGCGAATCCTGCGGCGAAACCCGACGGGGCGGCCGGCTGCCGGAAAGTTTACCACTGTCCGTAAAACGAAGCATTTTTGTCCTGCGTATATACCGTCTTGTCCGACGGATAATTGTAATAAACATATTCGACATTTGCCAAATCCCGCCCGTAGGGATTATACGGCTGAAGCACCCTCCTGTCCAGATACTGCGGAAAAACCTGGCGCAGCGTATTATCCAAACCGCGTGAAAAATCGTTGCCGAACGACGGCGAAGTTATAACATTGGCGACCATTATGCCGTTCGGTTTCAGACGTTCTTTTACCATACGGAAAAAATCCGCGGTAACAAAATTCATCGGAATGCTGCGGACAGCCGAAAAAACATCGACAACAATCAAATCATACTTTTGCTTGGCATTTAGCATAAAAAGGTATGCGTCTTCGGCTATGAACTTCTGATTTTCAGGCAGCGGGCGCTGCAAAAATTTTTGTTCGGCAATGTTTTTCAGGTCTTTGTCTATATCCAAAAAGGTATAATTATGAAAGCTATCGCCTAGGCCTATCGTAAATCCGCCGGCGCCAAGAACCAAAATGTCCCGTGGAAAGTCCTGCGGCAGTGAGGCGATAAACGTTTCGTTGATAAAACGGACGTAGTCAAACATCAGATCCTTCCGCACTGAAATTTTAGAAGAAAAAGAACCGTTTATACGCATAATTTCAGATAACGCTTTACCTTTTTCCACATCTGCCGGTTCAATTTCTATGCGCGATACGGCATCGTCCTTGACCAGCGTACTCTGCGGATTCATCAGTTTTTCGCTGTTGACGGAAAAGGCAAAGGCCAGCAGCATTATCGACAGTACGGCGGTTTCTGTCCGGCGGCGGCGGGATGACAGCAAAAAGGCCGCGACAGCAGCAAGAAAGACCAACGCAACAACGGTTGCGGAAACGCCGATTAACGGCATCAGCACCAGTGTCGTCAGCATTGAACCGAGAACGCTGCCAATGGTATCCACAGCCATAAAGCGCCCGGTATAGTCCGTATCGTAACGGTGCAGCATCCGCCCGATAACCGAGGTTATAAACCCCAGGCACACTGACGGGAAAGCGAGAAATACAGCCGAGAAAGCAAAAACAAAACCAAGTGTCGAACGCACTCCCGCGGCATACAGAAGATAAAAATAAATTTCAATCAGATAATAAGAACACGCGATGATATACCAAACGACCAATATCATGGCCAGACTTTCCATAATGCGGCGGACGGGAATGTACCGCATACGGCTGCCGCGCCGGTTAGAGGAGCCGGCGAATCGCACGACAGAGCCGATGTAATAGCCCACAGACAAAAACAGCAGGATAAAAGTAATGACAACCGACGTTATCAGCGTATTGGAACCGACAAAATTTATCAGCTGGCGCAAAACGAGCAGTTCAAACGACATACTGGTATATCCCAGCAAAAAGACGACGGCTAAAAGCGTATATTTCAATCCGGCGGTCATTTTCCCTCCCCTGATACAAAAAATCTCCGCAGTTTGTCCTGCGGAGATTTCTATAGCATACGCGGCTTAATTATTTGTTAAATTCGAGACTGACGCTGTTATTTGTCAAATTCAAGCCCATCTGTACCGACGCCGACTTTGACCGTCGAATTGTCATGGATTTCATCGGCGAGCAAAGCATAGGCCAGCTTGTTTTCCAGCTCTCTTTTGAGCAGCCGTTTCAGCGGGCGGGCTCCGTAGACTTCGTCATAGCCGTTGTCCACAATCCAGGCATCGGCTTCCGGCGTCAGCTGCAGCTTAATGCCGCGGCCGGCCAGACGCTTTTCTATGTTCGCCAGCGCAATGGCGGCAATCGCCCTGATATTGTCCTTGGTCAGCCGTTTGAAGACAACAATGTCGTCAATACGATTGATGAATTCGGGACGGAACGTTTGGCGCAGAGTTTCCAACACCTTTTCCTTCTGCTCTTCCGCCGGCAGCGACGTATCGGTCAGGTATGCCGCACCGAGGTTTGAGGTCATGATGATAATCGTGTTTTTGAAATCCACGGTACGCCCCTTGCCGTCGGTCAGGCGGCCGTCATCCAACACCTGCAGCAGAATATTGAAGACATCGGGATGCGCCTTTTCCACTTCATCAAACAAAATAACCTGATACGGACGGCGGCGTACGCTCTCGGTCAGGATACCGCCCTCTTCGTAGCCGACATATCCCGGAGGTGAACCGATTAAGCGGGCGACGGAATGCTTTTCCATATACTCCGACATATCTACGCGCAGCATGGCGTTTTCGTCATTAAATAAAAACTCGGCCAAGCTCTTGCTCAACTCGGTTTTGCCGACGCCGGTCGGCCCCAGAAACAGGAACGACCCAATCGGCTGGTTCGGGTTGGAAATTCCGGAACGCGAGCGGCGTACCGCATTGGCGACGGCTTCCACCGCCTCATCCTGCCCGATGACGCGTTTTTTCAGATAATTTTCCAGATGCAGCAGCTTTTCGCGTTCGGACGACAACATTTTGTCTGTCGGAATGCCTGTCCATTTGGAAACGACTTTGGCTATGTCTTCGGGCTGAACCGTCTGTTGTTCGGTCTTTTTCGTACTCTTCTCCAACTCTGCCAGTTCCGCATTCAACTTCGGAATAATGCCGTATTGAAGCTCTCCGGCGCGTTCGTACTGTCCGTTGCGCTCGGCAATCTGCGCCTCGCTTCTGGCTTTGTCTAACCGGTCTTTGATTTCGGTAATGTGCTGCAGGTTTTGTTTCTCCTGCCGCCACTTGGTGTCCAGTGTACGCGCCTGCTCTTCCAGATTGGCGAGCTCTTTTTCTACATCCGCAAGACGGGATTTGGAATTATCGTCGGTTTCCTTTTTCAATGCTTCCTTTTCTATTTTCAACTGCAAAACCTTCCGGTCAAGCGTATCCAACTCTTCCGGCTTGGAATCGACAGCCATACGCAGCGAAGATGCCGCTTCGTCCATCAGGTCAATCGCCTTATCCGGCATATAACGGTCGGCAATGTAACGGTTGGCCAGCGTGGCGGCGGCAATCAGCGCCGCGTCGGAAATCCGCACGCCGTGATGCAGTTCAAACTTTTCCTTAATGCCGCGGAGAATGGTGATTGTTTCCTCTACATCCGGCTCGTCAACATAAACCGGCTGGAAACGACGCGCCAAGGCGGCGTCTTTTTCGACATACTTCTTATATTCGTTCAGCGTGGTGGCACCGACACAGTGCAGTTCGCCCCTTGCCAACGCCGGTTTTAAGAGGTTGGACGCGTCCATCGAACCTTCGTTGGCTCCGGCGCCGACAATCGTGTGCATTTCGTCGATAAAGAGGATTATGCTTCCGGCAGCCTCTTCTACTTCTTTTAAGACCGATTTCAGGCGTTCCTCAAACTCGCCGCGGTATTTGGCGCCGGCAATCAGCGCGCCCATATCCAGCGCAAGCAGACGCTTGTGCCGCAGGCTCTCGGGAACATCGTTGTTAATGATACGCATCGCCAGCCCCTCGACAATTGCGGTTTTGCCGACGCCCGGTTCACCAATCAGCACCGGATTGTTTTTGGTACGGCGGGACAAAACCTGTATGGTGCGGCGGATTTCCGCATCACGACCGATAACCGGGTCAAGCTTGCCTTCTTTGGCGCGGGCGGTCAGGTCTATGGTAAATTTTTTCAGACTCTCAAACGTGTCTTCCGCAGTTTCGGAATCGGCCAAACGCCCCTTGCGGTATGCGGCGACCGCCTGATTGAGCTTTACCGGATTAACGCCGGAAGATTTCAGCAGTTCGGACGCTTTGTTGCCTGCCGACTGTGCCAGAACCTGCAACAGGCGTTCCAGCGTTACGAACTTGTCGTTGTTCTTTTCGGCAAAACTTTCGGCCTCCAGCAGCAGGCGGCTCAATTCCTGCGACAGCGAACTCTGCACGTTTTCACCGGATACGGACGGCAGCTTGTCCAGCTCTGAGGCAACGCCGGATTTCAGTACCGGCAGATTGCCGCCGCTTTCGATTATCAGGTTTTCCATAGTCGGATCATTCAAATCCAAAATCGTTCCCAGCAAGTGCAGAGGGGTTACAAACTGGTTGCCTTTTCTGACGGCAAGGTCTATCGCACCCTTAACCGCTTCCTGAGTTTTTACGGTATATTTTTCTATATTCATCCTTTTTTCTCCTTTATTGTGTTATGTAGTGCGGCGAAAAGGAGAAAATCAAGTGGGCAGCAGAAAAAAAGCAACAGAAAAGCTATTTTGGCATCTGCGCCCTTATGGCGGCGGCGCCGGCCGGAGTCAGCAAAATAACGGCATATTCGGAATCAACAAAGAGAGAACTTTCCGCCGGCCATGCCGATGCGGCATTTTCAAGGAAGCGGCGCAGTTCGGGCGACAGGGAAAAAATCTGCGAACCGCCGTAAAACAGCGGTGATACGGCATAAAAGTTGAACATTCCGGACGGAATATGGCGGACAACAAAAGGCGCATTCAGCACATACGGTGCGGAAACGGCATATTTTTCCGCATAATAGCGCGGGCGCAACGGCAATTCTCCGGCAACAACCGGCGTCAACGGCGCCGTATGCGGACGAACGGCTTCAATTTGGGCGGACACGCGCTCGACCAGCCTTTCCTCGGCGGTTTTGCCTAACTGCCATACCTTTTGCGCATAGAAATCCTGCCTTACCGACAACAGCAGGAACAGTCCGGCCAGTACCAGCCCAACGTTGCGCTGCCAGCGAGAACCCGAAAGCAAAACCGCGGCGGCACCGGCATACAGAAAATTCAATCCATAAAAATTGACGCGCGGCATATAAGCAATTTCTTCCGGCATTGCGGCAAGGAATGCGCTCAGTACCGTAGCGGCAAGGGCGACAAGCCATAATGCTATTTGCCATAAGACCCGAACCGGGCAGCGAAGACCGATAATCCGGTTAACTTCTCCATCAACCGAATAGCAGGCTCTGTCAACCGGACACCTGTCATAGGCGCAGGCAGCGGAAACGCCGGCAGCTGTTATAATGAGCAAAAATCCGCATATTTTCAAATCAGCGGGAAAGAACGGAAGCGTCGCCCATAGCTGGTTCCAGACAAGTTCCGCCGTCGGCAGCAAACGAGAAAAGAGTTCCGGCAGTGCTGCCGTCTGTACATTGTAGTGCCCGGTATACAGAATTCCGACAGCTGCCAACAGTGCCAACAACACTTTGAACAAAATCAGAGAAAAAATAACGACTGCCAGCGGCAAAACGAGCGATGACAACCACGACAACGGGTCAGAGGCGGATTGATGCGGCGAAGCGAAGAAGGACTGGCGCGGAGATAAACCTGAGGCAGATTGATGCTGTGATGAACCGGGGGCGGACTGTTGCTGCGGCAAATTTGCGGCAGGCCGGGAGGACAACGGCGGCAAAAGCTCCCTTTTCTGCCCCGAAAGCCGTAAAATACCGCGAAAAGCCAGACAGACAAACATCATTTCCATCGCACTGGGATAAATGCCGAGTGCCAGCAAAAAGCAGACAATGGCAACGGTTTTGGCGGCATATCCCGGCCTTTCCGCCAGCATAAGCCCGCCGACGACAAGCGGCACCGCCGCAAAGTTGCCAAGAATGTTTATCGGGAAATACAGCCAACCGAGAATAAACGGAGCCAGCGCCGGAAGCAGTGCCGCCGCCAGCCGCGCAGAAGTAACGGTAAGACGCCAGTATGCGGGAAGCAGCGCCGTACCGGCCGCCAGCAGGGCAAACGCCAACCAAGTGTTAAGCAACGGAAATACCTGACCGCCAAACAATGCCGAATTAAGAATAAACTTGCCGTAGCGCCCCTCAAACAGTCCGGTATCCCAGCGCAAGACCTGCGTTGTACCTTTAACCCAGTCCCAATCGTGGTTGCCGATAAAGAATGTAACCTGATAATACAAAAACACCAGATTCAATGCGGCAAATACGAGCCAAAACAGCTTTATGCCGCGGAACGTTTTATCAGGCGCCGCAATGTTCTCACCCTCTGCCATTCATCCTCCGGTAATATACATAAAACGTTTCATCTTCCGATTTATCCTGCAATGCAAAAAAGTGCCGCGACGGAAAAACTTTCAGCTGAAAGCCGCCCCGGCGCCGGATTTTTTCCAGCTTTTCCCGATAAGCCGCATAAAATTCGCCATTAACGACAAAAGCGCGGCGGCGCAACAGTTCGTTTTCCGTTATCCTGCGGGAGTAGCCGTCTTTCCGCCAGTTCCAAGCCCCATAGCCTGCATGATTGTAATACGGATGCAGAGCCACAGTGTTAAACGTCAGTAAAAACATATCCTGCGGGGCAATGTTTTGCTCCTGCATAAAAGCATATACGGCAGGAGCGGCAGAATAAGCCCCGTTACGGTCGCGGGTGAACGCGGCAGCGCTCCAAACCAGCTGGACGGCAAAAAATACGGCAATACCAGCTTTTATGCAGCGGGAATATTTTTGGGGCTCGGCATTCTGCCAGAAGACGAATAAAACTGCAAAAATAAGTATGCCGGCATGCCAAGGCTTAAACGGAACGATACACATAAACGATATACAAGGAAACAGCATTGCCCAGAAATAACGTCGGAAATGCAGAGCCAGACAGACGCAGGCTGCGAGAAAATACATAATGCCTATGTACAAAACAACGAGATTTTCCGGATGCGGAGATGCCGAAACAACTATTCCCGTCGTTAACAGACGAAAAACGTTGCGTAAAATAAATAACGGCTGGACGGCAAAATTACGGACATACTGGTTTGACGGTTCCGGCCACAGCATCCAGACACTGAAAACGGCAAAAACGGCAAAAACGGCGAACTCTGCCCGAAAACGGCAGCCGGCAGCCGGAAACGCATTATCGGATACGGCACGGCGTCCCGCACATTCCTCCCACAGCCACAACACTGCCAGAGAGCAAGACAAAACCAACGCATGAGCAGACACTGAACCGAGAAAAATTAAGGCCAGCAGGCACCGCCAGGGATGAAACTGCCGATTTTTCCACGCCAGCGCTGCGGCGACAATCCCCAAAAACAGCAGGCTGTAACTGCGGGCAACAACATTATATTGATAAAAAACATAGTACGTCAGAGGAAACAAGTAACGAACCGCTGCAGAAAACGGCGCTTTGCAGACAAATAAAACAACAGCGGCAAACTCAGGCAGTACAGAAGCAAGAAACAGCAGAGAATACGGAAGCCCGACAAACAGCAGCAATTTCAGCCAAAGGTGCCATAAAACAGGCGTTCCTTCTGTCCGCGCAGTTGTTGACAACAACTCGGCTATTCCTGTATCGCGCGCAATTAAAAACGACTGAGCCTCATCGGCAAACGGTTCGTGGCTAAGCCCCAGGCTGACCGTAAGCGCCAGCCAAGCCAACAGATATAGCGGTATCAATATTTTTTCAAACGGTTTTGTTTGCATCTGCGGCGCCTTTGCTGTTTCACCCGGTTTTGAAGCAACCATACGCAGTCAGGATAATTTTTCCGCTCCGGTTTGTAAAGTGTTTTTGCGGATTAATACACGGCAGGCCGAACGTTTTCGCATAATCTGCCGGGCAAAGCAAACGCACCGAATGATGTCCTGCAAACAGCAGAAAACCATGCACAAAACGCTTTCCCTGTCCGGGAAAGCGTTTTTTAAGATTTCCTTCTACATCAGCAGATACCCTCCGGTACCGGGCTTAATGCCAATGCGAATGTCATAGTAGTTGTCCACAGACACTACAAGGATTTTTATTGCTTCTTTTTCGACCCATAATATCACTACCGCAATCATTATAAGCAGAAACACAAAGGCCGCAGAAACGGCATCTTCCCCACCTAAAACGGCAACAATCCCGTCTGCATACACTTTTAAGACCAGTCCGGCCGCTGACCAGACGAAAAAGAAAAATGCCAGCACCCGGAACGTCCCCGTAATTTTACGGTTCAGCCATAAACGCGCTGTTTTTCCCGACAGGCACCCAAAAACAATCCCTACGCCAAATATTATACTTGACGCTACAAAAAAGGCGATACTTTTCGTCTCTGCCAGCTTAAAAAACATCTCCGCCATACCCAGCAGAAATACGGCAAATATGGACAAACGGCAAGCCAAGCGTTTCAGATAATCGCCTTTTATCAGCTCTTCATGCAATATTTTGGGAAAACTGCCGTAATACTCGTCTTTTCGGCCGAAAATGCCGAAAATCCGATATAACTTTTCCCGCAGAGGAATTTCTTTATCAGAATCGGCAACACTCATACGAGCATGCATAATTTCTGCTTCTCTGGCAAATTCGCCGTTTTGATACTGCTTCAGAATAGCTTTTATTCTGGCCTGCATAATCTCTTTTTCAAGTTCTTTAATTGTTTTCATAATTTTATAGTTTACATAATTATTTTCTCTATGGACAAAACGTATCATTTTTTCAGAGAGTTGTCAACAAATTATTATGTTCGCACAATCAGCCTCTTGATATAAAAGCCTACGTCCTGTTTTTGAAGGAGATATTTTATCATTGGGATTTTGGCTGCATAAACTTTACAATTTTATTCTGCAGCCAATTGCTTTAGTTCACGGCTGATTTCCGACAGCTCGGCGGCGGCAGCGCGCACAACCTCCTGTACGGCCTCTGCTGCTGAAGACTGCTCCGCGGCAGGCTCGTCATCTTCAAAGAAGTCTTTTTGAATTTCGGTACCGAGAATATCTTTCAGGCTACGGTTTTTAAACAGTTTCTGCACGCCTTCAATCGTATAGCGCCGTTCATACAGAAGTTCTTTTATAAGAGCCAGAAGTTCAACATCGTCGGGGCGGTAATAACGGCGGGAGCTTTTGGTTTTCATTGGCTTTATCTGGCTGAACTTAGTTTCCCAAAAACGGAGAACATGCGGTGCGATACCCAAATCTTCCGTTACTTCCGCAATACTGCGAAATGCCGATTTTGACTTATTGATTCCCATTTTCACCCCTTCCGTTAACAAAAGTTCCCGTTAAAAAAGGACGGCAACATTGACATTTCAGTTGAACCGTCCCGGTTAAGTATCTCTAATACGCCGAATTTTCGACCTTGCAACCCGTTTTATGGCAATGCAGCCTTTTATCGACCGGGTTACATTTTATCGACGCCGAATTTATCAGCAATGCGGCATCTTATTTGTTTACAGCCATCTTCAAATTCTGCGACGGACGGAAAGATATAACCGTACGCGGCGTAATTTCCGCTTCTACGCCGGTTTTCGGATTGCGGCCGATGCGGGCATTTTTACGTTTCAGCAAAAATGAGCCGAATGACGAGATTTTGACATCGCGGCCGGCAATCAGCTCGCCTTTTATCTCATCAATGACCATATCCAAGATATCTCCGGCATCTTTGCGGGACAAACCAATTTCTGTACAAATCGTTTCTGCGATATCGGCACGAGTTACAGTTGTCATTTTTCACCTTTCCTAAAAATAAATAATTATCGTTCTGTTTATGTTTAGAGCATAATCCCCGCAAAAGTACAATTCAATACTTCCGTGAAATTATACAGATTAATTTTTCAGATTATTATCAAAACCTTACCAAAAGTCCGCCCCAGGTAAAACCGGCACCCATAGCCGGAATCAGTACCAAATCGCCTTTTTTAATCCTGCCGTTTTCCACAGACTCGGACAATGCCAAAGGAATCGATGCCGCCGAGGTGTTGCCGTGATGGTCTACGGTAACAATCACTTTTTCGGTCGGAATGTCAAGTTTCTGCCCGACGCTGGATATAATGCGGATATTCGCCTGATGCGGCAGCAGCCAGTCCACCTTGTCGGCGGAAACGCCTGCCTGCTCCAAAACATTATTGCAGGCTTCGCACATAGCGCCGACGGCAAACTTAAATACCTCTTTGCCGTTCATACGGATATATCCCGGAGTCTGGGTCGCGGAAATGCCGCCCGTCGTATATAAATTTTCATACTGGGTACCGTCTGCATATACTTTGGTCGCTAAAACGCCCGTATCATCCGCCGTCCCCTCGCCTTCAGCCGCGCGCACGATTACCGCACCGGCGCCGTCGCCAAACAAAACGCAGGTATTGCGGTCTGTCCAGTCGGTTACTTTGGAGAGGCTCTCTACGCCAATAACGGCGGCAGTCTTTATCTGGCCAAGGCGAATCATATTATCAACCATTGTCATTGCATACACAAAGCCGGAACAAGCCGCGCCGATATCAAAAGCGGGCGTACCGACTTTTACGCCGAGACGGCCGGCAATGCGAGCCGCTACCGACGGCGTCGTGTTATCCGGCGTCAATGTCGCGACAACAACCAAATCCAAATCCGCAGCGGTTACGCCGGCATTTTGCATTGCCATTTCAACCGCGTGCATTGCCATATCCGAAGTCAGTTCGCCTTCGGCAACGACATGACGCGAGCGAATCCCGGTACGGGTGCTTATCCATTCGTCATTGGTATCTACCATTTTTGACAAATCGTCATTAGTCAGCACTTTGGCTGGCAGATAATGCCCGCAGCCAATAATCTCGGTTCTAGTACACTTCATAGCAAGCTTCCTGTGAAAGTTCATCCAAATCAATATTTTCCAATTCGCGGCGGATAGAGCCGACAAAATCTTTACGGACAAGGCGGGCGGCATTTTCTACCGCAATGGAAAAACCAAACGCATCGGTTCCGCCATGGCTCTTGACCGACAGGCCGTTTAAGCCGACAAACATAGCCCCGTTATAAAGCCGGGGATCCATGGTCTTTTTCATTTTCCGCATAGCCCCGAACATAAACGGCAGTCCGAGTTTGGCAAAGAAAGACTGCTTTACCGACTTTTTGAGGAGATGCATAATCAAATGGCAGGTTCCTTCAACCGATTTCAGCGCGATATTGCCAGAAAAGCCGTCGGCAACAACAACGTCCGCCTTGTCATTCGGAATTTCGTGCGGTTCGATATAACCGATAAAATTCAAGTTAAGGTGCGTATTTTTGATGATATGGGCGGCAACGTGGATTTCCCCCTTGCCCTTCATTTCTTCAGCACCGATATTCATCAGCGCGACTCTGGGGTGTTCTATTCCCAGAGCATATTTGGCAAAAATGTTGCCCATAATCGCGAACTCGGCAAGATTGATACCGTCGCAATCGGTATTGGCACCCAAATCCAGCATAACATAACGCCCGTTGACATGCGGCATAATGCTGACAATAGCGGGACGATGTATTTTCTGTATCGTTTTGAGCAACAATTTGGAAATAGCCATCAACGCTCCCGTATTGCCAGCGGAAACCACAGCCATCGCCTGACCGTTTTTTACGGCTTCGACAGCTTTGTACATACTGGTTTCGCGGTTACGGATAACGTGTGACGGCTTATCTTCGTTATGAACAAATTCTTCTGTATGAAAAATCTGACAAACCTCTTTCAATGCCGGAAATTTTACAATTTCCGCCGTTACTTTCGGCTCGTCCCCATACACCAGAAAGCGGATATCCGGATTTCTTTTGTGTGCCAGAGCCAAACCTTCTATTACTACTTTGGGGGAATTATCCCCCCCCATAGCATCTATTGATATGACCAGATTACTCTCAGACAAAACCTGCTCCATAAAAATAAATAAAATTAATCAGCCAGTTAATTACTCTTCTTCTTTTTTCTGAGCAATAACTTCTTTACCGTCATACTGTCCGCATTTCGGGCATACGTTATGAGGTCTCTTCAATTCGCCGCAGTTCGGGCATTCATGATACGCATTAGGCGTCAAAGCATCATGAGAACGACGCATATTGCGGCGGGATTGCGATGTTTTTTTCTTTGGTGTAGCCATTTCTTTAAACTCTTTTAATTAAAATTATTTGACACGAAATAACTCCTGCGAACCCGTTCCCGGATTAACACAAGGGTTGCTGGATTAGCTTTTATATAAAAAAAATGTATTTGGCAAGAGTTTTTTTTATATATTTTCCGCTTTTTGCGGGAAAGGCATAGAAATACGAGGTTTTGCAGCAGCCCTCCTCTTGATAACAGGATATCTCCTCAGTTTTATCGACCGCCCAAAGTGCCGCCCGGCTATTTTTTTAATTTGGAAAGAATTGCAAAAGGGTTCTCGCGCAGCGGCGCATCGTCTTCTATCAGCGGGGAAAATTCTTCGCCGTCCTGCCGAGGATGGTCTTCCATCACCAGAGCCAGCTGCTCAATCGCAATATCGCCCAAATCTATCCGGCCGCCGATAACGATATCGGGGATGTCTGCCTCTATATCTTCGTCCAGTTCGCGAATCTGTTCATAAGTCGCATTGGTATCAAACGTCAGGGCAAAATCAGTTTTATAAGCCCGGTCAAACGGTTCCAGCGAAATAACGCTTATCAGCCCCAAACCGGCACGCACCTGCCCGCTTACATCCAGAATGCCGCGTTTTTTCTGAAACTTCAGTTTTATATCCGCTTCAAAATAATTCACAGCCGGAACCTGAAGAATTTCCTTCAGCGTTTCAAGCTGAGCCTTGTCTGCCCTTAGCATGTAGCTTTGTTCCCCCTGGTTAAGCTCATCAATTTGCAGCGGATACGAAAAATCTTTTTGCATTCCTTTTTTCCTTGTGTTATAGGCTTATATAGTTCAATATATAATTGTAAGGATATCGCAATGTCAATAAACAAAGTATTTTTTTCAACGGCAGCGGCTTTGATGATGCTGGGCGCCTGCTCCAATGAATATTTTATTCAGACGGAAGGAAATATGCCGACGAAGGACGATATTATGCAGGTCAAGCGCGGTATGCCGCAAAGCGAAGTCAGAAAAATTATGGGGTCGCCGAGCGTGATTTCAAGCCTTGACCACCGTACTTGGATTTATATGAACTCAACCATGGAACGCATGGCCTTTTTTGAACCGGAAGAACTGGATCGCAATGTCGTCGCCATTGAATTCAATCACGACGGCAAGGTGGAGAAAGTCGTACAGCTGACGAAAGAAAACGGGCGAAATATCGCTATTTCCAAAGACGAAACACCGGTTATGGGCAGCGAAGAAACCTTTATGGAAAAATACTTCGGCGGCGTCGGATATATGCCGATTCAGCCGACCAAAGAGAACAACGGGCTGTAAATTTATTTTTCATTGCCCCGGAAAAAGTATTGACTTAGTGTCAGAGGGGATTTATTATTTGTTGACAATGGGGTTTCCCATTCGATTAAGCTCCTGCGGGAGCTTTTTTTTTGTTTTAACGTTTGAGCCGTGCTTTTGCGCGGCTTTTTTATTTAACCACAAGCCGTACATCTGTGCGGCTGTTTTTTATGACAGGAGATAAGCATGAGTTTGAAAAAAACTGATTTTGATATATGGGCTGACGCGATAGAAAACTTCAAATCCGACAAGCAGGAACGCATACAGGCGCTGATTAACAAATACGGATGGCCTTTAAACGGAGACGATATGGATTTTAAAGACTCGATAGAATACGACTTTATCAAGCCCTATCTTAACGAAGCCAAAGGGACCTACCGGATTGCCGAAAACGCCCTGTCGGCGACGCAAAGCGATGGCAGGCATACCGCGAACAACGATACATCCGACGAGCGGCTGCTGCGGAAAGCGGCGGAGAGGTTGAAAGACCCTGATTTTGAAGGACTTGTTCCGCATATTTATCTGGATACCAAAGGGAAAATTACAACCGGCGTTGGGGCTTTGGTTGATGACGAAACGACTTTTAAAGCGGTAGACTGGCTGGTTGACAACAAACGCCCGGCAACCGACGCAGAAAAACAAGCGGCTTATAACCATTTTCAAGATCTGAAAAGGCAAGAGAAATTCGGGCAAAAATATGGTGCCGGTTATTATAAGGATGAAAGCATACTACAAGTATCCGAAGCATTCGCACTTCAACGGATGAACGAGCATTTGCAAAATGATTTAAAAAAATTGCGCGAAGGAATAGACAGGTTTGACAGCCTTCCTTATCCGCTTAAAGAAGTGCTGTTAGACATTCGCTATAATACCGGCGCAGTTTCCCAGACAAGATGGCCTAACTTGAGAAACGGGATACGTGAGAAAAATCTGACTAAAATTTATCATAACGTAAACCGGTTAAAAATACAGAAAAAACGCAACCAATGGGGCAAAGAACGCATCAAGGCTATTCCGGCCGAAAACGGCTGGCACTGGTAAAATTTACCGTTTTATCCGCACTCCGGCTTCCGGGGTGCGGATAAGATAGCCGCGTTTGGAAGCAAACTCCGGGTTTGTTTCATCTTCGTAATATGAGTAAATGATTATACGGGTTCTACCTTTATATATTTGCTCCTCTGGCGGGCGGATTTTCATAACATAAGTATTGTGTTCTTCTGTTCTTATACCATAGACATCTTCCGGACTTTGCATTTCCAGCTGTTCTTTGTTCAGCTGGTGCGTGCAGCGCAACACCACCTCATCGGGCTCATTCTTCCACATTTCGCAGTCTTCGTGCCAAGTGACACCGTGGCGGTTATCCATATCAAACGTCGTCGGGGTTATGGTTACGTCCCACAGATCGGTTTGTGACTCCATCTTGCCGTAAAACACGGGATTGACGAATGCTTCATCCTGTTTCAAATGGCAGGATGACAATAGCAACAAAACCATTACCAATAAAATCCGGCGCATATTTTACCCTTTTCTTTTATTCGGTTCCAGGATATCGCTGACGTACGGATTAGTCAATGCTTATTTACAAATATAACAATGACGAATTCCGGCACCAGCATCAAAAGCCGATTAGGAAATTATTAAAATAAGGCGTCCCCGGTTCCTCTTGCCGGGCTGGCAATTTAGCAAGAAATACCGGTCAGGCGATTCAAACCTTTTATTCCCGACAGCCGAGGACTGTTTTGCGTATAGTTCATTTTGCTACATTGCCAACAGAGTATTTACGCGTGTATTTATTTATGCACCAACCTTAAACAAATCCAATAAAGCACGGCTATTTATAAGTATAAAGCAAATGCCCGTTTTCCGTCAGCCATTCGCGGCCGCGGGAGGCATCCTCTTCCAGAAATTCCACCAACGCCCAGAAATACGGCGAATGATCCTGATGCTTCAGATGCGAAACCTCATGCGCCACGATATAGCGGATGACAAATTCCGGCGCCAGCGCCAGACGCCAGCTGTAATTGATATTATTCAGCGTGGAACAGCTTGCCCAGCGGGATTTCGTATCCTTTATGCAGACGTTATGCACGGTTTTGCCGATTTTATCCGCAACGGCTGCAGAACGGGCGGTAAACTCTTCCAGCGCCAGCTTTTTAATAAAGTCCTTGACGCGGCGGTGCAGAAATTCAATCCCGCCGGAAACATAAAGAATTTTGTTTTTTTTATCCAAACGGGTATTGCCGCGCACGGGACTGTGTTCAATCGTATATTCCCGGCCGAAAAGGCTGATGACATCGTGGTTTTTGAAAAACTTCAGCTCCGGGATTTTGCTCAGGTTATCGCGTACCCAGTCCTGATGGCTTTCCACAAACGACACCGCCTTTTTGCGCGAACAGTACTTCGGAATCGTCAGAACGGCCATACGGTCTTTTTTATCAATGCGGAGCGTCAGACGGCGCGACCGTCCCGAATGAACGACTTTCATATCAAAACCCAAATCGGCATTGATGTCAAAGGTCTTTCCACTCAACAATGTAATTTTCATAGTCGGTTACCTCAGATTCGTTTATTAGTTTTCTTCCCTGAAGAGAAACGCCGGCTTCATGCACGGATGCAGCACGCCCGGTTATGAGCGGATGCCAGGCAGGCAAAGGCTTTCCCTCATCCAGCAGCACATAAGCGCAGGTTTTCGGGAGCCAGCGGGGTTTCTCTCGAATCGCAGAGATATCTATATCACGACAATCGTTAACTTTTTGAAAACGATGCGCATAAATTTTACATAAACAGCTTTCCGTATCCAAAAAACGGCAGTAAGTGTTTGTAAAACAAATCTTTCCTTTGATTTCCAATTTATTCAGGCAGCACTTGCCGCAGCCATCGCATAAAAGTTCCCATTCGCGGCGGGACATCTGTTCCAGCGGTTTTTTGCGCCAGAATTCCGGTTCTACGTCCGACAAATCGGCAAAACGGCTCTCCGGGTCATATTCTTCTTCAAGGCAGTATTCTTCCGACATGGCGAACTTTATTCCTCCCGCTTAATCTCTATGCCGACAACGCCAAACTCTTTCTGACGTTCTGCCGGATAAAATTCCGCCAAAACTTTTATCAATTCTTCAGGGCTTTCCATTCCCGCACGGCGGCAGTCTATCTTTTGGCAGAGCGAGGCAAAATCTGCGGCGCGATGAAGAGCGACAACCTCAGCGCAAAATGTGTTTCTGCTGTCGGAGAAATTGGCAAACTCAATCATATCGCCGATTTGTATCAGCTTGCGCTTATCGTCGTACAGGCGGAGTTCTATATCCTTTTTTCCTGATTTCAGCAGATTGTAATATTTTTCCTTTACCTTTAGTCTATGCATCAGTTATTCCTTGATTCTATTTAAATCTTTCGGTATACTATTCAAACTGTATGCTGTTGTAAAGGGAATAATATGGATTATAAAATACAAACCGTTCATAATGCCGCCGACGATTTGCCGCTGTGCAAGGAAATCGTCGAGCTTACCCGGCCGGTAAGAAAAACTTATCCCGAATACGGCAAATGGCTGGAGGAAAAATTTTTCCCCGGCCTTAAAGACGGCAGCAGAATAATAATTGCCGCAAAAGACGAAACGGGACGGCTTGCCGGCACAATACTGCTCAAAAAAACGGCGGAAGAAAAGAAAATCTGCTGCCTGTTTGTCAGGCAAGACTGCCGGGGACGCGGCATTGCCGGAAAACTGATGCAAGAGAGCCTTGAGGTTTTGCAGACGGACAAGCCTCTGCTCAGTATTGCGGAAAAAAATTATCCGCAAATGCAAAAACTTCTCAGCCTGCACCATTTTAAATTTTCTTACCGCAAAAACGGCGCATACACGACGAACGGGACAGAATACTATTTTAACAACGAAGCCACGGAAATTTTGAAAAAAGAAGTTTTATCGCCGCTATTGGCGAGAGCACTGCAACGACACGAATCTCTACGGTAGAAGAACGGGAAAGCAACAGCCAATATCACGAAAACTGTCCGGGCTTTACGGAAATTCCGGTATTAGAGAATTGCTATGGGAAAGCGACGACGAAAATACCGATGACGAAAATTACAAATCGTCCCACTCGACAATATGGTCTTCCAATTCGTCTTCAGACACTTCTGTTTCGCTGACGACACGCCCCTTTATCGTGGTTTTGACCGGGGACGGCGCTTTTTCAAACAACTCGCGGTAGGCGCAGGTCTTCGGCATCCATGCCAGTTTGTCCACATTGTCCGGCGACAGTCTGAGGCAGGAAGGCACGAGTTCACAGCGTTTGTCATATACCGAGCAGCACATCTTTTCTTCGTCAAAATAGCGGCAGACGACATCTGTATAGTAAATGCCGCCGGTGTCTTCGTCTTCAAGCTTTATCAGGCAGCACTTGCCACAACGGCGGCAGATATTTTCCCATTCGGACGGAGAATATTTTTTCATCTTCCTATCCCCTTCGTTCCGGCAGCCGGTCATCCGGCGACAGGTTGCTGAAACGCGCGTATTCGCCGTTCCAGAACAGCTTGACGGTTCCGGTGGAGCCGTGGCGGTGCTTGCCGATTATCACCTCGCCGAGGTTGGCGGTTTCACGGTCGCGCTGCTGCCATTCTTCGGTGCGTTTGGCAAAATGTTCGTCGGTTTCGCCGGTATTGCGTTTCGGTTCCGCGTTGTGAATGTAATAATTTTCGCGGAAAACAAACATCACGATATCGGCATCTTGCTCAATAGACCCGGATTCACGCAAGTCGGACATTAACGGGCGCTTGTCATCACGCTGTTCCAGGCCGCGGTTCAACTGGGAAAGGGCAATAACCGGAACTTTCAATTCCTTGGCAAGAATTTTCAGGCCGCGGGAGATTTCGGAAACCTCTTGCACACGGTTGCCCTCGCTCTTCTTGTCGCCTGAACCGCTGATGAGCTGAATATAGTCAATCACTATCAGGCCGAGGCCGTTGGTGCGTTTCAGACGGCGGGCGCGGGTACGAATCGTATTGATATTGATGCCGGGCGTATCATCAATATACAACGGCAGCTTCTGATATTCGCGAACAGCAGTTGCAATGCGGTTAAACTCGCCCAGTTCCATATCGCCGGTACGAAGCTTGTGCCCCGGCGTATCGGTTATGCTGGAAAGGATACGCGCTGCCAGCTGTTCGGCAGACATTTCCAGCGAAAATATCGCCACGCCTTTGTCGTGCGGATCCATCTTGTCGTTATTGCGCATAAACTCGGCAACATTATAGGCGATATTCATCGCCAGCGCCGACTTGCCCATCGCCGGACGGCCGGCAAGAATTATCAGGTCAGAATCGTTCAAACCGCCCATACGGTAGTCCAAGTCGTTCAACCCGGTGGACAGGCCCGACACTTTGCCTTCCTTTTCGTAAGCTTTTTGAATCATCTGCAGGGTCGAGTTCAGCGTGGTACCGAAATCCTGAAAGCCTTTCTGCCCGTCGCCGTGCATTGCCAAATCAAACAGCCTTTTTTCCGCTTTTTCTATCTGGGCGGCGGTCGTTTCGTCCAGCGTTTCGCTCATCGCTTCGCTGGCAATGTCGTAACCGGTGGAAATCAGCTCACGGCGCAGATATTTGTCATAGACGAACTGGGCATAATATTCCACGTTGGTCAACGGAGAAGAGGACTCGGAAAGCTTTATCAGATAAGCGATGCCGCCGACGTCGTTTAAGGTGCCTTCCTGCTCAAAATAGTTTTTCAGCGTGATGACGTCGGCAACGTGTCCTTTTTGAATCAGGCGCGCCATAACGTCAAAAACCTTGACGTGAATCGGATCGGAGAAGTGTTCGGCACGGAGAAATTCCGACACTTTTTCATAAGCCTTGTTATTTGCCAAAAGCGCGCCGAGCAGAGCCTGTTCGGCCTCTATGTTGCGCGGCAGGCGCGTTACGTCCAGTTCTTCCATGGTTATATGAATCCTTCTTTTATGCCTTTATCCCGGGTACCTTCCGGCGTTGCGGCGCCGTTCCCCTGTTATGGGTTATGAAACAAAGCGACGAGAAATGCACGCATAAACGCAAAACCGCTGTGGATATGTGGATAAACCGGCTATCCTCTTTTATTTTAAGGAGCTTAATGCTACAAGAAGTCAGTTTTCTGTTTTAGGAGAAGAAAGTGAAACACAGAATTTTAGTTGCGGGCGGCGCCGGCTATATCGGCAGCCACGTGCAAAAGCAACTGTTGGAAGACGGTTTTGAGGTTGCGGTCTTTGACGACCTTTCCAGCGGCGACAGGAAAAATATTCTTCCCGGCGCAGCATTTATCGAGGGAAATATTCTGGACAAGGCGGCCTTGAACGCGGCGATGCGGCAGGAAATTGACGGCGTGGTGCATCTGGCGGCAAAGAAAGCCGTCGGCGAATCGATGGTCAAACCTGAGCTGTATGCCGAAAACAATATTTCCGGCTCAATCAACATTCTCAACGCGATGGCCGAAAACGGCGTAAAGCACATCGTCTTTTCGTCGTCGGCGGCGGTTTACGGCATGCCGGAGTATGTTCCCATCGATGAGGACCACCGGATTGCCCCCATCAATTATTACGGCTACACCAAAGTCGCCATTGAGGAAAATATGCGCTGGTATGCCCGGCTCGGTAAACTCAATTACGCGGCGCTGCGCTATTTTAACGCCGTGGGGTATGCCGCGGATAAGTCCATTACCGGGAAAGAAAGAAACCCGCAGAACCTGATGCCGATTATTATGGAAGCCGCAACCGGAAAACGGGAAAAGTTTTCAATTTTCGGCAACGATTACGATACGCCGGACGGAACCTGCATCCGGGATTATGTTCATGTTTCCGACCTGGCGCGGGCGCATACGCTGGCGCTGAAGAAACTGATGTGCGGCGGAGAGTCTTTTGCAGTCAACCTCGGCACGGGCAAGGGAACCAGCGTCAAAGAAATTGTCGATGCGGCGGAAAAGGTCATCGGCAGAAAGCTGAACTATGACTATGCGCCGCGCCGCGCCGGAGATCCAGCCGTTTTGACGGCAAAGGCGGACAGAGCCGGGGAAATTCTCGGCTGGGTGCCGGAATACACGGATATAGAGGAGATTATCCGCACGGTATGGAATCTGGAGATTTAAGCCGGCGGCACAAACCAGTTCCCGGACAACCGGAGTCGTCGGCTGTATTGCGCTGCAAGCCATAACGCCCAATTCAGCACGGCAATGTTTTATTATAATGTAACGGATAACAATGTAACGGAATTTGAATTATGTTAGAAAAAATACAATATCTTTTCACTCACCACGCGGTTTTGTCGCAGGAACTGATGTGGGTCTGCTTCGGAATTGCGGTTGTGGTTCTGCTGTTTCTGGACTTATGTGTCTTTAACCGCAAAAATGAAGTTCCCAGTTTTGCGCATACGCTTTGGGTCTGCATCGCCTATATCGGCGCGGGGCTTCTGTTCGGCGTTTTTGTCTGGTATGAAGAAGGCACTAATAAGGCTATGGAATATTTTACCGGCTTTTTGGTCGAGAAGAGCCTGTCAATGGACAATATCTTCGTGATGTCGATTATCTTTACCAGCATCGGCGTTCCGCGCATTTACCAGCACCGCGTCTTGTTCTGGGGCATTCTCGGCGCGATTGTTATGCGGGCTCTGCTTATCGGCGTCGGCGAAGCGCTGATTAAAAACTTCCACTGGGTTTTATACGTCTTTTCGGCATTTCTGGTTTATACAGGCGTTAAAATGGCTTTGCACAGCGCCAAAAAAGAAACCGAAAACGATGAAGACAATATTAAAAACAGCGCCGTTTACCGCTTTGTGGAAAAGTATTTTCCGGTTACGCACGAGATCGACGGGCCGCATTTTGTTACCCGCAAAAACGGCAAACATTATATTACGCCGCTGTTTTTTGCCCTGATTACAATTGAGCTGATGGACGTTGTTTTTGCCTTGGACAGCATTCCGGCGATATTCCTTCTGACCGATGACGTATTCATCGTCTATACCAGCAACATTTTCGCCATTTTAGGGCTTCGGGCACTGTATTTTCTGCTGGAAGCCGCGGTGCACCGGTTTGTCTATCTCAAACAGGCACTGTCTATCGTCCTGATTTTCATCGGGCTTAAGATATTCCTGCCGAAAATAGGCATCGAGCTTGAAACATGGCATTCGCTGACTGTTACGTTTTCCCTGCTTTTCGGCAGCATTATCCTGTCGCTGTTTAAGGAAAAGAAAACTGCCGGCGGCAAGGCTGGCGCATAGCCTGGCCAATGCAGGAGGTACGGATGATGGCAGGGGAAAAGCGGCAGATGACAAGCGGCAGCAAAGCTGTAAAAACAGCTGCCGTAACTTCTGCCGCGCCTCAAAATTTCGAAAAAAATCCGGCTCAGCCCCGCAGGCAAGAGATTGGCCCGGCTGCGCTTTACAAAGCAGCCTGCATCTATCTGTCCCTGCCGCTGTTTATTTTTCTCGGCGGCTGGCTGGACGGCGGCTGGGCGGCTTTGTTTCTGCTGCTGACAGCAACGGCTTTTTACAAAATGTACACCGGCATTTCCTGTCAGAAGCATCTTGACGCTTCCACCCAGACATCTGCAGACATTTCCTGTAAAACGAATGCCGGCATTTCCGCTGACGAAGCGGTAAACATCCCCTCTCCCTTTGGAATCGGCAGAGGAACTGCGCTCGGACTGCTGGCACTGGCTGCCGGATGGTGTTTTTTTGCCGGAATCGGCTATTTCTATTACCAGTCGTTCGATTACCATTTCCGTAATGCGGTTTTTCGGGATTTAATCAGTTACGACTGGCCGGTTTTTTATGACAAAGCAGATACACCACTGGTCTATTATATGGGGTTTTGGCTGGTTCCGGCCGCTCTTGCAAAGCTCAGCGCTCCACTGATACAAAACGCCTATATCAATTTTTTGGCGGCAAATATATATTTATACATTTATGCGGTTATCGGAACAGCTTTGATTTTTATGCTGCTGGCAGCAGCAGCCAAAGCACGCGGCCGGAAACAGGTTTTGGCCGCAGCATTGGCTTTCGTTTTATTTTCGGGGCTGGACATTATCGGCATTATCTTTTTCCGGACGCAGCCGCAGCCTTTTGCCTATCACCTTGACTGGTGGGCGACGTTTATCCAATATTCTTCCTTTTCTACCGGAATGTTCTGGGTCTTTAACCAGTTTATCCCGACCGCACTGCTGACGCTTCTTATCTTCAACGGGCGCAATATCCGCCATTTCGGCTTTTTGATTGCTCTGGCGTTGTTTTTTGCCCCCTATCCGGCGGCAGGAATCGGTATTTTTATGATTGCCTATGCCGGAAAAGAACTGTTGCAAAGCAAATGCAGAAAGCGGTTTATCGCCGAAGAAATCTTCTCCGTTCCCAATATCGTCGGCGTTTTCTGGCTGCTGCCGCTTTTGGTGCTCTATTTTATGACCAATACCGAGGGAATGGACAAGCTATGGTATGTTTTTGACTACACAACCCCGCTGCGGCTGATTATCTTTATGATTTTGGAATTTTTGCTTTATGCTGCAATCTTGGCACCGAGTTACTGCCGCAGCGTGTTTTTTACAACTGCCGTCCTGTCGCTCTGCCTTATCCCTTTTTTCCGGCTTGACGAACAGAACAATTTTTGTATGCGGGCTTCAATTCCGGCTCTCATCATCTTGAGCGTATACGTTATCCGTTTTCTTCTACATTGTTTTCATAACCGGCGAGGCATTATCTCCGGCGTGCTGCTAATCCTGCTTCTGGCTGTCGGCAGCGCAACGCCGCTTACGGAATTCTACCGCGGCATTCATTATACCCGAAAAGCCGGACACCTTGCGCTGACTGCCGATGAAATTTACACTCTGAACAAACCCTTTGTCCGGATGCCTGTCTTCGGGTGGAGCGCGAACCATCAGTTTACGGCAAAGAACTACAGGACGGATATATTCTGGCAGTTTCTGGCGACAAAAAACCGGACGGAACAATAAGGCGGGCATGTTCCGCTTGCTGCGACAGAGGCTTGCCGAACTATCCGCGATGTTTATTTTGGGCTTATAAGTCTTAAAAAATATTTGACTTTGCCTATATATCATAGATATTGGGAAAAGGTTTAGTTTATAGGGGAAAAAGATGTTGGCATTCCTGATTTTATTATTAACGGCGGCGGGAACCAAAGCGTTTGCAAACCCGGCTTGCGCCGTTTGTACGGTGGCTGTCGGCGCTTCACTGGAAATTGCCCGGCGCATGGGCGTTGACGACGGGGTTGTCGGCGTCTGGTCGGGAGCGTTTCTGCTTTTGCTCGGCTATTGGACGCTGAAGTGGATGGATAAGAAAGGCTGGAACTTTCCGGGGCGAGACTTTACGATTCTGGCTGCTTCGGTGGCAATGATCGGCTTTATTTACATTTCGCATCTGGTTTATACGCCGAAGCCGATTTTGTTTTTGTATATTGACCCGTTTTTGTTTGCGACAATCTGTGGCGCGCTGGTTCTGCATTATTCTTCGGCGTTTTATCAGTGGATGAAACGCAAAAACGGCGGACATGCGCACTTTCCGTTTGAGAAAGTTGCTGTACCGGTAGCCGCACTTGCTTTGACGTCTTGGCTTTTCGCCTATTTGCAGCTCTGTGCGCCGGCGCTGCCTGACTTAAGCAACATTTAACGGGTTAAACAAGACAGGGCAAATTGAAGGCACCAAAACAGAGAACTGCAACAAAGGAGAAACAAAGATGAAAAAAGCGGAAAACGTCAAAGAATTCGTGGAACGGATTGACGCGACGAAGAAAGTTAATCCGAAAGACCTGTCATCGGACCAGGATTTGACGATTGCGATTATGAACCTGATTTCGATTGAGGAACATCTGGTCTTTTCCGGCGCAAAAACCGGCAAAACGTCTTTTTACGACTTAATCGAAGACGTGCGCGAAACCCGCAAAAAACTGATGATGAAGATTATTCCGTCGTACGAGGGAGAAGTCTGGTGTATCTCCAAACACCTGCTGGCCTCATCCATGCGGCTGATGGAAGTCGGCACCAAGCAGCAGAGCCTCGGCAACAAAGAACAGGCGTACGACCTGTTTAACAAGGCGTATGACCTGTATTGCCTGTTCTGGGGACTGAATATGAATATGCTGAGCGTGGATGACGTCAAATGGGTGAAAGACAGCGCGGAAGACGTCAAAAGAATCAGCGAGAAAGTTGCAGCGGCAGTACCTGCGGAAACGGGAACGGAAACTGTCCGTGAAGCAGCGGAAGCCATAGAAACCGGAGAAACGGGAAAGGGCGAGCCGCAGACTGCGTTTGCCAAGATGAAAGCTTTTGTCCGCAAGGCTGTCGACTGCTGCATTGAGTAAGACGACGGAAAATTATTGCTGTTCATAACAAACATCCCCGAAAACCAAGCTCCGGGGATGTGTTGTGTATAATGAAATGAGTGGTTTTAATAAGAACTGACGAAACTTTTTCGTGCTGCGAGAAGCGGCGCTGCCAATTCTTTTGCGTTATGCTCCTTTTCCTTAGCCGTAATGAATTTATTCATCTCAGCCTTAAAAAATTTAACGCCTTTGTTTTTGTTAATCTGCTGATATTTGTCAGCCGCCATGTTAACGCAATCCTGATGCGAGGTTCGCAGCCCCTGCCCCGCGTTAAATTTCGCAACCTGTGCATTTAGAGCAACGACCAAATCATTGTCCCGCACATTTTGCAGGCGGTTTTTCAGGGTATCTTTATCCATTGTTTTGTCCAACAATTCAAAGATATCTTGTGACGAACGGCACCCTTCCAGCGAGGCGACAAACTCTTTTCCGTTCAGTTCTTTCTTAACTTCCTTGCTCATGGCCAGCTCCTCCTATAATAATTTTCTTCTGTTTATATTTGGAGTATAGCAGAATTTTGTCCGCTTGGCAAGGGATTTTGTTACCAAAATGTCATATTTTTAACGGCTGGGGGTTAAAAAATATCTTGACAGCATTTTCAAAGGTGAGAGGAGGCTTTTCAGTGGTTGCGGGTCAAAAAATATCTTGACAGCATTTTCAGGTTTGCGGCGGCAGAACCGAACGGAATCAGCAGCGTTTCTGCTTCATCTATAAGATTTCCGGCAATCCTGCGGGCTTTTTCCACGCCGTAAATGCTGACAAAATTCAGCTTGTGCTGCGCCTTGTCTTTTTTCAGCGTTTTGCCGACCAGCTTTTCATCGCCTTCAACATCAAGTATGTCGTCGGTTATCTGGAATGCGATTCCCAGATTGCGGGAAAAGCGTACCAGCGTTTCGCGTTCGGCGGCAGACGCTCCGCCAAGAACGGCGCCGGCTTCGCACGGATACCGCAGCAGGCAGCCGGTTTTTAACTCTTCCGTATGGCGGATAACGGCTTCGGGATTGGCAAAATCCTGATGAGAATCGGTGTACAAATCCAAAACCTGTCCGGAAATCATCCCGTTAAACGCACCGGCGGCACGCGACAACAGAAGCGTCAGTTCAACTTTTTTCGCATCGGAAACCGGCGTCGTGTTCAGAATTTCAAACGCGTAAGTCAGCAGCCCGTCGCCGGCAAGTACCGCCGTCGCTTCGTCAAAAGCCCGATGACAGGTCGGCTTACCGCGGCGCATGTCGTCGTTATCCATCGCCGGCAAATCGTCATGTATCAGGGAATAGGTGTGAAGCATTTCCAGCGACGCGGCAACAGGAAACGCCGTTTCATAATCCACGCCGAACAGCCCGGCCGTTTCATGCAGCAAAAACGGGCGCAGACGCTTGCCGCCATTCAGAATACTATAACGCATCGCAGCAACGGCCTTCTGTTCCGGAGCTTCGGATACAGGAAAATAAGTTTCGAGTTTTTGATTAAACTTTCGGGTATAAGCGGATAAAACGGTTTCAATTTCAGTCATGGCAGTTCCGATAACAGTTACGATTTCAAGCATTTTCCCTTTTTATTATGAGAAGAGAATGTTTTCCTGACGAGAGAAGCGGCGAATCTATCAACCCTCTGCATTATCCAACGGTACCGTGGACAAAGTGCCGTCTTTGCCGATTTCGATTTTTTCCACTTTCAGGGCGGCGGCGGCAAGCCGGTCGGAACAAAGCTTTTTCAGCGCAACGGCCTTTTCATAGGCAGCGACGGCGTCGTCCAGCTTTATGCGTCCGCTTTCCAGTTCGCGAACAATGGATTCAAGCTTTGCCAGAGCATCCTCAAAGCTCATATTTTGCAGTTCGGCGGCAGGATCGGACACGGTATTTTCCGCACCGGCAGTTTCCGTATTTTTCATTTCTTCCGTCATATTTCATCTCCTTATTGATTGATAGCTTCCGGCCATAAAACCGCCGTCAACGATAATGTCCTGCCCGCTGATAAACGTATTTCCCGGGTTGCCCAGGAAAAATACGGTACGGGCGATATCTTCCGGTTCGGCCAAACGGTTAATTGCCGTTTTGGCGGCAAGTTCGGCACGCTTGGCCTCGTTATTGTTATTTTGAAACATCTGCGTATTGACAAAACCGGGCGACACGGTGTTGCATAACACGTTATACGGCCCGTATTCCAATGCTAGAGTCTTTACCAGTCCGACCAGTGCGTGCTTGGAACTGGCATACGCCGCACGCCCTTCGCGGGAAATTGATGCGTACAGCGAACCGATGCCGACGATATAACCGCCGTGTTCCTTAAAATATGCATCGTTGGCTTTGACGATTTCCAGCAGCGATATATAATTGACATACTGGGTTTTCATAAACTCTTCCAAAGGAATTTCGGCAGCGGGCAGCGGACGGTTATAGCCGGCGCAGTGAATGATGACGTCAAATTCGGACCGGTGCGACGAAAACCAGTCGTGTATCGCCGACATATCCGACAAGTCCAGTTCCGTACTGCGGGGAGCGACGACTTCGTAGCCGCTGTGCAGATAAAGTTCCTTTATTGCGCCGCCGATACCGCCGCCGGCTCCGGTTATAAATGCCCGCATACCGTTTCCTTTCAGAGTTTTATCAGTTCAATCTGCTTATTCGGCAAATCCTTGACACCGACGCCCAAAGCCGCCAGCCGGTCGCGGATTTCATCCGACTTCGCCCAGTCTTTCGCCGCGCGCGCCGCAGCCCTTTGTTCCAGCAAAGCGGCTATTTCCGGCGTTACTTCCACAGTCTGTGCCTGTTTGGGGGCAACATCTTTCAGAAATAAGTGCAATACGCCGTCAACGTGCATTAAAAACGCCAGACGAAGCGCTGCCGATTTGCTGTTGTCCTTTACAACGCTCCACATATAGGAAAGCGCCACCGGGGTTTTCAAATCGTCAAACAAATAGCCGTCAAACTCTCCGACCAGCTGCGCCAGCGCCTTTTCTTCTTCCGATGACAAATTCTTGGCACCGACTTCGGCTTTGAAAGAGGCGACATAGTCGGCCAGGTTTTCATACGCTTTTTTGGCGGCATCCATCGCCTCGTCGGAGAAAATTGCCGAACTGCGATAATGCGACGTCAGGCAGAAATATTTATAATGTACCGGAAGCCATCCCTTTTCCTTCAGCGTATCCAGTGTCAGGAAACCGCCTTTGGACTTGCTCATCTTGCCGGACTTGTTGTTCAGAAATTCCATGTGCACCCAGAAATTCACCCATTCATGACCGAGGTGCGCTTCACTCTGGGCTATCTCGTTTTCGTGGTGAACCGGAATATGGTCTATGCCGCCGCAATGGATATCTATGCGTTCGCCGAGATATTTGGTCGACATAGCGGAACATTCAATGTGCCACCCCGGATAACCTCTGCCCCACGGGCTATCCCACTGCAAAATCTGGTTTTCAAATTTGGAGGATGTGAACCATAACACGAAATCCGACGGATTACGCTTGTTCAAATCCTGCTCGGTACGGGCGCCGTGTTTCAAATCTTCGCGGTTTTGGCCGGAAAGGCAGCCGTATTTGGGAAACTTTGCCGTGTCAAAATAAACGTTGCCATTGGAAATATAAGCAAATCCCTTGTCTTCCAAATCTTTGACAAAGTCAATCATCTCCTGTATATGTTCGGTTGCCCGGCAGACGACCGTCGGACGGGCAAGCCCCAGTTCAGCGGTATGGCGGAAGAAAGCATCCTCATACATTCTGGCTATTTCAAGAACACTCTTTTTTTCGCGTTCGGCCGCAACCTGCATTTTATCTTCGCCCTCGTCGCCGTCGCTCGTCAGGTGCCCGACGTCGGTTACATTCATCACATGTTTGACTTTGTAGCCGGCCAGTTTCAGCGTATTCACCAGCAAATCTTCAAAAATATAAGTGCGGAGATTGCCGATATGCGCATAATTATATACGGTCGGGCCACAGCAATACATCGTTACCAACGGCGGATTTAAGGGTTTAAACTCATCCTTGCTGCGGGTCCGGGTATTGTATAAATATACGCTCATTATCATCATCCTTATGTTTTAAGTTAAAAAAAGAGGCAGTCTTGCGCAGCTGCCTCGTTTGTTTTTTCCAGCTGAAACCAGCTCCGGCAGCAGGGCTTAGGAGTTGCAGCAACAACAGAAGCTGATTACAGTTACGGTCAACATTTTCCTCTTTATTCCTTTCAGGCGAATTTGAACGATTTCAGCGGCTCTGACAAGCAGAAGCCGAGAAAACGGTTCGCTGTTGGTGTTTTAGTTTGACCTGTTTTAGCGGCCTTGTCAAGCCCCTATTCCCAACATTGCGCAATTTTGTCGGTTTGTGTATTTTGTTGCGCAGTGCATTCGGTGAGCCCGAACTTTAAGCAAAACTGCATATTTGCAGGAACCAGGGTTTCCTTTTTTTAAGCCAAAAGACGCTGCAATTCGCCAAGCCCAGGTTCGTCGGTCAGGTCAATTTTCAGGGCTGACACGGTTATGCTGTCTTTAATGGCTGCACAATCGTCAGGGTAACGCCCCGCAGCGGGAACGCCCTCGAGCGAATCGGCTTTCAGGCGGCCATTCTCTATCGTGCCGGGCGTAAACCGGCGGCTGCCGTGGCGGCAAACGGTTATCCCTTTCAGCTGTTCAAACGGCACATTGGGAAAATTGATGTTAATCAGCGTATCAGCGCCGAAAGTCCCGCGGCAAATTTTTTGCAGCAGGCCGGGAAGATATTTTTCCGCCATCTGCCAGTTGACAACTTCCGCGCCGTCTACCAGCTGCGACACGGCTATTGACGGTATGCCGTGCAAAATCCCTTCTACCGCAACGCCGATTGTGCCGGAATAGGTTATGTCATCGGCAATGTTGCGGCCGTTGTTTATGCCTGAAATAATCAAATCCGGTTTTTTATCTGCCAATATCATATTCAAGGCGATACGGACACAGTCGCTCGGCGTACCGTCGACGGCATAATGCCGTTCGGAAACTTTAACAACGTCATTGGGAAACGCATCTACCGAACTGTGCCCCTGCATGCTGCGCAGCTTATCTGACGTGATGGCGTGGCTGGCACCGCTCTTTTCGTTTTTCGGTGCGACAACCCAGACGTCACTGCTCAGTTTTAGCAATTCCTGTTCCAAAAGTTTGATACCGCGCGCATCTATGCCGTCATCGTTAGACAGCAGAATCCGGCAACGGCTTAAGTCGTCAAGCGGTTTAAAGTGCATCTATGTTATCTCCCTTGATGATTGTCCAAAAACATCGGCATTGTCGACGGAATGTTCCGTTCGATTAAACGGCTGTAAAGCGCACCCTGCATAAAGTCTGCCAGAATTTTCTTTTCCCGGCCGTTAATGCCGACTTTTTGAATTGCATCGCTGATTATACTTAATTCATTAACCAAACGGTCGATTTCCGCCGGATTCAGAGGGCTGCGTTCTCTGCGGCGCGCTATGTGAGGCACAGCCTCTATGTTTGTAAACGGAATTTCGCGGTTATCGCGGTCGACCATCTTCAGGCTGACATTTTCCCCACGACCAATCATCCCCACGATTTCGTTAATATTCTGGCGGGTGCCGGCGGAAATGGCACGATGAACCTCCGGACGAACCATCCGGGGAATGTCAAAATTTCCATCCGGATTATTCAGGTTGTTGGCACGGGCTTTGAAATGGCGGGTGAAGTTGCTTAAAAAGCACAATTCTTCGCCGGCATTAATATAGACGACATTCAGCCTGTAGCCTTTGTTCAGAAAAAGCGCTTTCAGGGAATTTTCCGGCGAAGACTGGATATCCAACGCAGGCGCGCTGATTAAAACGCTCTGCCCGTTGGCCGCTGCGCCCATCATCAACCGGTCTTTAATAGCACCGGGTATCTGCCCGAAATAGTCGGCAACCAGCGGATTCTCTTTGCTCTTTTCTACCATACGGCTGTCAAAACGGCGAAAATCGTCATAGTCAATTTTTAATATCGTTCCGGGATAGCGCGCGAGAATGTCTTCTTCCACCAGCGTTTTGCCCGACCCGGGATACCCCAAAACCAGTTCGACATGCGGGTGTTTGTCGGCCGGAACGGATGCCAGCCGGTGTCCGACAACGTTGCCAATAATCTTTTCAGCCTTATCGGACGGAATTTTTTTGACATCATTTTTACCGAATTTCGGATAACTGTTCAACGGGGCATTATTTATTACATACAAAATATTGTGGTATGCTTCAAGCAAGTCGGCTTGTCTGCTCATTGTCTGTCCTTTCTTATTGTTTTTGTCTTATGCCTTTTAAATAACCTTTTTTTAATTTTTGTCAAATTATTTATCCGATTATTCCCTTGCATAATTAACAAAAAAAACAATTTTTCCGCTTGCATTTTTGGCAGCGGCAGGCTAAATTTTACCGGTTTAATAATTTTTATTCATATCATTAATTTACATTTATGGTTTATCTTACATTTATTCGCTACGCCGAGGTAAAAGCCGACGGCTGTATTTCCGTTAAAGATGCCAAGATGCTGTTTCTTCTGGCAAAAAACATCGTTGAAAAATTCGGCAAGCCGCAAATGCTTTATGCCGCGGGAGACGACGGGGGACTGCAGTCTGCTCGAATAGCCAACCTTGCCTGTACGGCACACGGCATCCATGAAAGTTCGGCTCTGAACAATAAGGCACCGATACAAGATACCCGGGCTTTTATTGATATTGCCGAAGCAGAAGCCGGAAAAATCCAAGCCCGGCATATTGTCCTGATTTGCTCGCACAGCGCATTCAACCGCCTGCTGCACCAAAGCCCCGCTTTCGGCAACAGCTATACGCTCTGCGCTTCGGACTGGGAAAAATTTTTGGACAATTATGTCAAAATATGGTCGCCGTTTGATTTGGACTGCGAACATCCCGACGAGGCAAGAAAGATGGCTGACCGAATTTTCAACATTCCATGCAGTACAGACGAGTCTATGCTCATCGAAAGGACGCTGGCCGCATACTGCGCCATTTAGCATTTTGCCGCCCGTAACCGGAATTTGCGGCAAAATTATTGCAATTTATTGCCGGAACCTATCTGTGGGCACTCCGCGTATTTCTCCAAATCCCTGCCAAACCTTTACCGGACGGCAGGGATTTTTACATTGCGCAGCGCTCCGAATATATTCAAGCCGCAATACGGCGTTTGTTTTCTTTGACTTTCAAGTGAAAGAGGTAACATTTTTCGCAACGGGAAGATTTAAGAACTTTCATAATTGGAATTCCCAAAAAACAGATGTTTTTCCGGGTAACGGCATATTTTGCGGGTATCAGGTCATTTACCGAAGCGAACGCCCGCGTATACAGGCGTGCCAGCTGGTATTCCGCCGTTGACGGCTTCTCTCGTGCCATACCGGCTGATGGCTCCTGCGGAGGCATATACCAAATTCCGGAAACTGCTGCTGCCCTTTTTAACTTTTTTAGGACAAGCGGCGTCCAAAACATATCGGCAAATTTTGTATCTTCTTTAAAAAACAACCCGTTTTCCAACAACGCCCGGCGCAGATAGATTTTATTCCCGACATAAGAATACTGCGGTATTCTCCATAAACGGGCTTTTTCTTTCAATGAAGACGTGAACCCGGTTGCGGCTATATTGACCAGGATATCCTCCCCAGCGGGATTTGACGTTTTAATGCCGCAGCCGGCAATTTCCGCACGCTTTTTGCTAGCAAAACGGTACAATTCCCTATAGAACCCGGGGGAAACTTTTGCTCCGGGTTCAAAAAAGGCAACATATTCGCCCCGGCTTTCTTCCAACCCGATGTTCATTGCCGCATATTTTTCGGTTCCGGGAGCCCTGACAAAACGCAGCCGTCCATCTTGCATCATATCTTCAGGCAGAGATTGCAAACTATTCTCCCGGGAAAAAGGTGCATTGAAGCAAGACACCTTTGGAGAAGCCGAGGACAAAGCAGATTGGTTAAAAAAAGAACTGCCCAAAGGAAATGATTTTCGGGACGATGCGACGCACACCACTTCAATTTCCGAACTGTATTCATTTAGGATTTGCCGCAATTCGGGCCAGACAGCTCCGGCATTGCGGCTTAAGGGAACTATTATTGATACCTGCACCATTTTCACCTCCTCTGCCGAGTTGGATATAGGCATTTAAATACAGATAAAAAGAGGCTGCAAAAAAATATTCTCCTTCTAAGACCAAATAACGCGGTGAAGACGCCATCCGATAAACAAATTCATTCTCAGGCGTTTATCTGGCGGACCAATTCGGCAACGTTGGTAATAAACAATTTTACGGAAATTGCCAAAAGCACCATACCGAAAAACTTTTTCATAACATAAATGGCGGCGCTGCTCAGATGTTTTTTGAAAAAACGCGACAGACGGATTGTTCCGTATATGGCAACGCAATCCAGCAAAACGGCAAGCAAAACATTTATATCGGCATACTGGGAACGGATGGCCAACAGCGCCGTCAGGGTTCCGGCGCCGACAAACAGAGGAAACACGACCGGGACAAACGTGGCATCGCCGGAAATGTCCGTACCTTCGCAGACCAGATTAATATCCAGTATCATTTCCAGACTGAACAGAAAGACTATCAGCGCACCGGCAATCGCAAACGAGGAAATGTCCAGCCCGAACAGTTTCAGAAACGCTTCGCCGGCATAAAAGAAGAATACCAGCAGCACCAGAGAATAGATAAATGCGCGGCGGGCGCTGATTTTTATCCCCTTGTTCTGCAGGTTTATCACTATAGGCAGATTGCCCGGGATATCCGTAATAGCCAACAGGACAACAAACGAGCTTAGCAATTCGCGTAAATTAAATTCCGATAAAAAATGCATTTTCCATCCTTTGTATTTTCATTTGGGTTATGCCCAGACGAGAACCGGGCAGGCAGCCGGGTTCTGCGACCACCGAGCGGAAGCCGGGAGAGCAGCCGGAAGGCGGGGAACCGAAAGAGCTGTCGGACAGCATGGGCTGACTGCGGGCGGCCGGGTTCACGTTGTGCGGACGACAGGACGGGCAGTCGGTGCCGTAACCGCCAGACGGGAGCCGAGTTTGGCAGCCACGGGCTCAGATTTCATCCCAGCCTTCAACAGCCGTGCTTTGGTTATACGACGACACATTGGCTTCAAAGAAGTTGCCTTTTACGTTTCCCTCGCCATTGGTATCGGCAACTTTTTCCAGCTGCTTGTACGGGTTCTGGTCAAAGCCCTCATAACGCGGTTTCAGCCCCAAATCCTTCAGACGCTTGTTGGCAATGAACTTGGTGTACTCCTCAATCGTCTTTTCGGTAATGCCGATAATGTTACGGCCGATGATGTGGTTACTCCAGGCGATTTCCTGTTCAACCGCCTTGTCAAACATTGCATACACCTCGTCCAGATTGAAGAAACCGCTGTTCTCTTTCATTATTTCCTTAATAATATTGGCGAAAATAACGCAGTGGGTCAGCTCGTCGCGGTTAATGTACTTTATCTCGTCGGCTGTTCCAATCATCAGGCTGCGGGCGGCGAGATTGTAAAAGAAGTTAAAGCCGTTATAAAAATACACGCCCTCCAGCAGGTAATTGGCAATCAGCACGCGGGCAAAGTTGATGTCGCTTTTATTGTCAACAAAGTCCTGATAGATTTCAGCGATGTATTTGTTGCGTTCCAGCAAGACCTTGTCTTCACGCCATTTGTCATATATCTCGGCGCGTTTGGCGGCGGGAATGATACTCTCTATAATATAGGCGTAACTTTGCGAATGTACAGCCTCCTGATAAGTCTGAATCGCCAGAATCAGGTTGACTTCCGGGGCGGTGATGTATTCGCTGATGTTCGGCAGATTGTTGGTCTGGATACTGTCCAGAAAAACCAGAAACGACAGAATGCCGTCATAAGCAGCCTTTTCCGAGGCGGTCAGCTCCTCATAGGCGCGCTTGTCATCAAACAGCGAAACTTTTTCAGGAATCCAGAAGTTTTCCATCATTAGGCGGTAGACTTTGTTCGCCCACTGGTATTTGACGTTGTTCAGATTAAACAGGTTGGTGACGTTGCCGCCAATCATACGGCGGTTGATGATTTCGTCATTTCCGTTAACGTTAAAAAGTTTTTTTCTCTGCATTTTTCTCTCCTATCCGGCGCAGCTGACGCATTCCGTCTTTTCCAGACTGGAACCGTCCTTTTGAATGGTGCGGGTGTAATAAAGGGTTTTGATGTCCTTTTTCCAGGCGCTCATTATCGTATTGTAAATGTCTTTGGCGCGAATGTTGCGGTTTAAGTTATACATCAGCTCAATGGAAATACCGGTATCAATCCACTTGTTAATGCGTGCCATAATGTCAACGACAGTTTCCTGGCTGATGTTGCGGTTTTCCTGATAAAACCAGAACTTGTCGCGAATATACGGCGGGCAGTTCGGAATGGAGCCTTTGCCGTGGGTTTCCACAAAGAACTTGCTGTAAACCGGCAGCACCGACGCCGAGCATCCCTGTATCAGCGAAGAACTGGTATTGGGCGCAATCGCCGCTATCTGGCTGTTGCGAATGCCGTATTTCTGCAAATCGGCAAAGAGTTCGTTCCAGGCTTCGGGATATTTGGCATTTTTATTGAACCATATCTGGTCGTGCCCCAAGATGATGCCCCTGCTCCAGTCCGAACCTTCATAAGCGCCGAACGTTCCCTTTTCTTTGGCCAGTTTAACGGAAGCGCGGATATTATACAGCGCAATTTTTTCAAACAACTCATCAACGTAATCCGCCGACAGAATATACGGGATATTGTTTTTGGCCAGCATATCGGCCAGCCCCATCGCACCGACGCCGATAGTGCGGTAGCGCTTGTTGTGCTCCTGACCTTCCAGCACCGGAACGCGGGTAAAGTCTATCGCATTGTCCAACAGGCGTACGGAAGTTTCGCAGACGCTCTCCAGCTCCGCATCCGACTCGATATTCGCCAGATTGATTGACACCAGATTGCAGACGTGAACCAGACCGCCCTCTGCGGTGCGGACGACCCTGCCGTTCTCCAAAACGTCTTCGCCAATATGGCTCGGGCGGACGTTACTGTGCGACTCGGTACAAAGGTTGGTGCCGACAATAACACCGTCATGCTTGTTGGGATTGTAGCGGTTCAGCGTATCCTTAAACGCGATATACGGCATACCGGTTTCTATCTGCGAACGCATAATTTTTTTCAGCAACTCTTTGGCCGGATAAAACTTAAACAGTTCCAATTTGCCAAACGAGGCTTCCAGGTACAGCTGATTGTAGGCTTTTTCAAATTCCTTTCCCCAGAGGTCTGCCAGCTCGATACCGTATTTGGCACGCACCTCGTGCGGGTCAACCATCAGCCAGTCTTCGTTGTTTTCCACCTTTTGCATAAACAAATCCGGCACAACCACCTGCGGGAAAATGTCATAGGCCTTCATGCGCTGGTCGCCGTTTTCGGTTCGCAGTTCCAGAAAATCCTCAATATCCAGATGCCACATATCCAGCGACACGGTTACGGCGCCCTTGCGTTTGCCCTGCTGGTTGACGGCCACTGCGGTATCATTCAAAATACGAATCCACGGGATAACACCGCCGGAGGAATTCTTTATCCCCTTGATGCGGGCGCCTTTGGCACGGACGCGGGAAATGTTCACCCCTACCCCGCCGCCGAATTTGGAAATCGACGACACCTGGTCTATGACATAAAAAATCGACTCGCGCGTGTCTTCCATTGCGGTGATGAAGCAAGAACTGAGATTACCGTTCGGACGGCGCAGGTTCATCAAAAGCGGCGTACCGAGCGAGATTTTGCGGTCAGCCAGTTTTTCGTAAGTATCCTTAACTTTGGCCATACGCGCGGCTTTGTCTTCGTCCTGTTCTATCAGCAGCGCAATGGACAGGAACATATCCTGCGGCAATTCAACAATTTTATCGCCGTATTCACAGAGATAGCGTTTCAGCAGCAGATTGGCACCGGCATAGTCATAAACGAAGTCAAAATCGGGATTAATAAAGGACGCAGCTTCGGCAATTTCCTCCGTCGTATATTTTTCCGCAATTACAGTGCTGTATATTCCGTTATTGACAGCGTACTTTAGAAACGACACATAATCATACGGCGGTTCGTTCTTCGGCATATTCCGGGCAAGGGAAACCTGTTTGTACAATGCAAGCATCTTCAGCCGGCCGGCAACGTTCTTCCATTCCGGCTCTTCAACCGACGTCAGGCTTAAAACGTTCATCGTCAGAGCATTAAACAAGTCTGCTGTCGTCATACCGTCTTTTATATATTCATCCAGATTCAACAGCGGCTTTTGCGAATCCAGCGGAAAGCCCCGGCAGACATCCGTCAGCAACTTTTGAAGTTTAAAAATTGAAAATTCCTGCACGGCGCCGCCGCGTTTTATCAGGTTAAGTGCCATATCATTCCCTCTTTTGCTTTTGTTATTATCCGCCTGCAGTATACGGAGAGGTTTTGATGCTGTAAAGAGAGGGAAAAAGTTATGCTAAAGATTTTTACGGATACACCAGTTCAAGACCGCCGATGTAAGGTTTTCCCAAATTTCCGTTATTTCTTTCCTTGTTTTATTCAACAGATAAAACTGATTTTCCCCTTGTTCCTGCGGTATTTTCAGGTCTTTCGGAACATATATATCTGTCAACAATTCAGTATCACGGCAATCCAATGTTTTTGCCGTTTCCGCCAGAAATAGGCAAATAAAAAATAAATATTAAATTTCGTTTCGTCGCCCACCCTTACCTATTCATATTACTTAAATTTGATAGTTGTATAACATGTGTCATAAGTCAAATGATTTATATAACTTTATTCTACTGATTTATATAACTTTATTCTACGCTTACCATTTATTCAAAAATTTTTAACAATAGAAAAAAATGCTTGCTTTTATATTTTTTTAGTATAAAAGTACTTTTGTTCGTTTATGCGGACATTTTTTACTATAATGTTGGGGTGTCGCCAAGTGGTAAGGCATCGGCTTTTGGTGCCGACATTCGTTGGTTCGAATCCAGCCACCCCAGCCAACAGACTTATAAGACCTTGTTTTTACAAGGTCTTTTTTTATTGCGACACAGGAAATACCCTCAAATGACATAGTGTACCACAACTATGTACCACAAGAGGGCTTTTATGAACGGTCATCACTGGCTTATCAGAAGAAACAGAGTGTATTATATAAGGGTTAGAATACCTAACTATTTGATATACCTTGTTAAATCATCAGAATTTCGCTATTCTTTAAAGACGTATAACTATTACGAAGCTCTTGCAAAACTCCCAAAAGAAAGTTATAAAATTAACTTGAAAATCAATTTCTTAAAGGGCGTTGATATGAGAATCAGAAAAGGTGAAATCATTTTAAGCGATGAGGATATTGACCGATTAGTTATCCACAAGCTGAAACAGATTGAAGAGGTTTTTGAAAATCATTATGAGGAAGTCGCCAACCGCCAGTATGATATTTCTTCCCTCACCTTTTTTAATTCCAGCGCTGGTGAAATGCCAACACCTAACGCAGAACTAGATAGCATTGAAATTTTTATCAAAGAATATTTTAGAGATTTAAAATCCGATAAGCGTACGCATGTTTCTGTCATTAAAGAAATCGGAAGAATAGAAAAATCTGAAATCCCGATAATATCAAACAAAATAAATCCTGCTGAATGGGTTGCAAAAACAAAAACAGCTTTCAAAGGAATCAACAAATATATTTTAGATAAATCGGAATGTATTGCCGAAGATATAGAATTTAACAAGAGCATTAACCCCCGTGTTAAACGTTGCTTAAAAGCTATTGACACCCAGAAAAATGATAAAGCCCTGTCTGCCGGTGCTCAAACACCGTGGAAAAAAATATTCAAAGAATTTGCCAGACATAAAAGCAACCACAAAGGCACAAAAGAAAATACCATTATTCAAAACCGTGTATGCCTTGAAACGATTTTTGAAATTATCGGCAAAGAGTATATAGAAAATATAACCTACAAAGATTGTCAAAAGGTTTGTGATAACATTTACAACGTACCCAAAAAATGGAAAGAAAAGTATAAGAACAAACCGCTTAAAGAGATATTAGAACAAGATAATCCTGATAAAATATCTATTACTTCTGTAAAGAAGTATTTAAGAGCATTTAAAGAATTTATGTTGTTCTGTAAACAACGTCATTATATTACAGAAAGTTTTAATGATGATGTTCTAATTCCCAAACGCAAAGAAAGCGTTAAGGTTGACGGTTTTACAAAAGATGAATTGAAATTAATATTTAATCCGTCATTTTATCCGTCTAAAAATAATATATATCATCCGTGTCGCTATTGGGTTCCCCTTGTTGCTCTCTACACAGGTATGAGATTAAATGAAATCTGTCAATTATATGTTGACGATATAAAATATAATAATATCTGGTACTTTTCATTAACAGATGAAAGAGAATTACAGCACCTTAAAAATGAACAATCTAAACGTAATATTCCAATTCATCCCAAATTAATTGAAATGGGTTTTATTGATTATGTAAAAGAAGTTAGGAAATGTAAGAAAGAAAGGCTATTTTATACCCTGCAATATTCTAAAAAGAATCATTTTTCTAATGCTGTTAGTGGATGGTTTGCAAGATATTTAAAATCATTACATATTGAAGGTAGAAATAAAGTCTTCCATAGTTTTCGCCACCTTGTAAAACCAATGTTAAGAGATGCCGGAATAGCACAAGAATATCAAAATGCTATTTGTGGCTGGTCTTCTAATGATATTGGTGAGCGAGTTTATGGCGGTAAAGTTCCAATCAAAAAACTTTATGAAGAAATTTGTAAACTTCAATATCCATTTTTGGAAAAGAATTTACAAGAGATAAAGAAGTTAAATGAAAAATAAAGGGGAGAAATAGTTACTCCCCTTATATCAGAATATTATTCTGCTGATTTTGTTTTTGAAGATTTTTTTGTTTTGGATGATTTTTTATTAGAACTATCAGTATTTTTTGATTTTCTATCTATATAATTTTCAATTTCTTTTTTAAAGAAATCATTATTAAGTTTATTTTCCAAATCGGTTAATAATTGTTCTGGCTTATATGCTCCCTTTTTAACAGTATTTTTCCAAATCGGAAAAGTTCCACATCTCAAAACAATCGTTGTATAATCTTCAATATCTTTTAAAATTCTAACTGTCGGAGAAATATTTTTACCTTTATTTGTATAATATTCCATATTTAATTTTATTGTTGAAAGAATTTTGTTTTTTACTGTTTCAATTTTTTTATTTCTTGAAACAATATTTGCTGTTTTATCACTCCAACCCTGATAATCAATCTCTATACTTTGTGATTTACTTGAATTTGCTTGATTTTCCGCCATTTTCTCAACTCCTTAAA